>Ga0208670_100003_pt1 | contig 208941 bp, 152 predicted proteins | sample 24BtaG_FD_184098 | JGI IMG/M metagenome (GOLD analysis project Ga0208670, IMG submission 184098) | Marine viral communities from Cariaco Basin, Caribbean Sea - 24B_WHOI_OMZ_CsCl (SPAdes) (version 2) | ecosystem: Environmental > Aquatic > Marine > Oceanic | place: Caribbean Sea: Cariaco Basin...
AACTAGATCAACTCCTTCTCCAGCTATATAAACCACAAAATCCCTATCTGGATATGTTTTTTGTAAGTGAAGCTCCCAGTTGTCCTTGATTAAATTGGCTAAGTTTTCTATGGTAGAGTCTGAAGTATTTTCAGAAGTATTCAAAAATATATCTGCAATACTACACATATTTATTTGTGCTTGAGCAATGTGTAAATCTTTGCCTTGTAATAGCCATGAATCAAAACGTTGACATATAGACTGTTTTTTATTTTCATTTTTACAACGTATTACACAGCCTTTATATATAATTGTTCTAGGTGCTAGTACTGTAATAAAGAGCTCTATATCTTCCGGATAGATCTCCCAGCTAATATAGTCGGAAATATCATCTTCTGAATATTTTTTATCATTGTTTTTCTCATTATTATCCCATTTTTCATACCGCCAGTTAATTATGCGATTCATAACCTTCTCCACTTAACTTTCTATCTTTTATCAAGATAAGATAAGCTCTATCCTGAAACCTCAAACGATATTGGAAATTGATTTATAGTGCTTGTAACTGATATCAGGTAGTTAGAATGAGTACTCCATCGCTTAATCAGTACACTGTGAAGTACACTACAGTTATCACAACAACTCAAAACCGCGATATCATTAGCCTACAGCCATAGATTCAAGTCCTCACTAGGGTACCGAACCAGTGAAGAACTGATTGGTTCGGGGTAGGTATGTCTTAATAGGACAATACCTTTAAGAGAGTTAGTTTAGTTGGCTCAGATCCTTGTCTATCAGAGTAGAGTGGTCAATTTTAAATATTGGATACACATCAATAATAGTAAGTCTTTTAGCGTATAAATCCTGATAATTCAGATATTCTATAATGATCTGATTGTCATATATCATGACCCTCATCGCTCCTTCTTCATATATCTTAAATATTAATGCTTCATCTTGATATATATAAGCAGATATTGAGTTCTGAATATCACTGATAGAAAAAACCATTTTTTTATTTTGTGTATCAATAAATGTGGATTCTAGCAAACCATCATTATCTATATGACTCTCACATCCAAACATCTCCATAAAATCTACATCTTTAGGATAAAAGAACGACATTTTCTTTCCTATGATCAAAGTCTGTGGTCAACTAATTTCGTACAATTTAGGATGATAGCCGAAAGAATGCTAATTATATAGCCAATACTTCGCTACCTGTATGGCAAACAGAACATATTCCCATAACGGTGATTATGGTAAATGAAAATTGCCATACTCAGTTAACCAAGTATAAAACCACCAAAACCCTCCCATTAACTGGGTAGGTTTGGTGGTTTTTTTGGTTTAGGCAGTGGCGTTTTGGCATCGCCCGCAGCTTTACTCTCAGGATTGCTATCATCATTAGTATATTGAATGCTTGCCTGATGCTCTTCATTCAAGGCATTGTGCGCTTTATCGTATTGAATATCATTGCTATAAGGAACGCTATTAAGCTCCGCATCTAGCAGTCCATCATCGAGGTCAATGGTTTTTTTAGTGCTGATATGATTGGTGGTGCTGTGAGCTTCACGACTTGTGATCGCTGCGTCAAGGTCACCATTTGATATATTATTATCATAATCTATGTCGGTGACAGCCTGCTCATTTTGCATGCTTTTTTGCTTAGATTTAGGCAGGATTTTAACATCAGACAAACGGCGCACAACATAATTGTTATGGATGGGCTGCCCGCCTTTATGGGCGCTGGTATCATCAAAAATCATATGTCCTTGACTGTCAATTCGAGCGTACTTCATAGGCTTATCACGCGGCCAGATAAAGTCAGAAGGATGGGTGAGCAGGTGACTAAAGAGTTGCTTGGTTAAACGGCTCCACTCCATAAATTTGACTTCTTTAGAGCGTAGTGCCACAAATAAGGCCAGCGAAAAGCTTACCATTAAGTTGACCATACCGATAAGGGCAACGCCCAAGATGGAAATAAATACAATCTGCCAATCCCATTGGTTGGCAGAAATATTAAACAGTCCATGCGCCAGATTTGCTGAGGCAAAGGCAATATGGCGAATATCAATCGGTAAGCCAAATAAGAAGCCGATGGTTGCCGTACTGCCTAAGAATACCCCAAATAAGAAGTTCCCCATAATAGCGCCGAGGTTGGCTTCGATAAAGCCGCCTAAACGCTGCAACCAAGCTTTCGGTAATAAATATTGCAGTAGCCGATGGCGCTGAATACGGGCGCCAATTTGATTGTAGACCGCCAGATTATCATAGTAGCCAGCGATTAGACCGGATAAAAATAAATACACGCCAGCGATAGCTGCATGGGGTAGTGCCAAAGAGTGAAACGGGTCAAGATCATGCAATAAATGCGCAGCCTTATCGGTATTGATCATCGGTGCGCCGGTATAATGTAACCACGCAAAAGAGATAATCAGGGCAACGGGTATTGCCACCATGACGTTACCCATAATCGCGACAAACTGGGTACGTAAAATATCGACCACCAATTCTGATAACTTATTTAACTGGTGCGATTTTTTGCCAGAACCATCCGATATGGTAGAGGCGATTGCTGCTGCCGTCATAGCGGGCTGCTTGGTCGCGACCGTACCATGGACGATATGAATAAAAACAAAACCCAAACCATAAATCATGCTATTGATAAAGGCGCGTCCCATCGGTGCAAGCGCCAGATGGTACGCCAATATCTTAGTGGTCGCCATAAAAGCAATGATAAAGCCACCGATAGAAGCCTTTTTAAACATCTTCTGATAACCAGATTTATCGGTACTAATATAATGCTCACCGACGCGGCTAGCGTTTTCGGTGACTTTACGCGACAGCAGCTTGGTATTATTATCAATCAGATAGCCAATACTATAGCGGCGGCTGGCGGTGGTAATCAGCGCTTGAATCAGCTCAATGATGGCCTGATCGCGCTTATCATAATTGTCTGCTACCAGCTCAGTTAAGATGCGCATGCGCTGCAAACTTTGATCCAAACGGAGCATCATATTGGTTAGGCGGATAGAGATACCGGTTTTATAAATGCGCTTACGTATGGTGGCAACGATATCTTCGCATTGCTCAATCATGACCAATAGCGGCGCTGGATCCACGGCTTTTTCAGGAATGATATCGGTTAGGGTGTCAAGCTCATGCGCTTCGCGGTACTGATTGACATACAAGACCGCTTCTTGATTTTGTGCCACAAATGACGCTGAATAATTCAGCATTTGCGGATAAAACTCCATCAAATCTGGATGCAAACCAATGCCGCTGATACGATACGATAAAATGATAATCGCGTTTAAGATGCTGTTTTTTGCCGTCGCGACTAAGTTTAAATGCTGCTCATTGACTTTGAGTAGCCCGACCAGCTCATCCCATTTGTCCTTGTCGATATGGGCAAGCCAGCGCTCATCAGAGCGTCTATCGAATAAATAACCAACCAATTCTACGACGGAGTCTTCTTGTGGCAACAGTGGTAAGAAACGATGACCGACAAGGCGGCGCAGACTATTAAAAAATCCCTGATCTGACATGATGCCAGTATCGGTATATAAAGCAATTTGACGATATTCAATAATAAGCTTTAAGACAAAACTTGATAGCCCGTCGCCATATTCTGGATGTTGACGTATGACCTCAATCAACTCTTGAATATTCTGATTGGCCAAAGCCGGCTCTTTATCACTCACTCGTAGCTCATCGATTAAGCGCTTGAGTACCGCAGGATCTGGCACATCACTTAAGGCAGTAATCTGTTGTAAAATGTGTTTTATCTCTGACACATCGCATCCCTTATGGTGGTTATTTCAATCATTGTTATTATTCAGTCTGTGCAACGATATATTTTATTTGAAACCTTTTCTTCTCATGCTTGTCGGAATTATCACTGTTGCGATATAGGCCTCTATGAATTGACCGCTTGTTAATTTGCAGGGTATAAAATTAGAGTGTATCGATTTTCAGATGTTGCTTTATAGGCATTGCTTTATAGGTATCAGGAATATTCTTATTAAGCGCAATGCGTTTGGCGTTGCGTTATTTTAATCGTAACGACACGTGGGCGGTTAATTATTTTGTTAGCAGTTATTGTGCTGCAGATTGTGCCGCTCATGCTGTCGATTGTTGTGTAAGTGGCAGCTTCGATTATTACTTTGATTATTGCTTCGATGCTTTTGATTACTGCGACGATATTTTTGGCAAAAAAAGGGACAGTAGCGTGACTGTCCCTTTTATCATAGTGCGGTAGGCTTACTTTATTATAAAAGTAAAAAATTAGCTAGCAGGTACATCAAAGTAATTTAGATCAAAGTTCATCATTGGATCGCTACCGGCTTTAACCATCTGTGCATGAGCATCGATACGTGGCAAGATACGACCAACGAAATAATCGGCAAGCTTGGCTTTATTGGTGTAGAAATCACCTTCTTTACCGTTAGCGGCTTCGACCATCAAGGCAAACATATACGAGTAGGCAAGATAACCAAAGGCATGCATGTAGTCAACCGCACAGCCGTTGATTTCGCTCTTACGCTCACCGATGTTGTTTAACACAGTGGTGGTCAGCTCTTCGATGGTATCAGCTGCGTCTAGCGTCGCTTGCTTGATACCATGATCCGCTTGCATGTTATTGATAAAATCACGAATCTCACTTAAGAAATGAGTGACGTATTTGCCATTATTTTTCGCCACTTTACGACCTAATAGGTCAAGCGCTTGAATACCGTTGGTGCCTTCATAAATCTGGGCAATACGCGTATCACGAACGATTTGCTCCATACCCCATTCGCGGATATAGCCGTGACCGCCAAATACTTGCTGGCAATCAATGGTCGCTTCTAGTGCTTTGTCGGTCAAGAACGCTTTAGCAACTGGCGTTAGTAGGGCAACGCGTGCTGCTGCTGCTTGAGCGGCCTCTGGATCAGTACTAAATTTCTCTTGATCAAGATTTTTGGCAACATACATCGCAAAACAACGTGACGCTTCAGTATTGGCTTTAGCATTTAACAGCATGCGACGTACATCGGCATGATGAATGATGGCATCGGCTGGTTTTTCTGGGCTTTGAATTTGCGTGTCGCTACGGCCTTGACCACGGTCATTAGCGTATAAAGCAGCGTTTTGATAAGCAAGCTCAGAACCACCTAGGCCCTGTAGACCCATGGTGACGCGCTCATAGTTCATCATAATGAACATTGAAGACAGACCGGTATTTTCTGCACCAACCATCCAGCCTTTGGCGTTGTCAAAGTTCATCACACAAGTGGCAGAGGCTTTGATGCCCATTTTGTGCTCAATAGAGCCAACTGCTAAAGTGTTGCGCTCACCTAAGCTACCATCTTCATTAACCAAGAATTTTGGCACAACAAATAACGAGATGCCTTTTGAGCCTTCTGGCGCATTCGGGGTTTTTGCCAATACCAAATGAATGATGTTTTCGGTTAGGTCATGCTCACCGCCAGTAATAAAGATTTTGGTACCAGAGATATCATAGCTACCGTCATCGTTAGGCACCGCTTTGGTTTTGATAATACCCAAGTCAGTACCAGCATGCGGCTCGGTCAAGCACATGGTGCCAGCCCATTCACCGTTGTACATTTTCTCTAAGTAAGTTTGCTTTTGCTCTTCAGACGCTGCCGCATTTAGGCAAAGTGTCGCGCCAACAGTTAGGTTTGGATAGAGGGCAAATGACTGGTTGGCCGTGAAGACCATCTCTTCAGTCAGCATGGTGACCATTTTTGGAAAACCTTGACCACCGTATTCAGAGTTACCGCTTAAGCCAACCCAACCTGATTCTGCATACTGCTTATAAGCCTCTTTAAAACCAGTCGGGGTGGTCACAACGCCATTACCTTCAAAGGTTGCGCCTTCTTCATCACCGCTACGGTTGATAGGCAATAACACGTTTTTTGACAGTTTTGCCATTTCTTCCAAAATCATATCGACGGTTTCCATGTCAACATGAGCAAGGTTTTCGTTATTTTGCCAAAATTCATGGGCTTTAAAAACGTCAGTTAAAATAAAGCGCATGTCGTTAAGAGGGGCATTATAAACAGCCATAAACATTCCTTTGGTTCAAATGAATAAAAGTAAGTGGGTCGAAAATATCGCGTTGTTCTTTTGGGTGGCACATAAGCATAGATAGCTAAAGTTTAGCAAATTAGCGTATCGAGAGGGGGTTTTCTTCGTGAATTGTGCGTACACCAAAAATAGTTTAATGGGCAGAGTCGCTGTTTTGTCTGCGTCAATTTTTAGTCAAAAAATCAGTTTGGTAGATTAGCTAAGAAAATCGGCAACACACCTAAGTATGTTGCCGATAGAACCTACATATTAACATCTACATCAACGCCGCTTTATTGTATAACACCTAAGCAATAAAAATAGCTTTAATCTATTTATTACTCATACAAGCATTATTAATTACAGCGTCGTCAATTTCCGCAAAAACTAGCCGTGTTGATTACTAGCCGTTTTCATTAAAAGGCAAATTGATCAACGTCCATCGTCATGTACGGCTCAACACCAGTGCTGATGCGCTGTACGTGTGTGGTGGTACGTGGTAATAACTTCGCAAAGTAGAATTGTGCGGTTTTTACTTTGGCATCGTAGAATGCTTGCTCGCTGCTACCATTAGCGATTTCAGTTTGTGCAACTAATGCCATACGAGCCCATAAGTAAGCTAGGGTCACATAACCGCTGAAGTATAAGTAATCAACAGCTGCGCCGCCAACCGCATCAGGGTTTTCAGTCGCTTGCATGCCGATACGGGCAGTCAAGTCGCTCCATTCTTTAAGATGCTTGGCAAGTGGGCGGATGAACTGACCCATTGCGTCATTTTCTTTATTTTCTTCGCAGAATGTTTGGATAATTTTGATAAAGTTGGCAAGCAGTTTACCTTGTGAACCCAATACTTTACGACCTAATAGATCGAGCGCTTGGATTTCAGTGGTACCTTCGTATAAACAAGCAATACGCGTATCACGGACGTTTTGTTCCATACCCCATTCGCTGATAAAGCCATGACCACCATAAACCTGTACGCCATGGTTGGCTGCTTCTAGACCAGTCTCAGTCAAGAATGCTTTAGCAATCGGCGTCAATAGTGACAGCATTTGGTCAGCAAACTTCAGGTTATCGCCTTCGCCTTTTGCGACGGTATCGGCAAAATGTGAGAGGTAATAAACCAAGGCGCGACCGCCTTCTGCAAAGGCTTTTTCGGTCAATAGCATGTTACGAACGGCTGGATGCACAATGATAGGGTCAGCGACTTTTTCTGGCGCTTTAGCACCTGATAGTGAGCGCATCGCTAGACGGTCTTTGGCATAAGTTAATGAGCCTTGGAACGCATACTCTGCAGCCGTTAAGCCTTGAACCGCTGTACCAATACGGGCCACGTTCATAAAGGTAAACATGCACTGTAGGCCACGGTTTTCTGGGCCAATGAGGTAACCTTTGGCGCCATCGAAGTTCATTACACAAGTCGCTGAGGCTTTGATACCCATTTTGTGCTCGATAGAACCACAAACGACGCTATTCTTTTCGCCTAGGCTGTTGTCTTCGTTGACCAATATCTTAGGAACGATAAACAACGAGATGCCTTTGGTGCCAGCTGGTGCGCCTGGTAGGCGAGCCAAACAGATATGGATAATGTTGTCCGTTAAATCATGCTCACCGGCTGAGATAAAGATTTTCTGACCGGTAATGCTATAACTGCCATCATCGTTAGGTACGGCTTTGGTGCGGATAATACCCAAATCAGAACCCGCATGTGCTTCAGTTAAGCACATGGTACCTGACCATTCACCGGTGACCATTTTTTCTAGGTAGGTTTGTTTTTGCTCATCCGTACCATGATGCTCGATGGTTTGGATAGCGCCATGCGATAGGCCGGGGTACATAGAGAATGACCAGTTCGCGGTACCAACCATCTCATTGATGACCGTTGATAATGAGAACGGCATGTTTTGACCGCCGAATTCTTCTTCAGCAGACAAGGCTGGGAAGCCAAGCTCACAATAAGCTTTATACGCTTCTTTAAAACCTTTTGGCGTGGTAACAGTGCCGTTGTCAAATTTACAGCCTTCAGCATCACCGCTTTGGTTCAATGGTGACAGCTCATTTTCAGCAAAGCTTGCCGCCATCTCAAACAGGCTGTCCATCAACTCACGATCCGCTTCTTGGAACGCCGGCAAGGTTTTATAGTGACTTTCGCTGTCAAGTAACTCATGCATCACGAATTGGATATCACGTAGGGGCGCTTTATATTGCATAACTTCCTGTCCTTTTTTAAGGTGCGACCGGCAGTAAGGCGGCGACTATCATTGACTGTGATTAGTTAAGTCTGAGTCGCCAGCCAATTACTGGTATGAAATCTGTCTGCATAAATAACAAACAATGACACCGATCATATGAAATAGATTGAGAAGAGTAAAAAGAATTATGACTGTATTCGTAAATTCTTGGTAAAAGATAGGCGTTCAGTGGCAAATATACAAGTTTGGTGACAATACTGATAAGTCATCAACCTGTCTTGCATCCTATATATCATCGACCTTACAGAATAAAGCGCCGCGCAATAACTCTATGAAAATACTATAAATCTACTTTTATTGGACAGTATTAAGAAGGGTTGTTTTTGGACAAATGTTGCTGCGTTAATAGCACAGTTGCTTGCTCAGCCGTCATAGGTTTACCAAACCAATAGCCTTGCCCGTACTGGCAACCCATGTCTAAGAGTAAATCACGCTGCTGCTCGGTTTCGATGCCTTCGGCGATAACCTGCATATCAAGCGCCTCCGCTAAATCCAAAATCGCTTTGACAATCGCGCGCTGTGTACGGTCATCTGTGATTTTGGAGATAAAGCTTTTATCAATTTTAATAAAGTCAAAAGGGTACTCTTGTAAGTAACTCAATGAGGCATAACCGGTGCCAAAGTCATCAAGTGCCAGACAGATGCCGAGCTCCTTGAGTAAGTTAAGCTGCTTTTTGACATTGGCATGGCGCTGTATTAAAGAAGATTCTGTCACTTCAATATGCAGTTGGTGGGCGGCAATATCATGCTCTACTAGTAAGTTACTGACCATGTCAAAAAAATCAGGATGGCTAAATTCAGCGGCATCAGCATTGATACAGATGTGTTGATCAAAGCCCAAACCTTGCCAAATTGTTAGCTGCTCGGCGATTTGAACCGCCATTTGCGAAAATAACTCAAGCGATAGTTTATGAGAAATGATGGCATCGATAAAATCAATGGGTTTTAATAAACCGCGGCTAGGGTGTTGCCAGCGTACTAACGCCTCAAAACCGGTAATCATGCCTGTGTCTAAAGCAAATTTAGGTTGATAGTAGGGCACAAATTGCCCTGCATTGGTGGCAGCTCTCAGCTCAGATTCTAACTGTATATTATGCGCATTGACCTCATTTATGGCTTTATGATACCAACAGACATCATCGCCACCCTGCTGTTTGACATAATTCAAGGCTTTTTCGGCTTTGGTCAACAGGCCGATAAATTCATTACCATTTTCAGGAAAATAGCTTACCCCGACAGAGATATGGCAATAGACCTCGGTGCGTTTTGCCGTATTGCCATTTAAGAAGAAAGGGCGCTCGCACATTTGCATCAAGCTGTCTAACTGATGGCGCACCATATTGGCATCATTACATTCAAACAATAAGGCAAAGTCATCACCACCGAAATGAGAAAAACAGCGTAAATTATCAAGCTCCAGCTCAGTAATACGTAGGACGAAATTTTCTACCAAGGTATTGATAGCATCCGGTCCCAATAGACTGGCAAGGTTGCGATAACGGTCAATGTTTAGGCGTACCACGACCACTTCTTGATAGCTGTCTAACAACAATTCACTGGTTTGACTCAAAAACACTTTACGGTTCGGTAGTCCGGTCAGCTGGTCATAATTCAGCAGGTGCACCACCTTTTTTCTGTTTTTAGCAAGCGTCGCCATATCACGGATGGTGCCGACGTAATAAGGGGTTTCTTCTAGATAAATTTTGCGGTAGGTGATATGGCAGTCGATGACTTGCCCGTAGCGGTTTGCCATTGAAAAGTCAATTTCACAAAATCCTGTACTGTCCAAGCTGTTAATCAGATTTTTGAGCACTGCCTGTTCATCTTCTGACAAAAACTCAGCAGCATATATCCCAAGTGGACGCCCAAGCAAAAACTTTTCTGTATAGCCAAGCATCAGCTCATAGTTAGCATTGACGGATAAATAGCGTAATTTTTCGTCCAATATGAATATGGCGTCTTCAAATTGCTCGCACAATTTGACCAATAGTTGCTGTTTATCTGATATTGGCATAGGAGTGAATGCGCTCATAATGGACTCATAACATCGAAATTAAATAATAAATGGGCTTGGTAATGGTGAACAGTTTGGCCACTATTGATTTAAAGCATGCATAGTTGCCAATGCCGACAATGTCGCCAGTGCAACCACGGGCGCGGTTTCGGTACGCAGAACCCGTGGGCCAATTTGCCAAGGTGCAAAACCCACATCCGCAGCTTTGGCGCATTCATCAGCGCTAAGCCCGCCTTCAGGTCCGATTAATAATTCGATATAAGGCGCATGTTTTTTTAAAACGACAGGCAGCGCCTCAGGCATCAGGGGTTGCCCTGCTGCTGGGACACTCAGTTGCAGGCGCAAATCTGCTGGCTGCTGTAATACTTGATAATAGGCATCTTTACTCAGCTCAGCTACCATAGGGCTGACGACCATTTCTTTTTCGTTTGCTTTTTCGCTAGCTGCTACATTTAATAGCCAGTCATCAATCGATAATGGCGCGATAATAAGCGGTGGACGGTTAAGACCGCATTGCTCACAGGCGGCGATGGCGACTTGCTGCCACTGTGCCAGTTTTTTCTCTACTTGGGCAGGTTTTAGATTGACCTCGCCATGATGGCTGCTCAGCAGCTGAATTGCAGTGACGCCGAGCTCAGTGGATTTTTGAATGGCGTAATCCATTCGTTCACCGCGACTTATGACCAGTCCAATTTTCGTCAATACAGCGGCATTGCGATCAGTATCTACATGAGCCAATAACGTTGCAGTGGCGTGCTTTTTGCTGATGGTTTGTAGCTGTACCTGATATTCACCGCCGAAACCGTCAAACAAAATCCCTTTATCGCCAATATTAGCGCGTAATACACGGCACCAATGATGGACGATGCTTTCGGTTAATTCGACGCTGGCACCGATAGGCAAGGTGCTAAGCTGAGGGTAGGTTGCAGCCTTTTCATTTTCATTGGTAACGTCATTACTAATGTTGCTATCGGTGGCATAAAAGAAACGTCGCAAAATTACTTATTCCTATAATGGGTGTCATGATATTTTTCAATATCTTAGCAGAATATCATTTGAGTGGGTAAAGGGATTGTCACTAATGGAACTCGCATAACTGCAATTCCCATACCAAAAAAGACTGGCGCTCCTAGGAATGCCAGTCATTAAGCAATACATTCGATAAATATTTAAGCAATCAAGCCTAAGGCTTCGACTAAGCGCTTGTTTGGCTCAACCTTATTCATGCTATAAAAATGCATGGCAGGTACGCCCTCGCTAATTAAACGCTCGCATAAACGGTAGACGACATCAAAGCCGAACTCACGAATAGCAGTACGGTCATCACCGAAGTCAGCCAAGCGCTTACGTACATAACGTGGAATATCAGCGCCACAGCTATCGGCAAAGCGCACGAGATTACTAGAGTTGGTAATCGGCATAATACCGGCTACCAATGGCTGTGCAACCGTATCGATACCACGTTTTTCTAAGGTATCACGCAGATACAAATAGCTATCGGCGTTATAGAAAAACTGGGTAATTGACGCATTGGCACCCGCTTGGTATTTATTCACCAAGTTGTCAACATCAAACTCAAAGCTGCGCGCTTGTGGATGCATCTCAGGATAGGCTGCGACTTCGATACGGAAGTGATCGCCTGAATATTCGCGGATAAACTTAACCAAATCTAACGCAAATGGCAGCTCGCCCATACCAACCTGACCGGATGGCAAGTCACCACGCAGGGCGACCAAGCGTGTGATGCCCAAACTCTTATAAAGATCGAGCAACTCAGCGATTTCCGCTTTGTCATCACCAATACAAGACATATGCGGTGCAATATCAGTGTCACCGCGCGCGCACAAAGCTTGAACGATATCTAAAGTGCGGCTACGGGTTGAACCGCCCGCACCGTAAGTCACTGAAAAGTAAGCAGGTGATAGCTTATTTAACTCATCATAAGTGCTGAGGAGCTTTTCGTGTCCTTGCTCGGTTTTAGCTGGGAAAAACTCAAAGGAGAAAGCAGGCTTAGTCACAGTCTGGCTCCTTTTAGTATTTATAAGCGTCAGGCTTAAATGGACCTTCGACAGGTACGCCTAAATACTCCGCTTGTTTTTCAGTCAGCTTAGTTAGCGTACCGTTAAAACCAGCAACCATCGCCGCAGCCACTTCTTCGTCTAGCTTTTTCGGTAAGACTTTAACGTATAAGTTGTCATTGCGCTTATCTGCTGGCAAGTCAGCGAATTTTTCTTCGAACAGATACATTTGCGCCAATACTTGGTTGGCAAATGAGCCGTCCATCACGCGCGATGGGTGACCAGTAGCATTACCCAAGTTCACTAGACGACCTTCAGCAAGCAGAATCAAATAATCGTTTTCATCGTCTGAGCGGAAGATTTGATGCACTTGTGGCTTAATCTCAACCCAGCGCCAGTTATCACGCATAAACTGCGTGTCGATTTCGGTATCAAAGTGACCGATATTACAAACGACAGCACCTGGTTTAAGAGCCGCTAGCATATGTCTGTCACAAACATGGTAGTTACCAGTCGTGGTGACAATCATATCGGTATCTTCAAGCAGACGGGTGTTGATGTTTTCTGCGCCGCCAGTGTTATCGCCATTGATATAAGGTGACAATACTTCAAAGCCGTCCATACAAGCCTGCATAGCACAGATAGGATCGACTTCTGAGACACGGACAATCATGCCTTCTTGACGTAAGCTTTGCGTAGAGCCTTTACCTACATCGCCATAACCGATAACTAAGGCGCGGCGACCCGCAAGGAACATATCAGTTGCACGTTTGATAGCGTCATTTAAGCTATGACGGCAACCGTATTTGTTGTCATTTTTAGACTTGGTAACCGCGTCGTTAACGTTGATAGCCGGTACTTTAAGCGTGCCTTTATTTAGCATCTCAACCAAGCGATGGACACCTGTAGTAGTCTCTTCAGAGATACCATGAATACTATCAAGCATTTGGGCATAATCATTATGAATCAATGCGGTCAAATCACCGCCATCATCCAAGATTAAGTTTGCATCCCAAAGCTGACCTGATTCTTCTCCGCCAACGTGGATTTGTTGACGCAAGCACCACTCGTACTCTTCTTCGGTTTCGCCTTTCCAAGCATAAACAGAGATACCCGCAGCAGCAATAGCCGCAGCAGCATGGTCTTGGGTTGAGAAGATATTACATGACGTCCAGCGTACTTCAGCACCTAGCGCGACGAGTGTCTCGATAAGGACAGCCGTTTGGATGGTCATGTGGATACAGCCAGCGATTTTCGCGCCTTTAAGCGGTTGGTCGGCTTCGTAGCGACGACGCAAACCCATCAGGGCAGGCATTTCAGCTTCGGCTAGGGTGATTTCACGGCGACCGTAATCAGCAAGGCTGATGTCGGCAACTTTATAGTCAGTGAAAGAGGGGTCGATCGTATGGGCAGATGGGGTGTTAGACACTGCGTCCATAATATGCTCCTATCAGTTAATAGATAAAAAGAATAAAAACGCAGGTGCCGTTATTTGCGCTGTTCATAACCCAAAATGGTCATAAACAGTTAACCGAGCCTAACATAACAAATGATTTGCAAAGCGATAAAGCTTATATGCAATAAAATTTATTATGGCGCAACACCTCTCGGAGGTCGTTATTGTAATAGATGAATCTGCGATTGTCACCTATTGGATAACATAAATATTAGGCAGTAAAGGTATGAGTGATTTTGCCTTTTTGGGGGGCACAAAAAAAGGCCATCGTTGGATGACCTTATTTACTTTGTTAACTACTAGCTTTTTATACTGCTAAATTGGTTTAGAACCAGTTATAAGTTAAAGAGCCGAAATAACTGGTGCCTTCTGTGGCGTACTCATTACCGAATTGGCTGGCAAGGGTATATTCCTCGTCAGTAATATTATCTATACGCAAGTTAGCGCGAAGTTTGGGCGTAATATAGGCGCTACCACTTAAATTAAGCAAGGTGTAGCTATCCAGTTTATTATTTTCGGCAGTACTTCTATCATCCGTATGTTTGGCTTCAAGACGAACATCGAAAGTAGGTTGTTGATAACCCACATAAACCATACCGCTATTTTTAGGACGGTAGGCAAGCTGTTGATTATAGCTGGTGCTATTGGCAGTTTTGTCCTTCGCATCTAAGTAGTCGTAACCGAGACCAAATATAAAGGCATCCATATTCCAGTCTGAGGTTAAGCTTAAGCCTTTGATTTTCGCTTCACTGATGTTTGTAGCATTAGCAATGAGGTCCTCTGCATCTGTATGATAGCCTGTCAATCGAGACGTCTGCATGTCATTAGCATATTCAACGAATACTTCTGTGTTCTCTGTTCTTTCAGGCTTTAGATTTGGATTACTGAAACCAGGCCAGTATAAGTCGTTAAACGTAGGGGCACGAAAACCTGTGGCATAATTTGCGCCAATGCGCATACCTGCCATTGGATGTATGGCAGCCCCTAGATTGTAAGTGCTCTCATTACCGTATTGAGAGTTGTCATCTACACGATAGTTGGCTTGTAGGTCGTAATAAGACTCTGACAATTGATAGCCAACAAAAGCACTTTTAACGGTTCTGTCTTCAGGGTCATAAGGGGTTTGCACGGCAGGATCAGGGTAACCTGAAAAGTCTAAAACATCTGAGGCGTCTAGTTTTTGTGATAACCATTCTGCGCCAACGATAATAGTACCAGGTTGCGCGTTAATACTGGTCTCTAAACGTGCTTGCTCTTGCGTGGTATCGTAATGACTGCCTTCTTGATAATTAATAGAATTGGCATCATGAGAAGTGGATTTGTCGATACTTTGACCATAGCTAAGTTTGCTGACCGTCAAAGGCGTTCTGTATTGAAGATAAGCATTTGCACTGCCGTTCTTTTGATCTGAATAGGCATTTGGAAACGCGTTTCCTGCCGAATCAATATCAGTGGTAGAGTCGGTATATAAGGCACTGAGCCCAGCGCTTAACGAGTCCGATAGCTTATGTTGTAATGCCAAACTGGCATTGGTAGATTTAAAGCCATCATCGTCTGCGTTGAAATCATAAGAGCCAGAGTTGGCAATCGCGTTAAACCCATCTGTTTCGTTGCGACTGACACCCAAGCTCAATGATGAGGTGTCATTTTTAAGCTGACCTGTTATACCGACTTGGTAGTGATTGTTACTACCATAACCAACAGTCGTAGAAACATTGGATTGTTCTACATTATTGCCCTTGGTGAAAATTTGAATAACACCGCCCATGGCATCAGAACCGTAAATACTAGAACCAGAGGCACCGTATAAAATTTCGATGCGATCAATTTGGTCTGCGGACAACAAGTTCAGAGATGGACTGCCTAAAGAAATAGAACCATATCGTATACCATCAATAATCACTAATACTTGCTTACTATCAAAGCCGCGCATATAAAAATTACTGGCTGTACCCATGCCGCCACTTTGGGTAATATTGATACCAGGCTGATTTTTTAGTACATCAGTGACATCTTGACCTCGATAGCGCTGTAATTCTTCTTTATCAATCACCCGAGTTTGAGCAATCACATTGCTGGTCTTAGTCGGTGTACGTGTGGCTGTGACGACGATTTTGTCAAGCTCAACTTGTGGCAGCTCGCTATCATCAATAGTGCTACTGTCAGCAGTTTCGGCTGTAGCACTCATGGCAAATATGCCTAAAGCACTTAAGATACACAACCGAAGATAGGTGGTCGAAGACGAACGGGATAAAGCCATATTTAATTCCAAATTGATCATGTCAGAAAGTTACAGATGCGAAAGCTGAGACGCTAATATTTACAAAAAGTAATACCTATATTACACGCGCTTATTATCTATAAAGTTCTCTTACTTATAAACCACTTTAACCTAATGTTTATTCATTATAAGCTGAGCAGCTTTCATGATAGATGGTTGTTTATGCACTTAAATGATTTAATTAAATAAAATGCATTACAGTGGGTATATCCTTAAATTATATAGGTAGAGCGGCGATAAGAAGTGAATGCCTAAATATGAGAAGTTAAAATATAATTGCCTAATAAAGACTGCGATAAAAACACGCAATCAAAAGCATTACCGTCATAAATAATTGCTATCATAGGGCAAGTTTTATCTATTTTTCTGTTGTGCCATTCATCAAGCTAAGAGGTTTGTTTTGTCTATTCAGCGTTATCTGAGTGCTCGTACCGCGCCATCTCCATCAATCTCATCTCCGAAAACGCCGCTTATGATGACGGCGTTTCTGTTTGCGATGATATTAAGCGTCGTCTTTTCGCATAGTGCGACTGCCGCCGAAGCCAGCATACTCGGTGTGGGTGGTCAGAGTGAGGAGACGACCAAAACCTCGATACCAGATTCGTTTGGTCGCGATACGCCGCGCCATACAGTACAAGGTTTTATCGGAGCATTAGGGGAAAACGACTATCTGCTGGCAAGTAATTATTTAAATTTGTCCAAATCTGATAATCCAACCACCATTGTGCGCCAGTTTAAGCAAGCGCTCGATGCCGGCGGACGTTTTCAACCTGACTTACAGATTAACAATACCCCTGAGGGCAATTTAACCGATCAGCTACCACCTAGCCAAGAAAGCGTGGGCGTGATTAATGTTGGCGATAAAAGCGTGCCGCTGCTGCTCGAAAGGGTTGTGTCTAAGGAAGGGGAGCAGTATTGGCAATTTTCGAGTGACACGCTTGATGCCGTACCAGAGGTGATAGAGAACTATGAGCCGACGTTGGTTTCTCGCTATACCATTGATTCATTAGAAGGCAAAAAGCTGTTTGGTTACCAGATGGCCGATTTATTTGCTGCCCTCACCATGATTGTCAGTAGCTTTATACTGACTTATATCTTGGTTTGGCTGCTATATCACTTATTAAAACTGGCTTATCCGCGTATTCGTGGTGAGGCATTGCCCTTACCTGATAATGTGATATTGCCACTGGCAGTAGTGGTTATGGCGCTGATATTGTCTGAGGTGATGGTTTATGCGGGTGTCTCAGTGACATTGCGCGAGCCGGTCAATCGCTTTACTGATATTGCCTCTTGGGTGGCGACCACTTGGTTGTTGTTACGCGTTATCGATTCGATATTTACCCGCGCGGTCAATTTAAGCTATAAGAAAAACTATACCGAACGTGTTTCTATCTTGGGACTGCTGCGTAAAGTGGTCAAAGCACTATTATTGATATTTGCCGTTATCGTCATCTTTGGTAATTTGGGCTTTGACTTGACCACAGGTATTGCGGCATTGGGGGTCGGTGGTTTGGCCTTAGCCCTTGGTGCGCAAAAGACGATTGAAAACTTGGTTGGTAGTGTGGTGGTGGTAGCGGATTCGCCCGTGCGTATCGGTGATTATTGTAAATTTGGTACCTATGAAGGCACGGTTGTCGATATTGGCATTCGTTCATCACGGGTACGTACCTTGTCGCGCACCATCGTTACTGTGCCAAACGGTGATTTTTCATCGATGCAAATTGAAAACTTTACCTCGCGTGATATGTTCCGTTTTTTGCACCAGTTATATCTTAAGCGTACCGCTGATATTGAGGTGGTATTTAAAATGGTCAAAGACTTGGATGCGTTTTTAGATGAGCACTATCTAACCAACCAAGAATGGAATCAGGTCAATATCTTAGAGCTGCGCCAAGATTGCTACGTTATCCAATTACAGGCTTACGTCAATGCCAATGGGATTACCGAGTTTTATGACAAACAAAACGTGTTATTTGTCGATATCTTAAACCAAGTAGCGAAATACAAGGTCGAGCATGCCTTGCCAACCCAGCAGCTGATTGTCAATCAAGCTGAGCTTGAGCATCAAATGTTAAATGATATCGAGGATAATGGTAGTGAAGCGGTAGAAGATAATTTAAGCACTGATGAGAATAAGACTGAGGTTAATCATGACGTCAATCATGACGTTAATGACATCAGCAACAGTGATGATATAGACGGTAAGCAGAATGGGGTTGATTTAAGCAAAGAGGCGGACAAAACCAAGGATAATAAAGCAGCTGAAATCCAAGCAAGCAAAGAAGCCAAGCATAAAAAAATTAACTTAGATAAAGAGCGTCAACAAAAAAGAAAGGCATTGGTAAAAAATAAATTTAAGCGTGCCAAAAGAAAATTTGGTTTTTCTATTTGGAATCAGCCTTAGGGTGTCATGTGATAGTTTTGCTTAATAACTTACGCCACGTTTTGTTCGTTAGAAAATTATTTAGTTAGATGGCTATTCAGTTAGATAGTTATAAAGGCATAGCTTATAAAAGTGCCGCTTATAAAGGTACGGCATTTTTTTGACGTAAGAAACCATAGTATTGCCATAGCAATAAGCTGGCAGCGCTACGATGCGGTGACCAATCGTGAGTCAGATTTTTTAATTGTTTTGGCGTTGGGCGTTCTGCTAGCCCTAGCAAGTCCATCGCCGCTACTTTAATTGCTAAATCATCGACTGCCAGCACATCGGCTCGTTTTAATGAAAACAGCAGATACATCTCAGCCGTCCAGCGTCCAATACCGATAACGGCGGTCAAGGTTTTGATAACTTCGTCATCGGGCAAGGCTTCTAAGGCGGCAAAATCTATATTGTGCTCGACTAAAGAGCGCGTATAACGAATTTTTTGCTTGGATAGCCCCTGTGCTCGTAAGTCCTCATCTGTCGCTGCATGAATCGCTGACGGTGTCGTAAAACCTTTATCTACTAAGCGTTGCCAAATGCTTGCTGCCGCTGCTACAGACAGCTGTTGCCCAACCATCGCTCTCATTATCTGTGTAAAGCCGCCAGCATTATGGCGTAAATCAGGCACGCCAACTTGCTCATAAACAGGCGCAAATCTTGGTTCGATAGCAATCAAAGCGCTGATATGCGCTTTTAATTCTTTAATATTTTTAATGGTTTGTATGGTCATAATAATTCTGATTTCACTGTTTTTTAAACGGAAAAATAGAGATATAAAAATAATGGCGTATATAATTAAAGCTTATGATTAAAAAATTTTACGATTTTCTTTATAAAAAAGGACTGCCAATTGCAGTCCTTTTTATTTTGATACTAAGCTAAAACTAAAAACTACTCGCCATCATTTTTAGGCTTTTTAAGTAAGACTAATACTGCGCCATTACCGCCATCTTTAGGCGGGGCAGAGCAAAATGCCAATACTTCTGGTAATTGACGTAACCAACCATTAACGCATGTTTTTAAAATCGCTTCAGAACCTTTACCATGGACAATTTTTACCATGGTTTCATTGTTTTGCTTGGCTTGGCTTAGTAGTTGGGTCATTGCCACGCGTGCTTCTTCGATGGTGCAGCCATGAATATCTACCGCATCATACCAACGTAGCTTGCCTTTTTTGAGTTGATCAAAGATTTTGTTTTGCAAGGTTGGCTGCTTATAAGACAAGTACGCTTCAGCAGCGACCGGATTAAGTAATGCTTGCATATCTGACAAGCCTGCGCCCAAATCACTCGCTTCACTACCTTGAGCTGCGGCACGTTTGGATAACGTTGCGGCGTCAAGCTTGCCGGCCTTTGAGGCATTGGCAGGCGAGCGTACATTTTTATCTTCTAATTGATTGACGCCATGCATCGCTTGCATAAATAGCACTTTATCGTCGTCGATATGTTCGCTATCTAATTGCTTGACCGTTTTTTTAACTTGTTTTTGCGTCAACAGTGACACAGGTTCGGTTGGCTTTTCATTATCGCCATCCGCTGAGTTGGTATCGCGACCTTTACTCAGTTGCCCTTTAAGCTCTTTTAGTTGGTCTTGCATTTCTTTTGAAAACAGAGAGTTTGACATAATAGTTAACGTATCGTTGGTGAGTGAATGAGTGGCTTAATGGTTTATATAGTACAAAAAAAATCGATTTAGCTTACTTTACGCCTGTGCTGCAACGCTCGCAAGTAAGGATTGTAACGCTTGTCCAGGATGATCGGTTTTCATAAATTGTTCACCGATTAAAAAGTGCTGAATATCGTTATTGAGCATCAAACGAATATCGTCGCTGCTATGGATACCGCTTTCGGTGACAATCAGTGGCGACGTCTTTGGTAACAGCATGCCGCTATCAACGTCAGCTGCTAAGGCTTCGATTAGTATATTTTTTAGCTCGAGCGTCGTTTGTAAGTCGACATCAAAGGTATTTAAGTCACGATTATTAATACCATAGATATTGTGCGCTGAGCGTGGCAGTTGTAGGGCGCGCTCAAGCTCAGCCTTGGTATGCACTTCAATCAATACATCCATACCAAGCTCGATGCTTAGCGCATGCAGTTCTTGTACTTGGGTATCGTCAAGGCAGGCCATAATTAGCAAGATGCAATCGGCACCCATCAAGTAAGATTGATAAATCTGATATACATCCACCATAAAATCTTTGCGCAATATCGGTAAGCTGCAAGATTCGCGTGCTTGGATTAAGTAGCTATCGTCACCTTGGAAATAATCACGGTCGGTGAGTACTGATAAACAACTGGCACCGGCTTGCTCATATTGCTTAGCAAACAGCGCTGGGGCAAAATTATGATTGATAATACCTTTAGATGGCGAGGCTTTTTTAATCTCAGCAATGATACCAATATCAGCGCTGCGTAAAGCATTGGCAAAACCGCGACGGGGCTGTGTATCAGCAGCAACTTGTGCTTTTAATGCCTCAAGCGATACTGCTGCACGAGCAGCGACAACTTCCTCATGTTTGGTGGCAACGATACGCTGCAACACTGAAGGAATAGCGGTGTCTGATTTTGGATTGGCGGTCATGGCTATATTCCGTTATTTGGTAAAAAAATTAGGGAAACAATTAAGAAAATAAATTTAGGCTGCATAAATAGTTGCGATTAACAGGGTTATGAGCAACGTATTTTTTTTATTAATTCTAAGCATTTAGCTTATTAAACTTGGTCAGCTAATTGCTGCGTATATTTGGCTAGGTCATCAAGCTTAATCAAAGCGTCACCATTTTGAATGACTTTTTGTGCGCGGCTCACGCCATTCGGATAGTTGCTGGCAAGTCCTGCGGTATATATTGCGGCACCGGCATTTAAGGCAATCATATCACGAGCTTTTAGGACAGCGCGGTCGGTAGTATCTGCTCCTGATAAAGCGGCACGAATCAGCTCAAGACTTTGTGCTGGAGAATCTACATCAAGGCCAATTAAGGTTTGTGATTCGACGCCGGCATCTTCTGGCATCATCTCATAAACAGATATTTCACCATCTTTTAACTCAGCCACCGTGGTCGAGGTCGCGAGACTGATTTCATCCAGACCATCTTTTGCACCGACCACCATCACATGGCGCGCGCCCAAGTTTTTCATCACTTTTGCCAAAGGTTCACATAGTTGCGCGGTAAAGACGCCGATGACGAGATTTGGCGTGCCAGCAGGGTTGGTCAGTGGACCTAAGATATTAAAAATCGTCCGCGCTTTTAGCTCACGGCGTACCGGATTGGCGTAGCGCATCGCACTATGATGATTGGGCGCAAATAAGAAACCAATGCCTTGATTTTCAATACATTGCTGCGCTTGTTCGGGGGTCAGCGTAAGGCTAATACCTGCTTGTTCAAGTAAGTCTGAGCTACCTGATTTGGTCGAAACTCCGCGGTTACCATGCTTAGCGACTTGCGCCCCCGCTGCGGCTGCTACCAAGGCTGCGGCTGTTGACACGTTAAACAAGTTAGCCCCATCGCCACCTGTACCGACGATATCGACCATATAACGACAGTCTTTTGGGCTGATATTGGCGGCTAAAGCACGCATGGCGCTTGCTGACGCTGTAATCTCGTCAATTGACTCACCTTTCATACGTAAACCAGTCAAAATCGCGCCCATCATGGCATCGCTACATCTGCCTTGCATGATAATGAGCATGACTTGATACATCTCATCAAAGGTCAGATCAATATGCTGAAAAATCCTGCCTAAAGCGGTGGTTAGGAGTTTATGAATATTCTCATCTGAGAGCTGATTGATGTCTTCAACCGCTTTCTGCGTTTGGTTAATTTGATTGCTCTTATTAATTTGTTCCATCATTGATTTTTCATCCTGCATAGCGGCAGAGGTCATAATATTCTCACTTATTATTATCTTTTATCATTGTCGTATAAATACATTCATTGGGTTAAATAGAGTTTTTCTTTTAAAACAGCTAGCCTACTTGCGGTAGCTCATCTGACGACATTACGGCTAGATTGTGCGTTTGTAAAAAGTTATTCAGCAGCTGATAACCGGCTTCACTCAAAATCGACTCAGGATGAAACTGAACCCCTTCAATTGCAAACTCGCGGTGGCGAATGCCCATGATTTCCTCAATATCGCCACCAGTATTTTGAGTCCAAGCGCTGACCTCAAAGCATTCTGGTAAGCTTGCTTGCTCAATCACCAATGAGTGATAACGGGTAAACTTTGCTGGATTGGGCAAGTTGACAAACGCCCCTTGTGCAGTATGATAAATAGCCGATAAACGCCCGTGCATGACCTCGCTTGCTTTGACGATTTTGCCGCCAAACGCTTGGCCAATGGCCTGATGACCCAAGCAAATACCTAATATCGGGATAATGCCTTTAAACGTCTCAATGACCTCTAACGAGATACCAGCGCGGTCAGGGTCACAGGGGCCAGGACCAATAACAATGGCATCTGGCGCAAGTGCTTTAATCTCATCAATACTGATGTCATCGTTATGCCAAACCCTGATGTCCTGCTGCAATTCACCGAAGTACTGTACAATATTGTAGGTAAAGCTGTCGTAATTATCGATCATCAAAATCATTATGTTTTCAACTTAGAATCTTTAACTTAGTATTTCTAACTTTAGAATCTTAGACGTATTGCTATGCGGGTACTTTACGGTTTTATGCTTGGTCATGATAGTTTTTATGCTTATTTATAAAGCGCAGCCATTTTTATAATGCGAAGGGCTTGTTAAGCTTGCCATATTAAACGTCGTTATCTTAACACTATTTTGCCATCTATCAAATGTAGCCCAGCCGCCCTCTAATAGATAACGAATGCACCATAAAAGTGCGACAATTATTAATAAAGTGCTGTTTATGCGCTTCTATAGTGCGTTTATCGTTATGTTATATTTTCATGGTTAAGGGTTTAACACCACAGTTGCCATGCAAATCATTTTCTAATATGCCAATATTTCTTACATAACTATCTGTATTTACTATTAATAATTATGATTTACGGCTTTGTATTATATTAAAATTTTTATAGTGGTACTCAGAATTGGCATAGCAGTTGCACCCATAATCAGTATTAGTAACTAACGTTACGAAACAATGCGCTACGAAGTAATGCAGCGTTATTTATTAATATGCATTTGAACAGTTCAGCATTATGAGTCAGATGTTGCTAAAATAGCTGCTGCTTGTAGTCGGTTAAGAAAATTACCGTTAAGAGTAAAGAGACATACTGAGTAAATAACGCTGATAATACCGATTTTCTAGAATCTAATATTTTTAATCCTAAGTTTTAATTTCAGTACCATGATAACCATAAGGGAAACTATCCATGTCGAATAAACTACTTGATCTTATCAAATCATCCAATGCCAAATGGGTCGATTTTCGTTTCACCGATACGCGCGGCAAAGAGCATCACATGAGCTTTCCAGCGCACAGCGTTGACGAAGAAGTGATGGAAGATGGCAAAATGTTTGATGGCTCATCGATTGCTGGTTGGAAGGGTATTGAAGCCTCAGATATGATTTTACGTCCTGATCCAGAGACCGCCTTTATCGACCCGTTCTTTGATGCGGTTACGGTGGTTGTGACTTGTGATATCATCGAGCCATCAACGCTACAAGGCTATGACCGTGACCCACGCTCTATCGCCCGCCGCGCTGAAGAATACTTAAAGTCTACCGGTATTGGTGATACGGCTTTTTTTGGTCCTGAGCCTGAGTTCTTTGTATTTGACGAAGTAAAATGGTCGATTAACATGTCTGGCGTCAGCCATGAAATCGTTGCTGAAGAAGCGGCTTGGTCAACCAATAAAGACTATGAGTGGGGCAATATGGGGCATCGCCCACGCGTCAAAGGCGGCTATGTACCAGTACCACCCGTTGATAGCTCACAAGACATGCGTGCAGTGATGTGCGAGCGTATCGAAGACATGATTGGTGAAGGTTGTATCGAAGTCCATCATCATGAAGTTGCCCCTTGTCAGTTAGAGATTGGCGTTGCCTTTAATACTTTAGTTCGTAAAGCGGATGAAGTGCAAAAGCTAAAATATGCGGTCCATAACGTTGCCCATCAGTTTGGCAAAACCGCAACCTTTATGCCAAAACCAGTGGTCGGTGATAATGGCTCAGGCATGCACGTGCATATTTCTATCTCAAAAGACGGTGTCAATACTTTCTCAGGTGATGAATATGCGGGCTTGTCAGAAACCGCGCTATACTTTATTGGCGGTGTTATCAAGCATGCTCGTGCATTAAATGCGATTACCAACCCATCGACCAACAGCTATAAGCGCCTTGTGCCTCATTATGAAGCGCCTATCAAGCTTGCGTACTCAGCGTCTAACCGCTCAGCATCTATCCGTATTCCACACGTTAGTAGCCCAAAAGCGGTGCGTGTTGAAGCTCGATTCCCTGACCCAGCAGCTAACCCGTATTTAGCGTTTGCGGCGTTATTGATGGCAGGTCTTGACGGTATTCAAAACAAGATGCATCCAGGCGAAGCCGCTGATAAAAACTTATATGATTTACCACCAGAAGAAGAAGCACTCATTCCAACGGTTGCTGAAAACTTAGAAGTGGCGCTACAAGCGTTGAAAGAAGATCACGAGTTCTTATTAAAAGGTGATGTATTCACTAAAGAGATGCTAGAAGCCTATATTGCGCTTAAACAAGAAGAAGTACAGCGCGTCAACATTACTGTTCATCCAGTTGAGTTTGACTTGTACTATAGCTGCTAATCTATAGTTAAAACGCCAAATTCTCAATAAAAAAACCAGTTAAGTAATTCTTAGCTGGTTTTTTTGTTCAATCAAAGTGCGTGTTTAATTGGTCGATTTAGCATGAAGTCATTGCTGATTTAATGTTAAAAATATCGCATAATGGTTTCATCTATATATTAATAATAAATATCTACTAGGCTAACTGACTATGATTTCATCATTAAAAAGCACTGTTTTCAATAAAAGGTTGTCGCTAAGCCTGCTAACAGGTTTGATTATCAGCACCGCCAGTCTTTACGCACCTGTGGCAAATGCCGCTGCTATCTATAAAGTCGTCGATGAAAAGACCGGTCAAGTCACCTTTACCGACCGTCCGCAGAACTATGAACAGCAAGCAGGCAAGCAAATTAGCCAAACCAGTGTCATGACTGGCAGCGACAGTGTGGGTGCAAGCAGTTCTAGTCAAACGAGTAATACGAATAATCAGCCTGTCAGTACCACCCAAGCGCCTGCTGCCGCTAATACCACTGGCACCACTGCCAACAGTGATTCAGCCGCTAATAAAGCGCCCATCAATTATCAGCTGACGATGACAGAGCCTAGCGAAGAGCGGGCGTATCGTCGTCCGGTACAAAGCATCGATGTAAAGGTGCAAGTAAAACCTGCCCTACAAGCAGGTGATAGTGTCAGTATTATGCTTGATGGAAACGAAGTGGCGCAGGGTTTAAGCGCCTCGATTGCAACTGTTGATGTTTTGCCGGGTGCGCATAACGTTAAAGCCGTGATAAAAAATAAGAAAGGGCAGATAGCAAAACAGGTCGAGCGTACCGTCTATGTCATCCAAAATACGCAAACCTTGCAAAAAAATAAAAAATTAGCAGAGCAGCTTTTGGCGTATCAGCGTCTGCCTTGGTATCAAAAAGTGTTACTAAAGATGCGTCAAGATGGCAAACAGCCTAATATGTTGTCATTTACTAAACCAATAGTTGATAAACCCATAGTTGATACACCCATGACGCTTGAAGAACCGGTAAAAAAATAACTCTGAATCACTGTGTTAAAGGCTAGTAGTGAAAGGTTAACAGTGAAAAGATAGCGGCAATCCATTAACAATAATTGCTGGACATAAAATAAGGGCAATCACTGAAAGCAGTGATTGCCCTTATTGGTAGAAGTTAGTAATAATATCTATTGCTTAACTCATTACCTCTGCGTTTATTTCGTTAACTCAATCGTACCATTCGCAGTCACTGAAATGGTACTGTTGCCCGATTCAAAGCTTTGGCTTGGTACTGAGGCATCCGCCGCTTCAGCTTTCATATTCATCGCGCTATACATAGGGCGAGGGTAGTTGCTACCGGTATTTAGATTGACAGTGACGACGCGATAGCCACGCGCATCCCATGCACGAGTCAGGTTTTTAGCCTGCTGCTGAAAAGCGCGAGAAGCATCGGTCATAAGCTTTTGCTCTAGCGCATCTTTTTTAGCGTCTGAAACCCCAAAGTTTAGGTTTTCCATCACTAAGGTCTCTTGCAAGTCTGCAATCAGCTGACTGGTCGCGGCAAAGTCAGTGCTCTTTAAATCGATGCTGGCTTGTCCTGTCCAACCAATGATTTTGTCATTTTTATCATAGCGCGGATAAGTGCGCTGCTGACCGGTACTGACCGTCACACTAGGGTAGCGTTTGGCGATTTTCATGGCGTTATTGATAGAAGTATTAAGCGTTGTCGCTAGCGTCTTAGCATCTGTTGCCTGCGCTTTTTTATACATACTGGCGCGAACTTCATCGTTTTGGATTTCTTCTTTGACTTCTGTTTGAAAGGTCAGCTGATCGTAGCCTGTGGGTTCTGCATGGGCGCTACCCATCATCGCGGTCAGTAGGGCGGCTGTACCCGTAGCAAGTGCGGCTTTGTTCATCCAAGTGTTTTTCATAATTATCTCCTAATGAGTGCTAGTAATGGTAATCTCAATTATCTGAGTCACATTGATTTACGTTGTTATAATGCGCATTGTTATATCCGCTGTTGTTTGTGTTCATTTTTTATTCAACAGACCTTAGGTAAAATAGCAAAAAATAAAGGGGTTGCTGTGAGAATTTTGTCACTTAAGTTACAGGCTCATTGAGTCTCTAAAGCAAACAGTTTGACGATAGGGGTTGTAATAATAAAAAATTCTTGTATAATCTGCAACTGGTGGCTCCATTGGTAGCCTCGCAACATTGTTCTATGAATCCCGCCAGGACCGGAAGGTAGCAACGGTAATAGTTATAATGTGTGCCGAGGATGTGCTTTTGGAGTCGCTTTTTTTGCCTAAAATTTAGCGATACTCCTTCTATATCGTTTTAAAGAGTGAAACCTAATAATAAGTCCTTCATTGTAAAGGGCTTTTTTTTCGCCTGCATTTCGTCTGATTTTGGACTTTGAGCAATATATATGGGGTAAAATACATTGTAGTAACCTTTATTAACAATAGTATAAATACAAAACCTTTTGGAGTCTGATAATGAAAATGTTTGTTTGGCTATTCATTGCAGTGGTCATATTGATTGTGGTTTTTGGGGTGTCAGTATTTAATAAGCTGGTACGTGCCCGTAACCAAGCAAAAAATGGCTTTGCACAAATTGATGTGCAGCTAAAACGGCGTCATGACTTGATTCCAAATTTGGTCGAAACCGCTAAGCGTTATCTGACCCATGAAGAAGAAACGCTGACCCGCGTGATTGGCGCGCGTAATCATGCTCAGAGTCTGCAAGATTCTACTAAGCATCAGCCAGACTCCCTCGAACATATGGCGTTGTTTGCCAAAGCAGAGGGTATGTTGTCGAAAGCCTTGGGGCAATTCTCAGCGGTTGTGGAGGCTTACCCTGAATTAAAAGCGGATAGCATGATTAAAGAGCTGATGGATGAGCTGACCAATACCGAAAACCGGATTGGCTTTGCCCGTCAGCATTATAATGACAGCGTGATGTTTTATAACAATGACCGTGAAATGTTCCCAAACAATCTTGTCAGTAGCACCTTTGGCTTTCGTCCACTTAGCCCATTGGTGTTTGAAGATAGAAAGGCAATTGCTCAAGCACCTGTTGTCGATATGGGCTGATATTTACATACTGTCAAATGCACTTAGTTATGGTTAGGTAAGAGTGATAGATGGATTTTTTTGCTACACAGCGTACCCGTACTCAGCGCAGCTTGTTGCTTTATGGGCTGTTTTTTCTTATTGTCTTTGCTCATATTGCGGTGGCACTTGGTGTTATGGCGCTGCTGCTGACGTTATTTACTGGTGGCATTTATCATTGGGTATTAATACTGGTGGTCGTATGGACAATCGGTAGCTTTGTTGCGGGCAGTTTTTTAGAGTATAGACGCTTAAAAGCAGGTGGTCGTGCGATTGCTCAGCGCGTGGGCGCGGTGCGATTGTTTATCGACCACAGCCAAGATGCTTGGGAGCATAGCCAAGGGGTTGCTCATCAGCATGAGCCTGCAGCAAAGGTTCGCTTTAGTGCCCGGCATATTGCGGTGCGTGATGAGCGTGATTTCCCGCCTGTCTATCGGCGTTATTATGAGATTGCCCAGCAGCTAGCCATTGCTTCGGGTTTGCGTATGCCGATTCTCTATGTGCTGCCTGATGAGCAAGGTATCAATGGCTTTGTGGCGGGTCGCCATAGTCAGGATATGGTGCTCGTCGTCACCCAGGGCGCACTTGATAAGCTATCTAATGAGGCGCTCTACGGGCTGATAGGGCATGAGTATGGTCATATCTTACATGGCGATGCGACGTTTAATTTACAGCTAATGGTGGTGCTAGCAGGCTTGCAATTACTCTATGACTGGAGTGATGCTATTAATAATTTTGGTTCTGGTTATAAAGTCAGTCATAAAAACAGTCAGCAAAACTATTTTGATGGCTCTTTTATTAATAATGCGGTCAATCAAAGCAACCCTTTACCGCAAAGAGCGATTGATAGCCATGCGCGTAGCACTGAAGCGCAGACAGCAAACTTTACCACTCATAGTGAATGGGTCGCCTACTGGCAAAGCCAATCACAAAGCCAGCAATCATCAGCTAAGAGTCAGTCACGATGGCTACAACATAATAATAGGTTTGATAGTCAAGCACCGCGCAATATTTGGACATTATTAATACATGGGTTGAGCTTTTCCAGTATGGCCAGTGCGCAGCTGATTAAGCATAGCTTTAACCGCGAGCGCGAATTGCTTGCTGATGCGACCAGTGTGCAGCTGACACGTTCGCCGGCTATTATGGAAACCTTAAAGGCCATTCATCAAGATGCGCTTGGTTCGCGCTTAACTGGCATCGCCGATATCAATGGATTAAGTCATTTCTTTTTTGCCAGTAGTGGTGCCGATTTGGGTGACGTCTCTTGGTTTGCCACGCATCCAAGTTTGGCTGAGCGCATGAGTGCCATCAATGCCAACGCCTATCATGATTTCGCGGTGCAGGTTGCTAAAGAAAAACGTCTCAATCAGCAAAAGATAAAAGAAATCTATGAGCAGCGCCGCTTGGGTGATTGGGGCGTGATAAAAGCAAATAGCCTAAGTAAAAATAAACAAGATAAAAATACAAGTCAAACTCTAGTAACTGCTGCTCAGTCAGCGTCAGATATTTATAAAACCGCGACCGATAAAAACCGATATTCGGCTGATAAAAGACTTAATAGTAACTTCAATGATGTTATTGAAAAAAATGCTATCGAAAAAGAAATCGCTGCCTTTTCTACTAGTGAGATAAATAATGAATTGCAGGACGATAACGGGCTTGAATTTGTTATAGAGCAAGATGTTGTTATTGATGGGCGTTTGCAGGTGCAAGCAGAAGATGTCGGTACTCATCAGTTGCTTAAGCCATGGCAAGCCAAACCTGATAGTGATTTGCCGTCTGATACATTGGTTGGTATTGATGACATACAAAAAGTCTCGCTACCGCAGTATGTGCTCAATCACAGTTATCACCCGCTAGGGGCGCAAGCTTTGATTGAAGCCATGCTACTTTGTCATCAGGGTTGTGTGCTTTCAACAACAGCTTATGATTTAACTGATATCTGGCTTGGGCTTGATGAGGATAAGAAGTTTTCTGCTGAAACTGATTCTAACTCTAAAACTCATACAAGCGGCAACACACAAATTTTACCGCATACACTCGATCATAAATTATTAGCGGCAGTGGCAAATCTTGACAGACGATTAGACAGCGCTTTGATTGCGTTAGCGCTAAAGCAACTACGCCAACATAATCTATCAGAAAACGCTATCGATGAATTGCGCTTAAAATATGAAGCCAGTCATAGTAATCAAGATCATCAACATTATGTGCAGCAAAAAAAGTGTCGTACGATGCTAATTCGTTATCAGCAAGGTATCATTCAGCTGTTTGAAAACTCCCTAACGGCTGATCTAAGCCAAAAATTTGCTGATACTATAGATAATGATGCTTCTATTGATAAATCTACATCCGTATTAAATCCTTTAGAGAATACCTATTCTCGGTCGCCAGCGATTTTAGCGTTATGGCAGGCGCTACAGCTGCAGCAATTGTTACCCGTATTGTCTGCCGTATTAAATGATACACAGGTTCAGTCGCATCTTCACCCTCAATATTCATACTATCAATGGCAGCAAGTATTGCACGCTGGCACGGATGATATTTATGCTCAGCTTGACCCGTCAGGACAGGTGTTTAATGGTCTTGATGTTGCCGCGAAAACAATGCTTACTTTATTGGCTTATCGCTTATCAAAGGATGCTAAAGGGCAGATAATATCTGCACTAGATAGCTCAGCACCTATCTCAACACCTAATTCAGTGCTCAGCTATAATAGTGCTAGCGTTGCTCATTATCTTGTAGATTTACGCCGTCATGCACGTTTGATTGATATTGATTTAGCAGCCGTTAGTGAGGCAAATTTGCAATGGTTGTTATTGACTGCGCAAAGTTTAAATAGTGTCCAATTACTGGCATTAATAGAAGCGGTGCCTATTTTTATAGCGTCTGCAAGTCAATCGTCTGTATCAGAAGCCAAAGGTGATGATAATTATCGACAGAGGCAACAGGGCGGCGCTCAAATAGATTATAATGCTCATATACAGGACGGCAATGCAGATAGGGCAGATAGTGTAGATAAGGCGGGCAATGATAGTACGCGCCATTTTTATACTTATCATACGTACCGGCAATGGCTGAGTACGTTGCATACAGTGATGTTACACGATACGATAGTCAGTCAAGATGAGTATGATTGCTTGACCGAGCTTGCCAATCATTGGCTAGGCGTTCGGCAGCTTTTTTGAGCAATGTCATTAATTGCATTTGAGTATTCTTTTGATAGTAAAAGCCTGTAAATCCATTTTAGATAAGTAGGATAGTAAATAAGCATGAGTGATATTCAAGACCCGCTAATTGTATTGCAGCATCGTATGCAGCAGCGCCAGATTTTAGCGATGATGGGTATCAATCAGTGGGTGCAGCCAAGCTCTGAAACCATGAATATCGCGGATATTTCTGCGCCTGCTCTGCCTGAGCAGACTGTAGCTAACTCAACTTTAGCTAATGCCAGCACTCCATCTAATGCTACGGCTTCTTCTGCGACGAGCACTGAACAGCCAAGCCTTGAATCTTCTAATATTGAATCCCTAAACATTAATGCCATATCAGGTATGGTAGATGATGAGTCTAATCATTCCTATGATGACGCTAATGAAACAGGCTTAAGTCCTTCTGACCAACAAAGCCCCGTCATCTATAGTTTTGACTCGACTGCCCCTGATATCTCCAAGCCGGCCGTTACCTCACTTGTAAATACGGTCGTTCAGCACACTACGATTGATAATATAAACGACGCTCCGAGCTTTGAAGACGTTGGTTTTAAGGAAGAGGGCTTTAAAGAGGAAAGCTTTAAAAAGGTAGCACCATTTGATTTACAAGGTGGTCGCTATGGCGATTGGGTAATTTTGGTTGATATCCAAGCCCTTAATAATGACAGCCAAAAGCTGTGGCAAAATATCACCCAGGCGCTATCCATCAGTTGTGAGACAACCTCATTTCCTATTTGTGAAGGTATGGATACCGCTGAGCTTGCCAATGCCAGCCTTGCAGGATATGTCTTTAAAATTGGTCGTCGCGAAGAGATAAAAGTTGCCGCATTGACAGTGTTACCTGACGGTCTTGAGCATCCAAACTTTACCACTGTGCCGACACTCGATGACATGCTGGCTGATAGTAGCCTTAAACGTCAGCTGTGGGAGCAGTTATCAAAGTAGTATTAAAGGCTTGCCACTTACTATTATTACGACTACTACGGCAGAGATTAAAAAATAACGATAACATTTACCTTTGATATTCAATCTTTAATAACCACGATGATTTCATCATATTTAGGATAATGATTATGACCACTAAAGCCGCTCCTAACCGTGTACCCAACTTTTCAGCGGGACCTGCCACCATACCGACCGCCGTCTTATCACGCGCTCAAGAAGAGTTGCTTGATTGGCAGGGACGCGGTATGTCGGTCATGGAAGTGAGTCACCGTAGTAAAGAGTACATCGCGATTACTGAAAAAGCGGAAGCCAAATTGCGCTCGCTTATGGACATTCCAGATAATTATAAAGTGCTGTTCTTACAGGGCGGTGCCAGCTTACAGTTTTCAGCGATTCCATTAAACTTATTAAATGGTGGACGCGCAGATTATTTAACGACGGGTACTTGGTCCGGTAAAGCGGTTAAAGAAGCACAGCGCTATGCCAAACTGGGTTTGGGCGAGGTTAATGTGGTGGCAACGGGTAAAGACAGTAATTTTACTGACGTGCCAGCCCAAAGCGATTGGAACCTAAGCGAAGATGCGGCGTATTTCCATTACTGCGCTAATGAGACCATTCATGGTTTGCAGATTTTTGAGCCGCCACAAGTCGATGCGCCAATTATCGCCGATATGTCTTCTTGCATTTTGTCACAGCCAATCGACGTCTCTAAATTTGGCATGATTTACGCGGGTGCGCAAAAAAACATCGGGCCAGCAGGACTAATTATCGTCATTATTCGTGAAGATTTATTGGGCAAAGCGAGTGAGTGGTGCCCGCTGCTGATGAATTATGAGCATCAGGCGGAAAAAGAATCAATGTCAAACACGCCAGCGACCTATTCTTGGTATTTAGCAGGACTAGTATTTGATTGGTTAGAAGAGCAGGGCGGCGTTGCTGCTATCGGCAAAATCAACCAGCAAAAAGCCGATTTACTCTATAAAACGATTGATGACAGCAGCTTCTATAGTAATCCCGTTGACCCCAAATATCGCTCTATCATGAACGTGCCGTTTACGTTAGCCGACAGCAGCCTTGATAAAGTGTTTTTAGAAGAATCGGAAACAGCAGGCCTCATGAATCTAAAAGGTCACCGCGATGTCGGCGGTATGCGCGCCAGTATTTACAATGCAGTGTCATTAGAGTGGGTACAGCAGTTGGTTGACTTTATGATAGATTTTGAAAAAAAACACGCTTAAGTTAGTACAGGCTTTGAAACAAAAGGCGCAACTTTAAGAGCTGCGTCTTTTTTTATGTCTATTAGCGTTTTTTTAAGTAGCATAATGCGTTATGTAGCATCCTTAACACCGCAAAGCATTAGGTTAAAAAACCTAAGTTTGTTATGATAAAATTTCTTCAATTGCCTATTTTGCCGTCAGTCGCGCATTTTTTATCCAAGTCGGTTTAGAGTAGAAGGTCGTTATGAGGGGTATTACATAGTCATGATGCTAAAAAACACCATGCTAAAAGCCGTCTTGCTTGTCATGACTAGCAGCTGGATACCTGTTAGTATCGCAGCGCCAATCACCACGACTGCGCTTGGGCACAATAGTACCACTGAGTATATTGACGTACCATACATGCCCTATGCCAATCCAAAGGCGCCCAAAGGTGGTACGCTTTCATTGGATGCACGCGGCACCTTTAATGCGGCCAATAAATGGATGACCACAGGTGTGGCGATGGTTGGTACGGACTATCTGTATGATACCTTGATGACAGGCTCACTCAATGAAGCCTTTACCATGTATCCGCAGCTGGCTGATAAAGTCACGTATGATCCTGATGATACCAGTTGGATTATTTACCATATTAATCCTGCCGCACGCTTTTGGGATGGCTCGCCGGTGACCAGCAGTGACGTCAAAGCCACTTATGATGCGATATTGAATAAAGGCCCGATGTATATCCGCAGTTATTTAGGCGATATTAAAGACGTTGAGATTATCGATAAGCAGCGGGTAAAGTTTGTTTTTAAGTCTGATGACAATAAAGAGATTTTATTGACGGTCGGCCAGTTTCCTATTTTTGCTAAATCCTCGATTGATACAGATTTTGAAAAAATAACCTTGACGCCGCTCATGGGTAGCGGTCCTTATAAGCTTGGCCGCGTCGATGCGGGGCGTGCGGTCAGCTATGTGCGTGATCCCAATTATTGGGGCCGTGATTTGATGGTCAATCGTGGTCGTTATAACTTTGATATGATTAAATTTGTCTATTATCAAAGTGATGAGATTGCTTTTGAAGGTTTTAAGTCAGGGCAATATCGCTTTCGTCCGGAGAATAAAGCCTCTAATTGGGCAACAGGTTACAATTTCCCCGCCGTCAAAGCCGGTTTGATTCGTAAAGAAACCATCAGCAGCGAAAATCCGGTACCGATGCAGGGTTTGGTCATGAATATGCGCCGGCCCATTTTTCAAGATATTCGCGTTCGCCAAGCCTTGACGGCGGCTTACGATTTTGAATGGATGAATAAAACCTTATTCCATGGACAATATGAGCGCTTGCAAAGTTTTTTTCATGGCTCAGAGCTTGCTGCAACTGGTACGCCATCTGCGGCTGAGATGCAGGTATTAAGCCCATTGCTCGCCAAACTTGAACCGAGTCAGCGGCAAGCAGTACTAGACGAATGGCAATTGCCAACCAGCGATGGTAGCGGATTTAATCGTGAAGGATTGTTAAAGGCGCGGCAGCTGTTACTAGATGCGGGTTTTTATTATGATGATATGAAGTTGTATCAACCAAACGGCAAGCTTGCTCAGATTGAGATTTTGATGACAGGCGAAACCATGGGGCGTGTATTATTGCCTTATATCCGTAATCTAAAGCGTTTGGGCTTTGATGCGAGCTTACGTCAAGTCGATGGGCCGCAATATTACGAGCGCATACGCCGTTTTGACTATGATATGGTCGTCGATGTCTTCGCCCAAAGTCTATCACCTGGTGCTGAGCAAGTGGGTTTTTGGGGCAGTGCCGCTGCTGATGAAGCAGGTAATCATAATACTATCGGTATTAAAAATCCTGCGATTGACAGTGTTATTAAAAAACTGGGCGACGCTAAAAATCGCGATGAGATCGTCTTATATACGCACGTACTTGATCGCCTGCTACGGGCAGAACATTATTTAGTCCCTTTATACGGCAAACCTAGCACCAATGTTGCCTACTGGAATCAATATCGTCATACTGCAAAACTCCCGACCAATGCTATCGGTATCGATTATTGGTGGACAGATAAAGAAGCAGAAGCTCGCGTTAATCTATACTTAAAGCAATAGTTTAAAATAATGGCTTAAAACAGTTATTTAAAAATTATCATTTAAACCAGTAAATAAAATCGTGTTTCATTTGGTTTTTAAAATTTAATAAAAAACATCAGTAATAAAGACAATCACTGCTAAGGATTTTATATGAGTATTCGTATTCACCCCATTAAAGCGTTCAATGACAACTATATTTGGACACTCATTAATGAAAATAATAAGCAGGCGATTGTTATTGATCCGGGTCAAGCCGAGCCAGTTATCGCCTATTTAGAAGAAAACGGCTTAGAGCTGACGTCCATCTGGACCACACATCATCACCATGATCATATCGGAGGCGTCGCCGAGCTACAAGAATCTTATCCGATGACGCATTTGGTTGCGCATACCGAGCACAATGTCGATGAAGATCAAACTATTAAAGACGGCAGTACGGTCAGCGCTTGGGGCTGTGCCGCGCAAGTATGGGATGTGTCCGGTCACACCGCAAGCCATGTGGCATATATTTTGGATGTCGATGGACAGAAGCATTGTTTTTGCGGTGATACCTTATTTAGTGCCGGTTGCGGACGCGTCTTTACCGGCACGATTGAGCAATTGCATGACAGCTTTAAGCGCTTAAATGAGCTGCCTGCTGATACGCTGCTGTATCCAGCCCACGAATATACTGCCAGCAACTTACGCTTTGGTTTGTCTATCGAGCCTGACAATGCGGCGATGCAGCAAGCGCTGGCTCAAGCAGAAGAAAAAACGGCACAGGGCATTCCAACACTACCAGTCACTTTAGAGCATGAACGCGCAATCAATGTGTTTTTGCGGACGCAAGAGCCAAGTGTGATAGCAGGGGTAAAGTCTAAAGTCACTATAGACGATGATAAGTCTTTGACGGTGTTCGCCGCGTTACGTGAGCTTAAAAATAACTTCTAAATACTAAGTTGTCATCTCTCTTTATTTTAGGAAGCCGCCATTATGGGTCGTTATATCTTAAAAAGGTTATTACTGATATTACCGACGCTATTTTTGATATTGCTGGCGAACTTTGTCATTGTCCAAGCGGCGCCCGGCGGTCCTGTTGAGCAGCAACTGGCACTTATTGAGCAAAGCGCAAAAGACAGTGCGCTAAGTGGTAATCTTGGCGCGGGTAGTGCCGGTGGCAACAATAGCACTTACCAAGGTACGCGTGGTCTATCTGAGGAGATGGTGGCGGCGATTAATGCGCAATATGGCTTTGATAAGTCAGCCCCTGAGCGTTTTTGGCTGATGCTAAAGAATTACGCCAAGCTTGATTTTGGTGAGTCGTTTTTTAAAGGTCAATCGGTGACGGATTTGATTGTCGAAAAGCTGCCCGTATCCATCTCGCTTGGGCTTTGGAGCACGCTGCTGATTTATATGATCGCCATTCCACTGGGCGTGTATAAGGCCATGCATCATGGCTCGGGGATTGATAAAGTCACTGCCATGCTACTTGCTATCGGCCATGCGATACCCGTCTTTGTATTTGCCGTCATATTACTAGTATTTTTTGCTGGTGGCAGCTACTGGAATATTTTCCCACTGCAAGGATTAACCTCTGAGAATTTCGATCAATTAAGTGTACTTGGTAAAGTGAAAGATTACTTTTGGCATCTGGCGCTACCGCTCCTAGCAAGTACCGTTGGCGGCTTTGCAGGCTTAACCTATTTGACCAAGTTTAGCTTTTTAGAAGAGCTTGGTAAGCAATATGTCTTCACCGCGCGTGCCAAAGGCTTGGGTGAGCGGCAAGTGTTATACGGTCATGTCTTTCGTAATGCCATGCTGATTATTATCGCCGGTATCCCAGCAGCAATCGTTGGGATTTTCTTTGCCGGTAATTTTCTTATTGAGATTATCTTTAAACTTGATGGTTTGGGGCTCTTAGGTTTCGAAGCCATTCAGCAGCGTGATTATCCGGTGATATTTGGCACGCTGTTTATCTTTACCTTAGTGGGGCTGTTATTACAGTTAATCAGTGATTTGAGTTATCACTTAATTGATCCGCGTATTGATTTTGAGGGGCGCTAATGTCAAGTCATCCATTATCTTCAACGCCCTCAGCTGCCTCTTCTATCCCACTAGAAAAAAAACGTCGTCTAAATCCTATTTGGCAGGCACGCTTAAACCGCTTTCGTCACAATCGCCTTGGAGTGATATCGCTATTTATTTTTGCCCTGATATTTGTTATTTGTATGGCAGCCAATGTGATTGCTAATGACAAGCCGCTACTGGTGCAGTATCAAGGCGACTATTATTTTCCCGTACTAAAAGCCTATCCCGAAACGACTTTTGGCGGGGTGTTCGAGACCGAAGCCAACTATAAAGACCCTGCGGTACAAATGCTGATTGATGAGCAGGGCTTTTATATTATGCCGCCCATCCCTTTTGCTGATCAGACACCGAACGTTGAGCTAGGAATTCCATATCCAGCCGCGCCCAATAGCCAAAATTGGCTTGGGACAGATGATTTGGGTCGTGATGTGCTGGCGCGGATACTTTACGGCATGCGGGTATCTTTGTTGTTCGGTCTGGCCCTGACGCTAGCAGGCGCGCTTATTGGTATTATCGTTGGTGCGATACAAGGTTATTACGGTGGCTGGGTAGATTTGGCGGGGCAGCGCTTCATGGAAGTATGGGGCGGTATGCCGCAGCTGTTTATGATTATTATTTTGGTCAGCTTGTTTAGCCCTAGTATTACTATGCTATTTGCGATGATGCTGTTATTCGGTTGGATGGGGCTGGTTGGTCTGGTGCGGGCAGAGTTTTTGCGTGCGCGTAACTTTGATTATGTCCGTGCGGCGCGTAATCTCGGGGTGTCGGACAGCCAGATCATGCTAAGACATATCTTGCCCAATGCCTTAGCGTCAAGCTTGTCACAGCTGCCGTTTATTTTAACGGCCAATATTATTGCACTGACAGCCTTAGACTTTTTAGGATATGGTCTGCCACCCGGCTCACCGTCGCTGGGTGAGCTGATGGTACAAGGCAAAAATAACCTTGATGCACCATGGCTTGCGCTATCAGGGTTCTTTAGCTTAACCTTTATTTTATCCTTGCTCATCTTCGTTGGCGAAGCGCTACGCGATGCCTTTGATCCGAGGCGCTCTTAATATGAGAACTGCTAAGATGATAACCGCTAATACGACAACCATTGCTGAAAAAAATAAACTTTCAAACGAAAATAATAGCAATGCCCAAAACAAGCTCATGCTAGCAGTAGATAAGCTTAGTATCATGACTAATGCAGGCGTTGCTCTGGTAGATAAGCTATCGTACGAGCTAAGGCAAGGACAAACTTTGGCCATCGTTGGGGAGTCAGGCTCTGGTAAGTCGATTGCTAGCCTAGCGTTATTAGGTTTGTTACCAGACAATTTGACGGTTAGCGGTGAGGTGCAGTTAGCAGATGCAACAGGAATAGCTACATTGCCGGTCACTAATGATAGGGCACGTAATGCAGCACTGCAATCTGTGCGCGGGCAGCGTATTGGTATGGTGTTTCAAGAGCCGATGACGGCGCTCAATCCACTGCATACGGTAGGCAAACAAATTGCAGAATCCTTGCGTCTCAGCGGCGTAGCCAAAAAACAATGGCGTGAAAAAAGTATTGCCTTACTAGACGATGTCAACATCACCAATCCTGCTGATAAGCTGAATCGCTATCCACATGAGCTGTCTGGTGGTCAGCGTCAGAGAGTCATGATTGCCATGGCATTAGCGCAGCAGCCCGATATCTTAATCGCTGATGAACCGACCACCGCGCTCGATGTGACTCTGCAACATGAGATTCTTGCCTTATTAGATAATCTTAAACGTCAGCATAATATGGCGATGATATTAATCAGCCATGATCTCAATTTGGTCAGACGCTACAGCGATGAAGTCATCGTCATGCGTCAAGGACAGACGATTGAGCAAGGGCAAACTGCAGCAGTATTTAGTCAGCCTAAAGCCGACTATACGCGCTCGCTTATCAAGCAAGACTTCGGGCAAGCGCTCAGTTTATTTGATGATGAAAGTCAGTTACCAATCGTATTGCAAGTCAGCAACTTACAAGTAAAATTTCCGATTGAAAAAAGCTTGTTTGGCGGCACCAAACGTTGGTTCGATGCGGTAAAAGATGTCGATATGACCCTGCAAAAAGGACAAGCATTAGGTATCGTTGGTGAATCAGGTTCTGGAAAGACCACAATAGCGCTGGCACTAAGTCAATTGCTTAGCAATCAAGCACATATCAGTGGTCAAATAATGATTAATGGGCAAGACATTACAGCATTGTCCAAACGTGAACTGCGCACCTTCCGCTCGCAGATTCAAATGGTGTTTCAAGACCCCTTTGCCAGTATTAATCCGCGCATGACGGTCATGCAAATCGTCGAAGAAGGATTATTGGTACAAGGTGTCAATAAAGCACAACGTCAGCAGGCGGTGATGGATAGTTTGGCTACTGTGCATCTACCAGCTGATTTTGCGCAGCGTTATCCGCATGAGTTATCAGGCGGTCAGCGTCAACGGGTAGCCCTTGCGCGTGCACTCATTATGCAGCCCAGTCTGTTGATATTGGATGAGCCAACTTCTGCGCTTGATAGCACTACGCAGGTCACTGTGGTCAGCTTGCTACGAGAGATTCAACAAAAACTGCAAATCAGTTACGTCTTTATTAGCCATGACTTAAAGGTAGTACGCGCTTTATGTCAGCATATTGTGGTGCTAAAAGACGGCGTGTGTATTGAGTTTGGTCGTAGCGAAGATGTGTTTAATAACCCAAAGCACCCGTATGCGCAGCAATTATTGCAGGCGAGTGTGATATAGACTAAGCAGAAATAGCTAAATTACGATACTAATCTTAAGAAATTGGAACACCATATGATTGGCATGCCTACCATCAAAAAAATTCATGCCCGAGATCCCAACGAGCCAAACAGACCATCAACCACGCTTGAGCTGTTGTTTGATCTAGTCTATGTGATTGCTGTCGCAGCCGCGGCACATGGGTTTTATAGTCGTTTAAGTGAGCATGACCTGTCAGGGTTTTTGACTTTTATTGTGGCATTTTTTATCCTGTGGAATGCATGGACCAGCTTTACTTGGTTTGCGTCAGGATATGACCCCGATGATTGGTTTTATCGCATCTCAGTGATGTTTCAGATGTTTGGTTCCCTGATGATAGCGGCTAATATCCATCAGTTTTATGAGCAAGGGCTGACATGGATTGGTGTCACTGGTTATGCCATTATGCGGCTGGCGAGTTGTAGTCAGTGGTGGCGCGTCTATCGACAAGTACCGGGTCACCAAAAAGTCGCTGGCCGCAGTATGGTCGGCCTGTTGACCCTGCAAGCCCTTTGGATCAGTTGGCTGTTTTTACCCGCATCATTACAAACGCCCGCATTGTTTCTGTTTATCGCAGCAGAGCTACTCATGCCAGTATGGGCAAGATCAGAGCAGTTTAATAATTGGCATCCGGCACATATTGCCGAGCGTTACGGGCTATTGACCATCATTGTATTGGGCGAGGGCGTGGTAGGGGTTAGCAATACGATTCAATACTTTTTGACCAACTCTTCTTCCGCCGCCAGCTCTATTATGTTTTTAGGCTCAAGCTTAGTCGCCTTGGTGTTTTCTTTATGGTGGCTATATTTCATCGTTCCTTTCGATACCATTTTAAATAAAGAACGCCGACGCCATGATTTGTTTTTATTTGGCTATGGTCATTTTTTTATCTTTGCCTCAATCGCAGGGTTAGGTAGTATGCTGAACTTGGTCACTGAGTCTGTCGCCGCGGATACTAGTGCTCCTGGCTATCAAATTATCTCCCAGCCTTACGCAATGGGCATGTTAATGGGTATGCTGAGTGTGTTTTTTATTAACGCTCACGATACTGCGCGAATTAATGTGCCGTAAATCGAGTCATAATGTTATTGCGATGCTTATTGCATTGATCATTATTGGGCTGAGCTATATGGCGGTCGTACAAGGACTGCCAATTACTTATGGTATTTGGCTTAGCATCTTGGCGCCTGTGGTGATGATTTGGTATTTTAATCAAGATAATAAGCAGTGGCTAGTCAAAGAAGCGGATTAATAGGATATAGCTAAGCTTATGATGATTATCAACTGACTGCTTAATAAGTAATAGTATAAGCAACAACATAAGCAACGACGTAGCGCTAAATAATCAGAACATCGCAGTTCATAATAATCGTAACATCCTAAAAATGGCGGTGGTACAATAAGTTTAAACAGTAGTTTGCTTTATGTAGACACTGATGCAGTACCTTTATTCACAGTACTTTTATTTTGACAGCATTTTTTTATTCTGACAGCGGTGATGATTCGCTGATTCAAGTTGTCGTTATTGCTAGTATTAGCATCATTAAAAAGGATTTTTATACCCATGAAAAAACAAAATACTATTTCTAAATTGGTAAACAGTACGGGCTTACAACACGCTGGTTATTTGGCGGTTGCCAAGACGCGTGCCAAAGTGCTAAAAGCCTTTGCGTACGTTGTCCCTATCAGAAGACCTATGTTATTCGTCGGTGAGACCTCTTGTGAGGATTTGTGCGACATGCTCATCAATGAAGGCAATACCAATGTCTTTATCGTCACAGATGCGGTATTAAACAAGCTTGGTATTCCTGCCAAAGTCACGGACTACCTAGATAGCAAAAATATCAGCTATAAAGTCTATGACGGCATTACCCCAGATCCTACTTTTAAAGTCGTCGAAGAAGGCCTACGCAAGTCTGTCGACGCTAAGTGCGACTCAATTATTGCTATTGGTGGTGGTTCGGTTATTGATGCGGCTAAAATGATTGCCATGTCACAAGGCAATAACTGCAAGCCAAAACAGCTTATCGGTATCTTGAAAGCTAGAAAGCCTTCGGTTCCGCTTTATTGTATTCCGACCACAGCTGGTACGGGTTCAGAAGCGACTTTGGGTGCGGTAGTATCAGATGATAAAACCCATCAAAAAGCTCTGTCTATCGACCCAAGAATGGTGCCATTAGCCGCAGCTATCGATCCGGTTATTATGAAAGGCATGCCGGCGCATATCACAGCCGATACGGGTATTGATGTCTTAACGCATGCCTTAGAAGCTTGGATGAGTGCCAATGCCAGCGTCGAGACCGACTACTATGCGGCGTCTGCAGTTAAATCTGTGATGCAAAACTTACCCCTAGTTTATAAAGATGGCGGCAATCTTAAAGCCCGTGAAGAGATGGGTATCGCCGCTCATTATGGCGGTATCGCCTTTAATAAAGCCGGTCTTGGCTACGTCCATGCCATCGCTCACCAGTTAGGAGCGCATTATAGTATTCCTCATGGTCGCGCCAATGCCATCGTGCTGCCGTATGTGCTTGACGTCAATCGTAAAGGCAGCAAGAAAAGACTGGCAGAGTTGGCTCGTAAAACCGGTATGGTAAAATCGGGTCAAGCTAACAAGAGCGATAGCGACATTGCCGACCATCTCATCGCGCAAGTACGCGAATTGATTGCCACTTTACATATCGATCCAACCGTTAAAGGCATGCAAAGCAGTGATTTTGATAACATTGCCAAAGCCGCGGCTAAAGAAGTCAGCGATACTTATGCAGTACCGACTTATCTGTCTGCTTCTGAAATCAAGGCTATTTTAACTAAGATTCAACAAGCCAGTGATGAGCACGCAAGTCGTGACTCAAAAAATGATAAGGTGGCTTAATAGCTCTCATTAACAATCTCTAATTAACAACCTTTATAAATAAAAAAGAGCATATTGCTAATATGGCAATATGCTCTTTTTTTGCTTTTATTTCTGTCGCTGGTTTTTATCTTGATTGATATTTAAAAAGCAGGTTTACGCTTTGGCACCGCATCTAAGAACTCGTTACGTGCTTGATTGTCGTGTACGTATTCGCCCAGCATCGCTGTACTGCGCGTGGTTGAATGCTGTTTATTCACGCCGCGCATCATCATGCACATGTGCGCTGCATCCATGACCACCGCCACACCGCGGCAACCCGTCACATCCATAATCGTTTGTGCCACTTGTTCGCTTAAATTTTCTTGGATTTGCAAACGACGGGCAAACATATCGACGATACGAGCGAATTTTGATAGCCCTAATACGTGACCATTCGGCAAGTAGCCGATGTGCGCGACGCCATGAAACGGCAACATATGATGCTCACATAATGAATAAAATTCAATGTTTTGCACCAAGACCAATTCACGATTGGTCGATGGGAATACCGCGCCATTGACGACTTCATCCAAGCTTTGATGATAACCCTTAGTCAAATGCGCAAACGCTTTTGCTGCACGCGTTGGGGTATCTTGCAAGCCGGGACGCTCTAAGTCTTCGCCAGTCGAGGTGATTAGCTGACGATAAGATTCGACACTTTCTTGAAAATCTGATGCTAGTGTTGGGGTATTGCTCATAAGTTTGGCAGCCATCCAAAATGTGGGTGTAGCTTAACGCTAAATCCTTGGTTACAAACAACGGTTGTAACGGATTTTTATAAAAATTGTGCAAGCTGGGAGGGCTGTGATTATACTTGAAATCCGCTCAACTTCATACTGCTGTGGTCAGTAGATAATCGTTTTATCCATATTAGATGGTACTATTAAAGGAGAATAGGTGTTCATACAGTGTAAGTAAATACAGTATACGAGTGTTTACTTAAATCAATTCGTGTATAATGAGTCATCTTTTAACTTGTGCTTTTACTCGCTATTTGTGCGCGAGCTATTAAAAATAATCTATCATTTAAATCGATTTACAGGGAAATATTATGCTACTACAAGGACAACGCTTTGTCGTTACTGGCATTGCAAGCAAGCTTTCTATCGCTTGGGCAATCGCTGAAGCCCTACATCGTGAAGGCGCGTCGTTAATTCTCACTTATCCAAACGATAAAATTAAAAAACGGGTCGATATGGCCGCAGAAGCCTTTGAAGCTGACTTGGTACTTGAGTGTGATGTGGCATCGGATGAGTCGATTGCGGCATGTTTTGAGCAAGTGACCGCGCATTGGGGCGATGGTATTGATGGCGTGGTACACGCGATTGGCTTTGCACCGATGGATCAATTGGATGGTGATTTTGTCAATGCCACCACTCGTGAAGGCAGCCAAATTGCCCATGACATCTCAAGCTATAGCTTTGTGGCATTGGCCAAAGAAGCGCGCGCTTTATTGGCCATGCGCCATGGTTCTATGCTGACCTTGACTTATGAAGGTAGTATTTCAGTATTGCCAAATTACAACGTCATGGGCATGGCAAAGGCCAGTTTAGAGGCCAGCGTTCGTTACCTTGCCACTTCGATGGGCGGTGAAGGTATCCGTGTCAATGCCATTTCTGCTGGACCTATTCGTACCCTTGCGGCAAGCGGCATCAAATCGTTCCGTAAAATGCTTGATATCAGTGAAAAAATCGCCCCGCTACAGCGTAATATTACTCAGACTGAAGTCGGTAATGCGGCGCTTTTCTTGTTATCACCGTGGGCATCTGGTATCACCGGTGAGATTATGTTTGTGGATGCAGGTTTTAATACCGTTGCCATCAGTGAGCAATTAATGATGCTTGATGAGACAAAGTAAGTGTTTTAATCAAGGGTAATATGAGTTAAGACGTAAGGAAGGCAGCCAATTGGCTGTCTTTTTTGGTTATAATAGGGGCTTTTTGGTAATAAGCCATAAAGCGACGAATATGATAACCAAATTACCAGGATGGATATTGTGGGGCGGCGCTGTGCTGGCATTCAGTGCAGGCTGCGTTAATACAGCAGCATTAATGGGCTTTACTAATTTATCTGTCTCGCATGTGACGGGTAACGTTAGCTTATTTTCAGCCGCGATTGCCCATTTAGACGGCCGCAGTATTTTATATATCGGTGCGCTACTGTTGTCTTTTTTGGCAGGGGCGGTATTGAGCGGCTATGTGATTGGTCAACGGTCATTAAAATTAGGTCGGCGTTACGGCACGGCGCTTTATATTGAAGCGGCGTTGTTATTAATGAGCTACTGGTTATATCAGCAGCATGATTATTTAGGGCAATTGGCGGCGGCAATGGCATGCGGGTTGCAGAATGCGATGGTCGCCACTTATAGCGGGGCTGTTATTCGCACCACGCATTTGACCGGTCTAACCTCTGATATGGGCGCTGCAATCGGCAATTGGTTGGCTGGTCGTCGTATCAGTAAGCCGACACTGGGCTTTCAGGCAATTATTTGGTACAGCTTTAGCGGTGGCGGAGCGGTCGGGGCATTTTTATATGCCAAAGTCGGCTATGGGGCGTTATTTGTCCCTATCACCATTGTTTTGTGCGCGGCATTTATTTATAACTATGTGTCAGATCGTCTGCCAGAAAAAAGACAGCCAAGACGCAAAAAGCACCCATCTACTTGATGGGCGCTTTTATTTTAATGTTATTACTTACATAAGATTAATTATTAGATAAATTATTTCTCGTCTTCTTCATGATTTTCATGTTCATGCAAACCTTGCATCATATCCAGTGCAGAGTCATCAGTGCGCTGTTGGTCTTTTTTGGCCAAGCCATCTTGGTTGATGTCTTTTGGTGCCATTTTAGTGGTCGAGTCGGTTTTATTTGAGTCTGTCATAAAGTACTCCTAATTATTTTTATCAACTTCCAATAAAAAACGTTATAAGAATTTAATAAGTAACGTTTATTGGTGTTTGGTTTTATAGCGACTCATTTAGTATGGGATAGCAGCATGTGCTTGTACATATACAGTGTACGCTTGTTTAGTGATGATGTGTAACGGCACCTAACAAGGATTACTACTTGATAAGGCTAATTAGCTATAGGGGTTTAAAAGGAATATAGCTAACGAGGAAATTTATCTTGGCAACGTATTGTTTAAGGTGCATTCATTTTAGTTCATTAGAAGTCACAATGCATTAAAGTCAATTTTTTACCTTTAATATAACCATATCTATTGCAAATTTAATAACCGCTTTGTTCCATCAGTTTTTTGTTATATATCTGTTATGATGTCGGCGTCTTTTTAGTGGTTGCCGATGATTAAATGGCAAATCGCTAAAATGCATCTTTATTATTAGCGTCTTTTTACACCGTCTTTGGGAAAATAAGGACATTTTATGTCAGAGCAAAAACTAGATAGCCATCTTCCGGATGATGGCAACGAGTACTTATTTACCGATACCTTTCCAAAGGGTACCGGTAAAGGACTGATAGTGGTCGCTATTGCGGCGGTTATCAGTGTGATTATTTATAATGTGTTGCCGTACGATATAAGTGCAAATAAAGGCCTCGCGATGTTGTTCTTTATCGGCGTGTTATGGTTGACGGAAGCGGTGCATGTGACCATTACGGCGATATTGGTCGTGGTCATAGGGGCACTTATTGGGTTGCCTGACTTCGATGCTGCAATCGGCTTACAGAGCTTTGCCAACCCAATCATTTATTTGTTCTTTGGTGGTTTTGCTTTGGCTGCGGCACTACACGTGCAGCAACTGGATAAAAAAATCGCGCTAAAGATTTTATCGATGTCAGGCGGCAATCTGAGAAACGCGGTATTCTTAATATTTGGGGTGACAGCGTTTTTATCGATGTGGATATCGAACACGGCTACTGCAGCGATGATGCTGCCATTAGCACTGGGTATTTTAACGCAGGTTGATCGCGAAAAAGACCGTGGTACCTTTGTATTCGTGCTATTAGGTATCGCTTATTCTGCTAGCCTTGGTGGTTTGGGTACGATTGTTGGTTCACCGCCAAACGCTATCGCGGCAAAGGCGCTCAACATTGCCTTTGTGGACTGGATGAAGTTTGGTATTCCAATGATGTTAGTGCTGTTGCCATTATTGCTTGGTGCGATGTATTTATTTCTCAAGCCCAATCTTAATCGTCAGGTCACGCTTAACGAAGATGATGAGGCTATTGCATGGAATAAGCCACGTGTGCTGACGATTATCGTCTTTATCGTGACGGCACTCAGCTGGATACTTTCTAAGCAAATCGGTGCAGCACTGAATGTCGAAGATATTGATTCTATTGTCGCTCTATTAGCGGCATCAGCAGTGGTTAGCTTGGGTTTAGTGTCATGGAAGCAAGTGTCTGACAATACTGACTGGGGCGTACTCATGCTGTTCGGTGGTGGTATTGCACTTTCAACCGTTCTAAAAGTCTCAGGAGCATCCCTGGTTCTTGGTCAAACCGTTGCCAATGGACTATCAGCTGCACCGCTTATCGTAGTCGTACTTGCAGTCTCGGCATTTATTATCTTCTTAACAGAGTTTGCCTCTAATACCGCATCTGCGGCCTTGTTAGTGCCTGTCTTTGCTGCTATTGCTGAGCAAATGGGTCTGCCACCTGCAGTACTAGTAATGATTATCGGTATCGGTGCTTCTTGTGCCTTTATGCTCCCTGTTGCGACTCCGCCAAACGCCATTGTCTTTGGTACGGGTCTGATTAAGCAAACAGAGATGATACGTGTGGGTGTCATACTCAATATCATTGCTACCTTTGTCGTCGGACTGTGGGCTTATTTCTTCTTAATATAACCTCGCAATCAAGTTCATCATAACTCCTAAAACCCGATGTTTAAGCGCTTAAACATTGGGTTTTTTTATTTCTTTTTATTTGCAATGTCTATATAACTAGAGCGTATTATCGTTTTAAAGCGAGGACATGCTCTAACCATAAGTTTTATATATCTAATAAGGACTACATAAAATGCTAACACTGTTTATGGTGCAACTTGGTGGTCGCCCCAAAGGTCGTTTGATTGAGCAGCACGATATATTTTTTGGCGTGGCCAATGAAGTCAGCGAGTTGATAGACGATATCAATCAGCATTGGCCTGAAGTCAGAAATAAATGGCATATTGATTCGTACCGAGCGATTAGCAAAGTCGATAATTATGCGATTAAATTGGTCGAATCAAGCAGCCAAGTAGAGTGTGGCAGCGACTTAAAGTTATTCTTTATCAATTTAGGTGGTTATCAGCGCGGCAGTTTTGAGGAATTTCATTACAAACTGCTTATTGTTGCTGCTACTCAAGCGGATGCCATTAAACAAGCCAAACAAAGTCAATTCTACAAACAGTTCACCTATAAAGATAAAGACTCAACTTTTAACGCAGCCTCGCATATTGATGATAAGTTTGAGGTAGATATCGATAATATTTATAACGTCAATGACCTTATCTCAAACGTTCGGCTGTTAATTGAGCCTATGGCTAATGATAGTCATGAGCTTGTGAATGCTGAGGATAAAGAGTACGTTGGTTATCTGAGTATCAAGAATTTAAGGAAGTTAGCATAATATGGCTTTAAATATGTATTTTAAAAACGGCATCATTCGCAAAACGCGTTGCCAGATACCTGATGAGTTATTGACCACGCTTTATCAGGTTCATAATAATGCCAATTTTCCACAATTGACGTGGTTAATTGATAATCTTTATGAAAATCCGCAGATTCAGCCTGACGTCGCTAAGTCATTAGCCGATGAGGTGGTCGCGTTTGAGAGATTAATACTTTCGTTGCACCTGCCTTTCCCTATGGTGCCATTGCAAAAGCTGCATACCTTCTTTACGAGAGCTGCGACTAGTCAACAGCTCATTCATACCAGTAACGCTTAATTTTACTCTTTAGGTTGTTTTTATTAGTTTTAGGGCGTGCTTGATGGCTTAACCATGGTCATGAAAAGAGCTATTACATTATCAATGCCATCAAAGCTAGGGCTCTCAAAACTGATAAAAGATTTCAATGTGTCAACCAAGCACTATAACCATCTTGAATCATGCCCAAATTACCCCCATAATCTAACCACTTCCAAATAATAAATAGCCTAAGTAAATATGCCCAATACTTCTAAGAACGACTCAGAAATGCCTACAGAAAACACCGCCAATGAACGAAACGCCAGTGCCCTTAGCCCCAATCAGCCAAGCAATGAATCAAGTAAAGCTGTTAACCCAAATAATGATGACTCAAATCTTGCGCTAAACACTGATAACACATCTTCGCACGCTAAAGTTGCTGCTGATTTACCCGTGCTGGCAAAAGATAGCTATTTTCTTGGCCGCTTAGAGCGTGAGCTGGCGCGGGCTGCTGTGGCTAACAATAAGAGAGACAAGAAGGATTCTGATAATAAAGCAGAAGATGGGCTAGCTAAAAAACGTGCCCAATATGACAAGATAAAAACCCGCTCACAGCAAGCGGTGCAGGCACGTATGGATAGCATTCCAGACAAATTGGCTGAAAAGCTGAATCTTGATTTGCCCGTGAGTCAACGTGCTGACGATTTAATCCAAGCTATTATTGATAACCAAGTGATTATTGTCGCAGGCGAGACGGGCTCTGGTAAGACCACCCAATTGCCGAAATTGGCGATGTTGGCAGGTCGCGGTATTACGGGGCAAATAGGGCATACACAACCAAGACGACTGGCTGCTAGAAGTGTGGCAAACCGTATCGCTGAAGAATTGGGCGAGCAGCTCGGTAATATGGTCAGCTTTAAGATTCGTTTTAATGAACAAGGCACCGCGCAATCAGTCGTGAAGCTCATGACTGATGGTATCTTACTGGCTGAATTGGGGCATGATCGGTTTTTGAGTAAGTACGATACTATTATTATTGATGAGGCGCATGAGCGTAGCTTAAACATTGACTTTATTATGGGTTACCTGAAAAAATTGCTGCCTAAGCGCCCTGATTTAAAAGTCATTATTACCTCTGCAACCCTCGATACTAAGCGCTTTAGCGAATACTTTAGTCGTTATGATAATAGGCTCAAGCGTAACGTGCCTGCGCCGATTTTTAATGTCGAAGGTCGTAGTTTTCCTGTTGAAGTTCGTTATCGTCCGTTGACAGATGAGCCAGTAAACAGCTCGGATGATGACAGCTATGATGATTTTGAAGAGAATCTGCCACGTGCGGTCGTTGCCGCAGTGGAAGAATGCTTTAGTGATGCACAAAATAAAGGTCATGCTGATCAAGCAGATATCTTGATATTTGCCGCCACTGAAGCAGAAATTCGTGAGCTCCAAGAGGTGCTTGAGCGTCATGGACCCAAGCACACCGAAGTATTGCCACTATTTGCACGGCAGACCTATGAAGAGCAGCAACGTATCTTTCAGCCCTCAGGTCGCGGTCGGCGTATCGTCATTGCGACCAACGTTGCCGAGACTGCGCTGACCGTACCCGGCATTCGCTATGTTATTGACTTAGGATTTGCGCGGATATCACGCTATTCGTATCGCTCACGCGTACAGCGTTTACCGATCGAAGCCATCTCACAAGCAGCAGCCAATCAGCGTAAAGGGCGTTGTGGTCGTGTTGCGCCGGGTGTTTGTATCCGTCTTTATAGTGAAGAGGACTTTACCGGTCGTCCAGAATTTACGGAACCTGAAATTTTACGTACCAATCTTGCATCCGTTATTTTACAGATGGCCAATCTGCGCTTAGGTAGTGTTGATGATTTTGCCTTTATTGAGCCACCCGATAGCCGCTTAGTTACTGATGGGCATAAGCTGCTCGATGAGTTAGGCGCGATTACCTCTAAAAATGAAGCCTCTTCTGCTAAGCAAACCAACAAGCCCAAAAAAGGTCTCGATCATCTGGTTCTGACACCGACTGGGCAAAAAATGGCACGTATGCCAATCGACCCAAGGCTGGCACGTATGTTGGTTGCTGGTTCTGACTTTGATTGTATCCGAGAAATGCTCATTGTCGTTGCGGCACTTGCCGTACAAGATCCACGCGAGCGCCCAGTAAATAAGCGCCAGCAAGCCGATCAAAAGCACGCAGAATTTCGCCAAGATGACTCCGACTTTCTATTTTATTTAAGTCTGTGGAAAGCACTGTTTGAAAAAGACGAAGACGGCAACAAACTGTCTGGTAATCAGCGTAAGAATTTTACCAAGAAAAACTATCTTAGCTTCCCGCGTGTCCGTGAATGGAACCAAACTCATCGCCAGCTGGTACAAATGGTGACCGAGCTTAAGCTGACGGATGTTAAGGATGCAAAAACTGCTGATAAAGGTAGTAATAAAAAGGCTTCGTTAGAGAACGTTACGAGCGATCCTACTGCGATTGAAGATGAAGAACTCAAAGCCGTTAAATATGCTAATTTACATCGCGCATTACTAACAGGATTATTGTCTACGATTGCGCATAAAACTGAAAATCGCGGTGAGTATCTTGCTGCGCGCCAGCAAAAAGCCAAAATCTTCCCAGCCAGTACGGTGTTTAAACAAGTACCGCCTTGGGTTATGGCTTTTGAAGTGGTTGAAACCTCGCAAGTCTTTATGCGTACCGTTGCCAAAATTGAGCCGGAATGGATTATCTCGGCGGCAGGTGACTTATTAAAATATCACTACTTTGAGCCGCATTGGTCGAAGAAGACGGGGCGCGTTAAAGCCTATGCGCAGATTAGCTTGTTTGGTCTCATTATTATCAGTAAGCAGCTGACCAACTATGAGCAAGTCAACTTAGCTGAGTCGCGAGAAATCTTTATCCGTGATGGTTTGGTGACTGGTAATTTAGGTCGGCAAGCGCCATTTTTACAGCATAATATGGACAAAATCGCTGATATTGAACGCATTGAAGACAAATTGCGTCGCCGTGATTTATTGGTTGATGAAGAAGCGCTGTATCAGTTTTATGATAAAAAAATCCCCGAACATATTGCCAGCCGCAAAGCGTTTGAGGATTGGCGTGCCGAGGTAGAGAAAAATGATGCTAAGCATCTATTTTTTACCGATGATGACGTACTTAATAGCCAAGCGCCAACCACAGGCGATTTCCCAGAAGTGTGGAAATTGGGTGATTTAAAATTACCACTACGCTATGTCTTTGATCCGTCAAGCGATGATGATGGCGTGACCATTCGTGTGCCACTGGTGGCACTACCGCAGCTCGATGCGATTGAGCTATTGTGGGGCGTGCCCGGTTGGCGCTATGAGTTGGTATTACAATTGCTCAAGTCATTGCCCAAAGACATTCGCCGTCAAATTGTACCGATTCCTGACACCGCCGATAGCTTGTTCGATGAATTGCAGCCCGCTGGTGGTCAAGGACTGCTTAAGCAGCTTTGCCAAGCCCTAAATCGTCGCGGCATTATGTCGGTGACACCAGATAGTTTTAATCCTGCTAGCATTGATCGCTATTTGCAGCCGCAAATCTGCGTGGTCGATGATAAAAACCGCATTATTGAAAAAGGTCGCGACCTACAAACGCTACAAATTCGCCACGCTTCTGAAACCCGCCAAGCGGTGAACGAGCAGCAAGGCACGCACACCGAATTCCCTGAGCATTTTGCCTTTAGCAAAAACCATCATAGTGCAGGCGTGGTGATGAAGCAGTTTGCTGCCTTGGTCGCAGACGCGTCAGGTGAAGCGGTATCGATTCATCAATATACCGATGTCAATGCGGCGTTGCAGGCGCACCGTATCGGGGTTTTAACTTTGATAAAAGGTAAGCTTGGCGCGAAGAAAAAACAGCTGACCAGTCAAATTGATAAGATATTCAAATTGGCATTTGCGCCACTTGGGGATATGGAGAAGCTAAAAACTATCGTTATCGATGCGGCATTGGATGCGGCGCTTGAAGAGCATTATGTGTTATTTGATCATAGTGCTGATTTACCTGAAAGTGCCGATGATACTGCCATAGCCCTTGCTGAAGAATTGCCTTTCACGCCAGAAGAGTATGAAAAAACCTTGGAAGTAGTGGCAGGCAACTTCCTATTAACCGGTCAAAACGTGATAAAAACGCTTAAAAATGTCTATACCCGTTGGCAGCGTATCCGTCAGAGTTTACTCATGCTTGATAGAGAAATATTTGGCGAGTCTATCGAAGATATCGAAGATCAGCTAGAGGACTTGCAATTGGCTGATTTTGTTTATCGCATGGATTATAGCCATTGGCAGCAGTATCCACGCTATCTGGAAGCGCTGGAGATTCGTATCGAACGCCTTGAGCATAATATTGAATCCGACCTTGAAGGTGTCTACGCCCTTGATGTGCACATGGAGCGGCTGGCAAATCGTGCCAACGATAAAGCCATCAGCGAGTATCGCTGGATGGTTGAGGAATATCGCATTCAGCTCTTCGCGCAACCGATGAAAACCCGCATGGCGGTATCACCGAAGCGTTTAAGCAAGATGTGGGATAAGATGAGTTAAGGCTCGATTTGAGCTTTAAAAGTTGATAATTGACAACCTATGACAATTATCTTGTATAGCTCTTCATTCTAATCGATAATATTTGATTAAAATGAAGAGCTATTATTGTTTTACACCAAATTTTTCTGGGCTTTACACAATAGATTAATGTAATTTTTTTAGCAGGATAAAAAATAATGATTAAATTTAGACTGATAATATTAGGATTTGCATCAACTATATTTATTATTACGGGCTGTGATGAAACACAAGCCAGTAATAATAAAAACGTGAAGGAATTGACGCCAACAAGCGTGCAAAAAGAAGTGCAGTTACGGGGCGACTTCAAAAGAAGCTTTGAGGTTTATGAGTTGGCCTCTAATGACATCACTTACTACGTGTCAGATCCAAAGCAATTATTAATGAAAGATTCGAAGAGTGTCAATCAAAAAGGCTATTACAAATATTTCGAAACTTGCGTCGTTGGCAAAATCAGTTCTATTGGTAAATATGGCCCTCTAGGCAAATATCAAAATCAAATAACTGTCCGTGAAATTTGCGTGTAGTTTTGATAGTGCAAGTTATTGAATGGATGCACCTTTCAATTCTAAGTAACTAACCCTCATTATCAATAAAAAAAGGCCAGATTAGCAATCGCTAACCCAGCCTGTTTATTTAACTAAAGACAGATTACAGTAAGGCTCTAACCTTTGGATATACCATATTGGCAGGAGACAAGATATCATCTAGCGTCTCTTTATCCATCAGCTTTTCTTCTAATACGATGTCATACACACTACCACCAGTCTCTTGTGCTCTTCTTGCGACAAAAGAAGACGCATCATAACCAAGATGCGGATTCAGCGCAGTGACCAGTCCAATATTATTGAATACCTCGACGCTACACGCCTCGTTATTCATCATCAAGCCATCGATACAGCGAGTAGCAAACATCTCACAGATATTGGCAAGCATGCTCATACCGGTAAATAAGTTAAAGGCAATCACTGGCTCAAAAACGTTGAGCTGTAGCTGACCATTTTCTGACGCCATAGCGATAGTATGATCGATACCCATCACATGGAAGCAAGCTTGATTGACCACTTCTGGGATAACCGGGTTTACTTTACCCGGCATGATTGAGCTACCCGGCTGCATTTCAGGCAAGCGATATTGCGCCAAACCAGCACGCGGACCTGAAGACTGCAAACGTAAATCATGGGCAATCTTAGATAAACGCGCGGCAAAAAGACGCAAGTTGCCAGACAGTGCAACATAAGCACTGGTGTCTTGCGTGGCTTCAATCAAGTCTTCAGCGATATAATAAGGTCTGCCAGTCAGCTCTGATAAGCTCTTGGCAACTTCTTCAGAATAACCAGCTGGGGCATTCAAACCGGTACCAATCGCTGTACCACCCATATTGATTTCATGAAATAGCGCGCGAGTAGCTTCGATGCGCTCCATCTCTTTTTTTATCATGGTTGCAAAGGCATTAAACTCTTGACCTGCCGTCATAGGTACCGCATCTTGTAAATGCGTGCGACCCATTTTTAATTGATCGGCAAGCTCAACGCTTTTTTTCTTCAGGCTTGTGTGCAATATAGCCATCTTATCTAACAGGCGCACGCAATAATCGTCCAAAGCAACATTCATCGCCGTAGGGTAGGCGTCGTTGGTCGATTGTGACAGGTTGACATCGTTATTTGGATGCACATGCTGATAATCGCCTTTTTCATAACCGAGGATTTCTAGTGCTCGGTTGGCAATCACCTCATTGGCGTTCATATTGGTTGACGTACCTGCGCCGCCTTGGAACATATCTACGATAAACTGGTCGTGATATTTATTATCGATTAAGTCATCGCACGCTGCTGCAATAGCGTCTTTAACCGTGTCATTTAGTACGCCTACTTTGTTATTGGCGATAGCCGCCGCTTTTTTAACGGTAGCAAAAGCACGAATAAAGGTAGAAAACTGATTTAAGCGCACACCACTGACGGTGAAGTTTTCAAAAGCACGTAAAGTTTGGATGCCATAGTAAGCATCAGCAGGGACGTCACGATAGCCGAGTAGATCATGTTCTTGGCGAGTAGCAGTAGTCATTCAATAAAATTCCTTTCAATAAAAAGCCCTGATTAAGACGCAGTGAGACCGTCATTTATTAAAATGACAGTGGTTGCATCACATTGGTAAATCAATTCAATCAACATTCAAGCATAAGCCTTTTACAGGGCGATTAATAATGAATATTTATTGTATTATGCATAATAAAACAAAAAAGTTTATATCATAAACGGTTGATAATAAATGCTTGTGATTAGGCAAATGGGCTGAGCCATATGCTTAACTGCCGTGCAATGCTAACCCAAGTCCTCACCCTTAATTCAGATTACACTCAATCAAGTAGGGCAAGTAAGCTATGTAAGTATGGTAGGGTAAGTGGTTAGCGATGATAATTACTGATATAAGCACGAGTAAAAATATAGGCAAGTATCTACTGTACTATGTTTAGACGATTAAAGCGATAAGGCGTTGCACCTTATACCTTATAAGTTATCAAGCAAAGACAAGGCGTTCTGTCTTTTCTCTAATGATTACGCTAAATATTCAGGTTTGAGGTTTCAGGTTTCAGGTTTCAGGTTTAGGGTTTTGCTCTTATATTTTCCGTAAGCACGCCCATACCATAAAACAAGAAGGCGATAAGCGTCAAGGCGACGATAAATGGCGTCAACAGCCAAATCACGATATTGATTAATAATGACGATAATAAGCCATTAAAGATAATCGTATGAGGGGCGATAAAGTCCGAAACGACATCGACGGCACGCTTAGCAATCGGGAAGAGTAGGGTGCTGATGGCCAAAATATAGATATATTTTGCAAAGGCAGGATTGCTTGATAGGATAATGAAGTGAAATCCCAAGTAATACATGATACCTAATGCCCAACATTTGAGGGTGTAGCTTAAACGAATCATGTGACTTCCTCCCCAATATACTTGCGATTTTCTATTCCATTAGAAGCACGTCAATATATGCGGAATAATGAATATATTATATATGTTATATTATGAATACATGGGTAAAGTCAATGGTTTTCTACACTCACTGTTTATTTGCTCGCTATTTATATATATATTTTATAAATAGCCTAAGCAATAACATAAAAAAGGAATGAGATATGTGGAACGAGCGCTATAACGAAGCAGAGTATATCTTTGGTACCGAACCTAATGATTTTTTAAGAGATACATTTAAGAAAATAACAGCAGGTGGTAAGGTTTTATGTTTGGCTGAAGGCGAAGGTAGAAATGCGGTATTTTTGGCGGAGCAAGGCTACGAAGTGACCGCCATGGATATGTCTGAAGTAGGTTTGAATAAGGCATTAAAGCTGGCGCAAGATAGAGGCGTGGAGATTAAGACGCAAGTTGCCGATTTAGCCAACTATGAATTTGGCGAAGCAGAGTGGGATGGCATTGTTTCTATTTGGGCACATTTGCCTACAGCCATACGCCAGCACGTTCATGCGCAGATTGTACAAGCGTTAAAGCCGAATGGGATATTTCCCCTTGAGGCTTATACCGAACAGCAGCTAACCATGGATGCTGTTGGTGGACCTCCTGCAACGCAAAAAGAGCGCTTTGGTTCATTAGCAGTCTTGCGTGCTGAGCTGGCAGAGCTAGAAGAAATAACGGGTATCGAAAAGCAGCGCATGATTTCAGAAGGTAAGCGCCATCAAGGTTTGAGCGCGGTGGTACAGTTTGTTGCCAAAAAAACAGATAGTTAATTATTGAGTTAGTCAATTATCCAACTATCTAATTATTCAGTTATCCAACAACCTTTGGCGGCAGATAAATAGTAAATGTATTTAATGGCTCAATGAGCACGCTATAAGGGTGATTTTGCTCTGAAGTGGTGACAATCCCTAAGTCTGATAACAGCTTGAAATTGGCAGAAATAACAGATGCTGGCTGTACTTCAAGTCTCTTATGCCAAATCCGATAAGTACCAAGCTTGCCATCACGGCGATGATAAAATCCTGCCAGCGGGTGAGTCAAATAAACAAGTGCCGATTCAGTATCGGGGAAACCTGAAAATGAAAAAGACTCCTCTGTATTTTGTGCAAGCGATACCGACGCCGCTGCCCATTCTGATTCAGCGTTTACCGAATACTTTACATACTTGCCAGTTGCGTCATCAAATTGACAATCAAAAGTCATTTTCGCGCTATGCCAAGGCAGACTCCATAAGTATCTGGGCACTGCTAAAGTCCAAGAATCTAAAGTCGTGCCCAAAAACCACACACAGCGCTCACCCGTATCTGTATCGATGATATAGATACGATAGTTGGTCTGTCCCATGGTGAATGCTGGAAAAGGATAAACAGCAGAAGTAAAATCAACATCGATAAAGGGTACCACAGAGATTAAACCTTTTTCTTCACCGTCTACCATTACCGTATCGAGCTTAAACCTAGCAGGAAATATCCCCTCAAACCTATCTGCTGGCACTGCATACGTGATAATAGAAAAATGCTTTAAGCTGCAGACAACGTCGAGGCCTGTCGGCTTAGGTCTATCATGTAAATAATCCTTAAAACGTCGTAGTTCCTGCACGATATTTCCTTATAAATATTAATTTTAGGCGCTAATTTATAAACGTGATTGTCAGTTGTGATAATACAGATAATGATTATATTTATGGATATAAATAGTGGGCTGGCGATTCATTCTAGTTGTTTAGTTTCAGGTATTTAATTTTAGGTATTTACTTCACTGCTTGGGCTTACCCCAAATAGCCGTTTATATTCTCGGCTAAATTGGCTCGGGCTTTCATAACCAACTTGCATGGCGATTTGCGATATCTGAAAGTCATTTGCCTGAATCAGACGCCGAGCTTCCATGAGTCGCAAACTCTTTTGATATTGTAACGGGCTTAACTGAGTAATTTCTTTGAAGTGATGATGAAACCCCGAAACACTCATACCGCAGCGACTGGCCAATTCCTCTACAACAACTGCCTCATTTAGATGCGTCTTTATCCAATCGGTAGCTTGGGTGATACGGTGCGTGTGGCTGCCATTGACCACCAGTTGGCGTAGTTTATTGCCTTGCTCTGCTATGAGCAGGCGATAGTAAATCTCTTGCTGAATTAATGAGGCAAGAAAGTCGATATCGTCTGGATAATCAAGCAAGTGTATAAGGCGCTCAAATGCCCCCAGTATGGTGCTGTCCAATTGCCACTTTATTCCTAAGTGATTAGCAGGCTTAAATGCTTCGGGCTGTTTGGGCGGTATTTTTGCTAAAACCTCACCAATCATGGCAAGGTTTAATTTCATAGACAGCACAATGACCGGATGCTCTCCCGATGCATGCTTTATATGCATGCTTAAAGGAATATTGACCGGACAAAACATCAGATTGCTCTTATCAAACTTTTGGCAATCTGCACCTAAATAAATCTCACGTGCGCCTTGCAAGACGATACAGATACTGGGTTCTTGGATATAACTGATGGCTTTACTGGGTCTATCTGCACAGTAAAAAAATAAGCCTGAAATAGCAGATTCAATGGTTTGGTTTCTAGGCAAGAGGGAGAGTAGTTGCTCAATAGTTGATTGGTTCATTAGGTTTTCTTATTTTCTTTAATTGCTCGATACTATAGATATTTGTAGAATTAGGCAAGATGTTTGGAGCTATGTTCTAACAGATTGTCCTACATACTCCTATAATAGCTTTATTGAAAATGACCAAACGCTACTGCTGATGCTAGCGCTAAACACAATAAACTATCTAAAATATAGCTGAGGAATCAATCATGAAAATATTTTATAAAACTCGCGCCACTGCAACCGGTGGTCGTTCTGGACATACGGGTCTTGACGATGGCTCATTAGGTTTTGATTTGGTCTCGTTTCAAGAAAAGGACAAAGAGGGCGTCAATCCAGAGCAGCTTTTTGCCATGGGTTACGCCGCTTGTTTCGATAGCGCCTTAAACCTGACAGCTCAACAAATGAAACTGCCAATCACTGCATCAAAAACCTCTACCCAAGTTGGTATTGGCATGAAAGCTGATGGCAGCTATAACTTAGATATCGATCTGTATATCGAAGTATCTGGTATCGATGAGGCCCAAGCGCAAACGCTTATCGAAGCCGCTCATCAAGTTTGCCCATACTCTAATGCCACACGCGGCAATGTAGACGCACGCTTGCATGTAACTGTGGTTTAATGGCTTTAATTTAATCATTACTCTAATAACTATAAATAAATATAAAAACGACATGGCTTCCAATTGCTTGAATATATAGCGTATTCAAGCAATTTTTTTATTTTGCATAAAAGATGGTACGCATAAAAAAGAGCCAGTAGTTTGCCTACTGGCTCTTTTGTTTTAAATAGATTTTTTTAAATAGATTTGAATAAGAATACGGATTCTATTCAAATAACTACTATGCCTTTAACTACCATGCATTATTTATAATTATAGTTTGCAGTTAACTTGGTACTCTTGGCCGTTGTCTGATTTGATGGTCATGATGCCAAAATCAGCTTTGGTGTGCCAATCATAAGTGGTTTTAGGGTTCACATCGTTTACATAGCGAGCGCCAGAACCTGATACCGCTTGCTTCATGGTGATTTTTGCGTTGGTCAAACCAACTTTAGGCAAGGTAACGTTTAGGTTAGCAGCTTGACCATTGGCAGTGTATGCAGCAGTTACTTGACCGTTGTCTTCACAAGTAAATGATTGAACTACTTGCTGAGAATTGGTCGTTGGTGTAGTAGTGGTCGGTGCGCTGGTTGCACAAGCAGCTAGTAATACAGCAAAAGGCGCTACGGCTAATAATTTTTTCATAATATCTCTCAATGTCTATCAAAATTGGTGTGAATTTTATTTGTTACGCTAGGCGGTATAATATAACAAAAAATGTAATTTCGTGTTGTGGTTCGAGCTTAGGAAAGTAACATCGGCTAGCGGATTTATGACTAAAACACATGGCTGGTCAAGCTTTGCTTGCTATCGGCCTGTTATATCTCTGCTATCAAACCTTTGTTTTTTCTTGCTTTTTATTTAAGACAAATACCAATACTGCACCCAAGATAACCGAGCTTGCGATAATAAACTCTAAGGTGAGCTGCTCGGACAAAAACACCACACCCATAATTGCTGCCAGTACAGGGACACAAAGCTGTACCACCGCAGATTGGGTGGTTTTTAGCAGCGGCATGGCCACATACCACATACTATAGCCGATGCCAGAGGCGATAGCACCTGACGCGACCGCCAGCATGACGCCTGTCATGCTTATGGTTGAGAGGTAACTCATACCGATCAGTGCCAATATCGGCACAGCAACTATGCTTCTTAAAAAGTTAAAGCCCGTCGTTCTCAAGGGCGATACGCAGGTTTTGCCGCGTATACTATAGATACCCCAAGCGGCACCACTGATTGCCATCATCAGCGCACCAGATAAGGAAGGAGTTGCCGCGGACGGCAGCATCAAGTAGATAAAGCCTATCAATGCGATCAAAAGCGCTAGCCACTGTATGCGGTTGAGTGGCTCTTTATTATAAACTCCCCAACCAATCATCGTGAGCTGCACAACTGCAAACAAAATAAGCGCGCCCGTGCCGGTATCAAGCGCTTGGTAAGCCACTGAAAAACACAGCGCATAAACCACTAAGCTGATAGCACTGAGCCAATCGCCTTTGTCTGTTAAGGCAGTAGGGTCAAAGTTGCCCGTCTGTTTTAAATCAGTCCGTTTTAAACTGGTTCGTTTTAGACTGTTTCGTCTTAAATAGTGAGCTTGTGCCATCATGATTAGCCCAAGGCAAGCGGCGCCGCTGAGCAAGCGGATAGCGGTAAAATTCCAAGCATCAATCGCACCGTCTGCCAATGCCATTCTACAAAGCAATGAGTTGGCGGCAAAGGCTATTAAGCCGGTTATCGTATATAAGGCAGCTTTCAAAAATAATTCCTACAATCATTAACAGAGTTTTTGCATAAAATAGAGCAGCGTTAAGCAAAGCAATATGTATTAAGCACAGAAGTATATTGAGCAATTTTGCTGCGCTAATCCTGCCAAAAATAATAACAAGGAAAAACACATGGATTGGGCAAGTATCTTTATTTATGACACCACATGGGCATTTGCCGCCGAAATACTCATACGCGTCATTGTGATGTTTACGCTTATTATTTTGTTTTTACGTTTTACCGGTAAGCGCGGCGTGCGGCAGCTGTCTATCTTTGAGCTGACGATTATCTTATCGCTTGGCTCTATCGCTGGTGACCCGATGTTCACCGAGGACTTGCCGATTATCCAAGCGGTACTGATTATGAGTACGGTGATTGTGCTTTATCGCTTGTGTACGTGGGCGATGATGAAATTCCAAGCTTTTGAAGACTTGCTAGAAGGGAGGGCGATTTATATTGTCGAGGACAGTATGTTGGTTCTTGATAAGATAAAAAAGGGCGAAATGTCGCACGATGAGTTTTTTGCTGAAATGCGCCAGCAAGGGGTTGAGCATCTAGGGCAAGTGCGTACCGGCTTACTTGAGACAGATGGTGAATTTAGTTTATTGTTATGTTCGCCTGAGGATACCTGCTATGGCTTGCCGCTTTTCCCTAAGCAGTATCAGCCAGTCGAGCAGATAGAGCCAGATGTGCATTATGCTTGTATGTATTGCGGCTATGTGGACTTTATCTCAAACCCCAACCAATTATGCCAACGCTGTGAGAATGACTGTAAAAACTGGGCGAAAGCGTTAAATAATGAAATTGTTAGATAGTTAGCGACACAGCATTTACTATCTTTGTTAAACAACCTGACTGCGTTAAATAGCCTAAGCATTCTTATTTGCTAAAATCATACTAATGACGTTAATAGTTTTACCACTTGCTGAACCCGTTCCTCTCTATCACCACCGATACGTTGAAAAGCCTTATTATGCAAGGTTAATTGACTGGCAAAATAAGCGCTGATATCTTCGCGTTGATGCGGGCTATCACGCAAATCATCGGCAACCCATGGGATATCAACGTCGGTTAAGAGTATTAAATCATAATGGTGTGCCAATGCCGCTTGGGTAAGTGCCTCAGGGCAATCGCCATAATACCAGTTGGAATACACCATCAGCTCAAATAGACTAGTATCACAGAATAAGTAGCCACGATCAGACGTTTGCGCGGCTTGCTGAGCGAATTTGTTTTCTAATTCAATCTGACCTTGCGCGATAGGCAATAAATCATCCCAAGTACAGGTCAGCTGCTCATTATCCCATTTTGCTTGCAGATAAGTGCGCATATATTCTGGCACCCATGAACAGCCAAAATGCGCGGCCAAATCGCGGCATAACGTAGTTTTGCCGGTACTTTCTGCCCCCAGTATGGCGACATTAATAACGGATTTAGGCGTATGCTGTGTGAGATTGCAGGCGGTAGCGTCGTTGCCATTCATAATATGCCCAGATTGCAATAAGAGTGAACACTACATATTGTAGCGCCGTAAAAGTCAGACCTTTATAAAAGTACAGCGGTACGGAAATAGCATCGGCGATAATCCAAAGTAGCCAGTGCTCAATTTTGCGCCGTGCCATGAGCCACATTGCCATTAAAAACAGCGCCGTGGTCAGCATATCGGTGTAATCGACCCACGTAAACAAATGCAAGCCCAATACCGCGCCATCAAAGCTAAAGTTATTATTGATGACGGGTCTAAAATAATAGACCAAAGCAACAAAAGCAATGGTTGCCGCCGCCAATGCGCTTAATATGGGCACATCTTTTTTGCTTAAATGTTCAACTTCAATAGCATATTGAGCATCCGTATTTTGCCCGCGCTCATCTTGCGGCTGGCTAGTGGGGTTTATATGATCCTGATGCTTTTTAATTTCTATATTGTTTTTATTTTGCGTCCAGTTTATCCAACCATAGATACTCATGACGCTGTAATAGGCATTGATAAACATATCACCGAATAATTGCCATTTCCACAGCAGATAGACAAAGATGGCGGTACTGACCAGCCCAATAGGAAAAACCAAAATATTGGTCTTGCTGGCAAGTAAAACGCTACTTACCCCAAAGATTACCGCAATCAATTCTAAGGTAATAAATAGGGTCGGGTAGTCGGCATATTGCCCGAATAGCCAGTTTAGGAGTTCTGCCATTGCTATTCCAAAGTCAAAAAGTAAAAAGAAAAGGTGGATAGTATCAGTTAAGTTGATAAAAATTTAACAAGTCCATGCCAGTTATTGGTAATTAGCCGCAAACAAGCGAATCTATATTGAATAAAATAACGCGATCAAGCCATGCTAATCAACGCTGATTATAGCGCAGCTGTTGGGAAATGAAGCCAATCTTTACTTATTCTCGTCAAGAAGCTGATTATTTGTAACAAAGTATTAGAAAAATTATATTATTCAGGCATAATAAAGGCACTTATTTTAAGTTTACAGTTATTCACCGAAAATTAGACGACTGTTGTTTTCTCCACTTTTATGCTTATTGCAAGCACCATCGTAGTAGACAAGGAAGCGCATCATGACGACTTGTATCACGGGCACTGGCCTGTATATTCCCCCTTATAGCATCAGTAATGAAGAGCTGGTTGATTCATTTAACCAATATGTTGAAAATTATAATGCCAAGCATGCCGATGAGATTGAAGCAGGAACGGTTACTGCGCTTCAGCCTTCATCAGCGGCCTTTATCGAAAAAGTCTCAGGTATCAAATCACGTTATGTGATGGAAAAAGACGGTATCTTAGATCCTGAAATCATGGCACCGGTCATCCCTTACCGCAATTTGGGTGAAGAGCTGTCTATCATGGCAGAAATGGGCACGGCAGCGCTAAAAGATGCGCTAGCTGACGCAGGTTTAGAGGCCAATGATTTAGATGGTATTATTCTTGCCTGCTCAAATTTTCAGCGTACTTATCCTGCGGTTTCTATCGAGATTCAGGATGCCATCGGTATGGTTGGTGGCTTTGCTTATGATATGAACGTGGCTTGTAGTGCGGCGACTTTTGGTCTATCGCAAGCACATGGCTCAATCGTGTCGGGTCTTGCTAAACGCGTTGCTGTGGTCAACGTTGAGATTACCTCAGCGCATCTAAACTGGCGCAACCGTGATAGCCACTTTATCTTTGGTGATGTGGCAACCGCTTCTATCGTTGAAGAGCTAGACACGCCAAAAGGTTATGAGATTCTAAACGCCAAGCTGTTTACGCAGTTTTCGACCAATATTAAAAACGAATATGGCTTTATGGACCGCTCTGAGTTCCTAGCGGCGCAGACTGAGATGTATCCGGATATCAAAGAGCCTGTTACCGATAAGCTGTTTTTGCAAAATGGCCGTAAAGTATTCCGTGAAGTCTGTCCAAAGGTTTCTGAGATTATTACTGAGCATTTGCATGACAATGAGCTGCAAGCTAGTGACATCAAGATGATGTGGCTACACCAAGCCAATGCCAATATGCTTGATTTAATTTTGCGCACAGTCGTTGGACGTGATGCCGATAAAGCCATTGTGCCAAGTGTTATTGATGAATTTGCCAATACCAGCTCTGCCAGTCCGATGATTGTTTTCCATCGTTATAAAGATGCGCTAGAATCTGGCGACTTGGGCGTGATTTGCTCATTTGGTGCAGGTTACTCAATCGGTTCAGTGTTGGTTCGTAAAGTTTAATATTTCGTTAAAATTTTCTGATAACCATAATAGCCGCAAAAATAGCTAAGAGTTTTCTTAGCTATTTTTTTATGTGCGCTATATTTACTGATTTCTTATCGGCCGCGGAGCTATGGGCTAATATGAAGCTAGGGGTTAATAATTAGGCATAATTTGCGATAAAACAGCCAGTTTAGGAATATTATGGCAAGATTGCTTAGAGGTTTTAAATTAAGCGCAAAAATTTGCTATAATCACTCTCTTATTTTACTCATTTTAAAAAAGTCCTTTTATGAAAGAATCCTTACGCCTGCGTTTAGACCAGATGGTAGACCGTTATGAAGAGGTCACCGCCTTATTATCAGACCCGAGTGTCATCAGCGATAATAATAAGTTCCGTGAATTGTCCGTTGAGCATAGTGACTTGATGGATATCACTACTTTATGGCAGAACTATGTGCGTGCAGAAACGGATCAAGCGGATGCAGAGGCGATGTTAGCAGAAGCTTCAGACCCTGAAATGAAAGAGATGATGCAGGATGAGATTGACAGTGCTCGTGATACCATTGTCGAGATGGAAGAAGCGCTTAACGTCATGATGTTGCCAAAAGATCCTAATGATAAAGTGCCTGCTTTCTTGGAAATTCGTGCGGGAACGGGCGGTGATGAAGCGGCGATTTTCTCGGGTGACTTGTTCCGTATGTATCAAAAGTATGCCCAAACTCAAGGCTGGACGGTAGATATTCTGTCGGCTAATGAGGGTGAACATGGCGGCTATAAAGAGATTATTACCCGTGTGTCGGGCAATAGCGTTTATGGTCGTTTAAAGTTTGAGTCAGGCGCTCACCGCGTACAGCGTGTCCCTGAAACCGAAAGCCAAGGTCGTGTCCATACCTCGGCTTGTACGGTTGCGGTGATGCCGGAAGTTGAGATTGATGATACCGTCGATATCAATCCTGCAGACATTAAAATGGATACCTTCCGCTCAAGTGGCGCCGGTGGTCAGCACGTTAATACCACGGACTCTGCGGTACGTTTGACGCACATTCCGACCGGTACCGTGGTAGAGTGTCAACAAGAACGCAGTCAGCATAAAAACCGGGCGCATGCGATGAAAATGCTGGTGTCCAAAATCCAACAAGCAAAAGTACAAGCGCAGGTCGATGTGGCGGATTCAATACGTCGTGACTTGGTCGGTAGCGGCGATCGCTCAGAGCGCATTCGTACTTATAACTTCCCGCAAGGTCGTATGACTGACCATCGAATCAACCTGACCTTATACAAGCTTGATTCGATTATGGAAGGTGACTTGGATGAAATCCTTGATGCACTGTTACGCGAGCACCAAGCAGACTTGATGGCCAGTATCGGCGGCGGTGATTAAGACAGTTAATGGTTAAAAGCTGATTAAGTTAAAAGCCGTAAACCATGCCGATAAGCCAGTTATTTATAATAGTAAAACTAAGGTAGCGATTATGATAAATAACTGGTTAGCTTCAAAACAATCCTTTAATGGCATGGTGTTAATTATATTGGCTATGCTTATGACGTTTTGGTTATCTGCTTGTAGCGTAACGCCCGCAACTTCGACAGCGCCACCAACACCATCGTCTTCTGAGAGCACCGCATCCGCTGAAACAGCTGATCCATTGACTTACCAAGCATGCGTGTATCCGCCTAATGAGCTGGTACAAGCATGTGACGTAAAAGGTGGAACGTTTTTGCAGCAAGGTAGGCTTGGCTGTTATCAGTGTGTGCTGTCTTATAGCGATGCTGGCAAGGTTTGCCAAGATGGTTCTGACTGCCAAGGACAATGCAAAAACACGGGTGAATTTATAGATTCACATACCAACAATCAAACAGGGCAATGCGCCAGTGATAGCAGCACGTTTGGCTGTTATCAAACGATTGAAAAGGGCGTGGCACAGCCTGCTATTTGTGTCGATTAGTTCTAGCGCTTTTTAGTATGAAAAATCAATAAGTATTATTGAGCTTCCTTATTTATATGTTTTATTTGAACGTCTTATTTTAATTTACTTCGTTTATTCCTTTAATTATCTAATAATTTTGAGAGTATTATGTCAAAGCACAACAATCAAGACCAGAATCAAGAGCAAGCCCCAGAAGATGCGAACGAGCTGATTGCTCAACTACAAGCTAAGCTAGATGAAATCACGGCGTCAGGTAAGCAGCCTTATCCTAATACCTTTAAGCGCACAGATTACGCTCAGGATTTGCAAACGGCTTTTGATGGTATCTCAAAGCAAGAAATCGAAGATAAAATTGCCAACGGTGAAAAAACTCAGGTAAACGTTGCCGGTCGCGTGATGCTAAACCGTGGGGCGTTTATTGTTATTCAAGATATGACCGGTCGTATTCAGCTATATGTGGCACGCAAACAGTTAGATCCAGAGACATTGGCGACGATTAAATCGCTAGATTTGGGTGATATCGTTGGCGTATCTGGTTATATCGGTCGTTCTGGAAAAGGCGACTTATATGTCCATATTGAAGAGTTTCATTTATTGACGAAAGCGCTACGTCCGATGCCAAATAAGTTTCATGGCTTAGCGGATGTCGAAGCGCGCTATCGTAATCGCCATCTTGATTTGATGACCAATGAGACGACTCGCGACACCTTTGTGATACGCAGCCAAGTTATCAGCGGTATTCGCAAGTTTATGTTGAATGAGCGTTTTATGGAAGTTGAAACGCCTATGATGCATCCTATCCCAGGTGGCGCGGTTGCTCGTCCTTTTGTGACCCATCATAATGCCCTAGATATGCCATTATATCTGCGTATCGCGCCTGAGCTATATCTGAAACGCCTTGTGGTTGGTGGTTTTGAAAAAGTGTTTGAGATTAACCGCAGTTTCCGTAATGAAGGCGTGTCAACCCGTCATAATCCTGAATTTACCATGATTGAGTTTTATCAAGCGTATGCTGACTATCATGACTTGATGGATTTGACCGAGCGCTTGTTCAACGAGCTGGCGATGGACATTTTGGGCACCACTGAGCTGACTTATCAAGAGGAAGCGATTAGCTTAAAAGCGCCTTTTGAGCGTCTGTCGATGTCTGATGCGATTGCTAAATATGCAGAAAACTTCGATATGGCACGCATTAATGACCGTGAATATCTTGCAGAATATGCTTCAACGACCCTTAAACAACAAGTTAAAGATGTCTTTGGTGTGGGCAAATTGCAGACCATTATCTTTGAAGAAACCGCTGAGCATCAGCTACGTCAGCCGACTTTTATCACAGAATACCCTGCTGAAACGTCGCCACTGGCACGCCGTAACGATGACAATCCTGAGATTACCGATCGCTTTGAGCTATTTATCGGTGGTCGTGAGTTGGCCAATGGTTTTAGTGAGCTTAATGATCCTGCCGATCAAGCTGAGCGTTTCCATGGCCAAGTCGCCGAAAAAGACGCTGGCGATGATGAAGCGATGCATTTTGATGAAGAATATATCGAAGCCTTATCTTATGGCTTACCGCCAACAGCAGGCGAGGGTATTGGTATCGATCGCTTGGTGATGCTATTTACGGACTCGGCCAGTATTCGTGATGTGATTTTATTCCCGCATATGCGCCGCAAGCATGAAAGCTAGACTGCTTTACTTGCCATAAATCCACGCTGGGACTAAACTGAACATAAGAAGGCTCTTTCTACTTTTAACGGAATGGTCTCAAGTTCTTTATGAGGCCTTATGTATAGGGATATTATGGACACTCAGCAAGTACCAGCGTCGATTTGGCAGCAGATGATTCAGCAGAATTTTTTATCTTTGTACGACTTAACCCCAGACAAAATCACTGACCCTGAGTATCTTCAGGGTTATGATTTTGTTTTTGAGTTTTCTAATGCCGTGGTCTACCTTATCGTCAATGATGTGACGATACAGGCTGATAGGCAGAATATCGATAGTGCTCAGGTTCGTACGTGGAGAAAAGACGTTGTCAATCAACTGATTAAGCAACATGCTCAGCTGTATCTTAAAAATGATAAGGCGCTTGCCTATAAAGATGAATCTAAAAAGAAGTCTAAAAATGAATCGGCATCTGACACAACGGCAGACAAGGCGATTTATTTTATTGGTTTGACCGCACTTTCGGTTCAGCATAAAGACATTGCTGAAAAAAACAGCGCTCAGAGTACTTATCACAATAGCTATCAAAACAGTTATCGTAATAGTCACCAGAGTAAGCCTGCAGAGGCGGTCTCTTATGCGGTTGGCTATGAATATGGCAGTCAGTTTTTTGCGGAAGACTGTGTGCTAGATTTGGACGATGAAGAAAGTGTCCTACAAGTATTCAGCTATCAGAACTTCACTGAGATACTCAAACAGTTGGTGACGCCCAGCGATTTGACGGCATTTCTAGACTTTCATCGCGGTAAGCTGACTGGGTTTGAAGCGTTTCAAGATGAATCAACCTTGCTTGTACAGTTTTTGCAGTCGCCAGATTTTCATCAAAGGGCGATTAAGGTTCAAGAACAATTAGTCAGCCATGACTTGATAGCGCAAATTGAACCACGATTGTTAAAAGCGGCAGAGCCTGAGCAAGCGGAATTTGCTAAAGCATTGATGGCAGAGACTCAAAAGAATACTCGCATGTGGTATCAGCTTTTTAATAGCTTAGTCAGAGAGCATTATGACGCCGGTACGCCACTGCCAAAAGAGCAGGTTGATATTTTGGTCGACGAGTCGATGTATACCTATGCTTGTTTGGTAGAAAAAATCTTGGCTCACAGAACGATTGACCAAGATTCACGCTGGAGCGGTTACGTGCGCCATGAGCATTCTTATAATGTCTTTGGGCGTCATTATCTGATGGTGTTTTATGCGCAAGATGATAACAGCTCGTTAAGTGCCGATAAGGTACGTGCTGGCCATCAAGATTTATTATTTGAGCTTAATGCCCAAATGCAGCAACCTGTTATGCAAGATCTGTTTTTGATCGGTGTCGACGTCAGACCTTGTGAAGATAGCGTGAATACTGAGGTTCATCTTGACGCATTTCATCAGCACGGCTCGCTTATCGATGCCAATACCCAACGTTTGTATGAGCAATTGGCTGAGTTGCGAGCTCAATCATAACCTATTCTAAAATCCAGTTTTGATGCTTAGCTTCAATATTTAGCTTTGCTATCTGGTTTTAATAATTGGCTTTGCTATCTGGTTTTAATAATTGGCTTTGATATCTGGTTTTAAGGTAAATCGCTGATTTGAAGCTTTATTTATATTACTACTCACATTGGCATTCATTATGACGCAGCAATATCAAGTTTTAGCGCGCAAATATCGCCCCAAAAACTTTCACGAGTTGATTGGGCAATCACACGTCTCACAAGCACTGATTAATGCGATTGATTATAATCGTCTGCATCATGCTTATCTATTTACCGGTACGCGCGGTGTCGGTAAGACCACTATCGCGCGTATTTTGTCTAAATGCTTAAACTGCGATACCGGTATTACCAGCACCCCATGTGGCGTCTGTGATAATTGCGTGGCGATTGATCAAGGGCGTTTTATCGATTTGATCGAGATTGATGCCGCCTCTCGTACCAAAGTTGAAGACACGCGCGAGCTCCTTGATAATGTCCCTTATGCGCCAAGCCAAGGTCGTTATAAAGTGTACCTGATTGATGAGGTGCATATGCTGTCGACACACAGCTTTAATGCACTGCTCAAAACCTTGGAAGAGCCACCTGAGCATGTAAAGTTCTTGTTGGCCACTACTGATCCGCAAAAGCTGCCCATCACGATTATCTCGCGCTGTTTACAGTTTGTGCTGCGTCCTTTATCGCAAAGTCTACTCAGTGAACATCTAGCCAATATTTTAACCCAAGAGCAGGTAGGTTATACACAGCCTGCGCTTTGGCAATTGGCCAGTGCCGCAAAAGGTTCAGTTCGTGATGCGTTATCATTGACCGACCAAGCGATTGCTTTTGGGCAAGGTGCATTAGATGATGTGACGGTTAATGCCATGCTTGGCTTAATTGATGCGGCTGATTTGGTGCGTTTAATCACAGATATTTATAATCATGATAAATCAGCGGTTGCCACTCATATCGAGCAGATGCGTGCACAAATGGTCGATGCGACCAGTATGTTTGATGGCTTGGCTGAGCTGTTACATCAATTGGCATTGACGCAACTGTTACCTGAAGTTGCTCTTAACGTAAACGAGGCACAAGCACAGCAGATTAATCAGCTTGCGCAGCATATGAGTCCTGACGTCTTACAGCTATATTATGAAATCGTAGTGCAAGCACGTGAAGGCGTTAAACTTGCTAGCACACCGATGCAAGCGCTTGAGATGTGTATTTTACGTTTGTTGGCTTTTCGCCCTTTGCCCGTTGATGAGATTTTAGCGAACCTACCTGATAGCACTATACCACCTAGCCCTATACCATCTAATACTGTATTACCTAATCCTACCGCTTCGATAGAAACAGTTATTTCTACTATCTCTAAAGATGAACCCAATACAGCATCAATAAATGCCAATACTATTGAGGCTTCAAATACCAATGCGCTTTTAAATACTAATGAGCATTTTGCATCAGCACCTTCATTAGTGTCAACATCAGCAGTAATGTCAGAGCCGCTATCAGAAACGCAGCCAGAACAGAAGTTAGAACCGCAGTTAGAGCCAGTAGCGGAATCAATACCGCCGCTACAAGATTATGATGCTGATTATCCGACCCCAAATAAAAATGAGGTCGAGTCATATAACGCAAGCTATGATAATGCAGAATTGAGTCAATATGATGGTTATAGTCATAGCCATGATGAAAGGTTAGATTTATTAGACAGCAACGTTAGCTCTGAACCTGTTGTTGAGCCTGAACCTGTTGTTGAGCCTGAACCTGTTGTTGAGCCTGAACCTGTTGTTGAGCCTGAACCTGTTGTTGAGCCTGAACCTGTTGTTGAGCCTGAACCTGTTGTTGAGCCTGAACCTGTTGTTGAGCCTGAACCTGTTGTTGAGCCTGAACCTGTTGTTGAGCCTGAACCTGTTGTTGAGCCTGAACCTGTTGTTGAGCCTGACGCAAATGATTCTCAATTAACTGCGCAAGCTGATGATCCGCGTACCTTGTTACGTTGCGCCCCGCAACCGTTGACGGGCGAGTGGACGCCAGACAAATGGGATTATTGGTTACAATGTGCGCGCGAAGCCGGTAGTTTGGCGCCAGATGAATTGGCACTGGCGCGTCAAGGTATGATGACTGGCTACTGTAATGATAAAGCTGTCTTTGTCACCGCAGTGGATAGTAAGCATTTACAAGCCACCTTTCAGCAGCTGGCGGCAAAACTGCAAGAACAATTTACGCAAGCAGACATCAGCTTGCAGATAGATGGCAGTATTATGCAAGCCGACGATAAGACGCCTGAGCGTCGTCAACAAAAACGCCTCATACAAGCCCGTGCAGTGGCAGAGTCTAGATTGCTCAATACGCCTGTCATGCAATATTTGACTGAGCGCGGCGAAGGAAAAATGGGCAAAGTTCAGTTATATTAAACAATCAGTAGTTTTATAATGGTTGTTATTTTAATAGTTAGATAATTACTAAACCTATTATAGTGAATAAAATATCAAGGCGAGATTATGTTATCGCCTTGATATTTTTGGTTTTATTAAGCAGTAAATCCGCTTTATTGACCGTCAGAGGTATATTAAAAAACTGTAAGATTTAAGATAATCGGCTATAATGGTTAAGTTATATTAAAAACTAAAAAGCAGCTTAGGTGAGAATATGTTAGATAATTTACGTGGTATGGCTGTGTTTGCCAGTGTGGTCGGACACGGCTCTTTTAGTGGTTCAGCTCGTGAACTGGGTATTACAACCAGTGCGGTTAGTCAGCAGATACGTTCTTTAGAAAACGAGCTGGGTGTGGTGCTCCTGCATCGCTCAACTCGTAAGCTTAGCTTAACAGAAGCGGGTGCCAGCTTTTATGAAGCGGCAAAAGACGTGGTTAGCGCTGCTGAGCAAGGGCGTATCAAGGTCAATCAATTACGTGATGAGCTGGCTGGTAGCTTGCGTATTGCAACAACGCCTGAGCTGGGTGTACATCATATTTTGCCGGCATTATCGACTTGGATGTCTGCGCACGACGACCTTAGCATTACGTATTTCGCCGACAATCATTATATCGATATGATCGATGAGCGCATTGATATTGCGGTACGTATGAGCCCAAATATCAATGATTCAACGTTAAGCAATCATCCGTTATCTGATGTGCGTCAACTGTTGGTTGCTTCACCGCAGTATTTACGTCAACATAAAAAGATTAAAACCCCAAAAGATTTGGTAGACCATCAATTGATTTGCATCGATCTTATGAAAGATGCCAATCATTTAGAGCTGTCCCAAACGGAAACGGGTAAAAAAACCCGCATTAAGATGAATTCACGTATTCATACCAATAACGTCTTTATGGCGATGACCTTGGCAAAAGAAGGTCATGGCTTGATTCGAATCATGGAAATGGACGTCAAAAAAGAGCTTGAAAACGGCAATTTAGTCGAAGTTTTGACCGGCTATCAGCTGCCAAGTTTTGTATTATATGCCGTCACCTTAAACCGTGATCAGCAGCCTGCAAAAATCACCCGCTGCTTAGAGGTATTAAAAAAGTACTTTCATGCCAATTAAGCTAAGCGTTTAATAACGTTTACTTTAAAGCACTGTTAAATTACTTTTAAAGTTTTAAAAAGCAAAAAGCCTATAGATAACTTATCTATAGGCTTTTTTAGCTTTAAACTTTGATTAAATCAATCGTTTAAAATGAAGGCTTTAATAAATTAACCAAGCGCTCAACCACTTGTGAGCTTTCATCACGGGTCATATTGAGCGGCGGCAATAGACGAATCACATGCCCACCTGTGACGTTGATGATTAATTTTTGTTCATCACGGGCGCGGTCAACCAATTTACTACAGTCCATCTCGTCAGGGAGCGCGATACCAATCATCATCCCAGCGCCGCGCGTGCTGACGCCATATTGTCCAAGCGCCTCAACCACACCATCACGGATAAACTGTCCTTCGGTGACGGCATTGTCCATGATATCGTCATTGGCAAGCACCTCATAAACGCTATGTACCACGCGACTGGCTAATGGCGTGCCACCATAGGTTGAGCCGTGACTACCAGCGCCAAACAAGCCATTGGCGCGACCACGAACCATGCAAGCGCCTACTGGAAAGCCATTACCTAAACCTTTGGCAGTGGTTAATACGTCAGGGCGAGCATTGCTATGCTGATAGGCAAAGTATTTACCCGTACGACCGTTACCGGTTTGCACTTCATCGAGCATAAATAACCAATTATGGCTATCGCATACGGCTTGTAATTGCTCAAGGTAAGTAAAGCCATTGGCTGCTGTATTCAAACCACCTTCGCCTTGGATAGGCTCGACAAATACCGCACAGATATCATCATGGTCTTGAGCTGCTTGTTCAATCGCGGCGATATCACCAAAGGGCACACGGATAAAATCTTCATCCAAGGTATAAAAACCTTCACGTGCTTTAGGGTTGGCAGTTGCTGATAACGACAGCAAGGTACGCCCATGAAAAGAATGTTCCATGACGATGACTTTTGGGCGTTTAAAACCTTGCTGATGGGCATAGAGTCGTGCCAATTTTAATGCCGCTTCGTTGGCTTCAGCACCACTATTGGCAAAGAATACGCTGTCCATTTGTGCGGCATTACATAGGGCTTCGCCAGCGCGCTCTTGCCAATCAATACCAAATAAATTGCTGGTATGCACCAAGGTTGCCGCTTGCTGCTGAATAGCCTCAGTCACCTTTGGATGACAGTGTCCTAAGCCGCATACTGCGATACCCGTCAAGGCATCTAAGTAAGGCGTCTCATCTTTGGTATAAAGCCAACTGCCTGAACCGCGGGTGAAGCTGATTGGTTGACGATTATAAGTGGGCATCAGGTAAGTAGCAGACATGTAAAACATCCTTGGGATAATAAAGAGTTAAAGGGTTAAAAGTTTAACGGAAATAATTAGATGATTAGAGCTCATCAGAAAATGGCGTCGATTCGGCAGGTAAGGTGTATTCTTCACTTGCCCAAGCGCCTAAGTCGATAAGCTTGCAGTGATGACTACAAAATGGCTTATATTTATTGTCTTGCCAAGCGGTTTGGTTGCCGCATTCTGGACAAGGATAGGTTTTGGGTAAGGGGTTGGTATTGTGGTCGCTGTTGCTAGAAGTAGATTCAGTCATAATAAAAGTGGGTATATCCTATGGGCTATCAACAAATGCTGTCATTGATAACAGCACTGCTCATCAATAGCGAGTATGAATAAAGGTTGTAAAACCAAAACGTCATCGAACGATAATCATTAATTGCACTGAGCAATTAATGATTATCGTTCGATGAGCACAGTTGTTATATTACTATTGGGCTTGATTGACTATATAATAGCATGTGGTCGAATAATGACAAATGACAAATACCTTAAGGATAGTAGATGACTCATAATCTTGAGCTTTCACATCAGCAGCCGCGTGCCTTTCAACCACAAAAACTCTCAGCCCCACGTGATTTTATAGTGCCCGATATATTGATCAACGCTGAGCTGCCTTTGGTGTTAGAGATTGGCGCAGGGAAGGGCAAGCATGCCCTTAGCTTCGCACTGCAACATCCTGACAAACACTTGATAGCCATCGAGCGTACGCGCAATAAATTCGATGCCTTTGCTAAATTAGCAGCGCAGCAGAAATCAAGCAATCTAAACGCGATTCATGCTGATGCCATTGCTTGGATTGTCCATGCCATTGCGCCAAACAGTATCGAGCGTATCTTTATATTATATCCCAATCCTGAACAACATAACCCTAACCAGCAGTGGTTAAACATGCCTTTTTTTGAGTTCTTACTTTCTCGTTTGCAGATAGGTGGAGAAGTGGTGCTGGCGACCAATATAGAAGCATATATGGATAATGCAGAGCAGCAAGCCAATGAGGTCTGGTGCTTACCGAATACGCGTCATAAAGTAGCTAGCGATAGTCAACGCACACACTTTGAGGTTAAATACTTGGCGCGCAATGAAACTTGCTGGCAGCTAAACATGCGTAAGCCTGAAGGTTATAAAACCAGATTTGATACATGGCAAGCGAGCAGTGAAGCATAGCAAGATAAATAGCCTAAGCAAATAAAAAGAAAACCATAAAAAAGACCGCCACAAAAGGGCGGTCCAAAAAATATCACTTTCTCACCTTACAAAAAAGGCTTTACCAGTTTATTAGAATCCGTATGCGCATCTAGCACTGTCAAAAACGTATAAGCACCGATAAATTTTCTGCTGATAAACATAAATTCTTTAGGCGGCAGATTGAACTCGAAAGACTGCATTGCTCGCGTGGCATCGTTTGAGAGGCGAGTATGTAATTTACTGTTTGCCCAAATATAACGCTGCTGCTCATCCAAACAATCAAGAGGAATATCCGGATTCAATGCCGGGTCACTAAAAGGTTCGGTGGCCAATAAAAACAATGAGGCAATATCGGAACTGACTTTATCACTCATGCTATCAAAGAAATCATAACCGGTCATGGCACGTTTCATTGCTTGATGGTCATGACGATATCCGGCGCGTAATAACCCGTGCGCAATCGTCAGTAGGTTGTTATCGAATTGGCGAATGGCTCCGAAATCTAACAGCACCAGTTTATCGATTTCGTGTTCGTCAGTAGCGACACGAACGAGGTAATTACCAAAGTTTGGATCCGTCTGCATCTCACCCCAAACAAAAATCTCTTGCATCATGATTTCGATGGCCGCTTGCCCGATGGCATTGCGGCGCTCATGCGGCAATAATTGCAGCGCCTCAGAGACAACGGTAATACCTGGCTCATAAGACATGCATAACAAGCGTTTGGTTGAATAAGTGCGATTAATTTTGGGAACGATATAACGCGGGTCGTCAAATAAACGCTCATAAAAACGCTCTGTGGTCGCCGCTTCCGCTTCATAGTCAACTTCATGATGTAGCAGGTCGCGTATCTCTTCAAACCAAGCATCGAGTGCACGTGTCTGCGGCACGATATTACTGACTTTTAATAAACGCTTAAATAAAGCCAAGTCAGAATTGATGGCATCCGCCACACCGGGATACTGAATTTTTAACACCACTTGTTCGCCCGTTGCCAATACGGTTGCGCGATGAACTTGGGCGAGGGAAGCGGTACCGATAGGGACAGGGTCGACGTCAAGCTCATTTAATTTGGCGCCCAATAACTGCTGTAATGTCTGCTCGATTTTTGGCCACGCTAAAGTTGCCGTATCATCATTGAGCGTTTGCAAGGCGCGCGTGATTTCGGGTGGCAGTATATGCTCGCCATAAATCGCCAGCATTTGACCAATTTTTACTACCGAGCCTTTTAATTTACCCAGCTCTTCTGCCAGATAATTGGCCTGTTCTTCCATAAAAATTTGATTACGCGCCGTACGGGCTTCTTTGTCCAAAAACATACCAGACACACTATTACCTGCCCAACGACGACCTATATTTAAGGAAGTTTTAGCAATAGACATCCGACGCTCAAACCCTGACGTTTTTAGGCTGTCGATGGATTGTCTGTTATTAGACTGCTTATTATTAGAAGGTCTAGAAGTATCATTTGCCATAAATATAATCATTCATCTGGTTGCTATTGATTTGCGGGTTCAAAACCGACAATACAAGGGAGATGCGACGTACTGGTACAAAATTGTATCATATAACGGGAGGTAGTTTGAGGCGCGTGAGCTTAGGCTGTCACTTACTTTGTAAGCTAAAACATGACTTTTAATGGGTACAGCGATTAGCGGCTCATCCTACTGATAGGTTAAGTCACTAAAAATCTGGCGGCGCTTTACTCTGATGACCTTTATTCTAACACTAAGCGGTCAAAGATAGATTTTTAAAAGCAAGTGCTTCAAAAACAACCTATTGAAAAACGGTCGTTAAAAAATAGATTAAAAAAGTTAGGTAAAACTGCGGTTAAAAAAATACGACCTAGCGCTACACTAGGTCGAATCATTATAAAAACTCTGTAGGTTTTAAAACGCATCTTTTAAAGCAGAACTTTTAAAACGCATCTTTTAAAACAGAGCTTTTAAAATCTAACGTTTAAATCAGCTCAGCTGTATCAAACGTTTTCGCGAGCAATCGCATGGTGACCAATATCACGGCGATAATGCGCACCATCAAAACTAATCGCGCCCGTCACTGTCAATGCTGCTTGCTGTGCATCAGAGATAGTGTCAGCCAATGCCGTTACGCACAATACACGCCCGCCGTTGGTCACGACTTCTTTCTCATTGCTAAGCGCATCTTGATTAGAGAAAGCCGTGCCAGCATGGAAAACTTTTACCGATTTTTTATTATCACTATCTAATTCTGGCAAGCCTGTAATCACATCACCTGTTGACGAGGTTTCAGGATAGCCTTTTGAAGCAACAACAATACCTAGAGCAGGGCGCTCATCCCAATTGGCTTCGGTTGGTAATTTACCCTCTAACCCTTGTGCGACCAAATCAACCATCGATGATTGCAAGCGCATTAAAATAGGCTGTGTTTCTGGGTCGCCAAAACGGCAGTTAAACTCAATCACATACGGGTCGTCCGCATCATCAATCATCAGCCCAGCATATAAAAATCCAGTATAAGGATGACCGGCAGCTTTCATCGCATCAACAACAGGCTGGATGACTTGTGCCATCACCTTGTCATGAACGTCTTGAGTGACGACTGGCGCAGGAGAATAAGCACCCATGCCACCGGTGTTTGGCCCAGTATCACCTTCGAAGGCACGCTTATGGTCTTGGCTGGTTGCCATCGGTAAGATGTTTTCACCATCTACCATGCAAATAAAGCTGGCTTCTTCACCTTGCAAAAACTGCTCAATGACCACGCGGCTACCAGCATCACCAAATTTGTTATCAGCAAGCATATCGTCAATCGCTTCATGCGCTTGCTCGATGGTTTCAGCGACGATAACGCCTTTGCCCGCAGCAAGACCGTCGGCTTTGATAACAATCGGTGCGCCTTGCTCATCGATATAGGCTTTAGCAGCAGTAGCGTCCGTAAACCCTTGATAGGCAGCCGTTGGAATATTATTTTGCGCCATAAACTCTTTAGCAAAAGTTTTTGAGCCTTCGAGCTGCGCACAATAAGCAGTTGGACCCCATGCTTTGATGCCAGCTGCACGGCAAGCATCGACGATACCCGTTACCAATGGCGCTTCTGGACCAACAATCACCATGTCAATAGCGTTATTTTGGCAAAATTCGATGACCGCACTGTGTTCGTCAGCATCGGCTGCATCTTCTAACAGGACGTTCTGGCATTTGGCTTCAAGGGCAGTGCCAGCATTACCGGGCGCAACATAGATGTTTTGTACGTTATCGTCTTTTGCACACTGCCATGCTAGTGCATGTTCGCGACCACCTGAGCCAATCACCAAAATATTCATCATACGTCTTGCCCTTAGCATTAAAAGTCATAATATTGAGTGAGTATTGAGCCAGTAAAATACGGTTCAATATAGTGCGGTATTCTAACAAAAAAACGCCGTGATTGTCATGAGTATCCACCTGCCAGCAAGTATTAGACTACATTAGGATGGTATTGTCTCATTATTAAAGGTTATCGACATCTTCGTGATTCATGAAATGATGTTGTACGCTTTAGCTATGGGCTGAGGTGCGTTACACTTTGATAGATTGGCAGTAGTAAAGACTAGAGATAATAAAGACCAGTAAATGACTATTTATGCCATTTAAGTCATGGAATGCCAATAAATGTTAAATAAAATATTAAAAAAGGGGAAATTAACTGTATATGAGATAGCTAAGTGTCATGTTAAACCGGCTAGCTATGTTAAATAAGCAGTCAGTAGAAATAACTCATTCATAGAAGAAACGAGAACAACAAACTTATAACAAAGGACAATGGATATGCCTAACACCCTAAATATCGCAAAAGAGCGGATCAGCCAGATAAGCGATATTGCCACCAGTTATGTGCAACAGGACAAATCATTATTTGACCATTTTATTCATAGCTATTACCAGAGCTTGCACCAAGAAGCCGCCAAAGGTATCAGTAATATTGATTTGGCAGGGATGGCGCTACATCACTTCACCCTTCTAAAAGCCTATGATGGCAGTCAGCCGCAGCTCGCTATTTTAAACCCAATAGCCGAAGAGCAGCATTTTCATAGCTCTCATACCGTTATTCAAATAGTCGCTTACGATAGACCCTTTTTAGTAGATACGCTTTTGATGAGTCTGGAAGCGGAAGGTATCGATGTCCATCGTACTTATAATATCATTGTGAGTGTTGAGCGCGATGAAAATGGCAACATTAGCCATATCGAAAGCGCGCATGAAAGTGACACCTCAAAAATGTCTTTGATTCATTGTGAAATTGCTTATCAAAACAATGATGAGCTGGCGGCGCTACAACAAATGCTGCTCACAAAAATAGATACCCTTGATGTTGTCGTTGATGATTGGCAAAAGATACGTGCCAAGCTGACGGATATAAAAGCGGAGCTGGCCGGTCAAAATTTACCAGAAGTGTTTTATTCTCAGCAAGAGATTCAAGCGTTTTTGGATTGGGTGTTAGAAGATCGCTTTATCTTTTTAGGCTATCGCGAATACCGCTTAGAGGGCGGCAGCTTCATTAATATACATGACGATGTGAATAATAAGAGCGATACAAGCAACCATAAAATCAGCCACAAAAATAATGACAATGCCAATTTAGACTTATATGCCATTGGCGATAGTGGTCTTGGGCTGTTGCGCGGTGGTAGTGAAGATACCTTATCAAAGAGCTTTGATGAGCTGCCAAGTAACCTCAAAAAGCTACTAACCGAGCCACGTATATTGATGTTGTCTAAATCAAGCCGCGTGTCACCGGTGCATCGTCCGGTATATATGGATTTTTTAGGTATTCATAAGTTTGATGCTAATGGCACATTGATTGGTGAATATCGCTTTATTGGGCTATTTACCGCCCAAGCCTATCAGCTCAGTGTACAGCAGATTCCACTGCTGCGTGAAAAAGCCAATAAAATTATGGCGATGGCAGATTTACCGCGTGACGGTCACGCTTATCATAAAATGATGCACGTGATTAATTCTCTACCGCGTGATGATCTGTTTCAAGCCAGCGTCGAAGAGTTATATCCAATCGTATCTGGCATTAGCCAATTGCAAGACAAGAAAAGCTTACGTTTATTTAGCCGCGTCGACCATTATCAGCGTTTTGTGTCCTGCTTGGTGTATATTCCGCGCGATAAGTTCAATACCGAACTGCGTATTAAAGTACAAAATGTCCTAAAAGACGCTTATGGTGGTATGTCATCGGGCTTTACGACGGAATTTAACGAGTCAGAACACGCCCGCGTCCATGTGCATGTGCGCACAGTCCCCGGTCAAGTAAATGAGGTCGATACGGCGGCGCTACAAGATAAGCTGTCGGCACTGATGCAGTCATGGAGCGATCATTATCAAAAAATGCTGCTTGATAATGTGGGCGAGCAGCAAGCCAATGCCTTAATGCGCCGCTTTTTAAGCTATATTCCTGCGGCTTATCAAGAACGGTTTGATGCGCGTACGGCGGTTGAAGATACCAAGCGTTTGGCAGGCTTGAGCGATGAGCAGCCCATGATTTGGCATTTATATCAGTCAACGGGCGATGCCAGTAATCAGCTACATCTAAAGCTGTACGGTCGCCAAAAACCCGTGATTCTCTCAAAAGTATTACCGGTTCTAGAAAACTTTGGCGTATCGGTCATCTCAGCGCAAACCTATGAGTTTGATTTGCCAGAGCAGTCGATTTGGATGCAAGAGTATGAGCTGGTATTGGAGCATGTCGATACCATCGATATGCAAGTAGTACGCGCGCAGTTTGAAGACAGCCTAAAGCAAATTTGGGCAGGGCGTATCGAGAGCGACTCGTTTAATGAGTTGGTATTGACCACCAGATTAGACACTTATGATGTGGTCGTACTGCGTGCCTTGTCGCGTTACATGATGCAAGCAAAAGCCCCGTTCTCAAGTGCTTATATTCAGCAAACGGTAGTAAAAAACAGCGCTATTAGCGTCGCACTGGGCGAGCTGTTTGATGCACGGATGAATCCTATATACAGTGCTGAGGAACGTGCCAGCAAGACCAGTAAAATTCAAGCGCAAATTACCACCGCATTGGCTGGTGTCAGTAGCTTAGATGAAGACCGTATCTTCCGTTGGTATTTGGACTTGATTAATGCCATGGTACGTACCAACTTTTATCAAAGAGAAGGAGATGGGCAACGTAAAGACCGTTTGTCGTTTAAATTCTTAGCGGCAGACATTCCAAACTTACCAAAACCCAAGCCGATGTTTGAGATATTTGTCTACTCGCCACGTGTCGAAGCGGTGCATTTACGCGGCGGCAAAGTCGCTCGTGGTGGCTTGCGTTGGTCAGACCGTATGGAAGATTTCCGTACCGAAGTACTCGGTCTGGTCAAAGCGCAAATGGTCAAAAACGCGGTGATTGTACCGGTTGGCTCAAAAGGTGGGTTTATCGTTAAGACCAAAACCATGGCTGATGGTCGTGAAGCTTTCCAAGCAGAAGGGATTGCCTGTTATCAAGCGTTCCTGCGCGGTATGCTCGATATCACTGATAATATAGTCGATGGTCAAATTGTCCCGCCAGCCAACACCGTGCGTCATGATGAGGACGACCCGTATTTAGTGGTCGCTGCCGATAAAGGCACCGCTACTTTCTCAGATATCGCCAATGCTTTATCAAGCGAGTATAACTTCTGGCTTGACGATGCCTTTGCCTCAGGTGGATCGGTTGGCTATGACCATAAAGCCATGGGTATCACTGCACGCGGCGGCTGGGAATCGGTCAAACGTCACTTCCGTATGCGCGGTATGGACATCCAAAACCGTGATGATTTCACCGTGGTCGGTATCGGCGATATGAGCGGCGACGTATTTGGTAACGGCATGCTCAGATCTACTCATACCAAGCTTGTCGCTGCCTTTAACCACTTGCATATTTTTATTGATCCAAACCCAGATACTGCCGCATCTTATGCCGAACGTGAGCGTTTGTTTGAGATGCCGCGCTCGACGTGGGACGACTATGAAAAATCGCTTATCAGTCAAGGTGGCGGCATCTTTTCACGTCAAGATAAAACCATTGCGATTAGCCCTGAGATGAAAGCGCTATTTGATATCAGTGAAGATAGCCTTGCGCCCAATGAGCTAATCAGTGCGCTATTAAAATCGCCTGTTGATTTGATTTGGAATGGTGGTATCGGAACTTATGTAAAAAGTGCTAATGAAAGTCACGCCGATGTTGGTGACCGCGCCAATGACGCCGTGCGTGTCAACGGTGGTGAGCTGCGTACGGCAGTCGTTGGCGAAGGTGGCAACTTAGGCTTTACTCAACAAGGGCGTATCGAATACGCACAAACGGGTGGTCGCATTTATACCGATGCCATCGATAACTCAGGCGGTGTCAATTGCTCAGATCATGAAGTAAATATCAAGATTTTACTGGGTAAAGTGGTCGAGCAAGGCGACATGACGTTAAAGCAGCGTAATGAGTTGTTAGAGTCTATGACCGACACGGTCGCTGAATTGGTGCTACGCCAAAACTATCTACAACCGCAAGCGCTTGAGCTTAGTCATCTGCGCGCCGCGGCGAACTTAAGTGACCATCAACGCTTTATTCAAATGTTAGAAGCCGAAGGTCGTCTTGACCGCGCGATTGAATATCTGCCATCCGATGAAGAGATTGCCAAACGCCAAAAAGCGGGCACAGGCCTCACCAATCCTGAGCTGGCAATCGTCATGGCTTACGGCAAAATGTGGGTATATGACCATTTATTATCATCAGATTTACCTGATGCGCCGTACTTCGTCAATGAGCTGCGGCAATATTTCCCTGATGAGCTGGCATCACGCTTCTTTGATGAGATGAAAGAACATCGTCTGCACCGTGAAATCATCAGTACTTATTTGACCAATAGTATCGTGAACCGTCTGGGTATCGAAGCGTTATTCCGCCTACATGAAGAAACAGGGCAAACGCTTGCCACCATTGCGCGCGGTTATGCGATTTCCCGTGATGTCTTTCATGTGTCAAAAGCATGGGATTTGCTTGAGTCGCTGGATAATCAAGTTGATGCGACCTTGCTGCTTGAGCTTGAGCTGCGTCTGCGTGATGCACTCGAAAATGGCGTGGTATGGTTTATTAATGCCTTTGGTCAAGATTTGCAAGTTGCTGATATGATCAATCGCTTTGAGGACAGTGTCGAAAAATTGACCAAAGCAGGTGGCTTTATCGAGCAGCAATTCTCAGAATACTTGCAAGAAGATACCACAAGCTTAATGGCAGATGATCTCTCTGCTAATGATGCGGCGATGTTTGCGATGTTGCCTTACCATGTCGATGCCCTAGATGCCGCGCTATTAGCTGAGCAATATGAGCGCCCAGTCGATGAGATTGCGACTTTATACTTTGAGGCCTATCACGTCTTGCAGTTAGATTGGATGATGGACAATATCGCCACCTTACCGCAGCAAGACCACTGGGATCGCCGTGCGCGTCACGCCCTTGTCAACGAAGTCTCGCGAAGTTTGCGCATGCTGATGGATACTTTGTTGACGCAAGCTGATGCCAAGCAGGCCTTTAATGACTGGAAATCACGTCATGCCAGCCAGCTTGAAGCCGTCACGGCAGAGATGCAAAAATTGGATAGCAATGATGAAAGTGCTATCAGCTTATCTACATTATCGGTGTTAATGAGTGAGCTTAGTGGCCTCGTAACTAAATAGTGAGCAAATAAGCACATCGTTTGATTAAAAAAACCACCGTTATAAGTTAACGGTGGTTTTTTATTTTCTAATGCTCAAATGATAAATAGGCATACTAAAATAGCAGCAATAAAAATGATAAAAGTACTAATCTAACTTTATGAAAGTATTTAAACGCTGCATTTTGCCATTCTTTTCAACCCATACTTCATTCGCATCATCACGATAACTATCAAACTGGGGTTCTAGTATCACACTACCTTTATCATTAACAATGCCAAATTTGCCCGCTTGTTTATAAGTATAGAGCTGATGATATAGCAGCTTTCTAATCGGTGCATCTGATGCGAGGATTAACTTACCATTGACATCAATAATTTGGGCGCTAACAATATCGTCTTGAATATCTTCGCTCATATCAATAGCGCGGCTACCAGCAACTAAGCTGCTGCGCAAAAAAAGCAACGGCTTGGCGGAAGCATTAAAGGCTTCGATATGTTGGTTTGCAGCAAGTGGAATGATGACATCATTATTTTGCTCAATCAGCGCCGTTTTATTTTTCAGGCTAACTTGTAGATATAGAGGCTCGCCAGTACAAGCATTTAACGGATTAATCGCATCATATTGCGGTCTTATAGCCCAGTAACCTCTATCATCGAGCAATCCCGTCAGACCATTATTTTTAGCGACTGTATTTTTAGCCACTATAAAATAATCTTGGTCATAATCAGAATCATAGTGCGCGTGCTCGATATGATCGTCACTCAGCTTATAAATCCAGTCGCCATGACGATTGATAATACCTTGTTTGTTGGCGTTGCTGGCATCATCTGATGACTTAACGCTGACAATAAAGCTGGTGGCGATATCAGGTTCGGTTTGAATCTCATCATATTTAAAAGGCACGATAATCTTGCCAGCGGCATTGATAACGCCGTATTTGCCATGCTGTTTGGCAAGCACATAAGTGTCCATCAATATATAAGCATCGGTAAGATTGTCTAGTAACACCTTGCCATTTAACTCTTGTAATTGCTGCGTACCATCGGCTTGTTCGACCAACTTGCCAGCAAAAGGCTTATTGTTTTCGATACGCTCAAAATAGCTATTGGGTAAGTAACCGGCACAGCTGATGGTAGCGTGGGCAGGGGTGATAGCACTAACCGTACCAATAGATAAAATAGATACCCATGTTAAGAGCGCTAATTTGTTGGTCATCGCTATTTCCTTATTACCATGATTTTTATTAACTGACTTAACTTACGAGACTTTTTCATTGGTAGCATTGGTAGCATTGGCAACTTGGCGACAGCCTTGACCACTGATTTGGCTAAAGCCGCCCGAGATTTTTTCAACCTTGATTTGGGTTAAGATACGGTCCTTTAACGCCTGTACATGCGAGATAATGCCGATAAGTTTACCTTCTTGCTGCAAGCTGGTTAAGGTATCGAGCGCAATATCAAGCGACTCTTCATCAAGCGTGCCAAAGCCTTCGTCTAAAAATAGCGAGTCGACGCGGATGTTGTGACTGGCCATTTGCGATAGTCCGAGCGCCAGCGCCAAGCTGATAATAAATCCTTCACCACCGGAGAGATTTTTGGTACTACGAATATCGCCACCTTGATAATTGTCGATGACATTAAGCTCAAGTGGATTGCTGTCATCATGAATGAGCAAATAACGGTCACTCATTTTTTGTAGCTGAGTATTGGCATGGCTAATCATGACCTCAAACGTTAAGCCTTGGGCAAAGGTACGGTATTTCTTGCCATCAGCGGAACCAATGAGCGTATGTAGCTGTTGCCAAACTTGTAGCTTTTGTTTTTGCTCATTGATAGTAATGAGCTGTGCCGCTTGTTGGCCTTTTTGGCTGTCGTTATCCTTAAGTTTTTGGTCAATCGCACCGATTTTTTGACTTAACTCATCAATATCTATTTGTATTTGATGGTGCTGGCCAGCAAGTATTTCTCGGTCTTCATCGGTCATAGGATTGGCAAGTTTTTGCTCTAACACTTGCTGGGTGCTATCCAACTGTAATTTAGCTTGATGCAATGCATTATCAATCGCTAATTTACGTGTCTGTAGTGACTCACGCGCTTCTTTCGGCAGGCGGGCACTCACAAAAGCAGCTTCATCTACGAACTGTGATTCTGCGAGCAAATGAGTAAATACGCTTTGCTGCGTATTTAGTGTAGACATCGCTGCCTGTAGCTCTGTGCCTAGCTGTTGTTCTCTAGCCGTTAATTGCTCTAGAGTCTGCTGTACAGTGTCTAGCAGCCTTTGTGCTACTACTTGCTTGGCTTTGGCTTCATCAACCGCACGGCGTAATTGATTCTCTTCATTGTCTGTATTTTTATCTGTAAAAATCTCTTTTCTATTCTGCTTTAATTGTTCGATAGCATTGGTTTTATGAGCAATTAAGCGCTCTAACTCTTTGAGCGCTACTTCATCATTGTTAAGCTGTGCTTGCTTGGTTTCAATCTGCGCGGTCAAACTGCTTAAGCTATTAGTTAGCTGCTGTTGGCGGTTTTTCTGCTCATTAAATTGTCGTTTTAACTGGTTTAAAGCGCTGCGCTGTTGACGCAGTTTTTCAATATGACGGTCATAATCTGCGCTGTCTATTACCGTTTGCTCATCAAAACTATTACCCAATTGCTTAAGTGCATCGTGGATGTCTGCCGCATTGAGCGCTGTAGTTAAATAATCTTTATATTTATCCGCAGGGTATTTATGCGTTAGAGATGAAACAGTGGTCATCAGGGGCGCCAACTCCGAGAAATTAGCGGCAATCTTATCTTTTATACCATCAATCTTTTGAGAATTAAGCTTAATGTCAGTGGTTAGATTATTAATGTCATGACTAAGTGCCTGTTGCTGCTTTTCATCGGCTTCGATGGCAGTACTGAGCTTTGTAGCACTTTCAGTTAGGTGCTCATATTCGACCACTATGGTTTTAAGAGACTGTTTATGTTCAGTCAGGTTGTGTTTGGCGGTGTCTAATAAGGATAAGCAATGGTCCATATTCGTGATAATCGCATGGATATCATCGCCTATCTTATTAAGAGGATTGATAATTGCTGCGATTGCTTCAGAATAATTGTTTTCAGCCTCAAATAATGAGGCTATGTACGACTGAATATCACCATGTAAAATTTTGGATTGCTGCTGTAGGGGCGCTAGTTGTTGCTCTTGGTTGTTAAGCGTCTCTTTCTTGGTGGCATATTGGATATTGTATGCTGATAAAGCCTGCTCAAGGTTATCAATAACGGTCTCTAGCTCAGTTATTTGCTGCTGAGTTTGTTGCGCCTTAGTCTGTTTTATTGTGGACGACTGGTTTTGCTCGGCATTGTCATCATCAGTATGACTATTGTCTAATAATGGATGATGTTTGCCATAAGGATGCTCATGCGCACCGCAAAGTGGGCAGGGCAAGCCATCTTCTAGCTCTGCTATGTAGTCCTCAAGCTTAGCGACCTTTTGTAGTAAGCTCAGATGCTCTTGCTTTTCTTGCCTCTTAAGCTTAGCGTCTTGAATATCGGACTGGTGACTAGCAATCAATCCTGCTAAGGTGGTTAGTTCCTCGGTTAGCGTGGGCAGCGAGAGATTGGTCTTTTCGATTTGGCTAGCAAGCTCAGACAGCTGCTGTAGCTTAAAGCTGGCTTGTGCAATTTGAGTGTTGATCTGATCGACTTGCTCTTGCTCGCCGCGCATACTAGCGAGAGATTGTTTTTCAATAAGTGCTACTTGCTGCTGTTGTACGCTGACCAGTTGCTCGCGTTGCTCAGTTATTAACAACTTATCAGCATCTTGCTGCTTAGAGAGCTTATCGAAATGAGCTTGTAGCTGGCTTGATTGGTTGTCATGTGCAAGTTTATCCGCCGCTAAGCTGACATTATCTTCTAGCAGCACCACTAATCGGCGACAGCTGCTATCAAAGGTCGCCATATCTGTATCGAGATCGTTTAGCTCTTCATAATCGCTAAAATATTTTTCTATACTGCTAAGCTGAGCTTTGGTCTCTTGTTCTGTTTGTCCATGGCTGTCTATTTCTTGACGTAACCGTAGCGTATTATTGACTAAGACGTCTTTACGTTGATTTTCATCTGCCAAAGAATGGGATTGCTGTTTTATTTCAGCATCCAACTCGCGCGTTTTTGCAATGATAGGTAAGGTGGTCTGCAGATTGTCCGTGGCTTGCTTTTCAATGGTATTGATATTATCTAAATGGGTCGTGACTTGTGCCAGCGCTTCTTGCTGTGTTGGAATCTTATTAAGCAAATCTTGCTGCTCGAAACCCAACCTCTTGACCGACTCTCGGCTATAGCTAAGCTCTCGAAATTGACTATCAATCTCCAAGGCTTTATTGGCAATATCTAGGCGCTGTGCTTCTGGAGTAAAGGCTTGCTGCGCCTGTTGTGCCGCTGCAAAATCATTTTGATAAGTTAATATATTTTGCTGTAGCTGCTGTACATTATCCAGCCACTGCAGCTGCTCGCTCAGGGTTTTGAAAGTTTGTCGCTGCTTGCTTTGCTGTTGATTAAGGGTCTGTAGCTCTGCTACCAGTAGCTTTTCATCTTCAAGACTTAATAACGATAGGCTATTAACGCCCGCTTGTAGCTTACCCAGTATTTCTTCCTCAAAGCGTTTCTTTTCATGGACGTTTAACGATATCTTGGCATAGATAGCAGTACCCGTTATTTTCTCTAAAATCGCTGCTCTATCGCCAATATCTGACTTTAAAAACGCGGCAAAACTGCCCTGTGCGAGCATGATGGAGCGGGTAAATTGATTGAAATCCATGCCGATAAGGTCTTGAATATAGGCGGAAGTCTTAGACTTTTTCTCTTCTAAAATCTTACCGGTTTTAACCTCGCTAATCTCATGTCTAATCGGTAATAGGTTACCCTTGGCTTTTTTGTGGGCGCGATGCTGGTACCAGTAGCATTGATAGCGTTTGGAATCTATCTCGATGATGACTTCTGCCGAACACTCACCCGTACCTTGGGTCATGATCTCGTTCGTTGAGCCAGTAATATCACCCAATCTCGGCGTTTGGCTGTAGAGTGCTAAGCAAATTGCATCCAAAATAGTAGTCTTGCCAGCACCCGTCTGCCCAGTAATGGCAAAGATGCCTTCATTTAGAAAAGCGGGGTCACTAAAATCAATGTGCCATTCGCCTTTTAGGGAGTTCAAGTTTTTAAGTCGTAGTTCAATCAGTCGCATGGGCAGGTCTTATTTTTATATAGAGCAGTTATAAAGAGAACAGTGATGAAAAGTGAAGAAGTTGTTGGCTGGCATCCAAAATGCGCTGTTATTATTCGGCCTGAGTATCGGCATGGCGCAGGTTATAAACGATTTGATCATAGGCGTCACGTAAAGATGATTTTTGCTCATCGGGAATATTGTGAGCAATTAAGCAGCGCTCAAAAACTTCCTCCTCATTTAAGTCTTGTAGCGTCTCAGAGGTCTGTTGTTGGTTAAGTACTTTATTATAGGTGCGCGTGTTTTTAATTTTTAACACCTCACACGGCAAATTATCGACCATCGCCTGAATATGCTCACGCAACTCGCTGACCACCTCATCACCCGTATAAATAATTTCAAGCCAGACAGATTCTGTTGCCTCAAGAGATTGAATGGTTTTATCAATAGTCTTATTAATAGATTCCAAATCACCCGATATTTGCGCCAATTTTTGAAATTTTGGGATGGGTAGGGAAATAACCTGCATCTGCTGTGATTCGTTATGATGTAATAGGTTAGCGGATGCAATAGAGTTATTTGTGGAATCATTACTCTGTATAGCGTCTATCTGATTGGAAACGGATCCTTCAAAGGCTTTTTGCGTATTCTCTTCGCTTTCTGCTGTGTTATCAAAACCAAATAAATCGTCCATAAAATCCGTCGCCTGACTGGCTACTTTTTTAGCGGCTTTTTCTACTGATTTTTCAATCGTGGTAACTGTATTAGTAAGCTTAGGCATATTGCTTTCAGATGTACTATTTGACGCTGGTTTTTGATTGCTAAAATCATTTTCCACTGCGCCAAACTGTACCAGTAGTACTTGTTTTTGTTGCTTGGCCTCACCAAAACCCATCGCAATAGGCGATCCTGAATAGCGAATGCTCTCACGACCACCGACACGCTGCGGGACATGCAAATGCCCAAGTGCCACATAGTCGAAACTTTCATCAAACATATCAGCAGAGATCTTGCCGAGTGAGCCGACATAAAGCTCACGCACACCATCATCTTCAGTAGTGGTGCCACCAGCTGCAAATAGATGCCCTGTAGCGATGATAGGAATATGACGCTGGTGCACTTCGGCTAATTTAGCTTGCTTCGTTTTAGCAATGCTGGCGACTTTATCATAATGGGCACGAATGCCTTTGATGACATTGGCATCTTTACTATCCGCAGACTCGCCAGCGGCACTGCTACGCACGTCACGGTCACGCAGATAAGGGACTGCGGCAATAATACAATGCGGTGTACCGTCTGCATCGTCTAACACCAAGACCTCATCTTTTAAGTCTTCACAAGCGGTGCCGATGACATGCACGTTCAAGAATTTTAAGACATTGCTTGGTGCATCTAAAAAAGTAGGGGAGTCATGGTTACCCGCGACGATAACGATATGCTGGCAACATGATTTTGAAACTTTGCCCAAAAATTCATAATATAGCGCCTGCGCTCTGTTACTCGGCGTCATGGTATCAAAGATATCACCGGCAACGATAAGGACGTCCACTTTTTGCACGCTAATGGTATCTTGTAGCCAACTTAAAAACGCTTCAAATTCATCATAACGCATGCGCCCATAAAGCCTACGCCCCAAATGCCAATCTGAGGTGTGTAAAATGGTTAAGGGTTTAGAGATGGCAGACAATTCGGTAGACTTTGACATAGAGGATATTACAACGCGTAAATAGAGGATGGCTTAATCAATAAGTGATTTAGAGTTAAATAATCATACCATAAATGATAATTTACCAGTCTCGCTTTTGACTACTGACTCTTTATTAGAGCTTGCCCTAAATTAACGACCTGTGAAGATTTTATAATTAACCATATACTCAGGTCGAATTTCCCAAGTGATGCCCTGTACGGCCCAATCCTCTGGTAGATTTTCTATCGAAAAAATCTTAAGCCAAGTGGCTTCCTTGCTTTTTCTTAGTAAATTCTCATTATCTTCCTGATTTTCATACTGTTCATAATAATTATACTCTGCATCAGTTTCACAGAAGTGGTGATTGTTTAGTACAGCATGCCAGCCGTCAAAGTCACTGAGTAGTACTTTATGAGAGGGTATTTCTAACTCAATCCTAACCGCTTTGCATCCTCTCTCAACATGCCCTCCAGCTCTTAAGTCGGGCTTCGCTCTTTGTTTACCTTCCCAATATCGCCATAGCCAAAATCGCCATAGCCAAATAGGATACTCAACACCTTGCGGGGGTGTCACCTTTTTACTTAACTGCTTTGAAATCCACTGATAAGCCTCTTTACGGTCCTTATCTACTTTATCAGGGTCGGTTCTTAATGGCTGACCACTTAATAGAATCTCTAATTCTTCAAGGGTTCTAATAGACCAAAACTTCATTTTCAGCGCTCACAATAGTGATAACAGTAATTATTTTTAGGTATGTTAAGGTTTAGTAGACATGAACTTAGTATCGGTAGGTGTGGACATAGTTGAGCTTAATGATGAATAAAAGACAGCGATTATTCTAGCAAGAATTGCGGTGGTTTGCTCTTCTACTCTGTTGCAAGCGCATAAAAAAGCCCTGCCAATATATTATCGGTAGGACTTAGCTTTTTAGAAAGTAATAATAAAACCTAACCAATCACCAACTGCTCCAAACCATCATCAGCTGGTGCCAAGTTAGCGACCATAGATAGCGCATGCGCTTGCTGGCTCGTAAATTGTTTTGAATCTTTATCCGTAGTAGCTGATCCCTCGCGTAGCCAGTTACTAGCTTCGTTATTAACATTTTGGTTATTGTGGTTATACCAAGCCAAATCATGATGCAGGCTGACGACGTCACCCATAATAAGTAAGGCAGGGGTTGGTAGTTGTGCTTGTTCTTGCAACTCAACAATATTGGCAAGCGTACCTGTTAATACTTGTTGATTGGGCATACTGGCATTGGAGACGATGGCAATTGGGGTGTCGCTACTACGCCCAGCGTCAATTAAACCTGTCGTCAAACGTGCCAGCGAATGCAAACCCATATAAAACACCACGGTCTCATCAGTATTTAAAAAGCTCTTAAAGTTACTATTGGGCGCGCCAGCCTTCAGAAATCCAGTGACGAAACGTACCGACTGCGAATGATCACGGTGCGTGAGTGGAATACCTGCATAACTGGCGGCAGCGTTAGCAGCAGTAATACCCGGTACGACTTGATAAGGCACACCGTGCGCACGTAGGCTTTCAATCTCTTCGCCGCCACGTCCAAAGATAAAGGGATCGCCACCTTTTAGCCGTACCACACGGCGACCTTCTTTTGCACTATTGACCAACAGCTCATTGATACCAAGCTGAGCGACCGCATGGTTGCTACGCTTTTTACCGACAAATACTTTATCGGCATCGCGGCGGCATAAATCCAATACTTGCGGTGATACTAGCGCATCATAGTAGACAATATCGGCTTGCTGCATAAGACGCAGCGCTTTAAAGGTGAGTAGCTCTGGATCACCCGGGCCTGCACCGACGATATAAACTTCGCCCATTGTATTTTTTACGGTTTGGGATTCTGTAGATGTATTATCTGCTGTATTTTTTTCATTGATAGCGGATGCTGTATTATCTAAATCGGCTTGCAATTGGGCAGCCGCTTCCTTTTCATTACCGGCAAACATCAGCTGACTGACTTTACCTTCAAAGGCGCGTTCCCAAAACTGGCGACGTCCGGTAAGGGTTGGAATTTTTGTTTTTACCTCACTACGAAACTCACCAGCCAGCTTGGCCAGTTTGCCATAGCCTTGCGGAATTAAGGTTTCTAAGCGTGCACGCAGTAAACGTGCCAGCACGGGCGCTTTACCGTTAGATGAAATGCCAATCACAATGGGATTGCGATCGACAATGGCAGGAAAGATAAAGTCGCATAAATGCGGGGTATCAACGACGTTGACGGGAATATTCAGCTCGCTCGCATCAGCGTGAACTTGATGATTGAGGGTTTCATCATCCGTCGCAGCGATAATAACGCGCGCACCTGTCATGTAAGCTTTATTGTAGTTTTCATAAATCAGTTCGTGCTTGGCTTTGTACTTAGTGTGGCTGAGCAAGGCTTGTATTTCAGCACTGATACTTGGCGCAAGAATCGTGATAGCAGCACCTGCGCGGCTGAGCAAGTCAGCTTTACGTAGCGCGACATCACCGCCACCAACGATCAGCACTTTGCGGTCTTCTAATTTAAAAAATAGCGGAAAGGTGTTCATAGCATCACCAATGATTCAATCAATATAAAATATGCCACCATTATGAGGTATCACGCGCTACGTCTCATGCAGTGAATTGGCATTAACATATTCGTTTTTGTCATGTTACTGATGATTTTTGATAGGATGTGGAATAGGTGAGGAATGAAAGTGCAGAATAACGGAATAAAAAACCACAAGCTAACTTTTAAGCTTGTGGTTAGTAGCTGATAGATAATAAATAATGGGGCTGTAGTAGATAAGCACTATGCTAGACTACTTTTATGAAGATAACCCGTTGTAAACTAAGTAAAAAAGCACAGCGAAGGCTGTTAGAGTTTTTTACGGCTGAAGTGACTGCTAGAACAGCCGCAGATTTGCTTGATATTCAGCCTAATACTGCTGCACTTTTTTATCATAAAATAAGACTTGTGATAGATTACCATCTCTCATTAGAAGCTGATGAGCTTTTTGATGGTGAGGTCGAATTAGATGAAAGTTACTTTGGCGGTGTACGCAAAGGCAAAAGAGGTCGCGGGGCAGCTGGTAAAACCGCTGTATTTGGTATTCTAAAACGAAACGGTAAGGTTTATACCATTGTCGTAGCAGACACCAAACAGACTACCCTAATGCCTGCTATTAAGCGTAAAATCAAGCCTGACAGCTTTGTTTATACGGATAGCTATCGAAGTTACAATGCATTAGATGTGAGTGAGTTTAAACATTTCAGAGTCAATCACTCTATAGAGTTCATTTGCGGTAAGAACAATCACATCAATGGCATTGAGAACTTCTGGAATCAGTCCAAACGAACACTCAGAAAGTATAATGGGATTAATAAGAAGAACTTCCATTTGTTTTTAAAAGAGTGCGAGTTTAGATTCAACTATGGCTCACCATCTAATCAGCTGAAAACCTTGAGAAAATGGTGTGATATTTAATCCTTATCTACTACAGCCCCTAAATAATAGTTACATGATAACTGGCATTAGATATTGGCGATAACGACATTTAACGGGTTGCAAATTCTATTCAAACTCACTCAGCATCTTAGTAATACGCGCATCTTTTTGTTGCCAAATATCCTCTAACCAATCAAACATCATCTTTTTAGTGGTCTCGTCACGGTCATAACCGCCATCCATGATGGCCGCAAATAATTCGTCCGGTATGGTTAAGCGAGTCACATCGACACCCAAGCGTCGAATATTACCTTTCCATAAATCATCATAATCAGGCGCACCGTCTGGGTAGACGATAGTGATATCTAAAATAGAATCTAATTCATCGCCTAACGCATTAAGCGCTAACGACAACCCGCCAGCGCGTGGTTTTAACAAATGCTGATAAGGTGAGCCTTGCTTATCATGTTTTTCTTGAGTAAAGCGCGTTCCTTCCAAATAGTTTAATAGGGCAAAGGGTTTGTCTTTTAATTGACGACAGGCACGCTTAGCCTCAAGGAGATTTTGTTTTTTAAGTTCTGGATTCTTTGCCATCGCTTTGGCAGAAAAACGCTTCATCATCGGAAAGTCTAAGAAGTAAAATGCTTGACCGATAACCGGGATGTAAATCAGATTAAACTTAGTAAAAAATCGCGTTAAAGGTAGCGTATCTTGGCTGATATATTGCACGATACTGGTGTCGACCCACGATTGATGGTTGCTTACCAAAAGATACTGCTTGTCTTCGCTCAAATCGTCGGGCAGATTAATGCGCCAGTCTTTATGGGGTAACGCGTGGTCAATCACGGTATTATTACTATTAATCCAATATTTGGTAATCGCAATTAATGCATCATCCGCAGCTTTTGCTCCAGTCAATACTTTTGCCGCGCCTAAGCTCCAAATAGGCAGACCAACCATCGCACTGTTGGCCGTGAGGACGCCTGTACCGGTCAAAAAAGAGGCTGCTTTACCTACAGCTGGCATCTTATCGTGCAGTTTTTCATAGAATGAATCGATTTTTTTTATAAAGGGCATAACAAATATCCATATTGATGAGCGCGAGTGCCTATAAGGATTGGGCAACTTCGTCCATGATTTGGCTTTAAAAAGTCAGCTTAATGACGTGTAGCCCACTAAGGCAAGCCATAGAATACCTCAATGTTAAACAATAAGACGTTAAAGAAACGTTAATGTTTTAATCAAAACGATTGTAGAACGCCACTTTCGTATTGATTTTCATGTCAATCACCATAGTTAACACAAAAAAAGCGATGATTTTAATGTCATCGCTTTTTTTATTTAATATTATTGGCTTTGTACTGAATTGCTGATTAATTACTGGCTAAGTACTTATAGCTGCGTATGCAAACCACACTCACGGCTTTCTTCTACTTTCGTTGGATCAAAGTAATCAAACTCGTTTGGTAGATTATGCTCTTCAAGATACACGTCTAAATCCGCGTCATTTTTCTCAAATAACGGCGCTACTTTTAACACACCATCTTTTGATAGGCTAAGCACATCAAGACCTTGGCGGAATTCGGTTTGATCTTTACGAATGGCGTTGAACCAGACATCAGGTTTTAGCTCATCTAGCGCGCGGCGAAATGGCTCAAGTTTTACTTGGTCAGTGAATTCATCGTGCTGTGGGTTATCAATGCCTGGGATACCGTTCATGGTGGCATCACGATAGGCTGCCGTTTGCTTAGGAATATAAGTGATAACGTTTAAGTTCAAATCACGGATGACTTTATTGGCAAATTGATAGGTCGCATCGGTGTTATAACCTGAGTCTACCCACAATACCGTGATATCAGGGCGCTGCTTGGCGACCAAATGCAAAATCGCAGACTCGTAAGGACGGAAGTTGGTGGTGATGATCGGGTTTTTCGCTTGTGTCAGTGCCCACGCGACGATTTCTTCTGGTGACTTACCTTGCAGGTCTTGGTTGGCTTGGTCGATATCTAGATTTGGGTGTAACTGGCTCATGGTAAATTCCTCAATTGTTGTGAATATAAAAACGATAAATAATAAGTTTTATGGTTGATGCTAAGGTTAAGCACCTGCAAACATTGGCAGTGCGGCGGCGTTGCGACCGTCATAACTGCTGGCAAGGGCGGTAAACGCTTGTGAGATATTAAAGTCCGACTGTAAGTCGTGTTCATTGAGCACAAAGCTGTCGACGCCCACGCGTAAGAGATAGGCAATTTGATCACGGCCGAACGCGCCAGCGACACGAATCTCACTCTGATAGCCAGTTTGGCGCAAGGTTTGTGCAAAGCTAAAATTGCGTCCATCAGCGAATTTGGGCACATGAATGACGATAAGATCCTGCTTTAACAGCAGCTCACTGAGCGCTGCCAAGGCATTGGTATCTGTATCAGCGGTCACCCATAATCCAACACGGCTACTATGCTGTTTGATCAGCTCATACACTTCTTTGACCAAACCCGTTGCCAGTGCCCCTGAACCATCTAATAGGTCAGCTAGTGGTACTAAGACGTCAGGTTTTTCCTGTCTTTGCAGCAGCTCAAGTAGCGTGAGGTCTATCGAGGCAATACCATCTGGCAGCGTCTCAGTGGTTAATGCATGCCAGCTATCCTTATGGCTAATATCGACGCCCTGACTATCCAAAATATGGTGATTAGCCATAGACCTTCTCCTTAAAGGGATCAATACCGACGCGCTCAACCAATTCGCCAAAGCTTTCTACATCGTTATCGGTGGTGGCACGCAGATCGACATAGACATCAACGATTTTTTGAATGGTGTCAGCAACCGCTTCAGTAGGGACGGAGCGGCCTAGTATTTTGCCAAGTTTGGCATCGTTACTCGAGTTGCCGCCAAGACTGATTTGATACCAGTTTTCGCCTTTTTTATCGACGCCGAGGATACCGATATCACCCGTATGATGGTGTGCGCAAGCATTGATACAGCCCGACATGTTGAGGCGGATATCGCCAAGATCATATAGGTAGTCCAAATCGCTAAACTGCTTTTCAATTTGCTCAGCGATATTATGGGTGGTGGCGTTGGCAAGCGAGCAATAATCCCAGCCAGGGCAGACAATCATATCGGTTAAGGTGTTGATATTAGGTCGCGCCAGATGTAGCTCAGACAGCTGTTGCCATAACTCGTATAACTGATTGGTTTGCACGTCAGCGAAGACTAAATTCTGCTGATACGTACCGCGCAGCTCGCCAAAGCTATATTTATCAGAAAGGTCAGCAAGCGCATCCATCTGCGATTCGGTAACATCACCGGATGGTACATACTTACCATCAACTAAGCCTGCTTTTAAGGAGATGACAACCGCGCGGTAACCAGCGACTTTATGCGCCACAGTATTTTGGTTATACCAATTGGCAAAGTCTTTATCAGCGCTTAGTTGCTGCTGCAAATCAGACTGTGCTTGTAGCGCATCAAAGGTCACATAATCAGGTTCACTAAAGAAGCTGCTGGCATGCTCAAAGTTGGCATCCGTCAGCGTCAGTGGCCCGTCCTTGGTATGCGCTTCCCATTCGGCATCGACCAATTTGGCAAAGGCAGGGCCGCCCAAGGTGTCAACCAAAATCTTGATGCGTGATCGGTATTTACTGCCTTTATCACGGCGGCCATGTAGGTTATAAACCCGCAATATGGCATCTAGATAGCTAAGTAGATGCTCGCGTGGCAAAAATTTATTGATAACTTTACCAAGGACTGGGATACGACCAAGACCACCGCCAACTAGGACTTCAAAGCCAAGCTCGCCATCTTCATTTTTCTTTAAATGCAAACCAACATCATGCACTTGCGTCGCTGCACGGTCATTATCAGTGCCGATAACGGCAATCTTAAATTTACGCGGCAAAAAAGCAAACTCAGGATGAAAGGTCGACCACTGGCGAATAATTTCGCAATAAGGGCGCGGATCGGCAATCTCATTTTGATGAATGCCGGCATACGGGTCGGTGGTGGTATTACGGATGCAGTTACCAGAAGTTTGGATTGAGTGCATCTGTACCGAGGCCAACTCCGCCAAAATATCTGGCACTTCTTCTAGTTTCGGCCAGTTCAGCTGCATATTGGTACGGGTAGTGAAGTGCCCATAACCTTTGTCATATTTACGGGTAATCTCCGCGAGCTTACGCAATTGGTAGCTGGCAAGCAGACCGTAAGGAATAGCGATACGCAACATCGGCGCATAACGCTGGATATAGAGTCCGTTTTGCAAACGCAGCGGCAAAAATTGCTCTTCTGGCAGCTCGCCTGCCAAAAACCGTTCGGTTTGGTCGCGAAACTGGGCGACTCGTTCTTCTACCAAGGTTTGGTCAGCGTAGTTATATTGATACATGACGTAATCTCAATTTTTTAAACATAAAAGCAGCGACGAAAATGATTGGCGTGTGTAATCAATCTTATTGCCAGTCGCAAGGTAAACAATTCAGAATCACATCATATAAGCTTGCGCCTGCAAACATAAATTCCTTTAAGACATATGTATATCCAAAGTCAGCATAAATTTTCATAACGAAAGTTAGGTAGCCTATGCTTATCAAATTTATCACGACTTATTTCATCACTACCTATAAAGGTTTCAAAAAATGACATCTACCACTGCTAATCAACAGCCATCAAAACTTGTTCCGCCACATGGCAGCAGCGAGCTTAAACCGTTACTATTAAAGGGTGACGCCCGCAACCAAGCATTGAAAATTGCCAGCAGCTTGCCGACGATTACTCTGAGCTCGCGTGAGCGTGGTGATTTGATTATGCTCGGTATTGGTGGCTTTACGCCGCTAAATGGCTTTATGAACCAAGCGGATTGGCAAGGGGTGGTTGATGATATGCGCCTACAAAGTGGTGACAATGCTGGCTTGTTTTGGCCCATTCCCATCACGTTATCAGCGCCTAAAGCGACTACCGATAACCTAAACCAAGGTGATAAAGTCGCATTGGTGGCGAAAGATGGCAAAATCATGGGCATCTTAACGGTAGAAGAGACTTATACCATCGATAAAGCACACGAGTGTCAGCAAGTCTTTACCACTACGGACAGCGAACATCCGGGTGTGCAGCAAGTACTTAATCAAGGTGAGGTTAATATTGCAGGTAGCGTCGAAGTATTGAGCGAAGGTGAGTTCCCAACCTTATACCCAGAGATTTATAAAACCCCTGCTGAAACGCGTGAAATACTGGATGCCAAAGGCTGGAAAACAGTTGCCGCCTTCCAAACGCGTAATCCAATGCACCGCTCACACGAATATCTTGCCAAGATTGCCATTGAAATCTGCGATGGGGTATTGATTCATTCATTGCTCGGGGCACTCAAACCGGGCGATATTCCAGCTGAAGTGCGCCAAGAAGCGATTAAAACCTTGATTGATAACTACTTTAGACAAGACACCGTCATTCAAGCCGGTTATCCGCTAGATATGCGCTATGCCGGACCACGCGAGGCGCTACTACACGCGGTATTCCGTCAAAACTACGGCTGTAGTCATCTGATTGTTGGTCGTGACCATGCCGGCGTTGGTGATTATTATGGTGCCTTTGATGCGCAGACTATCTTTGAATATGTCGGTAAAGATGATTTGATTACGCAGCCTTTAAAGATTGGCTGGACGTTTTGGTGTAATGCTTGTAACGCCATGGCGTCAGATAAAACTTGTCCGCATGAAGCGTCTGAGCATGTCAAAGTATCAGGCACGAAACTGCGTAAAGCACTATCAGAAGACGAAGAGGTGCCAGAGAACTTTAGCCGTCCAGAAGTGCTAGAGATTCTGCGCAGTTATTATGCGGGTATCGCAAAAGAGGAACGTGCTGAGGTGAAGTTAGTCGGTGCCTCTGCGGTTTAAGTAATATTTTATCGTCATCAATAAAAGCATTAAAAAAGGTGTCAGATTAAACGTCTGACACCTTTTTTATTATCTAAAGCCAACCATTAAAGCGGTTAATGCAGCTCTAAATCTCCCTCAAGCTTCTGATACTCGCCAACGATTGAGCCACCACCCGAACAAAAATAATTCAGCGCGTATTTATCTTGGCTATCAATAGTCAGCTTATCGTCCTTAAATTGGAAAAAAGCCGTACTGTCATTAACCTTGCTTTGGAAAATAACACCATGCGCATCGTCTTGACCCATTAATGTCGCCTTACCATCAAAATGACAGCTTGGTTTTTTCACATCGCTACGCGCCCGTACCTGAATATTAATTTGGTCGCCGTTGTCTGCGCCATCTGCTCGTATCATCACCCCAATCCAATCAGAACCTTGTGCGCGCTTGTGATAGCCTTCAGAAGCATAATCTCCAACGACCGCTTGCACCGCTGGCGTGACGGCAGCGTTCGGTTGCTTAGTGGTTTGGTTATTTACGCTAGGCATCACCTTAATACAGCCGCTTAAGGTAAGTAAAGCGACAGAGGTGGTTAAAATGACGGCAAAAAATCGTGAGTGGCGGGCATAACGAGGTGGAGACATAATCATTTAAGTACCTTTGATAAGGAAGTTAGTAAAAGGGGTAGAGCTGCCTATTATGAGTGCAATGCCTGATATACAAGAAGGTAAGAGATAGTATCGCTTACATAAAGGCTCGTCTAGATAGTAAGCAATACCATAACTTACTCAAAAGTGTCTGCTTATCACTATATCGCAAAAATACTCAGGAAAAATAAACATTTTAGAATAACTAACAAAATTACTTATGCCAAGTTAATAACTCGATAAGCGCATTTGTCACTAAGCGTTTGCCTCGCAGGCTGTTAGCATAACGCTCATCATCCATAGAATCGAATCAAAAGGATTATAAACCTTTATAAGGTCGCCAATACTTTAAGAAATGCTTCTATCAACATTATCGAGAGCCGCTATGCAAGCAACGAACCGACGCATTAAAAAAGTATCTAATAAGCTTGAATTGATTAAAATCCAAGCATTTATTGACAATAAAAGCAGGCAATCAAAAGTTGCCGCTGGTCGTTTTAATTTCAGCTTTAAGTTGGGTGGTGTTCTTGCCGTTGCCATGCTAATGACCGGCTGTAATCCTACCGAAGCTACCCAAAGCGGCGCGAGCGATGGCACAAATAGTGGGGCAAGTGATAAGCAAAATATCAGCCTACTTAACGTCTCTTACGATGTCTCACGTGATTTTTATAAAGACTACAACCCGCTATTTACCAGTATCTATCAGGGGCAATATCCTGATAGTAACGTTGATATCCAACAATCGCACGGCGGCGCAAGTAAACAGGCGCTGTCGGTCGCCAATGGTTTACAAGCGGACGTGGTGACTTTAAACCAAGAAAGCGATATGAATATGCTGGTTGAAAAGGGGCTGGTAAAAGCAGATTGGCGCGAGGCGTTTCCTGATAATGCCGTTCCTTATAGCACCACCATGATATTACTGGTACGCAGCGGCAACCCAAAAAATATTAAAGACTGGGCAGATTTGGCGCGTGCGGATGTTGACGTGGTAATGCCCAATCCGAAAACCAGCGGCACGGCGCGCTATGCCTTTTTGGGCGCTTATGGTTCAGGATTGCACCAATTTAAAGAATCGGTCACTCAACCACAAAAAACCGATGCTTTTATGAAAAAAGTGCTCGCCAATGTCGTGACTTATGATAATGGTGCGCGCGCTGCGACCACCAGCTTTACTCAGCGCGGGCTAGGTGATGTACTCATTACCACTGAAAACGAGGCACATTTGGTCGCCACTCAGCATGCCAAAGGTAAAGTGGATATTGTTTATCCTAGCTACTCCATCACCATTCATAACCCAGTGGCAATCGTCAGCTCGGTGACTGAGAAAAAAGGCTCAACTACTGCGGCAACTGCTTATCTAAAAACACTGTGGGATAAACCGGCGCAAGAGCTGATGGCAAAGATGTATTTGCGTCCGAGCAACAAAGAGGTGCTCGCAGCCCATACAGGCACTTTAAAGGATATTCAAACCTTTGAGCCGGTTGCCGTGTTTGGGGATTGGGACAGTATCATGGAGACGTTCTTTGTCGATGGTGGACGTTTTGATCAACTAGCGCGAGTAAAGTAATGGACAGCGCCTAAGCCATTTATTAGCTGCTTTAACCCTTTTAACGCTTTATAAAGCCGTTTATAAGTGGTTAAAGCGCTAAATGACCATAAATAATAATGAATAAATGTCTTGGCACCAAAGTGTTGATTTATAAAATTTTTAAGGTTATATATTGCTTATAGTATTTAAGTTATTGATAACCTTGTCTTTATAAATACTATATTCCGTTTTGGCAATAACATACGCATATTCATCATTAAACATAATAAGCTGGCGCTGTTAGCATACTTGCATTCACTAACCAATCCCTTTTGAGGCAGCCATGACATCATATACCACAGGTTATAAATATAAAAACAAAACGCTTAGCGTACTAAGTATCGCCGGTGTGGCGCTTACGCTGGGTATCGCAGGCTGTAGCAATAGCGAAAAGACTGAGCCAGCAACCAACGCTGAAGGCACGCCAGCCACTACCGAAGGGCAAGATATTGAGCTATTAAACGTCTCTTACGATGTGGCGCGCGACTTTTATAAAGACTACAACCCATTATTCGTTGAGCACTATAAAGCGGAAAACCCAAACAGTAATATCTTAATCAAGCAATCACACGGCGGCTCAAGTAAGCAAGCATTATCAGTTGCTAACGGTTTGCAAGCCGATGTGGCGACCATGAACCAAGGCTCTGATATCGAGCTACTTGAGAAAAAAGGCTTGGTTGAGGCTGATTGGGAAAGCAAATTCCCAGACAACGCCGTACCTTTTACCAGTACCATCGTCTTCTTAGTACGTAAAGACAATCCAAAAGGTATCAACGACTGGCAAGACTTGACCAAAGAAGGCGTTGAGATTGTTATGGCCAACCCAAAAGTCACGGGTAATGGTCGCTATGCGTTCTTAGGCGCTTATGGTTATGGTTTACATGCCTTTAATAAAGATGAAACACAAGCCAAAAACTACGTCAAAGACATGCTGAAAAATGTCAAAGTCTATGAGAATGGCGGGCGTGCAGCGACGACGACTTTCGTTCAGCGCGGTATCGGTGATGTCTTGGTGACCTTTGAAAACGAAGCCAATTTAGCAGCAACCGATTTTGGTTTGGGTAAAGTGGATATCGTTTATCCTAAATACTCTATCAAGTCTGAAAGCCCAGTCGCTGTCGTGAAGACCGTTACCGATAAAAAAGGCACGACCGATGCGGCAAAAGCTTATCTTGATTACTTATGGAGCGAGCCTGCTCAGCAATTGGCAGCCAATTTATATCTGCGCCCAAGCGTGAAGAGTGTCCTTGATAAGAACAGCGATAAATTGCCACCTATCGATACTTTCCGTCCAAATGACGCCTTTGGCACATGGGATGAAATCATGAGCACTTACTTTAGCGATGGCGGCGTGTTCGATCAGTTAGCCATTAATGCACCAAAGTAAGCCGCTAGTACGCTGACTGCGTAAACCATTTATAAAGTTTTTATGAGCTTGATATTAAATAGCGTTTAAGCAATCAGCTTTAGAGTAACGTCCGAGCACATAAAGGACATGGCTACCCACGCTGTGTCCTTTATCGCTTAAGCAGACCAATAATAAATACATCTGATATCACGTGGTGCTTACGAGCAACAAATAAGCGCCATCAGTTAGGCAATAGGACATCACTATGAGTGCAACAACTTCTCCTGCCAGCAAACCTGTCAATAAAAAAGGTTGGCTGACACGCTTGCGCCAGCGCAATGTGCTACCAGGGTTTGGGCTAAGCATGGGCATCACTGTCTTTAGCTTATCATTACTGGTGGTGCTACCGTTTGCCATGATGGCCTATACCACAACGCAGATGGGCTGGACGGGTTTTTGGGAGACCATTACTCAGCCGCAAGTCACCGCTGCTATCAAACTCAGTTTATGGATGTCGTTTTTGGCGATGCTCACCAACATGGTGTTTGGCACGTTGGTTGCTTGGGTGCTGGTGCGCTACGAGTTTTGGGGTAAATCGCTGATTAATGCGTTGGTTGATTTACCATTTGCACTACCAACAGCCGTTACGGGTATCTCGCTTGCCACCCTTTATGCGCCTAATGGCTTAATCGGGCAGTGGTTTGCTAAGTTTGATATTCAAGTGGCTTTTACGCCATTAGGTATTTGGCTCGCTTTAGTGGTGGTCAGCTTTCCCTTTATCGTCCGTGCTGTGCAACCTGTATTGGCAGAATTGTCTGTTGAATTTGAAGAGGCAGCGGCGGTATTGGGCGCCAATCGTTTTACGACCTTTCGTAAGGTGATTTTACCTGAGCTATTGCCGGCTTTACTGATGGGCGCTGGCATGATGTTTGCCCGTGCCACTGGTGAGTATGGCTCGGTGATTTTTATCGCCGGTAATATTCCGATGCAGTCTGAGATTTTGCCATTAATCATTATCAGTAAGCTTGAGCAGTTTGATATTCAAGGCGCATCTGCCGTCGCACTCTTTATGCTACTGATCTCATTTGTGATTTTATTGACCATTAATATCGTACAGTGGAAGCTGTCGCGCCGCGTAGGAGCCCGCTAATGCAAATCTCTAATAGCTACGACTACCAAAGCAATCCAGCGACTAAAGACACGCCATGGATACGCCGTACCTTTATCACCATCGCGGTGTTATTTATGGTCATCATGTTGGTCGTGCCACTGTTCGCGGTCTTTTATGAAGCCTTTAAAAATGGTTGGCAGTTGTATATTGCCTCACTGGTCGACCCTGAAGCCTTACAAGCGATTAAATTAACCTTGATTACCGCGGCGATTGTGTTGCCGATTAATATGGTGATGGGTATTGCGATTGCGTGGCTCGTGACCCGTTATCAGTTTAAAGGTAAGCAGCTGGTGACGACATTGCTTGATTTACCGTTTTCGGTGTCGCCGGTGGTTGCAGGTTTGATGTTTGTGCTGTTGTTCGGGCTGAATTCTACGATTGGTGGCTGGCTTGAAAGCATGGGCTTTCAGGTAATTTATGCCGTACCAGGGATTATTTTAGCGACGTTATTTGTCACCTTTCCGTTTGTCGCACGCGAGCTAATTCCTCTGATGCAGACGCAAGGTGATAGTGAAGAGCAAGCAGCATTGACACTAGGTGCTACAGGTTGGCAGACTTTTTGGCATGTGACGCTACCAAATATCAAATGGGCGCTGCTGTATGGTTTGATTTTGACCAATGCACGGGCAATGGGCGAGTTTGGCGCGGTGAGCGTGGTCTCCGGTCATATTCGCGGTGAAACCAACACTATGCCGCTATTGGTTGAGATTGCTTATAACGATTATAACTTTACTGCGGCCTTTGCCTTATCGAGCTTACTGGCTGCCTTGGCACTCGTAACGCTGCTGATCCAACAAGTAATGACTAAGCTGCAAGAGCGCAAATTTGCCAAGTCTGAGCGCTTAGCAACTGCGCCTGAATTACCGGTTAGTGCCAATGCTAACAATGCATCAAACCCTAAAGATGCAACCTTGGCAGAAAGTAGCGGTCGTCTATAAGCGCTATGCTATAAAGTAGTCGTTAACAAGCCATCTGTCACATGAAAACGTTAAGCCAAAAATATAATAAGAGAACCCATTATGAGCATTGAGATTCGCAACGTTAATAAAAAATTCGGTAACTTTACCGCCTTAGATGATATTAATATCACTGTACCAACAGGTAAGTTGACCACTTTACTTGGTCCTTCAGGTTGCGGTAAAACCACCTTGCTGCGTATCATTGCTGGTCTTGAGTACGCAGACTCAGGGCAGATATTATTTGATGAGTTAGATGTCACCAATACACCGGTGCAAAAGCGCCATATTGGCTTTATGTTTCAGCACTATGCGTTGTTTCGCCACAAAAACATCGCCGATAATGTCGGTTTTGGCTTAACCTTGCTACCAAAAAACGAGCGCCCAAGTAAAGCAGATATCAATAAACGCGTTGCGGAATTGCTAGACTTAGTACAGCTGCCGCAAGTTGCCAATGCTTATCCGCATCAGTTATCAGGCGGTCAGCGTCAACGTATTGCGCTGGCACGAGCGCTTGCTGTTAAGCCAAAATTACTGCTGTTAGATGAGCCGTTTGGGGCACTCGATGCCAAGGTACGTAAAGAGCTGCGTACTTGGCTAAAGAATATCCACCACGAGCTGGGTATTACCAGCATCATGGTGACGCATGACCAAGAAGAGGCGCGGGCAGTATCTGATGAGATTGTGGTGATGAACCATGGTCGCGTTGAGCAAGTAGGCACATCAGAGGAGCTGATTCACCAGCCAGCCAATGCCTTTGTGAGTGATTTTTTAGACTTAGTATAATCTAGATCTAAAGGCGTATTTTAAGACAAAGTTTGAAAACAAAAAAAGACCTATAATTTATAGGTCTTTTTTTATGCGCTGAAGTATTGATTATAGTGGCTTCACTCTAAAACAGATACAGTGTGACGGGGATGAATTTTTCGTAGCCTCTGTGATAGCAGTAAGCAAGGAAAGTTTAGACCAGTCGCACACAACTATTAACATCGATTTTATTTTGAACTAACTATATCAATACCTCTTGCTCTTAGCATCAAGCTAAGCAGGCTTCGGCATATTGATGTCTTTGGTCGATATCTGCTTATAGGTGATTTCCAAAATCTCTTGGCACCATTCTGGTAGATTATCAGACACTTCATACCACATCCATGTCCCATCACGAACACAGCTCAAAATACCCAGCTTTTTCAAATGATTCAAGTGACGCGAGATGGTCGGCTGTGGTTGGTCAAGTATTTCTACCAATTCACCCACACAGCGCGATTCTTTGTTAAATAAGATTTGGAAGATTTTTAAGCGCGTTGGGTCAGACAATACTTTAAATAACTCAAGCGGTTGTATCGTAGAATTATTATTAGACATAGAACAATTCCAATATGGATTTAGTTAATAGGGGGTCAATATAACAGCAGTCATCTGTAAAATCGATTAAAAAATGAGCAAATTTACAGTTCGTCGCCATTTTACTACCTTTGGTACGTTATAGTTACACTCAAGGTTATATGCAGTTACATGGATTAAGTAAGGGTAAGATAACCCTGTAGTAATAACGATCTGACTGAACAATACCTTAAATACTATTGTAAATGGTAATAATTATCGTTATTATAACGAATAACAAGATTGACATTTATGTAGGAGCCAGCACATGTACGTATGTATCTGTAACGACGTCAAAGAAAAACAAATTAAAGCCGCGATTGCCTCAGGCATTGATACGTTAGGCGGTTTAAAAGATACCCTTGATGTAGCGACTTGCTGTGGCTGCTGCGAACCTATGGTCAATGACTACCTTGATGAACATCACGCCAAACTTGATGCGTTGGCTTATGCCGTTTAAGCACTCCTTGCAGACTTTGCTATTATTGATGATCTGCTATCAATAAAAAGCGTAGCAGGGCAGTACTCAATGACAGCTACTATCTGCACTTATTTATCTTAAACTCTCTAACATCCCTTGTTAATTTTATTAAATAAGTGCATGAAAAACCTCGTTAAAATTCTCAAACACTAAGGCTCGTTATGCGAGTTAATTACGATTCTCAATTAGAATCTTATTCTTATTCTTAGTTCATATCGTTACAAGCGCCGTTATTCCCGTATGCTACTATATCTGACTTACTTTGTAAGACATTTCGTTGGTTTTAATCTTTACTGATTAGTTTACTAATAGTACTTTCTATATATGTATTATTATGAATGTAGACGCAAATAAATAAAAATACAGGAGTATAGGTGATGATAGGCAGCCCAAAGGTCATTGATTATTTAAATTTTTTATTAGGTGGTGAGCTTGCAGCTCGTGACCAATATTTCATTCACTCTGAGATGTACGCAGAATGGCATTACGGCAAACTGTATGACCGTATCAGCCATGAGATGCACGATGAAACACTGCATGCCCGAGCGATTATCCGCCGTATTTTGATGTTGAGCGGTACGCCTAAGATGAGCGTCAACGAGATTAATATTGGGTCGACGGTTCCTGAGATGTTGCAGCTCGATCTCAATTTAGAGTATCAGGTACAGCAGCACCTTAAAGACGGCATTGCGCTTTGTGAAGCAGAGCATGACTATGTCACCCGTGAGATGCTCGTTGAGCAGCTCAAAGACACCGAAGAAGATCATGCTCATTGGTTAGAGCAGCAGTTACGCCTGATTGATATGATTGGTCTATCCAACTATTTGCAAAGCCAGATGGCGGAAGTGTCTCCTGATATTGCTTAGTATTTTATTCACTAAGCACCTTTAACACTTGTTAAAACTATCAGTAATAAAATAATAATGAATATAGGGAGAGAAAAATGAAAGGGGATAAAGAGATAACACGTGCGCTGAATAAAGTGCTCGGTCAGTCATTGATAGCCATCAATCAGTACTTTTTGCATGCGCGTATCGCACGCCATTGGGGCTTAGAGTCGTTAAATGACTCACTGTATAAGCAGTCGATTGCTGAGATGAAATGGTCAGATGAGCTGATTGCACGTATTTTGCTATTAGATGGTCTGCCAAATTTGCAGGAACTCGGTAAAGTGTTGGTTGGGGAAGATGTACCAGAGATTATCGATTGCAATCTGCGTTTAGAGAAGCAGAAATTCGATATTATCACCGATGCAATCACCTTATGTGAGAGCAAGCGTGACTATGTCTCGCGCCAGCTGCTCGTCAGCTTAAAAGACGGTAACGAAGAGTATCAAGACTGGTTAGAGACGCAACAGGACTTGATTAAAGATATGGGCGTTGAAAACTATATCCAATCGCAAATGGATGACGATAAAGCGCCTTAAAATTATAAAAAGTGCTGATACCTGCCAGCGCATACTAAAAAGTCAATTTAAGACTTCTCTTAGTATACGCTGGCATTTTTATGTCTAACGTTTCTGTATTCAAAGTAGATAAATACCATTAGTTTTTTTGATAGTTTCAATAAAAATACTTAATACAAGCCGCGACCATCTTGAGGTTTAAGGCGTAAAAAGTATAATCCCGAGAGAATGGTGATGATACCGAGTATCCAATAGGTGGTTTGAAATGCCACCAAAGTATCAAGCTCGAAGCGCTCACGCAGCAGATTTAATAACGCTGCACCAAAGGCAATGCCAAAACTAATCGCCAGTTGTTGATTGACAGCCATTAAACTATTACCACTACTGGTTTGCGTGCCTTCTAAATCACCGATGGTAATGGTATTCATCGCACTAAACTGCATTGAGTTACAAGCACCCATGACAGTCAAGATAGGAATAAACCAAATCCAATTTGCGGCATCGTTAAACTGTGCTAATACAATGATAAGCACACCGATTAAAAAGGTATTAGCCACCAACACCTTACGGTAGGTAAAGCGCTGAATGATTTTACTGACCCAAGGTTTGATACCGATTGCACCAACGGCAATGGGCGCAAGCAGCCAACCGGCTTGCGATGGCGAGTATTCGAACACCACTTGTAGCAATAGTGGCAATAAGAAAGGTACAGCGCTGATACCTAAGCGCGTGAATAAGTTACCAGTAATACCGATGCGAAAGGTACGAATATTAAACAAGCTTAGGGGAAATAGCGGTGCTGCGCGGCGTTTAGCATGCCACACATAAGCGCCTATCAATAGACTTGCCCCTAATCCAAGTAGCAGACCGTAAAATCCACGACCTGTCTGTGAGCCAAATTCTACCGCAAGGGTAAAACCACAAGCGGCTGCGGCAAACAAAGCAAACCCTGTCCAATCTAAACGTTTGGTATCTTCAAATAACGCCGGTACCAGTTTTTTACCCATGATAAAACCAAAAACGCCCATGGGGATATTGATTAAAAATATCCAATGCCAACTGGTATATTGCACAATATAACCACCCAATACCGGTCCGACTAACGGCGCAATCAACGCCGGTATCACTGCAAAGTTCATCACGGTTAAGAGCTTGTTGCGTGGATAGGACTTGACCAATATCAAACGTGCCACAGGGGTCATCATCGCGCCGCCAATACCTTGCACAATGCGCGAACCAATTAAGAAATCTAATGTCGGTGAAGCGGCGCACAATAGCGAGCCAATACAAAATATGATAATGGCGTATAAAAACACCCGCCGTGTGCCATATTTATCGGCTAAAAATCCACTAATAGGAATAAAAATCGCAAGGGTTAGCGCGTAGCTGATGACCGCCCATTGCATTTTTAACGGTGACTCACCAAGCGCTTGCGCCATCTGTGGCAAGGAGGTATTTAAGATGGTGGCATCTAAAATTTGCATAAATAACGCTACCGCTAGCACATAGGGTAGGTATTTATCTTGCGTTGGGGTTAGGGTTACCATATTGACATCACCATATCTTACGACCATTGTTGCTAAGCGCAGTTTTTAAAAGAGGGGTTTAAGAATGTATTAAAAGTGCTGATTAGAGCGTCTTTTAACTATTTTTAATTATGTTTATAGAAAACTATGTGTCTAGAAAACTATGTCTCTAGAAAACTATGTCTCTAGAAAACTCTGTTTCTGAAAAACCAAGTCTCTAAAAAGCCGCTAAGGTGTGGGTAGTATAAAAACAACTACCTTTGAGTTAAAGAGTAGCAAAGTAACGGTATACGCCCAGTCATTAGAAATTTAACTTTAAATACCTCTACATTATTTAAAAGAAGGTAAAGAAAGGATGGTTACAGGAGCGCTGTGAAAATACAGGTTACAAGACAGGGCTTTAATCACAGCATCAATCCTCGCTATAGTAGATAGCGGTAAAGAGCAATCAAACAACACATAATAAAGCAATAAAAAAAGTAGGTAATCTTATGAGTAATGATAAAAAAAACAACATTCAAAACAACAATGCTAGCGGATATACTCCGCCTAGAGTTTGGAAAAATGACAGCGAAAATGGCGGTAAGTTCGCCAGTATCAATCGGCCAACGGCTGGCGCTCGCCATGAGCAAAAACTGCCCATCGGCGAGGCGCCTTTACAGCTATATTCATTGAATACACCCAATGGCGTGAAAGTAAATATCTTGTTAGAAGAGCTTGCTGAGCTGAATATTAAAGGCGCTGAGTACGACGCCTATCAAATTGACATCTCTGAAGGTGATCAGTTTGGCTCAGGATTTGTCGCTATCAACCCCAACTCAAAAATCCCTGCGCTGGTAGATTATTCTGCTACTGTAAATGGCTCAGAGGCGGGCGAGCCTATTGCGCTTTTTGAGTCGGGCGCTATCTTATTATATTTAGCCGAAAAGTTTGGCAAGTTTATCCCGATGCAGCAGGGTAAAGCACGGGCAGACTGTCTGTCTTGGCTGATGTGGCAGATGGGTAGCGCGCCGTTCTTAGGTGGCGGCTTCGGGCATTTTTATGCCTATGCGCCTGAACCGCTAGAGTATCCTATCAATCGCTATACGATGGAGACCAAACGCCAGCTTGATGTCTTGGATACGCATCTCAAAGACCACGAGTATATGTGTGGCAACGCTGAGTCTGACTATAATATTGCCGATATGATTATCTGGGCATGGTATGGTCAGCTGGTACTTGGTAAGCTTTATGATGCCGCTGAGTTCTTACAAGTAGAGGAGTATAAGCACCTAAAGCGTTGGGCGCAAAAAATTGCCGAACGTCCAGCGGTTAGACGCGCGGTAGACTTAGTGCTTAAGCCTATTTTTTAAGCCCATTACTGAGTCTGATTACTGAATCTCATTACTTAAGCATGTATTTTAAGCTGTCTATCTCAACGATTATTGACGATAGCCCGCTCATCATATAGCTCAATAAAAAAGGTTAATAGGCAATTTGCTTATTAACCTTTTGCTTGCTATATTCCGTATAATATATTCTTTATTCCAAATATACTTATTTATATATTGAATCAACACTATACTTCTGTCTTTACATAATGGTACATTAGTATAACAGATAGAAACATTGGTACGTTAAGATAGCAGCCACTGCCTTAATGGGCAGGTGTTGATATTTATTCTATTAATGAGTAATGATTATGAAGGATGATAATAAGACGACGCGTGCATCATCACCCTTAACGCGTGAGATGACAGTTGATTCTGGTCATGCTAACTATGGTAGTGGTAGTAACAATAGTAGCAGCAGCAATAGCAATGCCAATCAGCAGCGCCATAAAAAATCCAACCTCTTAACAGATAGCACTCATTGCACAATAAATCCTATAAAAACAAAAAAGATACCCTTATTGATGACAAAGAAAATTTTATTACCCTTATTTGCAGCCATTAGCACGGCTTTATTTAGTTCAGCGGCGCAGGCTGGCGCGGCTGTTGATTTTAGCAACCAAGACTGGCAAGTGGCTTGCGATAATACCCGTACTTGCCGGCTGGCAGGTTACCAAGCAGAGAATAATAGCGATTTACCGGTGTCGTTATTATTGGTGCGCCACGCAGGTGCCAATGCCACAGTCGATGGCAAGGTCAAACTTGGCGGCGCAAAAGAAAGCTCAGCAAAGGCCTTGATGCAGCTTGGCAACCGCCATCGTATATCCTTGTTTATTAATGATAGAGATTACGGAGAAACCAAGCCTTACTCGGTGGCGGCAGGTCATGCAGAGCTGACCTCAGCGCAAGTCAACGCGCTACTTGATGCATTGACTAAATCAAGCAAGATTGAGCTGGTGATTCGCAATACGCGCTGGCAGCTATCGGATAAAGGTGCCAGTGCTGTCATGCTCAAAGCCGATGAAGCACAGGGCCGAGTAGGGACACCTAGTGCCTTTATCAGTACCGATAGCGCAAGCAAATCTAATAGCAGTGTCTTGGCGCCTAAAGCAGCACCCGCGCTACGCTTGGTCACGCCAAACCCTAAAGCCATCTCTAGCAGTAAGAGAAAGTTTGTCATGCGCTCATCGCAGTTAGCAGAGCTGATGAAAACCACCATGAAGGATGCAGATACAGATTGCCCAAACTTAGCAGATAAGTCACCTTGGCGGGTCAGCCGTCTAAATAGCAAGCAGCTGCTCGTACAGCATGATTGCTGGATGGGTGCTTATAACACTGGCATGGGCGCTTGGGTGCTCAATGACACTAAGCCTTATCAGCCGACCTTGGTGACGACCAGTGCAACCGATTATAGCAATGGCAAATTAACTTCGGTGCAAAAAGGCCGCGGGATTGGTGACTGCTTATCTAAAACCGACTGGGTATGGACGGGCAAAGCTTTTGAGAAGAGCCATGAAAGCACCACAGGTATGTGTCGCTTGATAGAGGTAGGCGGTGCTTGGCAATTACCAACCTATGTGACGGAAGTAAAAGTGTCACGTACATAATTAAATTGGATGAAAACAGCAACTTGCTTAAAGGCTTGGTTTAACATCAGTTTTTAAGCATATATTTGCAGTTCTAGCCCTTATTTTGCTAATAAACAGAAAAAGAGCTACTACTTTCATTTTTGTTATGCTATACTGCGTCGCCACGTTAGCTTAGACTATCGTGAATTATGAGATTGATAACATCGCCTGCGATTTTGGGTCTAGGATGACCATAAGTAATTGTTGCCGATGATTTTGTGTACTTAAATAACCCTTCATATACATATTGAAAAACACGTTATTTTTGACTCATATCTTATCTACGAACCCATATATGGGCTAGATTGGTTGTTACCAGCCTTTATCTGCTTTGGACAAAGCATGGATAATGCGCTTTTAACGAACAAGGATGAGACACTCGGCACTACCACCAAAATACGTCAGACAGCACGAACGCCTTTATAATATTGACAAGCTTTATAAGCTTGGCTTTTGATTGTTAAGCCTTTTTTAGGGTGAGATAATTGTTTTATAAATGCAGCGTGGTGAACGGTTATCAGTGGTATGCATCAAGCTTGCTGAATTTACAGCAGCTTATACTTACCAAGGATTACTATGACTGACATCTTATCTGCTATCGCCGCTGAAAACGGCATCATCGAAAGCACTGATACCCCAAACACAACTGCAAATACCGATACTAATAATCAAGCGGCTACTACTGACGCTGCTGAAGAAAACAAAATCACTTTTGCTGAACTTAATATTGCCAAGCCAATTTTGACCGCGCTTGATCGCAGTGGTTATACCCATCCAACACCTATTCAAGAACAAGCCATTCCTTTTGCTCTAGCGGGTCGCGACTTATTATTGTCAGCGCAAACCGGTAGTGGTAAAACAGCGGCATTCGTTATCCCAGTACTTGACCGTTTAAGCCGTGCCACTAGCTTTGACAAATTAACCAAAGCCCTTATCCTAACGCCAACGCGTGAACTTGCTCAGCAAGTACATGACAGTGTGCGTACGTATTCGAAAGATATGCGCGGTTTGTTCTGTGTGCCATTAGTAGGCGGCGCACCTTACAATGGTCAGATTACTGCTTTGAAAAAAGGCGTGCAAGTAATTGTTGCGACTCCTGGTCGTTTACTTGACCATATCAATGCGGGCCGCGTTGACTTATCAAGCCTAGAAGTTTTGGTACTTGATGAAGCTGACCGTATGCTTGACATGGGTTTTGCTGATGATATCAACGATATCTTGAAAGCCGCTCCTGATAACCGTCAAACCATCATGTGTTCAGCAACTTGGGATGGTCCTGTTGGCAAGATTGCTGCCAGCTTCACCAAAAATCCTGAGCGCGTTTCAATCAAAGTTGAATCAGCACACATCGAAGAAAAAGTGTATTACTGTGACGATTTTGATCATAAAAACCGTTTGCTTGACAAAATTGTTTGCGATAAAGAGATGGAACAAGTCATCATCTTTGCTGCGACCAAACGTAGTACTGAAAAATTAGCCAAATCTCTACAAGAGCAAGGCCATAAAGCCAGCTTCTTACATGGTGACTTGCCACAAAGCAAGCGTAACCGTATCGTTCAAGACTTGCGTAATGGTAAATGTAAAATCTTAGTAGCGACTGACGTTGCTGCTCGTGGTCTTGACGTGCCAGCACTATCGCACGTCATTAACTATGACTTGCCACGTCAAACAGAAGACTACGTGCATCGTATCGGTCGTTGTGGCCGTGCCGGTCGTACGGGTATTGCCATCAGCCTATGTAGCATGGATGATCGTCCACAGCTAAACGCTATCAACCGTTATTTAGATCGCAAAATGGAAGTATCGGTCATCGAAGGCATGGAGCCTAAGAAGACTTACGTTCCTAGCGAAAACAAAGGTAATGGTCGTGGCCGTGGTCGCGGACGCTCAAGTGGTGGCGGTAACGGTCAAGGCCGTGGTCGCGCGGGTGGTGGCTATCAAGGCAATCCTGCTAATGCTCGTGGTCGTTCAAGCGACAGCGCATCGACTGGTCAACGCGCTAGCAATGACAGCGGTTATCAAGGTAAGCCACGTGATTCATCTGGTAAACCAAATGAGCGTTCAGGTGGCAAGCCGTATCAAGGCAAACGCACTGGTGCTCCTAGCCGTGGTGATAGCACTGGCGTTCCACGCGGTGAGCGTGCTGCAACGGGTCGTGGTCGTCCAAGTGGCAGCCAAGGTCGCCCAGCTGGTCGTGCTGACAGCCGTGGTCAAGGTCGCTCAAGCGGCGGCAACCGTAGTAACAACTCGTAATACTGCTATCAATAATGGTTAACGACAGTGTCTATTAAGACTCTTAACCTAACCTTATAACCTAGCACCAAAAAAGCCAGATACTTGTTATCTGGCTTTTTTGTGCGTCATGGTTTTATGGTAAGGCTTATCTGTTTCAAGGATAAAAAATCAACAATGCTGTATCGTTGCTTGCGTGTCTTTTTCGCCTTGTCTATACTGACAGGCTTTTATTCATCGTGTGCTGCGGAGCCATCTGATGCCCGACATTTCTCATTTAGCCATTGATAGTTTGCCATTAGCATTTGGCGTGATTATGGCCATCATCGGCTTGGTGTTCTATACCCAAGGTCTATCAGGTAAATTCTGGCGACGTTTTTATGCGGTATTACCTGGTATTGTCTTATGCTGTTTTATACCAGCCACCCTCAATAGCTTAGGCGTCTTCGCTGATGGCATTGGCTCGCAGATTTATGGCTTTACCGCTACTTATTTGTTGCCAGCCAGTTTGCTGTTGATGACCTTGTCGATGGATGTTCCTAAAATCTTAGGCTTAGGTTGGAAAGCGATTGCGATGTTTTTTGCGGCCAGTATCGCCATTATCATTAGCGGCCCCATAAGTTTAGGAGTCGCTAAGTGGATATCGCCTGAGATGTTTACCGATGATACTTTATGGCGCGGCTTTTCGGCAGTAGCAGGCAGTTGGATTGGCGGTGCGGCGAATCAAGCAGCGATGAAGGAGCTGTTTGGCGTCAGTGATGATTTATTTGGCATGATGATTTTGGTTGATACCACCAACGCCTCCTTGTGGCTGTTGGCTATATTGGTGATGGCAAAGCATAGTGATAAGATAGACCGTTTGTTAAAAGCAGATAGCAGCAGTATTCATAAAGTCATCGCAGCGGTAGAGAGTTATGAGCGTGATCATGCACGTCCGGCGACTTTAAATGATTTGATGGTGATGTTTGGCTTATGTTTTGCCATGGTTGGGGTGGCGCATTTCGCGGGCGGGCAAATCGCAGGGTTTTTTGCCCCTTATAGTTGGGCGGTACAATACAGCTTTGCCAGCGCATTTTTTTGGATGGTGGTGATCATTACCTTAATCGGGGTCGGTTTTTCTTTTACTAAGGTTCGTAGGCTAGATCATGTAGGCGCATCCAAAATAGGCACGGTATTTATTTTTGTATTGATTGCTGCTATCGGTATGCAAATCAATCTAGCTGGTATCGTCTCACAATGGCGATTGCTGCTCATTGGTCTACTATGGATGAGTATCCACGTCGTGATTGTCTTTATCGTTGCCAGAATCATTCGTGCGCCGTTTTTCTTTTTGGCGGTCGGCTCCAATGCCAATACTGGCGGCGCGTCATCGGCACCGATTGTAGCAACGGCATTTCACCCGTCACTTGCGCCAGTCGGGGTGTTCTTGGGTATTTTGGGTTATGCGGTGGGTACGTTTGGCGGCTATATCAGTACGCAGATGATGCGGTTGGTGGTGGGGTAAAATTTAGCTGTTTTTATTCTTTATACCATTCATTGGTATCTATAAACGCCTGCAAACTTTGGGTTTTAATGAAAGTCAGCTTCTTATCGTAAGTTTCCACTATGTTTTTATGGCTGTTGATGGCATATAGTCTGCCTTCAGGATCATAAGGATTCGTTCTAACATCATGGTATTTCATATCAAGTACCACTTTACCTGATAAATTCATTAAACCTAAATTATTGGCTTCACCAACGATCTCGCTGTCAGCGCTTTTATCTTTGACAACTGCTAAATAAGCGGGGTAAATAAGAGATTGTATATAATCATATGCTATTGGTGCTACAACGCTGCCGTTATGAGCAAAAATACCGTGTTTGCCATTTTTTCCTACGATGTATAGCAGTAGAGGGGCTTTGTTCTCACCCCATACAGCCTCATAGTTATTTGATAGCCCTTGTAGTTCTAAAGAATCATAAACGGCCGGTATGATGGTTTTACCCTTGTAGTTAATCACCCCGTATTTATCGTCGTTTGTTTTTACGATTATATTGTTTTCATTGTTTGAGCGCTCAATTGCAGCATATTGTGACAAATCACTAATCAGTACTTTGCCTGACGTATCTATTAATACTTTTTTGCCATTTAATTGTGCAAGGATGCTGTCGTTATAGATACGCTCATACATATCCTCATATATAGGCTGAATAAGTACCTTCTTTTCTTTGACGCTGAATAAGCCGTATTTGCCGTCTTTTTCAATCACACTCATATTGTCTAAGTAATCAAGTTTATTATCCACAAATCGATAGTCAGAAAATGGCGTTATGATACTGCCAAATTCATTAGTGAGTTGTTGCTGATTGCCTTTGGTAAAGACAATTCCGATATTATCCTCGGTTCCATGTGAGTCGCTAAGTGGGGTAATATCATCATAAATAAGTGCTTTTACTGTCTCATTATTATCTGTCAGTAAGCCATACTTATTGTCTTTTTTTACCTTTATAAACCTATTGAAATAGCTGAGTTCATCGTAAATGATGGGTATCAACACCTTGTTGTTGCTATCAACCAAACCAAACTTATGATTTATTTGAGCAATATATGAGCTATTAGATGGGTTGTATAGGGTTGCTCCAAGCGTATTATCCGCTTCTTCAGTAGCTTCTTCAGTAGCTTCTTCAGTAGCTTCTTCAGTAGCTTCTTCAGTAGCTTCTTCAGTAGCTTCTTCAGTAGCTTCTTCAGTAGCTTCTTCAGTAGCTTCTTCAGCGCTTGTAGCCTCATAAATGACTTCCTCTTCGGTACTGGCGTCCTCCTCATTTTTTAATAATTGACTCTCTATTTCATGCAAAGTGTAAGTACTGTCTTCACTTAGCTCAAGGCCATCATAGAATTCACTGATCTTAAGTTTGCTATCAGCGCCCTTGGTAACAATACCTATTTTTTGATTGTAGGCGGCCAAGATAGGAGCGTTATATTGGCTATACTGACTGTACAAATAGTCAAAGCTCGCTGGTAGTACGATGGCCCCACTATTATTAATGATGCCGTACTGACCAGATTTTTTATACTCATATAAATGGCTGTTTAGCAGTCTAATACTGGCGTCAGATTTTATTAGCGGTACACCTTTACCGTTTATTAGGCTTTCGGAAATAACGGTCTCTCTATTCAAATGACCAATATTGCCAGCGCCGTTAGGAACGTAGGACTTAACACTGAATATCTGCTTATCTTCATTAAAGTTTTCGATATCTATATTTTTGGTAAAGGGTACGACGACTTTTTGATACTGATCGATTAAACCAACTTTGTCCCCTAATTTTGCCTTCATAAACAGACGTTCATTAGGGCAGTTGTCTAGCAACTCTAACTGGTCATACACAGGGGTAATCAAAGTCTGTTTTTTATCGTTGATCAAGCCATACTTGCCATTCTTTGAAATCATAAAGTAGGTAACGTTATTGGTTTTATCTGCATACAGATAATTAGCCTGGATATTTTGATCGAATACTTTGCTGGCAGGATAAAGCCAATCACCTGCGCCATTGGCTATTGCGGTGGCTTCTTTACTACCAAAATACTTGGTTAGATGATAAAAATTATTGTCTAAAACCTCAATAGCACCATATTTGAAGTCTAAAACTATCTTTCCAGTTGCATCAATAGCGCCAAAGTAGCCATGACGTTTGGCGACAATACGCCCATCTTCATAGGCTTTGATGTCATATAACTTGTCTTGAACGACAGCACCTTTATCATCGATAAGCTGATAATAAGCATTGTTGGCTGTTAATGTTAGCTTATGAGGGTGTGCGTTGTTTAGCTCATCAATTTCAATGGAATACAATTTACCTTGATCACAACTACAAGTGTCGGCGTGGGCGCTTTGCGTCGTTGTTATCGAAACGATGGTAAGTGATGCTAACGCTAACGATATGGCTAAGTTTAATTGACGTACCTTAGTTGCAAGTGATTTGGCGTTCATAGTGGTTATCGGCATATTTGATCAAATTTTGTCGGTAGTAGGAGTTGAAATTTACCCTATATATAGATTCATTGGCAATAGCTTTGTTTGATTAATAGAAGATAAACAAACTTTTTATAGCTACATCTGTACACTCACAGTCAAAAACTCTGCACGCACAGTCAATCTATTTTGCCAAAACCTCGCTATAGTGAAAAAGCTTGATCATTAGGATAGGTGATAAGCCAGATAAAGCGCGCGCTGAAGGGTAAGGATAAATGGTCATATAGACCAGCATGTTCTTTTATTTCTCTTATATAAATGCGCTTATTCTGACCCAAATTTCTCGACAAGGAGTCTTTCATGAGCAACGCTCACCCCTCTATAGATCCTATTACCTTGTCTGTCGTACGTGGTGCCCTAGAAACGGCGCAGCGTGAGATGACAACCACCTTAGAAAAAACTGCCCGTTCGAGTGTCTTTAACTTAGCCCATGATTATAGCAATGCGCTGTTTGATCATTTGCCTGAGATGATTTTGCAAGGGCAAGATATTCCCATTCATTTGGGCTCACTCATGCCCGCCATGAAAGCTGTCGCCGAATATTACGGTGATGACATTCATGAAGGCGATGTGATTTATCATAATGACCCTGTGATGATGGGCAGCCATATCTTAGATTGCTGTATGTATAAGCCGGTATTTTATAAAGGTGAGCTGGTCTTTTGGACGGTTTGTAAAGGTCATGTCACTGATATCGGTGGCCCTGTGCCAGCAGGCTATAACCCTGACGCCAAAGAGATATATGCCGAAGGCTTACGCATTCCGCCCATTAAGATTTGGGAAAAAGGCGTCAGACGTCGTGATGTGATTAACCTCATACACAGTAATATGCGCTCACGCCGTAATCAAGAAGGCGATCTCAATGCTCAGTATGGCGCGTGTGCCGTCGGCGAGCGTAATATGATTGCGCTGCTAGACAAATACGGGGTTGAAACGGTGCGTGGTGCGATTGAAGAGCTAAAAAATATGGCTGACCACCATATGCGCTCATTAATATCCTCTATTCCAGATGGCGATTATCATGGCGAGGCGGTGTTAGAAGACTCAGGTCATGGCTTGGGTGATATGACCATTAGCGCCGACATTGTCATCAAAGACAGCGACGTACATATTAAAATCACCAGTCCGCCGCAAGTCCCTTACTTTATCAACTCTTATGCCGGTAACTCGATGTCAGGGGTATTACTTGGGCTAATGATGTTTGCCCAAGTAGAGCCGCCGTATAACGAAGGCTTATATCGCTGTGTGACCGTTGATTTGGGTGAGCATGGCACCTTATGTAATGCCAAAGAACCGGCGCCGCATGTCAACTGTACGACCACGCCGATGGAAACTTTAACTGACGCGGTACGTATGGCATTTGAAGCAGCGGCACCTGAGCGCGTTACCGCCTCTTGGGGACATTCATCAGGGATTAATATTGCTGGTATCGATCCAAAAACTGGTGAGCAATACGTCACCATGATTTTGGCATCTATTATTTCAGGGGCTGGGGCCACCCAGCAGATGGATGGCTGGCACGCTTGTGGGCCATTAAGCTGCTTTGGGGCGTTAAGCTCGGGAGATATCGAACTGTTAGAGTACCAGTATCCTATCTTAATCCATAAATATGGCTTGGCAGAAGACAGTGGCGGTGCAGGCGAGTACCGCGGCGGCTGTGGTACGGTTTGGGAAGTTGAGCCATTAGACCATACTATGACGGTTATTGCCTTTGGCGAAGGTCGTCAGCATCCTACTATGGGCGCCGGCGGCGCGGAACAAATCTCACCCGAGCTTAAGGTTGGGCGTCTAGAGATACTACATAAAGACGGGCAAACTGATTTGTATAGAAAGAACACCGTTACGGAAATCACGCCGGGTGAACGCGCGCGCAATACCAATCCGGGTGGCGGCGGCTACGGCAGCTCATTTGATCGCGATATTCAAGCGGTCATCAAGGACGTACAAGAAAGGATTATCTCAATCTCTGCGGCAAAGATTGAATACGGCGTGGTAATTGACCCAGAAACTCTGACGCTCAATGAAGCTGAGACTGAGTACTTACGCCGCCAGATAACCGCATAAAACACACATTGAACTTTCATGATTGAGTTAAGGATGACTTATGAACAACGATTTTCGTATTGGCGTTGATGCTGGCGGGACTTTTACAGATTTTGTCTTGGCAGAAAAAACCGGTGACATTCATCTGTTTAAGGCGCCATCGACCCCAGAGGATGGCACCTTAGCCATTGCCAATGGTCTACAGCAAATTGCCAACAAATTTAACCGCCCTATTGAGGACATCATTCAAGCCTGCGACTTATGCATAAATGGTACGACGGTTGCACTGAACGCACTGATTCAGATGACGGGCGTGAAAGTGGGCTTGCTATGTACCAAAGGGCATGAAGACAGTATCGAGATACGCTTAGGGCACAAAGAAGAAGGGCACCGCTATGATGCCAGTTACCCGCCAGCGCCGCAGATTGCCACGCGTGACCGCCGCTTTCCTATCCGTGGTCGTATCTTAGCAGACGGCACCGAACACGAGCCGTTAAATGAGCAAGATATCCTCGATGCGATTGAAGTGTTAAAACAGCAAGACGTGCAAGCGGTTGCCATCTCTTTTGTATGGTCTATCCGTAATACTCAGCATGAACAGCGTGCCAAAGAGCTGATTGAGCAGCACATGCCGGGGGTGTTTGTCTGCTGCGGTAGTGAAGTATATCCGCAGATTAAGGAATATACGCGTACCTCAACGACACTAGTTAATGCCTATCTAAGCCCGGTTATGGCGTCTTATGTACATAAGATTGATGATTACTTTAAGGCGCTCGGCGCTGAGCAGCCCGTTCGTTACTTTCAGTCAAATGGCGGGCTTGCCGTCGGTAACATCATGCGTGAACGGGCGGTTAATGCCATCAACTCAGGACCCGCATCAGCACCGCAAGCAGGACTGTATATTGCCAGCGCCTTTGGTATTGATAATATTATTACCGTCGATATGGGCGGTACATCTTTTGACATCACCATGGCCAAATCTGGCCGAACCAGCCTAAACCGTGATATTGATTTTTTACGCAATCGTATTGGCGTGCCGATGATTCATGTCGAAACGCTGGGCGCAGGCGGCGGCTCTATTGGTCATGTGAATAATTTTGGTATGCTCGAGGTCGGTCCACAAAGTGCTGGCGCGACCCCAGGTCCTGCCTCTTATGGTAAAGGCGGTGAGTTGCCAACGGTTACCGATGCCAATCTGGTTTTAGGCTACCTTGAGCCCGATGCGGTGCTAGGCGGCTGTGTTACCTTGGATAAAGACAAAGCGCTGCAAGCGGTACAAAAACATATCGCCGATCCATTAAAAATTGACTTGGCACATGCAGCCTTTGGTATCAGTGCCATCGTCAACCAAAATATGGCAAACGGTATTCGCCGTATTACCATTGAAAAAGGCTATGACCCTCGCGACTTTGCGCTTATCTGTGCCGGCGGCGCTGCTGGTATGCATATTGTTGACTTGGCAGAAGAGATGGGTATTGGCACTATCTTGATACCAAAGATTGCCTCTTGTCTCTGCGCCTTTGGTCAAATCATCTCTGATATTAAATATAATTATCTGGCCACGCAGATGATGATTATTGCGCCAGATTCAGAGCTACAGTCACTCAATGCCACCTTACATGAGCTAGAAAGCTTGGGCGTGCAAAAGCTGCTAGAAGATGGCTTTGCAGAAGATGATATCATCATCGAGCGCACCATGGAGATGCGCTACGTCGGGCAAGTGCATGAGTGTAATGTACTGATACCCAATGGCAAGCTTGATGCCGATAGCGTGCAAACGATTTTGGAAGCCTTCCATCACCGTCATAAAGAGCTCTATACTTATGATGAGCGTGACAATAAGGTCGAGCTGGTCAATATCGAAGTCGCTGTCATCGGTAAAATCAGTAAGCCTAAGCTACCAGAGCTTGCTAAGCAACAAGGTGATATCAGTCAGGCGCAAGTTGGCAACCGTGAGATGATCATGGATCAAGAATACGAATGGATTGATACGCCTATTTATAATGGTGAGGAATTTGGGGCAGGGGCGCTGATTGCAGGACCGGCGCTTATTCAAGAGCCAACCACCACGATTGTGATTAAAAAAGGCTGGCAAGCAGAATTGCATAAGACGGGCACTTATAAGCTGACCAAAGCGGCTTAGCTTGCTATTTTCTATCACTATAACCTTATAAACTTCCTATCAGGCATTAAATCTCATTTAATGCCTGATGTTATTTTCGATATCGTATTTAGTACGCATCATATTTAGAAATCCAGTCGTCATACAGGTATGATATAAAGGAGAACGACATTTTATTAGCTGGCATGATGCCTAAATGTCTATCAATTTTGTGATAGCTATTTTTACACACAGAGTATTCAAGGATGAATGCAAAATTAACCCCTTCCTTATGGTTACCTTCAACGCCTCCGATAAGTGCTCCTCAAACGTTAGACGCGTTTGATTGGAAGCGCACCATCAATGACACCTATTTTGATCTTAATGTGAGCTTTCGCCAGCCAAGCCAGTTTTCTGGTTATTTGCAACACGCCAAGCTTTTAGATATCGGCGTATCTCATTATCATGCCAATACCGTATATTATAAACGCAGCTTAGCGAGCAATCAGTCTCAGTCTAGTCACGGCAATAGTAATAATCGCAGCGACGACAGTATTTTAATCACCTTTCCTGTTACTGGTAGCGTTCGTTTTGCGCAAAAAAACCGCCAATTAACCTCAAAACCGGGTCAGTTTTTTATTGAATTATCAAACTTACCTTATGAGTTTTATCATCTGCAGCAAGTGTCGTTATATGTAATTAAGGTGCCATTAGCGCTATTAACCCCGCAAATGGGCACCATAGAGCGGCAGTTTGCCCGTAGTTTGTCCATTGATGAAGGGGCTGGCAGGTTGCTGGTTTTTCAAATCAGACAGATTTTAGAGCTGATTCAGCAGCATAGATTGGTGGCTTTAGAGGTTAAAATCCTAGAGCAACAACTGCTTAACCTTATTGTATTGACATTGAGCGCCCCGAAAGAAGTGATGATGAGTAGCAGCTCCTCCATACAGTCGGTGCACCTAAAGCGCATCGAGCATTACGTCCATCAGCACCTAGAAAACTCCGCTTTAACCCCAGCGATGGTCGCTGCTGCTTGTCATATATCGGTCAGATACTTGCATAAACTGTTTGCTGAGTTGCCCTATAGTTTTTCGGAATGGGTAAAAGAGCTACGTTTAAAGCAGGCCAATCATATTTTAAAAACCAAAAGTTATGTAACCATCGATGAAGTGGCGCATAGGGTCGGTTATGGCGACCAAGGTTACTTTGCTCGTATTTATAAGCAGCATTTTGGTTATACGCCGCGAGATACGCCAAGCACAGGCACAGGCACAGGCACAGGCACAGAATAGTCATTGTTATGTACTCTGTCATGCAGTCGCTGTATGATTTGCCTATTAATAATAACCACAGCGCAAGCATTTATATTGGGATTAGGATTGGGGGAGAGCTGAGATGATTAACGTTATGAATGATGACGTGGCAAAAGTAGAGATATATGAAAGCGCTGATGGAAAGGCACAGGTAGACGTTCGCTTCGAGCAAGAGACTGTCTGGCTTACGCAAGCACAAATGTCCGAGCTATTTGGTCGTGACCAATCAGTGATTTCGCGTCATATTGCCAATGCTATAAACGATGAAGAGATTGCTGAAAAAAGCAATATGCAAAAAATGCATATTGCAAATTCTGATCGCCCTGTGACGTTTTATGACTTAGATGTGGTTATCTCAGTGGGTTATCGCATCAAATCTCCCCAAGGTGTGCAGTTTAGACGCTGGGCAACCCAGCGCCTACGTGAATACTTGGTTCAAGGCTACACGCTCAATCAAGCGCGCTTTGATAAAAACTCAAGCGAGCTACAACAAGCATTGAATTTAATTCGAAAAACCGCGCAAAGTCCTGAGCTTAAAACTGATGAAGGACGCGGCTTGGTTGAGATTATCAGCCGTTATACACAGACATTCTTATGGTTACAGCGCTATGATGAAGGGTTGCTTGACGATCCGGCCGGGCAAGAGGGCGGTATCTTACCCAGTCCAACTGAGGCGATGGCAGCGCTGACAGATTTGAAAGCGCAGCTGATAGATAGAGGTGAGGCGACTGAGCTATTTGCTAAGCCTCGCGGTGATGGTTTGGACAGCGTGCTAGGTACTTTAGAGCAGACGGTGTTTGGCGCGCCTGCATACCCGACCATCGAGAGTAAAGCGGCGCATCTGCTGTACTTTATGGTCAAAAACCATCCCTTTACCGATGGCAATAAACGCAGCGGCGCTTTTTTGTTTGTGGATTTTCTGCATCGTAATAATCGACTGCTCAATGATAAAGGTGACATGGTTATTAATAACACGGGGCTTGCCGCATTAACCTTGTTGGTCGCTGAATCTGACCCCAACCAAAAAGAAACCTTGATTAAATTGATTATGAATATGCTGTCGTTAGAATCTTGATAAACAGACTTATTGTCAGCATCACTTAACCCCTTAAAACGCATAACACCAATAATAAAAAGCACAGTCTAACGACAAAATTAAAGGAAATCCACTATGTTTAGCATGATAAAAGACTGGCGCGAGCAGCGCATATTAGACAACAGCGAGTTTACCCATGCTGACTGGCTGCAAGCGGCTCAGCGTATTGTGATACTTGATAGGCTAGACGAGGATGAGCTAACACGCTTGTTTGAGCTGGCGACGTTATTTTTGGCGGATAAGTCGATTACTGGCGCACAGGGTTTCGAGATTACCGATGCGGTCAAGCAATCTATCGCCTTACAAGCTTGCCTGCCTATTTTAAACCTAAGCCTTGAATGGTACGCTGGCTGGTCGGCCATTATTATTTATCCGGGTTCTTATAAAAGCGAAACCACCACCGTCGATGAGTTGGGGGTTGTCCATGAGGGCAGTCAGCACCGTAGCGGCGAAGCATGGCTGCGTGGTCCTGTTATTCTGTCGTGGAAGGATGCTAAACACTCAGGTGAGCGCGATGGTCACAACGTTGTCATTCATGAGTTTGTGCATAAGCTTGATATGCTAAATGGTCGTGCTAATGGCTTTCCGCCGCTGCAACCGGATATGGATCCTGCACGCTGGACCAAGATTATGACGCGAGATTTTGAGGATTTTCAAAACCATCATAAATCAGGTCTCGACCGTTATGGCGCGACCAATCCTGCGGAATTTTTTGCGGTACTGAGCGAAGTGTTTTTTGAGACGCCGCAAAAGCTGATTGATGCTTATCCTGATATTTACGACATAATGGTGAAGTTTTTTCGTCAAACGCCGCTATAAATGAAAGGCGTCTTGGTAAAAGCGATTAGAAAAAAACCATACTTACGAGAATATGGATTTCATGAAAAAATTGCTAATTTTAATTTATGCTTTGCTGATAACGCATCCGGCCTATGCTATCAATGTGCCCTCACAATATCCTAAAGAGCTGCAAGAATTAGGATTATATATAGATTCAACACTCGATAAAGTCAAAAATATACCTGATAATGAATACTTTTGTTCAACTCAGTCAGCTTTTGCTTTCAATATTATGGAGATGAGACAAAAAGGGGTTGATTATAGTGATATTTATCATTTAATGAATATAAACAACAAAGCAGATTTAACGACAAAAGGCATGGATAAACTAGATAGTTATAAGGGCGTTTTTGAGGAAGCGTATGATTATCCAGTATATGAAAGTAAAGAGGATAAGGGTACTGCTACTACCTTCTATATGACCTATAAAAATCATCAATGTTTACTCAGTTTATAAGTTTTTTTACGGATTTTTCAGTCGCTAATGTCTTAATTATCCGTTTAATAGCTTAGAAAACAGATGAAAAGGGCAGTGTATTGATTTAATCACACTGCCTCTTATTATCTTTTATAGGTGTAAATATCTGTTTTTGCAGATAAAAATATTTAAACCGTCCATTGCTCATTGACGATAGCGACCAAATAGCGTTTGCCTTGGTACTCATCAAACACCAAGCGCAGGATACGCCAATCTATACCAGAGTATTGTTCTGAGCCTTTATGATAAAACTCAACAAACTCGGAATTGGGATAAACTTCCTTTAAATTATTAATCATATTACCGCTGTGCTTAAACTCATTAATGCTGATACTGGCATTGTTATAGGTATTGCCATCGACCCACGTTTCCAAGTATTCTGGGAGCGGAATCACTAACGGCTCACCAGACCCATCACGTTCACCCCAAGTAAAGCGGATTTTGGCTTGTTGTAAGTACTGCGCGAATTGCTCGCGGCTAAAGACTTTATCAGTCTCAGGGCGCACATAGGCATACATGGAAAAACGCACGCCGCGCGTCGGATGAATGTCGTTGGTAATGCGCGCAAAGTCGTTGTTCGCTAGGGCACGCTGGATACGTAAAGCTTGCTGCCTGAGCGTTTGCTGGCTCATATCGGAGATAACGGGGGCTGAGGTGTTGCCATTTTGTTGGCTGGGTATTTTGACGCTAGACTCAGCGGAAGATGAGCAGCCGGTCGTAACAAGTATGGAAGCAAAGCACGCAGCAATGGTTAATTTATACAAACCTGACTGAAAAATATTAAAACGAGATGATGACATCATAAAAATATCCTTATCGTAGCTTATTAAAATTAGAATAGCTTGAAACCTAGGTCATTACTGGTTTACATCGGTGTTCGCTTATCAGTAGCGATTATTTATCAATAGTACTCATAACTGCCCAAAGTTGATAATGTTGCTGTGTAAACGGGGTTTTGGTTTAAAAGCTTAATTGACATAATAATAGCGTAAAATGATAGTTTATATTCTTATTTATGAATATAATACATCATAAGTCGTAGCCGATGGAGAGCGCCATGCAGAAAACCATATTTTCTATCATGATGTTAATCATAGGGTCTTTTGCCATGTCTGCGACCGCCAATCTAACAGAAGTCTTGCAGACGACGTTTGCCATGAAAGTCACGACCATCGCAGATATGTACCAGCAAGATGTGGATAATCAGGGTCAAGATTATCCAGTGGTTTTGCACCAATATGGCAGCCCAGAGCTAAAAGCGGCCATGCAGCTTGAGCGGGATTATTTTGCTAGAGAGCAAATGTCTTGTCATATTGGTTATGATGTTTTATGGAATTCGCAAGATCCTGATTATGAGCAAGATAAGCAGTTTGCAGTGACCGAGCAAGGATTGGTGCAAGTCAGCTTGGCACAAGGCGATGATGTGTATTATGAACTGTCATGTAAGAGCGTTGATAATGACGTGGCTTGCCAAGTGACGGATGTCATCCTAGATGAGGATGGAAAATCTTTACGCGAGTATTTGCAAAACGCTTGTCGTTAACTGAAATCTGAAATATTGATTGTGCGCCGAGACTGATACTAATTTTAAATACTGATAAAAGTCTTTATGAATAAGTACAAATAGAAATCAATAGAAGCATTTGCAAATCGCAGTGTCTAAAATATTATCTGCTAGACTCTTAAGACCGTTGGTTTGTTTTCGCATAATGTATATTATGTTAAATAGACTGTTTTAACGTTAATGATAGCAAGGGTTTTAGATTGTTATCTTCTTAAGCGCTCAATGAGCCAGTCTGCTAGTGGAAATGACACCATCTGCGTCAACGGCACGAGTATTATGGTTTCAATCAATACCACCACTGGCAGACTTAAACCATGAGTCGCAGGCTTTAATAACGTTAATACGATTAAGAGCGTCGGATAAAGTCCGACATATCCTACTAATATGCGTATCAGTCTGTCTTTCAAAATTTTATTCATTGCGTCTACCAACTGATAAATACTGACAAATAGAATATCTTTAGAATTATGTGCATTTTTGCAGCGTCATCGCACTGCTTATACCCATCGCTTGCTGCGGTGAAAACAAGGCCGTGATCGACCTTGTTTTATGCACTACTTTTTTGACTATTCTTGATAGCGAGGATAATCACTATAGCCAATGGCAGTGCCACCATACATCGTGGCAGGATCTGCCTCATTGAGTGGCCAATGATTGGCTATGCGTTCAGGTAAATCGGGATTAGCAATAAAAGGACGACCAAAAGCAAATAAATCCCCATAACCTTTAGATAATATATCGACCGACTTCTGCACAGTGTACTTACCGGCATAAATAATACGTCCTGAAAACTCAGCTCTGACCGCTTGATAAAAAGGCTCTGGCAAATCAGGCGCATTATCCCAATCAGCCTCTGCAATGGATAAGTAAGCAATGCCCGCCTGTTCAAGTACTTTAATCGCTTCAATATAGGTATGATGAGGGTCTGCTTCTACTAAGCCTAGATACACACGAGTTTCATCCGTGCTGGCAAATAAAGGCGCAAAACGTACGCCTAAACGATCAGCACCAACCACATCACTGACGGCAGCGACCACTTCTTTTAAAAAACGCAGACGATTGGTCAACGAACCACCATATTGATCATCACGTGTATTGCTATGCTCAGAGATAAATTGATTGACCAAATAGCCATTGGCACAGTGTAGCTCTACCCCATCAAAACCTGCTTCTAGTGCGTTGCGCGCGGCTTGTGCATACATAGCGACCAGCTCACCCACTTCTTCTGTGCTCAGTGCGCGTGGCTCACTTGGGTCGGCTAAAGCGCCCTCGCCTGGACCTGTCTCAATAAATACTTTGACGTTAGTGGCAGTAATGGCAGATGGAGCGATAGGCTGAGCTTGGTTTGGTTGTAAGCTGGTATGAGATACGCGGCCAACGTGCCACAGCTGCGCAAAAATAATACTGCCTTTAGCATGTACTGCTTGCGTGACTTTTTTCCAGCCTTCAATTTGTGCTGGTGAATGAATACCCGGCGTCCATGCATAACCTTGGCCACGTGGCTCAATCTGTGTACCTTCAGTCACCATAAAACCTGCTGAGGCACGCTGTGCATAATAGCTTGCCATTAAATCATTAGGGATATTGTCAGGTTGCGTGCTACGAGAGCGCGTCAAAGGCGGCATCACGATACGGTTTTTAAGGGTATAAGGTCCAAGTTGTACAGATGAAAATAACGCACTGGTATTTGGCATAGTTGGCATAGCTTGTTTCATAACACTCTCTTTTAAAGCAAACGGATAGGCTTATTTTTTGAGCCACTGAATCTATTTTTAGGTTTAATGGGCTGCTTAAGTAATGTTGGTTAGCATAGAGTTTTATAGGTACAATTAGAAACAAGCCTTTCTTGTTTAGGGTACAACTATTAATGGTAAATGTTATGAATGGTATGAATCGGCTAGATATCAAGCAGCTTAGAGTATTGCAGGCACTACTTGATCTAAAAAATCTCTCGCAAGTTGCGCGCAAAATGGGACTGACGCAACAGGCGATCAGTGAGCAGTTGCGTAAGCTACGGGATTTGTTTGATGATCGTTTGTTTATTCGTCAAGGTAATAGCATGGTGGCAACACCAAAAGCACTAGCGATGCGGCAACCGATTGACGAGATATTAAAACAGTTGGAAGTATTGTTAGAGCCAGAAGTGTTTACGCCGCAAACCTACAAAGGCGTCTTTACGATTAGTGCAACCGACTATGCAACGCAGGCATTATTGCCGCAGTTATTTAGTATCACACGCCGTGAAGCGCCTCATTTAAAGCTGATAGTAAGAGATTTTGCCTCAGACAATATCAATCAGCTTATTGCGGCAGGTGAACTTGACTTGCTGATTACTTTTCCAGAGTTTATCCCTGATAATTTATCGTATGTGACGCTATTTGAAGAACAGCATTTATGTGTGACGGGTTATAAAAACACCTTTGCAACAGAGGTATTCACACTGGCGCAAGTTGCCGCACACCCGCAGCTGGTGGTATCGCCTTCGCGTGCCAATTTGCGCGGATCGCATGATCAATGGTTTGCAGAAAAAGGGCTTAAACGCCATATTGTGATGTCAGTTCCTAGCTTTTCAGCCGTGCCAGATATCCTACACACCACCGACATGATTGCCTTTTACCCTGCGCGACTATTACCAAATAATAAAGTCAAAGAGATTGAAATCGAAGCATTACCGCCTACCTTTAAGGTAATCGCGGCATGGCATCCACGTACCAGTGACAGTGGTATACATCGCTGGTTAATTGAGCAATTACGAAATTTATAGTTATAGGATTAGCCAATATTAAAGCTACCTTATTGAGTATGCAGACTAAACTCATATCTTATGCAACCCTGACAGGCGTTGAAATTAAGACCGTCTCAGATTATTTACCTGCTTTAGTCTCATCCCGATATAAGATGCTCTTAGCTTCTGCTTTAAAATCCTGTGGGTTGATTTCTGGCTGAGTCGCAATATCAGGCTTCTGGCTGGCCTGTTTTTCTGAGTCACGGAATAAGGTATTCTCCGCCTCTTGTCTAAAATCATGCTCACTAAGCGTTGTTTTAACTTTTATAGCATTTATGGCATTCATAGTATTGATTTGCTCATTACCATTTTGCCTTTCATTTTGTGTCTCATCTCGTGGTGCAATGAAAGTAGGAATAGAATTAGGATCGGTTTTTATGTCTGCATTTGCTAAGTTTGTATTCATTTGCTTGGCAGCTGCCGTATTCTGAGCAACTGACGCGCTGTTAACTCCTAGTGGTACCTGAGAATTTTTTGAGAGTAAGTAATTGAAGGCAAATACGGCAAGCAAGAAGAATGATATCTGAGGATTGATGGTTCTCGCTCTGCTTATGTAGCTTATGTACCATAGCCGCATCCGCTGCAGCATTTTCTAACGATTTTTGCATGGCTTGCTGCTGCATGTAGCGCTCATAGGGCCGACGCATACGCTTTCGACCCTCGATATTCAAGATAACATCATCACTGTTAAGGCTACTGGTAGGCAGCTTTGTAGCGGTATCAGGATTTATGTCATTACTTGAGGGGCTCATAAGTCAGTACCGTATCCATATATATGATGAGCGGTATATATCCGCATCTTTATATGATGATACGTAACCTATGACACGATACAACGGTTTTTGGTATGAGCGCTAGGATTAGCGGATAAACGGTATAAAAGCACAGATTTAATGCCTTTTTAGTATACTAAACCTTCTTAATCGTTAGTCTCACGAAATAACGTACTTTGTGACTCTTCTCTAAAATCCTCGTATGTAATAGCTGGCTCAGATGCCGATTCATTTTCTGAATTATTGGTCGTGACCGCTGTAGATTGACCATCGGCACCTTGTGTATTCTTGGCAGTGTTTTTATTATCAAGGTCTTTATTGCCAGTGCTTGGTACACTGGTTTGAGCATCTACGGTCGACTGATTGCTAGCTTCAGCCGTATTACTTGCTGTAGCTACCTTATTGCCACTGCTGTCACTATTGCTTTTAGGCGTGCCAGCATTAGCAGGTAGCGCCGGCTCAGTCGATGTGTTGGTAGATAAGAAGCCGGTAAAGATAAGGGTCAATACGACCGCTGCAATCAATAATGAGCCAACTACCATCCCGATGATAAGCGGCTTTTTGCTACTTGCCAGCTTCTTATCATTTGCTGGGATTAATATAGTCGAGCTTTGTGTGGCTATATCGTCGATATCAAGGCTTTTAATATCAATACTTTCATTTTTCTCATAGGTTTCATAGATTTCAGAGCTTTCAGAAATGCGATTTGCATCATCTAAAGACGCTGCACTAGAAAACGAAGATGTCTCTCTGGCAGTAGTGTTATTAGCCTTGTCTGCATAGTCGTCATCTGTTTCAGTATTTGATGACTCATTTATATCAGCTATGGCTACACGACTTTTACCCAAACTCTCATTTTCATCGGAAAAGTCTAAATTAACACCAGTGCTTGTGGCATTCGTTCCCTGTAGACTGCTCTGTTGTCGCAACTCATCTTGCTGGCTAGCAAATAATTCCAGCTCTGCGGCGCTCAAAGGCTCATATGATGACAGCTTATCGGCGTTTTTTAGCGGTTTTAATGGCGCAAGCCTGCCGTCGTTGACATTCGCTTGTTCGCGATTGGTATTATTATCGCTGCTGTCTACATTTTCGACACGCGTGATAAAGCGCTCATAAATGTTGTCTTTACGCGAATGTCTTCGTGGCTTAGCATTAGCAATTTTCGCTAAATTGGCCTCTAAATCCGCACTTTGGTTGCTTTTTTTATCGCTCATGAAGTGATACCAGAACAGTTAATGCCACGAAAAATAGAAAATTGCTAGAATGAGGGTAAATACAGCTTGTTTGCAGGTTTTGTTGGTATGGCTAATTTACATCAATTGTTTGCTAAATTGTAACACTATCGTTACCACACAATATAGTGGGTCGCCTCCTCTCCTTCAAGTATAATTTTACGCTTGTTCCTCCTATTTATATAAAATAGCCAACATATCCGATTAAATAAGCGTCATAGACAGATGGGCATCACAATATGGATTTAAAACAGCTCAATGCTTTTATTGCTATCGCGGACTTAAGAAGCTTTAGCGCCGCTGCCACTAAAACAGGGCTGTCACAACCGACGCTCAGCCGGCTGCTCAAGCAGCTTGAGACCGATATGGGTGTAGAATTGGTTGACCGTTATCATAGACCGCTACATCTGACAGAAGCGGGTGTCTTCTTTTACGATAAAATCAGCGCGATACTGACAGAGATTGATACAGTTACTAGCATGACCCAACGTTTATCGGCGCCAAGTACTGCCTTAAATATCGGCTTTGTGCCATCAGTGCTGTACGGCTTATTACCCGAAGTCATCGCTAAGCTAAAACAGTCCAATCCTGATATTGAGGTCAATCTCAAGGACATCAGTTCTTATCAGCAAATCGAAGCCTTAAAAACTGGTGAGATTGACATAGGTTTTGGGCGCTTTGCCCATCAAGCCCCATGGATTCAGCAGATATTATTGCGTCATGAGCGTTATATGGTGGCGCTTCCTAAAGCGCATGCGCTCGCTCATATTGATGAGCAACGTCTGATTGACTTGGCAAATAACCGTTTGATTTTATACCATCAAACCCACCTGCCTATATCAGCGACCACCCAACCTATTAATACATCTATTAGCAACTCCACTAACCATATCGCTGCTACTGATAAAAGTAGCAGCCGACATAAACAATCATCTAATGAGCAGCCTTCTCTTGAACCGGTGACCGAACCCTTGCTGCATCTGTTTGCCCAATATGGCATCTCGCCATTTATGACCACCACCGTCAGCGATTTACAAGTGGCGCTTGGCTTGGTTGCCGCGGGCGAAGGTATCACCTTGGTACCTGCCAGCTTAAAAACGGTGCGTACTGAGCAGATCGTCTATCGACGCCTGTTGCATGAAAACGCCACCTCTCCTATTTACCTGCATACCCTCAAAGACTTTGTCCACCCTAAAATCCCTGACCTGCTGAGCGCGATTTATCAGGTCTATGAGCGCCGCGGTATCACTTATCGTAAGCAAAGCTTTACCTTACAGCGTTAAAGCGCATTAAACCGCTCTAAATAGCGCCAAATGGCAGATATCGGCGGCGTATTGTGGTATAAAGAACCGGCAAAAAAACTAAGCGCTAACGCTTGATATTCATGGCTTATTATGCTAACCATCAAGAATAGGTATGCAAACTATTAGTAATAATAATTAAAATAATCCTTATCCTGCTCAGCAGCAGTATGCTAAAGTCGATACAGTATGAATCGTTTTATATTTATAGTTTATAGGCGATATAAATTTTATAAATCGTTTCTCTCATGATCACTGGCAAACTGACACAGGTAAGTGATGTTTTGCTGTTTTAACCATTTCGAGGTATTCATGACCACACAACCACTCAACAACCCAAGCGCCACCGATGATGGCGCGATTGGGCATACTGTTCCGCAGCAAGAAGGATTTAGCTGGCGGATTTTTGGCCCTGGTATATTAATGGCGACTGCTGCGATTGGTGGCTCACATCTAATCTCGTCGACGCAGGCAGGCGCAATCTACGGCTGGCAGCTGGCGATTATGATTATTTTAGCCAACCTTTTCAAATATCCCTTTTTTCGCTTTGGCACCGATTATGTTTATGATACGGGCGAGAGTCTAATTGCCGGCTATGCCAAACGCTCAAAGGCCTATCTTTGGATTTATTTTATCCTCTCCATTCTATCAGCGGTGATTAGTACGGGCGCGGTGACATTGCTTGCGGCGGTGATATTGGGCTTTATGCTGCCCGCTTCTATCGGGTTATCAAGTATTAGCTTAGCTGTCATCATCGTTGGCGTATCGTGGTTTTTTCTGATCGCTGGTCACTATAAATTGCTTGATGGCGTGACTAAGTGGATTATGATTGCACTTGTATCCGCAACGGTGGTAGCGGTAATGATTGCTGCTGCCAAGCCAACGGTAATGGTTGCAGATTTTGTCCCTGCTTCTCCTTGGAATCTAGCAACTTTAGGGTTTATTGTGGCCCTGATGGGCTGGATGCCAGCACCCCTTGAGTTTGCTGCTATTACCTCGATGTGGACCTCTGCGAAAAGAAAGGCGGACCATACCACTCATCGTCAAGGGTTACTGGATTTTAATGTCGGCTTCCTCGTCTCTGCTATCTTGGCCTTGTTCTTTTTAGCGTTAGGGGTATTTGTGCAGTATGGCTCTGGCCAAGAGATACAAACCGCAGGTGTTGCCTACATTGATCAACTTATCAATATGTATACTGCCACTATCGGTGAATGGTCACGGTTGCTTGTCGCCTTTATCGCCTTTATGTGTATGTTCGGCACCACCATTACCTGTGCTGATGGTTATGGCCGCGCCAATGCCGAATGCTGGCGCTTGATTAAAGGTGAAAATGAGATTAATAAAAAGCAAATCGCTTTTTGGACCACTTATGCTATAGGGGGTGGTCTTGTCATTATTAGCTTCTTTGCTGGACAGTTGGGCGCTATGCTGAAGTTTGCGATGATATCGGCATTTATATCCGCACCTATCTTTGGGTGGTTAAACTACTCACTGGTGAAAAATCATAAAAAACTATCAGCGGGAATGAATGCCTACTCGATTGCCAGTCTTATATTTTTAGCGGGCTTTACCCTGTTATTTCTAGCCAACCTTGCAGGTATCCTTGGCTAAACGGATAGGTGTTGTAAATAATAAAATTGATATGATAAGAGCCCTTTTGGTTTAACTAAGAGGGTTTTTTATTGGTAAGAATAAGTACTCATAGAGCAAATTGTAACTAAATGTAAATAATCAGAGTTGATAAATAAGGACTCTTGATGGCTTATGAATACTAATACTGCTAAATCATTCATTAATAAATATTACTATCTATAATTTAAATAGTGTTAATTTAATTACAATTAGTTTTAAATATAATTAATCAATAGCGTTAAAACACCGCTTTGCAGTCATGGATAATTGGGTATAATCAAACACAACAATTTTATCCTTCATCACACGATAAGATTACCCTCCACGTAAGGACGACGATATGACCTCTTCAGCTGGCGCTCGCTTTCGCAGTGCAATGAAACAAAAAAATGATAATAATCAACCATTACAAATTGCCGGTGCGATCAACGCTTATACGGCGATGATGGCAACCCAAGTGGGTCATCAAGCGCTATACCTCTCAGGTGCGGGCGTTGCCAATGCCTCATTTGGTCTGCCTGATTTGGGTATGACAAGCCTTGATAACGTCTTAGAAGATGCACGCCGTATTACCGATGCGGTCGATACGCCATTATTGGTCGATATCGACACTGGTTTTGGCGGCGCCTTTAATATCGCTCAAACCATTAAAAAAATGGAAAAAGCCGGCGTTGCAGCCGTGCATATCGAAGACCAAGTCGCGCAGAAACGCTGTGGTCATCGCCCAAATAAAGAAATCGTGAGTATCTCTGAGATGGTTGATCGCCTAAAAGCGGCGCTTGATGCAAAAACGGATAAAGACTTTGTGGTGATGGCTCGTACAGACGCCCTATCTGTTGAAGGGCTTGATGCAGCGGTTGAGCGCGCGGTTGCTTTCCAAGAAGCTGGTGCTGATATGATTTTTGCAGAAGCATTGACGGATATCGAGATGTACCGTAAGTTTACCGATGTACTCGATATTCCAGTCCTTGCCAATATGACTGAGTTTGGTCAAACCGACCTTTATACTACCGAACAGTTATATGCAGTTGGGGTTGATATGGTACTTTATCCATTGTCAGCGTTTCGTGCGATGAATAAAGCGGCATTAAACGTTTATCAGCATCTGCTTGATGATGGCACGCAAGACAAAGTTGTCGACACCATGCAAACCCGTATGGAGCTGTATGACTTCTTAAACTATCATGAGTTTGAACAAACGCTAGACAAGTTATTTGCAGATAATAAGTAGTTTTAGCGGTTAAAAGCGTTGGTTTTTCTATCAATGAACATGCCAGCGCATTATCTAATATTTGCAGTACCTTTATATTTTATCCAACACAAGCTACCAACAAAAGGAATTTATCATGGCAGCACAGAAAGAACTTTCAGGCGCAGGTCTACGTGGTCAGGTCGCTGGCAAGACTTCATTATCAACGGTTGGTAAATCAGGCTCAGGTCTGACTTATCGTGGTTATGATGTATCAGAGCTGGCTGACAAATGCATCTTTGAAGAAGTGGCCTACTTGCTTCTATACGGCAACTTGCCAACCCAAAGCGAGCTTGATGCGTATCAAACTAAATTGAAAGGTTTACGCGGCTTACCTCAAGCATTAAAAGATGTGCTTGAGCGTATTCCTGCGGACGCCCATCCGATGGATGTATTACGTACCGGTTGCTCGATGCTTGGTAACCTTGAGATGGAAACTGACTTCTCACAACAGAACGATAAAACCGACCGTATGCTGGCGGTATTCCCATCAATCATCAATTACTGGTATCGCTTTACCCACGACAATGTGCGTATCGAAACCGAAACTGACGATGATACGATTGGCGGTCATTTCTTACATCTGCTTAAAGGTGAAAAACCAAACGAGCTGCATACCAAGGTAATGAATGTATCACTGATTCTTTATGCTGAGCATGAGTTTAACGCCTCTACCTTTACCGCGCGCGTGTGTGCCTCTACCCTATCTGACATTCATTCTTGTATCACCGGCGCGATTGGCTCATTACGCGGTCATTTACATGGCGGCGCCAATGAAGCGGCGATGGATATGATTGAAGGCTTTACCTCTCCTGACCAAGCAGAGTCTGAGATGATGGCAATGCTGGCGCGTAAAGACAAAATCATGGGCTTTGGTCATGCTATCTATAGCGAATCAGACCCACGTAACGTCGTCATAAAAGGTTGGGCTGAAAAACTGGCAGCCGATGTTGGTGATGAAGTGCTTTATCCTGTTTCAGTTCGCTGTGAAGAAGTCATGTGGCGCGAGAAAAAATTGTTCTGTAACGCTGACTTTTTCCATGCCTCTGCCTATCACTTCATGGGCATTCCAACCAAACTGTTCACGCCAATCTTTGTTTGCTCGCGTCTAACAGGCTGGGCAGCACACGTGTTTGAGCAACGTGCCAATAACCGTATCATTCGCCCAAGTGCGGAATATACCGGTGAAGAATTGCGTTCAGTACCAGAGATGAGTGCGCGTTAATTTTTCGTGATATAGAAGGTTTGTAGGGTGTGCTGTCTTATTAATGCGTAAGGCGCATCCTACAATTACTTCTCATGCGCTTAGCCATATTTTTCTAATGAATGCCCGTTTTTTTAGTAAAGCTGATTTTTAGTGCTTAATCATCAACGCTAGATAATGCTTTGCTAAAAGAACCGCTCTTTTTATCAAAATTATCAAAAACTCTTTTACGAGTAGCCCTCATTGCAACATTGCAACCAGCCAACAGCTAAAGGTGACTTATGGACAACGCCCTTGTACAACCGATGAATGAACCCTTTAAAAAGCCATTACCTGGCACAGATTTATATTACTTTGATACCCGTGAAGCCATCGAAAATATCGAAGCTGGCGCGTATGACAAGCTACCGTTCTGCTCAAAAGTATTGTGTGAAAACTTGGTACGCCGCTGCCCACCAGAAGATTTAACCGCAGCGCTTAAGCAACATATCGAAGGCAAGCAAGACTTGGATTTTCCGTGGTACCCTGCTCGCGTCGTTTGTCATGATATCCTAGGTCAGACTGCGTTTGTTGACTTGGCTGGTCTACGTGACGCCATCGCTGAGCAAGGCGGTGACCCATCAAAAGTGAATCCTATCGTTCCAACGCAATTGATTGTTGACCATTCATTAGCCGTTGAGCATGCAGGTTTTGAAGAGAACGCCTTTGAGAAAAACCGTGCTATCGAAGAGCGCCGTAACGATGACCGTTTCCACTTTATCAACTGGTGTCAGTATGCCTTTGATAACGTCAACGTCGTACCGCCCGGTAACGGCATCATGCACCAAATCAACTTAGAAAAAATGTCGCCGGTTGTACAAGTGGTACAAAATAAAGCTGGTGAACAAGTGGCGTTTGCCGATACTTTGGTTGGTACTGATAGCCATACCCCGATGGTTGATGCATTGGGTGTGATTTCAATTGGTGTTGGCGGGCTTGAAGCGGAAAGCGTCATGCTAGGCAACCCGTCGTATATGCGCCTGCCAGATTACGTTGGTGTTAAGCTAACCGGCAAATTGCAAAAAGGCATTACTGGTACCGATTTGGTATTGGCGATGACTGAATTCTTACGTGATGCAGGCGTGGTATCTACTTATATCGAATTCTTCGGTGAAGGTGCACGCCAATTAAGCGTCGGTGACCGTGCTTCTATCTCAAACATGACCCCAGAATATGGTGCCACCGCAGCGATGTTCTATATCGATGAGCAAACCATCGATTATCTACGCCTAACCGGTCGTTCTGAGGCTCAAATTAAATTGGTTGAGCAATACGCTAAGCAGACCGGTCTATGGGCTGACGGCATGGAAAATGCAGTTTACGACCGTGTGCTTGAGTTTGATTTATCGGCTGTTGTCCGTAACATGGCAGGCCCTTCACGTCCGCATGCACGCGTATCAACCACAGACTTGGTTGCGAAAGGCATTGCTCACGGTGAAGGTGATAAATTACCTGAACCAAAAGATGGCTTAATGCCAGATGGCGCGGTGATTATCGCAGCGATTACCAGTTGTACCAATACGTCTAACCCGCGCAATATGGTTGCTGCTGGTCTGGTTGCGCGTAATGCTAATAAAAAAGGCTTATTGCGTAAGCCTTGGGTGAAATCGTCATTAGCACCTGGCTCAAAAACGGTAAAAATGTACCTAGAAGAAGCCGGTCTGATGCCTGAGCTACAAGAAATCGGCTTTGACGTGGTTGGCTTTGCTTGTACCACTTGTAACGGTATGAGTGGCGCGCTTGATCCTAAGATTGAGCAAGAAATCATCGAGCGTGACCTATTTACCACCGCGGTACTATCTGGCAACCGTAACTTTGATGGTCGTATCCACCCGTATGCCAAGCAAGCGTTTTTAGCGTCGCCACCACTGGTGATTGCTTATGCTATCGCCGGTAACATTCGCTTTGATATCGAAAAAGACTCGTTGGGTAAAGACACGGATGGCAATGATGTTTATCTAAAAGACATCTGGTTTGATGATGACGAAGTTGATGCTATCGTTGCCAAAGCGGTGAAGCCTGAGCAATTTAACGCCGTTTATATCCCGATGTTTGATGAAGCCAAAAAAGACACCGGAAAAGCATTAAGCCCACTCTATGACTGGCGCGAGCAGACCACTTATATCCGTCGTCCGCCGTATTGGGAAGGCAAGATGGCCGCGATGAATAAGCTAAAAGGCATGCGTCCGTTGGCGGTGCTTGGTGACAATATCACCACTGACCATTTATCACCGTCTAATGCGATTTTGGGTGACTCAGCAGCTGGCGAGTACCTTGATACTATGGGTCTGCCTGCGGAAGATTATAACTCTTACGCGACCCATCGCGGCGACCATTTAACCGCCCAACGTGCAACCTTTGCCAACCCTAAATTGCTAAATGAAATGGTACGCGATGAGAACGGTGACGTTATCCAAGGATCATTGGCTCGCGTCGAGCCAGAAGGTCAAGTTATGCGCATGTGGGAAGCGATTGAAACCTATATGAACCGCGAGCAGCCGCTAATCATCATCGCCGGTGACGGCTATGGTCAAGGCTCAAGCCGTGACTGGGCTGCCAAAGGTGTACGTCTGGCTGGCGTAGAAGTCGTCGTCGCTGAAGATTTCGAACGTATCCATCGTCAAAACTTGGTTGGTATGGGTGCACTACCTTTGCAGTTTAAAGAAGGTGTCAATCGTAACACCCTAAATATCGATGGCACCGAAGTATTTGATATCGAAGGCGAAGTATCCGCTGGCGGCGAGATGACGCTAGTGATTCATCGTAAAGACGGCACCGTTGATAAAGCACCTGTTATCTGCCGTTTAGATACCGCTGATGAAGTCAAAATGTACAACGCAGGCGGTATGCTACAGCGCTTTGCCAAAGAATTTATCGATGGCACGCTAGATATTGCGTAAGTGTCATGAGTGTTAAATAATTAAAGAGCCGATGTTGTATAAATTATACGGCATCGGTTTTTTAATTATTGCCATCCTATTATCAACTGACAACCACGACATCAAAAAGCTTGTAAATTATTCAACAATTATTAGGAGATTCGGCATAATAACGATTTATATTTTCCTATTAAGAGAGGTTGTTATGAGCTGGTTAAAATTGTTTATTGCGTGTGTTGTCCTTTATCTTGGTCAAAGTTACTACCTTTTATCATCAAATAATGTAGAAAAATTTTTGGCTGAGCATAACGCCTTAGCTATGCAAGATCCGGTAGCCGCTTGTGATAACTATAGCGATGATGTCGAAGTATCTATTAATCACGATACCGGTAACGGCGCTTGGGAAGTAGAAGGTGGTAAAAATGAGATATGTGGCTATATAAAACAATCTCAGGCAGCACTTACTGTCCTACAAGCTAATACCTCAGGTCACCTCGAAAATCTAACAGTGAAGACAGGTTTCCCATGGTCTAAGGCTCATGTGAGCTATGATGAAATCAACGATGTTCAAATAAATACGCTAGGCTCAATCAGCAGTAAAACGCATGATGCTATTGATATTAAGCGCACGCTCACTGGTCTGAGTATAGCCTCAGTCAATTCTACTGGTGGCGTAAACTCACTCGGTAAACCTTAATCATTACTTTTAACCATGCTTTTGAAAATAATATTAGATAATTAATTAAAGGATTTCCCCTAATGACCCAATCAACTTCACAACATACCCCTTTAAAAAACACACCAAAATTCGCCCCACAAGTCTCTGTCCCTGCCACCTATATGCGCGGCGGTACCTCAAAAGGGACATTTTTTAAATTATCCGACTTACCAGAGCGCTGCCAAATTGCTGGCAAGGCGCGCGATAATTTTCTATTGCGGGTCATCGGTAGTCCTGATCCTTATGGTAAGCAAATTGACGGCTTGGGCAATGGCAGCTCTAGCACTTCTAAGACCGTCATCTTATCTGAGTCTGATAAGACAGACCACGATGTGAACTACTTGTTTGGACAGGTCAATATCGCTAAGCCTATAATAGATTGGGCAGGTAACTGCGGCAACTTAACTGCTGCAGTTGGTGCTTGTGCTATCAATATGGGCTTAGTTGACGCGGATAAAATTGCTAGTAGCATTGATAAAGACGCGGACAGCGGTATTTGCGAAGTGCGTATTTGGCAAGAGAATATTAGTAAAACTATTATCGCTCATGTGCCTGTTTACTTAGACGCACAAGGCAAAGTACAAGTGCAAGAAACCGGCGATTTTGAACTAGATGGTGTCACCTTCCCTGCTGCCGAAGTCAAAATCGAATTTATCGACCCGGTTGATTCTTCTAGTGACATGTTCCCGACCAACAATCTCATCGATGATTTTGACGTCTCCGGCTGTGGTCTAAATACTGATAGAGTCAAAGCCACCTTTATCAGTGCCGGTATCCCAACCATCTTTATGAAAGCAGAAGATTTAGGCTTTACCGGTACTGAGCTGCAAGGTGATATCAATAGTGATAGCGAAACCTTAGCTAAGTTAGAGGCAATCCGTGCCAAAGGCGGCGTTGCGATGGGTATATTTAAAGACGTCAGTGAAGCACAAAGTAGTCAGCATATTCCAAAGATTGCTTGGGTTGCCCCTGCACAAAGCTATAGCGCCTCAAGTGGAAAAGCAGTTGAGGCAGCAGACATTGACTTAGTGGTACGTGCCATGAGTATGGGGCAATTGCATCATGCGATGATGGGTACAGCAGCGGTGGCGATTGCCGCAGCAGCGACCACCCAAGGTACATTGGTCAATGAAGCAGCTGGTGGTAGCGAATTAGGTGAAGTGCGCTTTGGGCATCCATCAGGTACGCTACTCGTCGGCGGAAAGACCGAGCAAGTCGCTAGTCGCTGGCAAGCCAAAAAAGTCTCCATGAGCCGCTCTGCTCGCCGAATTATGGTTGGTGAAGTTTTTGTGCCAAATGATAGTTTTTAGTTAGCCTATTTTAGGCTACCAATTAAAGCCTTTATAATAGCGGTCTATTTATAAAATATACTACAATCAATGGTAATGGTTTAACTGACATTAAATAGCGCCTTAACACTATGAGTACTCCGCCACGCCGTGTTCCTTTAGATAATAAGCCTCCCACTAAGAAAGCAGAACGAGGGGCTTTGCTGTGGTCTATCCTAAAAAGGCTGGGAGAGTTTGCAAGGCCCTATCGCGGGCTTTTCATTTTAACCTTGATATTAACGGTATTAGGATCGTTTACCGCGCAGGTTAACGCCTTTGTCTTGCAATATACCATTGATACCTTAAGCAATATTGTCGATTTGCCCGACCCATGGGTAGAAGGCATAAGACTACTCACGCTGATTAGTGTGATTTTATTGGTGAAAGAGATACTAAACGTCATCATCACCTTTGGTCAGCGCTACTTTGGTGAGCGTATCCGTATTAACTTATCGCGTGATTTGTCTCAAAAAGTGGTCGACCGTATTTTGTCTTATAAAATGGCGTTTTATACCAGTGATGAGAACGCCAGTGGTAAGCTGCAAACCCGTATTGATTTGGGTGTCAGCAGTCTTACGCAACTGGTGCAAAACTTCTTTATTGACATGCTGCCGCTGTTTGCCAGTGCCATCGTGTCATTAATCATTATGTTTAATGCCAATTTTTGGGTCGGTATGGTCGGTTTGGTTATCGTGCCGATTTACTTTTTTGTCAGTCAGCGCCAAGCCAATCGTTTGCAAGGATTCCGCAAACAAATGCGCCAATACCGTGAGACCAAAAGCGGCTTGGTAATCTCGATTATTGACTCTATCACCGTTATTAAGTCGTTTGTTCGTGAGCCGATTGAGTCCGATAAGCACTGGGAAATCCAAAAGGATATGACCGCCAATCAGCTACGTATTCGCAGTATCGCGTTTATGTATAACGCTGGCAAAACCTTTATCGAGCAAATCGGCGTGGTCGTCATTATTGTTTTGACCTCGTATTTTGTGCTCAATGGGCAGATGACCATTGGCGCGATTATGTTTCATATCTTACTATTTCAAAACGTCGCCGCCCCCATTCGCGAATTGCACCGTATCTATGACCAAATAAATAATGCACTCACGTATGCTGAAGGCTTCTTTGATATCTTGGACGACGACCAAGCGATTGAAAACGAAGGCAAAGTCAAATGTACCGATTTAAAAGGTCATATTGAGCTAAAAGATGTCAATTTCTCCTACCCCAATGGCAAGCAGGCGCTGCATGATGTGAGCTTTAACATTTATCCCAATCGCATTACCGCTTTGGTTGGGCTAAGTGGCGCAGGTAAAAGCACGATTATTAATTTATTGGTTAAATTCTATGACCCCAGTAGCGGCACTATTTGTCTTGATGGTCGCAATCTAGAAGACTACAGCACCCATAATTTGCGTGAACAAATCGGCTTGGTACTACAAAAAAACCATATTTTCTCAGGGACCATTGCTGACAACATTCGTTACGGGGCGATGGATGCCACCGATGAAGAAATTATCGATGCCGCCAAACAGGCCTCTATCCATGAGCAAATCCTTGGCATGCCTGAAGGTTATGAAAGTGAGGCCAAACTGCTTTCTGGTGGTCAGCAGCAGCGTATTGCGCTGGCACGTATGTTTTTAAAAGACCCACCGATTGTATTTTTGGATGAACCAACCGCTAGCCTTGATGCCATCGCCACCCAGCAGATTAAGCACAGCTTGGATCTAATTAAAAAAGACCGTACCGTAATTATCGTCTCGCACAATATTTCACAAATTATCGATGCCGATGACTTGGTGGTGATTGAAAATGGCCGTGTGATGGAGACTGGCACGCACGACGAGCTTTATGCCAATCACGGTAAATACTATGAGATATTCAATGCCATGTCTGATAGTTTGAATTTAGATAAAATCAGTCAAACCTTAAATAGTTAATGCAGGGCGAAATCGTTATAATGCTCAGTCTTTGATGCATTATTACTATATTTAGAATATTTAAAATTTATATTGTTACCCTATGAACGCCCTTTAAATCGTTAGAAGCTATTTGACTATGACCTGTGAATTTTCTATAAAAACCTTTGATGAGCTGACCACCGTTGATCTTTATCATATTTTAAAAGCCCGCTCACAAGTATTTGTGGTTGAGCAAAACTGCCCGTATCAAGATATGGACGAGGTAGATTTTGATTGCTTACATCTGGTCGCCCATCAAAATGAAGCCTTGATTGGCTATTGCCGCATTATCCCGCCGCAATTTAATCACAAAAGATCCTCGGTTAACCCTTCAGGTCCCATACCTGCGATTGGCAGAGTTTTGGTGCTAGCAGAGCACCGAGGCAATGGCGTTGCCCGTCAAATAATGCTTGAGGCTATCAAGTACTGCCGTAAAAAGCATGGTAAAAAAACCATCATCATCGCCGCCCAGACTTACTTGCTACACTTCTATGAGTCACTCGGCTTTATTGCTGAAGGTGAGCGCTATCTTGAAGACGGCCTTGAGCATGTCACCATGGCTTTGCCCGTCATTAAAAAAGTAAAAGTAAAAAAAGAAAGCTCAGGAATGGTAAGTAGCATCCTCAGCTTTTTACTCTTGATACTGGCGCTTTTATTCATTGTTGGTTTGGTTTATCTCATGATTTGATGGCCGCGCGTCTTTTTACCTTTACCTTGAATAGATTCATCAAAAATTATTAAACGATAAAACAGTCTTACACGACTTCACTGTTGTTCGATATTGAGTATGTTATTTTTGATGGATGGTTGATGAATAAATCGCTTAGTAAATAAGTTAGATTTATTGATCACTCAAATATTTGACTCAAGGAAGGGGTAACGATTATGTCTAACACTCAAAATACCACGGTAGAGAGCAATATTCGTCCAGAGTACGACGATGAGATTCAAAAAATTGCCGATTATGTGCTTAATTACTCTATCGATAACGACTCGCCCAATAGCGCTGATGCTTGGAATACCGCCCGCTACTGCCTGATGGATACGCTAGGCTGCGGACTACTGGGATTGCGCTTTCCTGAATGTACCAAGCATCTAGGACCCGATTGCGCCGACCAAATAACCCCTAACGGCGCGCGCGTCCCCGGCACTTCCCATAGACTCGACCCTATAAAAGCGGCCTTCGATATCGGCTGTATGGTGCGCTGGCTTGATTACAACGATACGTGGCTTGCTGCCGAATGGGGTCATCCTTCGGACAACTTAGGCGGTATTTTGGCAGTGGCAGACTATATCAGTCAGCAGAACGTCAGCCAAGGTCGCGCTGCGCTCACCATGCGCGACGTGCTAGAAGCGATGATTATGGCGCATGAGATTCAAGGCATTCTTGCCTTAGATAATTCATTTAACCGTGTCGGGCTTGACCATGTGTTCCTAGTCAAACTCGCCTCGACAGCAGTGGTTGCTAAACTCTATAAATTACCACGCGAGCGTATCATGGCAGCCATCTCGCAAGCGATTGTCGATGGACAAGCATTACGTACCTATCGCCATGCGCCAAATGCTGGTAGCCGTAAGTCTTGGGCGGCAGGTGATGCGACCAGTCGTGCGGTACGCTTGGTCGATATCACCCGTCGCGGCGAGATGGGTATCCCGGGGGCACTTACTGCGCCGCAATGGGGCTTTTATGATGTGCTATTTAGCCATACCAATAAAGACTTGGCACTCAAACCTGAAAACGAGCGCCGCTTTACCTTTCAGCGTGAGTTTGGCAGTTATGTGATGGAAAACATCTTATTTAAGATAAGCTTCCCCGCCGAGTTCCACGCACAAACTGCCTGTGAAGCGGCTGTCATTCTGCATCCACGTATCGATGATAGGATTGATGAGATTGAAAAAATCGTCCTAACCACCCATGATTCAGCCATTCGAATCATTTCTAAAGAAGGCACGCTTGATAATCCTGCCGATCGCGATCATTGTCTGCAATATATGGTCGCCGTGCCTTTATTAACGGGCGACTTGATGGCAGAAAATTACGAAGACGACTATCATGAACAGCATCATATTTTGATTGATGAGTTGCGTCGTAAGATGGTTGTCGTAGAGGATACCGATTATTCAAAAGATTATCATGACCCAAGCAAACGCTCGATTGCCAATGCCATTCAAATATTCTTTAAAGATGCCAGTAGTACTGATAAAGTCGCTGTGGAATACCCGATTGGCCATAAACGCCGCCGTGCAGAAGGCATCCCTGTACTCAAAGCAAAATTCAGAGCCAGTTTGGCAACGCGTTTTATTGACAGTCGCTGTGCGGATATTTTTGCTCTGTGTGATGACCAACAACGCTTAGAGCAAACACCGGTCAATGAGTTTATGGATTTATTTGTCGCTAATTAATGTTAAAGCGCATCAATAATTCAGCGCCTTTTTTGTTTTTATGAATCGTGTTTTTACCAATCTTTTACCAAGGTATGGATTCACCTGCCCAATCGACAAAACTGCCAGATTGGGCAGCGCTCATACTATCGAGCACTTCCAGTAAACGCTCGGCGCTATAAGCTGGCGAGAACAGCTTTTCGTCAGCCACATTGTCCTGAAAAGGTGAAGATAACTGGGTATCGACGGTACCTGGCTGCATGACGACCACGCAGACATCCTTTAGCGACCGACTCCATTCAATGCTCAAATTTTTCATACCCATATTTAGCGCCGCTTTACTCATACGGTAGCTATACCAACCACCCAGATGATTATCACTAATACTGCCAACACGGGCAGATATGGTCGCAAAAATGGCAGGCTTGTCGGCGTCACGTTCAGATTTTGCGAGTAATGGCCTGATATGCTTGGCAATCAGCAAATTTGCTAAAGCGTTAATCTGCACACTATGCAAGAAGAAGCCCGTCTCCAGTTGTCGTAGCGCTTTTTCTGGCTGATTGTGTGCTGTATGTAATAAGCCGACACAGTTAATCACCCAATCGATATGAGTGGTTTGTTGCTTAATATCAGCAATGGCTTGTTCGATACTACCCTCATCGCTCACATCCATCGGTAACCAATGCAAATTATCTGCCGCAAAGTTAGGCTGACTTTTGTGATAAGTGGCATATACCCTTGCATTTCCTATATTTTCATCACTTTGTTCATTAGCACTCCGTTGCAGTAGCTCTTTCACAATCGCTTGACCAATACCACCGGTGCCGCCAATAATTAAATAGTTCTTATTATTCACAAGGTTTTCCTTATTGCTCTCTGTATTATTATCTATTACTCACCTGCATTCATTTTGGCGCATTTACTTTACATTTACTATGATAAAACGCTAAGAATAATAGAGGTTATCGCCGCGCTATATGAGCTACAATAATCAATGATGGATAGAATACTCAACATTTTTAAGTAAACATTGACATAATAAAATCATACTTATACTTTTCAACCAACGCTTTTATAGGGATATCATCGCACTATGCTATCACCCCAAGACCAATTGACTGAGCTGGTACGTACGCTTGAGACGCAGCAGCATGTTTTTGCTACTGACCCGCTACTGATTACTGAAAAGCTGCAAGGTGAGGATGGAAAACCTATCCAAAAACTGCATCGCCGCGCCTCGCGTATTGATAGTAACGGTGCGCTGGCACGTGTGCTCGGTAAGATTGACGGTCGCATAAAGGGTATCATGGTGGTTATGAGTGTGGTGTGGTGCATCTCAGGGTTTTTGGGATTGTTTACGCTACTTCAGACCAATGTGGTGAATTTCTTTTATGTGCTCGTCTGTCTGCTTGGTTTCCATACCGTTATGCTCTTAGGCTGGCTAGTAATGACGCTAATCAATCAAGGCAAGCAGTCCTCGAATTGGTTTGCCAATTTTGTCAGTCCTAGCTATCTCATCCGTGGCAAGGATGATGTGACTAAGGCGGCCGTTGACTTGTACGAGCGTCAATTACAGCACAGCGGTATGCGTTGGTATCTGGGACGCTTTAGCCATCAGCTATGGCTCGCTACCTTGACTGGTATGCTGCTGGCGATTGTGTTTTTATTGATTGTGCGTCAGTACAGTTTTAGCTGGGAATCGACACTACTGTCTGATCAGGCGCTTATCACGTTGACTCAGATACTCGGCTGGCTGCCAAGCATGGTAGGGTTTGGTGTGCCAGACAGTACCACTATCGTTCAGAGTCGTTTGGTAACCGATGCGATGCCGCTGTCTGTCGCGCGGCAATGGGCGGGGTTATTGGTTGGTAGTCTGTTGATGTACGGTATTGTACCTAGAGCAATCGCTTGGGCGTTTTGCGCGTTGATGTTCCGTCGTAAAAAGATGCGTTTGGATATCAAGCAGCCTTATTATCAAAAGATTTTGAATTTTTGGCAGCGTCATGTGGTTGATGCTGATGATTTTAAGGCAGCACCCGCTCCTATCGCCCCAAAAGCGATGGTCAGTACTGGCAAGAAATTGGTGGCTTTACTCGAATACCCATCAGAGCAGGATAACTGGTGGCTTGAGGGTCTGGATGCCAATATCAATGATAATAGCAAGGTAGAGGATTTCGGTATCGTTGATGATCGCGATGATATGGATCGCTTGACAAGCTATCTTGATAAGCACCCAGTGCAGGTGTTATTAGGTATTCATAGTAAAGCCCTGCCTGACCGTGGCACCCTACGTAAACTCGATCGTATCGCAGAGCATGCGACAGATGGTCTCATCGTACAACTGCTTGGTGATACCAGCTTGACTGACAATGATATTAATATTAATGCTGATATTTCAAATAACGCTGTTTCAAGTACGGCAGATTTAAAAAAGCAAACATCGGCGCAGGTGGCGGGAAATCAAGATGTTCGCTATCAACAGTGGCAAACCGCGCTCTCTGCGCGAAAAATTGGTCTGGTGCATACTAAGTAGCGTTATGTCCTTAGCTCTACTCAATAGCTTTTATACAAATGATATGGAATCATAAGATGGATAATAATAAGACCAATGGTCAACCCGTCGGTTTATTTGCTGACAAGGCATTAAAAGACGACCCTAGCAGCAACCTAATGAACCCAGAGGCAACAGCATCATCTACTCAGGACAACGTTAATACCACCCCCATAGATTATTCTGCTGATGAATCTGAAAAGCTGACAGCGCGAGATGGTAAAAAAACCACGATAGCCAGTGGCGAAGCGCTCAAATTAGCAGTCGTTGGTCATACCAATACGGGTAAGACCTCCATACTCCGTACCCTACTGCGTGACGTTTATTTTGGTGAAGTCAAAAATGAAGCGGCGACCACTCGTCATGTAGAGCGCGCGCAGCTGACGGACAGCCAGACAGGTGAAGTGCTGGTGACCTTGTATGACACACCAGGATTAGAGGACGCCTCAGGGCTGATGGATTGGCTGGAAGACAATACGGCCAGCCGCCGTGATGGTATTGAGCGCCTGCAGCAGTTTTTGGCAGCAGATATTGCCCAAGGTGGTGATGCGTTAATTAGCAATGAGGACTATAGCCAAGAAGCCAAAGTTATCCGTCAGCTGCTGGCAAGTGACATGGCCATTTATGTCGTCGACGCGCGTGAGCCAGTACTCGGTAAATACAAAGACGAGCTGGCTATTTTATCGTGGGCTGCGATACCTGTTATGCCGGTATTCAACTTTACGGACAGTCAGGATGCCAATATCGATGACTGGCAAACGATGCTCGCCAGACGCAATCTGCATATCTCGACCCGTTTTGATTCAGTGGCGTTTGAATTTGAAGATGAAATGCGCCTATGGCAAAACCTCGCCACCATGCTCACTCACTCGGAGATGCTTGAGCAATTGATGGTACGCCGTACGGAGAACTGGGCGCAACTCTATGATGAGGCCAGTATCATCATTGCCGACTTTTTGTTAAATGTCGCCGCTTTCGTCCATGAGATTAATGAAGATGATGACCCAATGCCCGTATTGGAACAAATGCAAGAGGCCGTTAGACAAAGTGAACGGGCGATGCAGCACAACCTACTTAACTTATATAAGTTTTATGATAATGCCGTGGCAGCAACCCCACTTGAATTACAAGCGTATCAGCAAGACCCTTTTGACCCTGAGCTGCTCAAAAGCTATGGTATTCGCACCACATCTGGCGCGGCAGCGGGCGCATTATTAGGCTTGGGTATTGATGCGGCAGCATTAGGCACGACGTTGGGATTGGGTGCCGCGATAGGTGGTATCGCAGGTGGGCTATTGTCTAATACCAGTAGCATCGCCGATAGAATCACTGGGGTAAAACGCTTGTATATCGACCCTGCCACCCTAACCTTGCTGGCCACTCGAGCGATAGATTTACTCACCGCTCTGCGTCACCGTGGTCATGCAGCAACTGATGCCACGCAATTGCTGTATAAAGGTGAAAAATCCAGTATTGAACAGTCGTTAGATGACGAAAGCAATACTATCACACCATGGCCGACACATAAACTGCCAGGTGAGCTCAAAAAAGCCCGTGGCAAACCGCAGTGGTCATCACTCAGTAGCGGTAAGTCTGAACAGGCTCAGTTACTACGCGCAGATATGGCATGGTCGCTGGCAAGTAAATTACAGTCACGTGGGGCTGAATAATACCAGTTAAGTAACAACATTTCTTTATGCGGCTATTTTTATATAATTTTTTTTATATAACTATGCCTCTAGTAAAGTACTTAATGCACCAGTACCGCGCACATCTGTTTTCTGTAGATAAATTGGATACAGCGGATAATTCGTAAAAATCTTTTCAATATCGTGCATTAGCTGCTGCTGGCGCTCGGCACGATGTTGCCAAAACTCATCAGCTTGTATTGGTGTTATCAGTTGATTGACCACTATCGCTGCTGGCATAAGCTTACTGTCTTCTAACTGCTCTATCGCTCGCTTTGTTTCAGCCAGTGGTAGTACATCGGCAGTCATTACCAATACAATCGCGGTTTGGCTACGGTCATGCAGCAATATTCCTGCCTGACGAAACAGTGCTTTGCGTTTTTCCAGTACGGATACTGCTTGCTCCCAGCGGTCAGTTTTGTTTGCAGCAAATGGATTTGGCACATCATTATCGATGTCTTTTTGATTGCTCTTTTGATTGTGACTGTCTAAATGGTTCGCGACCGAGCGCAATTTAGCTTGCCGCCTTTGCTGTGCCAATAACCCATCTGTCCACGCGCCCATCATCTCAGGCAGCACCAATAAGCGCAATGTATGACCAGTTGGCGCGGTATCAAATATGATATGTTCATAATTGGCATCCGCTGCGCTGACTAAATGCTGACACATGGACTCGAGCATGGCGGCTTCTTGTGCGCCAGGCGCAGATTTTGATAGGCGTAGGTGCTCACGAATTTTGGGCATCATATCGGGATTGGCATAGGCACTGATGGTACGCTCAACTTGGGCAAAATGCGCATCGACGATGATGTCAGGGTTTAGCTCGATAGCATCAAGATAAGGCGTTACCGCTGTTTTCTCGTTGCTTAACCGTATATTAAGCACATCACCCAAGCTATGCGCCGGATCGGTTGAGACAATTAAGGTCTTTTTTTGCTGGCTAGCATAATAACTGGCAAGCGCCGCGGCAGTGGTGGTTTTACCAACACCGCCTTTACCACCGACGAATATAATCGGCTGAGTTGCCAGTTGTTCTATTAGTTTGTGTAGAGGACGTAAAGCCATACTCGTATCTCAATATTGAATCAATGGAACAATCAACAATAACAATTAATAAATTATCATCCAACTAACAGCAACCAACGTGGTCAAAGGGGCATCTATCCATACCCATGCGTGTGTGCCATTCGTGGAAATTTTCTAAAAATAATGGCTGCAATTCTAGTGTATAAAAGCTGGCAGGGTTATCAGTACCGAGGCTCTCAGCAAACATAAGCAGCATAAAGAAATCTTCTTCGTCACGCGCTGCACGTGCCATCGTTTGCCGATATGGTGCATGATAAAACTCATTCAGTCCTGCCACAAACCGTTGCCACCACGATTGGTTGTCTTTTAGACGGTCTGGCATGTTTTCTAGGGTATTTGGTGTCTTGTTATCTTCCATGATTTTCTCGCATTTATTTACTCACATTTTGCTTATTTCTTATCATCTATCATGCCTATACCATACAAAAAACGCCAGCAATTGCTGCTAGCGTTTTTTTATACCTATGTTTTTTATATCTATTTTAATATCAATTAGGAATCACTTTTAAAGGTTGCTTTTTCCTTTATGTAACGTCCATTCTTTGCGCAGTACAGACAAACTCTCAAATGTCACTAAAATCGTGGCTATTAAGATAATAATATCCATAATGATAAGCAGCCAATTACCGTCATTAAAGAATGTTTTTAGCTGAATCAATAACGCAAAAACGGTCATAACCAATAAGAACGATAATGGCGCTAAGGTATACCATACAGGTCTGCCTTTACGTAACAAGATGACGGTGACAATCATCAAGGTTAAAGCAGCCATGAGCTGGTTGGTTGTACCAAATAGCGGCCAAATAATCATACCGCCCGCGCCATCAATGCCACCAGCACCAAATGCTAGTAACAGACAGCTACCAACGGCAAGAAATGTTGCCACCACACTTTTATTTAATACCGGCAGCTTATAAATCTCACCAAATTCTTGGAAGATATAACGTTGTAATCGAACGCCAGTATCCATCGTGGTGCCAGCGAACAAGGCTGCCATTACCGTCAGCATCGTCTGTGATAACACCATATCAATGCCAACACCGGCATTCAAGATAGTCGCACCGCCATCAATAAAGGCACCAATCGAGCCGTCGCCAAATTTTTGATAAACGGCTTGCCAGTCGCCAAGGGTTGCAAAGCCTGCGGTTGCCGCAAGTATCGCACCAAGTGCCAGCATACCCTCGCCCATGGCACCGAAATAACCAACGAAGCGTACATCTTCTTCTTTATCAATTTGCTTGGACGTCGTGCCTGTTGCCACCAAACCATGAAAGCCTGAGATTGCACCACAAGCAATGGTCACAAATAATAAAGGCAGCATAGATGGTGTGCCGATTGGCAGTGCCGTGTTTATAGCTGGCGCGACAATGTTCGGCGTAGCAATAAAGATGGCAGCGTATAATAAAATCAAACCGACAAATAACTGTAAGCCATTGATGTAATCGCGCGGTTGCAGTAGCATCCAAACAGGCAACAAAGACGCGATTGCTGCATAAGCAAATAGAATAAGAATCCAGATCGCATTATCTGGTAGACCCATAAAGGTCTCAGGTAATACGATAGGGAACATAGGACCGAGATAGATAAGCCCGTATAAAGCGGTGACCCCAATGATGGAGACCCAAACCAGATTCATCTTATAGCGATAAATACACTGACCAATGATAAACGCTACGATTAAAGCGCCCCAAACCGGTAACACCGAAGACGGGGTTTTTATCATCATATTGGCAATAGCAACGCCAAATACTGCATTGACCATTAATAATAATAAAAAGATAACCACCATCATTAAGCTGCGCACACGTGTGCCCATGACCGTACCGGCAATAGAGCCAATAGACTGACCTCGATTGCGCATACTGGCCCAAATGGCCGACATATCGTGGACACCAGCCATAAAGATAGTGCCTAAAACTACCCAGATAATGGCGGGTACCCAGCCCCAAATAACTGCAATCGCAGGACCAATAATCGGTGCCGCCCCTGCGACCGAGGTGAAATGATGCCCCCATAGTACATATTTATTGGTGGGGATATAATCTACCCCATCTTTCATGGTATGCGCTGGCGTGGGACGACTGTTGTCCAATGCCAGGATTTTGGTGGCGATAAATTTTGAATAAAACAGATAACCGCAAAGCATGGCGGCAACCGCAACCAACAGTACAATAGCACTATTCATCTTATCTCTCCCTAGACAAGTATTAGATAGCCTTATAAGTTCAAGCTTTTTAAAGTAAAATCTTAAAAATATGCTAGATTAGTGGGCGGTGAGCGACTCAGAGCACCCGTTATTAGGCAAATAGAAGCATCTTCGCCATATTATTACTGACCAACAAAGCATTATATTTTAAGATTAAGGCACTTCATTAACGAGTACCAATTGCCTGAATCCTTTCTTAGTATTCTTTTTAAATAGTAACTGATTTGATGAGGGATGTAACGTTGATAAGACGTTAAAAACAACAAATAAAGGAGTTAGAATGACACACTATTTTGGATTCGTACCTTCAGATAAATTGAAAGAATTAATTATTGAGGCAGAGCAAGTCGTTGAATCAAACGAAAAAGTAGACTATTACCCTTATCGTGATGCCCTGACCCATCAAACGGCTCGTGACCTTACTGATAAATTGTTGGTTGGATTGGTAGATATTATTCCAAACCCTGAGCGCCAAGCCTCTATGCGTAAAATCGTTGGCACCATCGAGCGTGCGACGGATACCCTACTCAATATCTTGTTGGGTAAAGAGAACAATGAAGAAGTGATGCCAAGTTTTCATTTTTTAAGGGATCAAGCGACATTCATTGATAACGAAGGCGTCAAGCGCATCGGTTTTAAATTGTCAGAGGCAGATGCCAAAACCATTGATGACGGTTTTGCGGCGATTACGCTTGAGCACGTTGATAGAGCGCTGTTTAAAAAAGCACTTGAAACGGTAAACGAAGAGACTTTAACGCATTTTATCAGCCGCTATGCTGATACGTTAAAATTGGGCATGATTAAACGCAAGTCTGTGCCAATGGCAAAGGCAGCTATCGATAAAGGCATGTCTATGGCATTAAATAAGCTATTACCTGACTTGCCGGACAGCTCTTTGAACCGTTTGGCCAATTATTATCGTCCTTTTATCGTAAAAAAGCCTGAATAACGAATATTATATTTTTATTAAGACTGTAGTGTTGGGCAAATTTGCTAAAATTTGCTAAAATAGGCGGCACTTTTATCGAAGGCGCAACTCATGACCCAAATCAGTAATCAAGAAATCGAAAAAACCCTGCGCAACTCAGAGTGCCTTATCAGCAGTATCGAAGTAGCCGCTGCTTATGAGCGCCTTGCCGCCCAGCTCAACCTACATTATGCCGGTTTAAATCCAATCGTTATGGTCGTTATGAACGGTGGACTTATCCCAGCCGGTCAATTATTGACGCATCTGACGTTCTACCATCGCATGCATTATATCCATGCGTCACGCTATCGTGATAATGAAGGTACGAATGAGCTTGATTGGAAATTTAAGCCTGATGTGAGCATCAAGGGCGAACACGTCTTATTAATTGACGATATTTTTGACGAAGGTATTACGTTAAAAGCCATCGTTAAAGAATTGGGTAAAGAGAATCCTTTATCTATCGAATCTTGCGTGTTGCTTAATAAAGAGCACGATCGCAAGGTTGCAGACTTTGACGTTGATTTTGTTGGTATCAATGTCGCAGACCGTTATGTTTATGGCTGTGGTATGGATTTCCATGGTTACTTGCGTCATTTGCCTGGTATCTATGCTATTAAAGAAGACAAAATCTAGTCATTCTTTGGTTGAATGTTTTGAATGTATCGCATAATAAAAAAGCACCCACTGGGTGCTTTTTTATTGCTTATTGCTTTGATTGTAGTCAGTGGCAATTAAAACTGTAATGCTAAACCCGTATAACGCTCAGTGGGTGTCTGGACGGCCTTTTCCAAAGCAGATTTCGTACTATATATGGTTACCTGTTTTTTGGCACGGGTCACAGCGGTATAAATAAGCTCTTTGCTTAGCAATCTTGCATGACTATTATCAAAAGTAATGGCCACATGATCAAACTCAGACCCTTGCGATTTGTGAATGGTCATCGCATAAGCGGTGGCAATCACCTCTTCATTAAGCAGATTGACGGCAATCCCCTGCTTGTTATTTTCAAAAAACACTTCGAGTCGACTACGCTCATTACCAGTTTGCAAACAAAAACCAATATCGCCATTAAACAATCCTAGCTCATAGTTGTTTTGAAGAACCATAACGGGACGACCATGAAACCATGTGTTTTGACCCAGTGGTAGCTTAAGCTCAGTGAGGTGCCATTGAGTAAAGTAATTATTAATATAATGGTCGCCCCACTCGCCATTATGGCCGGCAGTTAACACTCTAAACTGATTAAAGGTTTCCATTAATGAAGCAATGGTATCTTTAACTGATTCTGGCACGGATTTTTCTATTGGATTTATCAGTAACGTTTTGATTCTGTTTATGTAGCGATGGTAATTTAAGGTGAGGTTTGAGATATTTTTATTTCTGCTTAGGCTATTTTCTATCTTATTACTTAGAGAAGTTTCTGTTTGTAAGCCGTTGACGCTATTCACATATTGAAAACTCAGTGCCTTATCATGCTTTAACAACTGCCAAATAGCATGAGTATCTGTCTTTGCCTTATTGATTTGATAAGCAAGCTTGCCAATACCTGAATCTGCTGTAAATCGGCGGCTCTCTGTTAGCTCTGCATGGATAGGCTCTAACCGCGGAATACGGCACAAGTCAGCCAGTACCGCCCCTGCATCTACAGCTGCCAATTGGTTCGCATCTCCTAATAATATCAGCCTTGCGCCAGGCTTTACCGCACTCACAAGATAGTTCGCCAGCTCCACCCCTAGCATCGACGCCTCATCGACGATGATAATATCTTCGCCAAGTGGATTATTGGCATCGTAACGCGGTCTGCCCGTCCGACCGATACCTAACAAGCGATGAATGGTTTTTGCTTCTTGCAACTGTAGCTCAACATCCGCTGCGTCTAACGCCGCCTGCAGAGACTCTTGCATCCGCTGTGCCGCCTTACCAGTTGGTGCTGCTAATGTCAAGCTGGCACTGTCAGTGCTAAATCTAATGCTTTCACGCGCATCTCCCCCACTCTCTGTCGCCTGTTGCAGTGCAATCACTAGCTGAGCAACGGTGTAGGTCTTTCCTGTGCCTGGACCACCAGTAATAATGCTAAAGGCGTTGTTATTAGCGACATTAATTGCCTTTATTTGATGCTCATGAAGGTTTTCGGGTATTGCTATCTCTAGCGGTGTTACCTGCTGGTCTAAAATAGTGTTGATGCGCGCGGCTAAGTTAAATTCTGCTTGCCAAGCTCTGTGTAACCAAAAAGTGATTGCTGCGTTTTGTTTGTCAGCCTCTTTGTTATTGATAAGCTGATAAACGATAGGTTGGTTATTTCTGCTTAGGCTATTTTTATTCTCATTATTGCTCACGTTATCGTTAAGGCTAGCGAACAAAGTGTGCTCATCGATTAACTTAGCAAAAGACGTTATGTTGCTATTTTTCAATAACTTATAAAGTAAGGCAACGGCATCGAACCTTTTAACCAACATCTCTTTTTCATGATTACTGAGTGCCAGCTGCGCCCATAGCTGGTCTTGCTTAGCAAACAAAGTCTCTAGCAATACAAATATCGATGGCTCAACCGTAATATCGACCTCTGATTGAACCTCTATTTGAGTGTCAATCAAGGCAATAATCGGCGTTGCTAGCATCTCTAGCAGTTGCTGTTGCCAAGCATATAGTGTCACTAGCTCACCATTGATATGACCGCTGAGCGGTACTTCATGCTCAGTTTCCTGAATGGTGAGTACAGTATGCCCCTCTTCTAAATGCGTCGCCAACATAGTGAATAAAGCCGTAAATAAGCCACTATCTGGTGTTTTATATATTTTTGCGCTATCAGTATTAGGCTTGGCATCGGTCACGTTATACGCTAAATACGTTTGCTGACGGCGCAGCAAAATATAATCACTGATGTTGCTGGCCCAGCTTTCTTGTGAACTTATATCCGCCCTGCTCTTATTATTATTCATAGATTATTACTCATGGTCTGTTTTTCTCTATATTTATATGATTAATCGCTATAGTAATTTGTTGCATCAAATTCGTGATTGCATGCATTTTGTATAGCCTGCTAACTTGGCATGCCAAACAACGTATCTAAGGCTTTAATAAAATCAATAGGTATGTCCCAAGTCACCAATCCATAGCGGGTACTGCTTATTGATTTATGCCTTATTGAATTACTGTGCATTAAGTTGCTACCGTCAAGCGTATTAGCCTCTTCAGCTGCCTTAATAGCTAACGAGGCAGCTGGATCATATACGCCCCGTAAAAAGACATACTCCACAGCGCCCAAATACTTATCTTCATTGCCTGCATAGTCATTAATTCGCATCGATAAGAATCGATGCAACGCTACCTGATAAATCGCTGCTTGCAACCAATATCCTGCTTTGGACATTGCTTGCTTAAGAGTAGTTTCGTCATAATCGCTTAGGCTATTTCCTAAAAAATTACTCTTATAATCGACGACGTAATACTTGCCAGCATGCTCATACACCAAATCGATCTCACCACGTAAATAACGATACAAATGCGCTTTGTTTTGCGGAACAAGATTGACATGTTTGTCGGTTTCATTAGGCAGGTACTGTTGAAAGAGTCTATTAATATCTTGTGCTTTAAAACGCTCTGACAGCCCCATATTGAACTCTAATTCAGCGAACCTATTACTTGCATCGATAGAGCGTAACGGTTGATTGGACGCTAATAGCGGCGTATGTAGCACCTCCTCAATCCAACCAATGAGAGCTTCATGCTTGATAGCATCTATCGAGTCCGAATCCAATGAATCAGTATTTAATGAAGTACTATCGCCTTGCTCTTGCTTCTTCGCTTGTAATCGACGACTTTGAGTTTCAGCGCTGCTATACACCAATGGCAGCTGATAGCTACTGATCGCTCTATCGATAACCTGAGACCACTGCGATTTATTATTAAAATCAATTTTTTCAAATATCTCATGCAAAAATGTACCCGCATTGGCACCTTTCACAAAAGTAAAACGAATATCATCCTCTAGCTTTAGAATTAACTCATCGACTTGGTTGGCAGACTTATTATTATTCAGTGATGGCACAACTGAAACCGAAGTTTCGGTCATATCAATATCTATCGCATCATCAATACGCTCATCCATCACAGCCATTGTCTGCGCCGACTCGTCTAGCTGCCGGGCTAAAGCGGTAAAACTGGTCTTAGCCCAACCATAAAAGTAATTGATTTTCATAACTTCTGAAAAATCATCATACTTAATAGGTTCGGTTTTGGGCTTAATCGAGGCAAGCGCTCCATTATCCGTTAATGCGCCTGCTTTAGCTGCAGCACAATTAACGTTATAGAACTCATTGACCTTATGGCCTCTAATCATACCTATAGTGCCTTTGAGTCTATCAGGCAATTCAAATTTTGGCTCTGGTGAATCAAACCAGTAGAACACCGGTTTTAATTCAAAACCTGTTTTGTTATGGGGATCTCTTAGCACCACATAAAGCTGTTCACTGGCGCGAGTAAATGCCACATAACCCAGCCGGCGCATCTCATCAAAGCCCTCTTGCGTCTCCATATCGGTATAGTAGCCCTCTGTGGTCGCAGAGCCTTGTACAGGAGAGAATCGGCGCTGATTGCCTGTCGATTGCTGAGCCAACGCTGACTGATTTTGTTGAATAACGTCTTGTTGAGTAACATCTTGCTGGCTAGGGTTTTGTTGCGCGTTATAGAGATACAACCCATATTCTTCTTTATTACCTGACTTCCTACTGGCATCGCCCATACCCAGCACATAAACAATGGGAAACTCCAACCCTTTTGATTTATGAATGGTCATCAGCTGCACACCAGACTCTGTAGGCAGCGGATACTGCTTAGCCCAATCACTGCTAGGAGCGCTATCTATGTTTTGTCTAAACCAGGCTAGCAGCTCATATTCACCCATGCCGATACCATACTGTGCCAAGATATCCATCACATGACGCAAATCCATAATATGACGCGCGCCTTCTGGATGCGCGGCTAATGCTTGCCAAACGCCTTGCGGCTGCACAGGGCTTTGATCTAACAAGTAATGCATGGCCGATAATATGCCAAAGTGCTGCCAACGCTGTGTGCCTTCTTTTAAATAGCTAATAAAGTCTTGATAGCTTTTCTTATTATCAACGGCTTTTGTATTAGCGCTATTTAAATCTACAACCCCTGATTCATGGTCAGTCATCATGGCTTTGATATCTTTTATACTCAGGCCATACAAGTGACTGGTCAGCACCCGATTAATCATGTCATGACGATACGGATATAGCATAGCACTCAGCAGTGCTGCCACATCTTCTGCCATGACGGTTTCAAAGATACTGACATCACTGGTGGTCAAGGTCGGCACATTGAGCTTTACTAGCTCGTCTTCCACCCGTTTTAAGTCTTTTTTGGCACGTGCCAGCACGCCGATATCGCTCGGCTGAATCGGTTTGCCTTTTAATGTCTGACCACTGCTGAGTAAGGTCGCAATATGACGCGCTGTGATTTCATGCTCATCGTACTCAAGCTCTTTGTCCTTATCATAAGGCAGGTGCAACACACTCACAGGCTGAGCAGAGAGTACGTCACTCACCAATTCACTCACTAAATTGCTATTTAGGTCGCTGGTTAGTATGTCTGGCTCATTAAACCAAGACAGCTGATTTTCTTGCTTTTCAGCTTTAATGTGCTGGTAATAAATACCACTACCTAACTGTGCGAGCCTATTCTCATTAGTCACTGGCGCTGGCATACCGAACCAGCAGTTTAGGGCATTAATCACACTGGCGTTTGAACGGCGGTTAGTATCGAGCGTCCAAAGGCTGCTTTTGTCAAACTGGGCTTTCATATAGTTGTAGTTGGCGACATCACCACCTCGAAACCCATAAATAGCCTGCTTAGGATCACCAACCAACAACAAAAACTCATGGTTGGCTTTATTGCTAGTAACCAGCTTGTCATTGGCCGACGGTTTACGCTTCGGCAGATAGATGCTTTCAATCATAATGGCTTGCTCGCCATTGATGTCCTGCGACTCATCAATCAATGCCACTGGATAGTGATGACGAATATAACGCGCCAGCTTCTCTCCTTGCCGACCGGTTAATGCTTGGTTTAAGCGTACCATCTGCAAGCTAAAGGTAGTTTCACCGCGCTCTTCTAATATAACCGGCAGCCTGTCACGTACCGCAAGTATGATATGGCGATTTAGATTGGCTAAGACAGTAATGATGTATTCATCAAGCCTTTTACTTTCTTCAATATACCGTTTAAAGTCACGAACCATCTGCAACTCATTAAATATCAAATTAACTCTTTCGCCGTCTTTTGGCTTGTAAAACTGTTTGCCTATATCATCAGTTTTCTGAAAAGCTTCAATTAACTTTCCAGTATAAGTTTTTTTGTCTGATATGAACTTATAAGCGGCGGGACCAGACTCTTCTAACACTTGAATGATTTTCGGCCAAGACTCTCTGTTATTCTGCAACTGCCCTTTGGGAACTTCATAATATTCGCCATCAGGCTTAAAAAAAGCATCAAGCTCATCGCTGCGCTCAATGATACTGTGGATAAGCCGCTCATAACCCTCAAAAGAAAAATCACTGCTCACAACTTCATTAATCGGCGCAGAAATAAAGTTCAGCGACCGAGTCACATAACTTTTATGATCGCCCACCGCCGTCAGCTTACCTTGCTGATCCATCAATGCATACAGCTTAGGCTGCTCATGATACAGCCTACTTTGAAACTGACGCAGTTCATCATGAACAATACTGTCCGTCACTTGCTCAATACTGCTGTCTTCAATAATGGCCATGCCTTGCTGATGACCGGTCTCGCTACTGTATTCCTTAAGCCATTTTTGCGCCAAACTATCAAGGGTGCCGACAAACAGCTTATCTAAGGTGGTTAATACCAGCGCCGTACGGCGAATGGCCTCTGTCATTGGATAGCTGTATACATGATCAAGCAAGTAGCCGACCAGATGCAGATTGATAGGGTCTTGCATGATGTCATCTAAGCGCACATATTTAGCCTGAGCGACTAACCAATCCTCACGATCTTTCTTTGCTTGTGCACGCTTTTCAGCAGCGGCTTTTTTGTCATGAGCTTTGTTATAAACAATGTCTTGATTTAGTTCATCAACATCTGTTTCAGCGTTTGAATCCGTATTTGAGCTATTGACTGCTTGATTATCACTATCAGGTGTCACCTGTAGTATATGCGGATACAAACTCTCTTTATTAGCGGGGTCAGCACTCAGGCTATTCACCCATTGCAGCAGCTGATAAAAATCCACCAAACGATCATGAATGCGCTGACGCATCTCGGCAGCAGCGGCGCGAGTAAAGGTCGTCGCAATGATTTGCTCTGGAGCACGCCGTGCTTCAATCAACAGACGCAGTACAATGCCAGTTAGTGTCCACGTTTTACCAGTACCGGCTGACGCTTCAATAAGATGCCGACCCATCAATGCAACATCAACCGCTGGTATCACATCTGGCTTATTCTTAGGCTTGGTCATGTCGACATTCGCAACCTTACTGTCAGTCCTACCCTGATATGTATCAATTGAGTGAGGCGATTCATTCAGGTACTCAGCGGATGAGTGTGGCTGGGTAGAAATGTCCATCATGTGAGTGGTGGCGGTAAATTCTGTCATATGAGCGTACACTTTTTATTATCAATTAAGCCAAAGGGCAAAAAACGAACCGTTTTAAACAGTTTTAAGTAATCAGCTAGCCAGCTAACTATCTAGACCTTGTAGGGCAGTAAACATCGGCTCATACAGCGGCTGTGCTAACGTCGTTAATGCTGCTGATAGTGCTTTAAAGGCGTCTTGATCACGTAGTACATATTGCCAAATGGCATGCTGCGAGCAGGTATCGTATACCGTGTCTACGTGATAGCTAGGTCTTAGCCAATCTGAGAAATCTGCGCGTTTTGGCCAATAGCTGCCGCTCTCGTCTTCACTCTCTTCCGCTTTTGTACACTTATCAAGATAACTGAGCGCATATTCTGGCAATAAGGTAATCGGCACTTGACCGACTAGCTTGCCAAACATCGCCCATTTTATTAGCTCAACCACGGCATCTTCATACACAATAGGACTGAGCTTAAAGGCGGTTACTTTTTCATACTTTTTGACTTGTGAGCTGGGCTTATTAAAACGCCAAATACTCACGCCATCATTTAGTGCTACTTGCTCGGCTGTCGTGCGTCTGGCAACTTGCCAATACAAATGCGACAACCAAAACTTGATTAAATGTTTGGGGCTAGCAGAATTGGGCAGTATGTTTAACCACTGCTTGGGGGATTGCTCGGCATAGGACACGCCAGCCTGTATGTTAGAGCGATGGTTATTAGCATCTATCGATACTGATGTTGGTACTAATATCGGTACTGAGCCTTTTATCTTAATGAATTGGGGTAATAGCTTCAGTAATGGCGCATTATCAGCATGATTTAGCACAGCCGCTAGCTCTATCTGAACGGGATGCTCGGTGGTTGGGGTCAGTAGCTGCAAACCACCTATATCGCTCGCCTCCAATATCTGAGCATCATCCAAGCCATTGTCCCAGCCATTAGCAATTAGCTGCTCTTTAAATTCCTGACATTGCTGTTGCAGTTTTTGTTGTTGATTGGGCAATGTCGTTTGGCGCGCCACACCTGCTGGCATGATTTTTTGATACATTAAGATTGGGCTGTCTTGCTTAGCTGTGCTGTCGGTACTGTTATTGGCGGCATCGCTCGCCAGCTCGTTAATCAAATACTCTTTAATCTGATAAGTTGTCAGATTGTCTAGGAATAGCGGCTCTTGATGTGCCATCGCTTCTTCGCCTTGCACCACATGTACCTTTTGAGTACGCAAAAATGCCTTGGCCGGATGGCGCACTTGATAGGCCAATACCCCTTCAACGTCTATCTCTCCAATATTAAATACAGTTTCGGAAAGTGCCTTTTTAGTAAGGTCATTAATCTCACCAGAATCACTGGAGACAGCGGTCGCTTCTAGTGACAACATCTCAGCTAATGTAGCTAAGGTTTGATTGTCTACTTGTCCTAACTGACCTAGAGATTGACCAAGCAGCTGAGCGATTGCTTCGTACTGTGCTTTGGTAGGCAAACCAACCAGTTCTGCATGCTCACTAGATGCTCGGCCTTTTAAGGTATGAAACACAGCTTGCCAAAGGGGCGCAGGTGGAAACTGACGTTTTTGCGCAAGCTTGGTTTTGCGCATGGCTTTATTCAAAAGAACATCTAACTCATCTGCATTATCAATAAGTCTGTTGTCTTGAATATTATTTTCAGTGTGGATAGCTGCGCTTTCATTCAAATTGAGCTTAGGAGTGTCAGACGCTTGCTCACAAACATCTGCGTCTTCAATGTCTGTTTCAAACAAACTCTCATGAAAAGGCAAAGCTGGATGCTCAGTCACCAGCCACTGTTTAATCAATTTAGGTAAATAACGCTTAAGGCTCTCGGTGGTAGAATCAACACTCTCAGGTAATGTGTCTAACGCTTCAAGCGAGTTTACCTGCCACTGCACCTCACCTTGCAAAAACTGTAATAGCTCACTGACTGGGTTGGCTGGCAGGTGCTCGTGGGTGTCTGTCAGACTTTGACCGTTATAAAATATCCAGCAAGCACTGCGCGCACAAAGCAATGCGTCTAAGAACGCACCATTATCATCATCTTCACTGACTCTGTCACCGCGGCGGGCATTAGTGGCTTTCATCAAATCATAGCGATTATCAAGATCACGCCCAGGGAATTCAGAGAGATCCATATTGAGCATCACCACCAAATCAAAAGGTACGTTTCTTAACGCACCAAATCGACCAAAGGTAATCACCCCAGTCGGCTCGGCACTGACCTGCTGACTCTCAAGCTCCGCTTCAATACTGTCCAGCATAAAACTCAACTTTAGCGGCAACTGCTCAACGCCTGCCAGCCTTTGTTCTACTTCTTTTTTGTTAGCATTAGTGACACTATCGCTACTGGCATACTGTCTATAGTGGCGATTGGCCCTCAGGCTTGATTTAAAGCCATTCATGGCATTATAGATGGCGCGCATCGTACGGGTTTGATCAACATCACCGAAATAGCGGTGAATGACTTGTGTCTCAATCTGATCGAGCCAATCCTCTGCTTTTAGTTTTTGTGTATGATCATCACGGCGCGCGGTCAAACCGGCATAAATACGGCAAAGCGCTTCAACAATCATCGCATCGTTTAGGCTCACTTGCGGCAGCGGCAAACTCATCTCTGGCAAGGCAGTGCTTGGCCAATCTTCCTGTGCCAAAGGATATAAGCAGTCGCTCAAACTGGCCTCTGGCATCACCAGACCTAAGGTTAATCTATCTAGCGCTTGAGCAAAGGTAAATCGGTAGTCATAGTCGTTGCTATCTAGGGTTTGTTTAAGATGCCATTCATCAAAGCCGCGGATAAAGCCTGCCTCTACCAGCAAATCACAACCACGGCTCATCTGATCATGGGTTAAGCCAAAACTTTCATACAGCGGTGGTAGCATTAGCCAATCAAGCACCTCTGCCGCTTCAAAGCGGGCACTATGACTGCCTAACAGCTTATAAAAACCGATAATGGCTTCCCATAGCTGACGAATATCCGCATCGACAACACCGGTTACCTTTGCTGGCAGGGTTAAACCGTCTTGACCTTTACCACTGACGAAAATAGAGCTGATCAGCGCATGGTGACGCTCAACATCGGGTAGCAAAACGACAATATCGGATATATGGCGTTTTTTCTCACCAGGTTTTAATGGCTCATTCAACCAGCGCCCAATCATAATACGCAGTACTTCAAGTTGACGCTGCAAACTATGGCATGAATGAATGCTTAGGCTATTATCTTGCGCAGACATGGCCCAAAAACGCTCCTTCTCAAAGCGTTTATTCTCTAATGCTTCATCGTCATACCACGGCGTCTCTTGCTCGTCTTGATCAGAGCCTGTCTCTAATTGTTTGCTGACTGCTTGCGAAACTTTGGCCGCGGTCGCTTGCTGGGTAGACTGCTCATCCAGCATCAACACATCATTTTGCAAGCGCCTTAATAAACTTGCGCTCTCTTGCAGCTGTTGCGCACTGTCATCAAAATTAATACTGAACTCGTCGCTCAAGCCATCATTGCTATCATCGCCCTCATTAAAAATATCCTGCCACTCGACGAGTGCGTCTTGGTATTGCTCATTACCCGATAAATTAGCAAGCATCGCAAAGGTATCACGTGACTGTTTGCCTAAACGCGATAGCAAACTGTGCCCATAATCGCGCAGAAACACGCTTTCAGGGTTAATAATCTGCTGACGCTGTAGCCACGACTTATCAACAATATCTGCCCAAAACAGCTTAGATGGGTTGTAGTGCAACAGCGTGATATCCATGTATTGTGACAAGCGCTGTAAAAAGTCGAGCTCGGTTTGTGGCAACTGCTGAATGGTAAAAATACGCAGAACTTTTGGCAGTTGAGCACGCTCATTCGCCTTGTTTTCTTTTAAGGCTAACCAAAAGGTATCTTCAAGTGCCACACGGTGCTGATGCACATCGGCAAACAAATGCGACCATAAGAAACGCTGGGCGACCTCTAACTCTACATAGTGCGCCACCAACCATTCAGGGGTGCCACGTGCATACTTATCGAAGCGCAAGGATAGTGCATCCTTATCCGCTATCAGCGCATCCACATTAAGCGGCTTATTATGTGACCACAGATCCAACCAGTCCTCACGATGGGTTAAATAGCGGTTAAACACTCTCGCCAAATCACTTGCCAGCTGCCAAATACGCGCATCTTGCTGTGCCTTATCCTGCTGAACTTCTTCTTGCGGCTCATCAATCAAAGACGCCAGCAGTGGATGAATGGGATGTTTTTCATCAGCGACAATCGCCTCTTGGTAATAAGTCAAATAGCCAAATAAGCGCCACTGCATTACCGTTGGTGACAGCACTGCCACCTCAGGCACATTCAACGTTGACGCTTCAGGGTTTTGCTCTAATATATAGGTGTTATGACGGCTCAACACATCCTGCATCAATGTCCACTGATACTGACCCCAAAACGTCGTCGTCACTAAGGTGCTGATACCCGCTTGGCTTGCAATAGACTTATCTAGCCAATCCCCAAGTACCATTGATGGCACAATGACAACAAACTCTTCAAAAATGGGTTGGTTTTTGGACTTATAGGCCTCCAACAACTGCTCAACCAAAAGCTCGGTACGGTGGGACTGAATGATTTTAAACATAAAGAATAGTCTGATTGAATTGATAAGGTGAATAATAAAATGGCGTTAAGAAAAAGTAACATTAAGAAAAATTAACGTGGAGAAGTATGGCTGACTATTATAGCGCCGTCTGTATAGTAGCTTCTCAGTAGACAGCGCACGTCGATGGCGGTTAAGAAATGCGACAAGCAGTACTCACCAATCTATGTTTCTAGGTCGTTACTGGACTGTATTTCTGCTAGCATACTGAGCGTAATCTAGTAAATAGCCGCATAAAAATAATAGCAACAGTTAACAACGAGCGACTTATTAACCATAAGCCTGAGAAATTGTAAAATAAGCGGATATTAGTGTGCCATTGATGCTGGTTATTTACCAGTCTATTCATCGCGGTAGAAACACCGCGCGACAGTTAGTGTCGTGCTATTATGGCGCTTAATTTGCTAGAAGACTATTTTTCTGCAAAACAAGATATTGTTATTTTAATTGATTGTCTTATACCGCTATTTGCCGTTGTTGATACTTAACTATTTAATCTTTTTATATTGACGAGATACTATAACACTATGCCTTTGCGTCCCATTGATGCCATCTTTGTCCATCCTAAACGACGTTTATATGTTGTATACTATCGCGGTGAGCTGTGGGCACTGCCGCGCATGAAAATTGATGATAGGTCATGGCAAAACAGACAGCCCTATACCGATGATAGCAGCTCGCTTTATTTAAGCATTCATCAAGCCATTAGCGACCCCGTGCTCGCTCAAAAACTGCGTACTTTAAACTTGCCAGCGGCGGTTCGCGGCAGTACGTTACCACGCTTTGAGGCATGGTGGGAGACAAATGGTTTTAAATGGCTCAAAGATAAGCTTGCGACAGGTGAATCGCCTTTAGCCGCGCACCAAACGGTAGCGCCCAAAATGGCAGTGGCAAAAGCGATTGACAAGCAGACGGTTTCCCCTTCAAACTACCAAGCTGCGCCATTAAATAATGCTAGCAGCATCAAGAAAGATAGCAGCATTAAACAAAAAAGTAGTGAGCAACAAACAACAGCTGCTGCAGTAGAAGCAACAGATATTTTTGCTGATATGCTGGCTGATTTGGCGGATGAGGTGTTAAATCAGCACGAGTAAATTTGCTACCATTCGTTATTTATTTAAATCACTGATTACTTTAACCAAAAAAAGAGCGGTAACTTATGAGAGACTACAAGCTGCTATTAGCCGGGCTTATTTTACTGCTGCTGATTATTTTTATCGCCATCTTTACTTGGTTATGGACCAGCAATCGTAAAAATATGGATCCTCTGCCTATTATGGCAAATGATAATGATGCATCAACGGCGACAGCGGATGATGAAAACGCCATTGGCAAAAGCACCTTGCATATACAAGCAGAAGACAAGATACAAGTGCCTTTAGATGCTGTCATCACAACCTTTCAATCACGCTATCCGCATGTGCAGATAGTCACAAACTATGTTACTTCCGCGGCCCTTCTAACGCTATCTGACAGTGAATTTGCCGACAGTCATCGCACTGACGATGAGCGCGCATCTTATGTCGTGAATACCGATATAATTATTGCTAATAGCAAGCTGTCAAAAGAGCGCCTATCTCCATTGCAAGAACAATTAAAGGCAGCTCAAGATAAGCACAATCAAAGCAAAGGGAAAAATAATAGCGTTCAAGAGGCAACAGCGGAAGATGCTCTTAATGAAAATAATGAGACTGATACTGAAGTGGCAACTCAAGCTAAAAGTGACAATACCGATACCCGCAGCCTTATCTCATTTAGCTATGCGTTACAAGATACGCAAGCAGTAGATGGCGTTGTATTAACGCCAAACCCTGCTGCTATTAATTTTAGAAACTTTTTACTTTCAAGTACCGGACAAGACATCTTAAGCCAGCATGATTATAACAATATCGATGGCTATAAGAACGATATGGATAATTTATTCAAACCGAGCTCAGGCGCCAAACAAGCAACAGGCGAGCTGAAAGTAGATGTCGCCGACGCCCTTAGCAATGGTAAGTGAGCATAAAGCCCGCTGCTTAATGATTACTCATTGCTTTTGTAACTGGTTTTTTCTACAATAGCACTCCATTATGCGCTTATAGCTCAACAGGATAGAGCAGTTGCCTCCTAAGCGATCGATCGGGGTTCGAGTCCCTGTAAGCGCACCAATCATTGTATTTAGACATAACCTCGCATTACCTCAAGCCCTTTAAACACCTACCATACATAGTTATCAGTCTTTATTAAACACTTGTCACAATGGTTGCGATGTATTTGTTGGTCGCTGATATCACGATTAATCCAGTCGTAGTAGCTTGACGGCTTAACACTCAGTACACGGCCCATAGAGACGATACTAAAGACCTGTCTATTAGTTTTTATAAAGGCATACTTCACTAACTGTTTTTCGCAAAGTACGCTGTGGCCTCATTCGAGTATAGCTCTCATCTTACGTCGGGGCGAAGCAGTGCTTCGCTTTATCCCTCCTCATTTAGTATCTCTCGTTCCTCTTCAGCTACTTTAAGCTGTCGTTTGAGGCACTTGTTCTCTTCTATAACAGCTAAAGCTCAGGGTCATACTGCTCAGTCCCGACAAGCTTGCCTTGATTGGCTTTGTTCTGCCAGTTGGATAGCGTTTGCACCGCAATGCCAAGCTGTTTGGCGGTCGCTGAGATGTTGCCGCTATTGTCCGCTATCTTCTTAACGGCCTCTGCTTTAAATTCTGTGCTATAAGTTCTGGCTTTTTTGTTCATGGTAAACTCCTCATCTAGTCGTTAGTTTACCAAGTTTATCTATACGCTTTCTTCAGCATAGCTCAAGGAAGCGACTGTTGATAATGATGGAGAAAAGCTTACTTTATTGGTTCGTAAAATTGCCAGTTAAGATGTACAGCTTTAAAGAAGTATAAATATACAAAGAGCAAGACCTCTAATCTGTCAGGCAGCGCTGCCTGACTCAAGTAAATCAGCCTCCGATATAGTCGGCGCGGTTCACAAAAAAACCTTGTAGCGTAAAGCATACAAGGTTTTTTTTACGTCTATAAGCTGATGTTACAGCAACTCATTTTTTTAGTGCCAATTAGTTTCGTAGTTGATCAAGCATACTCTGGTATTTGTCTTTTTTATCGGAAATTTTACTACGTTCCTCTGCTGCATTAGGCACTGACTCTTTAGTGTCTTCTAGCTTCTTATCAAAGGCTTTTAGCTCAGCTTCCACCCCGTCTACAAGCCTATTGAGCATCATAGCAAGCGCTTTTTCAGAAACTTCATGCGTCATGTTAGAAGCTTCAGAGGTAAAATCATCTTTGAGCTTAGACGCCCATTGATAGATATGACCTATCGTTGCGCTGTGCTTATCATCTTTATCGGATTTATCAGAATTCTCTTTTTCATTAGAATCAGACTTGCCGTCTTTATCAGAGATAAATTCATCCTTAAGCTTAGACGCCCATTGGTAGATATTAGCTATCGTCGCACCATACTTGTCATTTTTTTCAGACTTATCATCTTTGCTAGATTCATCTTTTTCGTTAGATTTATCCTCTTTGCTAGTTTCATCCTCTTTAGCAGATTTACCATCTAAGTCAGACTCAATCTGTTTTTCGGCATTGTAATCTTCAAAATCGCCGTCTTCATACATTACTTTATCGCCTTTTAAAACCTCAACACCCGTCACTTCATTATTATTTGAAGGCGCTTCCGTTGTATTTTCAAGCGATTCTAGGGCATTCTTGATGTTATCGTTATCAGTAGGCTGGTTTGACATGATTTCTAATCCTTGTTAGTGAAGTATATTTACACTCAATCATAAGTCAGGACCATCTTATATTGCGTATCTCAATGTAGATTGTTTTGTTCTAAATTGGTTAGAAATGCTGCAGGAACTTCGGTTACTAATCCAGTCATTGGCTACTGGCCATTACACAAACGCGATTGCGGCAAGTGACAGAATTTATCACTACTAATCAATCCAATGTTTTTGCTTAGCATAGGCAAGTTGTGCGGGCGTATCAATATCGTGGCTTAATTTAGGATTATCAACGGTACTGATTTGATTGGATGGCAGCGCTCTAATCAAATGCTGCAATCCTTTATCACCTGTCAGAGCCGATTGCCAGTTTTTAAGACGCTCGTAATCAATGACAATAGGTAGACCAATAATATCGGCTTCATTAGCAATCTTAGAATGATGGTCATCTAAAGGGCTATAACTACTAGCAACGACAGTGTGTTTACCTGCCAACAGCTTTATTAAATGTGCGCTGTCCAATAACACTTGATCAATGCCCATGATTAGTACCGAATTGACAGATAAACCATCAAACGTAGCTAAGGCTTGTATACCAATGGATAAACTCTCGCCTAGCCCTTTTTCGGGTGATGAATTCGTTACTATTTTAATCAATGATTGGAGGCTATTTAGCTGATCGGTTAAATCAGCAATCGAATCTAAAATCGCTGACTGGTTTTGAGGAACCACGATCACTATAAGGCTAGGCTGAGTCAGCATAGCAAGGCGGGTCATATAGCAAATTAGCGACTCATTATTCTTATTTAACAACTGCTTTGGTTGACCTAGGCGTCGACTCAGTCCGCTTGCTAAGAGAATAACGGCATGGCTATGGCTATGACTAAAATTACGACTATTTGTAATAAGCATCTATCTCCTCTCTTGTCTTAGCGATGTTTATGACTATGCCGGTGTTTGCACATCAGTTTTGCTATGCTGTTCTTGGCTGCTAAGGCTCATGGTTTGAGGGGATTGATTATGCATTACCGCACTCATTTGCGCCATGATACTCAGTGCCAATGCTTCTGGTCCATCTCCGCCCAACTTATAGCCGATAGGATAATGCAATTTATCAATACCATCCGCTAAAATATTTGGGTTAGCACTTGTCTCACTAATTTCTTTGATTAAGCGTTCAGTACGATAGCGAGGCCCTAATTGCCCAAGATAATGATAGTGAGCAGAATGTTTTAGTAGCACGGCAAGTCGAGCGCGGTCTTGGGTCAGACTATGAGACATCACAGCAACGGCGGCGCCAGCACTGAGATTAAGTAACGTGTCGGTATCATCCAAGGCTAAACATCGCACACTATCTGCTTGGCTAAAGCGCAGACGCGTCGCATATTGCGGTCGACTGTCTATGACGGTGACGTGCCAATCTTGTAGCTTTGCCATTGTCACCAGTGGTGTAACATCATTGCCTGCCCCGCAAATGAGTAATCGTATTTGTGGGCAAATCCGCTGCAATAACCACTCCGTTTGACCTGCTTTTAACACTAATTCTGCCCCGCTTTCATACTGACGATTAGCTGTAGCTTGTAACTCTAAATCGTTTGCCAGCTCAACATATTCAGCATGGTATCCAGCATTTTTCTTATGAAACTGATGCTTTGATAATTTTTTAATCGCCTTTAACACCACATCATCTATAACAGTATTCGCGTCGCCTGCCATGTTGTGGTTCAAATATATATCCGTCAGACTGCCTGTTTTTAAATACGTATCTAAATAAATACGGCTACCAACTTGCAGGTCGAGCGCTCCGTTTTCGCTATTATCCGACCTAATAAGAGTGGCAATCGTTACCGGTTGCTGAGTGTGACGAACCTGACGAATTAGATCTAATAGCGGTATTGCTGTCGCTAAACGCTCAAACAGCACATGCACTCGTCCATTACAACCCAAGCCAAAATTGAGCTCACCCTCTAAAAAATCATCTTCAGACATATCCTCATCTTTAACACTAATGTCTTTTACAACAGTCGAATCAGAATCGCTATTTTTATGATACCCAATGTCATCGCCTGTCTGGTAGACCTGCACACTCGCGCCATGACGAATTAACCAAAAGGCACGTTTGATAATATGCGGCTCAAGGCAGCCACCACTAATCATCCCAACCGAACGCCCATCAGCGCATATCAGCATCATCGCACCCGGTTGCCGATACGCCGAGCCTTCTGTACGCACCACGGTGGCTAATACCGCATCAATGTTTTTTTGTATCGCTTGTGTGGCAAGCTCTAGGATATCAGCGATTTGATTCATAATGCCTCTTATCAACTTAAAATATAGACTTAAAAAAACCTTAGAGAATACGTTAAAAAAACCCGTTATTTAATCGGGTTTTTCAGCGAAACAAAGTAAGACAGTATTTGATAACAATCAATCTGGCAGTTGGTCAATAAGTTTATCTAAGGTAATTGGGAAATCGCGAATACGAATACCAACGGCGTTATAGATGGCATTGGCAATCGCTGCCGCAGCGCCTGAAATTGCTGTTTCACCAATGCCTTTGATGTGCATCGGATTGGTATAACGGTCGTCTTCTTCTAGCAAAATAACTTCTAGTTGCGGTACATCAGCATTGACAGGAATGTGGTATTCAGAAAGGTCATGATTACACAAGCGCCCGTCATGCTTGTCATGGATAACTTCTTCCATCAACGCCGAACCTATGCCAAACACCATGCCGCCATAGCACTGTGAAGTGGCGGTTTTGTGATTAAGAATACGCCCAGCAGCGAACACACCTGTCATACGCTTGACTCGAATCTCACCCGTTACTCGGTGCACAGCGACTTCCGCAAAGTTAGCGCCGAATGAGGATTGACGATGGGTTTTTTCGTTTTTACCCGGTTTAATCTCGCCTTTAGCACTGAGCTTTTGGTCGTCATATTGCGCAACAATATCGGCCAGTGAATACCTTTTAGAATGACTAAAATCATAGCTACTTTGTTTAGCTTTCTGTGTTTCTGGCAAGAGCTCCAATACAGCTTCAGGGATAGATACGCTCGTCTTTTCTGTTAATTTCTCTACAAGCTTGGTGGCAGTATTTTTACCAGATTCGATGATAGTCTCTGTTACTGTGACTTTATGCTCACCTATTTTGATAATCTGCCCATCATGCAATTGGATGGTGTCAGCATATAGGCCGACTTTATCTGCCAACATTTCGCGCAATTGCTGGCAAGCCAGATAAATACTGCTTCCTGAGCTTGCTGCACCCATACTACCGCCAGAACCAACGGCTGGCGGCAGACTGGTATCACCAAGCTTCATCTCAACATGGTCGACCGGTAGACCCAAAAGGTCAGCAGCAACTTGGGTAAATACGGTATAAGAGCCCGTACCAATATCGGTCATATCCGTCTCAATAATAGCTTTGACGCCAAGCTTTTTTGAGTCATCAACTTGTAGGGTTGCTCGTGCTTGAGAGAGCTTTAACTGATTGCCACGAGCAGCGGCGGCCATACCAATACCCATCCACGAATCTCCTTCTAAGCGACTGGCAGGCACGGTATTGCGCCTCTCCCAACCAAACTGCTCAGCCCCTTTTTCCATACAGGAAATCAGTTGCCGAGTTGAAAAAGGTATCTCTTTACTGGGATCTTGCTTAGGCTCATTACGGCGGCGCAGCTCTATCGGATCGATATCTAACTGAATGGCCAACTCGTCCATCGCACATTCAACAGCAATTAATCCGACGGCCTCGCCAGGCGCGCGCATAGAACCTGATAGGACTTTATTGACATCAACCATCTGATAGTCGACCTGACGATTTTCGCCGCGGTATAAGTAATGCGTAGACAACGCTGTGGGTTCAAAGAAGCTCTCGCCGGGTAAATTACTGGTGATGGTATTATGGATAAAGGTATTAATAATACCGTTTTTATCGCAGCCAATGCCGATACGTTGACGCGTATCTGAGCGTCTGATGGTAGTTTCCATGACTTGCGGACGAGTCATCACAATCAATACCGGACGCTTGAGCTCTTTTGCGGAAATTGCTGCAGCAATCGATTCAGGGGCGATACCAAGTTTACTGCCGAAGCCGCCGCCAACATAACGCGCTATCAGTTGTACATTATCTGGATCCAACTCTAAGGCATCTGCTACTTGTTGTTTGCAAGATGACAACATCTGGTTGGAGGTATACATGATTAACTTGTCATCCTCCCAATAAGCCAATGTGGCATGTGGCTCCATGGGCGAATTACTTTGGCTTGGCGTATGATAAATCTGATCAAACGAAACCGCTGACTCTTTAAGTCCTTGCTCCGGATGCCCCTGTTTGTGATTTTTATCAGAGCCTTCCGCTTCATTGACTGAATGGGCGTTTTGTAACGCTGCATCAAAATCTATGACGGCATCTTCTGTCTCGTCTTTATAAGTCACCTTGAGAGCTTTTGCGCCTTCAGTAGCCGCTTCAAAAGTTTCAGCAATCACGGCAGCTATTGGCTGACCATGATAAAAAATCTCGGCAGCGCCCTGAGTAGGAGCTTTTTTCTTTCCGCCTTGCTGGGCGTTACGCAAAAAATGCTCGGGGTCAGTGACCACTTTAATAATACCAGGAAGCGATTCTACTGCCCGGCTATCGATATGCTTTACCTTGCCTTTAGCAATGGTCGCACCCACTAAGACGCCATAAACCTGCCCTTCAATATAAAATTCTGCGCTATAAGGCGCTTGTCCACTGACTTTCAATGAGCCATCTACACGGTTGATAGGTTTACCAACCAATTGACTGGCAGTTTCATCAAACAGAGAATCAACTGGATGATCCATGGTCATTTTTTTGGTAGGTTCTGATGGCAGTACTGAGTCCAATAATGACATGATTATGCTCCCTTAACCGTCAATGCGCGCTGAATGACTTGTTTTAACAAGCGCTGCGTCAGCGATATCTTAAAGTCGTTTTGACCACGACCCTTAGCATCTTTTAATAATAAATCTGCCGCTTGCGAAATAACATCAAGGTTGCCGTCTGTACCCGTAAGTAAGGCTTCAACCGCTTCATTACGCCAAGGCTGAGTGCCAATACCACCAAATGCCAAACGTACAGTTTCTAATTCTCCTTGATTATTAACATTGATTACTGCCGCGCAGGACACTAAAGCAAAGGCGTAAGAGGCGCGATCACGAACTTTGTCATAAGTGTGCATCCCTTTAATGGACGCTGGGAGAACAATATGAGTAATCAGCTCTCCCGTCTCTAAAACGGTTTCAATATTTGGGGTATCTTTTGGCAAGCAATAAAAGTATTTAATCGGAATCTGCCGCGTGGTGCCATCTGCTTTAAGCGTCTCAATAATGGCATCAAGTAAGCGCATCGCTACCGCCATATCTGATGGGTGCTGGGCGATACAATCGTCACTCGTCCCTAAGATGGCAAGTGGGCGATTTTCACCCTTGATAGCGGGACAACCAGAACCAGGATTGCGCTTATTGCATGGACTATCTGGCTGATAAAAATAATAACAACGGGTACGCTGTAATAGATTTCCGCCTGTGGTTGCTTTATTACGCAGTTGCCCTGATGCACCTGCTAACATTGCCCGTGCTAATACAGGATAGCCTGCGGTGACTAAGGGATGCGCGGCCAAGTCACTATTGGTGACTAAAGCACCGATGCGCAAACCTCCATCAGTAGTAGGTTCGACTGCTGCTAATTCAAGGCGCGTGATATCAACCAGTTTTTGAGGCGTCTCAATCTCAATCTTCATTAAATCTAATAAATTGGTGCCACCAGCAATAAATGAAGCGTCTTTAGGAGTAGCAAACATCACGGCTTGTTGCGGTTCAAGAGCACGGATATATTCAAAGCGTTTCATGAACGTTCTCCTTTAGCATTGGCAGCATCGGGAACATAGGCAGCATTGGGAACATCGGCATGGACAGTCGGCTTTACTATGGACTGATTGCCAATTTGTGCTTCGCTTGGCGGTGGTGACCAAATACCGCTAATAGTTAGAGCCGCTGCCTCATTATTGCGTGTATCGTTAAGCACTGAAGAAGAATCTGATAGTTGGTTTTCGAGTACCTGTGAGATGGCTTTGATAATATTAGGATAGGCTGAACAGCGACAGATATTGCCACTCATGCGCTCAGCAATTTCTTGTACTAGCAGCCCATTGGGATTTTGCAAATCAGTAGTGACATGACTTGGCCATTGTTGCTTGATTTCTTCTATCAATGCCGTTGCTGAACAAATTTGCCCAGGCGTACAATAGCCACACTGAAAGGCATCGTGGTCTTTAAAAGCTTGTTGCAACTCTGATAGCGATTCAGGTAGTCCAATACCTTCAATGGTGGTAATCTCATCACCATCGTGCATGACCGCCAATGTCAAACAAGAATTGATTCGTCGCCCATTAATAAGCATGGTGCACGCGCCGCATTGCCCATGATCGCAGCCTTTTTTGGGTCCGGTGATATGTAGATGGTGGCGACAAACGTCAAGTAGTGTCGTGCGCGGGTCAAGAGTATCAAACTCATAATCCTGCTGATTAATCGTTAATGTTAAGTTAGACATGCTGGCTTCCCGCTGGCAAAAGATAATAAAATCTTAGAGGGTAAATCGTCATTAGTCTACAAACGATATGTTAGAGCAATGTTATTAATGTACAACGGACGTAGTTTTAGAAAACCCTTATTTACTGTTAAATTTACCCCAGCCACCCATAGCTACGAATCTCTTGTTTTTATTTTGAGCAGATTTTATTAGATTTATTTCTCTTCAGAGGCGCGTTGTTCTTGAAGTTTTGCTAGTGTCTCAATAAAACTCATAATTTGAGAAGTACTCATAAGATAAGGATTAAATTCATGGCTTGCTGAGAACTTCTGCATATATTCTTTATTCTCATCGCTCGGCGTTAAGTATTTCATTGACCATTTATCCCAGCGCTGTTGTTCAACCTCACGACAATCAACGATCTGAAACGAAAAATGGCGATTGTCCTTAATTAATTTTGCCAATAATTCATTAATAACAGGTCTTGCACCCTCAATACTCTGGAGAAAATAATCTTCATTCATCACCAATACACCACTAATACCATTGCGCTCATTGTTCCGTCGCGCTTGCTCAAGGATTCGTGCGACTTCGATATTCGCATTATCGGTGTTATAACGACTGATATAAGTTAGGCGCAAGAGAATACGCTCGCCATGCTGGGTATCTAGAGTATTTTTTTCTGAAAGATTGGCCAGCTTTGGTTCCATCATTAGTTTCCTTTTAATAAACGATTATTGTCATTTGATTAGTTATGCCTATTTAAGACACCATAAGGCTAAGACACCATAGGGAACAAGGTTACTGGCTATAATCATAAAACCTGTATAAGAGATGTAGGTCAAACACAGGATTATGTTGTCTGGCATTTATTCTAAGCACTTAAATTTTAAGTATCTAAATTTTAACAACCTAATTCTAACTTAAACAGCTTTTGGTGACTTGATAAAAAACGATATCATCAGCCCGAAAACCGCTAAGACAATGCCCAAAATAAACGCCGTTTGTACCCCAGCGGTCAATGACGTACTTGCTAAAGACGGATCTGATGGATCAGCAACCGTCTTTAAGAAGTTGCTTTGCGAAGTAGACATTATCGTGATGGCAAGCGCGGTTCCAATTGAACCCGATACTTGCAGTAAGGTGTTTATCAACGCGGTTCCATCTGGATATAGGTTTTTTGGTAGCGCATTTAGACCATGGGTTTGCACTGGCATCATGACGAACGTCACACCAATCATAAGACCTGAGTGCAAAAAGATGGCCATAGGAATAGTAGTTTCGGTAGTCACATTCGATAGCTGCCACAGCATGATAATCATAATGATAAAGCCCGGTGTCAGTAGCCATTTTGGACCATATATATCATAAACACGCCCTGCGACTGGAGACAAAATACCATTTAACGCGCCTCCTGGCATCAGTATAAGACCGGCCGTAAGCGCCGTTAACCCAAGTCCAATTTGTAAATATAAAGGCAGCAGAATCATACTTGATAAAATAATCATGAATGTCGCCGAGACACTCAATAAGGCTAAGGTAAACATAGGATATTTTAAAGTGCGCAAATCTAACATGGGCTTATCGAGTTTAAACTGTCTTGATGAAAATATGATCAGGGACATGATACCAGTTATCAGGGTGCTAATGACCACTGGACTGCCCCAGCCTTTGTGCCCTGCGACACTAAAGCCGTATACGATGCCACCAAAGCCAATCGTCGATAACAAGATTGAAAGCACATCTATTTTAGGTTTTGTCAGAGTCGTAACATTCTGTACAAAAAGCAATCCATATACCAATGAAAACAGCAAAAATGGAATGAGTAACCAAAGAATCCAATTCCAACTCAAGACCTCAATGATTAACCCCGCAGTGGCCGGTCCAATAGCCGGTGCTGACATCATCACCAGCCCAACCAACCCCATAATGGTCCCTCTTTTATGAATAGGGAAAATCACTAATACGGTGTTGAACATAAGCGGAATTAATAAGCCCGTACCGATAGCCTGAATGACACGTCCTAAGAGTAATACCTCAAGAATGGGTGCCATACCGGAAACTATTGCGCCGGCAATGGAAAACAGCAGTGATGCCACAAATAACTGCCGAGTACTAAACCACTGAATGAGTAATGCGGACACGGGAATAAGTATCCCCATCGTCAATAAATAACCTGTAGTTATCCATTGTACTGTCGAAGAAACGACATCAAATTCAATCATTAAATTGCCAAGCGCCATATTTAAAGCTGTTTCGCTAAATAATCCGACGAACCCTGCGATTAAAAAGGCGATTAAAATTGGGATTGGTTTGATACCGGTTTGACTTTGTTCCATTGCAAGGCTAGACATTAAAACTCTCTATGATTATTAACAGAATCAATTTTTGATACGCTAAGGGGGTATTTCTCAGTAAATTATTTTATAAATAATGAAGGGATTTGCTCTGCGATTGTTTCCAGTGGTTTGCCGCTTTTCATCGTTAACGCTAGCAGGATGCCGCCTTCCGTCAGTGCATGGAAAACGGTGGCTAAACTGGTGGCTTGCTCCTTGGGATAGCTTGCTTCAACAAACTTCTCTGTATAAAGAGATTGCCAATCCTTGAAAGTCGCTTCACACGCCAATCGGATCGGCTCACTCGTAGAATGCTTTTCTCCAGCAATGGTGCCAATCGGAGAACCAATCGGATCACCACCATCACCGAATACTTTCGATAATTCATAGACATAAGCTTGCAGGGCCTCGATTAGATTGCCAGTAGCTAGATTAGGAGTACTATCAAAGACCTGCTTAATATCTTCCATAACCAATTTTTTGGTATTATCAATCGCAGCAATGGCCAACTGCTCCTTGCCTTCTGGAAAGTAATAATACAGCGAGCCTTTGGGAATCCCGCTCTCTTCAATAATGTCGTTAAGCCCCACGCCGCAATATCCACGTACCTTAAAAAGACGTGATGCCGTCTCAATGAGAACGTCCTTTGACTTTACTTTTTTATTCATGACCAAACCCTTTTTAAAATTATAACAACTGGTCTATTAGTGAGCGTATGGTAGAGATGAAACCAACCTATGTCAATGTCTTAAAAATATGACAATGGTAAATGTCCTCTGTATTCTGTATACAGCAAAAAATACAAAAAAAAACACCCAACCAAGTTGGGTGTTTTTTATCTTGAAAATAGATATTAATTTGGGAGTATTTCTAAAGAACAAATGACATTGGTCATTTATCATGCTTGGTCACTTTCCATTCTTGGTACTATAAGCGTTCAAAATTAATATAATGTCATTCTAGTATTTTCTCTATACAATCGTTTTATCAGCGTTCAGTAACGTACCATGAACACGTTAAATATAAAATTTCCGCTTAAGTCTAAAAATTCACAACAATCACAACAATCACAACAATCACAACAATCACAACAATCACAACAATCACAACAATCACAACAATCACAACAATCACAACAATCACAACAATCACAACAATCACTATTGCGCTTCAATCATGAACGTATTAACAGCCCCTAAACCTTTTTAATAGAGAGTATTCAATTAAATGATAGAGCTTCTAAGCGATCCTTCAATATGGCTTGGTTTCTTCACACTGGTTAGTCTTGAGATTATTTTAGGTATTGATAATCTCGTTTTCATTGCCATTCTCGCTAATAAGCTGCCCCCGCATCAACGCAGTAAAGCGCGCAATCTGGGTCTTGGTCTTGCATTAATTATGCGCTTAGGCCTGCTGTTTGTGATGTCATGGCTCATAACCTTGACTGAACCTGTGGTGAGTTATGGCACGTTTGATTTATCGGTCAGAGATTTGATCTTGATTGTCGGTGGCTTCTTTTTATTACTCAAAGCCACGCTTGAGCTACATGAGCGCTTAGAGGGCAAGCTTGAGACCAATAATAATAGCAAAGTCTACGCAGGCTTTGCCGCGGTCGTTGCGCAAATCGTTATCCTAGATGCCGTGTTCTCGTTTGATGCGGTCATCACAGCAGTCGGCATGGTCAAGCATTTAGAAGTGATGATGGCCGCGGTTATTGTGGCGATGGCGGTGATGGTTTTGGCAGCCAAAACCTTAACGGAATTTGTCGGTAAGCACCCGACTGTCGTTATCCTCTGCTTAAGCTTCTTACTTATGATTGGCTTTAGCTTAATCGTTGAAGGCTTAGGCTTTCATATTCCAAAAGGCTACTTATATGCCGCCATTGGTTTCTCTATTATTATTGAAGCCTTTAATCAATTCATGCAGCGTAACCGTACGAAATATGAGAGCGCCATTCCGTTACGCGACCGAACCGCAGATAATATCTTAAGACTGATGGGCGGCAAAACCGCTAACCATGAAGAAGAGTCGCTCACAGAAGACGATACCTCAGTACAGACCATCCCTTTTGCAGAAGAAGAGCGCTACATGATTAGTGGGGTGCTGGCGCTTGGCGAACGTGATGTTGAAACCATCATGACGCCGCGCTCAGAGATATCTTGGGTGAATATCGAAGGCAGTCTAGACGAGATTCGCGAGCAAGTATTATCCACGCCGCACAGCTTATTGCCTATTTGCCAAGGACAGTTAAACAAGGTGCTCGGCGTTGTACGGGCCAAAGATATCTTAGCGGCACTCGACAAACAACCTAACGATATCCATCTGGCTCTAACGCCTTTATTCAGCAAGCAGCAGCCCGTTTTTGTCTCTGACACCATTGATAATTTGCGTCTTATCAATTTACTCAAGAATGCCAAAGGTAACTTGGCCATCGTAGTCGATGAGTATGGGCAAGTGGCAGGACTGGTGACGCCTTTAGATTTATTTGAAGCGATTGCCGGTGAATTCCCTGATGAAGATGAGACGTTAGTGATTTTTAGACAAGAAGACCACTGGATAGCTGAGGGTACTATTAGCTTGGATCAGTTGCGCCTTGAACTAAATGAGCCAAATCTCTTAGCAGATGCCGAGCAGCTGACCATCGGTGGCTATATCAATTTTAAACTCGATGGCATCGCGCAAGTGAATGAACACGTCAGCAGCGAAGGTTATACTTTTACTGTGTTAGAGATGCTGTCCGCAAGAATTCTTTTGGTCAAAATTGAAAAAGAACTCAGTTAATAAAATTATCAATAATATCAATTAATTTATATAGCTAGCGCTAAGCGTGCTAGCTATAACCTTAAAGACTTCCCTTCCGTTTTATAGTCAGTTCAGAATAAAATCGATATGCTAATCGATACACTACTAATTACGTGCGACTGGTATAAGTTTTCCTTGCTTGCTGCTATCACAGAGGCTACGGAAAATTCATCACAGTCGCACTGTATCTGTTTTAAAGTGAAGCCACTTTATTAGCTCCCACCAAATATATTGCTAGCCTATAGCCATATCCGCACTCTAAAAAACATCTAAATAATGCCTTAAAAACTAAGGTTTTCTGCTCTTCTCGCATTTTAACACTGCCCATCTTTATACTTTCTTTATACCCCACCGCGTTATCTTGACAACACTTTTATACCCCTCTCGGCATACTGTTGCTATTAACAAGTAAGCAATAAAGAAGTAATAAAAGATCAGTCTAACCATCGCTGACCTTCATTATTCATGGTTCATTGTGCGTTTTTGGAGAGTGTCATGGAAGTTTTTGCAGGGTTTCTAGCCCTCGGTTTATTCATCTATTTGTTATATGCGCTGATTAAACCGGAGGCATTTTAATGACAATATATGCGCTATCACAGCTGATTATTTATCTAATCGTTCTATTTACTTTAGGATATTTTCTATCAGGTTACCTGCTGCAAAGGATGCAAGCCCCTGTCTCTCGGCTTGAATCGCGTATTTTTACGACGCTGGGTATGATCGGTCAAGATACCAAAGGCAACCCTGCTTTTGGTATGAATTGGAAGCAGTACGCTGACGCCATTGTGTTATTTAACCTCATTGGACTATTGGGGTTATTTGTTTTGCAACTGGTGCAAGGACACTTGCCGCTAAACCCTGCCAATATGTCAGGCGTCACGTGGGACTTGGCGATGAATACCGCCATCAGTTTTATTACTAATACCAATTGGCAGGCTTATGGCGGCGAAAGTAGCATGAGCTACCTAACCCAAATGATGGGTATGTCGTTGCAAAACTTCTTATCAGCCGCAACCGGTATTGTAGTGGCTTTTGCTCTAATGCGTGGTCTGGTATTTAAAAAGAGCGCGCATCTGGGTAACGCTTGGATAGATTTATGGCGCTGTAATCTTTATATTTTGCTGCCGATAGCAGCAATTATAGCGGTGCTGTTAATGAGCCAAGGCGTGATACAAACGCTATCCATGTATACCGAGGTGCAGACCTTACAAGGTGAGTCGCAAACGATTGCTTTGGGCCCTGTTGCCTCGCAAGAAGCGATTAAGATGCTCGGCACCAACGGCAGTGGCTTTTTTAATGCCAACTCTGCCCACCCGTTTGAGAATCCCACGCCCTTTTCTAACTTGATCCAAATGTTGGCTATTTTCCTTATCCCAACGTCGCTTTGTTTTTGTCTTGGCAAAATAAGCGGCAACCTCAAACAAGGTATCGCTATCTTAAGTGCTATGACGATCTTGTTCATAGCGATGTATTCTTTGAACGTCAGCAGCGAGCTTGCCGGCAACCCTTGGTTGGCGTCACAAGTTCAAGGTCTGACCGATGCCAGTGTGAGCGGCAACATGGAGGGCAAAGAAGTGCGTTTCGGCATTGTTGCCACGTCATTGTTTGCCACGATTACCACTGCCGCTTCGTGCGGAGCGGTCAACGCCATGCATGATTCATTTACGCCCCTCGGTGGACTGAGCACCATGTTGCAAATGCAATTGGGCGAAGTGGTCTTCGGCGGTGTGGGCGCAGGTCTCTACGGTATGCTGCTATTTGCCATCTTGGCGGTATTTATATCGGGGCTGATGATTGGCCGTACTCCCGAATATCTTGGCAAAAAAATCGAACCGTTTGAGATGAAAATGGTGGTTTTGGGCTTATTGGCCGCGCCAACGATGGTACTAATGGGCACCGCTATTAGTGTGATGACAACCAGTGGGCAAGCCGGCATCTTCAATCCGGGTGCTCATGGTTTTAGTGAAGTGCTCTATGCCTTTAGCTCGGCGGCCAACAATAATGGCTCTGCCTTTGCAGGCCTGGGTGCCAACTCTGTGTTTTATAATTCTATGCTAATGCATCAATGGGATAGACTCGCTGAGATACAAGAAATACAACTCGACTTATTATCTGAAATGAGCAAAAAGCAATAGGACAACCTCAATAAAAACTATAACTCACCAGAAAACTGATAACGATCGCCTGCATGCCACATCTTCACAAAGGTCAATACTTGACCAGCCGAATAAGTCTGACGACACAATACTAACGTCGGTGACTGAGGGGCAATCTGTAGTGCATCAGCAATCCCATCGGGCGCTGCTAATGCTCGAATGGTATAGCTACCACGCTCAAGTGGACTTTTAGCAATCAGATAATCGCTGGTATTTACCACGCTAAAATCCTGCTCGATAAAATCAGGCACTTTTTTCGCATCCACCCAGCGCTCCTCAAACTGTATCGGCTGACCATCAGCGAAATGAATAATTTTTACTTCGTACAGAACAGCCGCCTCAGTGCTTTTAGTCGGGTTGTCAGTTACCTTGGAATCAGAAGACACAGCGTCTTTATTAATATGAAACTTACGGCGCATATCATCGTCTAACATGCTCGCAGTAATAGCGCGTTTGCTCAGCACTTGTGCCTGATAATCGCGATTGGCTGATTTTAAATCTTGAGCAATATTGCGCACTTCTACAAAGGTATGATTAAACTGCTGCTGTGCGACAAATGTCCCCGACCCTTGCCGACGCTCTAATACTCGCTCCTCGCTTAGTTCTTTTAGGGCGCGGTTTACTGTCATTCGCGATACCCCAAACTCTTCTGCCAACGCCATTTCGGTGGAGATAACTGCGCCCGCCTGCCATTTTCCAGAATGAATATTATCTAAGATTGCGTTTTTAATCCGCTGATAGGCTGGAACTGTTTTTGTCATATCACGCTTCACCTTTGTCATGCTTATCTTTAACCACCGACTGCAACTATGCAAGTGCTGACATAATATCATGACAATTATCATCATCACCATTAGCACTGCCTATCGAATAAAGCAGACTTATAAATAATTTAGCTACTGATAAAAAAACGCTTGCATGAAAAAATTATCTTTGATAATTTGTATATACAAATTAATAATACCACCAAATAATGCTGCCAACAAACGGCAACTAGCAAACTGTATAAACAATCACAAGGATTTGAGCATGACTACCGATAATGGATTGAGCAGAAACGCCACAAGCAACAATAATAAATTCACCCGCCGTGATGAGAGTCGCAATATCGCTGCACCTACTGGCAGTACATTAAACTGCAAAAGTTGGCTGACCGAAGCCCCTTATCGCATGCTGCAGAACAACCTACACCCTGATGTGGCTGAAAACCCAAAAAGCTTGGTCGTGTATGGCGGTATCGGACGCGCAGCCCGTAACTGGGAAAGCTATGATCAAATCCTCGCGTCACTCAAAGAATTAGAAGACGATGAGACACTATTAGTGCAATCTGGTAAGCCTGTTGGCGTCTTTCAAACTCATGAAAATGCGCCGCGCGTATTAATTGCCAACTCCAACCTTGTCCCGCGTTGGGCAACGTGGGAGCATTTCAACGAGCTTGATCGTAAAGACTTATTTATGTACGGTCAGATGACAGCCGGTAGCTGGATTTATATCGGCACTCAAGGCATCGTCCAAGGCACTTATGAGACCTTTGTTGAAGCTGGTCGTCAGCATTATGATGGCAGCTGGGCAGGACGTTGGATTTTGACCGCTGGTCTTGGTGGTATGGGTGGTGCTCAGCCACTAGCCGCGACCTTTGCCGGTGCGACTTCTCTAAACATCGAGTGCCAGCAGTCTAGTATTGATTTCCGTTTGCGTACTGGTTACGTCGATAAGCAAGCCGACAATCTTGACCATGCTTATGAGCTGATTAAGCAGCATACCGCCGCGGGTGAAGCCGTCTCAATCGCGCTACTTGATAATGCGGCAGACATCTTGCCTGAGATGGTCAAGCGTGCCAACGCAGGCGAGATAAAACCTGACTTGGTCACTGACCAAACCTCCGCTCATGACTTAATCAATGGCTATCTGCCAAGTGGCTGGACAGTTGAAGAATGGAAAGCGGCACAAGAAAATCCAGACCAACACGCCGCTTTAACCAAAGCTGCCGCCGCGTCTTGTGCAGTACACGTGCAAGCTATGCTAGATCTACAAGAAATGGGGATTCCAACGACTGATTATGGCAATAACATTCGTCAAGTTGCCTTTGATGAAGGCATAAAAAATGCCTTCAATTTCCCAGGTTTTGTCCCTGCTTATATTCGTCCGCTGTTTTGCCAAGGTAAAGGGCCATTCCGCTGGGTCGCATTATCAGGTGATCCAGAAGATATCTACAAAACCGATCAAAAAATCAAAGAGTTGTTCCCAGAAAACCAACATATTCATCGCTGGCTTGATATGGCGAGAGAACGCATTCAATTTCAAGGTCTGCCAGCGCGTATCTGCTGGTTAGGTCTTGGTGAACGTGATAAAGCAGGCTTGGCATTTAACGAGATGGTTAAAAATGGTGAGCTAAAAGGTCCTATCGTTATCGGTCGTGACCATTTGGATACTGGCTCTGTTGCCAGTCCAAACCGCGAGACAGAAAACATGAAAGATGGCTCAGATGCAGTGTCTGACTGGGCCCTATTAAATGGCATGCTCAATGTCGCAGGCGGCGCCACTTGGGTGTCATTGCACCATGGCGGCGGTGTTGGTATGGGTTACTCGCAGCACTCTGGCATGGTCATCGTCGCTGACGGCACAGATGCCGCAGCCAAGCGTTTGGCAAGAGTACTGGTCAATGATTGCGGATCAGGTGTGATGCGTCATGCGGATGCAGGTTATGAGCTGGCCATCAAAACAGCAAAAGAATATGGCTTAAATCTACCGATGATTAAATAGAACAAATCACTTTTACACTATAAAAATAAATAATTATATAACTAGGATAACTCGCATGACCACTATCAAAAAACTAACCCTACACCCGCGCCAATTAAGCTTTGAGATGTTGCGCGATATTTATGAGCGACCTGTCATATTGACACTACCTGAAAGCGCTTATAAAGCGATAGATGCCTCGCATGAAGATGTACGCACCATCATTGCGCGTGATAAGAGCGCTTATGGTATCAATACCGGTTTTGGTCTATTGGCAAAAACCCGCATCAGTGATGATCAGCTTGAGCTACTCCAGCGTAACCTTATCGTTTCTCACTCGGTGGGTACGGGTGAAGCGCTGCCAGACAATGTGGTCAGGCTAATTATGGTGATGAAAGTTGCAAGCCTCGCGCAAGGCGTTTCTGGCGTCCGCCGCGTCGTGGTCGATAGCCTACTCGGTTTGATTAACAATCAAATTACGCCAAATATTCCGGCTAAAGGCTCAGTTGGCGCCTCTGGTGACTTAGCACCTTTATCGCATATGACGCTGGCCATGATGGGCGAAGGCGATGTCTATGTTGGCGGCAAAAAAGTACCCGCTGCCGATGCATTAGCGCAGCATGGTCTTGAGCCCATTACCCTAGCGGCTAAAGAAGGTCTTGCTCTGATTAACGGCACGCAGGTCTCAACGGCACTGGCATTACGGGGTTATTTCTTAGCACGAGATTTACTCGAGACAGCAACCATCGTCGGCTCCATGTCTATTGATGCGGCCAAAGGCTCGGATGCCCCATTTGATGCGCGTATACATGAAGTGCGTGGTCACCATGGTCAAATTGAAATTGCCAAAGCGCATCGTCAGCTGATTAAAGGCAGTGCAATCCGCGCCTCCCATGATGGCGAACAGGACGATAGAGTACAAGACCCTTATTGCTTACGCTGCCAGCCACAAGTCATGGGTGCTTGCCTTGATATCATCAATCAAGCAGGCAAAACTTTATTAATTGAATCTAATGCGGTGACCGATAATCCGCTGATTTTCACTAACGATGATGGCCCTGTTGCTATCTCAGGTGGTAACTTCCATGCTGAGCCAGTTGCCTTTGCCGCAGATATTTTAGCCTTGGCGATTGCTGAGATTGGTTCTATGTCTGAACGCCGTGTGGCTTTATTGATTGATGCAACCTTGTCAGGTGGCCTACCGCCATTCTTGGTTGATAATGCTGGGGTGAATTCAGGCTTTATGATTGCCCATGTGACCGCAGCGGCGCTAGCCTCAGAGAACAAGTCTATCGCCCATCCAGGCAGTGTCGATAGCATTCCAACCTCTGCCAACCAAGAAGATCATGTATCGATGGCCACTTATTGTGCGCGACGCCTATATGAGATGGCGCAAAATACCGCCACCATTATCGGCATTGAGCTCTTGGCTGCTGGTCAAGGTATCGACTTCCATCGTGGACTAAATACCTCAGAGGCGTTACAGACAGCGCATCAGAAACTACGCGACCAAGTCACTTTTTATGATAAAGATCGCTACCTAGCGCCTGATATTGAAGCAGCAAAGCAACTGGTATTAGATGGTACGCTCACCGAATATTGGCAGTCACTGCGCAGCGATTGGTATGAATCTAAGTAAAAGGTATCACTCTAAATAAACGCTTTATTGTATTAAAGGAGGTCGGCGATGAGCATATCAAAGTCTGGGACTGGCACAACCGTTAGCCACACTGCAGCTGATATGAGTCGGTGGACAGGACGTGCAGAGCCGTTTGAGTCTGCGCGCGCCTGCTACTGGTATCAGTTGGCTCAGCCTTATATGCAGCAGCGTATTGGGTTGGTCGGGTTCGCTTGTGACCAAGGTGTCAGACGCAATCAAGGACGTGTGGGCGCACGAGCTGCGCCGCCCTTGATTCGTCAGGCATTTGCGGCGCTGCCGGTCATCGCTGAGTTACAACAACGCTATGAGGGTCAATTGCCAACCTTACTGGGTGATGCTGGCGATATCCATTGTCATGATAATGATGATTTTGCCGAGCGTACCCTTGAACAAGCCCAAGTAAAATATGCTGATAAGATAAGTGATATTATCCAGCAAGGCGGTCTAACTATCGGGCTTGGTGGTGGTCATGCCATTGCTTATGGCAGCTTTTTAGGATTGTGGCAGGCGCTGTCATCAGAAACCGATCAGCCTACTAGTGACGTTAGCAATATCGAAAATAATGTCAAAAGTAATGTTAAAAGCCATGCGAGCACAATGCCTACCGTCGGGGTGATTAACTTTGATGCGCATCTAGATATTCGTCAATCTGATGTCGCCACGTCTGGTACGCCATTTCGCCAAATAGCCGAGCACCTTGATGAGCAACGTCAGCCATTTCACTATTGCTGTATCGGCGTCAGTCGGTTTTCCAACACTGCCGCGCTCTTCGACCGTGCTGAGCAGTTAGGCGTACATATTATCAGTGACGAAGATTGCACCAATAAAAAATGGAAAAGAATTGCTGCTCAAATAGAGGATTTTATCAATGAAGTCGATGTGGTCTACTTAACTATTGATATGGATTGCTTACCATCGAGCGTCGTACCTGGTGTCAGTGCGCCCGCCGCCTATGGTATTAACTTGGCATTCGTTGAGCGCGCGGTCAAACTTGTTATGGCATCAGGCAAAGTAAAGATGGCTGATATTGCCGAGATTAACCCGACCTTTGATGTTGATGGACGCAGCTGTAAAGTCGCCGCTCGCCTCTTGGCGACTATTATCGAGCAGCATTTACTTACCACCGAAACGCACTAGCTTCAAAATAAGCAGGAGCACATCATGACTAATGCTACAAATCCTACAGACCAAATGCATATAAACAATTCCACCCTGACATCATTTGACCACATCATCATCAATGCCAATCTCGCTACCTTTTCAGCGCAATACGGGTTTGATATTTATAATGACAACCAAGAAAAAAGCACCCCTTATGGTCAATTAGAAAACGCTGCTATCGGTATCAAAGACGGCAAAATTGCATGGGTTGGTACGCATGAGCAAATAAAGCCGCACCTAACTTATTATAAAAGCGATCAAATCAAAGACGTTAATAGCAACTGGGTCACGCCCGGGCTGATTGATTGTCATACCCATATCGTTTATGGCGGTAACCGCAGCAACGAGTTCGAAGCGCGATTGCAAGGTGCCAGTTATCAAGATATCGCAGCACAAGGTGGCGGCATTGTCTCAACCGTTAGCGCCACCCGCGCAGCGAATGAGGAAGAATTGTTTGCGCAAAGTGAAAAACGTCTGTTCGCGCTCATTAAAGAAGGCGTGACCAGTGTCGAAATCAAATCTGGGTATGGACTGGACCTAGAAACTGAACGCAAAATGCTGAAGGTCGCCCGCGCGCTCGGTGACAAACACAACATTCATGTCAGCACCACGTATTTAGCCGCCCATGCTCTACCGCCAGAATATAAAGACAATGCCGATGCATATATCGAGCAAGTTTGCCAGTGGTTGCCAATCCTGCATAGCGAGGGCTTGGTCGATGCGGTCGATGGCTTCTGCGAAAACATCGCCTTTACTGCTGAGCAGATTAAGCGCGTTTTTGAAGTCGCTCGTTCGTTGGACTTGCCAGTGAAGTTGCATTCCGAGCAGTTATCAAACATAGGCGCTAGTGCTTTGGTAGCAGCATACCAAGGATTATCAAGCGACCATCTTGAGCACTTAGTAGAAGACGATATTAAAAAAATGGCCGCAAGCAACACGGTAGCGGTGCTATTGCCAGGTGCTTTTTATACGCTACGTGATACTAAGTTGCCACCGATTGAAGCATTGCGTAAACACCAAGTTCCGATTGCCGTTTCAACAGATTGCAACCCCGGCACTTCCCCACTCACCTCGCTGTTATTAGCGATGAATATGGGCTGTACACTATTTTATTTAACCCCTGAAGAAGTGTTGGCAGGGACAACCGTTCATGCGGCACAAGCGTTAGGTCTCGCCAACAAAGGCAGAATAGAAGTGGGTTACGATGCTGATTTAGCATTATGGGACATCACGCGCCCTGCTGACCTTGCTTATCAAATGGGGCTAAATCCTATTGCAGGTATTATGGTTCAAGGTCAGTGGCATACCTAAGCAAAGTAATAACTAAACGTATAACCTATTCTTAAAACCGTCGTTTAAAAACACAATAACCAATATACTTGCCTCCTTATTCTCTATAAACAGAGAAAAGAATATCAAGCATATTGGTTTTTTTGTTGAAGATTAAGAGGATTCTTAAGTGCTACTACTGTTAAGTGCTACTGCTTACGGTATCAAATGACTCAGCCAATATCACATCGCCATCTTCACGCGTAATCATGACCGTCGCTGAGCGCGGGGTACTGCCACCTGTAACGGCGCCCCAGCTGTTGCCCGGATGTTGAATATTAATAAAGAGGGTTTTAAAGTCTGGTGTCATGGTGATTCCGGTCACCTCGCAGCCCTCAGGACCGACGAAAAAGCGTTTGATATTGTCATTGCTGGCAGGCATGCCGACTCGGGTTTGCTGCCCTGCTGAAGTGGTCATAAGCGAACCATCGCTGACTTTGCCCGGTAGCGCCGCGAGCAACATACAACTGCTGGTATCCGTATAAGCGCCATCATCTGTCTGAATCCATAACACCCCGCGTGGATCAAAATACAGTCCGTCTGGCGACGATAAATCGTTGTTGTCATTTAGCTGTGATAAGTTCTGCGCTGACAAATCACTTGGCGAAGCAAACAAATAAATATCCCACTCAAAATTTGTTGCCGCATGATCGCCACCTGCTTCTGCCCAGCGAATGATATGACCATTGTCATTACCGCGCACTTTGCCGCCAACTTGATAGCTGCGTGGATTCGACGCTGAGAGCGGTTGATCATCACTTACGCCGCGATATTTATTATTGGTCAAGGTCACATATACCTCACCCGTTATCGTGCTGACCGATACCCATTCAGGTCGATCCATCTTAGTCGCGCCGACGACATCAGCAGCGGCACGAGCAAAGACCAACACCTCATCTTGTCCATGAAAGGGCAAGACAGTATTAGAGGCATCCAGTCCATTTTGACCATGGACAAGTGCTTTCCACGCCCCGCTGCCATCTTCATTAAAAATAGCAACATATAGCGTGCCATCGTCCAAATATTTATTGCCCGCTTTTAAGCCGCCGCCGATATCAGCATTTGACCACATTGACTTGGAGACGAACTTATAAATATATTCGCCGCGGGCATCGTCGCCCATATAAAAGACCACGGGTTTACCTTGTTCAACAGGCGCATAGGCACAGTTTTCATGAGCAAAACGACCCAATGCCGTGCGTTTTTGCGGTATAGAATGTTGGTCAAAAGGGTCAATCTCGGTGATATAACCAAAGGTATTGAATGCATTACGGTAGTCATCGGCAGCGCTGGCACCGACGGCGGTCATATCCCAACGTGAAAACTCGTCAGGGATAGCAGCATCTTTGGCATCAGGCGTATGCCACAGATATTCCCAACCGGGGAAATCCTCTGTCGCCCCGTAGCGCTCACGACCGTAGTTGTGTCCAGCGCTCAATTGATTGGCATCTTGCCCGCGAGCAAATACGCCTAAAAAGTTCTCTTCTGTGGTCAGATAAGTGCCCCAAGGTGAGAGACCTGCACCGCAGTTATTATTAATGCCACGAGTCTGAAACCCTGTCGGATCAAACTTGGTCTTAACCAAATCAGATCCCGCAACAGGACCTGTTAATTGGGCAGTCGTACTACTGGTAATGCGGCGATTGTATTTCGAATTGGGTACCATCTCATAACCCATACCATCAGCGCGGCGGCGCATCTCAACCACAGCGACCCCATGACAGTTGACCTCGCGGCGCACGTCGCTTGCGAGGCGACGATTTTTAAAGATGGGCGCGGCGTTGTCATCTTGGATGACATGATAGCCAAACGGACTCAGCTCACTACTGTTTACATATTCATGATTCATCACCAGTAGACCATTTTCTGACGCTTTGGCGTCGTACGCATTGCCGTTTTTGCCAAAAAACCACATGCCATCATGGTTGTCACCCATACGCCACTCGAATGACTCTGCCGACTGCTCTCGATTGTCTTTCCAATCATCGATACCAGATATCAACGGCATGCCTAGTGGTAATATCATCTCGGCTTTATAACCTGCTGCCACGCTCATCGTGTCAGCTTTTGAATGTGGTACGGCTGTAAACTTCAAAGTCTCAGGACGTTTTAAGTCACCTTGCGCAGGAATAGCGGCACTGTTATCGTCGCTGGGTTTAACAGGTAAATTGCTATCATCATCGTCACTACAGCCAACCAAAGGTAGTGCGCCAAAAAACGCCGCCGCCGTCAACCCTGTGCCACCTTTTAGGATACTGCGGCGATTCATACGGCGATTGATAATGGTTTGAAAGTCAATATTATCAGTTGGGTTAGAATCTTCAACAACTTCGTGCGCAAGCGTTTGCTTGTTATTCAATGAGGTCATATTCAGTCACCTTTTAGGCTGGATTTAGTAGGCTGAGTTGGCATAAAAAATATCGCGGCGTTATCGTTGTAACGACCAAAATACGATTTATGTTTGAGTCTACTGAAACTCCATGACAACTTGATGACAAATTTTTAGATAATAATCTATAACAAACCATGCTGTTTTTGATATGTTAATCTAAGCATATAAAGCGCTACGTTATTTATATTTACATCTTAAGAGCAACCTTCGACCAAATAGATAGCATCTGGTAACCCAATATCAATACTTTCGACCTCTCCCTTTAATAAACTTTGCTTGTCTGCCGTCCACTCTGTTGAGTTAATTCTATAATCATTAAGCTTTTGACCGCCCTTGATATGATATTCAATCTGTATGGGCAACTTGTCTTCTTCATTATTCAGCTTGATGTTTTCGGCTTTTAACAACTCTCCGAGTTGTGGCTCTTTTAGCACCTCGAAGTTAACGTTAGCAATCAGACTATAGTAGTCACCATCAACCGCATACTTATCGACTTCATAAGTCAGCTCGTTATTATGCGCTTTCATCACCTCTGTCACTGAATCACTAACATGGATGTCTGTATAAAAGGGTATGTTTGGATCCTGAATAGCAATAAGAGCAACTTTGTTATCGATGATTTGATAGAGCACAGAGGCACGTTTACCGTATTCTTTATCCACATAGCTTAGGGCTGGATTACTGACGTAATAGCATTGCTCGTTGTCAGTTTTTTCTTTGGTCAGTCCTAGCTCATTTAGTAATTCAGGAGTAATAATCTGCCCAAAGCTTAGCTTTTGGTAGCCTGATGGATTGACGGTTTTATCATTGGATAACTTTTCTACTTCGTTATTCTGTGCTTTATCCGCATTAGCAGGACTTATAGAACTAGAATTGATAGACGCATTATCTTTCTCAGCCGTATTTTTATCTATATTATCCGTTTGCGCCGTGGCATTATCATTATCATTATCATTTGAATTTGCAGGCTGCGAGTCACATCCTGCCAGCAGTTGCGCCGTACCGAGCAATACAGTAGTAAATAGTACTGTTTTAATAGTTGCTAAAGATGAGCCTTGGGTAAAATCTAACATGGCAACTCTCCTAAATTTGGATTATCCATATTAATAAAGCATAAACAACCATCACTACAAAACCGGCGTACCCTGCGTGCTAAAAGCAAAGCCTTTATTGCTAAAATTACCGATCATCACGGCCTCAATGACGGGCTTGACGGTTTCATCTATCCCTTCGACTTCAATGATAAACTTTGCCCCAGAACCCCCTTTATCCTCTTCTTTTTCGACGATATAATTTAACGTCGCCATAGCGGGCAGCTCGATAGGTTCTTTTAAATACGACTTTACAAGGTCGCCATCGGTACTGTAATAATCTATCTTATTAATATAGAGTGATTTTTTTAAGGTGGTATTGCGCACGCTTAAGGTCGCTGATAGTAAAACCTTACGATTGTCTCTATCGGTATAAATATCTGAGTAAATCGGCACATAAAAGGTTTGTTTATAGCCAAACTGGCTGTGATCGACTTTTTTAGACCGCTTCTCAAGCTCTTGAATGGGGTCTTGATGCTTCTCTGAAAACATCACATTCGGGTTTTGTTTCGACTCATCACAGCCGCTGAACAGCATGAGACTGGCAATACATAGCACGGATATGCAGCACTTATTCATAACGTTATCCTTAGCGATTAGTGTACTTTAACCCCTACACTACGTAAAAAAGTATTGATATGTTTGTTAGCGCCATATACCACTAGCACATCATTTTCTTGTAGCACTTGCTCTGGTGTCGCTAGTCCCTGAATACTGGGTTTGCTTCGCTGACGGCCAAAGCTGTCTTCATAATGCTCATAGCGCATGGTACTCAATAGCTTGATATTAAACTTATTTTCTAGCTGTAATGTCGCTATTTGTTTGCCAATCAAAGGAGCAGGAATAGCAATCTCGACAATACTAAAGTTGTCAGTCAATTCAAAAGAATCAACGAAATAACGCAATGACAGCCGTTTTGCCCAGCGCATCGCCGATTCTTTTTCAGGATGAAAAATATCGTCAACCCCAATCGCTTGCAGTACTTTTTCATGTAAGGGGTTGATACTACGACTGATTAAGCGCTTTGCTTTTAAAGTTTTAAACAACGCCGTTGCCATAATGTTGGCCCCTTCGTTTTCCCCAATCGCCACCACCACTATATCGGTATCCATAATAGGCAAGCCATTGACCGTATATTCGTCGGTGGCATCCATGCAGATAGTATGAGTGATGGCTTCTTTATAAGCTTCAACCTTTTGCATGCTGCTATCAATGGCGATGACTTCATGACCTTGGCTCGTCAACGCCATGCCTAACGAAGACCCAAAACTGCCCAAACCTGCAATGATGTATTTCATAATATTCCTTGTCACTCATGCCACCGTAAAAGCAGCAAGTGCGACGTGTTTAGTTAATGCCTAATGAGTTATAAATTATTCTTTTAATTAACACTTTTTAATTGATAGTAATCTCTTCAGTCGGATAACGATAGTTACGCTGATATCTATTCTTCAGTAGCGCAATAAATATCGTCAACATCCCCACCCGCCCAACAAACATAATCACCGAAACGACAAGTTTGTTAAAGGTCGATAGCTCGGTGGTTAAATTTAAGCTCAAACCAACCGTGCTATAGGCAGAAAAGCATTCGAAAATGACTTTAATCAAATCAAGCTCGGGCTGATCGTAGCTGATAAGGGTGACCCCCATGCCAATCACAAATAAAGACAGCCACATAATGGAAAACGCCCGGCGGATAGAGATGTCAGCAATCTCGCGCTGAAACACTTCAACCTTGGTCTGACCACGGGCTAAGCTCAAGGTGTTTAACACTGCAATGGCAAAGGTGCTGGTTTTTATACCGCCGCCGGTAGAATTTGGTGAAGCACCAATCCACATCAAAAAAATCGTCAGCATAATGGTCGGAAACGCAAGCGCATCCATATCGGCAATATTAAAACCTGCGGTACGCGGAGTTGCCGCCGTAAATAGCCCTGTGATTAGCTTAGCGTAAAAACTCTGATGCTCAGCAAGGATGCCGTTATATTCAAACAGCATGACCCCGACCACACCAATTAATAATAAAGCGCCAGAGGTAATTAACGTAATACGGCTATTGATACTCAGTAGCCACGGCTGATAGCCGTAACGTGGATCATTTTGGAAAATCGCCCTTTGGGCACGGTGACGCAGAAAGCGCAATAGATTGACGACAATGATAAAACCCATGCCGCCAAATAAGAAAGTGGTACTAATGATAAGCTGTAAAGGATAGTTAAAGCGCAGTGACTCATCGTATAAGCCGGCGCTAAAGGTCGAGAACCCTGCATTACAAAAAGCAGAGATGGCATGGAATATCGCAAAAAACAGCCTTTCTGCAAAGCTCATTCCTGGTAAATCATAGATACTAATATAAATCAAAATCGCAGCCAGTGCCTCAACCCCAAAAGTCACATATAAAATGGACTTAAGGGTGGTGACCATATCGCCCATCCTTCGTGAAACGTTCATTTCACTGATACTAAGCTGCGTCTCATAACTGACGCCGCCCTTAAAAAAATAGCTAAAGTAGGTCACAAAGGTCAGAATACCCAAACCACCAATTTGAATCAGCCCGATGATAATCAGCTGCCCAAACGTCGTAAAACGGGTCGCCGTATCCACCACAATCAGCCCTGTCACACAGACCGCACTGGTGGCCGTAAATAGTGCGTCGACAAAGGATATCGGCTCAGTGGTGGCATTGGGCATCAGCAGCAGCAATGCTCCGACCAATACCACGGACAAAAAACTTAAGATAAAAAATTGACCCGGGTTTAAAAAAGCCCGATTAAGGCTGAAATTATTGTCCGATATCTCACGGATAAAGGTGACAAAAACAGCAATCTTAATCGCAATAAAACCATCTACCGGCATCGATAAGCCGGAGCGCGCCAGCTCAAAGAAATGCACCGCCAATAGTACAACAATAGCGACACTGGTTAGTAAATCGAAAACCGCGACTTTATTGACCGACAAGCGCGACTTTGAGCGCATATAGCGCCCTACCGTGGCCACAAAACCCAATAAAATAATCGTTAAATAAAAAATATGAAAAATATGCTGTAGCCATGTCGTGAGCGTAAAACCACTATCGACTAAGGCAATTCCAACGCCAATGGCGCCAATAACAATCGTGAACTTATTCAACAGCCGATACGGTAGGGCTGGATGCATAGCCTAATTCCATGAAAGGAGTAACGATAATACTTATACGCCTTTTTTTCGCCATCCACTAAGACTGTTTTTAAAGAATCGTAACCAGTTATGACATCTTTTATGCTTGTCTTTTGTTCAATATCTAACCTTGCAGCCTTTATTGTGAATACAATTATTCTGCACCGATAGGCAATCTATATTTTTTGAATAAAATGATTAGGATTTCAAAATCGATACCAAGCACAGGCGTCATATAGACTTGCTTAGCCTAAAAATAAAAAAGCTTTCAAGCTATATATCTTATAGCTTGAAAGCTTTTTTAGCACTTATTTACAGTAGGTGTTTACAGCGACTCTTTATAACAGTTATTAACATCAGACATAACGTAAATTATTGTTAGCTCGACTTATATAGAAACCGCGCTATTTTTTACATATTTAAAATACTGTATCGGGAAAATCTTGTCATAAGCCCAGTTATAAGAGAAGGTATAAGCCAGATAAAATCCAACCAATGACGCATCCATAATAAAGGCTTGCCATAAACTAATGCCAAGATACCATGAGACCATGGGCAGATATAGAAGCAGCAGACCACCCTCAAATAGCAGTACATGAAGCACTCGAATCGCTGAGGTCTTAAATGTGCTGCGTTTAAACTTTACCATGCCTTTATCAAAGACAATATTGAAACCGTAGTTCCATATAGTCGCTATGATAGAACCTACAATGGCAATAACACCGATATCTTTTATGTCAAAATCAAAAAAGAAGCTCATAATGGGAATGGATAGTATTAATGCAATTATTTCAAATCCAACAGCGTGACGTATACGATCTCTATGAGTTCGCATGATTAATCCTTATAGAATATACATTCATAGTACTTAGTTGACTCTATTGTATCTGTTAAACTAATAGATCAAAGTTACTGTCTATAGGAAAAACCGATACATGAACTTTTCTTTAGAGCAACTACAAGCATTTGTGGCAACGGTAGAGACGGGCTCGTTTTCGGCAGCAGGACGGCGGCTTGGCAAAGCACAATCATCGGTTAGTGCGGCGGTGGCAAATTTAGAAATCGACTTGGACAACATGTTATTTACTCGAAATAGTCGCTATCCTGAATTGACGGAGGAAGGTAAACGGCTACTAGCTGAAGCGTATTTAATACTGGAGCGCTGCGAGCATTTCTTCGGGGTGGCCAAAAGCTTAAGTGAAGGTGTCGAAAGCCGTTTGGTGCTGGCAGTCGATGATCTCTATCCATCAGAGTGGCTGGCGCGATTGCTCGATGAGTTTGATAACTTGTTTCCTACTGTGGAGTTAGAATTGCTGCTGCCCATCATGGAAGATGTTAGTCGTTTGATTTTAGAAAAGCGCGCGGATCTAGGCATTATGTGGAGCCAAGAGGATTTGCCGTCCGCTATTAGCTTTCATACCTTAGGCTGGATTCCGCTTAAGATGGTTTGTGCGCCTGAACATGATATAGCAAACCGAGTGGTCAGCTGGGAGGACTTAAAAAGATACCGTCAGCTCATTGTTGCAACGCGCAACGAGAGTAAAGAAAAATCACGCCTACGGGTTGCCGCCGATGTATGGTGGGTTGAGAGTCAGTGGGTGATTATTGAGCTGGTGCAACGTAACCTTGGTTGGGCGTTGGTGCCTGAGCATATTATCGTTGATGCGTTAAAGGATGGCTCTTTGGTATCGCCAAAACTGGATTTTGATAAGCACAGTTGGCCCGTTGCGGTTGAGCTGATTTGGCATAAAGAAAAGCCGTTAGGTAAGGCTGGCACGTGGTTAAAACAGGCGATTATTACTTTAGACCAGCAAGCATAATAGCCTTTCTTTATAGCTATCAATCAAGGGCTGATACCTTATCAATTATTCATTCGTTAAAATGGTGAAAAGCCCTCTTCGCTATTTTTACATAACGTAGAAGGCTTTCAGCAGAGTATTACTTTATAGACTTGCCTTATAGATTGACTTTTAAATCAACTGAGCCAAATCAGTTAATTTATCCAATACTATATCTGGAGAAGACTTTTCAAGCTGTGCTTTGGTTTGCGCGCCAGTCAACACGCCTATACATAAGCCACAATTGGCATTTTTCCCTTCTTCAATATCGATGCCACTATCCCCCGCTTTTAACACCTGCTGTGCATTTTCAATACCAAACTTTTCCATGGCAAGCGTAATCATATCTGGCGCAGGGCGACCATTCACCACATCATCAGCTGTAATTAGTGCATCAATCTCGTGACCTACTGACCATCCTAAAATGGTTAATATCTTATTGGCAGTCTTTGCGTCATAGCCCGTATTTAAAACCACTGTTCTACCACTGGCTTTTAGCTTATTAAACAGCTCCAGCATGCCATCAAAGGTAGCCAAAGTATCTGCTGTATAAGCCTCTGCCAAACTGGTTTTAAAGTTTATAAAGGCTGTATCGGTAAGTGGTTCAACCTCATCCTCAGCGATATCCAATTCATTCAGTATATCGCTGATCGCTTGACGTTTTTCCTTGCCAGCGCCAAACTCTAAGCAGATATCTAAACCAACTTTTTGATTTGTTTTATCTTCATCGCTAAGCGCTTGATTGATCGCATCGCGTACTGTTTTATAAACGAGATTGTCTTCATTGACAGTCGTGCCTGCCATATCAAAAACGCATAATTTAATATGATTGAATGGTTCTTTAATACTATTAATATCTGTACTCATTATTTTGACTCCAATACGAAATGAATTAACTCTTCACCAAATGCAAAGCCTGTCGATGCGCCAGTGCCGCTAGTGACAGAGCCGACAACCACGCCTTTTTCTGGTGAGGCTTTAAAAACCACGTTATCACCGCTGGGATAAACCCCTAACCAATGCTGTACGATATCGATCTCGCCAACATCCATGACTTGATGGAACTCGTTAATGATTAAATCATCAACTCGCACATCCCTAAATGGCAGCTCCTTATCGCTATAATCATGGCTATCACCAATGATGAGAGAGCCATCAGCAGATTGCACCACAATCAGATGAACGCCTGCTTTGCGCTCAGCTGACTGAATATTATCCAGCAATGAGATTAACCTTTGGGCTTCAGGTAATTGGGCAAATCCATCATAACGCGCAAAGCTTAAATCCGACATCACCGCAGCATTTAGCTTAAATGCTTTTTTTGGCATGACACGCATCATATTGAGCGTGCAAAGTTTGGCCTTAGTCTGCGCCAAAGTCTCTGGATATAAGCTATGCAAATCTGTACCGGGACAGACCACACAATGCTCTGTATGCAGCGTACCGCGACTGGTATGCACCATAGGTAGCTCGATGGAATGCACAGTGGTTTTATTATAAAAATCTACGCCATACGCTCGACTTAGCCAATTCGCCAGTTTGCCAATGGCGGTTTTTGATTCGACTCTGAGCTCATGAGGACTATATAACACCCCCAAACCGTTTTTAAGATAAGGTGCGTTTTCTGTTATCTCAGCTTGCGTCAGTAATCGACAAGACGCGCCCATCTCTGTTTGTAAAAATGCTTCAGCGACGTCCATCGCTTCCGGGCGTTGAATGAGCATATGCAGACCGCTATGCTCCACCTCGATACCTGCTTTGGGAGCAATATCTGCCCAGATATTACGCGTATGCATGGCTCGCTGCCAATGCGCGCCACTTTGCTGCCCACTCACGGTGACAAAACCAAAATTACGTACTGAGGCATCTTTATTTTGTGACTCACGCTCGACCAGTGCCACACTCAGACTTTTTTTAACCGCGGCATAAGCGCTGGCAAGACCGACAATACCACCACCGACTATCACCACATCGTATTTTTTTTCAGACAATTTGCTTGTTAACTGCACTTTGATGTTCCTTATTCTTAGAATGTAAAATTAGAACTTATATCTCAAATTTAGCTCACACTGGTTGCAACGCTTATAGCTTTTGACCGTGAAAAAATGCCCTGTGCTTATCTAATAACTCAGCGGTAAGCGGCTCAGCATAGGTTTTTACATTTTTGATTTGGTTCTCAGAGGCAACAGTTTCACCGTCATAGATGATATTTGGGTATATTTCTAACAGTTGCGGTCGCGCATTTTTGACGATGATTTCGGCCATTTTCATCGCATTTTTATTGGTTTTATCGCCTTTATCGATGACAGCCACCGACTCACTCAGCGTATAGTTACCTTCGCTAGGATCGATGTAATCAATAGGCAGTCCTTCTGCTTTATTAACGACTGCTTGATGACGCATGCCAAAGCCAATAGGCACTTCACCTGCCATTACTTTCTTCAATGGACCTGACCCTGATAATTCTAAATTTGGTTCGGCGTTTTCGCGAATACGATTCATGATGGTTTGCCCCTCGGCACCCATACCATACGTAGCAGTGATATTCTGCACAAACAACCAACCGGTCGATGAGCCATTGGGATCAACCATGGCAATTTTGTTTTTATAGATGGGCTTTACCAAATCTTTGGCACTGGTTGGTCTAGGCAAATTTTGCGCAGCCATCTCTTTGGTATTTAAAATAATCGCCCCAGTAAAGCTTAGAATGGGCGCATAGTAACTAGGTACTGCGATTTGCGGGTTGACCTCAAAGCTGACATCCTTAAACATCGAATGTTTTGCTTGCGCGCTCTCTAAATAAAATGAGCTCATGGTGACTAAATCTGCTTCTATATTCTGACCTTCGGCCAATAAACGCCCACCAAGCTCACCGGTGCCAAAAGACTGAAATATATATTGACCTTCATACCCAGCTTTATCTAATACCGCTTGGATGACTTCTACCGCTTCTTCGTCGGCATTGCTATAGATAATGACCTCTTCTGCACTACTTCCCTCTGAAGAAGCTGAGCTACAGCCTGTCAAAATAATTCCGCACGTGAGACCTATCATTAACGTTTTTAATGAAAACATTTTTTATCCTATAGATTTTATTGAGTTTTAATGATTAAAGTTTTATTTGTATGTTCGATAACTATGTTTAAGCCGTCGTTGACGCAACAAGCGTCCCATCTTTAGCTTTCGGTGTACCGTAGAGTCGTCGGCTATGTATATGACGAATGATGGCAAACAGTATCAAGGCGCAGATATTGGTCAGTAATATCATCAGCGATAAGATAAAAATCTCATCAAAGCGCGCAAAGTGCTGTAACTCTACGATTTTGGTGGTGAGCACCATGGTTTTGGCACCAGAGATAAAGATAACCGCGCTAATCGTTACCATGGCACTGATAAAGTAGAACGAAGCGACTTCAATTAAGGTAAAAAATGAATTGGGAATCACAATGCGCCGCAATGTCGTAAACCATGAATCGCCTAATAAACTCGCCGTCGTCTCCCAGCCTAAGTTCATTTTAGCCAGTGCGTTTTTACTCATCAGATAAGGGGTGGCGAAGTAGTGAATGATGTTGCTTATCACGATAATAAAAATAGTATTGGCAATTGCTGAGCCTGAAAACATCATAAGATAGGCAATTCCCACAACCATCCCTGGTACGGTATTGGTCACCAGTGCTGAGCTCTGGATACTGAATTTACCAATTCTGAATAAACCTGAGCGCTCACACAATAATGCTGAAAAGTAAGTGATTAAGGTACCGAAGATAGCCGTCAATACCGCTACGATGAGTGAGTTTTTATAGACGCGCATGAGATTGGCAGATTCTAAAACCTTGCTGACGGTTTCCGTGCTGAATTGCATTTGATAAGGCCATGTCTTTATCCACGGAATGATAAATATCACCGCAAAAACCATCAGTAAGCAGAACAAGATAGCGCTCGATAATACGGCTAATACTCGGTCTTTGATTTTCGAAGAAGGCAAGTCGATATTTTCAACCGAATCGTAGCGGATATTAAAGCGCGCGACATACCAGAGTATGGCAATACTCAATACCGATGGAATGAGCATAAACAGTGCGACCACCGCCCCTTTTTCAAACGAAGGAGACGCGCCTAATATTTGTGTATAAAGCTCAATGGCGATGACTTTATATTGCCCACCAATGGACGCTGGGATACCAAAATCCGTAAAGGCTAAAAAGAAACATTGAATCATTGCCGCCGCAAAAGTACCAATCAACGGGCGCATGACAGTCATATCGAACTGGCGCAGAGACGAGTCGCCCATTAATTCTGAGACGATCACGAATTTTTTGTCTAAATATTGAAAGGTATTGTTGAGTAATAAAAAGGCGATGGGCAAGGTATAAATGGTGTAGCCAAGCCACATTCCTTGAAAGCCGTATATATTTTCAAACAGCTGAAAGCCGAGTATTTGGGTCAATAAACCTTGCTTACCAAAGGTATAAATAATGGCAAAGCCATAGGTCACCGTTGGCAATAACATGGGCAATAAGGCGGCAACTTTAATGACCTTTTTAAAGCCCTTCGGTAAATTAGTCCAGTGCACGGTATAAGCTAAGATGAAAGCGAGCATGGTGGCGCTCAAAGCACTTACCGTCGCCACAAAAAAACTATTAAACATCACCTGTTTAAAGCTATCACTACTTGCGATACTTTTATAGTTATCTAAGCCAATGCCATCGCCGACATTTAATGATAACGCCAGCATTTTACCTAAGGGTACAAACAGAAAAGCGATGAATCGGAGTTTTTCAAGGTAGTTGTCACCATCAAGCTAAATTAAGCGGCTTGTAATCTTTGCTGTTGTTGCTCTTTTACAGGATTTAGCGTTGTTGGCCCTACAGGCTCGCAGTTCCTCACCTCCTGAGT
>Ga0208670_100004_pt1 | contig 208500 bp, 179 predicted proteins | sample 24BtaG_FD_184098 | JGI IMG/M metagenome (GOLD analysis project Ga0208670, IMG submission 184098) | Marine viral communities from Cariaco Basin, Caribbean Sea - 24B_WHOI_OMZ_CsCl (SPAdes) (version 2) | ecosystem: Environmental > Aquatic > Marine > Oceanic | place: Caribbean Sea: Cariaco Basin...
ACCATCGGTTACGGACTGCCGGACTTCGCAGAGGAACTCAACTACGGAGTCGATCTATCAACCATCTGAGGGTGGTATCAGATTGATGGGGTGAAGGTGCCCCATCAACCATTAAATCCGTATACCCTTTTAAACATTCATCGTACCGGTCGGGGTTGCCTGCGAATACTCGGTAATAGCCGCAAATTGCAACTATTTGTATACGCCCAAAGTCTGTTCGACAGGCTGGCAGCTGTTGGCAATACTGGGACGATAGCCATCAAGGAGTTCTGAATTATGTCCGCCGCGCAAGAACGCCCAGTGCGAGTCCGTACAGAAAATGGTATTACCACGCTGACCCTGAACCAGCCGGAGCGCCGGAACAGCCTGTCAATGGCCATGCTGGAAGGGTTGTCTTCGGCCCTTGAGAAAATCGCCCGGGATGACAGCAGCCGGGTAGTGGTGCTGGCGTCCGCCGGCCATGTGTTCTGCGCCGGCCACGACCTGCGGGAGATGCGGGATAAATTCGACAGCCACGAATTTCAGCTGGCTCTGTTCCAGCAGTGCAGCAAGGTGATACAACAGATTGTGAACCTGCCGAAGCCGGTGATCGCCCGGGTAGCCGGTGTGGCAACAGCGGCAGGGTGCCAGCTGGTGGCCAGCTGTGACCTGGCGGTAGCGGAGCGGGGCAGTCGGTTTGCCACGCCGGGTGTGAACATCGGGCTGTTCTGCTCCACGCCGATGGTCGCGCTGTCGCGCAATGTTTCCCGCAAACATGCTATGGAAATGTTGTTGACCGGTGAAATGATTGATGCGGAAACCGCAGAGCATATCGGGCTGGTGAACCGGGTAGTGGAACCGGAAGCCCTGGATGAGACCGTCTACAACATGGCCGCAACCATTGCCGGTAAATCTGGCCATACCCTGAAGATCGGTAAAGAGGCGTTCTATCGGCAGCTGGAAATGCCGCTGGCCGATGCCTACGATTACACCGCCAGGGTGATGGCCACCAATATGACAGCCGAAGATGCACAGGAAGGTATTTCAGCGTTCCTGGATAAGCGGGACCCGAACTGGCAGCACAAATAGCCGGAGTTGTTTCAGGGCTTGCAGGCACCGTTGGCTGGCCATACCAGCCGGTCACCGGTGCCAATGCCGCGTTCATGGAAGTAGCCGGCATTCATTTCAACCGCGCTCAGGAAGGGCTTGCCGGCCGGATAAGCCGGGCAGTCGCTGCTGCGGGAGGATGCACAGGGGTGCATTTGCCGCAGGCTTACTATCTCGCCCTTTGGCCCCAGGTAGGCGATGTCGAGGGGGATTAGGGTCTGGTACATCCAGAATCCGTGGTCGGCCGGTCGCAGCTGTTGGTACTCGAACAGCATGCCGGCGTTGTCCTGCAGGTGTTCCCGGCCCATCAGGCCCCGGCGCCGCTGCTCCGGTTCACTGGCTACCTCAAGCATGACCGGGTAGGAGCGATCAGCGGTTACAAAACAGGTCTCAATCACCGGCAAGGGTTGTTCGTCCCGGGCGTCTGCCGCGCCGCAGGCGGCCAGCGCCACCAGGGCACAGGTTGCCAGCAATACACGAAACATCACGAACGCAGCCGGTATCCGGTTTTGAAGATCCACCAGACGGTGGTCATGCACATGGCCAGGAATACCAAGGTCATGGCAACGCTGATGCCCACGTGCACATCAGATACGCCATAGAAAGCCCAGCGGAAGCCGCTGATCAAATACACCACCGGATTGAACAGGCTGATGGTCTGCCAGACCTGGGGCAGCATATCGATGGAATAGAAGGTTCCGCCAAGAAACACCAGCGGGGTTACGATCATCATGGGCACGATCTGCAATTTCTCGAAACCGTCAGCCCAGATGCCAATGATGAACCCGAACAGGCTGAAGGTCACCGCCGTCAGCACCAGGAAGGCCAGCATCGACACGGGATGCAGTACCGAGTAGTCGACAAACAGCCGTGCGGTCGCCAGGATAATCAGCCCCAGAATAACCGCCTTGGTGGCCGCAGCGCCGACGTAGCCTAGAACAATCTCGGCATAGGACACAGGCGCAGACAGCACTTCATAGATGGTGCCGGAAAACTTTGGCATATAGATGCCGAAAGAGGCGTTGGAGATGCTCTGCATCAGCAGGGACAGCATCAGCAGCCCCGGGATGATGTAGGCGCCGTAGTCGATGCCGTCGATATCGCCCATGCGGGAGCCGATGGCAGAACCGAATACCACGAAGTACAGGCAGGTTGAGATCACCGGCGACAGCACGCTTTGCATGATGGTCCGCTTCATGCGTGCCATTTCGAACTTGTAGATGGCTTTTACACCGTAAAGATTCATTCTGCTCTCTCCGTTCGGGCGGCTTATTCGTGCACCAGGCCCACAAAAATCTCTTCCAGGGAGCTTTCCCGGGTTTGCAGGTCCCGGTACTCGATGCCCAGATCCCCCAGGGTCCGCAGTAAGCGGGCAACGCCGGCTTGCTGTTTCTGGGAGTCAAAGGTGTAGATCAGCTCGTAGCCGTCTTCCGAAAGCTCGATGGGCTCCAGGGTGAGTTCGCCCGGTACCTTGTCGAGCTTGTGCTGCAGCTGCAGGCGCAGTTCTTTTTTGCCCAGCTTGGACATCAGAGCGTCCTTGTCTTCCACCAGGATAATCTGGCCCTGGCGAATCACCCCGATGCGGTCCGCCATTTCCTCGGCTTCTTCGATGTAATGGGTGGTCAGGATAATGGTGGTGCCATTCTCGCGGAGTTTCCGGACCATCTCCCACATGTCGCGGCGAAGCTCTACATCCACGCCGGCCGTGGGCTCGTCCAGAAACAGGATCCGAGGCTCGTGGGACAGGGCCTTGGCAATCATCACCCGGCGTTTCATGCCGCCAGACAGCGACATGATGCGGTTGTTGCGCTTATCCCACAGGGAGAGGTCTTTCAGTACCTTCTCTATGTGGGCGGGTTTCGGGGCCTTGCCGAACAGGCCGCGGCTGAACGACACCGCATCCCATACGGTTTCAAAGGAATCGGTATTCAACTCCTGGGGTACCAGGCCGATGGCTTCGCGGGCCTTGCGGTAGTTTTTAACGATATCGTGGCCGGCAGCGGTTACTTCACCGTTGCTCTTGTTCACTATCCCGCAGATGATGGAAATCATCGTGGTTTTGCCCGCACCATTGGGGCCAAGCAGGGCGAAGATCTCTCCCGGGTAGATTTCCAGGTTAACGTCTTTCAGGGCCTGAAAGCCGTCTTCGTAGATCTTGTTCAGGTGCTTTACGGAGATGTCCGGTTGCACAGCGGTATCCTGTTTCTTGGGTGATTCAAGCCAGAAAGCCGGGCATTTTCTCATGCTGGCCGCGGTTTAGAAACCTTTGCCATGTCGGCATTTATGCCCATAATGCCCCTTCAAAAAGGGGATGAGAGGCTGCTGATATGATACGAGCCATCGTAACAGGGGGTTTACTGATTGCTGCTGTAGCGATACTGGCATTTGCTCCCGACTACCTGAACGAAGCCAGCAACGAGGAGCAGAAACCACCTTGCGACCTGCTTGCAGGCCCTTGCAGCTGGCAAACGGATCAAGGCCAGTGGCAGGTCAAGCTGACCCCCGGCCCGGAAGGGGACCAGGGCGTGGAGTACCAGCTTCTGGTGACCGTGCCGGAGGCGCCGGATCGCTTTCTGGCGGTACTAAGGGGCGAAAACATGTACATGGGCGAGTACCCGGTGCCGCTGGTACGGGAAGAAGCGCTGGAATACCGGGCCAGGTTTACCGCGCCGTTCTGTACCACTGGCAGTGAAATGATCTGGAGAATCGATTTTCAGGATGGCCAGGATTTAATCGAAAATGTGCCGTCAACACTGGTCTTTCGTGCGGAGAAGTAGTTAAATTCCTGGAAAATACAACAATCTCCAGGGAAATGTGATGGATTACGGGGAAAGTGTTCAAAAGGTTCTGCTCAGAAAGATTCTCAAGGCAGAACAGGATTTGCTTCAGCTGAAACTCGATTACTGCCGCTTTGTCTTCGGGCTCACCCACCGGGCGCGTGTGAACGCAGGCGGGAAATCATGGCTGGTACGGTCTGTGGATGTCGACTCCATGCAGCACACTGACGACGGCGGATTTACCCGGCCGGTGATCGCCGGAGTGCCTGCAGAGGATGAAACCGGCACCACAGCGATTAACCTTGGTAGTAATTGGGAAGTTGAAGCCGTCAGATAAACGCGTTGCTGGTGGCTGCATCATAAAGGCTGGAGTGAGCCGGCACATACTGATGTTGCTGCCAGTGTTCAGCGCCTTCAAGGCCGGCCCGGTAGCAGGCCAGTAACACGGAACTGGAGGTGAGGGTGCTGATAGCCTGCAATGCTTCCGGTTGGCGAATGCCTGTTTTACGGCTGACAATGCGTGCCACCATGCCTGCCAGGGCATCGGAATGGCGCACCGGTTGGCGGCTCAGTGCACAACCGGCCCCATACAACCAGGCGGCTGCGTACAGCCGCACTGCCTCTGGCGCCTCGGCCAGCAAAAGCCCCTTGTCCCGACAATCCCGCTCCTGGAGCCCGGCCAGAATGTGCAGCTGGGTGCGCAGTTCGGTGCCATGGGCGGAGGCAATTTTCACCTGCTTGCCAGTACGCGCCGTGCGCCTTGCCACCGGGCCGGATATTTCCGGTTCCGCTATACCACCTGCCAGTTGAAGTGCTTCTCCCCGGGACAGGGCAACCATCCGGATTGCCATAATGCCGACCAGTGCCAGCAAGCCGAGTTCAGTAACAGTGACCAGTCCGTTGACCATGAAGGGTATCTTGCCTCGCATTCCTGAAATTAGAACGATAAGGCATTGTAACGATATGTAACGATCGGCAAGGTAACCGGCTTCCCAATTCTGGCAGTACCGGCATTTCAGGCGCGGGAATTGTGATGCTGGTCTCAGCTGATCAGCAGGTTTGCATGGTCTGCAGGGCCAGTTTCCGGCGAATGTAGCGGCCCAGTGCATCAACGCCAATGTTCAGCAGGGCTGTGATCAGTATCAGTACCATGGCCCGGTCGAAACGGATGTTCTGTATGGCACTGTCGACATAGAAGCCCAGCGTGTAGATGCCGAGGATGCCCAGGATGGCTGTTTCACGCATGATGATTTCCCAGCGGTAGAACAGAAACGCCAGGAAGGACCGGTAAACCCGGGGAACCAGTTCCCAGCTGTACCGGGTGAAGCCGGTGGGCGCATCCGGGCGCAACTGAATGGTGTTGGTCTGGCGCCCGATCAGGTGGCCGATAATGCCCCCATTGTGCAGGGCCAGTGCCACCACCGCCGGCAGCATGGACGGCCCCCAGAGCTGCAACAGAATGTAGGCCAGGATGTATTCCGGCGTGGAGCGGGCAATCACCAGCAACACATGGCCGGAGGTACGGCGCACCGGGCCACCGAAGTGGTTGGAAATCAGCGGGAATGCCAGCAGGGAAATAATGCCCGTAGCCACCAGGGCAATCTGGGTAAGGACAATGGTGTTCCAGATGCCCGGCAGTGCCTCGGTGACCATCACATCCCCGAACCAGGCAGACAGGCCGGCAAGACCCTCGCCATTACGCAGCGGCGCCGGGATGATGTCTTCGGTGAAGAATCGCTCCACATTGCCCCAGACAATGGGGAACCCGTCTCCCAGAAAGAACGGAGCGGCCAGAATGTAGAACGGCAGCAATTTCGGACGAACCCACAGGGGCAGGGTGGCAATCAGGATATAGAACAGAATCAGCATGGCGCCGGCATCGGAATACATGCCCTGGGAGAACGACGATTCCAGGTAGAACCCCAGCGTAGGTAAACCCACGAAACCGAGAATGGCCGAGGAGCGCAGGCCGCATTCCAGGCGGTAAGAGGTGTAGGTGCGGATCTGTTCCCAGCAATCCGGAATACGGGCATACAGAAAGGCTGACACCGAACCAGTGCCAGGAGGCAGCAGGCGGCCGGGCTCCGGATCAGACTCTTCAAAGATCTCCGAGTACACCTTGGCAAAGATACCCGAATAGGGGATGGCAATGGCCAGCACGCCGGTCAGCGGGTGGAAACCGAAGAACTGCAGGAAGATCAGCGCCCAGAACAACTCATGAATCGAGCGGATAAAGGCACAGAAGATTCGAACCGGCAGAAACCGATAACCCAGCGCCAGCAGAAATCCTGCCAGGCTGCCGATGGTTACACCCACGAAGGCGAACGCCACCGTGCGCAGCAGGGCGGTCATCAGGCCTTCGGTGCTGAAAAAGTTGGGGGTAGCTACGCCCAGAAAGAACCGGCCAAGATCCTGCCAGGGGTTGGCGGTGGTGATGGCAATATCGGCCACCAGCAAACCGCCGAGCGCAATGGCAAGGAAGATGAAACTGGCTCTGACGGTGGGGTAGGAAAACATAAACTGGTTCTGGCCCGTTAATACAGCGACATGATGTCGGATGCGACAAGCGAGGAAGCCGCTTCGTCCAGCGCTACCTGGCCGTCCTGAATGCCGATGATCCGGTTACAGTAACGCAGTGCCATGTCCACATCGTGCAAGGCAATAATCGAGGCGGAGAACCGGTTGGTGAGGGTTTTCATGACCAGGTGCGCCATGGGGCCATCCAGTGCCGAAATGGGCTCATCCGCCAACAGCACAGGGGCCTGCCGGTAGATGGCCCGGGCAATGGCTACCCGCTGGCGTTGTCCGCCAGACAGTGCAGCCGCCGGTATCCACTGTTTCTCGGAAATTTCCAGTTCTTTGAGCAAGGCCTTTATGGTGTCGCGGTCGCGACGGAACGGGCGAATCAGGGTCAGGGCGTTATACCAGCCGGGATGTCGGTCCAGCTGTCCCATAAACACGTTATGGAACACCGGCAGCGCGTTCACCAGCCCCAGGCCTTGGGGAATCAGGGATGCCTCACTCTCAAGCCGGTCGTAAAGCAAACGGATCAGCGTAGACTTGCCGGCGCCACTTTTGCCGACCAGTGCCACATGCTCGCCTTCATTTACGTGAAGGGAGAGCGGGCCAATTACCCGCTCTCCGTTAAAGCTGGCTGTCAGGCCATGAAAATCAAATCCTGACATCAATCGAGAATTCCGATGTTTTCAGCGGTCTTGCGAATGGGCTCGTAATCATCGTTAGACGCCGGAATAAAGCCGGAACGGGGGAAGCTTTCAAGCAGTGCCGGGTCGTCCAGTTCCAGCAGGGCCTTGGTCACCTTGTCTTTGAAACCTTCACCGAAACGCTCGTTCACGTCACCGCGGATGGTCCACTGGTAATCCGGGTACGCCGGGGTTTTCCAGATAACCTGAACGGCATCGGTATCGATGTTTCCATCTGCCAGCTCTTTTTCCCAGACCTGGAAGTTGAGCGCGCCCACTTCATAGGTGCCAGCCTCTACCAGGCGAAGAGTACGGGTATGGTTACCGCTGAAACCAACACGGGAAAATACAGATTCCGGTGCCTCACCAAAGGTGTCGCGCAGGTGGAACTCGGGCATCAGGCGGCCGGAGGTGGAACCCTTGGAACCAAAGGTAAAGGTTTTGCCACGCAGGTTGTCCTCAAGGTCCGCCAGGCTGCCTGCCGGCTCGATTTCGGTGCTGGTGTTGGCGATTAAATAGGTGACAAAGGCTTCGTCTTCCACGCCCTGGGCGATGGCTTCAGAACCCGGCACCAGGCGCCGCGCCTGCACACCGGACAGCCCGCCAAACCAGGCCAGCTGCACCTGGTTGTTGCGGAAGGCGGATACCGCTGCCGCATAGGATTTTACCGGGATATAACGAACGTCTACGTCGAGCTGCTCGGAAAGGTAATCGGCCACGCCGCGAAAGCGCTCTACCAGCTTCGTTTCATCCTCATCAGGAATAGCCGTAAACACGAAGGTTTGTGCCTGTACGGCAGTGACGGCAGAAAAAGACAGAAGGCCGGAAACCAGCCATTTCCGTAGATGTTTGATGACCATGATGATTCATTCCTTTTTGTCGGGGAGCTTATGGGTGGCCCGGCGAGCGCCAAAGGCAGCCTCAGGATACCGTGAATTGCCAGAAGTCTGAACCGGTATACGCAGGAATCCTTTACCCGGAGCACTGGCCCGTGCAGAATTTCGGTAAATTTATCGGACACCCTTTATGCATATTCTGATCATCACTCCTGCCGGCCCGGACTCCAGGGCCGGTAATCGAGCCACGGCCCTGCGTTGGCAGGTACTGCTGGAGCAATCCGGCCATCAGGTCCAGGTATTGACCGGGTATGAAGGAGAAACGGCTGATCTTATGATCGCCCTTCACGCCTGGCGCAGTGCGCATGCGGTAGAGGCATGGAGAGAGCAAAATCCGGACAAGCCATTAATTGTCGTGCTGACGGGTACCGATATCTATCATCACCAGCATGAATATCCCGGGGTTACCCTGGCTTCGATGGACACGGCGGATTTGCTGATAGGCTTGCACGACCTGGTAGCCCGGGACATTCCGGAATCGTTCCGCGACAAACTGGTTACCCTTCGCCAGTCTGCGGCGCAGCCTGCCGTGCGCGGCGGCTCCCGGCCGGAACCAGGGCAATTCAATATCTGTGTGATCGGCCACCTGCGTGATGAAAAAGACAGCCTGCGGGCCGCCCTTGCCGCACGGCACCTGCCGGAAGATTCGAGCATTGTCGTTAACTGTGCCGGCCGCCCGCACACCGAGGAGTGGCGCGAGAAAGCGCTGGCAGAAAGCAAGCATAACCCGCGCTTTCACTGGTTAGGGGAGCTGGATAAACCGGGCCTGGAAAACCTGATGGCCGTGAGCAGTGTGATGGTCATCAGCTCTGTGATGGAAGGTGGCGCAAATGTGGTCTCTGAAGCCTGCAGGGCAGGCTTGCCCATTCTGGCGTCGGATATTCCGGGCAACAAGGGGCTGTTGGGCGAGGATTATCCGGGCTATTTCCCGGTTGGGGATGACAAGGCACTGGCCCGGTTGATGTACCGGGCAGAGAGGGAACCGGAGTACCTGGCAAAACTGAGAGCGGCTGTGTCGGCGCTCGCTGAAACCTTCACCCCTGAAAAAGAACGCCAGAGCCTGGACGAGGCTCTGGCGCGGGTACTCGACATTCGAGGCTAAGGTACGTTTTACAGTACTTTTTTCGCCTCGGCAGTCAGCTCGCTGTAGCCTTTCATGCTCTTGAAGGCTTCCAGCTTCTGCTTGTCTTCGGCGCTCGGGTTGGCAATCTGCTCGATGGAAGTAATGCCTGCTTCTTTCATCTTCTTCGCAGTCGCCGGTCCGATACCCTTCACACGGGTAAGATCAGACTTGTCCGCAGGCTTGGCCGCCTTCGGAGTAGCAGTTTTCCTGGTGGCAGGCTTTTTGGCAGGCGCCTTCTTTGCAGCTGGCTTGGCGGCCGGCTTACTGCCTGTAGCGGATTTGGCCGCAGACTTGGCCTTGCTGGCTGTTTCGTCCGCCGCTTTGCGGGCTTCCTTGGAGGCAATACCCACACGCTCCAGCAGGGTGGCCTGCAATTCGTGGAACTCGTTCATCCGGCGCTCGAACTCTTCGTTAAAGCGCTTCATTTCCCGGTCACGCAGCTCGTCCATATCTTTGAGCAGCTTGCGCACGGGGTCCTGAATCTGGTGCTGCAGGTGGTCGAACTGTTGCAGGGCATCGCTAATCAGCCCCTCGATCTGGGCAGAGGTTTTCTCGAACTCCTTGTTCACCTTCTTGACGATCTTATCTACGCTCGGTTTGGCTTTCTTTGCCATGGGGACGTCTCCTTGCAGACGGATGCTTGGTAAGTACTACGGGGTATCAGGCCAGTTGCCTCATGCTCGCGACAGGGCCCGGGCCACGGCGGGATTTGAGGCTTTGTTTTTTCAGAAGTACTTCGTGAATGCGCCGGAGTTTTTCTGACAGGGGAGAAGCGTCTTTGGTGTTAAGGTCAGAAAAATCAATCGAATAGAAGAAATTGCTACAGTGCTTTCTCTTTTCGGTGACCAGGCCGGAGACACCCTCGGCCCGAATTTCCTCAAACGGCATATCCATTACCAGCTCCAGAACCAGGGTATCGCCCGGCTCGAAAACCTTGTCGGTTTTCATCACGCAGCCATAGCTGTCCAGCTCGTACACGCGGGCCTCTACGGTTTCTTTACGAAACAGTCCCTGGCGAACACGGAAGCGGGCAACCAGATCCGGTAGTGGGTCGTTCATTAACCTGTATCTCTGCGTTTTTCAGTACATCAGAATGTGTATATAGATCAAACAATAGACGGCGAAAGCAATTATGGCAATGCTGTCAGCCGTCTACGGTAACCCTTTCAGGGAATGGTTCAAGACCCTGGCCGGTGATTCCGGGCCAGATCCGTTACCGTGAACGGGTTTTGATTTCATACATATCAACACGGCGATCTTTAAGATTAGTGACAGAGCCTTCGTTACGTACCAGTTTCAGCTTTTCCAGGTCCATATCCGAGAACATGATCATCTCGGTGTTGGGCGTGGTTTCCGCCATCACGGCATCGTGGGGGAAGGCGAAGTCCGAAGGCGAGAACACGGATGACTGGGCGTACTGAACGTCCAGGTTTTCCACCTTAGGCAAGTTACCCACGCTGCCGGTGATCACCACATAGCATTCGTTTTCAATGGCCCGGGCCTGGGCGCAGTGGCGCACCCGCAGGTAGCCGTTCTTGGTGTCTGTCCAGAAGGGCACACAGATAATATCGACGTTCTGGCTGGCTGCAATACGGCCCAGTTCCGGGAATTCGATGTCGTAGCAGATCAGAATGGCAACCCGGCCCGCGTCGGTATCAAATACCTTGAACTCATTACCGCCTTCAATCACCCAGTCCCGGCGTTCGTGTGGGGTAATGTGAATCTTGCGCTGCTCATCAACCCGACCGTCCCGGTGGCAGAGATAGGAGACGTTGTATACCCGGTCGTTCTCGATCAGCGGCATGGAGCCAGTGATGATGTTGATGTTATAGCTGACGGCCATTTCCGACATTTCGTTACGGAACTGTTCGGTAAAGCCGGCCAGGAAGCGAATGGCGCGGGTCTGGTCCATCTGATCGGTCAGGCCCATCAACGGTGCGTTGAAGAACTCGGGGAACAGGGCGAAATCGCTTTTGTAGTCCGACAGCGCGTCGACGAAGTACTCTACCTGCTTGAGCACTTCCTCAACCGAGGTGAACTCTCGCATCTGCCACTGAACTGCACCCATACGCACCTGGGTTTTCTTCACGTCCAGTACTGAGGAGGGCGGGGTATACAGGATGTTTCGCCACTCGAGGAGCGTGGCATAGCCCATGGATTTTTCGTCTTCCGGCAGGTATTTGTGCATCAGCCGGGTAACCTGGAAGTCATTGGAGAGCTGGAAGCTCAGAATCGGATCGTAGATCTCTTTGCGGTCTACCCGCTGGATGTACTCTTCCGGTGTGTACTGCTCGGAATACTTGAAGTAGTTGGGAATGCGGCCGCCGGCCAGGATGGCCCGCAGGTTCATGGAGCGACACAGTTCCTTTCGGGCTTCATACAAGCGCCGGCCCAGACGATAGCCGCGATATTCATGGTGGATGAACACATCCAGCCCATACAGGGAATCACCATTGGGGTTGTGCCAGATCTTTTCGTTGCGAAGGATCAGGTCGTCGTAGGCGTGGGGGTTGCTGAACCGCTCGTACTTAACGCTTACGGTTAGTGCTACGGCTACCAGGTGGCCATTGTCTTCAATACAGATCTGGCCATCCGGGAATTGCTCCACCAGCGCCTTGATGGTGTCTTTTGGCCATGCACCGCCGATGTCCTCATAAACATCGTCCATCAGTTCCTGGAGCTGTGGGTAATCCTCGAGGGTGAGGTTGCGCAGGTTCAGGTGCAGTTCTTCGTGGGCCATTCAGAGATTCTCCGTTTTTGACGAGCGGATGCACGGTTCAGGATGCATCAGTTTAACAGAGGCTCCTGAATACTTCGCCCGGGACTATTGGTCCAGGTATTTGATACGCCGGCTCAGCTCTTCCAGCGTTTTCCGGCCAATACCATTGGATTCATCACTGAGGTAAGGGTTCTTGAGGGTGATGATGGTGCGATGCTTGAGGTTAAGTTCGTTCATCGCGCGGCCGAAGTATGTGTTCAGATAGTCCGCAAAACTGCCATCATTGATGGCGCGCTCAATGCCAAGCTGAAGCCGGTGGGCGGTGTCGTGATCGTGTTTTGCGGCAAACAGGTATGAAGGTAGCGGGTAAGCAATCAGAAGATCGGGCTCAATCACCAGGCCACTGGCGCGGGGCTGTTCGAGGTCAAACAGCACTTCACTGATTCCCCTCGAAAAGCAGTCGAAACGTTGGTTCAGCAGCATCCCGAACAGCACTTCGAACCGGGGGTTGGTGATGACTCTCAGCCCGTTGGCCTCGAGAATCGGGGTGTCTGGCCAGTGCGCTCCCTGGCCAATACTGATTTTACGGGCTTTGATGTCTTCAAGGCTGGAAATATCTTTGAACTTTGGCAGGTTTTCCGGCATGACCAGACAAACCCGAAAGCCCAGCAAGCCGCCATCCACCGGAACGGGGATCGGATTCAGGCTGTCTTCCCGTTCAGCCGTGGTGGCAACGTTGGCAATATCGAGGATCCGGTTGTTACCTTTGGTCAGCTCCAGCAATGCCCGCCCCTGGCTGACCTCCAAACTGCGAAGGAGTTCATAGCTGCCGTACTCGGGGGTTTTATCCAGGGCCAGCAACACCAGGTTGCGAATTGCCGGGCTATCGTAGTTGCGGTACCAGAGGGTGAGCTCCCGGTGGTTGTCTGTTGTTTCGGCAACTACATGGGTGGCGGGTACCAGGCTTGCCAGCAGGCAGGCCGCGAAAGAAACGACGCGGAAAAGGGGAGTACAACCCAAGTCGGCTTTCCTTCTCGAAGATGCGTGAAATGTCGTTGTATTGTTCTGATTTGCATTGTTGTTGCTTTACGCGCAATTTTGCAACGCAAATTCGCGGTAACTGGAACCAGGACACCAAATTCATGGCTTTGATCGACAGTATAGAGGAGGTTGGGCCGGACCGGGTGCGGAAAAAGGGCTTCAAGGCGGAATAATCCGCCCTCGCTTGGTTAGCCAGCGCCCAGTTCAGCGATGGCCTGAAGGAAAGTTTCGCCGTACTTCTCCAGCTTGGCGGCACCAACACCGCTGATTTCGCCCAGCTCTTCGATACTGCCGGGGCGGCGCTGGAGCATTTCGAACAGGGTGGTGTCGTGGAAGATCACATAGGGCGGCACCCCCTGCTTGTCTGCCAGCTCCTTGCGGCAGGCCCGCAAGGCGTCCCAGCCAGCATGGTCGGTGATCTGGTCCCGGATATCCTGCCCGCTGGCGCGACTGCCGGATGACTTGCTGCCGGAGCCCTTCTTCTGTACCGGGTCTTTACGCAGCTGGATAGGCTGTTCACCTTTCAGCAGGGGGCGACAGCGTTCGGTCAGCTGCAGGGCGCCGTAGCCTTCCGGGTCTGCGCGGAGATATCCGTTAGCCACCAGTTGCCGGAATACCGACTTCCATTCGGTCGCCGACAGATCCTGCCCGATGCCATAGGTGGAAATGGCCTGGTGGCCGGATTGCAGGATACGTTCGTTCTCTGAACCACGAAGCACATCAATGACATAGTTAACGCCAAAGCGCTGGCCGGTGCGGTACACGCAAGACAGGGCTTTCTGTACAGCAACCGTGCCATCCCAGGTTTCCGGCGGATTCAGGCAGGTGTCGCAGTTGCCGCAGGGCTGTTCGAGGGTGTCGCCGAAGTAACGCAGCAGAACCTGCCGGCGGCATTGAGTGACTTCACACAGGCCCAGCATGGCATCCAGTTTCTGCCGCTCGACACGTTTGAACTGGTCATTACCCAGGGACGCTTCCAGCATCTGCCGTAGTTTGATGACATCCTGCAGGCCGTAAACCATCCAGGCCGTCGAGGGTTTGCCGTCACGGCCGGCCCGGCCGGTTTCCTGGTAGTAGGCTTCCAGGCTCTTGGGAAGGTCCAGGTGGGCAACAAACCTCACGTCCGGCTTGTCGATGCCCATACCAAAGGCAATGGTCGCCACAATGATTACGCCATCTTCGCGCAGAAAGCGCTCCTGGTTCCTGGCTCGTTCCTCTGCAGTCAGGCCGGCGTGGTAGGGCAGTGCCAGGTAGCCTTTGCTGGCCAGCAACTTGGCAGTGGCGTCTACCTTGTTACGGGAAAGACAGTAAATAATGCCGCAGTCACTTTCATGTTCGGCTTTAATAAAGTCCAGTAACTGTTTGTTGGCGTTGATTTTCGGGGTGATTCGATACTGGATGTTCGGGCGATCGAAACCGCTGATGAAGTGCCGGGCCTGGGTCAGCGACAGGCGCTCGGCAATTTCCTTTCGGGTACGTTCATCGGCGGTTGCGGTCAGGGCAATCCGGGGAATGCCGGGAAATTCTTCCGCCAGCATGCTCAGCTGCAGGTAGTCAGACCGGAAATCATGGCCCCACTGGGAGACACAGTGGGCTTCATCGATGGCAAACAGCGACAGCGACGCGTTGTGCAGCAGTTCGATGGTGCGAGGCTGGATCAGCCGTTCCGGTGCGCAATACAGCAGGTCCAGCTCACCGGTCATCAGGGCATATTCGGTGGCCCGGGCCTGTTCGAAATCCATGGTGGAGTTCAGGAACGCCGCTTTCACGCCCAGTTGTTTCAGGGCGGCCACCTGGTCTTGCATCAGGGCGATCAGCGGCGAGATCACCACCGCCGTACCCGGTCGAACCAGCGCCGGCACCTGATAACACAAGGACTTACCGCCGCCGGTGGGCATCAGTACCAGGGCATCACCACCGCCCACCACTTCCTGCACGATATCGCCCTGCAGCGGCCGGAAACTTTCGTAACCGAATACCTCGTGCAGAACCTGCTCCGGGCTTCGGCCGGTGGCAGAAGGGGGTTCGCGGGTCAGTTGGTCTAAATCCTGGTCCGGATACATGCTGGTCTTTGCCTGTGGGCGGGAAATGTTCAGGGCGGGGATGATAACAGATCCGCCGGCGGGATTGGTTAACCCCGCCATTTCGGTGGAGGAAATCGGTGCCAAGACAGGATAGAATACCGCCAATTTCCAACCACTTGATTAACCGCTTCGAACAACAACAGGGCTTGCATGCAGGAATTTGACGCAATCCGTCCCTATTCGGATGAAGAAACAGCGCCGGCCATCAAACGCCTGGTTAATGATCGGGAGTTCCTCGACATGGTGGGCCGCTTCAAGTCCCCCCTGGCGGCGAAGTGGGCGCCGGCGGTCTTGCGGATGTTTGTACGGCGCTGGCTGGTTGGCAACTTCGGCCACTATCACCGGGTGGATGACCTGCAGGCGGAGCTGTCAAAGTACGTAGGCGAACTGGTTGAAAGCACCACCTCCCGGGTAACCCACAGCGGCCTGGAGAACCTGAGCAAGACCAATGCCCATTTGTTTATCTCCAACCACCGGGACATCGTGTTTGACCCGATGGTGGTGAATTACCTGCTGTTCCAGAACGGTTTCCTGACTACCCGCATTGCCATCGGTGACAACCTGCTGCAGAACCGGGTGTTTGCAGAGATGATGCGCCTGAATAAGAGCTTTGTGGTGCGTCGTAACATGACCAGCCCGCGGGAAATGCGCGATGCCTACCTGACGTTGTCCGGGTTTATCAATCACAGCATCGACACCAACCACAGCATCTGGATAGCCCAGCGTGAAGGCCGCGCGAAGGACGGCATAGACGCCACGGATCCTGCCATCATCAAGATGTTCTACATGAGTCGGAAGAAATCCGGGCTGGACTTTGGCGAGGCCATGAACCGGCTGCATATTGTGCCGGTGTCTATTGCCTACGAGTACGACCCCTGCGATGCCGACAAGGCCCGGGAGCTGGAAGTGAAGGCCCGTACCGGCAGTTACCAGAAAACCGAAGGGGAAGATTCCGAGCAGATTGTAAAAGGCCTGACCGGTTACAAGGGGCATGTTCATGTGCACTTCGGTGCGCCTATTGCTGACGCACCGGACAATCCGAAAGCCCTGGCCGCCCGCATCGACCACGAAATGCACGCCAATTACCATCTGCATGCATCCAACCTGGTGGCTTACCAGATGCGGGGCGTTCACCCGGAAGCCCGGGAAACACCGGGCAGTGTCAGCGAAAGCGTGGTGACGGCAGAAACCTGGTCACCGGCGGACCTGGATGCGGCCCGTGCGGAAATGGAGCGCAGGCTGGAAGCCTGTGATCCGGCTATCCGGCCTTACCTGCTGGATATGTACGCCAATCCGGTGGTCAACGCCCTGGCCGCCAATAACAACGGCGAGGCGCTGACGCCAACCGAAGAATAACCTAGGCCCAGAGCATGGCACCCATCTCCAGCGGATGGGTGAGGGCGTCATGGTAGGGATAGGCCCTCAATCGCAGGGTTTGCAGGCCCGGGTAGGGCGCTTTGATGCGCGCGGAGAACAGGGTTTTGCCATCCTGGTCACCTGCCGGCTCCAGGATGAAACTGTCCGGCCCGGGCTCGCCGTGGCTGCCGGTACAGTCCGGTGACACCACGCATTCCACCCGGATATCCTCCGGTGCCAGCCCGTTCAGAGCCACTTCTACGCTCAGCTCCACTTCGTCATCCCAGTTGCAGCGGTCTGTGACACAACCGTGCATCTGAATGTTCACCCCGTGCCAGGCCGCCCGTATCCGCGCCTTCCATTGCGCCAGCTCATTGGCCAGTTCGCCTTTGTTTGCTGCCAGGCGGTGGCCCTGGGCGCTGGCCGGCTGGTAATAGTTCCGTACGTAATCCATCACCATGCGCTGGGAATTGAACCGGGGCATAATGGTTTTCATGGACGCCTTGGAACGGGCCACCCAGTCTTTCGAGTAACCCTGGGCTTCCCGTTTGTAGTACAGCGGGATAATTTCTATTTCCAGTAAGTCGAGCAGGTCCCGGGCTTCTTCACGGTTGCGGAATTCCTGGTCCAGACGGATATCCCGGGGGGCAATGGCCCAGCCGTTATTGCCGTCGTAACCTTCGCCCCACCAGCCATCCAGCACACTCAGGTTAAGGGCGCCGTTCATGGCGGCCTTCTCGCCGGAGGTACCGCTGGCTTCTTTTGGATATTCCGGCGTATTCAGCCAGACATCCACGCCGCTTAACAGCCGCCTCGCCATGGCCTGGTCGTAGTCTTCCAGAAGAATAATGTGGCCCATCAGGGAAGGCTGCATGGACAGGTCGTGGATGACCTTGATCAGTTGCTGCCCCGGGTTGTCCTTGGGATGGGCCTTGCCGGCGAAGACCAGGACCACGGGGTTGTCGGGGTCTGTCAGCAGCCGTTCCAGCCGCGGCAGGTCGGAAAATATCAGGGTTGCCCGCTTGTAGGTGGCAAAGCGCCGGGCAAAGCCGATCACCATGGCGTCTTTTTCGGGGGATACCAGCTTTCGGGTCATGCGCTCGGTGACCGAATGGCCGGTACCGTTGCGCTGATGCTGGCGCCTTAACCGGCGCACGATGAATTCCGCCATCTGCTGTTTCAGGGCTTTATGCACGCTCCAGTAGTGATAATCCGGAACTCTGTCGACAAAATTCCAGAAATCCGGGTTTCTCAGCGCGCTTTTCCAGGTGGGCGCCTGCATATCAAACAGGCTGGCCCATTCCGGCGCCAGGAAGGTAGAAACATGCACGCCGTTGGTAATGTAACCGATGGGGTTTTCTTCCGGAGGAATTTGCGGCCAGATACTGCCTTCCATTTCCGAGGCGACCCCGCCGTGGATACGGCTGACACCATTGTGAAACCGCGAGCCCCGCAAGCCCAGGCTGGTCATGTTGAAGGTGCCATCGCCGTTCTTGCTGCCCAGCTCGAAAACCCGGTCAAAATCCAGCCCTGCGGTTTCCGTATACGGGCCCAGGGCATGGGCAACCAAATCCCGGGGGAAAATGTCATGGCCGGCGGGTACCGGCGTATGGGTGGTAAACAGGGTGCAGGCGGCAACGGATTCCAGGGCGGCCTCGAAGCTGAGGCCATGTTCCATGGCCATCCGGCAGCGCTCCAGGATCTGGAAGGCGGCGTGGCCTTCGTTAATGTGCCAGGCGGTGGGCTTGATGCCCAGTGCTGCCAGCGCGCGGGTGCCCCCGATGCCCAGCAGGATTTCCTGGCTGATGCGGGTGTCTGAATCGCCGCCGTACAGCTTCAGGGTCAGTTCCCGGTCCTGCTCGTTGTTCTCTGGTGTATTGGCATCGAGCAGGTACAGGCGGATATGGCCAACCCGCGCCTGCCAGACTCGGGCCCAGAGCTCCCGCCCCGGGAAGGGCACAGAAATCTTGAGTTGCTCGCCATCCTGTTCTACCGGGCTGATGGGCAGCTCGTCGCTGTCGTGGCACTGATACCGGGCTACTTGCTGGCCCTGGGCATCAATGGTCTGCATGAAATAGCCCTGCTGGTACAACAACCCTACCGCGACGAAGGGCAGGCCGAGATCGCTGGCCGCCTTGCAGTGGTCACCGGCCAGGATGCCCAGGCCACCGGAATAGATCGGAAAGCTTTCGTGAAACCCGAACTCGGCGCAAAAATAGGCCACCAGGCTGGTTTCGGGGTTGAGCAGCTCCACTACTTCTGCACCCGGCCCGGCCTCTACGTAGGCATCGTAACTGGACAGCACCCGACGGTATTCGGCGAGAAAGGCGCGGTCGGCAGCGGCTTCTTCGAGCCGGTGCTGGGATACCCGCCGCAGAAACAGCTTTGGGTTGTGTTCCACTTTCTGCCACAGGCGCAGATCAATACGGGCAAACAGCCCCCTTACGCCGTGGTTCCAGCTGTAAAACAGGTCGTTTGCCAGCTCCCCCAGCCGATGCAGGGCTTCGGGCAGTTGGGGGCGGGCTTCAAGCCGGAATTCCGTAGCCTTGTGCATGTTCAGAACCTCCCTGTGGTTACTGGTTATGCCTGAGCTTGTTGTAGAGGGCGGCGTATTCGCCGGCCCGGTGCTTCCACGAGTAATCTGCGGTCATGCCGTTTTGCTGCAGCTGTTGCCAGGTTTTCCGGTGCTTGCGGGCCTCGAACGCCCGGTTCACGGCGCGCTTCAGCCCGTGGGCGTTGGGCTCCCGGAAAACAAATCCGTTGGCGTCCCGTACCGGCACCTCGCCGGGGTCCAGTACGGTATCGTTCAGCCCGCCCGTGCCGTGCACTACCGGAATCGTGCCGTAGCGCAGGCTGTACATCTGGTTCAGGCCACAGGGCTCAAACCGGGAAGGCATCAGGAAGATGTCCGCGCCAGCGGTTATTTCGTGGGCCAGGGCCTCGTTATAACCCAGCGTAAATGACAACTGTTCGGGCCAGTCCCGGGCCAGGTTTTGCAGCGCCTGTTGGTAACGGGCCTCTCCGGAACCGAGAATGGCAAAATGACAACCCTTTTCCAGTAAAGCCGGCAGTGCTTCCAGCAGCCAGTCCAGCCCCTTCTGTTCTACCAGACGCCCGACAAATCCCAGCACCGGAGCGCCGTTGACTTCCAGCCCCAGTTTGCGCTGCAGGGCTGCCCGGCACTGGGCTTTTCCGGAGGTATCGTCCGGGCTGTAGTGGAAATCCAGGTGCTGGTCTGACTTCGGGTTCCAGTAACGGTTATCGATGCCGTTCAATATGCCGGTCAAAGCATGGGACCGGTGCTCCAGCAAACCGTCGAGCCCATAGCCAAACTCCGGCGTGCGGATTTCCCGGGCGTAGCTCGGGCTCACAGTGGTGATGGCATCGCTGAACACAAGGCCGCCCTTGAGAAAGGAAAACTGGCCATGAAATTCCAGCTGGTCAAAGCGCCAGAGATGATCCGGCAACCCCAACGCCCTGAACGTTTCATGGGAGAAAAGGCCCTGATACGCCAGGTTATGGATGGTGAAGACAGTGGCGGGCGCGTGCTTGTCGTTGTGCAGAAACACGGGGATCAGGCCGGTTTGCCAGTCGTTGCAATGCACGATATCCGGCTTCCAGGATAACCCCAGTTGCCCCAGCGCCATCATGGCCCCGATTCGGGCAAACAGGTGAAAACGATGGGCGTTGTCCCACCAGTCTTCACCGTTTTCGTTCTGGTACGGGCTGTCACCTTGCCGGTCGAACAGGGCCGGACAATCCACCAGCCAGAGCAGTACCTGGGTCTCCGGCACCTGGGTTTGCCAGAGTGAAACATCGTATTGCCCGAAACGGAAGCGGGCCTTGCGCTGAGAACCGGCCTCCCGGGCCGCCTTGAGTGCAGCGGGATAACCCGGCAGCAGGATCTGGCAATCGTAGCCGAGCCGGCACAGGGCTTCCGGCAGGCTGCCGGACACATCGGCCAGGCCGCCGGTCTTTACCAGGGGAAAGACTTCGCTGGTGGCAAACAGAATTCGGGTCATGCATCGGCCTTCAGAATAATCAGCCCCAGGGGTGGCAGGGTAACCTCCACCGACGCCGGCCTGGCCATCCAGGGGGTGTCGGTTGCAGTCAGGGTAAACGGATTGCCCAGATTACTGCCACCGTAGTAGGTGGAGTCGGAATTGAAGATCTCCTGCCAGTTGCCGGCCAGGGGAACACCAATCCGGTAGTGATGCCGGGGCACGGGGGTAAAGTTGACCACGATCACCAAGGCCTCGCCACCGTGCTGGTCCGGTTTGCGCAGGTAGCTGACCACCGACTGGGTGGAGTCGTGGCAATCAATCCATTCAAAACCGGCTGCATTGTAGTCCAGCCGGTGCAGGGCAGGTTGTTCCCGGTACAGGCGGTTAAGATCCTGCACCAGTTTGTGGATGCCCTGATGCCCTTCGTGTTGCAGCAGGTGCCAGTCCAGCTCCCGTTTTTCACTCCATTCCTGCCGTTGGCCGAACTCGCCGCCCATAAACAGCAACTTGGCACCCGGGTAGGTGAACATGTAGCTGAACAGCAGCCGCAGCGATGCCCGTTGTTGCCAGTCGTCTCCGGGCATTTTCTGGATCAGGCTGGATTTGCCGTGTACCACTTCATCGTGGGACAGCGGCAACAGGAAGTTCTCGGAAAAGGCATACAGCAGCCCGAAGGTGAGCTTGTCGTGGTGGAATTGCCGGTAAACAGGGTCCTGCTGGAAGTAGTGCAGGGTGTCGTGCATCCAGCCCATGTTCCACTTCAGGTTGAAGCCAAGCCCGCCGACTTCCGGTGGCCGGGTAACCTGGGGCCAGGAGGTGGATTCCTCGGCCATCATCAGCACCCCGGGGAATCGGCCCTGGCACACCTGGTTGAGCTCCCGAAGGAAGGCTATAGCCTCCAGGTTCTCGTTGCCGCCGTATTCGTTCGGCAACCAGTCTTCTTCATTGCGGGAGTAATTCAGGTAAAGCATGGAGGCAACGGCATCTACCCGCAGGCCATCCACATGGAAGGTGTCCAGCCAGAACAGGGCACTGCCAATCAGGAAGTTTTTTACTTCATGGCGGCTGTAGTTGTAGATGAGGGTGCCCCAATCCTGGTGCCGGCCCCGGCGCGGGTCTTCATGTTCGTACAGGGCGGTGCCGTCGAACTTTGCCAGCGCGTGTTCGTCATCCGGAAAGTGTCCGGGAACCCAGTCCAGAATTACCCCGATATTGTGCTGGTGGCACTGGTCAATCAGGTAACGAAGGTCGTCCGGGCTGCCGTAGCGGCTGGTGGGCGCGTAGTAGCCGGTGGTCTGGTAGCCCCAGGATTCATCCAGGGGATGCTCGGTTACCGGCAGCAATTCAATATGCGTGAAGCCGCTCTCCAGTACGTATGGAATCAGCTGCTCTGCCAGTTCCCGGTAACTCAGCCAGCGCCCGGAGCCGTGGTGGCGCCAGGAGCCGGGATGCACCTCGTAAATGGAAATGGGGCTGCGTTGCCAGTCAAACCGGTTACGGCTTTCCAGCCAGTCGCCGTCTTCCCAGCAATAACCCCGGCGCTCGGTAACCCGGGCGGCGGTTGACGGCCTGAGCTCGAAGGCCTGGCCGTAGGGATCGGTTTTGGTGAGCTGGTGACCATCGCGGGTCGTAATTGAAAACTTGTACAGGGCGTCAACCTGGACCTTCGGTATGAACACAGACCATACGCCAAAGCCTTCATGCAGCTGCATGGCGTCTGCGCCGGCCTGCCAGTGATTGAAATCACCGACGACACTGACAGCCCTGGCATTGGGGGCCCAGACCGCAAAACGCACACCTTCGGTGCCTTTATGGGTCATGGGATGTGCGCCAAGCACATTATAGATATGCCAGTGCCGGCCTTCGGCCAGCAGGTAGAGGTCGAACTCGCTCAGGGTAGGGCTTTCCATAGTCCTCGGGTTCCCGTTCAGAATGGTACGGCTGGAGGTTAGAGCATTGGACGTTTTTGCCGCTGATCGAAAAATGACCTGAGACAATTTTACGTCATAATTGAATGGTAGTGTTCTAGAATCTTAGAAATCGTCAATGCAGTGTCTATTACCGTTCGCTCAGAACGGGCGGAAGACCAAGCGGGTTTTCAGGGAAGCGGAACTATGCAAATGGCAAAGCGTTACGTCAGCCGCCTCACGCGGCAAACCCTCGCGCTGGTGCTGGCCGGGGGCCGGGGTAGCCGGCTGGAAGACCTCACCAAGTGGCGGGCGAAGCCGGCAGTGCCTTTCGGCGGCAAGTTCCGGATTATCGATTTTCCACTCTCCAATTGCATCAACTCCGGCATCAACCAGGTGGGTGTGATTACCCAGTACAAGTCCCACTCATTGATGCGCCATATCCAGCGGGGCTGGGGCTTTTTGCGGGGCGAAATGGGGGAGTTTGTGGAGCTGCTGCCAGCCCAGCAGCGCATCGAAACCTCCTGGTACGAAGGCACCGCCAACGCAGTACTGCAGAACCTCGACATTATCCGCAGCCACAATCCGGAGTATGTGCTGATTCTGGCAGGTGACCACGTTTACAAGATGGACTACGGCACCATGCTGGCCGCCCATGTGGAGCAGGAGGCAGACGTTACGGTCGGTTGTATAGAAGTGCCCCTGGAAGACGCCAGGGCCTTCGGGGTGATGTCGGTGGACGACAAGCTCCGGATTACCGAGTTTGTTGAAAAGCCGGACAACCCCAAACCCATGCCCGGGCAGCCGGATAAAGCCCTGGCTTCAATGGGCATCTACGTGTTCAGTACCAAAATCCTGTTTGATGAGCTGCTGCGGGACCACGAACTCAGCACACTGTCATCCCACGATTTCGGCAAGGACATTATCCCGTCCATTATCGAACGCCTTCGGGTGTCTGCGTTTCCATTCCGGGACCCGGTCAACAACAAACCGGCCTACTGGCGGGATGTCGGCACCATCGATTCGCTCTGGCAGGCGAATATGGAGCTGGTCGGCGTCAGCCCTGAACTCAACCTGTACGATTCGGAATGGCCCATCTGGACCTACCAGGAACAGATGCCCCCGGCCAAGTTTGTGTTTGATGACGATAACCGGCGGGGCTATGCCGTGGATTCCATGGTCGCCGGCGGCTGTATTGTGTCCGGCGCGCAGGTGCAGCGTTCACTGCTGTTTTCCAAGGTGATTGTCCATTCCTTTTGTACGGTAGAAGACACGGTTATTTTCCCCGATGTGGATATTGCCCGAAACTGCAAAATCCGCCGGGCGGTCATCGACCGGGGCTGCCGGATTCCGGAAGGGACCCGTATCGGCTATGACGCAGAACAGGATGCCAAACGCTTCTACGTATCACCCAAAGGCATTGTGCTGGTAACCCCGGAGATGCTGGAGCAGGACTACCCCCATGGCCTCTGACCACCGCACACCGGTTGTGCTTTGCTGGCACATGCATCAGCCGGACTATCAGGACCAGAGTACCGGCGAATTCCTGTTCCCCTGGGTGTACCTGCACTGCATCAAAGACTACGCCGACATGGCCGCCCACCTGGAAGCCCACCCGGATGCCCGGGCCGTGGTGAACTTTGCGCCGGTGCTGCTGGAACAGATTGAAGAATACCTGGTGCAGATCGAGTGCTGGCGACATAAAGGCACCGGTATTGGTGATCGGGTACTGGCAGCCCTGGTGAGCGAGTCCCTTCCGGAGCCCGGTTCGCCCGGTTTCCTGGACCTGATGGACAAGTGCCTTCGAGCCAATGCCGACCGAATCATCAAACGATTTCCCCCATACCGCAGGTTGTCTGAGCTGGCCGGTTTCTATCGCGCCCGGCCGGATATACAGCGCTATATCTCCGTCCAGTTCCTGGAAGACCTGCTGGTGTGGTACCACCTTGGCTGGATGGGAGAAACCGTTCGCCGGTCTCACCCTGTTATCCGCAGCCTTCAGGAAAAAGGCCATCAGTATTCCCGGGAAGACCGGCTGGCCGTGCTGGATGTCATTGCCGAGCTGCTGGCAGGCATCGGCCCGAGATACCGGCACCTGGAGCAGAACGGGCAGGTAGAACTGGCAATGAGCCCCTGGGCACACCCCATCATGCCGCTGCTGCTGAACCTGAAATCCGCTAGTGAAGCGATTCCTGATATCCGGTTGCCCGAACACGGGCACTACCCCGGAGGAGACCAGCGGGCGGCATGGCACCTGGAAGAGGGCAAGAAAGTGTTCCAGCGGTTTTTCGGCAAACAGCCCACCGGTTGCTGGGCTTCCGAAGGCGCGCTGAGCCAGTCACTGTTACCCCTGTTGCACGATCATGGATTCACCTGGACCGCCAGTGGCGATTCCGTGATCCACAACAGCATGAAACTGGCCCGGAACAAAGGTGCCGGCGATGGCGGCGGTAGTATCCACCGGCCATTCCGGTTCGCTGAACAGCCGCTGACCGTGTTTTTCCGTGATGACGGGTTGTCTGACCTGATCGGCTTTACCTATGCAGACTGGCACGCCCGGGATGCCGTGGGTGACCTGGTGCATCACATGGAGAATATTGCGAAGGACAATCGCAACAACGCCAATGCGGTGATTTCGGTGATTCTGGACGGTGAGAATGCCTGGGAATATTACCCGGAGAACGGCTACTACTTTCTGGACGAGTTGTACCGGGTTCTGGAGAACCACCCGGATCTGAAACTGACCACCTACCGGGATTACCTGGATACTCCGGACTGCCAGCCTGAGGGCCTGCCTTACCTTGTTGCCGGCAGCTGGATTTACGGAACCTTCTCAACCTGGATTGGCGACCCCGACAAAAACCGCGCCTGGGATTTGCTGTGTGAAGCCAAGCAGCATTACGACAAGGTGATGGACAACGGCTCGTTAAACGCAGAACAGAAGGCGGCGGCTGCACGGCAGCTGGGCTTGTGTGAGGGTTCGGACTGGTTCTGGTGGTTCGGGGATTACAACCCAGCTGCTGTAGTGAAAGATTTCGAACACCTTTACCGGCGCCACCTGGTCAACCTGTACGACGCCATCGGATACCCGGCACCACCGAGCCTGTTCCAGCCCCTGAGCCAGGGCGGTGGCGAGCCGGCCCGGGGCGGCGCCATGCGGCCAGGGCACGAATCGGGTGAGGGTTCATGACTCAGGCCCTGCCGCCCGTTTCTGTGTTTTCCCGGCGCCGTGCCGGTGTGCTGCTTCACCCGACAGCCTTGCCGGGCAGCCACGGCAAGCTGGGCGAAAGCGCTCGGAGGTTTGTGGACTGGCTTGCAGCGGCCGGTGTAACTGTCTGGCAAATGCTGCCTATCGGGCCGACCCATCCGGATCTGTCACCCTATCAGTCGCTGTCGGCCCACGCCGGTAACCCAGAGCTGATCGACTTCAGGGAACTGCCCGGCAAACAGGAAAGCCGGGAGATTGACGATGCCTGGCCACAATTTCTGGCCAGCCACAGCCACTGGCTGGATGACTACGCACTGTTTGTGACCATCCGGGCCAGATACCCGGGAACAGCCTGGCCCGACTGGCCCGACCCCCTGCGACGGCGCGATGCCGGCGCACTGACAGAGTTTTCCCGGGCCAATGAATCAGCCATCGAACAGGTGAAGTACGAGCAGTTCCTGTTCCACCGGCAATGGCATGCGCTCAGGGAATATGCCCGGGACCGGGGCGTCCTGATGTTCGGGGACATTCCCATCTTTGTGGCCCACGACAGCGCCGATGTCTGGGCCAATCCGGAGCAGTTCAAGCTGGATGCAAACGGTCAGCCGCTGGCAGTAGCTGGCGTTCCGCCGGATTATTTTTCGCCGGACGGCCAGCACTGGGGTAACCCGCTTTATAACTGGCAGGCCATGGCACGGGATGGTTACCGGTGGTGGCTCAGCCGCCTGGCCAGCCAGCGGGAAAAGTTTGATCTGTTGCGAATCGATCATTTCCGGGGCCTGCAGGCGTTCTGGGAAATTCCTGCCAGTGACCCCCGGCCGGTGAACGGCTACTGGGTGCCCAGCCCGGGGGATGACTTCCTGTCGGCCTGTTTCCGGGAACTGCCGGACCTTCCCCTGGTGGCCGAGAATCTCGGCATTATCGGCGACGATGTGGAGCAGTTGCGCCACCGTTTCCGGCTGCCCGGCATGACGGTTCTGCAGTTCGGCTTTGACGGCAGCCCGGGCAATCCGCACCTGCTGCATAACCACAGGGCGGAAGATCTGGTGTACACCGGTACCCACGACAACGACACCACCCTGGGCTGGTACCACAGCCTTGATGAGCGCACGCGGCAACACGTAAACCACTACCTGAGAATTACCGGCGAAGAGGCAGCGCAGATGCCCTGGCCAGTTATCCAGGCCGCCATGGGATCGGTCTCCGGCCTGGTGATTGTGCCCGTACAGGACTTGCTGGGCCTGGGCTCTGAAGCCCGATTCAACACCCCCGGCACCATCGAGAACAACTGGATATGGCAGCTTCCAGAGCATTATCAGGAGCTTGTGGATATTGCCCGGCTCAGGGAAACGGTTCAGCTATACGGGCGGTAATGTTGCTCCGGTTATTTATTGATCAGAGTCAAGTTGATCAATAAACAAACAGATATAACTGGTGCATGAACAGGACTAACCTGTATCCGCCAGAAACCAAAAGTTTGTGAAAGGGGGCTCGAATGGAACACCGTCTTAGCCAGCGAATTGAAGGGGAGTTGCCTATACTGGTGTACAAGCGTGGTATGCCTGTAGCCACCGGGGCGATAAAAGATGCGTCCAGGCGGGGGCTTTTTATTGTCACCGGCTTTGATGATGTTCGGCTGAACCAGGCCCTGCACTTGTCGTTCCGGTTTCCCGAGCAACCCGAGAAACACCATACGCTGAAGGCCCACGTGGTTCGAAGGGCCGACCAGGGGCTCGGCGTCGATTTTGACAGCGCAGAGAATGACGCAAGGGTCATTTCCGAGCTGATACTCTGGTTGGAAGACCACAAAGACGCAGAAGGCCGGGCGGCCCTCAGACATCGCAAGATTCACTAAAAACCCGAAACGAAAGGAAGAAACAGCAATGGCTAGACTGGAAGGCAAGGTAGCAGCGGTAACCGGCGGAGCATTGGGCCTGGGCCGGGCTATGGTGGAACGGATGGTAGAGCAGGGCGCGGCAGTAGGTGTGCTCGACGTGCTTGATAAAGAAGGCGAAGCCCTGGTGCAGGAACTCACCAAGAAAGGTTTCCGGGTGGCTTACTGGCATTGTGACGTGGCCGATGAAAGCCAGGTGAAAGCAGCGCTGGATGGCGTGGCCGAGCGCTTTGGCAAGCTGAACGTTATGGTGAGCAATGCCGGTATCTCCGGTGCCAACAAGCCGACCCACGAATTGACCGAGGCAGAATGGGACAAAGTTCAGGATATCAACGTAAAGGGTGTGTTTTTCTGCACCAAGCATTCGGTTCCGCACATGCTGAAAGCGGGTGGCGGCAGCATCGTCAACCTGTCCTCCATTTATGGCCTGGTGGGCGCACCGGACTTACCGCCATACCATGCCTCCAAGGGTGCGGTACGGCTGATGTCCAAGACAGATGCCATGATCTACGCCAAAGACCGAATCCGGGTGAACTCTGTCCACCCCGGCTTTATCTGGACACCGATGGTAGAGGGCCACATGAAAACCACCGGAGTGGATCCGGAAGAGGCCAGGAACGCCACCGCCGCCCTGCACCCGCTGGGCCATATGGGCGAGCCGGACGATATCGCCTGGGGTGTGGTTTACCTGGCGTCGGATGAATCCAAGTTTGTAACCGGCAGCGAGCTGGTGATCGACGGTGGCTACACCGCACACTGACGGCTTGAGGCCAGCCCATGACACTTGCCGCCTATTCCATGCGGGCCCTGCCCGACCAGTTGTCGGGGCTTATCTCCCTGGCACTGGACCTGCGCTGGACCTGGCATCACGGCGGTGATCAGTTATGGCGGGCCTTGGACGAAGAAGCCTGGGAAGCCACCCATAATGCCTGGCTGGTGCTCAACGGGGTTGCAGTGGAGCACCTGCAGGCGCTATCCCAGGATCCGGATTTCCTGACGCTCTATCAGGAGCAGGTCAGCCGGCACGAAGAGTTTACCCGGGCTGCGACCTGGTATTCGGATTCCTGCAATAACAAACTCGATGGCGGAATCGCCTGGTTCTGCATGGAATATGGTGTTTCCGAATCCCTGCCTCTCTACAGTGGCGGGCTCGGAGTACTCGCTGGCGATTTCCTCAAAGCTTCCAGTGACCTCGGTGTTCCGGTGATGGCTGTGGGCCTGCTGTATCAGCAAGGATACTTCCGGCAAGCCCTGAACACGGCAGGCGAACAGATCGAATTCCATCCCTACAACGATCCCACCATGTTGCCGGTATCGCCCTTGCGGGACAGCAACGGCGAATGGGCGAGGGTAACCGTGCCTTTTCCCGGAAGGGAGGTTCGGCTTCGGGGCTGGAAAGGCCAGGTGGGGCGTTGCGAGCTCCTGCTGCTGGACAGTAACGACCCCCGCAACGAACCCGGCGACCGGGGTATCACCAGTGAACTTTACAGTGGCGACCCGGAAAAGCGTCTGCAACAGGAAATGGTTCTGGGCATCGGAGGCTGGCGTTTGCTGGAGCTTCTGGATCGGAAACCGGCACTTTGCCACATTAACGAAGGCCACAGCGCCCTGGCCCTGGTAGAGCGGGCCCACCAGTGGCAGCGCAGCCAGCAAACCGATTTCGAAGTCGCCCGCGTTGCCACCCGGGCCACTAACCTGTTTACCACCCACACTTCTGTGGCCGCCGGGTTCGACCGTTTTCCCCGCGCACTGGCGGCGCTGTACCTGGAACCCTGGCTTTCCGGGCAGGGCAACCGCCTGGAGAACCTGCTGGGCATCGCCAATGGTGGCACATCAGACCTGAATATGGCGGGGCTGGCCCTGGGCATGAGCGGCCGCTTCAACGGTGTCAGCCGGATACACCAAAAGGCGACCCAGACCATCTTCCAGCCCTGGTTTGGTCGCTGGCCCACGCCGGATATCCCTGCAGACTACGTGACCAACGGAATCCATACCCCGAGCTGGGATTCTCCGGAATCCGACCAGCTCTGGACTCGTGCCTGTGGCAAGGACCGCTGGCGCCAGCCAATGCTCGATCCGGAACCCATGTGCGACGTTGATGACCTGTCTATCTGGGAAATGCGCCGCAGCCAGCGCCGCCGGCTGGTGGGTTATCTGCGCAAACGCCTGCACGCACAACATTGCGAACACAACTACGGCAGCAACCCGGACGCCGCCTGCGGCCTGTTGCTGGATGCAGAAAGCCTGACACTGGGTTTCGCACGGCGGTTCACGGCCTACAAACGCCCGGACCTGTTGCTGAAAGACCCGGAAAGGCTCATCCGGTTACTGACCACCCGTGACCGGCCGTTGCAGATCGTGCTGGCTGGCAAGGCACATCCGAAGGACAAGGTTGGCAAGGAACTGATCCGGCGCTGGAAAGCCTTTTCGCAGCGCCCGGAAGTGGAAGGCAAGGTAGTGTTCATTGAAGACTACGACCTTGCCGTGGCCGGCCAGCTGATTCAGGGCGTTGATGTGTGGCTGAACACCCCGAGCCACCCGTGGGAAGCCTGTGGCACCAGTGGCATGAAAGTTCTGGTGAACGGCGGACTCAACCTTTCCCAGTTTGATGGATGGTGGGCGGAAGCCTGGAACGATCAGGTTGGCTGGGCGATACGGCCCGGGGCCAGCTTTGAAGAACTGGCACTGGATGGCAGCCATGACGACTCGGATGCCCGGGAACTTTATGAACTGCTGGAACAGCAGGTGATTCCGGAATTCTACCACCTGGATGACAAGGGCTTGCCCGGTACCTGGCTGCAACGCATCCGTGCCAGTATGGACCAGCTGACCGCCCGCTATTCGGCAAACCGCATGGTGCGGGAGTATGTTTCCGACTTTTACCTGCCGATGGCGGCCCAGGGTAACGAGCGCACTCCGGAAATCGCGGCCGAGCTGGTCGCCAACCGAAAGAACGTCTGCCGGCACTGGCCAAAACTCAGGTTTGGCGAACTGACCGAACAGACGGGTGACAACAGCCAGACCTTTTCACTCTGCGTTTACCTGGATGGCCTGGGCCATGAACAACTGACGGTGGAACTGGTGGCGGAAGCGTCGGAGTTCGGGCCAAGACTGGTGCAACCCATGGCTATGGAGCATGCACTGGAGGGATCAGAAGACAGCTATCTGTATCGGGCAACCGTGCCCCCGCGCCCGGCAGGCCACTTCACTCCGAGAATCCGGGTAAAGGATGCCCGCCTGAACCTGCCGCTTGAAGACAGCCACATCCTTTGGTACCGATAGAATCAGCCGCGCCAGAATCCCGGTGATAACACAATCACCACGCTGAGAATCTCCAGCCGGCCCATCAGCATACCCACCGAAAGAGTCCACTTGGCGGCATCCGGCAGCGGGCCGAAGTTACCGGCCGGGCCGATAATGTCGCCCAGTCCAGGCCCAACGTTGGTGAGCGATGTCAGCGCGCCCGACAGCGAAGTGACAAAGTCCAGCTGCAGGGATGCCAGCAGTACCGTAATAATCAGCAGGCACAGCAGGAAAATAAAGGTATAGGCGATCATCGAGGAGATAATCTCGTCGCTGACCGCCCGGCCGTTGTAATTCCGGGTAAACACCGCGCGGGGGTGCAACAGGCGCATCAGCTGCTCCCGCAGGATGATCAGAGACAGCTGGAAGCGGAAAATCTTCATACCGCCGGCCGTAGAGCCGGAACAACCGCCGACAAACATCAGGAAGAAGAAGGCGACGAACGCCAGCGGGCCCCAGGCTGAATAGTCTTCCGAGGCGTAACCGGAGGTACTCACCACCGAGGTAACGTTGAACAGCGTGGAAACATAGTTATGGAAGGGGTCGAATGCTACCGGCGATACCCACCACCGGTGCAGCGTGAGCAACAGTGGCACTACCAGCAGAATCGCCAGGAACAGGCGTACCTGCTGATCCTTGAACAGCACAAAGTGCTGGCCGTGCATTTCCCGCACAAACAGGAAGAACGGCAAGCTGCCGAGCATCATAAAGAAGGTTGCTTCCATAAGGATCAAGTCGTTGAACTTGCCCATGGACATGTCGGAGGTGGAGAAGCCACCGGTAGCGATACTGGTCAAACCGTGGTTGAACGCATCAAACAGGCTCATACCGGATAACCAATAGGTCGTTACTGCGATGACGGTGAACACCAAATAAACGAACAGAAGGCCACGACTGAGGGTTTTCATCCGGGGCAGGGCCTTGTCAGTCCACTCCGAGGATTCGGTCGCAAACAGGCGCATTCCGCCCACCCGCAGGAACGGCAGAACGGCAACGAACATACCGATAATCCCGATGCCACCGAGCCATTGCAGAATGGAACGCCAGAGCAGCAGGTCCCGGTCAAAGTTGTCCAGCCCGCTGAACACGGTAGCGCCCGTGGTGGTAATGCCGGAGGTGCCTTCAAACACCGCATCGGCAGCAGAAATACCGTTATCGCTCAGATAAAAAGGCAGGGACGAGAGCAGGGCGATAATAAACCAGCTGGATACGGTCAGAACAAACATGTATCGGGGCTTGAGCTCCCGATTATTGTTGCGGGTAAGCAGGATACCCAGAATACCCAGCACACAGACGATCGCAGCAGACTCTGCAAACGCCATGGCATTAGGCGCGCCGGAGGGAGTTCCGGCCAGGAGAAACACCGGTAACGTCATGAAAGCACTCAAAAGTACAAACATCACGCTGACAATAAAAATAACAGGATTTAGATTTCTCAAGGTGCGCCCGTACCAGCTGACAGTGAGAGGCCGTCAGGATACCCGCGGTGCCCTGTATCCGCAAGGTAACAGCCCGCGTGGCGCAGGATTACCGGCAAATTAAAACACTGTAAATTCCGGGTAAATGCGGAACCTTACTATGGCCAGTGCCGTTGAGTTGGTGCAAGTTGATAACAGGAGTGCAACACAGCTCCGTTTTTCACCAAGGAGAAACGCTATGACTATCAAAAAGAATGTTCTGATTGCGTCTGTGGCTACGGCCGGCATTGCCATGGCTGGCGCCGCATCGGCCCAGGATATGTACAAATCTGGCGTTGGAGGTTTGTATGCGGGTGCGAATTACACGTTTATGAACGCGGATTTTGACGGAATTGGTGATGCCGACGCGGGAACACTGTCCGGCAAGGTTGGTGTAATGGCCACCGAATACTTTGGAGTGGAAGCTCGCGCGGGTTTTGGTGTAGATGACGATACCGTTCGGGGCGTTGACGTTAAACTGGACAACTTCTTCGGCGGCTACGCCACCTTCAACATGGTAAATGAGAGCCCGATTACGCCTTACGGGGTGCTGGGTTTCACCCGTATCGAAGCTGAGGCAGGTAATGCCAAGGACGACGACTCCGACTTTTCTTATGGCGCTGGCGTGAACTTCGCCTTCGCCCCGAACCTGTCCGCAAACCTGGAGTACATGCGTTACTACGATGATAACGATGTAACCGTGGACGGCCTGGGCATCGGCATGCAAGTCAATTTCTAACCCCGCGCCCAACGCACAAAGCCCGCCGGAAGCCTCTTCCCGCGGGCTTTTTCATGCTCAGCCGTTTATAAAGGATCCGAGTAACAACACCCCGCCATAGCCCAGCGTATAGGCGGCCAGCAAATGCAGGGCATAGCGCATGTAGGTGCCAAAGGTGAGCCCCTGAATCTTGCTCATGGCGACAATGCCTGCGGCAGAGCCGATCACCAGCAAAGAACCGCCCACACCCACGGCGTAGGTAAGCCCCATCCATTCCGCAGGGCTCATATCAATTCCCGATTTCAGCAGTGCAGCGGTCAACGGAACGTTGTCTATAATCGCCGAGAAGATGCCCATCAGATAATTGGCGTAGACCGGCGGCAGCACGTCATAGATGGCCACCAGCGAATCCAGCGCATGGATTTCCTTGAGCATACCCACCAGCAACAGAATACCGAGGAAAAACAGCAGGGTTTCGAACTCGATCACCCGAATGTATTCCAGGATCGGGTCCAGGTCTTCGTCGCTGCTCATGAACCGGGACACCAGGAACATGATAGAAAGACCGAACAGAAAGGTAAGAACCGGCGGGATGCCAAACAGGGCATTTCCGCTGATGGTGCCGATAATGGTCGCCAGGAACAGAATCGCGATGATCACATCAACCTTTCGCACTTCATTGGAGCTGGCTTGCAGAGTCACCGTTCCGGACAGCCCGCCGGAGAGGAACACCGCCAGGATAAACACCGTGATCGAGGCCGGGATGGCCAGCGTCAGCAATGTCAGAATCTCTACCTTGTCGGCCAGGAAGATCATCAGCGTGGTTACGTCGCCGGTAATCAGCGAGACACCACCGGAGTTCACCGCAAACACAACCAGAACAATAAATTGAAGGCGTTTCTTGAGTTCAAGGTTCAGGGACAGGATCAGTGAGCAGGAAACGAGGGTAGCGGTGATATTGTCCGCCAGGGACGAGAACACAAAACAGAACAGGCCGGTGAGAAACAGCAACCGGCGTTCCGTCACTTTGCGTGGCATGATCAGGTAGATCATGTTCTCGATCATGCCTTTCTTGTTCAGGTAAGCCACGAAGGTCATCGCCGCCACCAGGAACAACCAGAGCCCGGCAATCTCGGCAATACTTTCAGACAGCCCGGCAGAGACCGCGGCAGTTTCATCCTGGCTGCCACTGAAAAGAAACAGCAACACCCAACTCAGGGTGCCAAAAAACAGGGTCGTCTTTGCCTTATTAACGTGGATGACTTCTTCGAAAATCACGCCAAGAAGCGCAAGTACCGCAACCGCAATCAGAACAGCATCAAGAGCAGGCATATTAGGATCCTGAACCGCAGAAAAGGAATAGCTGCCCCTGAATGAGCCGCCGGGAAAGTCGTTGGCGATTCTAAACCTGTATGGCGCTTATCACAAAGTCTCCCAGTCAGATATCGTATTTAACATAATATACATTATGCGCAGTACGGTATGGGGGTATCTGTTCAGACAGGTAAGCCCTTCATGTCGTCAGAATGGCAAACACAGGCCCCGCCGTATTTCACAGAAACGCCTCTAAAGCCTCAATCAAGCCCTGGTGGGGATTCTGCACACGCAGCCGGCCACTTTCCAACTCTGTGGTAACGGTAAAGCGCAGGACAACCTGGCCGGCCATCACAATCTGCACGGGCTGGCCCAGGTTTGCCCTGGTCATTTCGTGGAGCTCAGTTCGGCCTTGGTCGTCGAGAACAATCCATAGAAGCCCGTCTTCCGAGATTGACGCTTTCTCTACCCGTTCGACGGGCACAGAAAACTCGACGACCGCAGGTTGTTCATCCCATAGCGTCTCTGCACCTGAAAGACCTGGAAACGCAAACAGGCACACCGAGAACGCAGCGGCGGTTACCAATCCCGATAAGCCGTTTTTTATATCCATAACTCGCTGTGAAACCCCATTATCGTCGTATCAACTGAAGCAGAGAAATTCCTGAGGCGCCGAAACGCTTGAGAGTTACTGCATGAAGAGTTGGCGATAACTCACTGAATTGTATAAACTCTCAATATGTCCAATATTTAGGAGTATTGGACATTTCAGGCTTCCCGACCGTACAACACAATTCGCAAACAAGGCTGCCCAGATGAACGCCAGGCCAGGATTTCCCGGTTTTCCGCTGTTTGATACCGCTGATCTTATCCACGAACAGGCTGAGCTTGCGCTTTATCCGGATCTGCTTGCAGCGGTGAATGCGGTGCCCATCAACCCGGACAAAGCCCGTCAGGACTTCTACACCGCCCGCCGTTTCCTCGAAAAATACAGCGATGTTTCCGGCACATACAACCGTTTTCGAAGCGAAATCCAGCGTTTTCTCAACTACACCTGGCTGATTGCCCGCCGTCACCTTGCCCAGGCAGACAGCGACCTGATCACAGGCTACTTTGCCTTTTTGAAAACCCCTCCGGCCCCCTGGATATCCCGTGGGATCTATCCGGCATTCGTCTCTCAGGCAGATCTGCGTCGTTCCAATCCGGACTGGCGACCCATGGCGCTTCGATCCAAAGCCGTACAGGCGCCCTACTCTGTTACCCAAGCCAGCCTGAACGCCAGCCGCACGGCACTGCAGACCTTCTTCAAATACCTGGTGGCCCACGATTATCTGCCCAAAAATCCGATGATTGATGTCCGCAAGCGCGACCGGAACGCCAAACCCAGCCTCAACCAGGACCGGGACGCCGAAGTGCGGCGTCTGACAGACTGGCAATGGTCGTTCCTGCTGGAAACCCTCACCGAACTGGCGGACAGCAACCCGAAATTCGAGCGTAACCTGTTTGTGATCGTGACCATGAAAAGCCTGTTTCTGCGGGTCAGCGAACTGGCACCGCGACCAGTGGACCGGAACCAGGTGCGTACCCCCTGCTTTGGTGATTTCCGCCGAACCATTGTCGATGGCGAACCCTACTGGGTGTATTCGGTGTTCGGTAAAGGCGACAAAACCCGGCAAGTTACCTTGCCAGACGCCTACCTGGATTACCTGAAGCGCTGGCGAGGCCATCTTGGGCTGCCCTCTCCGTTGCCGGTGCCCGGCGAATCCACGCCCATTCTGCCCTCAGCCAAGGGCGATGCCATCGGCAAGCGCCAGGTGCAACGGATCTACGAACAAGCCATGGTCGCCACCGCGGACCGTATGGAACGAGAAGGGTTCATGGATGAAGCCAGGCAGATGCTGGCGATTCGCTCCGAAACCCACTATCTGCGCCACACCGGTGCCAGCCAGGCCATTGAGGCCGGAGCGGATATCCGCCACATCAGCGAAGAACTCGGCCATGCCAACGCCACCTTCACTGAATCCGTCTACGTCAACTCGGAACAGGCCCGCAGGCGAACGGAAGGCCGTCGCCGGCGGGTATAAATGCTGGTTCCGTTAAACGATACCCAGCGAATGGTTTACCCCGTCACGAATTTCGCGGTAGCGCTCGGCATCGTTGGCGAGGATTTCCAGGTTATCTTCCGGAAAGATTGCTTTTAGCTTGCTCCTGGCTTCGTCTGTGTTTAACCGCGCCGGCATCAGCTGTTCCAGTGCGCGCAACATCACTTCCGGCGAAACCGAGGCTCCGGGCGATGCACCCAGCAAGGTGCCATAGGTCTTGTCGCTGGAGACGATTATCTCCGTGCCCATCTGCAGGTCGCCATCTTTAATGATCTGTACCCGCTGCCCGGCTTCCACGGCTTGCCAGTTGAACTTGTCACCAAGCCCGGGGGCGAACTTCTCCAGCGAATCCAGCATGCTCTGCTCGCCTTTGAAGGTCTCGGAGACCAGGTATTTCACCAGTGGGAAGTTCTCCATGGCCACGTTCAACAGGCCCGGAATGTCGTGCAGGCGCATGGAGCGGAGATAGTCAATAAAGCCCCGGCCTTTCTCAAGAACCGGTTTAAAGGAGGCAAACGGCCCGAATAACAGGTAATGCTGGCCATTGGCCACCCGCAGATCCAGGTGCGGAACAGACATCGGGGGTGCGCCCACTTCTGCCCGGCCATAGGTTTTGGCGCGGTATTGGTCCGCCTGCTCCGGCGTAACCGGCGCCTGCAGGAAACGGCCACCCACCGGGAAGCCGGCAAAGCGCCTGGCAAACGGAAGATGGCTCCGTTTCAGGAGCGGGAAGGCGCCACCGCCGGCGCCAACAAACAGTACGTCAGCTTTATATTGGGTGGACGTACCGTTGCGCTCGGTTTCCAGCACCCAGCTGCCGGCGGGGCTGCGGTGTGCCCGCTTTACGTGTACACCGTACTCAATGGCCACGCCCAAATCCCGGTCAGCGTACGCAGCCATTTGTTCTGTCAGAGAGCCGAAGTTCACATCCGTGCCGGTTTCAATCACCGTGGCAGCCATCTTTTCATGGCGCGGCCGGCCTTCCATGGTGAAAGGGATCCAGCTTTTTATCTCATCAAAATCATCGGAATACCGCATACTTTCGAAGAAATGATGGCCAGACATTTCCTTGTGCCGAAGCGCCAGCTCTTCAATGAAGGATTCCGAGACCAGGGTGCAGTGCTTGGTCTGGTTGATGAACGTAGAGGGGTCTTTAATGGCACCCTTTTCGACCAGGTAGGCCCAGAATTGCTTGGCCACGTTGAACTGGGCGTGGATTTTCAGGGCTTTCTCAACAGAAATAACCTCGCCATCCACCGGGGTGTAGTTGAGCTCGCAGTTGGCTTCGTGGCCGGTTCCTGCGTTGTTGAACACCCAGGAGTTGCCTGCTCCCGGGCCATCCAGCCGTTCCAGTATGGTGATATCCAGCTCGGGTGCCAGTTCCTTTGCCAGTGTGGCAAGGGTGACACCCATAATGCCTGCGCCGATAACAATTACCTTCATAGCCTGTGCCCGCCCGAGTCGGTTGTAGGAGTTTGTTCATCAAAGCCTTTTGGCCAGTGTACTCCTACTGCTGCATGTGCTCTACATCCTCACGGGCATCACGCAAAAAGGACTCCACGGTTTCTCCGGGCAGAAGCAATTGCTGTTCTATCATCGAATCCCGCCAGTCAGACTCTGCAAAGATGCAGCGGTATTCGTTCGGGAACTCTACATAAAGGCGTTTGAAATACTCCCTTGCCCGCACCTTGTTCGGCTCTTTGCGGCGGGATTCCAGTACAGCCATGTTGTACAGCGCCCCGGCCCTGACCTGGTCCGGCTGGCTATCGTCTTTGTAAATCCGTTCAAGGCGGCTGAGCACTTCATTCACACCGGTTAGCCGGTATTCCCTGAGGATCTCTGTGGCGGATTCCATCACCCGGTCTTCGCCGCGCCGGCAGGGTGAGTTGGCATGGTCCTGCACATATTGATCGATGGCCCGCTCTACTTCATGGCGGTGTTTGTGGTCCTGCTTCTGTTCATACACAAAGCCGGTACCCACGCCGGTGGCAATGGTGCCGGGCATACAGCCGGCTACCAGCCCGGCCAAGGCCAGGGACCCGGCAACGCCGAACGCCCTGAGAGATTTCATCTGTGTCATCTGGTCATCCCTGATGGTCTGGAATACGTAGGTTACAATCGACGAATGTCGGGTAACATACGATAACGGTCATATCGTACCGGTACCGTGACCCCTGTATTAAAACCGAAAAGGAGTAATCGAATGGCAAATACCAAAGCATACGCCGCCACTGCGCCGGATTCCGGCCTGGCCCCCTACGCCATTGACCGCCGGGAGCTGCGTGCCGACGACGTAGCCATCGAAATCGACTACTGCGGTGTCTGCCACAGCGATCTCCACACCGTCGAGAACGATTGGGGCGGCTCGAAGTACCCGGTTATTCCCGGGCACGAGATTGTGGGCCGGGTAACCGCCGTGGGGCTGGATGTAAAAGCCTATAAAGAGGGTGACCTGGTGGGCGTGGGCTGCATGGTAGACAGCTGCCGTACCTGTTCCGCCTGCGAATCCGGGCTGGAGCAATATTGCGATGAAGGCTCTACCATGACCTATGGCAGCCTGGACCGGCACGATGGCACCGTTACCCACGGCGGCTACTCGGAACGAATCGTGGTCAGCGAACGCTTTGTGGTTCGCGTGCCAGAGAAACTGGACCCGGCCGCCGCCGCACCGATTCTGTGTGCGGGCATCACCACCTACTCGCCCCTGAAGTACTTCAACGTCGGCAAGGGCCACAAGGTCGGCGTTCTGGGCATGGGCGGCCTTGGCCACATGGGTGTGAAATTCGCCAAGGCGCTGGGCGCGGAAGTGACTATCTTCACCCGCTCCGAGGCCAAGGTGGCGGAAGCGAAGAAGCAGGGCGCAGACCATGTGATCATCTCTACCGATGAGGCGCAGATGAAGGCAGCGGCCAACTCCTTCGACTTCCTGCTCGACACCATTCCGGTGGCCCACGACCTGAACCCCTACCTGAAATGCCTGAAGCACGATGGCACCCATATTCTGGTGGGCCTGCTGACGCCGGTTGAGCCAGCGCTGCAAGCCGGGCTGCTGGTTACCAAGCGCCGGGTGATTGCCGGTTCCCTGATCGGTGGCATGCCGGAAACCCAGGAAGTGCTGGATTTCTGTGCCGAGCACAACATTACCTGCGACATCGAGATGCTGGACATCCGCAACATCAATGAAGCCTACGAGCGCATGAAAAAAGGCGACGTGAAGTACCGTTTCGTGATTGATATGAAGACGCTCAAACAGGGCTGATCAGCCCGCCGAAAGCGCCCGGGCGGGAAATATCCTGCCCGGGCGGTCTTTGACAATCCGCTAATAACCAATCCGGTTGCAAAGGGTTAGCATGGGTCTATTGTTATCGACTCTGACCCTGGACAAGCCGAATGACCTTTGCACGCATTGCCGGAACCGGCTCCTACCTGCCGGACAACATTGTGACCAACAAGGACCTGGAACAGCGGGTAGACACCTCTGACCAGTGGATCCGTGAACGCACCGGCATCGAACAACGCCATATCGCCCTGCCCGGCCAGACCACCGTAGACCTTGCCGAACAGGCTGCCCTGAGGGCCATTGAAGCCGCGGGCATCGATGCCAAAGACATCGACCTGATTGTGTTTGCCACCACCACGCCCGATAAAGTCTTCCCCAGCTGTGCCTGTATTCTGCAGGCCCGCCTTGGTATCGAGGGCTGCCCCGCGTTCGATATCCAGGCCGTGTGCAGCGGCTTTGTGTACGCCCTGGCCACTGCAGAAAAGTTCATCCGTACCGGCTCCAGCAAGAAGGCGCTGGTGATCGGAGCCGAGGTATTCTCCCGCATTCTCAACTGGGACGACCGGGGCACCTGCGTACTGTTCGGCGATGGTGCCGGCGCGGTGATTCTCGAGGCCAGTGAAGAAACCGGCATTCTGTCTACACACCTGCACGCCGATGGCCGCTATGAAGAGTTGCTACACGTGCCCTGCGGTGTCGCCAACGACTTCGATGCGGTCAAGGCCGGCAAGGCGTTTGTGGAGATGAAGGGTAACGAAGTGTTCAAGGTGGCGGTAAACACCCTGGGCCGGATCGTCGATGAAACCCTGGAAGCCAACCAGATGGAAAAATCCGACATCGACTGGCTGGTGCCGCACCAGGCCAACCTGCGGATTATTTCCGCCACCGCCCGCAAGCTCGGCATGTCGATGGACCAGGTTGTGGTCACCGTTAACCGCCATGGCAACACCTCGGCCGCCTCTGTGCCCCTGGCGCTGGACGAAGCCGTTCGGGATGGCCGCATTCAACGTGGCCAGGTGGTGTTGCTGGAAGCGTTTGGCGGGGGCTTTACCTGGGGTTCCGCCCTGTTAAGGTACTGATCTATATTCCCTGAAGTGCTTTCATTATTTATTTTTAGTATTTTTAGTTCTTAGCAACCTTTGCTAGATTGCTCCTCAGATTCACTGATTCCAATCTGAGGAGCTTTCCATGAAACACCTGCTAAAAGGATTTGCACTGGGCGCTGCCCTGCTCTCCGCCCAACCAGCCCTTGCCGCTGACCGGGAGCTACTCAATACTTCTTACGATATTGCCCGCGAGCTGTTCGCCGCCTACAACGTGGAATTCAAGAAGCACTGGCAGGAAAAGACCGGTGAAACCCTTGAAGTTAACCAGTCCCACGCCGGTTCTTCCAAGCAGGCCCAGGCCATTATTCAGGGTCTGAAAGCCGATGTGGCCACCTTCAACCAGGTGACCGACATCGACATCCTGCACGAACGCGGCAAGCTGATCCCCGAAAACTGGGCCGAGCGCCTGCCCAACAACAGCTCCCCTTACTATTCCACCATGGCGTTCCTGGTTCGCAAGGACAACCCGAAGAACATTCAGAACTGGGATGACCTGGTTCGCGAAGACGTTGCCCTGGTGATGCCGAACCCGAAAACCTCCGGTAACGGCCGTTACACCTACCTGGCCGCGCTGGGTTATGCCCAGGACACATTCGGCGACGATCAGGACAAGGTTGACCAGTTCCTGGCGGATTTCCTGGGCCAGGTACGGGTATTCGACAGTGGCGGCCGTGGAGCCACCACCACCTTCGTTGAGCGTGGCATTGGCGATGCGCTGCTGACCTTTGAATCCGAAGTACTCAACCTGGCCGACCGTCTGGGCGATGAGTACGAAGTAGTCACCCCTAACGTGAGCTTCCTGGCCGAGTTCCCGGTCACCTGGATTGATGACTACGTAAGGCAGAACGGCACCGAAGAACTGGCGAAGGAATACCTGACCCATCTGTATTCTGAAGAATCCCAGCGCCTGCTGGCCGGCTTTAACTACCGGGTTCACAATGAGGTTGTGAAAGCCGAGAACGCCGACCGCTTCAAGGAGCTCAAGCTCAAGTCCATCGATGAAATCGCCGGTGGCTGGGAAAACGCCATGAAGGTTCACTTCACCAGTGGCGGCAAACTCGACCAGCTGCAGCGTCGGCGGTAAGAGGCGAGCATGTCGGTATCCGCTCAAGCAGGCGCCGCCCCCGTGCGGCGCTTTGCCGGTCGAAGCAAACGGGTGTTACCGGGGTTTGGTCTGAGCCTCGGTATTTCCCTGTTCTTTGTCAGCCTCGTGTTGCTGCTGCCCCTGACCGGGCTGGTCGTGGAAACCTCCGGCATGACCTGGGATCAGTTCGTATTCACCATCACCGATCCCCGGGTGATCGAATCCTACAAGGTGACTCTCTGGACTGCGCTGGCAGCCTCGTTGTTCAACGGCCTGTTCGGGTTGCTCCTGGCCTGGGTGCTGGTGCGCTATGAATTCCCCGGCAAGCGGCTGATCGATGCGGTTGTCGACCTGCCCTTCGCCCTGCCCACGGCGGTTGCCGGCATCACCTTGGCTACCCTGTTCGCCCAGAACGGCTGGTATGGCCAGGTGCTGGCAAAAGCCGGTATTGAGGTTGCCTTTACCCCGCTGGGTATCGTGGTTGCCATGGCCTTCACCAGCATTCCGTTTGTGGTGCGCACCGTTCAACCGGTTCTGGAAGAGCTGTCTCCGGCGGATGAAGAGGCCGCTGTCAGCCTTGGTGCCTCCGATGCCCGGGTTTTCCGGAAAGTGATTTTCCCGTCCCTGTGGCCAGCCCTGGTGACCGGCATTGCCTTGTCCTTCACCCGCAGCCTTGGTGAGTTCGGCGCCATTATCTTTATTGCCGGCAACACCCCCTATGTCAGCGAAGTGACCAGCCTGATGATCTTCGTGCGCCTGCAGGAATACGACTACGCCGCCGCCAGTGCCATTGCCTCTATGGTCTTGTTGGTCTCCCTGGTGCTGCTGTTCGCCATCAATCTGTGGCAAGGCCGGTATCTGCGCCGGCTGGAGGGTCGATAGATGTCGACGGAACAGCACAGAGTCGGTGACCAGCCCTGGGTTCGCCGAAGCCTGATCGGCCTGGCGGTGAGCCTGACCGTGATCCTGCTGGTCATTCCGGTGGTGGTGATCTTTACCGAAGCACTTAGCGCCGGCTGGAGCACCTTCAGCGATAACATTCTGGACGAATACAGCCTGCACGCCATCGGGCTGACGCTGCTGGTAGCCCTGCTGACGGTGCCACTGAACCTTGTTTTCGGTACCGCACTGGCCTGGGCCGTTACCCGGTTCCGCTTTCCCGGCCGCAAACTGCTGATCACCCTGATTGATATTCCGTTTGCCGTGTCTCCGGTGGTGGCCGGTTTGCTTTACCTGCTGCTGTATGGCCGCAACGGCTGGCTGGGTGGCTGGCTGAGCAGCCACGATGTTCAACTGATGTTTGCCTGGCCCGGCATTGTCATGGTCACGGTGTTTGTAACCTGCCCGTTCGTGGCCCGGGAGCTGATTCCGCTGATGCAGCAACAAGGCAGCGAAGAGGAAGAAGCCGGCGTGGTTCTGGGCGCATCCGGCTGGCGGATTTTCCGCAAGATCACCCTGCCCAACATCAAATGGGCACTGATTTACGGCGTGGTGCTCACCAACGCCCGGGCCGTGGGCGAGTTTGGTGCAGTGTCTGTGGTGTCCGGCAATGTTCGCGGACAAACCAATACCTTACCGCTGCATGTTGAACTGCTTTATCAGGATTACAACGTGGCCGGCGCGTTTGCCGCGGCCTCGCTGCTGGCAGCTATCGCCATACTGACACTGATCGCCAAGGCCATTGTGGAATGGCGACAGTCCCGAATTGAACACCCGGCGCCGAAAACAGGAGGTGCATGATATGAGCATCACAATCGATCGCATCAAGAAATCTTTCGGCAAGTTCCAGGCCCTGAACGATGTCTCTCTGGATATTCCTGAAGGCAAACTGACCGCCCTGCTCGGGCCATCCGGTTCCGGCAAGACCACCTTGCTGCGGATTATTGCCGGGCTGGAATCGTCGGATTCCGGCCGGGTGCTGTTTGGTGGCGACGATGTCAGTAACCTGCACGTTCGGGACAGAAACATCGGTTTTGTTTTCCAGCACTACGCCCTGTTCAAGCACCTGACGGTCGCCCAGAACATCGCCTTCGGCCTGGAATCCCTGCCCCGCAGGAGCCGGCCCTCGAAGCAGGAAATCAACGCACGGGTAGCGAAACTGCTGGAAATGATTCAGCTGCCACAGCTGGCAGACCGCTATCCGGCCCAGTTGTCCGGTGGCCAGAAGCAGCGGGTCGCGCTGGCGCGGGCCCTGGCTACCAAGCCACGCATCCTGCTGCTGGACGAGCCGTTCGGCGCGCTGGACGCCAAGGTACGTAAGGATCTGCGCCGCTGGCTGCGTGCCTTGCACGATGAATTCCACTTCACCAGTATCTTTGTAACCCACGATCAGGAAGAAGCGCTGGAACTGTCTGACCAGGTGGTCGTAATGAGTCAGGGCAAGGTGGAGCAGGTCAACAGTCCGACTGGCCTGTATGCCCGCCCCGAAAGCCGCTTTGTGTTCGACTTCCTCGGTCACGTAAACGTGCTGTCCGGTGTGGTGAAAGGCCAGAGCCTGGTGCAGGGCAACGCGCGGGTGGCCTTGCCCGGTGTGGTGAATAACCAGGAAGCCCAGTTGTACCTTCGCCCCCACGAAGTGCAACTGGCCAAGGCCCCGGTGGCCCACGCCCGCTTGCCGCTGCGGATTGAAGCCATCAGCCTGATTGGTTCGGAGGTGCGCATCGAGCTGGCTCCGGAAGGCTGGGAAAGCAATGAAATCTGGGAAGTCGGCATGAGCCATGGCGAGTTTGCCCGCCATAACCCCACCCGGGGCGAGTTGTGGTACGCGATCCCTGCGGTGGGCCACCTGTTTGCCGGAGACAGCGCCCAGCCGGAAACCGTAGACTGGCACAGCACGGCCCACGCCAGCGCTGCCAATATGTGAGCGTTCCGGCCATCGGATCTGATTGAAACAGTCTTTTGGTTCCGGCGTCAGCCGGTTATAGTCGTGTCATATAAAAACAAACGTCCAGGAAGCAGTCTCCATGACACGACGCCGGAAACAGCAGCACAAATCCCCTTCGGTTATTATCATCGGCACCGGTTTTGGTGGCATTGGCATGGCCATCCAGCTGCAGAAAGCGGGTATCCGCGACATTACCCTGCTGGAAAAAGCGGGGGCCGTGGGCGGAACCTGGCGGGACAACACCTACCCCGGTGCCGCCTGCGACGTGCAATCGCACCTGTATTCCTACTCGTTTGAGCCCAAACACGACTGGACCCGGAAATTCGGCACCCAGCCCGAGATTCTGGATTACATCGAATCCTGCGTTCGCAAACACAACCTCGAGCCCCTGATCCGCTTCAACCAGACGGTGGAATCCGCCGAGTTTGATGAACAGACCAACCAATGGCAGATAACCACCGGCGCCGGCGACACTTTCCGGGCCGATGTACTGATCACCGCAACCGGTCAGCTTAACCGCCCTGCCATGCCGGATATTCCCGGCCTGGAGGATTTCGGCGGTGAGAGTTTCCATTCCGCCCGCTGGAACCACGACATCAACCTGGAGGGCAAACGGGTTGCCGTCATCGGCACCGGCGCGAGCGCCATCCAGTTTGTGCCGGAAATCACCGCGAAGGCGGCCCATTTGGACCTTTACCAGCGCTCTGCCGCGTGGGTGCTGCCCAAACCGGACAAAACTTTCACCCCGCTGGAACAAACACTGTTCGCAAAGCTGCCCCTGTGGGACCGGCTGTATCGCGGGATGATTTACCTGAAGAACGAAGTGCGCGCCCTGGCGTTCACCCGTTTCTCGGGGTTACTCGAGTTCTTTGCCAATCGCGCCCGCAACGAAGCGCGCCGCTGGGTAACTGACCCGGACAAGCTCGCCGAATTGATTCCGGAATACCGGATTGGCTGCAAGCGCATCCTGATTTCCAACGACTGGTACCGGGCCGTAAACGAGCCCCACGTGAACCTGATTACCGGTGGCATCACCCGGTTTGACGAAACGGGCGTGGTGTCAGAAACCGGTGAACACCGGCCTGCGGATGTGATCATTTTCGGCACCGGCTTCCGGGCCACCGAATTCCTGTCGCCCATCCACATTACCGGTCGCAACGGCGTGTCCCTGAACGAGGCCTGGGCCAATGGCAGCAAGGCATTCAAAGGCATCACCGTAAGCGGATTTCCGAACCTGTTCATGTTGTACGGCCCCAACACCAACCTGGCCCATAACTCTATTCTGTACATGCTGGAATCCCAGTTCCGCTACGTGCTGAGCGCGCTCAGGGCACTGTCCCGCTATCCGGGGCAGGCAATGGATGTGCGGGAAGACCGCCAGAGCCGTTACAGCCAGGTGGTACAAAGAGGGCTGGATGGCAGCGTGTGGGAGGCCGGCTGTACCTCCTGGTATCTGGATGAGCACGGTCGCAACACTGTGAACTGGCCAGGCTTTACCTTCAGTTACCGCTTTGCCACGCGGTTTGTCGATACAGCCGACTATCAGTTCCTGAAACCCCGTTCCGAAAACGCCTGACTCCCGTTCAAGCCGCTGCCCTGCACGGCTTGAACTTATCGCTAATTCATAGGATGATTGGTTCATCATATCGAGGGATGATCCACAATGCTCAAACCGATCCGAAAAGGCTCCCTGGTGGAAACGGCCATTGAAAGCCTTCGTCAGAATATTGAAAGCGGTGAATGGCCAGTAGGTACTCGCTTACCTGTAGAAGCAGAGCTTTCGGAGGCTCTGGGCATCAGCCGTAACACCATCCGGGAAGCGGTCCGGGTACTTGTTCACGTTGGCATGCTGGAAACCCGCCAGGGCGACGGTACCTACGTAAGGGCCAATCGGGATGCCGGAGAGACGCTCCGGCGCATTGCCCGCAGCAAACTGGCGGAGCAGATAGAGGTTCGGATCATGCTGGAAACCGAAGCGGCCAGGCTCGCCGCCGGGCGGAGAACCGAGCAGGACCTGAAGGCCATGACCAGTGCCCTGGACGCACGGGCTGCCGCCGGAGAGCGGGTTGCCGAGCGCATACAGCACGACGAGCACTTTCACCACGCGCTGGTTCGGGCATCCGGCAACTCGGCATTGATTGAGCTCTACGACTACTTCTCCCACGCCGTCAGTCAGACCATTGAGCAGACAGAAACCGACTCGGACCTTCCGGAACCCACCCAGGAAGACCATGAGCTGCTGCTGGCGGCTATCCGCCGAAAAGATGCAGCCAAGGCCGAGGCGCTGTCCCGCGCCCTGCTCACCCCAAGCCTGAAAGCCCTGACCGGGGAGGATTAAGCCGTGAAGTTCCGGATCGATACCTTCACATTGTTGTTGCTGGGCGCCATTGTCCTGGCGTCTTTCCTGCCGGTAACGGGAAGTGCGGCCGATGCCCTGGCCACCACTGGCACCATTGCGGTTGCGCTGCTGTTCTTTTTTCACGGTGCGGCACTGTCACGACAACAGATTATTGACGGCGCCACCCACTGGCGGCTGCACATCCTGATCACTTCCCTCACCTTTGTGTTCTTTCCGCTGGCAGTACTTCCGGTCAACGCACTTAGCGGCATAGCACCGGACTGGATGCCGAAAGACCTGGGGCTGGGATTCCTCTATCTGGGGGTACTGCCTTCAGCGGTGTCCTCTTCCATTGCCTACACCGCCATGGCCCGGGGCAATGTGCCGGCAGCCATCTGCAGTGCGGCCGCCTCCAATGTGTTCGGCATGATGCTGACACCGTTTCTGTTGCTGTTGCTGGTTTCCACGTCTGGCACCGGCGAATTTGCGGTGCTTGAAGCACTCAAGGACATTATCCTTCAGTTGCTCTTGCCGTTTGCGGTGGGCCACGCCCTGCGGCCCTGGCTGGGCGGGTTCCTGGGCAGGAACGAGAAGCTGATGGCACGGTACGATCAGTGCGTTATCTGGATTATCGTCTATTCCGCCTTCTCTCACTCTGTGGTCAGCGGGCTCTGGCAGAACCTGCCGGTTCAGGCCATTGTACTGGCGATTGTCCTCTGCTTCGGGTTGCTGGCGCTGTTTATGCTGATTGCACGGCTGATGGTGAGAAAACTGGGCTTCAGCCTGGAAGACGAAGCCGCGGTGGTGTTCTGTGGCTCCAAGAAGAGCCTGGCGTCAGGACTGCCGATGGCCAAGGTGCTGTTCTCCGGCCACCCCGGGTTTGGCATGATCGTGCTGCCCATTATGTGCTACAACCAGATTCAGGTGATTGTAGGGGCCATCCTGGCCCAGAGGTACCGGGTAAAGATCGAGCAGGCCTCAGCCGCCGCCCATACCACCGAATAACGCAGCCAGAATTGCCAGCCCGACAATCCAGCCGATCACCGCCGGCCAGAAATTCATCATCTGCGGCGGCTGTTCGGCCTGGTTATCAAAACCCTGGTCATCGGCCATTCCGGATTCCGGATAGTTTCTCTCATCCGGTTCCGGATTGGCCTCCTGCACGCTGAACCATTCAAACCAGTCCCCCAGAAAGCGGGCAACCGGTGCCGGGAAACTGCCGTTCTCTGCCATGGGCCGTACCTGGTGCTCCAGCTGGCTGGCAATCTCGCGCCGTAACGGTATCTGATCTGCTGGCGGTTCACATAGTATCGCCTTCCAGATATTGACATCCTGCTGTCGATAGTTGTCGTTCAGCAGTGCACGAACCTGGATAATCACCTCACGGACGATCTGGGCGTCGTTACCATCCATTGGGGCTGTCGGTTCCCGGGTGTCCGCGGCAGCAACCCGAGGCTCAGGCCGTGGTTCAGGTTCAGACGGTGCCTTTGCCGCCGACGGGGCATGGCCCGTTGCTTCCTGGTAGGCCTGCCTGAGGGCTTCGGCTTCGTGGTCAGAGGCGAACTTCATCTGTTGTTCGTAAGCCTGCCGTATCCGCTCCCGGTTATCGGTTGGCTCGATACCCAGAATGTCCCAACAATTCATAAATTCGCAACTCCGGTCATGGAAGATTTGTAATGTTTCTCGAGACAAATCGCCCGATCTACCCTACGATTAGGCAATAAACGCAACTAATCTGCCTGCTCGGCAAATTATAGAACGACACCCATGCCCATTACGAATTACCTGGCAGCAACCCTGCCCCGAAAACCGGCACTTTCAGCCCGATTTAAGCTCGGCTTGTTAGCTGTTTCCATAACCGCTGCTGTTGCGCCACAGGCCCTTGCCCAAAGCGAGCCGGAATTCAGCAATGGTTTCTATGCCGGTTTCAATGAAGACATCCCGGAAGTGCTTACCACTACCCGGTTGCGCCAGCCCAAAACCCGGGTTCCCGGCAGCACCACCGTGATCGATGGCGACCTGATTCGCAACCTGGGCATTGTTAACCTGTACGAAGTGTTCCGCCTGGTGCCTGGCATGGTGGTCAATTTTGTTGGCAGCCACACACCGGTAACCACTTACCACGGCACTGTTCACTACGAGCAGCGCCGCATGCAGGTTCTGGTGGATGGCCGCACGGCGCACCGGGCCACCCTGTCGGATATGGACTGGGAAACCATGCCGGTGCCGCTGGAGATGATTGAGCGTATCGAAGTAGCCAGGGGTCCAAACTCGGCCGCCTACGGCATTAATGCGTTTCTCGGTACCATCAATATCATTACCCGGGACCCGGCTGACACCGGTGGCGCCGAGTTCAAGGTTACCCGGGGCTCGCGGGGGCACCTGAGAACCTTCGGGTCTGTCGGTCATACGGGGTCTGACTATGACTGGCGCCTGACTTACGAAAAGCGCAAGTTTGACGGCTTCGACTATCAGATCGAAGGGGGCGAAAAGGAACCGTTTGACGACGGCCACGACATCAACTCGTTTACCTACGACTCCCGCCTGCAATTGAACAGCCAGGCAAACCTGGAGCTTCGCGGTGGTGTGGTCGATGGCACCAATTACCAGGATCGCTTCAAAAGCGGCGATCTGGAGCCGCTGGAAAACCCGGATATCGAGGTCAGGGATTTCTACCTGCAAACCCGGTTTAACTATGCCACGTCAGACCGGCACTTTTTCCACATCCAGGCAGCCGTCGAGAATTTTGATCGCCGGCAGGCCTACGCCGTTTCCTTCCCCGACAATACGGCCCAGTGCCTGCGCAACGGAACTCCGCTTTACCAATATACCTACTTCGACAATGGAGATGACCGTGAACGACTGTGCTTTACCAGCAGCGGCGGAGAAATGGCCTTTACTACGGTAAACGCCAACTCCGAAGACACCCGCCTGGAATTTGAGCTTCAGGACACCCTGCTGTTCAGCGACAACCTGAAGCTTGTTTCTGGCGCTGGCTTCCGCGAAGACACCTATCGCTCGGAAACCTATTTCAACGGCCGTGGCAACAGCTATCAGTCCCGCTACTTCGGCAACCTGGAATACACGCCAATCTCCTTTATGACCCTGAACGCCGGCGGCAACTGGGAACACACCAGCACCACCGACGAAGGCTATTTCTCACCTCGCGTTGCCGCCAACTTCACGTTGAGCAACCGCCATGCGCTGCGACTGGTCTATTCCGAAGCCGTACGTACACCGGATGAATTCGAACAGAACCCCGACTGGGGTTACACACTGTCGAATGTGCGGCCGGCGATCTATTCAGACCTCGAGGGTTTTCGGGTGGATACCTATGCAGCTGCGGAAGACCTGGATGTTTTAACTCTTGGCAAAGACTTGCAGGAAGAACGCATAACCTCCCGTGAAATAAGTTATTTTGGCCAGTTCCCGATGGATTCCGCATTGTTTTCACTTGAGGTCCGCGGCTTCAAGGACGAGCTCAGGGATATGATCAGCGGAGTCATTCAGCTCAAAGAATGGACCATCGACAACAACGTGGCGGTCGACCAGAAAGGTTTCGAGGTCGAGGCATCGCTGGACTTCCCGGGCACCACCCTCCGGGCCAGCTACGGCTACCTGGACCAGGACACATGGTACTCGGGCACTCCGATTATCGGGGCGGACGGCAATGTCGACACCGATACCCAGGACAAGGCAGCAGCCCTGCTCACCCGCATGTCTGTGCGCCATTCAGGCAGCCTTGCCGCCATCCAGAATTTGCCACTGGGGTTCCGGTTCGCCTCGGCGTTTTACTGGGCAGACGAGTTCAATACCCAGTTTGAACGTATAGACACCCGGGTCAGCAAGAGCTTTTTCGGCCCGCGATACAGCGCCGAACTGGCATTCACCGTGCAGCACTACCTGAACCGGGATCCGGAGCTAAGCTCCGACAATAATATCGAAGACCATAACCAGTTCTTTGTCGAAGCCGGTCTCCGGTTCTGATGGAAACAGAACGCACCCATGATGTATGTCGACACCAGCCAGGAAGGTATGACAATAACCGTGCATAAATCTTTGCGACATTCACTTGGCATGGCCTTCTGGCTATTGCTTTGTTTTTTATGGATGGCCTCGAAAGTTCAGGCGGCCGCAATCACACACCCGGTTGCCTACATTGAAGGCTCAGGCAATGCCGCGCTGGACCAGCATATGACCAACCTGGTCAGCAAGGAGCTGGATGGCCGGGTTGACCTGGTGCCCCTTGAAGCAAAGCATTTGCCCGTAGCCTCGGGCAGACCGGTTATAGCCATAGGGCCCGCAGCCTTTTCGGGGCTCCTGGATAAGGAAATCACGGCACCGATTATCGCCTTACTGGTGGAAAAGCGGGCGATATCGAATTACCTGGACAAGACCGGGGAGCAGCTGACCGCGGTGTTCTACGACGTCCCGCTACTGCGCCAGGCGCTGACAGGCAAGGCGATCCTCCCCCAGGCTACCCGCGTCAGCGTGCTGGCCACGCTTGATTCAGCAGACATGTATGAGCCTTTGATCGAACAGTTGCCGGCATACGGGCTGGAAGGCCGAATGTTTATCGTCAGCAGCGACGACCAGCTGATTCCAAGCCTTAACCGCGCCCTGACCTACGGTGACTTTGTACTGGCGGGGCTGGATGACAAGATCTACAACCCCCGGAACATCAAACATATCCTGCTGACCGCCTACCGCCGTAACCGAATCCTGATCGGCCCCAGCCAGGCCTACGTCAAGGCCGGCGCCCTGGCCTCCAGCTACGCACCTTTTACGACCATGGCAAAACAGACCGCGGATTATTTGCTGGCATTCTTTGAAACCGGAAAGCTGCCGGCACCCGCCTATCCGGATGAATATCGCGTAGAGGTCAACCAGCAGGTCGCACGCTCTCTGAACATTCCCCTGCCCGACCGGGAATGGATTGCACAGGCGGTTGACCGCTTCATCCAGGAACAGCAGGAGGCCGGAGAATGAGTCGCCCGGAGCATAAGTCCGGCATGTCGCTGTCCCGCCGGTTATTGATCGGAGTGTTGCCCGCTGCCGTGATGTTTGTGGTGCTGATGGCGTTCTTTACCTCCGCCCGGCTGGAAGATTCGCGCCGTGACCTGGCTGAAAGCAGCCAGCTGTTCGCAGACAGCCTGGCACCGGCCCTGGAATACGCCGTGGTTTCCGGTAACCGCGGGGCCCTGGAACAGGTTCTGCGGCAGTCGCTCAGGCGCAGCAAGGCGGAATGGCTCCGGGTAACGGATGTGGTTGGCGAAGAAATCGGATTTGTTGGCAATAGCACCGAATCTGGTGATCGCACCGCGGGCTCACCAATGATCTATTCCGCAGAGATACTGCAGGAACCGGTCGAGCTTTCCTCAGGCGCGGACTGGCTGGCGGGCCAGTGGAACTTCAGCACCGGCTCACTGCGTGTGGGCACCCTTGAGGTGGCTGTCAGCCCCCGGATCCTGGAAGAAAGACAGCAGGAAGTGCTGTGGTCGTCGTTGTCGGTGGGCATTGCCATGCTGTTATTCACCATGCTGTTGGTGAATCATTTCCTCAGCGCTATTTTCCGTGCCATCAGCCAGTTATCCGGCCGGGTAAACCTGTTGATGCAGGGGGATTACGAAGAACAGCCCATTGAAACTCACGGCGGAGGCCGCGAAATTGCCAGTATCCAGCAGCAGCTGAACCAACTGGCCCTGCATCTGGGACAGGCCCGGGAATCCCGGGAAAAGACCCTCGCCCTCTCGGAAACGGCCAGGGAAAAGGCTGAATATGCCAGCCAGGCCAAGTCCGAGTTCCTGGCCGGCATGAGCCAGGAACTGCGAACACCCCTGAAAGGTGTGCTGGGTATGATTGACCTGGTGCACGAGGAACCGTTGAGCAAACAGCAGATGGATTATCTGGAAACTGCCCGCAAGTCTACCCAGGATTTGATGACGGTTATTTCCGACATGCTGGACTTCGCGCAGATGGAAAACGGTCACTTTGAACTGGCGCACCAGGAGTTCGACCTGCGCAACCTGATCAGTAACTGTGCGGCTTCGTACCGCCTTGCGGCCGAGCAACAAGGGCTGATGCTGGAGCTGCACTTTCAGGGAAGCTGGCCGGAAAAGGCCCTGGTTCTTGGGGATTCTGCCCGGGTTCGGCAGGTTCTGGCGGGCTTGCTGGGGAACTCACTCAAATACACCACAGACGGCTATATCAGCGTCCGTGCCAGCTGGTCATCCGCTGATGGCAAGCAAGCGGTGCTCAACTGTACAGTCAGTGATTCCGGCTCGAACAGTGCGGGCCAGAGGCTCGACAACCTGTTGCCGCACTATGAACAGTCGCTGGCAGGAACCGCAACCCGCATGCAGGCCAGCAGCGGGCTGGGTTTATCCATGGTGCAGCGGCTGGTAGAGCTGATGGGAGGCCACGTCCAGGTCGATACCGACCTTGGACAGGGAGCCTATTTCCGCTTTGACCTGCCCTTCCAGCTATCCGCTGAGGATTAAGCCACCGGCTCCCGCATGGTGACAAACTCCTCCGCCGAGGTGGGGTGAATGCCGATGGTGGAATCGAACTGGGCCTTGGTGGCTCCGGCCTTGATGGCCACCGCCAGGCCCTGGGTGATTTCACCGGCATCCGGGCCGACCATGTGGGCGCCCAGCACCTTATCAGTCTCTTTATCGACCACGAGCTTCATCAAGCAGCGCTCTTCACGGCCACTCAGGGTGTATTTCATAGGCCGGAATTCTGACCGGAAAACACTCACCTGATGGCCGGCTTCCCTCGCCTCTTCTTCAGTCAGGCCCACGGTACCGATATTCGGCTGGCAGAACACTGCCGTCGGGATAGCGCTGTAATCCATGTCGCCCTGACCATCGCCAAACAAACGGCGTGACAGCACCATGGCCTGCGCCAGGGCGACCGGGGTCAGCTGCGGCGTTCCGATCACATCACCCAGCGCATACACGGACGGTACAGCAGTCTGAAAGTGGTCATCGACTTTCACATGGCCCGACGCCGTCAGCTCCACACCGAGATCGGTCAGACCAAGCCCGTCCACCAGCGCACGACGGCCCGTTGCCGCCATAACCAGCCCGGTTTCAAGGGTGTCGCCATTACTGAGGTTGACCTGGTAGTGGTCGTCTCTGGATTCCACCGAGTTGATGGTTACGCCAAAGCGCAGATCCACGCCTTTCTTGCGCATTTCCGTTTCGGTAAAGCGGCGAACGTCGCCATCGAAACCGCGCAGGAACAGGTCACCCCGGTACAGCAAGGTGGTTTCCACACCCAGGCCCGCCAGAATGCCGGCGAATTCAACGGCAATGTAGCCGCCACCCCAGATCACCGCGTGCCGTGGCAACTGAGGCAGGTAGAACATGTCATTGGAGGTAAGCAGGCATTCCTTGCCGGGGATATCCGGCACTACCGGCCAGCTACCGGTGGCTACGGTAATGTGTTTTGCGCTGTAGGTCTTGTCACCGACGGCAACGGTGTTGGGGCCCTGAAGGCTGGCCGTGCCGTTGATAATTTCAACACCGGCGTTTTCGAGCAGTCGGCCATAAATACCGTTCAGGCGCTCGATTTCGGCATTCTTGTTGGCCACCAGCGTGGGCCAGTCGAAGCTTACGTCGTCTGTGGGGATGTTCCAGCCATAGCCGGCGGCGTCTTCCAGCTCTTCCCTGACGTGCGCCCCGTAAACAAACAGTTTTTTCGGAACACAACCAATATTCACACAGGTACCGCCCAGGTGGCGGGATTCCACAACCGCTACCCGCGCGCCCCGCTGGGCAGACATTCTTGCCAGCCGCACTCCACCGGAGCCGGCGCCAATCACTATCAGGTCAAAATCGTGGCTGTCAGACACTGTATCTCCCGTTCTACATGATGAATCTGTATCGGATACTATCAGTTACCAGCCAATCATATCGCAAGAGTCAGTCGTACGGACACCGTTCCCGGTTCATTACCACGATCCATGGAAGCCTGGTCAATAATCACGCCATGGTTTCCGTTCATTCTCTCGAGCCAGGCAGCGACTTCGGCAAACGGTACGCCTTCCAGCCAAACGCGGATTGCACTATCGCCACTGGGCTCAAAGCGTTGAAGCGCCAGCCCCGCTTCACCGGCAGACCGGGTAACCAGGGCCATCAGCTCCCGGCCGCTTTCAGGCTTGTCTGCACTGGCCGAGCCACCCGCCGGAGCCCCGGTGGAGCTCAGTCGCTTGATTGTGGCTTCATTCGCCTGCATCCAGACCAGCAATTCGCCGGCATTCTCGCGGCTTGCCCGGGCTTTTTCGTTGAACGCAGACGCCGGCGCCCAAACTACGAAATACAGCACAGCCAGCAGCAAAGCCACCACTAGCACGACCAGTGCCTGGCGGTCCCGGGAAGGCAGCTGGTCGTACTTTGCAATCAGTTTACCGACCGCCGGCTGATCCTTGATTCTTGCCCACATGCTCTTAACCTCCGGAAACAGTCAGCCGGCCACGGGCGCCTGTTGCTTCATTCACCACCGAGCCAATCTGGGCCTGCAGCCCCTGATTGGCCAGGCCGTTACGCAAACGGCTCAGGCGGTCGTAGTTGTCGGCCCGCACATCCACCACCAACTCGCCACGGGTTCGGCTGTAGTTGATGGAGTTAAAGGTAATGGCGCTGGCATTCGGTACACGGCTGTACTGGTCACCGGTAAATTTCATCAGCGTGATGAAATCAACATCCTGGCTACCCGACCCCGCAACCCGCAACTGGCCTTCAATCACCCGGCGCACATTGCCGGCATGGGTTCGACGGTCGCCAGGAAAGGCTTCCCGGTAGACAGCCATGGCCTGGCCCTGCAGTTCCTCAGCCTTTTGCTGGTGATAGAAGCCCATACCCACCTCCAGTGCGACCTGAACCACAAACCAGACGGCGGCAACCGCAATCAGCGGCTTCCAGGGCTTGAGCGGGCTGGCACCGGAAGTCTTTACAGAAAACGCACCCTGACAAAGGTTGACCGGCTGGGACAGATGTTGATGGTGAGCCCACGCCAGCAGTTCCAGCACCGAGAATTCCAATGGCTTGGTTTGTACCTGCAACCGGCCACTGCTGCCGGAAAATTCACTGATTGCGCCCTGCCAGCTGTCCAGGTCTGTTTCAGTGCCAAACACCTGTACCGGAATTTCCGCCACTACCTCGTCTTCCGACGGCGTCGCCATGGTCATGGCAAACAGTGGCAGGTTGTCGGCCTGCATGCGCAGCCATTCGCCACGCTGGCTCAGCAGCATCACAGAGTCGCCATCCAGGCACAGGCTCCAGCCTCCCTCGGTGGCTGGCAGCAGTGCCGCATCCGGATAGATGGCATCCAGGCGGACGTGTTGCCAACCGCTGAACAGTTGCTGCCAGCGAGCCATTTGCAGATTGTCGATAGCCGCTACCTGGTAGCCGTCCGGCGTGTGGCGGCCGAGGGCCAGGTGCACCGTTTCGATGTCCTGTGCCACCTGTTCTTCTACCGCAAACGGCAGAGCCTGCTGTATGAAACGGCTCTGCCTGGCGGGGATATCCGCCACACAGAAGGTGGTCTCATCACCGGGAATCAGCCCGATGAGAATGACTTTTTCCAGCGCGTTCTGCGCCAGGGTCTGCTCGATGTGTTCGCGGGTGCTGGCCTCGCCATGGGCCTGGGTATCACCACTGGCATCCTGCAGAACCCAGTCAAACAGCTGGGCGTCCGGATTCTGCTCCGGATCCGCAAACGGCGGCAACGGCCGTGCGTACAGGCGGTAAGACATGGTTATCCTTCTGAGAACGTAAAGGGTTCTTTTGTGATCCGGTTTTTCTGTCCGGTATCCCTGTGAACTGTCCGGACTTCACCCTCGGGATTGCGAAACACCGTACTGACCATATTAACGACACGATTATCGTAGGTAATCCGTGATACAACTTCAAAAAACCGCGTTTGCAGCGTAAGGCCGGCGGGCTTCAGGCCGAGGCCGGAAAACTCGGACAGTGCGAGAAAATCCTGGAGATCCTCGAATCGCTCCTCTTCGCGCTGGGCCACGATAGACTGGGCCTGGGCCTCGTTCAGCTCATTGTGCAGCGACATCAGCACCGGCACCGTAGCCGAGTTTACATTGATACCAATTCCACTGACCGGAACCGCTGTCACATGGGGCCTTAATGCCACATAGATTTCTTCGGTCATGCCCTCGATCAGCCGCAATTCGGTGATAGAGACAAAGGGCTGGTTTGCGGTTCGGAACGGTTGATCGGCCATCAGGTACTGGCCATCTTCGGCACCGTAGGCGCTCACGGTCTGGTCGTCCGAATCAATCCAGTCAATCAGCGCATCCACGTTCAGCCCGGTAATCCCCAGGGCTACGAACAGCCGGGTCAGGCGGTCTTTGGTGAGTGTATCCACCTGCCCGTTGGTGGTCACCAGGTCGTTCAGGTTTATCCGCCCACCCAGGTCGTCAATCTGTACTTCGGCCACACCGTTTTCATCCAGCGGCAGTATGGCAGCGTTCATGGCCCAGAACTCGTCGGGGCTGTCGACCATCAGGCTGTTTTCCCGGTCTTCCTCGAAATCCCTCACCAGGATCCGGCGGGCGAATTCCTCGGCGCCAAGGGCAATGTTGTAACCTTGCTGCTGGGCCAGGTAGTGGCCGGCCTTGAAGACCCGAAGGCTCTGCTGACGGGTCATACCGGAAGCCAGCATGACCACCAGGGCCATGGCCAGCAGCACCATGATCAGCGCCACGCCTTTCTGGTTCCGGAAAAGCATCAGCTACCCCCTCCGTCTTGGGTAGCGGCCTGTTCTTCCGCTTCTTCTTCATCCGTGTCGGACTCTGCGGCTTCAAGTTGCTGGTTGATCACGCCCTGGGCTTGCCGGGGGTCAAAATCCGGCAGGGTAAAAGTTCTCACCAGTTCACCAAAGCGCTCGTGCTCCAGGGTAACTTCCATACCCCGGGGCAAGGCGATATCGGGCCGGGCACCCGCAGACAAACCCGCCAGGGCTTCGTCATCGGGCCATTGTTCATGGCGGTTACCATCGGCATCGATAAAACGGATTTCGAATTCAGTCACGTTCTCAAGCAGCAGCAGGTCCCGGCTGGAATCCTCCTGGCCTTCATCCACCACCGGCCAGTAACGCCGGCGCAGTTCGCTACCGGTAAACTCCCAGGCCGACCGCTGCAGACCACTGCGCCGCAGCCCCAGGGGATTGCGCCAGCCCTGCCGGGTAATCATCAGGGCAAAGGCATCGTCCCGGGTGGTCAGCGCGGGTGAAAAGTCGCCGTACACATCCCGTACCGGCCGGTTAACAACCTGGGTGATATCCCGTTCCAGCAGCAACATGGCCTTCTGCAAGCCATCGAACTGCTCGGCAAGCTCGTTCACCCGGTCCCGGGAATTGACTACGCCGTTCACCACCTGCCACACGCCCAGGCCAATGACCGCCGTAATGGTGACGGCAATCAGCACTTCCATCAGGGTGAAGCCCTGCTGGTGCGGCAGCACCGGTACTTTAAGCGGCGTCATTTCTCCCCCAGAAAGGCAGAGAGTGTGTGCACGGAAAACGGCTCGCTCTGGCCATCCGGGTACTTGGCCACCGTCACTTCCACCCGGCGCATGGTCGGCTCGGCGGTACCCAGCACCACGGTAGTTACCCGCCAGCGGTAGTTGCCGTAGTCGGTATCCTCAGAGTTATCCGAGATATCCGGTAGCTGTTCCTGGAGGCGCAGTTCATTCACGCGGTTTTCAGCCAGCCAGCCGGCCAGGGTTTTGTCCCGCACCCGCTCGAAACTGGAAATATAATTGCTGCCCACCTCCGCTGCGGCCGTGGCAATCAGGCCGAACACCAGCAGCGCCACCAGCACTTCCAGCAAGGTAAAGCCACGATTCCGGTTTACCATTCGTCTTCCCCGGCACCCGGCTGTCGCCATTCCAAAGGCGAAATGCCGTCTGAGGCAAGCACGTGCATGCTCTCGATCTCACGGCCCATGGTAAATTCGATTTCGAACGGCGTGGTTTCGCCACTGGAGAAGAACACAAGGTCTGGCCGGAGTTCATCTTCGGCACTGGTCAGGCGCGGGGCGTCGTTCTCGACGTATTGGGTAACCGTCAGCCATTCCGGCAGGGTTCGTTTACGGTACATGCGCTCGGCAGGTGGTTTCCATTCCCCGGATTCGTCCTGGAAGGCGACAAAGCGGTAGCCGTCTTCCTCAAACAACAAACCCAGCTCCAGGTTGTTCAGAACCGCCTGCTCCGAGGCGGTCTGCATCAACAGGTAAAGGTCCCTTACCTGGCTTTCCAGTTCGCGCTGCTGGGAGCTGCCGACCATATTGAACACGGCAAGGGCTGCCAGCAGCCCGACAATAATCAGGACAACCAGAATTTCGATCAGCGTAAAGCCGGCTTGGTTCGCCCTGTTGCGCACAATCGCTTACTTCCCGGTGTTCCAGGCGCTGATATCGGCTGCATCGCCTTCACCGCCTTCGTTGCCGTCAGAACCGTAGGAGTACAGATCATAGGGGCCTTCCCGGCCCGGGCTCACGTACTGGTACTGGTTGCCCCAGGGATCTTCCGGCACGCCCTTCAGGTAACCGTCGGCATTCCAGTTTTTCGGTTCCGGGCTACCACTGGGCTTGCTCACCAGCGCTTCCAGGCCCTGCTGGGTAGACGGGTAATGGCTGTTATCCAGGCGGTACAGGTCGAGTGCGTTGGCAATGTTGCTCAACTGGGTTTCGGCAACGGTTACCTTGGCCTGGTCACTGCGGCCCATGATGTTCGGCGCCACGATGGCCACCAGCAAGCCCAGGATGACCATAACCACCATGATTTCAATCAGGGTGAAGCCCCGGCTGCGTGCAATGTTGGCGTTGTCGATGTTTTTCATAGTTTCACTCATGTCAGACCTGTGTTTTCCCTGTTTTACTTCTGTGCGGTGGGGCTGTCAGCCCACCAGGTTACTCATGTTCAGAATCGGCAGCATGATGGCCAGTACGATAATCAGCACCACCACGCCCATCACCAGCAGCATCAGTGGCTCGAATAACCCGACAATCGCGGCAATCTTGGACTGCAGCGTGTTCTCCTGCATGCGCGCGGTGCGCTCGAGCATGCTGTCGAGCTCACCACTAGCCTCGCCACTGGCAATCATGTGCAACATCATGGGCGGGAAATAGCCGGTCTGGTCCAGCGAGCGGTGTAACGAGCCACCTTCACTGACCTTTCGTGCCGCTTCCCGCAGTTCCCGGCGCAGGTAATCGTTGGATAACACCTCGCCGGCGATTTTCATGGCTTCGACCAGGGGCACGCCACTGGTTGTCAGAATACTGAGTGTGCTGGCATAGCGCGCCGTGTTAACGCCCCGAACCATGCCTGCAAACAGCGGCAAATGCAGCAGCTGCTTGTGGAATTTCATCCGGAACGCCGGTTTGGTGAGCGCCACCCGGAAACCGATGATGGCAATCACCAGCAGTATCAGAAGATAGACACCGTAAGAGCCCAGAAATTCCGAAACCGACAGCATCGCTACCGTCAGCCCCGGCAGGTCCTGGCCCTGCTTGAGGAATACTTCGATGATATCCGGCACCACGTAGGTGAGCAGAAACACCACAATGGCGATGGCCACCACACTTAGAATGATCGGATAGATGGCTGCCAGCTGGATTTTCTGTCGCGCTTCCTGGCGGCTTTCGGTGTAGTCCGCAAGCCGGTTCAGAACCAGGTCCAGGTGCCCGGCGTGTTCACCGGCAGCTACTGTCGAACGGTACAAGCGGGGAAAGGCTTTGGGAAACTCCCCGAAACTGTCCGCCAGTGTGTAGCCTTCCATGACCTTGGCCCGGATGGCGATGAGCATACTTCGAATGCGAGGCTTGTTGGACTGCTGGGCGGCAGCACTCAAGGCCTGTTCGATGGGGATACCCGACTGTATCAGCGTTGCCAGCTGACGGGTTACCAGGGCAAGGTCTGCCGCGCTCAGGGAACCACGACTGCTCAGCGGGTTGTTGCGGGCCTGTTTTTCGACCGCCGGCGTTACCGCCAGTGGCGTAAAGCCTTTTTCGCGAAGTTGCTGGCGTACCGCCCGGGGCGCGTCCGCTTCCAATACCCCTTGCTTCTGCTTGCCCCTGGGGTCCAGTGCCTTGTATTCGTACGCTGGCATGGATTACTGGCTCCGGTGGGTTACGCGCAGAACTTCTTCCACGGTGGTTACGCCATTCAGGATTTTCTGAACGCCGTCGGCATGAATGCTGGGGCTGTGCAGCCGGGCTTCCCGCTCCAGGTCGAGCTCCCCTGCCCGTTTATGGATCAGGCTGCTGATCTCTTCCGTTATTTCCACCACTTCATAGATACCGATACGCCCGCGGTAGCCCAGTTGGTTGCAATGCTCGCAACCCTTGGCGCGGAAAATCGTAGGCGGATCGGCCGGGTCCTGCTGCAGGAACTGGCAATGCTCTTCAGTCGGGATATAGGGCTCCCGGCAGTGGGTACACAGCACCCGCACCAGCCGCTGGGCGACAATGCCCACCAGGCTGGAGGAAATCAGGAACGGCTCGATGCCCATGTCCATCAAACGGGTAATGGCGCCTACAGCGGTGTTGGTGTGCAGGGTGGACAGCACCAGGTGGCCGGTCAAACTCGCCTGCACGGCGATCTCGGCGGTTTCCAGGTCCCGGATTTCACCAATCATCACCACATCCGGATCTTGCCGGAGAATGGCACGCAGGCCACGGGCAAAGGTCATATCAACCTTGGGGTTTACCTGGGTCTGGCCAATGCCCGGCAAATTGTATTCGATGGGGTCTTCAACCGTCAGAATATTGCGGGTGCGGTCGTTAATTTCCTGCAGCGAGGCGTACAGCGTAGTGGATTTACCGGAACCCGTCGGGCCGGTGACCAGCATGATGCCGTAGGGCCGGTGAATCAGCTTGCGCAGAACCTTGAGATCCTGCCCGGCCATGCCGAGGGATTCCAGGCGAATGGTGCCTGCCTGCTTGTCGAGCAGACGCAGCACAACCCGCTCGCCACTGGACGACGGCATGGTAGATACCCGGATATCCACTTCTCGGCCCGCTACCCGAAGGGCAATACGGCCATCCTGGGGCACCCGCTTTTCGGCAATATCCAGCTTCGCCATAACCTTGATACGAGACACCAGCAACGGCGCCAGGGCCCGCTTGGGCTGCACCACTTCCCGTAACACGCCATCGATACGGAACCGCACAACCAGCTGCTTTTCGTAGGTTTCAATGTGCACGTCCGAGGCATTGGTTTTCACAGCCTCGGTGAGGATGGCGTTGATCAGCCGGATAATCGGCGCGTCGTCTTCCTGCTCCAGCAGGTCTTCGGTTTCCGGCACGGAATCGGCCAGCGAGGCCAGGTCCATATCATCGCCGATGCCTTCGACCATCTGCATGGCTTCGGCGGAATCATTCTGGTAGGCCGCGTTCAGCGCCTGGTCAAAGCGGTCGGCTTCAATGGTGGTAAAGCGGGCCCGGCCACCACTGATCCGGTTGGCCTCGGCCAGCGCAGTGTGGGACGCCCCAGGTTTTACCAGAATGACCGCCTCGCCATCGTCGTTGCGGGTAAGGATCACCCCGTTGCGCTTGGCAAAGGTAAAGGGAAGTCGGCCCAGCGGAGCATCCTGCGGCTGAATTTCGGTCTCGGTGGTCAAGCTCTTCCTCGTTTAAATCCGTCAGGTCACGATTGTTGTTATAGGCCAGGTTCCTGGCGCTGGCAGCAATGCCCGAAAAGGTACCACAGGAATGGGAACCACTGAACAACTCTGTACACTATACTGCCACTAATTCATTGCAGTCTGATAACCTGTGGGCTTTTTAGGATTTTCGACTTTTATCGCAATCAGGAACGCCGATGTTTGCACTTGACCGAAGGATTCCACTGTTACTTGCGCTGGCAGCCGCACTGGCCATGGTCGCCCTCACCGGCTGGCAAGGCTACCGGTTCTGGCAGTCTGAAACCAGCCAGGCTGCGCCGGTAGCAACGGCTGCAAATGGCCCGGAAAGCAGTGGTCCGGAAGTGCCAGCCGTTGACCTGGCAAACCTTTCGCTGTTTGGCACCCGCACCAGCGGCGATGGCCCGGCGGTAACCGATACTGAAAACCTGCCGGAAACCAACCTGCGGCTGTCTCTGCGCGGTGTGCTGGCCGCAGACGGTGATTTCCCGGGCAGCGCCCTGATTGAAGACGACAAAAACGACACCGAAGCCTACCTGGTGGGTGACGAATTACCCGGCAACGCCAGGCTCCGTACCGTATTCGCCAACCGGGTTGTTATCGAACGGGCCGGCAAGCTGGAGAACCTCTACTTCCCGGAAAACGAAGACCGCACCCGCTTTGAAGTTGCCAGTTCCAACCAACCGGAGCCCGCCATGGAAACCCAGCCGGTTCGCCAGGCAGCTCCCCGCCCCGCCGCCAATAACAGCAGCTCCGCCAGTGACCAGCAGCGCCGTGAGGAAATCCGCCAGCGGCTGGAGCAATTACGACAACGCCTGCAGAACAACAACTGAGGCCGGCCATGGCAGCGGTCATCGTTCACCGTGTTCGCCGCTCCCTTCTGGTCCCGTTGCTGTTGCCGGTGATTCTCGGCATTTCCCTCGCAAGCGCCATTAATCTGAGCGATCGCCTGATGGACTACGTGCTTCAGGAGTTTGGCCTGGAAGCGCAGCAACGGTTACAAAACTGGCAACGGCTGCATGGCCTGGCTATCAACGCCCCCATCGATCGCAAGCTGCACCTGGTCAACTCCTTTTTCAACCGGGCGGAGTTTGTCAGTGACCAAAGCCACTGGGGCGAGGAAGACTACTGGGCGACCCCGGTGGAACTGCTGACCACTAACGGCGGCGACTGCGAGGATTTCTCCATCGCCAAGTACCTGACCCTGCGTGCCATGGGGGTGCCCGACGAACAGCTGCGCATTGTCTATGTTAAAGCCCTTGAACTTAACCAGGCCCACATGGTGCTGGCCTGGTACAAGACGCCGGATGCCGAGCCGCTGGTTCTCGACAACCTGATAAATCACATTAAGCCTGCGTCGCAACGCCCTGACCTGGAACCGGTTTACAGTTTTAACGGTGAGGGCTTATGGCTGAACCAGCAGTCCGGGGTGCGCAAACGGGTCGGTGATGCGGAAAAGCTTGAACACTGGCGCAAACTGAACGAAAGGCTCGAACAGCAACTCAGGCCTTAGGGCCGGATGCCTCAGGCTCCCAACCGCCACCCAGCGCCTTGTACAGATCCACTGCGGCAATCAGCCGGTTCAGCCGAACCTGGCTCAGTTGCTGGCGGGCATCGAATACGCTGCGCTGGCTCTCGAGCAGGGTGAGCAAGTCATCCACCCCTTCCCGGTAGCGGATTTCCGTTAACCGCAACGTTTCTTCCGCCTGCTCCAGAATGCTTTGCAGCCGTGTTTCCTGCCCTTTGTACAGTGCCTCCCGATCCAGGGCATCGCCCACTTCCTGGAAAGCCGTCAATAAACTGGCCCGGTAGGTTTCCAGCAAGGCAACCCGGCGGGATTCGGAAATCTCCACGGCATTGCGACGCTGTCCGCCATCAAACAGTGTCTGGCTCAACCCCAGCACGGCGCTTGCCGTTCCCAGCGGGTCCGACAGGCTGAAAAAGCTGTCGGTAGACGCACGCACCGCACCACTCAGGGATAGGGAGGGTAGCAGTGCGGCCCTGGCCTGCTCGATGTTGGCACTGGCGGCGGCTAAACGCGCTTCCCCGGCAGCCAGGTCCGGCCGGCGGGTGACGATACTGGCGGGGGTTTGAGGGTCGATAGCCGGCACAGACACATCCAGAAGTGCAGCTCTGGGCTCAGCCTCGGTAAACGGATAGTCGCCGGTCAATAAGCGGAGTGCCGCCAGGCGCTGCCGGGCCTGGTATTCCAGCGGAGGCACGGCATTTTTGAGGTTCAGCACGGCCGTTTGCTGCCGTGACAGCTCGGAACGGTCCGCCACACCGTTTCGGTAGCGTGCCTCAACCAGTTTCAGCGTCCGCTCGCCCAGTTCCAGGTTCTTCCGGGCTACCTCAACCCGCTGCTGTAACTCCTGCCATTCGAACCAGGTGCTGGCCACAGACGCGGCGAGGGTTATCCTGGCAGCATCGTAGTCGTAACGGGTAGCCTCAAAATCGGCCAGGGCCGCGGATTCTGCGGCCGACAAGCGGCCCCAAAGATCCACCTCATAATCTACAGACACACCCAGGCTGGTTGAGCCCCCGGTTACCCTGTCCTGCCCCGACGTCTGGCTGGCCTGCTTACCGGCGCTGCCGGATGCGCCGACTGTTGGCAACAGTGCTGCCCCGGCATTACGCAGCTGAAGGTCGGCCTGGATAACGGCCTGTGCCGTTGCGGCAAGGCCCGGATTGTTGGCATAGGCACGGTTGACCAACCGGTTCAGCTGTTCGTCACCAAAGGCCTGCCACCAGTCAGCATTCACCGTTTCTCCCGCATTTGTTTCCTGGTGCCATTGAGCGGGTGGCGTTAACGGCTGCTCAACAGGTTGGGGCTGGAAACCGGCGCAGCCTGCCAGCAATAGAACGGACCACAAGGGGCTAGTACGAAAGATCATGGCATTACTCCGAAGCCAGCGCATGAACAGGGTCGAGCCGCGCAGCCTTTCTGGCCGGCAGAAAACCGAAAATCAGGCCGGTGGCGAAGGCACAACTGAAAGCCAGCACCATGGGCAGAACCGTCATATGCACCGGCGTACCGAATGAGCCGATCAGCTGGGTAGCGGCAATGCCCAGCCCCACGCCGATCAGCCCGCCAATGGCTGACACCAGCCAGGCTTCTGTCAGAAACTGTTGCAGGATGTTCCAGGCCCGGGCACCGGTGGCCATGCGGATGCCGATTTCCCGGGTGCGTTCGGTCACGCTCACCAGCATGATGTTCATCACGCCAATGCCGCCCACCAGCAGCGAGATGGCGGCGATAGAACCCAACAGCCAGGTCAGCGTGTTCTGGGTTTCGGAAATGGTGTCAATCAGCGACGCCATGTTGCGGATGGTGAAGTCTTCAACACCGCCATGGCGGGCCAGCAAGGTATCGTGGATGATGGCCTCGATTTCCGCCATGCGGTCGATATCCGCCACCGCCACCGTGACGTTGCGGAGGTGGGTTTGCCCGAAAATACGCAAGCTGCCGGTGGTATAGGGCACAAACACCACTTCGTCCTGGTCCTGGCCCATGGGGGATGCTCCTTTCTCCTCCATCACGCCAATCACCTGGAACAACACGTTGTTTACCATCAGGTGCTTGCCCAACGGACTTTCATCCGGAAACAACACCTGTGCGGTGGATCTCCCCAGCACCGCAACCGCGGCATAATTGGCTTCATCCTGCGCGCTGAAAAAGGTGCCTTCCGCCACCGGCCACTGCCGTGCCACCGGGAACTGGAACGAGGTGGCGTTGATTTCCGCCTGGTGATCCCGGTTTGAGTAGCGCAAGGTCTGGCCGCCCGTCAGTTCAGGTATTGCAGCAAGAACACCCTCTATCTCGTTGATTGCACGATAGTCGTCTGCCACCAGCGTGGTAACAGACCAGCGCCCTCCCCGCTGGTCCGGGCCGCCGGGGCGAACCAGTAACAGATCGCTGCCCATGGTACTGATTCGATCGACCACATCTTTCTTGGCACCTTCACCGATGGCCAGCATGGTGATGACCGACGCCACGCCAATAACAATGCCAAGCAAGGTAAGCGCAGTACGGAACAGGTTGCTGCGAAGCGACCGCAGGGCGCTTTTCAGGGCTTCCTGCCAATCGCTCAGCACGGCGCCATTGCGAATATCGGCCGACTTAACCGGTGCCGTTCTGGTTGTGGTTTCCACGCCGGTATCCCGCACCACCTCGCCGTCGGCAATATGGATCTGGCGCCGGGCCACATCCGCTACGTCCTGATCATGGGTAATCAGGATAACCGTGTGCCCCTGGGCGGACAGGTCAGTCAGCAACCGGATCACTTCCTGGCTGCTTTTGCTGTCCAGGGCGCCGGTGGGTTCATCGGCAAAGATTATCTGGCCGCCGTTCATCAACGCCCGGGCAATGGATACCCGCTGTTGCTGGCCCCCGGACAACTCAGACGGCCGATGGGTCAGCCGTTCGCCCAGCCCCAACCCGGTCAGCAGCTCATCCGCCCGCTGGTGGCGCCTTACGGGAGCCATGCCCGCATAGATTGCCGGAATTTCCACGTTTTCCCGGGCCGTCATACCCGGCAACAGGTTGTAACTCTGGAACACGAAGCCGAAAGCTTCCCGTCGCAGCAAGGCCAGTTCATCCCGGCTGAGGGCCGAGACATCCCGGCCGTCAAACCAGTATTCACCGGAACTGGGCTGGTCCAGGCATCCTAGAATGTTCATCAGAGTCGACTTACCGGAACCGGACGGGCCCATGATGGCCACGAATTCGCCCGGATAGATCTTCAGGTCGATCCCCTTCAGCACAGGTACCGCCAGGTCCCCTTGCCCGAACGAGCGGGTGATGCCTTTCAGTTCAATCAGCGGGGTATTGCCGGTCATCTCAGCATGCCCCGGAAAGACGGGTTACCACTGGCACCGCTGCGGGGATCGCGGGATACCATGACCACTTCCTGCCCCTCTTCCAGTCCGCTCAGAATTTCCGTCTGCACCCGGTTAGAGATGCCGGTGGTGACTGTCTGAGTTTGCGGATTGCCGGCAGCATCAAGAACCTGCACCGTATTGCCCTGTACCGCACTGGCAGGCACCCGCAATACATTCAGGGCCTCTTTCTGGATAAAGAACACCTGCGCAGTCATGTTGGGCAATAACTTGCCCTGCGGGTTCTCTGTCTCAAACAGGGCGTTGTAAAGCACCACGTTATTGGTGACTTCCGGTGTCGGTTCGATGTAGTCGAGTTTGCCGTATAACCTGGAATCCGGATCCCCCAGCGTGGTGAAGTACACCCGCATGCCCGGTTCCAGTTTGCTGATATCCGCTTCCGAAACCTGGGCCCGCACCCGCATGGTGGCCAGGTTGGCGATGCGCATGAGCACGGGTGCGGTCTGACTGGCATTGAGGGTCTGGCCCTGGCGGGCTTCGATGGATACCACGGTGCCGTCCATGGGAGCATAGATTCGGGCGTAGCCAAGGTTGGCTTCTTCTGCACGCAGGGTTGAGGAGGTCTGTTCAATCTGGGCTTCCAGCATCGCCAGCTGGGCTTTTGCGGAGGCCAGGGTTGCCTCGGCGGTTTGCAGGGATTCCCGGGTGGTTGCCTCCTCCCGGTAGAGGTTCTGCTGGCGCTGGTACTGGATTTCGGCGAGCCGTAACTGGGCCTTGCGGTCGGCAATCTGGGCCTGCTGATTCTTCAGCTGAGCCCGGGTGGCGTCTACCTTGGCGGTGTAGACGGTAGGATCAATCTCCGCCAGCAAATCCCCTTCCTTAACGTTCTGGCCGACACGAACATGGATGGTCTCCAGCTGGCCCGACACCTGTGCACCTACATCCACATAGTTACTGGGCTCCAGCACCCCGGTGGCGCTGACCAGCAACTGGATGTCCCCGCGGGTGACTTCAACCGTATTCAGGGGCTCCGGGGCTTTTCGGGCCTCGCCGGAAAACCACCAGGCAGCAAACCCTGCAGCGGCAACCACCACCAATACTGCAAACCATTTGACTCCGCGCTTAGGGGAACCAGACGCCATTGACCTTCTCCGTGGATGAACAACCAGAGGCAACCATAGAGAAGCCGCGCATCGAAAAAAAGAGCGAAGTCAGGCTTTTGCCAAACCTTTACAATGCCGGCCAGCTGAAATTCCGGGCCCACTCCAACGCGTTGTCAAAAGGCATAGGCTCGGCATAGAAATAGCCCTGCCCGAGATCGCAGCCAAGCCGCACCAGCCGTTCGTGGACTTCGCGGGTTTCCACCCCTTCAGCAATCACCCGGCGGCCAAAGCTTTTCGACAGGCCTAGAATGGCTTTAACCACCATTTCGTCGTCCCGGTCGCTCACCATATCGCCAACGAACGTACGGTCTATCTTGATTTCCTGCACCGGCAGCCGGCGGAAATAGTCCAGCGACGAGTATCCGGTGCCAAAATCGTCCATAGAGACCTCAACGCCCATGCCCTGGCAGACTTTCAGGATATCGATCACTTTGCGGGTATCATCCAGCGCCGTGGTTTCCAGCACTTCCAGTATGAGCCGGTGCCGGATGCCGTCCGGCAGCTGCTCCAGCCCCGCTTTCAGGTCAGGCAGGAAGGCTTGGCCCAAAAAATAGGACGGGCTCAGGTTTACGCTGATCGAATACGGCAAACCCTGCTCGTCAAAATACAATAACCGCTTGATGGCCTCGCCAAGCACAAACCGGCCAACCTCGCTGGCATACTCGGTGTACTCGATGTGGTCCAGAAAGCGACATGGCAACAGCAGGCCGTCGTCCGGATGGTTCCAGCGGATCAGTGCCTCGAACCCCTCAACTGTGCAGCGGTTGAAGTCCACCTTGGGCTGGAAATAGAGCTCCAGCTCATCCCGGGCCAGCGCCGGCCCGATTTGTTCGAGCACCCTCACCCGCTCCTTGCGGGTAAAGTGTGACTCAAGGTCAAACATCTTGAAGGCGTTCTTGCCGGCCTCCTTGGCGGCATACATGGCCTGGTCTGCGTGCCGGAGTAGCATGTCTGGTTCCACGTCGTCATCCGGGTATACGGTGATGCCCATACTGCAGGACAACTGCAGCACGTAATGGCGGTAATTCACTGGCTGGCGGATGACTTCGAGAATCCGGGAATAGACGCGGCTGTCATTCACATCCCGCAAAATGGCCACAAACTCGTCGCCACCGAGGCGCGCAATCACATCGTGGCTGCGAACAATCGTTTTAAGGCGTTCGGCTACCGCCCGCAGCACCGCATCGCCCACGGAGTGGCCGTGCTCGTCGTTGATTTCCTTGAACCCGTCCAGGTCCAGGAAACAGACCGACACCGTGCCATTACGCTGGTCGGCCTCGTACAGCTCCTGGGTGAACAGCTCTGTCAGCCTGCGGCGGTTTGGTAGCCCCGTCAGGGCGTCGTAATTGGCGGCTTTCTCAAGGCTGGTCTGATGTTCCTGGCGCTCGCGGTACAGGCGCTTGCGTTCCAGCAAAGTGCCAACCGTTTGCAGCAAAGGCGCCATGCGGTCAGCCATTTCCTCTTCATAGCCCGTATCGCGGTTGGCCAGGCCCACCAGGCCGATCATTTCATTTTTGGAATACACCGGCATGGCAATGTAGCAACGGATCGGGGGATGCCCCGGAGGCAGGCCGCCTTTGCGCGGGTCGCTGCTGTAATCGTTAGCCACCACCACGGCACCGGACACCATGGGCGCACCCAACAGGTTATCGAGCCGCTCAAACAACATGCCCCGGCGCTCCACCTGCTGGAATAGCCCCTGGGTTTCCGGGCTCCAGGCAATATTGGTGATGGCTTCTACTTTCAGGTAGGGCGTGTCGTCTTCCTTTCGCAACACCTCACCAATAAAGCCGAACTGGCTGCCGGTGATGGCCAGCAAATCCGACAGCATCAATTCAAAGGCAGCCCGGTCGCTGTCATTGGTCAGGAAGGCATTCTGCGCCCGCTGGATAGCCCGGGTAATGTGGGTGAAACGCACATCGTCTTCGCCATTAACCGCCGCATAGGCCCGTTCCAGCTCGTCTTCAATCAGGCTGGCCAGTGTACGCAGCACATCCAGGTCAACTTCCCGGATCTTCCTGGGCTTGTCGTCAATAATGCAGATGGTGCCAAGCTTGTAGCCCCCGGGTTCCCTGACCGGAATGCCGGCATAGAAACGGATTTGCGGCCCGTCGGTGACCAGCGGGTTATTGCGAAAACGCGGATCTTTGCTGGCATCTTCAACAATAAAGGGCTTTTCCTGCCTGATGGCGTGGTCACAAAACGCGAAGGAGCGATGGGTTTCACGGACATCCAGCCCCTCCTTAGACTTGAACCACTGGCGTTCCTCGTCCACGATCGAGAACAGGGCAATCTTTACGTTGTATACCTTCCGGGCAATACGCACCAGGCGGTCAAACCGCTCCTCGGGTGGCGTATCCAGGATGCCCAGTTTGGCGAGGGCGGCAAGGCGGCGTTCTTCGATTGGGTCCATCGGCATCAGCGTTGGGCTCCGGTTATAAAGGCTTACAGTATTGTACTGTGTTCCTTGCAATGGCGATGAGTACAATTCCCGAAACCGTTACTTTTTCTAATGAGTGCTATTGCTTATAAAAAATAGCTTTGCATTCCGGGCTGGCAAGAGTAAAGTGGCGGTCGTTGGAAAGATTTAGCAAAGCATTCATCAATAAGACGTACCGCTGTTGTAGCAAGTAGTTCTCGTCCTGTTTTTGATCACGCCAGTTTTTTGTTTCCGCACACCGCTGATCCCGCCTCACAACGATGTTGGACAGCACATAAAATGATTGAATTCAGGATAGTAAAATATGTCTACTGTTACCGGTACTGTTAAGTTCTTCAACGAAGCTAAAGGTTTTGGTTTTATCACTCGTGAAGGCGGCCCGGACGTTTTTGTTCACTACAGCTCCATTCAGGGCGGCGGCTTCAAGACTCTGGCAGAAGGCCAGCAGGTTGAATTTACCGTATCTCAGGGCCAGAAAGGTCCTCAGGCGGAAAACGTAGTTGGTCTGTAAATAACAGCCCAATACGATATGAAAAAGGCAGCTTCGGCTGCCTTTTTTGCGTTCTGGCCCCTACTCACAAAGCATTCAGGCAGGCTATGATTACCGGTTGCATCGACAACCAATAGCAGGAACCTGAATGCCCTCACCGCGCCTTCTATCCAGGATACCGGCCACTGGTTGGGTTATTCTGGTTATCACGCTCGCCGCTACGACTCTCAGCGGGCTCTGGATGCGGGATTTCCTGATCCAGCGCGACCAGCAACAGCTGGAATTTGCCGCCTCCCAGCTCACCGAAAAAATCAATGAACGGCTGAAAGCCTATGCCCTGGTGCTGCGTGCCGGTGCAGGCCTGTTCGCCGGTACAAACCGAGTCAAGCGGGAAGACTGGTACAGCTTTGTCGACAAACTCGGTGTTGCGGAGTCGGTAAGCGGAGTACGAGGATTCGGTTTCGCGGTTATTGTTCCGCCAGAATCACTTCGCGAGCACGAACAACGCCTCAAAGAAGAGGGCCTTCCTGATTACCGGATCTATCCTTCCGGCCCCCGCGACCTCTATACCGGCATTGTTTTCCTTGAGCCCATGGATCCACAGAACCGATTGGTACTGGGCTACGATATGTTTTCCGAACCGACCAGGCAGGCCGCTATGGTACAGGCCAGGGATAGCGGACAGGCCGCGCTCACCGGAAAACTGATCCTGGTTCAGGAAACCGGAAATCAGGGCGCCCCCGGCATTATTGTCTATGTGCCGGTATACAAGAATGATATGCACATTGATTCCGTGGAGCAGCGACGCGAGGCGATTGCAGGCTGGGTTTACGGAGCATTCCGGGTAACCGAGCTGCTTGAAGGCATCCTGGAAGACTGGGCAACGCCGGCCGGCGTACGGCGAGCCATCGGCGTGAGCATCTACGACGAACAGAGCAGCCCGGACAACCTGCTGTTCAGCAACCTCCCAGCCGCGATTGAAACCAACAAATCCTTACAGCACGAGATCAGATTCAACGACAGAACCTGGGTTTTGCAGTTTGCGCCGATCGATTACCTGGCTGCACCCTACCTTCTGACCGTCATACTCGTAGCTTTGGGCGTACTTGCCCTGGGCCTTCTGGTGTTCTTCCTGTATCTCAGCCTGGTTCGTACCCAGCATAAAGCCAACACTATTGCCGAACGGCTGACCAAAGACCTCCGGGAGCTGGCAAACCAGTTCGATACCATTGCCGGCCGGGTGCCGGGGATGGTGTACACCTATCAGCTGTTTCCGGATGGCCGCTCCTGCTTCCCCTACGCCAGCCGCGCCATGCAGGACGTTTACGGGCTGGATCCGGCAACAGTCAAGCACGATGGTGAGCCGGTTTTAAGAACCCTGCACCCGGACGATGCAGAAAGAGTGCGTGACAGCATCATGGAGTCGGCAACCAATCTGACCGTATGGCAAGACGAATACCGGGTTATCCACCCCGATGGATCCGTGCACTGGGTACTGGGTAACGCCCTGCCTCATAAAGCCGAGGACGGCTCGGTGATCTGGTACGGCAGCCTGACCCGCATCACTGAAAGAAAGGAAGCCGAGCTGAGGCTCAGGCAAGCGCTCACTGAAGCCAGCCGCTTCCGGGATGCGCTGGACCGGATGGACACCCTTGTATTCATGAAGGATATGGACCTTCGCTACACCTACGCCAACAGCGCAACTTTAACGCGCTTCGGGTTGTCCCGTAACGAGCTTTTGGGCACCCACGGCGAGCCAGTGTTCGACAACATGAGCATCGAACGCATCAGGGCACTCGATGAAAGGGTGTTAAGAGGCGCCAAGGTTACCGAAGAAGTTGAAATCAACATCCGGGGAGAGCGCGCTGTACTCCTGCAGATCAAAACCCCGATCTACGAAGACGGCGGCAGCGAACACATTGTCGGCCTGATTGGCATCAGCACCGATATCACCAAGGCCAAGCAGCAGGCGCAGGAAATCGAACGCCTTGCCCATTACGATGCGCTGACCGGGTTGCCCAACCGCACCCTGCTGGCCGACCGGCTAAACCAGGCTATGGCCATGGTGGATAGACGGCAAAGCTCCCTGGCAGTGGTGTACCTCGACCTGGACGGCTTCAAGGCCGTGAATGACAGCCATGGCCACTCCGCCGGCGACCAGGTGCTGATCACCGTGGCCAGCCGGATGCGTAACGAACTCCGGGAGGAAGACACTCTGTCACGGCTTGGTGGCGACGAGTTCGTGGCCGTATTGATGGATATGTCTGCGGAATCGGATTTCGAAACACACCTGGAACGACTCCTGAAAGCCGTTTCCAGACCAATCCTGCTTAAAGACAAGGCGGTTACGGTCGGCGCCAGCCTGGGGGTCACGTTCTATCCCCAACCCGATATCTCCGGTGGCGACCAGCTGATCCGCCAGGCTGACCAGGCCATGTACCAGGCCAAGTTGTCCGGCAAAAGCCGGTTCCACCTGTTCGATACCGAGCAGGACCGGAGCCTGCGCAGCCAGCACGAAACCATCGAGCGCATGCACCAGGCCCTCAAAAACAATGAGCTATGCCTGTATTACCAGCCCAAGGTAAACATGCGTACCAGCGAAGTGATTGGTGCTGAAGCACTGCTTCGCTGGCAACATCCGGAGCGCGGGTTACTGGCACCGGGAGCCTTTATCGGGCTGGTCGAAAACACCCCGCTGATGCTCGACATCGGCCGCTGGGTAATGGACAGCGCCCTGGCGAAAATGAACGAATGGCTTGAGCAAGGGGTGCGGGTACCCCTGAGCATTAACATCAGCGCCATCGAACTGCGTGACCCGAACTTCCCGGAGCACCTCGCTGCTGCGCTGAAATCATGGCCGGACCTGGACCCGGCCATGCTGGAGCTGGAGGTTCTGGAAACGGCAGCACTGGGTGACCTGGGCCAGATTGCCCGGGTTCTGGACAGCTGCCGCCAACTGGGTGTGAGTATCGCCATCGATGATTTCGGCACCGGCTACTCTTCCCTGACCTACTTCAAACGCCTTCCCGCCAAAGTGGTCAAGATCGACCAGAGCTTTGTCATGGGCATACTGCGCGACCCTGCAGACCTGGCCATTCTGGACGGCATCGTGCGCCTGGCCGACGCCCTGGACCGCCAGTTGATCGCCGAAGGCGTGGAAACCTTCGAACACGCAGAGATGCTGCTTCGCATAGGCTGTGACCTGGCCCAGGGTTACGGCGTGGCCCGCCCAATGCCTGCAGATGACTTCCTGCCCTGGCGCGCGCAATGGCGTGCACCAGCCAACTGGCGTAACCTGCGCACGGTTTCACGCCGGGCCTTGCCGAGCCTGTATGCCGGGGTCGACCATCGGGCCTGGGTCGAGCGTTTCCGCAGCTATCTTGAAGGCAACGACAAAAGTGTGGAGCTCGATCATAATCATTGCGGCTTTGCCGGCTGGCTGGACAAGCAGTCCGCCGAACTTCCCGGGCTGAAGGGCATCCGGAAACTGCATCAGGAAATTCACGAGATTGCCGTGGAAATCGACAAACTGCACCGGGCCAACCAGCGCGACCAGATCCCTACCCTGATGAACGCACTGGATGTACTGAGCGACCAGCTGTCCCATGAAATGGAAACACTGATGGAGCACATTGCCTGACGCCGATTCCCGGGGTTCGTGCCCTCGGTTCCTGCGTAGTACCATGGTCGGGCTACCGGTCTGGCCATGCGAGGCATAGAATGGCCGCGGATTGTACTATCGGCCAGATTCCCCCGGCTGCTGCAAATCAGAAAAGGCAAAGCATGTTTTCAGAACAGTTCTTTTCCGTCCAGGACGGACGCATCGTTATTACCGCACCCCAGGCCAGTTTCTTTGCCAAGGAAGTGGCCGGCGACTTCAACCCCATCCACGATCCGGATGCCCGGCGCTTCTGTGTGCCCGGAGACCTCCTGTTCGCGGTTGTGGTGTCCCGCTTCGGGCTGTCTGAAAACATGACCTTCCGGTTTCGCAACCTTCTGGGTGCCGAGGTTCCGCTGGAATTCCGCGAGAGCGACAACGGCGGCACCATCGAAGTGGTCGATGAGGGTGGCAAGGTGTACCTGGAGGTAACCCGCAGCGGCGACATTACCCGCGATGAACGGGTCATCGAGGAATTTACCCGCTGCTACGTGGCGGCTTCCGGCAAAAACTTTCCTCACACCCTCAAGCCGTTGATGGAATCCCACGGGGTGATGTTTAACCCGGATCGCCCGATGGTGATGTACGAAAGCATGAGCCTGGCCCTGAACCAGCTGGAACTCCAGCAACCGGACCTGGAATTAAGCAAGGCCGACCTGGAAGTGGCAGGCAAACGGGGCAACGTAACCCTGGACTATCAGCTGATGTCATCCGGCAAAGCCGCCGGCGAAGTATCCAAGCGCCTGATGCTGGGCGGCCTGCGGGAATACTGCCCGGACGCCATGGCCGGCATTGTTGAAGAGTTTTACCGGCTGAAAGCCCGTGGCACCCGCGTGGGAATGGACGGCGCCGATCAGCCTGCCGGGGCGTAACGCTCGAAGGTTTGCAGGCACACATCGACCGTCAGGGAGATGCTGTCCAGTTGTGCCGCCCGCGCCCTGCCCTCGGCACTGGCGCGGTACAGGTGGGGAGTCATGGCCAGCAGGTCAGCAATCGGCTCCGCACCTTCCAGATGCAGGGTGAAGCGCAAATCCTGCGTTTCCACTCGACGGAAACCTTCCGGCACCTCATCCACCTTTTTCGACTCTGCACGCACCTGCGGATAAATTATCTCCCGCAGCTCCCGCAAATGATCCTGCCCGGCATCCACCTGAATCAGCTTGCCGCCCGGTTTCAGCACCCGCGCAAACTCGGAATACACCGGAAAGCCGAACGTGCAAAGCACCCGGTCCAGGGACGCAGGCTGCACCGGCAGATTGGCATTGCTGCCAACCACCCAGCTCGGCGCGCGATCCTTCCTGGCCGCAGCCAGAACCGCCCACTTGGAAATATCCAGCCCAAGCACCGCCAGTGACACCCGGCCACCCGCTGCAGACGCCAGCTGCCGCAGGTAATAACCTTCACCGCAGCCAGCATCCAGGCAATCAAGGTGACTGCCTTCCGATACATCCTTCAAAACCGCTGCTGAAACCGCCTCGGCTATCGGCTGGTAATAACCGGCCCCAAGAAAACGCTGGCGGGCCGCAACCATCTCCTTGCTGTCACCGGGGTCTTTCGAGCGCTTCTTCTGCACCGGTAACAGATGCACATACCCCTGCCGCGCTACATCAAAGTTATGGCCATTGGCGCAACGCCAGGAAGAAGATTCTCGATATAGCGGCTCGCCGTCTAACGGGCAGGCCAGGGATTCGAAGGCTTTGGTTGTCATGGGGTTACACTCTGATGATGCGGTTCCGGTGGCGCCAATACTAACAGTTAGAGGCCTGGATTGCCTTGTTGGAACCTGCCTCTCTATCCTGATTACAAATCGATATATCCCTTTTGCAAGTTTTCACAAGAACGACACACGACACCTATTGATGAAAACCATGATCGTCTACAGAATGTGAATCACATCACACCCCGAGCTTGTGGTGGCGACACTGCCCTTTCTAGTTCCCAGAGTAACCCTCGGTATGCAGTCTCACGATTTTTCTCTGCTGGAAATGCAGCAAAACATCCATGAATTGATCGCTCAGCAGCACCCGCTTGAGGAAACACTTGCAGCGATCACAGACTGGGTCTCGCTGATGATGCCCGGCGCCCTGGTTTCTATTATGCGGTGTGACCCCGACACGCAAACCCTGAGCATGGTGCCGAGTAATCAGTTCTCTCCGGACTACGTGGATCAAATGCAGAACATCCCAATTGGGCCAGATCAGGGAACCTGTGGTTCGGCGGCTTATTTACGGGATCCCGTGGTTACGGATAATATCCAGAATGATCCGAAATGGGATGGGTACCACCATCTTGCAGAAGCTGAAGGGCTCCGCGCCTGCTGGTCCGTGCCCATTCTGACTGCAGACGGCGCGCTGTTGGGCACCTTTGCATCCTACTATCGCTCGGCGGTCTCCCCCACTAACGGTGCACAAAGGAACCTGAGCCGTGGTGCAGCACTGGCAGCGCTGACTATTCTCCGGCACCGGGATCTCACGGCTCGCAAAGCACAAGAAGCAGAACTGCACCAGTTGCAGCGAGGCATTGAAGCCAGTCCCCACGGGATTTTGATGGCGGATGCCCAACAACCAGATCATCCCGTGGTTTACGTGAATCCAGCGTTCTGTGAGATCACCGGTTACCCCCGAGAAGAGGTTTTAGGCCAGAACTGCCGTTTTCTTCAAGGCTCAGACACGGATCCGAAGGCCATCAAGGCTGTTCGTCTCGGCCTGGAGCAGAAGACGGATGTTGATGTCACCCTGCTCAACTATCGAAAAGATGGAACTCCATTCTGGAACCACCTGATCATCCGGCCAGTCCTGGATACGACTGGAGAATGCACACATTTTATAGGCATCCAGCAGGACATCTCGCAGCAAAAAGAGCAGGAAGCCAAGATACGGTTCCAGGCCACCCACGACCTCCTGACCGGCCTGCCCAATCAGGCGGCTTTTACCGAAACCCTTGAAGAACTTCTCGGGCATACATCCGGGACAGACATGCTCGCTATGTTCTATCTGGACCTGGATGGATTCAAACCAATCAATGAGGGGCTGGGACACCGGATCGGCAACCGGATTTTGCAGGCTGTAGCCCAACGCCTTAAGGCCGTGATGCCCGAACGGGCCACGATTGCCCGATTGGTTGGGGACGAATTTGGTATTGTTCTTCCTGACTGCCCTGGCCGCAACGCTATCATTCAACTGGCAGAGAAGGTTTTGCAATCCCTTGGCGAACCTATTGAAGTGGATCAGCAAATGATTCACATCAGTGCCAGTATCGGCATTGCAAGCAACAGTGATAAGGCCGTACAGCCCCACCAACTGCTGCAGTTTGCCGACCTGGCACTGGACTGGGCCAAGCGACAGGGCCGCAATACCTGGCAATGGTATGGCGCGGATAAAGCCGAACACTCCCGACACAGCGTCACCCTGCGACATGAACTACACACAGCTTTGAAAGAAAACCAGTTCGAGCTGTATTACCAACCCTTAGTAGATGCTGTGACCGGCCGCATGCGAAGTGTCGAAGCCCTGGTGCGCTGGCACCATCCAGTCCGGGGCATGGTGTCGCCTGCCGAATTTATCCCGCTGGCAGAGCAGACCGGGCAGATTGTACCGCTAGGGCTCTGGGTTCTTCGGCAAGCCTGTCAGGAAATGGCCGAGTTCAATGGGCGGCGGGAGCGCAGCCTGCGTGTGGCCGTCAACATTTCATCGTTGCAGTTTATTCGCGATGGATTTCTGGACGACGTCTTCCGGATTCTGGAAGAGACCGGCCTTTCGCCCCAGTTACTGGAACTGGAAGTCACTGAAAGTGTATTGATCGACGGTGTCGAGCACGTCATCAAGTTGATGGAAGCTCTTAAAGACCGGGGCATCCGCGTGGCTTTGGATGACTTCGGAACCGGGTTTTCCAGCCTGAGCTATTTGCGGGACCTGCCGACACACAAAGTGAAACTGGATCGAAGCTTCGTACAGAATACGGCTACAGACCGACGCATTGCTGCGATTGTTCAAGGGGTGATCACTATGGCTCACCACATGGATATGATGGTTGTGGCTGAAGGCATCGAAACGCGGGAGCAGCAAGAAGACCTGGCCCGACGGCACTGTGACATTCTGCAGGGTTACCTGTTTGCCCGACCAATGCCCCTTGCCGAATTATGCTTACTACCTGAAATTTTGCCGGCCAACTCCAACGAATGAGGATACCTAGGTCCCTCACCCACCGCCTTGTAATAGCAAGTGTTCTAGCCATTGTGCTGGTCACCCTTGTGCTCATCCCGATTACCTGGTCGAACACCACAACCCGGTTTGAGAGCTCGCGCCTCACGGCTAAGACACTGCTTGAAGCCGAATACGATGCATTGCTTCAAGGCATGAATGAAAGCCTCAACCATGCCCTTGCGATTGCAGAGTTCCCCAGTGTCCGGCAGCACCTCGATCGGATACGGCAGACACAGAACCCTTATCAGGATGTTTGGTCTGACCAGAACGAAGACCAGATACGGGGCATGCTCAGTACCCTGCTGACTCACTTTGGCCGCTACACCCGTCTGGTGGTCATTGATACGGACGGGCGCCAACGGCTGTCTACCGAAGACCCTCCGGAATCTGAGATCCTGCATCGGAATCACTTGTATTTCCGTGAGGCCATGGCGATGAACCCACGCAGCCTCTATCTCTCGGCGCCCTATCCGGATCCTTCCCGGAGCGGGCAGGAGGTTTACGTTATAGATATTTCGACGCCGATTGTAAGCTCAGAGGGCGAGCAGCTGGGTGTCTTGTTGCTGACCCTGAACTGGAACTACCTGCTGAGCACCCTTCCCCATGCAATGGGCGCACATACAAACGCGTCTGCCCTTCTTGTTGATAGAAAAGGGCATTCCCTGCTACCCGGCAACCATGGCCCAATCGCCTTTGGAGACTCTCTGAAGGACCATACGCCCGGAATCTGGCGCGAAATGGAGCCCCGTAACCGGGGTGAATTACTACTGGATGACCAACTTGTGGTTTTCCAGACCCATGACCTTCGTATCCATCATTTCCGTACTGCGGCCATGCAGGTTCTCAGTGTGCCGGGCAGCCAGCCCTGGCGCATCGCGATCAGCGTACCCCGCCCGGACGTGGCGTTCCTGATAGCAGAAAGTCCATGGAAAACGAGCCTGGTGGTTCTGACCTACGGATTAGCCATCGGGTTCAGTGTGTTCTGGGTACTGAGCAACCACCACCAGCGCTCTTTGAAAGAAAAGGCGCAGAACCTGTCTCAAAACGCGAGATCCTACGCCCGTGAACTGACGGACCTCTACGAGAACGCACCCTGTGGCTACCACTCCCTGGATGAACAGGGCGTCATACAGAAGATCAACCGCAAGGAACTTCAGTGGCTGGGTTATTCCCGGGACGAGTTGGTTGGAAAGCGCTACTACCGGGACCTGGTCAGCCCGGAAACCCGGGACGCTTTCGACGAGGCCTTCAAGGCAGTGCTGGCTGCCGGCCATGAAGGCTCCGCCGAGATTGAACTGATGTGCAAAAACGGCGAGAAACTCCCCGTCGCCATCGAAGCCACGGCCCAGACAAACGCCAACGGTTTCCAGTACAGCCGGGCCATGGTGTTCGATCTTACCGATCGTAAACAACTGGAAGACCTGCTCACCACGCAGGCCATGACAGATCCCCTGACAGGTCTGGGGAACCGGAGATTCCTGGAAACCCAGGCGGAACTGGAAATACCCCGGTCCCGCCGGAGCGGCGAGCCTCTTACCCTGATTGCCGCAGACCTGGACCGGTTCAAGCGAATCAACGATGACTACGGCCACGATGTGGGTGACCGGGTACTCCAGGAGTTCGCAAAAACGGCTCAAACCGAATTACGTGACGGCGATATCCTTTGCCGTATGGGCGGTGAGGAATTCACCGTTCTACTGCCCAACACCAGTAAAGAACAAGCCTTGATGGTGGCAGAGCGGCTTCGGGCAGCCGTCGAGACGAACCCGGCAGAGGTTGGCACTGACACGACGGAGGATGGCTATCTGTCCTATACGGCATCGTTGGGGGTGACCCTGGTGCTGCAAGATGAAGATTCACTGAAACCGGCCATCAAGCGCGCGGATGAGGCGCTTTATGCCGCTAAGGAGGCTGGCCGGAATCGGGTGGAATGGCGCTCAGTCGGCATGCAGCATACTTGAACTCCGGAATCTTCCCGTCCGGGTCCAGGGCCGGGTTGGTGAGCAGGTTGGCGGCTGCCTCCACAAAGGCGAAGGGCACGAACACCATGCCCTCGGGCATAGCCTGATCGGCCCGCGCCGTCAGGGTGATGCTGCCACGCCGGGTGGCAATCTTGATTGCATCACCCGGTGTTACGCCCAAGCGATCCAATTCCGCTGATGCCAGAAAAGCGGCCGCTTCGGGCTCCCGCTCATCCAGTACCCGGCTGCGACGGGTCATGGCGCCGGTATGCCAGTGTTCAAGCAATCGCCCTGTGGTCAACACAATGGGATAGGCTTCATCCACCGGCTCGTCCGGCGGCAGTGGCCAGGCCGGCGAAAATCTGCCCCGGCCCCCGGCCCGCGGGAAGGCATCCGAGAAGACAACGTCCTGCCCTGGCGCATCATCGGCGGAACATGGATAGGTCACGGAACCTTCGCTTTCCAGTCGGGACCAGGAGATGTGATCCAATGAATGCATGCCCTGCTTCATCTCAGCGAACACCTGCTCAGGGCCGTGATAATCCCAATCCAGCCCGAATCGCCGGGCCATTTCCTGAATAATCCACCAGTCAGGTCTTGCCTCCCCTGGCGGCGACAGCGCAGCACGGCCCATTTGCACCTGCCGGTTGGTGTTGGTAACGGTACCTGATTTTTCCGACCAGGCGGCCGCAGGCAGAATAACGTCGGCGAACTGGGCGGTCTCGGTGACGAACAGATCCTGTACCACCAGATGCTCGAGGGCAGCCAGCGCGGCCCTGGCGTGGGTCAGATCCGGATCTGACATGGCGGGGTTCTCGCCGAGGATGTACATGCCCTTTATGGTGCCTGCCGTGATGGCATCCATGATCTCTACCACCGTGAGCCCGGGCTCCGGGTCAAGTTCAGTGCCCCAGAGTTCTTCGAAAGCGGCCCGTAGCTGGGCATCTCCTACCGGTTGGTAGTCGGGCAATACCATGGGGATCAGCCCGGCATCGGAGGCACCCTGCACGTTGTTCTGGCCACGCAACGGATGCAGGCCCGTACCCGGCCGGCCCGTATGGCCGCAAGCCAGGGCCATTGAGATCAGGCAGCGAGCGTTATCGGTGCCGTGCACGTGTTGGGAAATGCCCATGCCCCAGAAGATCATCGCTCTGTCGGCCCCCGCGTAGGCGCGGGCCACTTCGCGAATAACCTCTGGTTCAACACCGCAGAGCGGGCTCATCACCTCCGGTGTCATATCGGCAACACTTGACGCCAGTGCCCCGAAACCCTCGGTGTGGGCATCAATATAGGCCTGGTCAAAGAGTGCCTCGTGGATGATCACGTGGAGCATGGCGTTGAACAGTGCAACATCGCCTCCGGGTGAAAAACGCACGCTGCGCCAGGCATAGGCATCCAGGGCCTGCCCTCGGGGGTCTATGATGAGCCGAAACGCCCCTTAACACAGAGCCGGCCCTGGTTTGACGGCCCATCTTTGCCTTCAACAAAAAGGATGCGGGCACGATGCTCGCCTGTTTCTTTTTCTGTTTCGGCAGGCGCAGGTTCGTCCTTCACGTGATAGGTCAGTTGGCAGCCCACACCGCAATAGGGGCAAACGGAGTCCACAGTGCGGTCGGCGGTGGCAGAGTCTCCGCGGCCCTCGGCATCAATCAGGGTGGCGGGCATCAGGGCGCCGGTCGGACAGGCCTGCACACATTCGCCGCAGGCAACGCAGGTGCTGTCGCCCATGGGGTCATCAAAATCAAACACCACTTTGGACGCAGCACCACGGTGCGCCAGGCCTATAACATCGTTGCCCTGCACTTCGCGGCAGGCACGCTCGCACAAGCCGCAGGTGATGCAGGCGTCCAGATTGACGTTCATGGCAGAATGAGTGGTGTCATGGCCCCGGGCGTGGGCCAGAGATTCCGATCGCGGGGCCACATGGTGAACCGTGGGTTCGTTGCGCTCTGAACGGGCCGGGAGACGTTGACGCACAGCACCGGCATCAATGGCCAGTTGATCCGCTATTTCCCATAGATGGCTTGAACGATCGGGGCTGCTATCTCGCTCAGGTTGATCGGCCAGCAGCAATTCCAGCACCGCTTTCCTGGCATCCTGGGCACGCGCGGAGGCTGCGCTTCGCACCACCATGCCGGGCGCGGCCTCGCGGATACAGCTTGCGGCAAGTACCCGTTCGCCTTCCACTTCCACCATGCAGGCGCGGCAATTGCCATCCGCGCGGTAACCCGGGGCGTCTTTGAAGCAAAGGTGCGGAATGGTCTCGCCGGCGCGTTTGGCCACTTGCCACAGGGTTTCGCCGGGGTAGGCCTGAACGTCCACGCCGTCCAGTGTCAGGGTAAAGCTTGTCGTTGCATTGCTCATGGCGGTTTTCAATTCGCTCATGGCTGCCTCCCTTAACCCTTGGCGATCAGCTTGCTGCTGGCCAGTTCGCTGCGGAAGTCCCGCAGCAGACTCAGTACCGGATTAGGTGCAGCCTGCCCCAGACCGCAGATAGAAGCATCCGCCATCACCCTGGCCAGCTGCCGGAGCGTCTCCTCATCCCAGGTATCTCGCTCAAGCAGGGTGAGCATTTTCTCTGTGCCCACACGGCAGGGCGTACATTGCCCGCAGGACTCATCGGCGAAAAAGCCCAGAAGGTTGGAAGCCGCGTCGGCCAAATTGTCCTGATCCGACAGCACGATCACAGCTGCAGAGCCGATAAAACAGCCATGCTCCTGCAGTGTGTCGAAATCCAGGGGTATGTCCGCTTTGCTGGCTGGCAGTATGCCGCCGGAAGCCCCGCCAGGCAGATAGGCCAGGAGGCGATGCCCTTCTGCCATGCCGCCGCAGTATTCCTCGATCAACTCGTTCAGTGTGATACCTGCAGGAGCAAGATGAACCCCGGGCCTTGCAACCCGTCCGGAAACCGAAAAGCTCCGAATGCCGCGACGACCATGCCGCCCCTGGCTGGCAAACCAGTCGGCACCCTGGGCGTGGATGCGAGGAATCCAGTAAACCGTCTCGACGTTATTCACCAGCGTGGGCTGACCAAACAGCCCTTTCTGGGCAACAAACGGCGGGCGATGACGGGGCTTGCCGGGCTTGCCCTCCAGGGACTCGATGAGGGCGGATTCCTCGCCGCAGATATAGGCACCCGCACCACGGCGCAGGATGACAAAGCCCTGCTCCACAATGGCGGTTGCTTCCAGCTCGGCAATGGCATCTTTCAACACACGGTGCAGGCCGGGATATTCATCCCGCAGGTATATGTAGAGAGCCTTCGCCTCAACCGCCCAGGCGCTAACCAGCGCACCCTCGAGGAATTCGTGAGGTTCACGTTCCAGGTAGTAGCGATCTTTGAACGTGCCCGGTTCACCCTCGTCGGCGTTGATCACCGCATAGCGTGGCCCCGGTTCCGCCCGTACGGCCTGCCATTTGCGGAAGGTGGGGAATCCGGCGCCGCCAAGGCCACGAAGGCCCGCATGCTCAAGTTCATTCTCCAGCGATTCGATGCTCACCCGACCTTCGCGGCAATCGGTAAGCAACTGATAACCGCCAGCCGAACGATAATCCGACAGACGTTGCCAGAAAACCTCCTCTGGCTGAATCCGCCCCTGCTCTACCGCGGCCTCAACGGTCTGGGCGTTGGCATTCAGCACATGGTGATGCCCTACACCTACAACCGGCGCGGTGTCACAGCGACCCATGCAGGGCGCTCGCTGTACCCTCACCGTGGCGGGATCAGCTCCATCAGATAGCGCTCGATGCAATGCCTCCGCTCCTGCCAAACGACAGGAAAGCGAGTCACACACCCGCAGAGTTATCCCGGGCGGTGGCGTTTGTTCGTCGTGAATGACATCGAAATGGGCATAGAAAGTGGCCGTCTCATAAATGGCGGCCATGGGCAGATTCATGAAAGTCGCAAGGGCCCGGAGACGGGGCATGGACAGGTAACCGTAGGTGTCCTGCAGTGCATGAAGGTGCTCGATCAGGCGATCGCGGTGTCGCAATGACGGATCGACATCTTCGTCACCGAGCAGGACCCGCAGCTCCGACAATACGGCCGGTTCCAGTTGACGGCCACGAAGGGCTGAGCACCGGCGTTTGAGCTTTTGTTCGTTTGAACTCATTGTTGTTTTACCAGGCCCGGGGTACAAAGAGGAGCTTGTTAAATCTGCGGTTTCGCCTTTAAGTAGATTACTCCTATCCAGGCAAACTGCTCAAGGACCCAGCCATCGCTGCGGAAGGGTTCTGACTTCCGGTGAGTCGGTTTCGTTGTAACGTTCGCACTTCAGAACCCGGAGCGTTTAACCATATCGCTTGAGTATCAGAATAAAACGATACCGCACTAACGCTTGGTTAGATATGACCAGGCCGATCACCTCTTTAGCGAGCGCCATGCGGATTCCGCAAATTCTTTTCGGTACTCCTGAGGCGATGTCTTTACCCGGCCAGACAGCCAAGCCCTGCAATAGTTTTCCGACGGACCTATGATGAGAGAGAAGAGTATCTCAAAGGGCTGGACAATTTTGATATCGCCCTTGCCCAAACCAATTAACTGCTCTTTCAGCTTCTGGTAATTCTGGATATTTCGATCCTTCAGTTCCTGCTGAAATGGTCCCTTAGCCAATGGGGAACGTGCCTGATAAAGGAATCTGGCCCATTCGCGGTTGGCCGCGACCCAGTCCAGATAGCTCTCGATAATGCAAAACACCGCCTCGCGCAGATTGTTTGCCCCGGCCAACTCTCGCTCCAGTTGCTGTCGCTGATCATCCATGGCCGCAAAAAAGAGCGCACTCAGGATGCCCTCTTTGTTGCCGAAGTGATGGTAAATCGCCCCCACACTGGTGTCGCATCGGGCTTTGATGGCATCGATAGTTGTCGCTTCCACCCCCAGATCGTTAAAGCAATGCAGCGCCTGTTCCAGAATCTCTCTTTTCAGCGCAGCTCTGCGGCCCGGAAACCGATTCTCTAAAATATTGGATTGGTTCATTAAATGGATATTCGCCTGATTGAACTCGCCATGGCCTGCATTCTACCGTTTGACAGCTTTGGCCGAAACAGAATATCCTTCTTTTAAAGAATATGGTTCTGTTTTTTTTGTGCCACACCTTTAAGAAAAGAAATCACCATGAACGTGAAACTGAACGGATACCTAAGAATTCCGGGCTGAGGGTCAATCCAGATGCCCGACATCTTGGCCAATACGGCTGTTTGCCGCAATTTCTGCGCTATCTATTTCTAGCTGATGATTAAATGGATCGACAATGGAAAAAACCCTAATAACCTGTGAAGACGGCTATAGGCTCACCGGGCACTTTTTCAGGCCAGCCACAGAGTCACCTCGCGGTGCCGTCCTGCTCTCCCCGGCCACGGGGTTTCGGCACCAGGTCTATTTCAATTTTGCCACCATGTTGAGCGAACAGGGCTTTGCCGCGCTGGCGTTTTCCAACAGGGGCATCGGGGACTCCCGCAACGATACCCCCCTGGCGGAACTCTCTGCCGACCTGGTGGACTGGGGGACCCTGGATTTGCCGGCAGCGCTGGACCAGCTGATCGCCCTGGCCCCGAACCTACCGGTGACCCTGGTGGGCCACAGTGCCGGTGCGCAGTTGATCGGTTTGATGCCCAATTTCGCCCAAATTAACCGCTATGTTCTGATTGCCGCATCGTCGGGGCATTTCAACAACCTGAAACCCAAAACCAGGCTGGCAGCCAAGCTGCTGTTCCATGGCTGGCAACCCGTTTCCGTTGCGGTGAAAGGCTACTGGCCCACCAAACTCATCGGTTTTGGCGAAGACTTGCCCGCTGGCGTCGCCAGGCAGTGGCGACGGTGGTGCAGCTCACCCGGCTATTTAGAAAACAGTTTTGGAAGGGAAATACGGCGGCATCACTATTCGGATATAAAAGCGCCCGTGCTGTCACTAACCGCGACAGATGACCACATCGCCGTGCCTGCAAACGTGGAAGATTTTCTGCGCCTTCTGCCCAACGCCAGGATAGAAAAACAGTTTCTGGAACCATCCAGTTTTGGACTGAAAGAAATTGGCCACAGTGACCTACTGCGCAGCCGCTGCAAGGCTTGTTGGCCGCAGGTTCTAAAAGGCCTAGCGTCTACAAGCTGAACCTGAATGTCATCCTGATATCTAAGTTCAGATGTCTTCGGATATAAATATCTTGCGCTTGGGCGGCGATATTGGTGCTGCGATGAGACTGATGACTCCACTTGCTAAGTGGCTGGCTCAATACCCCGGATACCGCCCCCAAAGCCCATCGTCATCCATAAAAGAATGCCACTCCTGGCACGTCCACAAATCCGACGCAACGGCCTCAATAACCTCCCGAAGCTCCAACGGCTCTAACCAGCGCTGCGGAATCACACCGGTGCCGTGCATCGCGCCAAGAATGTTTCCGGTAATGGCTCCGGTAGAATCTGAATCCCCATCGTGATTCACTGCCAGCACAACACCCTGCTCGAAACTTTCAGCCACAAGGGCGCAATAAACAGAAATCGCCAGCGCTTCCTCTGCGACCCAGCCTTCGCCGAGCTCCTGAATAGCGATATGGTGTGGCTTGTCGGTCTGGCTCAGTTCAACCGCCTTATCCAGAGCCGCCAATGTCTCTTCGTGACCGCGTTCTGCAACCAGTAATGTCGTGGCGGCAGCCAGAGCATCCAGCAGAGTTTTGTCCTTCAATAACTCAAAGATCAAAACGGCCAGTACGCCACCGGTCAGATACCCGCTGGGATGGCCGTGGGTGAGGCCGGCGCACATACGCCCATCTTCAAACACCCTTTCCAGGCCGGAGTTACCGTTGAAGGTACGCCAGTAAAGCCCTACCGGAGCCACCCGCATTACTCCGCCACAACCCTTACTGTCATTGCCGGCGGTCTCTGGAACGCCCGGGTAATCCCGCAGAGCACTCAAACACGTCATGCCCGGTGCTCGCTGGCTGTGCAACTCTGGCTGCTGAAACAACCAGCCGTCTTTCTCTGCGGTTACCGCACGACACTCGTGGCCCTGTGTTGCCAACCAGCGCAGATAGGCATTGGCAACTGTGTGGTCGAAACCTGCAATGCCTTTACTGACTCCCCGCATTCGCCCCCGCAACAGGCCTTCGGCGGTGAACAGGGTCAATTGGGTGTCATCGGTTATCTTGCCTTTGCCACCGTAGGCCGGGGCGTAGTCGGTTATGCCGGCAGGGCCGAAGCGGCTCAGGATTTCAGCGCGGGACATGAACTCCACGGCGGCACCGAGGGCATCGCCTATGGCGCCGCCGAGGAGGCAGGCGGTGTATTGATCCTGGATGTCGTTTTCCGGCCGAGACTCATGTGGTTGATCCATTATCATTTCCCTATGCTAGTTTTTAGAAAGATCCGCAGTAACGCGGAAGAACCCGACTACCGTCCACTTGCCTCTGAGAGTTCGACTGCTTCCAGACATTGTTCAAAAGGCAGCCAAAGAGCTAAAGCGTCACCCTCGACGCCATCAATAGCAACAAACCCAAACCTTTCGTAGAATCTTTTTGAGTCGTCGTCTTTGGCATCTACCGCACAGCCGATACCGCCAACTGAAATCGACGCATCAACAACCCGCCTCAGGCACTCGATCAGCAGGTACGCTCCTAATCCATACCCTTTCAGAGAGTTATCAACCGCAAGCCGTGCCAGCCGGTAAACCGGCGGATCCGACGGAAACCGCCTTTGTAGGGGATGTCCCTGGGGGAAGACAATGGTGCTGGGAAGAAGAGTGTAATAACCGAGGATCTCCGTCGGGTCGACCTCATCTTCAACCAGTACATAAGTCCGTGTCGCCATCTTCTGGCTGCTTTGCCGGGCAATTTTCTTCAAGAACTCGTTGAGCGCAGGCTTACCGCAGTCAAATTTTCGCCGATTGTGTTTTTTACTGATTTCTTCGGTTCTTAAAGTCACCAGCCAACTTCCTGTGGTTGAGTGCAGCTTCCCGAAGCTTTGGATTAATCAGCTCAGGGTTATCCAGCAGCTCCAGCATACGGTCAGCACTCTGCCGGGAAACCTGGATTTGTAGCGCCTGACGCTCGGCCTCTTGTGCTTCTTTCTTTGCAGCGTAGATCAGGAACTGACTCAAGCTGCGGCCCGTTAACTCTGCTGCATGAGCAATAAGTCTCTGCGTTTCTTCATCGACACGGGCCACCAGGCGAGTGTCTTTACCTTGTGTGTTCATAATATTCTTCACCGATGGCGGGATAAGCTCGACTGAAACCTGAGAAAACCCTCTTCCTTGATAGAAAGTGATTCATGGGCTCAATCTATGTATGCCATGCTGGCACACATAATGACCCCAATCAACTTAGTGTGCCAATTTGGCACATGTGATTTATAAGACTCCCAGCTGCACAAGGTCGCAAAGCGGTCATTCGGATAGGACGATTAGCACTGGTATAGTGGCGCCCACGTACCGCAGCGAAATGGGCATCAGGACGCAGGACCGGAGGCCCGGAATGAACTACAACAGTTGGTTATGTGGCGCGAGGCGCAAACATGATGATCGCCATTCCCACCAATGCAACAGCTGAACCAACTAAATCCCAAACTGTTGGTCGAATCCCATCGACCGCCCAAAGCCACACAATTGCCATAAAAATATACACGCCACCATACGCAGCATAGACCCTGCCAGCAGCGGTGGGGTGCAGTGAAAGCAGCCACGCAAAGGCTGCGAGACTCAACGCACCTGGCACCAGAAGCCAGATGGTTTTACCCTCTCGAAGCCAGAGATAAGGCAAATAACAACCCACGATCTCTGCCAAAGCGGTGACGATAAAAAGACCAACCGTTTTCAATTCAGGCAATGAAATTGACCTCTTGGCAGTTCCCTGACTTTGCGGCGTGCCAGCGCCAGCGTAGATGCGTCCAACAACAGCCCCTTGTTCTACGATATTTAAAGCCCCACGCCATAGTACCGAAGGACACCCACCATTACCCAGTAGCAGATTGCTGTAATGCCGATTGACGCTGTCAGGCTAAGGTAGAAATTGAGCCCCTGTGCCAACAGAACCGGTAACGCAATAAACAAAGCAAGTGATGGCAAAACCAGCCAAAACACACTACTTGCAAGTTCGCTAACCTTTTCTGCATCCCCGGTATCCAAATAAAGCCAAAGCATTGCCAAGACTGACGTCAGCGGCACCGACGCAAGCACAGCGCCTATGAACGAGCTGCGCTTCGACACTTCCGATATGAGGACAACCAGAATAACGGTCACTGCGACTTTGACAATGTAATAAGTCAACTGGATCTACCTCCTGGCGGCAACCGTATCACGGCTTATTAGTTTGCATTCTTATTAAACCCCAACGCCATCTCCCCCGTCCAAATCTGATTCCAAGCCCTGATAACAATGATTTTTCATGGTTTTATCTGTAGTTCCGCAGCCGCCATTACGCTGCCGGCTCTGTGAAAAGTTTACACTCAAATTATCAGTGCACGCTTGTACCAGTTAAATCCAGAGAACGGGGAATGTCCGCTTTTGTTTAGGGTTTCGCGTGGGCTGTGGAACGGTCACCCGCTGGCTATACTCACCGTTATTAACCTGCCCTAGTGTTTCAGTCGCCGGACCAGGTAATAACCGGCAGCAATTGAGAACAGAGCTGCTGCCAATACTTCCAGAGCGGCAATCATCAGGCTTCTGCGCTTGACCTGCTCAATGCTCCGCAGCTGTTCCCTCAGGTCCAGGCCTATTTCCACCGTGCCGTAATTCAGTCCTGCCTTCCCTTTCTTCCGCCCGCCAGAACTTTGTTTACACTAATTTCACTTTATTTACACTTATGTTGATCATACTAAGATTTTTTACAGACAAGGATGGAGCCCCCTTTTATCCGGCCTTAGCCTGTTCCCGGTAAAGCGCAGCGCCCAGAGCGGCAAAGTAGCGCTGGTATGCGTCATTGATCCGCTGGCGATGATCGCCCTGCGGATACAGACCCGCCTTGGCTTCATCAGAGTGAACGGTTCCGTTTACCAGAAATCGGTTACGCGGCTGGCTGTCTTCAATGAAGGCTTCAAAGGCGCGAGCGCACAGCTCCTCCGGTTTGGCGTAATAAACCGTTTTCAAGTGCTGATCGGCCACCTGGGAGGCCCGGAACAAAGTGCTGGGTGCTGTGCCGTCCTCCGTCAGCATGATGGCCTGGAAGCATGCGCCTAGCCGTTCATTCAGTGGATGCGGTTTACTGCTTACGCTGTTCAGCCAGGCACTGGAAGCGAAGCCGCACGGTCCGGCATTCCGGTAAGCTTTGCCACCCATGTAGTGATCAAAGGCGTGAAACCATTCATGCGCCAGGCTACCCGCACCAGCGTTCTTGGCCAGCGCCAGTTGCCGGGTGGCGGGAATGTAGTGCGCGGCCACGCCCAGCCGGCCGCCGATGCCATACTGCAGGCCCAGCGTGCTCCTCAGGGAGATCAATGGCTCCGGTCCTCGCAGGATCGTCATCAAATCACACAGCGCCTGATCGAACCGGCCGGCTGCCCGGTCCCGCTCCTGGGGCGTCACCCAGCGTCCGACTTCAATGCTGCGAAAATCAAACCGTCGTCTCACCGTTACAAAGGATGCTGCAGATTCAGACGTCACTCCCAGCCTCCCATCTCCAGAAACATCAGGATGCCCAGGCTTGAGACGGATTCGTAGTTACCAAGCAGAATGCAGGACATGCTTTACACCTAGCACTGTTTACATATACAGTATTTTGACGAGGCTACACGGGTGGGTCAACCACAGTCAGGCACAATGTCCTATACTCGGACCAATGCAGTTGCCAGGAAGGCAGGAGGAGTCTGTATGAAAAGCGTGGTACTGATGTTTGTTGGTGGACTGGTAGGCGGCTTCATCGGGCCGGTTTCAGCACTGGTCGGCGTGGCAGCAGGGTATGTAGTTGGCCGCATGCTAACGCAGTCAGACGTACCAGAGCAAAAGGCAGTCAGCCAATAAAGCTCGGATAAACCGATGATTTTCGTAAGGTAAAAATGGAGGCGCGGGTCGGAATCGAACCGGCGTACACGGAGTTGCAGTCCGCTGCATAACCACTCTGCCACCGCGCCGGGTAAGCCTGGAATCTGGCTTTTGCTCTCAGGGGGCGTGAGAGACTTGGAAAATGGAGCGGGAAACGAGATTCGAACTCGCGACCCCAACCTTGGCAAGGTTGTGCTCTACCAACTGAGCTATTCCCGCTCTTCGTTCAGAGGCGTTGCCTCCTCAACGGCTGCGTATTCTACGGATTACGCTTCGCGCGTCAACACCTTTTTTTCAAGTTTCTGTTTTTATTGCTAATGTGCACAAAATTTAGCCAAACCGGTCAGGACCGGCTGGCGTCATCCGCGTTCGCCTGAAGGGAACCGGCAAGCTGGTTGCCGCTGTCGCAGTTCAGGTAGCTGGAAGCCTGCAGCCATTCTTCATCCGGGTAGTATTTGAAAACCAGCTGGCCGCCTTTCAGGTTGTCTACTACCTTTGCGATCACATCGCGGTCTACCGCCGGGCAGCCGTGGCTGCGGCCAATGCGACCGTATTTGTTCACCCAGCTCTTCTCTACGTAGTCTGCCCCGTGAATGACAATGGCGCGCTGGCGAGCCAGGTCATTGAAGCCCGGCTCCAGTCCGTCCAGCCGCAAGGAGTAGCCGTGGGCACCGCTGTAGGATTCCGCCGCCTTGAACAGTCCGATGCTGGACTGGTGGCTGCCCTCAATGTTGGAGAAAGCACTCGCTTCGCGGTCGCCGGAGTTTTTACCGTGGGCAACCAGCTCCCTCAGAACCAGGCTGCCATCGGCCAGGTCAAACAGCCAGAGGCGTTCTTCGCTGGATGGCAGGGAAAAATCAATAACAGCAAGCCTCTCCGGCATCGCTGTTCCATTGCTGATGGCGCACTGGGTTGCCTTGAAAGCCGCCTCAAGAACCGATGGGTTCAGTTTCGGGGCTGCACTGGAAAGGCGATCAAAAAGCTGGTTATTCAGGGACTGGGCCTGGGTGCTGGTGGCGAAAAGCACTGAAAAAAGAAGGCCGGACATTGCTGTACAAAATTTGAGCAGATTGCGATGCTTGGGCATGCACCTTACCTCTATAGATGAAGAATACGGTCTATCCGATTGAAATTTGCACTATTCTAACAGCAAATTATGAGAACCCCGACACCTTTGTACAGTTTTTAAACAGACCGTAATCAAAGTTACAAATTACAGACCGTCACGCAGGCGTGGTAGAATCGCCAAGACTCAACGGGGTGCCCGACAGGGCTGAGACCATACCCGCGGAACCTGACCCGGCTAATACCGGCGTAGGGATTGAGCCGCCACTTTTCCAGTGGTTACCGCGGCATGGCCCCCTCCATAGCCAAGGTGTAATCACTATGCGTTTCCGCTTGCCTCTACTCTTCGCTGCCCTGCTCCCGGCTTTTGCTACTGCCGAACCTGCGCAGGTTTTGAACGTTTATACTCATCCGTCGTTTGCGGCGGAATGGGGCCCCGGGCCCGCGGTCAAGCAGGCATTTGAAGAGCAGTGTGAATGCGAACTGAACTATACAGTGCTGGAAAGCGGCGGCGATATACTTCAGCGACTGCGCCTGGAGGGCAGTTCAACCAGTGCCGATGTGGTGTTGGGGCTGGATACCGCCACCATGGAAGCCGCCCGGCAAACCGGATTACTGGCTCCGCACACGCTGACACTGAACAACCTGGCGCTGCCTGTCGACTGGCAGGACGACACCTTCGTGCCCTACGACTGGGGCTACTTCGCCTTTGTATACGATACCGAGCTGCTGCCGGAACCTCCGGCAAGCCTGGAAGAGCTGGTCAATGCACCGGATGACCTGAAAATCATCATTCAGGACCCCCGCACCAGCACTCCCGGCCTCGGCCTGCTGCTCTGGATGCACGCGGTTTATGGCGATGACGCCCACGCCAAATGGCAGCAACTCAGTGGCAAGGTACTGGCGACGACCCAGAGCTGGAGTGACGGGTATTTTTCACTGTTCATGAACGGCGAAGCCCCGATGATTCTTTCCTACAGTACCTCTCCGGCCTATCACATGGCGGTCGATAACACAGACCGTTACCAGGCAGCTCGTTTTGAAGAAGGCCATTACCTTCAGGTGGAGGTTGCCGCACTGGTGAATAGCTCCAAAAATCAGGCCCTCGGCCGGGAATTCATGGAGTTCATGTTATCGCCGGCCTTCCAGCGCCATATTCCGTTGAAGAATGTGATGTATCCGGCTATCGACCTTGGTGACGAGTTGCCGGAGGTATTTGACCGGCTGATCCGCCCGTCCAAAGCCCTCTTCCTGGAACCGGCAGAGGTCGCCCGTGAACGCCGCTCACTGGTGAATGCCTGGCTGGACGCCATGACCCGCTGAACCCAATGGCCGCTAACCAATCACAACCCCTGCGCCCTGCTCCATTCAGCGCCCCTGCGTGGCAACTGGCTCCGGGCCTGATCATTGCGCTGGCCTTGATCGGGCTGGTGCTGTTGGGCCTGGGGGCACTGCTTCACACAGCTGGCACGCTGGAATTCGAAGAGCTGTGGCAAAGCCGCTATTTAAGAGGCGTTGTCTGGTTTACGGTTTGGCAGGCTGTGTTATCGGTCATTCTAAGCCTGCTCATTGCGCTGCCGGTGGCCATGACACTGGCCCGGCTCAGCCATTTTCCCGGCCGTAGCCTGCTGCTACGGTTGATGGAGCTGAGCCTGGTGCTTCCCACCATAGTGGCGGTTTCAGGCATCATCGGGGTGTACGGTCGCCAGGGCTGGCTGACCAGTCTTCTGAACGATTGGCTGCCTGATCATGGCTGGAGCCTTTACGGCCTGAATGGAATCTTACTGGCCCACGTGTTTTTTAATGCACCGCTGGCCGCACGAATTCTTCTGCAAGCACTGGAATCGGTTCCGGCACCGAGATTGCGGGTTGCTTCCCAGCTCGGGTTGAGCGGCTGGTGGCTCTGGCGTACGGTTCGATGGCCCGCATTGCGGCCGGTCCTGCCAGGGGTGTCAGCATTGGTCTTTACCCTGTGTTTTACCAGCTTCGCCATCATCATGACCCTGGGTGGCGGGCCTCGCGCCACAACCCTTGAAGTGGCTATTTACCAGGCGTTGCGGTTCGAATTCGATTTTGGCCAGGCTGCCATCCTGGCCACTATTCAGCTGGTTATTTGCGGCAGCCTGTGGTGGCTGGTGTTCCGGAACCGGCTGGAGTCCTCACTGCTTCCGGATCGGCGGTTTGCTGAAACTGTCTCTTTAAAAGACAGCCCCGGGCAGGGTCTGGGGCGCGTGTTGCTGCTGGGCATCTTTTCCGCTTTCCTGACGCTGCCCCTGCTGGCCATCGCGTTACGCGGTTTGCCGGCACTCTGGCCGGCCTCACCCATGCCATCTATCTACGGACAACTGCTCCCCGCTACAGGGCGAAGTTTGTTGATTGCTGTTCCTGCCGGGCTGGGGGCGGTTGTCGCCAGCCTGTTCACACTGGCGGCCGCCAACAAACCCGGAAACCGGATACTGGCAGCCATTCCGGTTACCACGGGCTACCTGCCGCTGATTGTACCGCCCCTGGTGCTAGGTACCGGCCTGTTCCTGTTGTTGCGGCCCCAGCTCGGGAATAGCGCCCAAGGCTGGGTGCTGGTGTCTTTGATTAACGGATTGATGGCCATTCCATTTGTGCTGCAGGTGCTGCGTGGGCCACTGAATGCCATCGACAAGAACACCCTGAACCAGGCGAGTCAGCTCGGTATCCTGGGCTGGTATCGCTGGCGCTGGTTGCACTGGCCAAGGCTGCGCCGGCCAATCGCCCTGGGCCTGGCCTATGGCATTGCCCTGTCGCTGGGAGATTTCGGGGTAATTGCCCTGTTCGGCAGCCCCGGGCAGCCCACGTTGCCGGTTCTGCTTTACCAGCAGCTGGGCAGTTACCGAATCAGCGAAGCGGCTGGCACCGGGCTGTGGCTGCTTTTGTTACTCGTGACTCTCTTCGCCCTGCTGTCCCGGGTTGCCCGGCCGGCCCCGGGCACAAACACAGAGCCTGCCCCCGCCGCTGCTCCGGAGCCTCGCCATGCTTGAGCTAAGAAACCTGTGTTTCCAGTACCCGGATCAGTCGGAGGAGTGGCGCTTCCACTTCTCGGTCGCCGCCGGGCATTGCCTCGCGGTACGCGGTGCCAGTGGAACCGGTAAATCCACCTTGCTGAACCTGGTTGCCGGCTTTCTGGCACCCAAAAGCGGAGAAATTCTCTGGAACAACCAAGCTATCCATAACCTGCCCGCCTGGGAGCGGCCGGTAACAAGCGTGTTCCAGGAGCACAACCTGTTCGAGCACCTGGATGTCTTCACCAATATCGGTCTCGGCCTGCACCCGGGCATGAAGCTGTCCCCCGAACAGCAATCGGCCATTGAGCAGGGTCTTGAACAAACCAGGCTCGGCGGTTTTGGTGCGCGCCTGCCCGGCGAACTATCCGGTGGCCAGCGGCAACGAGTTGCCCTGCTGCGCGCCATTCTGCGGCGCAAACCGGTACTGCTGCTGGACGAACCCATGACCGGGCTGGACCCGGACGCTAGGGCCATCATCCGCGCCCTGTTACTGCAGGAAAAGGCCAGCGGCATTACCCTGATCCTGGCCAGCCATGATGAAGAAGACCGAAAGATACTGGCAGACAGCAACTGGAATCTTTAAGCTTGCTAAGACTTCTGGCAGGGATTTTTTCATTCTGTGGCGATAACTTCGGGCCTTACTACAGCCAAAGCCGGCGAGCCTGCCGGCTCCCTTGAGTTGTCCGGCAATACGGTGACCTTTGCCGGAGACTGGACCCTTGCCCATTACCCGGCCCTGAACCGGCAGGTATCGCAATTCAATGCAGAGAACGCTTCACTGAAGCCGGAATTCAGCCGCCTTGGCCGGCTGGATACCGCGGGCGCGTCCCTGATGGTGAAAATGCTGGGTACGGAACCGGTGCTTACCGCCCTGGAGCAGCCGTCCCTGCCCGAAGCCCAGCAAGCACTCCTTAAAGCCGTAGCGGAATCCATGTGTGAATCCGCACCCGCGCCAGCCACGGTTAATCCACTGCTGAACATGCTGGCAATCACCGGAGAGAAGGTCACCCGGCTAACCCGCCTGTTATGGCTGCTGTCCGGTTTTATTGGCCAGACCTTGTCCACCCTGTTCTACATACTCCCACGGCCAAAGCGCTGGCGCTTTACGCCGTTCGTGGCCGCTGTGCACGACACCGGCCTGAATGCCCTTCCGATTGTTGCCCTGCTCACGTTTCTTGTGGGGGCTGTCGTCGCATTTCTGGGGGCTACGGTGCTGGAGGACTTTGGCGCGACCATTTATACCGTAGATCTGGTCGCTTTCTCATTCCTGCGGGAATTCGGCGTACTGTTAGCGGCCATTTTGCTGGCCGGCCGGACCGCCAGTGCCTTCACAGCCCAGATCGGGGCCATGAAGGTCAACGAAGAACTGGATGCCATCCGTACCCTCGGCCTCAACCCCGTGGAGCTGCTTGTAGTCCCCAGGGTACTGGCCATGATGGTGAGCCTGCCGGTGCTGACCTTTGTCGGCATGATGGCGGGCATGGTTGGTGGTGCTGTGGTGTGCGCACTGGCACTGGATATTCCGCCCAGCCAGTTTATGGCCATCGTGGAGCGGGATATTGCCCTGAAACATTTCCTGGTGGGCATCGGTAAAGCACCCGTGTTTGCCTTCCTGATTGCCGTGATCGGCTGCCTGGAAGGTTTCAAGGTGTCGGGCAGCGCACAGTCCGTGGGTGAGCACACCACCTCCAGCGTGGTGCAATCTATCTTTATGGTCATACTGCTGGATTCCGTAGCCGCGCTATTCTTTATGGAAATGGGTTGGTAAGGCATGGCCATGGGCTCGCGGGATAACCACACGCACCAAACGCCGATCATTCAGGTTCGGGGCCTGAACAATCGATTTGGCAGCCATTCTGTGCATGAAGACCTGGACCTGGACCTCTACCCCGGTGAAATCCTCGGCGTGGTTGGTGGATCCGGCACAGGAAAATCCGTGCTGCTTCGCAGCATTGTCGGGTTGAACACGCCTACGGCGGGCCACATCACGGTATTCGGGCAGGATCTAACAGAGCTGTCAGCACCGGAACGTTCGCTTTATGAGCAGCGGTTTGGTGTGCTGTTTCAGGGCGGAGCTCTATTTACCTCCCTGAATCTGGAACAGAATATTGCCCTGCCCCTGATCGAGCACGCGGGGCTGAAGCGGGCCGAAGCGGAAGAACTGGCCCGCATGAAGCTGGCCCTGACCGGCTTGCAGCCCGAGGCGGCCCGCAAATACCCGGCGGAGTTATCCGGCGGCATGGTGAAACGTGCAGCGCTGGCCCGGGCGCTGGCCCTGGACCCTGAAATATTGTTTCTGGACGAGCCCACAGCGGGGCTGGACCCGATCGGCGCTGCCGCGTTTGACGAACTGATTGTCACCCTGCGCAATGCCCTGGGGTTAACGGTATTCCTGGTCACCCACGACCTGGATACCCTGTACACCACCTGCGACCGGGTGGCGGTGTTGTCCCAGCGCAAGGTGCTGGTGGCAGATACCCTGGATAACGTATCCCGCACAGATGACAGCTGGATTCAGGACTACTTCCACGGCCCCCGCGGGCGGGCCGCGATTGATGCAGACAACAGGCTGACCGAACAGGAGCCCGGTTAATGGAGCCAAAAGCCCATCACGTTATTATCGGATTATTTACGCTGCTGGCTGTTACCGCCGCCTTGCTGTTCGCCCTGTGGTTAGGCAAGTCCTCGGCAGACCAGGAGTGGAGTTATTACCAGATCGGTTTCGACCACCCGGTAGGCGGCCTGTCCAAGGGTAATGCGGTGCTATACAGCGGCGTGCCGGTAGGTGATGTACTGGAATTGACCCTGGCACCCGACAACCCGGCCCATGTTCGTGTGCTGGTGCGGGTTCGCAGTGATATTCCCGTGCGTGAAAACACCCGTGCCGAACTGGTGCTGGCCAATATCACCGGCAGCATGAGCGTGCAGTTTACCGGCGGCAGCCCGGACAGTCCGGTGCTTGAAGGTGTCCGGGAGAATCCACCGCTGATCAGTGCCGAGCCCTCTGTATTTTCCAACCTGCTCAATAACGGCGAAGCCATGTTGTCGAAGGCCGAACGCCTGCTCACCAGCATGAACCAGCTGTTGAACGAGGAAAACCTGGGCAACGTAGCCACCATTCTGGACAACACCCGGCTGGCAACCGAATCGCTGCTGGCAAGCCGGGATGACATGATGGCCCTGATGGAGCAGTTCGATGCGGCAGCGATTCGGGCAGAAGAAGCTGCCGTAAAGGTATCCGCCACCTCTGACCACGCGCGCGTGGTGTTAGGCGAGCAGATTACGCCGGTACTGGAGTCTATGGATAAGGCCATCTCAACCCTGCAGCCCACCCTGGACCGGCTGAACCGTGTGACCGGTAATAACGAAGGTGCACTGGACTCCGGGCTTCAGGGCCTGGGGGAACTGACACCGGCCTTACGGGAGCTGCGCAGCACCCTCCGCAACCTGAACTCGTTTACCCGCAGGCTTGAGCAAGACCCGAGAGGCACCATCTGGGGCGGCGGTAGAATCCAGGAGTACAGCAATGACTAAGCCAAGCAGAGGCATTTTCGCACTGGCCGGGGCCCTTGCCCTGTCTGCCTGCACCGTGTTCCCGATTCCTGAAGCACCGCGCCTGATGGAACTGGCACCCCCCGCTGAACGGGAAGTGTTCGATACGCCCCGGCCTGCTGCGCTCCGGGTGGACACTCCGCTGGCATCCGATCCGCTGGACAGTACCCGGGTTCTGGTAAAGCCCACACCCTACGAGTTCCAGGCACTGCCCGGCGCCCGCTGGCGCGACAGTATTCCCGTGGTTTTGAGGGATTACCTGATTCAGGAATTTCGCCAGAGCGGCGGCTTCACCAGCGTGATGACTGACACCAGTCCGGCTACGGCAGGGTTAACACTGGTCACCGAACTGACCGGCTTTCACGCCGAGACCCACGCAGACGGCACCACGGTGGTCATACACCTGCACACCGAACTGATGGAAAACCGCTCCCGGAAAAGCCTGTGCGTATTGGATCAGCGCGAGGAGGCACTGGCTGCCAGCGCAAAACTGGACGACCTGATGTCTGCCTTCTCTCGCGCAGCATCCGCGCTTTCGAAAGACATAACCCGATGGAGCCGGGATTGCCTGGCAGACGCCTGAGCCTGTTATTTTGAAGGGAACAAATCCGGCCAGGCCGCTTTCAGGTACAGGAACATAGACCAGAGTGTGAGCCCGGCTGCGATGTAAAGCAGGCCGATCGCAACGTACGACAGCATTTGACCGGGAGGAAACGCTAGCAAACCGACAATGGCCGCCATCTGGGCGGTGGTCTTGACCTTGCCGATGTACGACACCGCCACACTGGCGCGGCTGCCCACCTCTGCCATCCATTCCCGCAAGGCGGAAATCACAATTTCCCGGCCAATAATCACCGTGGCCGGAATTGTCAGCAGCACCGCTGAGTATTCTTCAATCAGCACCGCCAGGGCCACGGCCACCATCAGTTTGTCCGCCACCGGGTCCAGAAACGCACCGAAAGGCGTACTCTGGTTCAGTTTGCGGGCCAGGTAGCCGTCCAGCCAGTCGGTCACACCGGCCAGGGCAAAGATGATGGCGCTGACCAGGTAACTCCACTGCACCGGCAGGTAGAAAATCACCACAAACACCGGGATCATCACGATGCGGGACATGGTCAGCAGGTTCGGTAAATTCATGGTGTTCCTATTCGTCGTGCAATGCTGCGTATATGGATTCTGCCAGTGACTTGCTGATGCCCTGAACCTTGGCCATCTCATCCACACTGGCTTTACGTAATTCCTGTATGCCGCCGAAGTAGCGGATCAGCTCCCGGCGGCGCTTCGGCCCTACCCCTTCGATGCCTTCCAGGGTGGATTGCCGGCGTTTCTTGTCCCGGCGCGCCCGGTGGCCGGTAATAGCAAACCGGTGGGATTCGTCCCGGATATGCTGGATCAGGTGCAGCGCCGGAGAATCGGCCGGTACCCGGAATACCGCGTCTGTCATGGCGTCGATCAGCTGCTCCATGCCGGCGCGGCGGGTAACGCCCTTGGCCACGCCAATCAGCGGGATATCGGAAATTCCCAGTTCTTCAAAGACTTCCCGGGCAATGTTCAGCTGGCCTTTACCACCGTCGATGAAAACGAGGTCTGGCCGTTTGCCATCACCGCTCACCAGCCGGCGGTAGCGACGGGTCAACACCTGGCGCATGGCGGCATAGTCGTCACCGGCCTTCACGCCCTCAATGTTATATAGCCGGTAATCGCTTTTCAGTGGCCCATTCTCGTCGAAAACCACACAGGATGCGACGGTATTTTCCCCATGGCTGTGGCTGATGTCGAAACATTCCATTCGGGACGGGGTTTCAGCCAGCTCCAGCAGGTCCCGCAGCGCCAGCAAACGGCGATACACGGTTTCCTTGCTGGCCAGGTGGGTAAGCAATGTTTGCCGGGCGTTGGTCATGGCCAGTTCCAGCCAGCGCTTGCGTTCGCCCCGCACATTGCCCCGAATTCGGGTTTCCCGGTTGGCGGCCTCGCTGAGGGCTTCTGCCAGCAGTTCCTGCCCTTCCACGGCAACCGGCACGAGGATGTCCCGGGGAATTTCCCGGCGGGTATCACCGCCAAAGTAGTACTGGCCCAGAAACGCCGAGAGCAGTTCACCTTCGGACTGCTCGAGTGAAAACCTCGGGAAGTAGTCCTTGGTGCCCAGCACCCGGCCACCACGAACGATGATCACCACAATACACACCACGCCGGCATCCTGGGCAATGGCGATCACATCGGCATCGCCGCCCTCGCCTTCAATGGATTGCTGCTCCTGAACATGGCGAAGATGGTTGACCTGGTCCCGGTAGGTGGCCGCTTTCTCAAACTCCAGGTTCCTGGCCGCCTGCTCCATGGCATTCATCAGATCGTGGATAATGGCCGGGTTCTTGCCTTCCAGGAACATGGTGGCATGGCGGATATCCTGCTGGTACTCCTCCGGTGTTACGTAACCCACACAAGGGGCCGTGCACCGGTTAATCTGATACTGCAGGCAAGGTCGGTTACGGTTCCTGAAATAGCTTTCACTACAAGACCTTATACGGAAAACCTTCTGCAGGATATTAAGGCTTTCCTTGACGGCACCGGAGCTTGGAAACGGCCCGAACCAGGTACCGCCACCCTTTTTGGTGCGGCCACGGCGGAAGGTCAGCGAGGGATAGTCGCTGTGAGAAGACAGGTAGATATAGGGGTAGGATTTGTCATCCCGCAGCAGGATGTTGTACGGCGGCCGCAGCGACTTGATCAGGTTTTGTTCCAGCAGCAATGCTTCGGTTTCGCTGCCGGTAATCGTTACCTCGATGGACTCGATCTTGCCCACCAGTGCTTCGGTTTTCGGGGCCAGGCCGGTCTTGCGGAAATAACTGCTCACCCGCTTTTTCAGGTTGCGGGCTTTTCCCACGTACAGAATATTCCCGGCGCCATCGTACATACGATACACGCCGGGGCGTTCAGTAAGCTGTTTCAGGAAGTCTTTACTGTCGAACTCCCCGGATCCTTGCTGGGGGTCAGACCTTGTCGGCATCCAGCAATCCAAGCCGTACGGCCATCAGCGCCAGCTCTACATCACTGGAAATCTCCAGCTTCTCGAAAATCCGGTAGCGGTAGCTGTTCACGGTTTTGGGGCTGAGGCAGAGTTTATCGGAGATATCCTGAACCTTCTGGCAATCCACCACCATCATGGCAATCTGCATTTCCCGTTCAGACAAACGATCGAACTTTGCCAGTTCGCCATCGTCGTCCTTTTCACCCGCCAGCTGCTTCAGCGCCATCTTCTGGGCAATTTCCGGGCTGATGTAACGCTGTCCGGAATGGGCCTTGCGAATGGCACGCACCATTTCCTGGATGTCCGCGCCCTTGGTGATGTACGCCTGGGCGCCACTTTGCATCACTCGGGAGGGGTAAGGATCATCCGCGCAGGCGGTTACCACAATCACTCGAATAGAGTCGTCCAGGCGCAGGATACGACGGGTGGCTTCCAGGCCACCGATTCCTGGCATGCGAATGTCCATCAGAACGATATCCGGTCGGTTCTCTCGCACAAACTCGATGGCGTCCTCTCCGGATGAAGCCTGGCCAATCACGTCGAGATCGGGATTGTCGGCTAACATGCGGGTTATACCGGAGCGCACCAGCTCGTGGTCATCTACAACCAGTACCCTGATCAAAGCTCACCTCGCAGTCAGGTAGACGAAAAATCACGGTGATTGTACCGTTTACACCGCCCATCGGGTAGGTAGGGGCCTGAAAACGATGGAAATCAGGCGGGAGCGCCCAGCCCCGCGGTGTTTTCCACCGGGTCAAACCACACGACCAGCTCTCCCCGTTTTACGGCAGCAAGTACCCGGCTTCGTTCCGCCAGCGGGTTCTCGGTATCGTTCAGGCCGTGGTAACGGGTGCAATATTCTTCCGCCAGCCCTTCCAGCTGGTCCTGGGTAAGCAGGTCTGCGTCTACTACGAACTTTTCCTGGCGCGGATCTTCATCGGGCACATAAGCGGTATCGTCGGTCATAAATCCTCCAGTCCGGGGCGTATGGTACGGGGTTTTCGGTTTTTGCGCTCTTCAAAACCCTGTGCGCTTTGACTATCATCGCCGCTTTCGTAACGTTTGGATGCTAATGAACCAGAACGTCTTTCGCCTGACACTGCCGATTCTGTTCGGCTACATTCCACTGGGTATGGCCTTCGGGGTGCTGTTCACCACCCAGCTGGACTATGCCTGGTGGGTCGCGCCGCTCATGGGCCTGGTGATCTATGCCGGTTCCGGGCAGATCCTGGCCGTCAGCCTGCTGGCCGCCAACGCAGGGCTGCTTGAGGTCGCAGTTGCCATGTTTGTACTGAACGCCCGGCACCTGTTTTACGGGTTGTCCCTGCTGGGTCGGTTCCGGGGTGCTGGCTGGCGTAAAGGCTATCTGATTTTCGGCTTGACAGACGAGACGTATTCCCTGCTAACCAGTCGTCCGCTGTCCTCAGACAAACACCACGAGCAGGAAGTGGACTTCCGCATTACCGCGTTCAACCAGGCTTACTGGATTGCCGGTTGCGGAATTGGCGCACTGCTGGGAGAGATGGTGGCGTTCGACAGCACCGGTATTGAATTCGCGCTGGTCGCGCTGTTTATTGTATTGACGATTGAACAGATCAAGGCCCTGGGCGACAGCTTCCCGCTCTGGGCCGGTGCCTTTGCCGCCGGGATCTCAATGGTGCTGGTCGGGCCATCTCATCAGCTGATTCTCGCGATCGCAATTGTCACCGGCATTCTCCTGATCCAGTATCGCCAGCTCAAGAACCGTCTGCCGGCAGCGGAGGCCAGCCATGACTGACACTTATTACCTGGCCGCGTTCATTGCCATTTCAGCGGCGGCAACCTTTGCCACCCGGGTGGTGCCCTTCCTGTTTTTTGAACGCCACACAGAACACCCGTTGCTGCAGCATATTGGCCGGTTTCTGCCGGCCGCGGTTATGGCCCTGCTGGCCATCGTATTCCTGCAGCGTTCCGCGAACTGGAGCGCAAGCCTGCCAGGGCTGGACGCCATCCTGCCGGGATTGCTGGTGGTAGCTGTACACCTGTGGCGGCGTAATGCCCTGCTCTCTATTGCGGTGGGTACGGTTGCCTATATGACGATCCAGCAATCCGGCTGGCTGGTCTGATCAGGGCGAGCCTTCAACATTGGCCACCAGCCTGGAGTCTTCCAGCGCGGCGGTACGGTGCTTTACCACACCTTTGTATTCAGGGCTTTCGATCATCGCCAGGAAGGCGTTGATGGAGGGGTAACGTACCAGCAATACCTGGTCCCAGGATTCGTCGGGCGGCGCAATCAGCGAACCCACACTGCGGCCGGACCAGATTACCTCTGCGCCAACCGAGCGCACGCATTCTGCCGCTTCGTCCATATACCGCTTATAGGCATCCCGCCCCGAGCAGTTTTCTGTGTCGTCTTTGTAGGCCGCCTGGTCACGAAACCGAAGCAGATTCAGCATTACTACCGGCTGATCTTTTGGCGTCTCTTGCAAAACTTTCCTAAGCTCTTCCTGAGAAGGGTTGACGGTCGCCATAGGTGTCCCTGCTTTTCGTTATAACGATGTTTGCTGACTTCCGGTTTGCATCTCAGACAGTAAACGAAATTCCCGGCGCATGCATCCTCGTATTAGCCTTTCGGATAAGTCCGCTTGCATTGTTGACCTTCGTCAAGCGAGAATTGCGCGCTTTGTGCAAGCTATATCGAAATAACTTTTAGTACTAAGTGCGCATATATAAGAATAGAGAGGCTACCGACCGTGAGAAAAATTCCGATTACGCTGGCTGCATTCGGGCTGGCTGCCTATGCGGGCTTTGCGCTGGCTGCAACCGAAGGTGATGCTGAACGTGGCAAAGAAGTTGCCAACCTGTGTATTGCCTGCCACCAGGCAGACGGCAGCGGCATGCACATTGAAGGTGGAGAATCCTGGCCACGGCTGGCCGGTCTGAATGCCACCTACTTCGCCAAGCAGATTCACGACATCAAGACAGGCACTCGCGTAAACGCGACCATGACGCCGTTCGTGAACATGCTGGACGACCAGAAAATTGCCGATGTTGCTGCCTATTACAGCCAACTGGAACCCACGGCTGGCCAGGGTGGCGCAAACGCCGATGAGGCCACGCTGAAGCGCGGTCAGCAGCTGGCCGAACGCGGCGACTGGTCCCAGTACATTGTTTCCTGCAAAAGCTGCCACGGCCCTGGCAACCGCGGTGCCGGCGATGTATTCCCGGGTATTGCCGGCCAGCATGCCGGTTATATCGAAGCCCAGCTGAAAGCCTGGAAAGAAGGCACCCGCAAGAACGATCCGCAGGATCTAATGGGCTCCATCGCCCGACGCATGAGCGATGAAGACATTCACGCGGTAGCCGTATGGCTTGCCAACCAGAGCGCCGGCAGCAAATAAGGGGACACCTATCATGATGCGCAAACTGCTTACTGTCGCCCTGTCTGGAACCTTTGCGTTCTCGGCTAACCTGGCGGCTAATGGAGACACAACCCAGGCTTACATCGATCAGTTGACCTCTATGGGCTTTCCGGCCCCGAAGGAAAACCAGCTGGTTCACATTCCGCCTACCATGGCAGACCTGGAAGAAGCGGACATCCACCCGGAACTGAAAAAGGTCATCCGCAAGGGCTACGATCTGTTCACCAACACCCAGCAACTGCGTGGCGAGAACGTGTTCAACAACATGAACTGCTCCAGCTGCCACCTGGGTGAAGGCCGTATGCCGTTCAGCGCGCCGATCTGGCCAGCAGCCGTTACCCTGCCCGGTTACCGGGGCAAGAATGGCCATGTAAACAACCTGGAAGAACGTATTGCCGGTTGTTTTACTTACTCCATGAATGGCAAGCCGCTGGAATACGGCAGTGACAACATGCTGGCACTGTCTGCCTACCACCAGTGGCTGGCCACCGGCGTGGAAATGTACCCGAAGCAGCCCATTTACGGCCGCGGCTTCCCGGCACCAGAGCGCCCGGCGGAACTCAGCTACGCTAACGGTGAAAAGCTGTACGAGGAAAACTGTGCCGTTTGCCACCAGGAAGATGGCTCTGGCCTGCGCGTAGATGGCCACACCGTATTCCCGGCACCCTGGGGCGATATGTCCAACAACTGGGGTGCAGGCATTGTGCGCCTGTTCACCGCAGCCGGCTTTATCAAGAACAACATGCCTCTGGGCCAGCCCAACTCCCTGAGTGACCAGGAAGCCTGGGACATCGCCTTCTACATGGACAGCCAGGAGCGCCCGCAAGACCCGCGCTACACCGGCGACGTGAAAGAAACCCTGGAGCAATTCGGGCCTACCTTCCACAAGCACTCCATGTACGGCCAGGTTCGCGAGCACGACGGCAAGGTGCTGGCTGACCACGACAATACCGGCGAAAAGCCTTTCCTGAAGCCTGATACCATCCGCTCAAGGAACTTCGACTGAAAGACCGGTTATAATGCCGACACAAGGCCTCCCTAGCGGAGGCCTTTTTAGTTGTTTGTTCCAGAGGAGTACGTTGTCCCTTGAGCGGCCTGTTAGCAACCTTCGCCCACACCCTTGAAACCACCCTGCCGGTTTTTGCCATGGTCTTTATCGGCATCGGCCTGCGCCGGATTGGCTGGATAGACCAGAACTTTGTCAGCACCGCTTCCGCCTTGGTGTTCAAGGCCACGCTGCCAACCCTGGTGTTCCTCAGCATCATCCGGGCAGATCTGACGACGGCATTCAACGTCAAACTGCTGCTGTTCTACCTGGCGGCAACACTGGCCAGCTTCGGCGCTGTCTGGTTCTGGGCAATCCGGCGAGTGAGCAAAGATGACAGGGGCGTCTATGTGCAAGGTGCGTTCCGGGGTAATTGCGGGATTGTCGGCCTGGCCTTGGCGGCCAACCTTTATGGCGATTACGGCTTGTCTGCCGGCGGCATATTGCTGGGGCTGGTGATTATTTCCTACAACGTGCTGTCTGTTGTGGTATTGCTGGCGTATCAGCCGGGTAAAAGCATGAGCTTCTCGAATACCGTTAAAGACGTGGTTCGCAATCCGCTGATTATTGCCGTGGTTATCGCCATTCCCTTCGCCGCCTGGGAGGTCAGCCTTCCACAATGGGTGATGACCAGCGGCAATTACTTTGCCTCTCTCACCTTGCCATTGGCCCTGCTCTGCATTGGCGCCACCGTTTCCCTGAAAGCCATCAGAACAGACAGCGGCCCGGCGCTGGGAGCGTCGGTATGGAAAATGGTGAGTTTGCCGGCCCTGTGCACACTGGCAGCCTGGCTGGCGGGATTCGAAGGCCGGGAGCTGGGCCTGATGTTCCTGTTCTTCGCCAGCCCGACGGCAGCGGCGAGTTTTGTCATGGTGAAGGCTTTGGGCGGGAACGACCGCATGGCGGCCAATATCATTGCACTGACCACCTTACTGGCCAGCGTAACGGTAACGGCGGGGGTCTTCATACTGCAGTCCACCGGGCTGGCGTAATGCCCTGCCCGGCGGACTGAGGTTTCAGGCGATCAGAACTTCAGGCGGCTGCCGATCATGGCGACGTTTACATCGTCATAGTCGCCGTTGTCAGCATCCAGCGCGAAGTTGTTGTAGGCGAAGTATACGTCCAGGCGCTTGATGGGCTGGTAGACGTAGGCGGCGCCGTAGATTTCTACGTCGGAGCCTGTTATTCCAACCGGGTTAAAGTCTTGACCTTGAGCCCGGTGGAGAGTGTAGGAGTGCTTGCCGGTTTTATAACCCAGCTTCACCATGTTGAAGGTGCTTTCTTTCTTGTCGCTGTCGTAGTCCCGGTAAGAGTAGACACCGGTGGCGTTAAAACCGCTCTCATGCAGCCAGGAGATGGAACCACCAACGGTGTCCTGAGCGACTGCGCCGCCAGTTTCACCATACTGAGCCGAGTAGCCCACTGCTGCGGAAATACGGCCAAGACCATCAACATTGGTGTTATAGGAAGCCGCGAACTCTGAAGTATCTGCGTTGCCGCCACCTTGTTCTTTGTAACCATGACTGACAGACACTTTTACCGGACCGAAGTTAGGAGCATCGTAGCGAATGCGGTCATAGCGGGCTTCAAAATCCTGACTCTGGAACGATTGTTTTACCTGCACATCACCAACACCGTCTTTGCCCGCAAATGGAAGGGCACCACCTACGAGCCTCAGGTCAGGGAAAGCAGCTACTTTAGTACCGGAGAGGTCCATTTCTGTTGCACCATCAGCCGCACCGGAGCCCTGACCTACGGAGATCATACCGTAGCGGCCTTTGGCAAACAGATTCACATGACGCTCATTCCACTCACCTTTTTCACTACGGTTTTGCTCGTTAACGACATTTGAATCGTTGTGCTGATACTCAAACTCAATATGAGCACCAACAGTCATCCCAAGCTCTTCTACATCAGTTGAGATGCGTGTACCTACACGACTGGAGGCATATTTGTTATCAACAATATACTGCTCTGAACCGTAGCCCGTATCGCCATGCATCACAGCCATGTTGATATGGCCATAGGCATCCACGTTAACCTTTGACAGGTCTACATTCTGAGCCATGGCGGCGGATGACATCAGGCTGCCGAGGGCAACTGAAAGTGCAAGTTGGTGTTTTTTCATTCTGATTCTCCGGTTTTGGAAGATATTTCATTTCCGTGGCATGGAGAACAAGTTAGGAAGTTCAGGGAGGTGGCGATTTGACTGATGTCAGTTTTGTGGGGGTGTTTGGTGTGGCGTAGCGGTTAATGCTTACGGCTGTAGGGATTATTCCGCCCAATAAAAAACCCCGGCATTTCTGCCGGGGTTCTTTTATTGGCGGAGAGGGAGGGATTCGAACCCTCGATACGCTATTAACGTATACACACTTTCCAGGCGTGCGCCTTCAGCCACTCGGCCACCTCTCCAATAAACTGTTTCAAATCAGCCACGTTGTCGCTCATTTGAGGGCGCAAACTTTAATAGTTTTGCTGGCGTTTGGCAACCGCAATGAAGCGATTCCTTTAAAAAAATCCTGAAAATTCGTATAGGCGGATTTCCGGCGACTAAATTGGCTATCCTTGTCATCAAACACCCACAATATCCGGAGCCTCTTTATGTTAATGAACGCCGAACAGTCCACCCTGCTTCTTGTCGATGTACAGGCCAGACTGATGCCTGCAATCAGTCAGGGAATGGAGGTGGTCGACCGCTGCACCCTGCTGGCGACAATTGCGGGCTTGCTGGAGGTGCCGGTCATCGCCACGGAGCAGGTTCCGGACAAGCTGGGGCCGAATGTGGAAAGTGTTCGGGAGCTTTGCCACCACACCGTCAGCAAATACCATTTCGATGCCTGTCCGGACGGGCTGATTGATGCCCTGCCGGAGGGCCGCCAGCATATTGTCATCGGAGGCTGCGAAACCCACGTATGTATGCTGCAAACGGCCCTGAGCCTTCTGGATGCCGGTTACAAGGTCTGGGTGGTTGCGGATGCAACCGGTTCCCGAAATGATTTCGACCGGGACGTAGCGCTGGACCGCCTGCACCAGAGTGGCGCCCGGATTGTTACCACAGAGATGGTAGCGTTCGAGTGGATGGTAGACTGTCGCCACCCCAGGTTCCGGGACGTTCAGGCACTGATCAAATAGCACTTATTCGAGGTTTTTCATGCTGAATATGGATTTCTCCCAGCGAGTGGTTGTTCATACCCGCGAACAGGAATGGCAGCCCAGCCCGGCGGCGGGCGTGGAGCGCAAGCCGCTGGCACGGGAAGAGGCCGAACGGGGCCATGCCACCAGCATAGTTCACTACAAACCCGGTTCTTCCTTCAAGCGGCATGAGCACCCACTGGGCGAGGAAATCCTGGTATTGGAGGGCGTATTCTCCGACGAGACCGGCCATTACCCGGCCGGCACCTACCTCCGGAACCCGCCCGGCACTGGCCACGCGCCCTTCAGCGAAGAAGGTTGCACCCTGTTGGTGAAGCTGCACCAGTTTGATCCGAGGGACACCGCAACTGTTCGTGTCGATACCAATCAGGCTGAATGGTTGCCGGGCATTGGCGGGCTGCAGGTAATGCCCCTGCACGATTTCGAGCATGAGCATGTGGCCCTGGTGAAATGGCCGGCCAATGAGGTCTTCCAGCCCCACCGGCACTTTGGTGGCGAGGAAATACTGGTGCTGACCGGCGAGTTCTGCGATGAACACGGCCGTTACCCGGAAGGCACCTGGATGCGCAGCCCGCACCTGAGCCAGCATCACCCGTTCGTAGACCAGGAAACCGTTATCTGGGTGAAGACCGGCCACCTGCCCCTGCCGGCTGGCGCCTGAGCAGCCAGGCTGCCATCAACAAAGCGTGCAGCACCAGCAGCGGCACGGCAACCATTAACAGCGAAGCCCAGCCCAAGGCTGTCAGCACGGCTCCGGCACTCAGCGCCGCCGTGGCCTGGGCGCTGAATACCATGATGTCATTGAGGCCCTGTACCCGGAATCGCTCAGAATCCCGATAGCCCTGAGGCAACAGGGTGGTGCCGCCAACAAACAGGAAGTTCCAGCCCACCCCGAGAAGGATCAGGGCCCATAAATAATGGTGGAAGCTAATGCCTGCCGCGGCCAACAGAATACAACCCAGATAGGCCAGCAGGCCGACAGTCATCATCAAGGGGATGCCCACCACCCGGATCAGCCATCCGGAGATAAGAGACGGCAGGTACATGGCCATGATGTGCAACTGGATTACCCGCTTGGCGTCGTCAAAATCGTGCCCGGCCATTTCCGTCATGCTCAGGGGCGTTGCAGTCATGATAAAGCTCATCACCGCATAACCGATGGCTGCACCACTGATGGCGGTCCAGACCAGGGGATTGCCGAGAATCTCACGCATGGGGCGACCACCGCCCACGACAGTCTCGGCCACCCGTTCCCCGGAAGGCCGATAACCGACCGCCACCACAACCAGGGCCATGGCTTGCACCACCGCCAGTGCGGCCCAGCTCAGAAGAAATGGAAAACGTTCGCCGGTGCCACTACCCAGTCCGGCAACTTCCGGCCCGAGCCAGGCAGCTACCAGGCCACCAAGCAATACCCTGGCGGCCGCTGTACCCGCCATGTCCGCAGCTACCGATTCCATGGCCGCAAACCGGTATTGATGCACCACCGCCAACCCGGAGCCACCGATAACGGCGGCCAGGCACATGGTGACAAAGTCCGATTGCCAGGAGGCAAACATACCCAGCCCGCCAGCGATCATGCCAGCCAGCGTGCCCAGCAACATCACCTGCTTGCGCCCTACCCGCTCCATCAGCCAGGTAGCCGGCTTGATGGCCAGAACTGTGCCGACCACCACCAGTCCTACCGGCAAGGTGGCCAGTTCCGGTGCAGGCGCCAGCAGCCGCCCCTGAATACTTCCGATAAATACAATAAAAGGAGCCGTGCACATGGCCAGCGCCTGAGCCGCTACCAGCACCCATACATTCAAAGGCATGAAACTGTCCCGTCAGAAATGCGAAAACGGCAGCCTATCACTAAATGACAGGCTGGCAAGTGCTGCTCAAAGCCGCAATGACGGCTAATGCAGGTGAATCGTCATCCGGGAATCCGGATGGAAACGGATATCCTGAATGCTGATATTGCCAATAGGCGGTGTCTGACTGTTGGTGACGCGAATATTGTCGAGACGAACTTCCTCGATGCGCTCCGGCAACAGCAACTGAAGTGCGCCGTCATCGCGGATACGGTATTGGGGTTCGCCTTCCCGGTAATGGACGCCGGAAATACTGAGGTCCGAATCGACGAAGCTCAACACCGGAGAGAATATGTGGGAGGCCAGTTTCAGGGTGTTAACCGGGTCCCGGGCGGTTTCCGGATCAGCGACGGTTTCAATACGCTCCAGAAGCCCAATCTCGCTCCCGGCAGTTACGCTGGCCATTTCCTCTTCGGTCATGGGCGCAAAGCCACCATACATCTCACCCGCCACCACCGGAGCGAGGGCGGCATTGGAGTTGCCTGAGGCAAAGGTGACCAAGGGCTGGAAAGGGACGGTGACCATGGCCACCAGTGCGGCGGCGTTGCGGTAACGGGCCTGGTGTTTTAGAACCCGGTGCAGTTCCCGCTCGGTAAGCCAACCGGCTTCTACCAGCACCTCACCCAGGCGTTGGCCGGTGTCATGCTGGATTTTCAGGCCGGCTTCCAGCTGGCCTTCCGAGATATAACCCCGGTTGATCAGCAACCGGCCAAGCCGGGACTTTTCCTCAAACCCTTTGTGTACTTTCACTGGCAAACGCTCCCGCTGGTACAGTTGCAACCGTACAACCCGGCCCGGCACGAACGAACCGCACCCGGCAGAGCATTACTCTCCCTGGATGCGGATTCTGGAATCCCGGTGAAAGCTTAGATCATAGAGGTTGATATCGCCTAGTGGCGGGCCGTCTCCGCCGCCTACGTTAAGATTTTCGATGCTGACCAGGTCCACGGTTTCCGGGAAGGCAACATGGATTGCGCCATCGCTGCCCAGCGTGACGACCTCTTCGCCCGGCCGGTATTTGATACCGACAATCTTGAAGTCCATGTCCAGCAAATCGGGCAGCGACGCCAGCAGGTCTTCAAGGACATTGGCCACGTCTACACCGGCAGTACCCAAGTCCGCAAGGCTGTCTGCCGTAACCTCACCGGATGGCGCATTCACACGGGTGACATAATCCGGGCTCTCGAGATGGGCCGGCTGGGTGCCACCACCCGCCCGCAGCAACTCCTGCAACCGCACACTGCCGTGAGCGGACACCGCAGACATACCGGCTTCTGATACCGGCAGAAACGCCGGTGTGTAGCTCCAGTTTTCCTGCTCTGAAGCCAAGGCCATTGGCGAGGAAACGGCAAAGACGGCGAAGGCAGACGCCACCGCACCAGCCTGCGTTAATAAACGGAATCTCACCAGACTTCTCCTGTATTCAAAGTGATTACCGTACAACCCGAATCGGCAACATGACTTTCAAATCTACACATTTGAAGGATAACCCAGCTTATTCAACTGTCTACCATCGTGGGCATTCAATGGTTAAGTATCTGTTAGAATTGTGCACAGGTTACGATTTCAGACATTATGTCAGCCAAGCGATCCATTCCTGAAACCGCGAGTACTGTTGAAATGACAAATACCGTAAAAAGCCTGTTTAATGTGAAGCCCGTCCTGTTTGCCCTCGCACTGCCCCTCATGAGTGCCGCTCCGGTGCAGGCAGAAGGGCCTGTAAACGAGCGTCCGGAAGTGCGGTTTGAAACCTCTCACGGTGTTTTTTCCCTGGAACTGCGCCCGGATGTCGCCCCGAAAACGGTCGAAAACTTCCTGGGCTATGTCGATAAAGGCTTCTACAACGGCACGATTTTCCACCGCGTAATCGCCGACTTCATGATTCAGGGCGGCGGATTTACTGAAGACATGTCCCGCAAGTCTACCGAAGAGGCCATTGTTAACGAGGCCTCGGCCGAGCTGCCTAACGAGCGCGGCACCATTGCCATGGCCCGCACCAGCGCACCGGATTCCGCCACCTCCCAGTTCTTCATCAACCTGGTCGACAACCCCTACCTGAACAAGGGCGCCAACGGTGCCGGATATGCGGTATTTGGCAAAGTAACAGAAGGCATGGATGTGGTGGACGCCATTGCCGGCGTTAAAACGGCCCGCGTTCGCGGCATGGCCGATGTGCCCGTTCGCTCTGTGATCATCGAGCAGGTAACCCGGGCTGCTGCCGAAGACTGACTCTATGACCAACCCTGTTCTGCCGCCGGCCATGGAGCCGGCGGATCTTGTCTGGCGCGATGGTGTGCCGGAATCTGCCCGCTTTGGTGATGTGTACTTCAGTCGCGACAACGGGCTTGAAGAAACCCGCTATGTATTCATCGGTCGCAACCGGCTCCGAGAGCGCTTTGCTGAGCTGGCCGATAACAGTCATTTTGTGGTTGCCGAAACCGGCTTTGGTACCGGGCTGAACTTCCTGGCCGCCTGGGCCGAGTGGCTCAACTGCCGGCCGAAAGATGATTCTGCCATTCTGCACTTTGTGTCTGTGGAGCGGTTTCCCCTGACCCGGAGTGACCTGGAAAAAGCCCTGTCTTTCTGGCCGGAGCTTGCCCCCCAGACTGCCGAACTCATCGCCCATTACCCACCTCTGATTCAGGGTACTCACCGGCTGGTACTGGCGGGCGGGCGAATCCGGCTGACGTTATATTTTGGTGATGTTCTGGATGCCTGGCGAGACCTCTCCTTCCAGGCGGATGCCTGGTTCCTGGACGGCTTTGCCCCGTCGCTGAATCCGGAGATGTGGTTGGAAGACGCCATCGGCCAGATTCGCAACCACAGCAAACCCGGCACCACGCTGGCCACCTTCACCTCTGTGGGTCGGGTACGCCGGGCACTGATCGATGCTGGGTTTACCATGCAAAAGGTACCGGGCTTCGGTCGCAAGCGGGAAATGCTGACCGGCCAGCTTGAGGTTTCCGGGGCCGGCTCCGGTGCATCGAACCGGTCACCGGTCGCAATCATCGGTGCCGGAATAGCCGGTACCACCCTCGCCCGCAACCTTGCGGAACGGGGGGTTCCCGTTGTGCTGATTGACCGGGCCGGTCAGCCCGGCGCCGGTGCCTCCGGTAACGCTCAGGGCGCGCTCTATGTGAAACTGGGCGTGGAATACAATGCCCAGACCGAACTGGCCGCAACCGCGTTGAGTTTCAGTCAGCGCTATTACCGGCGCTGGGCCGGACAGTTCTGGCACCCCACTGGCCTGCTGCAGCTTGCTTCCAACGAGCAGGAGCAGCATCGTCAGCAGAAGTTCCTTGAGCGCTGCCAGTACCCGGTCGAACTGCTGGAACCGGTGGATGAAGAGCTAGGTTCGAAGCGCGCCGGCATAAAGGTAACGGCCAGCGGCCTGTGGTTTCCCGGCTCCGGTTGGCTTGAGCCGGCAAAGGCCTGCGCTGCCCTTGCCGACCACCCGGGCATCCAACAGGTATTTGGTTTCAATGTACGCACGGTGAGGTCTGACGGCAAAGGCTGGACGATTGAAAGTCAGGAAGGCCAGCGGCTGAGCGCAGCGAGGCTGGTGATTGCAGGCGGTCACGAGTCCGCCAGCCTGAACCCGGCCAACGGTAAACTGAGGCTGAAGCCCATCCGGGGACAGGTCACCTGCTTGCCCGCAGAAAACTATAACCTGCCAGGGGCGGTCATCTGTGGAACCAAGTACCTGAACCCGGCCATGAGTGGAATCGCAGTAACCGGTGCGACCTTTGACCTGAGAGACAACAACCCGGACGTGACGCCGGAAAGCCACCAGGAAAATATCGATCAACTGGCAGAGCTGCTGCCTGCCGTCATGGGCAACCATGGGCCTGATGCCAGCGAGCTTGCAGGTCGGGTTTCTTTCCGTTGCGCCAGCCATGATTATCAGCCGGTGGCTGGCGAACTCACGGATGAAAGCGGGCAGGAAGTGCCTGGCGCCTATCTGCTGACCGGATACGGCAGCAAGGGCCTGACCTGGGCACCACTCATGGCAGAGTACCTGGCGGACCGGATAACCGGCCAGCCATTGAGCTTGCCGGAGCCGCTGATCCGCCGGGTGGAAAGCTCGAGGTTATACCCCAAGCCGGACTAAGTGCCGGCTCAGGGTCATTCCGGCGCCCTTCAGGGGTTGTCCGTTGTAGCGGGTGTCAGCAACCGCCCTTCCGGGCTGAACAGAAGAACCTGGTGTCCGTCATCGGAATACACCAGCGCCACAATCTCATCATCCCGGTAGTTGCCGAGGCCCAGGAACTGCACACCCGGCTCCGCCAGTGCTTTTTGCCAGCTCTGATAAAGCTCCGGATCCTCCTGGGTGGTCACCCGTGCCAACAGGCCCTGACCACCATCCAGCGTTCCGGCAGCAATCACATCACTTGCCAGTGCTACGCCCTTGTCCAGGGAGTTCACAGCGACGTCTGCAACGGAGGCAATGGTGAACGCAGTCTTGGGCACACCGGTACTGGTAAAGCCCAGCACAAACCCGGCCGTTGCACCTGTTGTCCGCTCCAGCTTGTTATCGCCCTCTTCCACTTCGGTAACACTGTAGCTCCAGGGGCCGTCACCGATCAGCCATGCGGTACTGTTTGCATACAAGCCGTGGCGGAGCTGTTCCGAGGCATCACCACCAATACCGTATACCGCGCCGTCTGCCGTGCCCGAATAGAAGAACGGACCCACAGCACCGTTGCCATCAACTACGCCGGGTGCGTAGCCAAACAGCATAGGAGTTGAGAACTCGGTGCTGGCGCCGGCTACCCTGTCATTGCCGGTTGAGCCTTCCTGGCGGACCTCCTTAAGCTTGAGTTTCTCACCGATGGTTTCAACCACTGCCAGGAAGGTGTCGATGCCACCGGAATTGCTCTGTCCACCCCAGGCGCCGTCGGATTCACCGGCAACCACCAGTTCGGCATTGGTGCCCTGATAGCCCACTCGTTTGACGGCATCATTACCGGAGGAGCCAAACGCCAGCCTGTAGTTGTAGAATACCGGTCCGTAGGCACCGGTGTCCCCGTCTTTGCGGTATAACTCCACAACAGCCTCACCAGCGTCAGAATAAGCCACCACCAACTCTTCGTAGGTTGTACTGCGACCGTCAACCCGCTCGGTTCGCTTACCCAGGGCCAGGTACACCTCCGTGGCCGCTGCCGTTGCGCCGGCATTCAATTCAAGCGTGGAGCCCGACTGCGCGCCTTTCTGGTTGTAGATCCGCACCTGCAATACATCATCGGAGCCACGACCCGCCACATACAGTTCACCCTGCGAGCCAGTGGCCATGTCTGTGGGCACAAATCCGTCCGTCCAGGTCAGTGGCGTTATCTGTCGGTTAAAGCTCAGGGTCATCAGCTCGTCGCTCTCGCCCCGGGCAAAGTTCTCGAGGCCGGCCTGACCCTTCACATCGACAACCAGGATCGCGAGGCGGTCATGCAGGCTTTCGGCGTAGTCCTTCGCGGTAATACTGAACTGCACCTCGTTCACGCCTGCCGGGAACACCAGTTCATTAGTCCCGGGCTCAGGATCCAGCGTAAGGCCCTGAAGAGTCTCGGGGGCCTGAACAATCACAAAATCTCCGGTTCCGACGGTAGAACCCTGTTCGCTAACCGTCAGTTTTACATTTACCTGCCCTTCCCGCTCGCCAGTCAGGATGGCAGCGTAAACCTGCTCCTTGTTGTAACCCGCAGAGGTTACATCGGTCACCTCCGGGTCAACATTCAGCGTGTCCCTGGTGCCGCCGTTCAGGGTTCGCAGGGCAACCATCGGTTCGTTATCGGCAATGGCCAGGTTGGTGCTGATACCGGCGTTATTATTGCCAAGAGACGCCAGGCCCTGGCGAACCTCCGTCAGGGCCAGTCGAGCCTGCTCGGTGGGTTCCGCCACCTTGTCATCAATCACTTCCAGCGGGATATAGCATTCACTGACACCAGGCTCCAGGGTAACGACACCCCGGTCGTAGAAGCCTTCGGGGCCTTCCTGGTACGTTACATAGCCCAGCTCATTGCCCTCTTCATCAACCGGATGGTCCGAGCCGCTGCCAAGAGCCACAATGTCCTGCCCGACAATCGCGCGGCCCATATTGCTGTCGGCGGAATGGCATTCCTGGGAAATAGCTCCAACGGGATCTTCACAGGTGAAATCCGACTCCAGCTGGAAGGCAATGGAAACTCGGGTAACAGATGGCCGTTCAAGCCGGACTTTGGCATACACCCGGCGGGTTGGCTGGGCAGCCGTTTCGGAAGCACTGTGGGCACCTTCCGGCTCAAGGTCCGGCAATGCACAGTGTTCACCCCTCGGAGCGCTGATCTCCAGAAGTTCACCTTCGGTAAACTCCGGTGCCTCCACGGTAACCAGGTTGTGCTTCACTTCGATATCAAACGGCTGGAACCCGGCCCTGCGGCCATCAGTGGTCACGATATCGATATCTTCGGTTTTGCCGAGGTCGGCCAGGCCGCGCTCGCCGCCGGTCAGCCCCGGCACACCGCGCATGATGACGCCCTGCCGGGCCTTGTTGCTGGTATCTTCCAGGGCCAGCCAGGCCGGTGCATTGGTGAGGGAATAATCGAGGATGCCTTCGCCACCGTAGGCACCCCAGTTGTAGTAGTACTCAACGCCGATGTATGCGGTAGTGGGCGGGGCACCCAGCAATGTAGGGTCGTCCGGATCCTTTTCGGTTTTACAGCCGGCCGCGGCCAGGGCAACCAGAGCCAGGCCCGCAAGCCGGCCCGTCGAAAAAGTGCGGGAGAACAAATCGGCGCGCATGCAAAAATCCGTTTCAAGACGTTGTTGTTATGGCGGTGTCCGGTTGCGTACAACCAACCGGTTTACACACCGTTACAGGTCAACGCCATGGTAGCCAATTTGTTCTCCGGGGGATCTGCGCGAGTTCTCAGATTCACCGGCCAGCGGCCTTCAGGCCTCTAAGCCGTGCTCCTTGAGCAGGGCCAGCAATCCATCTTCGTCCAGCACCGGCACACCCAGTTGCTCAGCTTTTGCGAGCTTGGAGCCGGCCGCTTCTCCCGCCACCACGCAAGCGGTCTTTTTCGAGACGCTGCCAGCTACCTTGGCACCCAGGCGCTCCAGCTTTTCCTTGGCCTGGTCCCGGGTCATTTGCGACAAGGTGCCGGTGAGCACCCAGGTTTCACCCGCCAGCGGCTGTTCTTCAGCAGCTACTACTTGCTCTTCCTGCCAGGTAACACCGGCGTCTTTAAGCGCTTGCAGGGTTTCCTGGTTGTGGGGTTGATCAAAGAAACTGCGGATATGGCCGGCCACGATGGGGCCGACATCCTGAACCAGTTGCAGGGCGTCCTCATCTGCCCCGGCAATGGCCTCCAGTGTTCCGAAATGAGACGCCAGGGACTTGGCCGTGGCCTCCCCCACTTCCCGGATGCCCAGCGCATACAGGAAGCGCCAGAGCACCGGGTTACGGGAACGGTCGATAGCCGCCACCAGGTTGCCGGCAGACTTGTCGCCCATGCGCTCAAGGCTGGCCAGCTGGAATTTGGTCAGCCGGTACAAATCCGCCACCGTACTCACCATGCCTTCATCTACCAGCACTTCGATCAGCCGGTCGCCAAGACCTTCAATATCCATCGCCTTGCGGGACGCATAATGGCGGATGGCTTCTTTGCGCTGAGCCGGGCAATACAGGCCGCCGGAACAGCGTGCTACCGCCTCACCCTCAATCTGGACAATGTCGGAACCGCAAACCGGGCAATGCGCCGGCATTTCAACAGAAGGTGCGTTAGCCGGGCGTTTTTCCGGCACCACCTTCACCACCTGCGGAATAACATCGCCTGCCCGGCGAATGAACACGGTATCACCGATGTGCACATCCAGACGGCGGATTTCATCCATGTTATGCAGGGTGGCGTTGGAAACCGTGACGCCGCCGACAAACACCGGTTTCAGGCGTGCAACCGGAGTAACAGCGCCAGTACGGCCCACCTGGAATTCGACGTCTTCAATGACCGTCAGCTCTTCCTGGGCCGGGAACTTGTGGGCAATGGCCCAGCGCGGTGCCCTGGAGACAAACCCGAGCTGTTGCTGGAGATCCAGGCGGTTCACCTTGAACACGATGCCGTCGATTTCATAGGGCAGGCTGTCACGCTTTTCCATCAGCTCGTTGTAGGCCTGCAAGCAGGCTTCCGCACCCTCGGCCTTGCGCATTTCCGGGTTGATCCGGAAACCCCAGTCGCTCACCAGCTGAAGGCTGTTCCAGTGGGTGCCGGGCAGCACGCTTTCGTCCGTTACTGCCATGCTGTAGGCGCAGAACTCCAGCGGGCGTTTGGCGGTGACGGTAGATTTCTTCTGGCGCAGACTGCCGGCGGCGGCATTACGCGGGTTCACAAAGGTTTTCTCGTCCTGCTCCGCCAACCGCTGGTTCAGCTTCTCGAACCCGGCTTTGGGCATGTACACCTCGCCACGCACCTCTACCAGCTCCGGATAGCCGCTGCCCCGAAGCTTCAGCGGTACAGACGGAATCGTTCGGATGTTGGCGGTGATGTCTTCGCCGGTATAGCCATCGCCCCGGGTGGCAGCGCGGGTCAGCAATCCGTTCTCGTAATGCAGGCTGACCGCCAGGCCATCGAGCTTGGGTTCGCAGACGTACTCAATGGAGTCTTCGGTGTTCAGGCGGTCGCGGATCCGGCGGTCGAAGTCCCGCAGTTCGTCTTCACTGAAGGCGTTGTCCAGCGACAGCATCGGCAGCCGGTGGGTCACTTCGGCGAAGCTGGTATCCCGGGTGCTGCCTACCCTGCGGGTGGGCGAGTCGTCAGAGGCCAGCTCCGGATGTTCCCGCTCCAGTTGCTGAAGCTCCCGGAACAGCCGGTCGTACTCGGCATCGGGGATTCTGGGCTCGTCCAGAACGTAGTAGTAGTAATTGTGGTCTTCAAGATTGGCGCGTAGCTCAGCTACGCGCTGCTGGATTTCTGCAGAAGCTTTGGTCATCAGGTCGGGAGTCCTGGCTGGGTGTTAGGCCCGATGGGAACGTTGTTTTCGCTCGAATTCACGGATTCGCTGGCGGCAATGCTCGATGGTTTGCGGTGTCATCACACTGCGGCGCTCGTCTTTCAGCTCGCCACCCATGTTGCGGACCACGGTCTGGGCAGTTTCCAGCATGAATTCGAATGCCTGCATGGCGTTTGACGGCCCGGGCAGGCTCATGAAAAAGCTGATACCCGGCGTTTTCATCCCGGGCATGTCCTGCGGCCGGAAGGTGCCCGGCTCTACCGCGTTCGCCACACTGAACTGCACCGGCGTGGTGGTATCGGAGCCTTCGTGGCGATGGTAGATATCCATGTCGCCGTGCTCCAGGCCACAGGCTTCAAACAGCTTTTTCAGGACCGGGCCCGAAAACTCCTCGCCACTGCGGGACAACACGTTGATGACCAGTACTTCCCGGGCTTCCGGGCGGTTGGCACCGGCCAGAGGCTGGTTACCACGGGGTTTCACAGGCTCCCTGCGGGCGGTATCTTCTTCGACCTCAGAGGTGACAACCGGAGGCTCCTGCTCCTTGACCGGCCGTGACGGCTGGCGCACTTCCGGTTGTGGCTCAGGGGCGGGTTCGGGCTCCGGCTCAACCATCGGCTCCGGCTCCGCAAACTCCCGGGGCTGTTCCGGCCGGGACTGCACACGTGTCTGAACAGGTTCTTCGGGCTCATCATCAATGGCACCCCAGCCTGTTTCAGGTTCCACGTCATCGTCATAACCGTCCGGTTCGGAGGTGTCGCGGGTGACATAGCCCCGCTCTTCCAGGTTACCCCGGGAAACTATGCGGGCTCCGCCATTCGGCAGTTCCGGGTTGTAGTCGTCATCCAGCGGGGACTCTTTAAGTTCATCGGCACCCATGCCAGAAGAAATCGCCATGGATTCCTTGCGGGCTCGATGCATGCGACGGATACCGTCGACCACGATTACAATAATTACCAGGGTACCTATGGCGATTAACCATTCCCTAAGTGACATAAGCTGCTGTCCTGTTTGCAGTTCGGAACGTTGCTACTCTAAGAAAAGCCCGTAATGAATACAACGCACACCGGGCCCAGATGGCGTTATTGTCATGGTTGGCGGCTTTTTCGCCAACCCGTCAGGCTTCGGCCAGGGCCGCTGCCTCGTCTACGTCTACCGATACCAGTCGCGAACAGCCCGGTTCATGCATGGTCACCCCCATCAACTGGTCAGCCAGCTCCATGGCGATCTTGTTATGGGTAATGTAGATGAACTGTACCTGTTTGGACATCTCTTTGACCATATTGGCATACCGGCCAACGTTGGCATCATCCAGCGGGGCATCAACCTCATCCAGCATACAGAAAGGCGCCGGGTTGAGCTGGAAAATGGAGAATACCAGGGCAATGGCCGTCAGGGCCTTTTCACCACCGGACAACAGGTGAATGGTGCTGTTCTTCTTACCCGGGGGCCGGGCCATGATGGCGACGCCGGTTTCCAGGAGGTCTTCCCCGGTCAGCTCCAGGTAGGCATTACCTCCCCCGAACACTTTCGGGAACAACGCCTGCAGGCCACCGTTCACCTGGTCAAAGGTTTCCTTGAAACGCTGACGGGTTTCCCGGTCGATCTTGCGGATCGCATTATCCAGGGTTTCCAGCGCTTCCATCAGATCATTGTGTTGCTCATCCAGGTAGTTCTTGCGCTCACCCTGAACCTGGTACTCCTCGATGGCAGCCAGGTTGATGGCCCCGAGCCGCTGGATGCGATTGCCGATCTTTTCCAGCTCTTCGGCCCAGACTTTTTCCTCGGCGTCCTCAGGCAATTGCTCAAGTATCGCCTGAAGTTTAACGTCTAACTCTCTGAGTTGCTCGATATAATTTCCAGAACGAATCTCCAGCGCCTGGGATTCCATCTTGAGCTTTTCGAGCTGTGCACGGACGTCCTGCACCACGTGTTCGGTACGGCTGCGGCCCTGCTCCCGATCCCGCACTTCCCTGTCGATATCTTCCAGGGCATCCCGGGCGGCACCCAGCTTTTCTTCTTCCGCCAGCCGCCGCTCCAGCAGGCCTTCGAGCTGCATCTGCAGGTCTTCCACGGGCTCTTCGGCGGTTTCCCGGGCCTCCCGGAGCACGTCCAGCCGCTCTTCCAGGCGCTCTTTCTGGAGCTGCATCCGGTCGATGGTCTGTTTCAGGCCGTCACGCTGGCTTTGCAGGGTCTGCAGTTGCAGCTGCAGCTGGTGGGTGTGGTCACGATCGTGGCGGGCATCCTGGCGCAGGCGGTCAAGGTTCTCCCTGAGGCTATCCCGCTGTTCCAGCAGGCGTTCTTTTTCTTCATCGGAGTCTTCGCTGGAGGCCAGCGCAATATCCCATTCCTCCCGGGCTTCCAGCAGACTTTCCTGCTGGCCTTCCAGGCTCGCGGTCACTTCTTCAATATCGTCGCGAATGCGGGACAGCCGGGCATCAATCTGCTCTGCCCGGGCTTTCAGGCCGCTGGCGCGGGATGCCAGCGCTGCCAGGTCGCGCTCGGTTTCGCTGATTCTGGCCTGGGCTTCTTCCCGGGCGGTCTCTGCCCGTTCGCCCTGCTCCTGCAAAAGTTCCAGTTGGTCAGTAGCGGCTTCAAGCTGTTCTTCGGCTTCCGCCAGCAAGGCTTCAAGCTCGGTGACCTTTTTCTGGCGCTCGATCACGCCCACCTGGCCGGCGTCGGAGTCCGGCATCAGTACCCAGTCCCGGGCAACCCAGATCCCTTCACGGGTAATCAGGCTGGCGGCCGGCGCCAGTTGCTCACGGCGCGCGAGTGCGTCAGCGGCAGATTCCGCCACATCAATGTTTGCCAGCATGGCATCCAGCGCCGGGACGCCAGATACCTTGGCGGCAAGCCCGGAGCTTTCCGGGCTGCCATTTCCATTTTCCGAAACGACCGCCAGGCCTCTGGGAGCCTGTTCCAGCGCGCCCGTCAGCTGATCAAAGCCGGGCAACGAAAGGCCCTGGGTGAACCGGCCTATTACCTGTTCAACCGCAAATTCCCAGCCGTCTTCGATTGCCAGGCGGGTCGCCAGCCGGGGCGCATCGGAAAGACCGTTATCTGAAAGCCATTGTTGCAGCGCATCGTCCTGGCTGCCCATCTGTTCGTCCAGCAGGGATTGCTGGGACTCCAGGGAAGCCCGCAGGCTTTGCACCCGCTGGCGATGCTCCTGTACCTGCTGTTCGGCATCGCGGAGTTTCTGGCGGGCGTTATAAACGGCATCCTGCAGAGACTGAATACGCTCCTGCGCTTCTTCCCGCTGGAGCTCCAGGGTTTCCTGCTGTTCCAGAAGGTCTTCCAGCTCTGCCCGGTCCAGCTGGCCTTCCAGCAGTTCGTTTTCGTCGTGAAGTTTCTGTTTGCGGTTGCGCAGCTGCTCGATGGCATCTTCCAGCGAACGGATGCGGGACTGGGCAAGCTCCGCCTGGCGGCGAGCATCGGCGGATCGGGTGCTGAATTCATCCCAGCGATGCTGCCAGTCGCTCATGGCATCCTCGGCCTGCTGGAGCTTCTCGCCGGATTCCTCGGCCCGGATGGCCAGGCTCTCCTGCTCGGGCTCCAGCATATCCAGTTCTTCCTGGATGCCCGCCAGCTTGTCTTCGTCCTGTTCCAGCTCCCGGGCCAGTTCCCGCTGGTTGGCCATGGCCTGGTCCAGCTCGGCAGCGGTCTGGCGGCTGCGTGCCCGTTGGTGTTCGATGCTCTGCTCAATACGGGCAATATCCGCGCCGGCTTCGTAGTAGCGGGCCTGGGCTCGGTTAAAGTGTTCGGTGCGTTCGTGGTGGGCTTCCCGCAGGGATTCCAGGGAGGTTTCCAGGTTCACCCGCTCGGTCAGGAGTTTTTCAAGCTCCAGCTCGGTATCGCGGATCTTGCCACGCGAGGTTTGCAGGTCGTTATCCAGGGCCTTCCAGCGCAGTACGGTAAGTTCCGCTTTTTTCTGGCGCTCTTCCTGCTTGTAGGTTTTGTACTTTTCCGCTGCAGCCGCCTGTCGCTCCAGGTGCTGCAATTGCCGGCCAAGCTCTTCCCGCAGGTCGGTCAGCCGGTCGAGGTTTTCCTGGGTACGCTTGATGCGGTTTTCGGTTTCCCGGCGGCGTTCCTTGTACTTGGAAATGCCGGCCGCTTCTTCGATGTAGACACGCAATTCCTCCGGCTTGGCTTCGATCAACCGGGAAATCATACCCTGTTCGATGATGGCGTAGCTTCGCGGCCCCAGGCCGGTGCCCAGAAACAGGTCTGTAATGTCTCGACGGCGGCACTTGGAGCCATTGAGAAAGTATTCGGACTGGCCTTCCCGGGATACCCGTCGTTTTACCGAAATTTCGTTGAATTTAACGAACTCGCCCGGCGCCTTACCCTCGGTGTTATCAAACACCAGCTCGATGGAGGCCTGCCCCACCGGCTTGCGGGCGCTGGAGCCGTTGAAGATAACGTCTGTCATGGATTCGCCCCGCAGGTACTTTGCGGAGCTCTCGCCCATTACCCAGCGAACGGCGTCAATGATGTTGGATTTGCCACAACCGTTCGGCCCCACTACCGCCGTCATATTCGACGGGAACGGTACGGTGGTTGGATCAACAAAGGATTTGAAACCGGCCAGTTTAATGGACTTGAGCCGCATGTCAGGCGTTCTCCTCCGTGAGAATGCTCAGTACCTGTTGGCGCTGGTGTTCACCGAAGTCCTGGATAACCTTCTGCAGGCGCTCGGCATCGCCGGCTACGGCCGCATCGGCCAGGTTTCGGAAGAAGGTACCGGTTTCGGCAATTTCACTGCGGAAATGATCCAGCGCCACGTAGTAGGTACGGCTGATGGCGGGCCGGAAGTTTTCCAGGGTTTCTTCCAGAAACGGGTTTTCAACCAGGCTGTAGGCGTAGCGCATGACGCCAAAACCAGCCTCGATCACCCGTTCGGCGGCGTCTGGCGCCTGGGAGTTCAGGGCGTCGATTACGGCCTGCATCTCCCGCACCTGGCTCATGACGCCGCCAAGCTCGTCGCCGGACCAGCGTTCCAGCACCTTGCGCCCGAGCATGCACAGCAGGTCGATGTAGATGTCGTAGAGGGCATTCACAGAGGCCGGGGTCAGGTCAGACACCACGGCACCACGGCGCGGGTAGATTTCCACCAGGTGCCGGCGCTCGAGAATCAGCAGCGCCTCACGCACGGAGCCACGGCTGACGTTCAGCTCTCCGGCTACCTTGAGCTCCTGAATGCGCTCGCCGGGCTTGAGATCCCGGATAACGATTCTCTGGCCAATATGCTGGGCGATCTGTTCGGAAAGACTTTCCGGTGCCTGAAATCTCATAGACCTGATGCTCACCTCTGCCAACGCGGGACAATCAAACGCAGGAGTTTATCACAGGCTTTTGCCGGCCCCACCCCCTTGTCGGACATTTTGATTGCCGGCAGACAGGGGCGGGACCGTTGAGGGATCAGCTACGAGGTTTGCGTTGGGGACGGGCCGGGGCGGAATCAGAGACCTGCCAGCTGCCTTTGCGGGCACGCTGCAGCGATTTACCCGGGCTCTTGCGGCGTCTCCGATCGTGTTCAGCCTGTTCCCCAGGCGTTTTCTGGGGAATGCTCACCGGTGCCAGGTCTACCGTGCGACTCAGGGTATCGACCGCTTTCTGGTCCAGCTCTTCCCATTTGCCCAGGGTCAGACGGCTGGGCAGGAAGATCGGCCCGTAACGGACACGCTTCAGGCGGCTTACCCGCACACCCTGGGATTCCCACAGGCGGCGCACTTCCCGGTTGCGGCCTTCCAGCAGGGTTACGTGGAACCAGCGGTTCATGCCACTGCCGCCGGCGGGCGCGATATCGGAGAACTTGGCCATGCCATCTTCCAGCAACACACCTTCCCGCAAGCGCTCCAGCATGGCGTCGTCTACTTCGCCAAACACCCGCACCGCGTATTCACGGTCAATCTGGCGGGACGGGTGCATCAGCCGGTTAGCCAGTTCACCGTCGGTGGTGAACAGCACCAGTCCGGTGGTGTTGATATCCAGGCGGCCAATGGAAATCCAGCGCTGATCTTTCAGCCGTGGCAGCCGGTCAAATACCGTCGGGCGGCCTTCCGGATCTTTACGGCTGGTCACTTCGCCTTCGGGCTTGTTGTAGATCAGCACACGGCGAACCACCTGGGCGGCCGAGCTTACGTCCAGAACCTTGCCGTCCAGTTCGAAGGAGTCGTCAATGGTGGCTTTCTGCCCGGGCTGCGCCTGCTGGCCGTTGACCAGCAGGCGGCCGGACTCCATCCAGCCCTCGATTTCCCGGCGTGATCCGGCACCGGCACGGGCCAGGAGTTTCTGAATGCGCTCCGGGCCTTCACTCAGGGCCTGGTCGCCGCGGGCCGGTTTCTTTGCTGCGCCTGGTTTTCCGGGGCTAGATGCCGCCATGTATTACATCCTTACTGAATAGCTGATGCCGCTGGCATCAGTGAAGTGTCTGGTCGGGCGAATCGAGTTCGATTTCGCCCTGCATATTGCGTTCTATCTCCCGGCCGATCTCTTCGAGATCCCGCACTTCCGACAACGGAGGTAACTCATCGAGCCCGGTCAGGTTGAAATAATCAAGAAATTGTCTGGTGGTGGCATACATGGCCGGCCTGCCCGGCACATCGCGATGGCCCACTACCCGCACCCACTCTCGCTCAAGCAGGGTACGAATGATATTGCTGCTTACCGTAACGCCACGGATTTCTTCAATCTCGCCCCGGGTAATCGGTTGCCGGTAGGCAATCAGTGCCAGGGTTTCCAGCAACGCCCGGGAATACCGCTGCGGCTTTTCCTCGAACAGCCGGCCAACCCAGGGCGCGAACTCTTCCCTCACCTGCAACCGGTAACCGCTGGCAACTTTCTTCAACTCGAATCCGCGGCCTTCACACGACTGCTCCAGCAGCACCAGCACATGCTCCATAACCTGCCGGGCCGGACGATCGCCTTCGTCGAACAGCTCCCGGAGCTGATCCAGCGACAGGGGTTTTCCGGCGGCCAGCAGGGCGGCCTCGGTAATACAACGAATGCGGTCCAACTGTTCTTCGTTCATGATTCCGGATATCCCTTAGCTGGCAGCACGGGCGCGCACGTGAATGGACCCGAGAACCTCTGCCTGCACAATTTCAATCAGCTGTTCCTTGACCAGTTCCAGCGTCGCCAGAAAGGTTACCACCACACCAAGCCGGCCTTCTTCGATGGTGAACAGGCTTTCGAAGGTCACGAACCGGTCTCCCTGAAGGCTGGCCAGGATATGGGACATGCGCTCCCGGGTAGACAGCCGTTCCCTCTCCACATGGTGGCTGGTAAACAGGTCGGCCCGTTGCAGTACACCACGCAGTGCCAGCAGAAGCTCCCTCATATCGACATCCGGGTGCGGCTGGGAGGACGGCAGCTTCGGCAGTGCGGCAGAACCGGTAAAGGTGTCCCGCTCCATGCGGGGCATTTCGTCGATCTCCTCTGCCGCCTGCTTGAACCGCTCGTATTGCTGCAGCCGGCGAATCAGCTCTGCCCTCGGATCGATATCATCCTCATCGTCAGTTTCCTGGCGAGGCAGCAACATCCGGGACTTGATCTCCGCCAGGGTGGCGGCCATTACCAGGTACTCCGCCGCCAGTTCGAAGCGCATGGCTTCCACGGCACCGATGTAATCCATGTACTGCCGGGTGATTTCGCTGACGTCGATATCCAGAATGTTCATGTTCTGGCGGCGAATCAGGTACAACAGTAAATCCAGGGGCCCCTCAAAGGCCTCCAGGAAAACCGCCAGTGCATCCGGTGGAATGTAGAGATCTTTCGGCAGGTCGACCAGGGGCTTGCCGGACACCCGTGCAAGGGGTTCCTGCACCGGGGTATCCGCCGGGGCGTCAGCTAATTCCGTGCTTTCGTCCGTCATACCTTTTCACCTCTGGTCGGGGTTGCCCGGCCTGGCTCAGCGGTAACTGAGCCCCATGGCCGCGCGGACTTCCTCAAGGGTATCGCGGGCCGCATCACGGGCCTGCTCACGCCCTTCTTCAAGGATCGAGCGAACCAGGTCCGGATTGCCCTCATATTCCCTGGCCCGGTCGTGCAGCGGTTTCTGCTCTTCGATAATGGAATCGATCAGCGGTTTTTTACAATCCAGGCAGCCAATACCGGCACTGCGGCAGCCTTCCTGTACCCACTGGCAGGTCTTCTCGTCTGAGTACACCTTGTGCATGCCCCAAACCGGGCACTTCTCCGGTTCGCCAGGGTCGGTACGGCGCACCCGCTGCGGGTCGGTCTGCATGGTGCGAATTTTCTGCGCCACGCTGTCCGGCTCTTCCCGCAGGCCGATGTAGTTGTTGTACGACTTGGACATCTTCTGTCCGTCCAGCCCCGGCATCTTGGATTCCGGGGTCAGCAGCGGCTGGGGCTCAGGCAGAATCACCTTGCCGCCGCCTTCGATGTAGCCATAAAGCCGCTCGCGATCGCCCAGGGAAATATTCTGCTGCTCTTTCAACAGTGCCCGGGCAGTTTCCAGGGCTTCTACATCGCCCTCTTCCTGGTAACGTTTCTTCAGGTTGCGGTAAAGCTTGGCGTTCTTCTTGCCCATCTTGACGATGGCCGCTTCCGAAAGCTCTTCGAAGTTGGGCTCCCGACCGTAGATATGGTTAAAGCGACGGGCGATTTCCCGGGTAATCTCCACATGGGAAACCTGGTCTGCGCCGACTGGCACTTTACCGGCACGATACATCAGGATATCCGCTGTCTGCAGCAGCGGGTAACCCAGAAAACCATAGGTGGCGAGATCCTTTTCCTTGAGCTTTTCCTGCTGGTCTTTGTAGGTTGGAATACGCTCGAGCCAGCCCAGCGGCGTGATCATGGACAACAGGAGGTGCAACTCAGCGTGTTCCGGCACCTGGGACTGAATGAACATGGTTGAGGAACCCGGGTTCACGCCGGCGGCCAGCCAGTCGATGACCATGTCCCAAACACTTTGCTCGATACCGGAGGTGTCGTCGTACTGGGTGGTCAAGGCATGCCAGTCTGCGACGAAGAAGAAGCACTCATACTCGTGCTGGAGCTTGACCCAGTTTTTCAGCACACCGTGGTAGTGGCCGAGGTGCAGCTTGCCGGTCGGACGCATGCCGGACAACACTCTTTGCTGGGAATCGACAGAACTCAAAGCACGAACTCCTTCTTTCTGTTTATAAAGTGCCCGTTTCGGCCAGAATACATACGGCCACGGGAAACGGGCTGACCGGGCATTATAGACGCAACACTGCCCTGCGTTAAGCAAAGCGAATCAAAAGCCTGGCAACATAACGCAAAACCCCCGGAATTCTCGCGAATCCGGGGGTTTTGTTAAAGGCTTGAAACCGGACTGATTACCAGCCAGTCACTTCCTTCAGGGCCTTGCCGATTTCGGCCAGGCTGCGCACGGTTTTAACGCCGGCGTCTTCCAGGGCGGCAAACTTCTCGTCTGCAGTACCCTTACCACCTGAGATGATGGCGCCCGCGTGGCCCATACGCTTGCCTGGAGGTGCAGTAACACCGGCAATGTAGGAAACCACGGGCTTGGTTACGTTCTCTTTGATAAACGCAGCCGCTTCTTCTTCGGCAGTACCACCGATCTCACCGATCATCACGATAGCTTCGGTTTCCGGATCTTCCTGCAGCAGGGCCAGGATATCGATGAAGTTGGAGCCAGGAATCGGGTCACCACCGATACCGATACAGGTAGACTGGCCAAAGCCGTAGTCAGTAGTCTGCTTCACGGCTTCGTAAGTCAGGGTGCCGGAGCGGGATACGATGCCAACCTTACCCTTCTTGTGGATATGGCCAGGCATGATGCCGATCTTGCACTCGTCCGGAGTGATTACACCCGGGCAGTTCGGACCAATCATGCGAACGCCGGCACGATCAACGTATTCCTTGGCGTACAGCATGTCGATGGTCGGGATGCCTTCAGTGATACATACGATCAGCTTGATGCCGGCATCGGCTGCTTCAATGATGGCGTCTTTACAGAACGGAGCCGGTACGTAGATAACGGTGGCTTCTGCACCGGTCTTTTCTACGGCGTCACGAACGGTGTTGAACACCGGCAGACCCAGGTGCTCGGTACCGCCCTTACCCGGGCTTACACCGCCAACCATCTTGGTGCCGTAGGCAATAGCTTGCTCAGAGTGGAAAGTACCCTGTGCGCCGGTAAAGCCCTGGCAGATAACCTTGGTGTCTTTGTTGATCAGGATGCTCATTATTTACCCCCTGCGGCTTTAACGACTTGCTCTGCGGCATCCGCCAGGCTGGTGGCGGCGATGATGTTCAGGCCACTTTCAGCCAGAACCTTGGCGCCCAGGTCAGCGTTGTTGCCTTCCAGACGAACCACAACCGGCACTTTAACGCCTACTTCTTTAACGGCACCGATGATGCCTTCAGCGATCATGTCGCAGCGAACGATACCACCGAAGATGTTAACCAGAACGGCTTGTACTGCGTCGTCAGACAGGATGATCTTGAACGCTTCGGTAACGCGCTCTTTGGTCGCGCCGCCACCTACGTCCAGGAAGTTGGCAGGCTGGCCGCCGGCAAGCTTGATGATGTCCATGGTACCCATGGCCAGGCCAGCACCGTTAACCATACAGCCGATGTTGCCTTCCAGGGCTACGTAGTTCAGTTCCCACTTGGCCGCTTCGGCTTCACGGGCGTCCTCCTGGGAAGGATCGCGCATGTCGTGGATTTTCTTCTGACGGTACAGGGCGTTGCCGTCTACACCGAGCTTGGCGTCCAGGCAGTGCAGGTCGCCAGCCGGAGTGATAACCAGCGGGTTGATCTCAACCAGAGCCAGGTCACACTCTTCAAACAGCTTGGCCAGGCCCAGGAAAATCTTGGTGAACTGACCGATCTGCTTGCCTTCCAGACCCAGTTTGAATGCCAGCTCGCGGCCCTGGTAAGGCTGAGCGCCTACCAGCGGATCGATTTCGGCTTTCAGGATCTTTTCAGGAGTTTCTTCGGCAACTTTCTCGATTTCCACGCCGCCTTCAGTAGAGGCCATGAAAACGATACGACGGGTGCCACGGTCAACAACCGCGCCCAGGTACAGCTCCTGGTCGATGTCGGTGAGGGATTCAACCAGAATCTTGCTGACCGGCTGGCCGTTTTCGTCAGTCTGGTAAGTTACCAGGTTTTTGCCCAGCCAGTTCTGTGCGAAGGCACGGATTTCTTCTTTGTCTTTAACCAGCTTTACACCGCCGGCCTTACCACGGCCACCAGCGTGAACCTGTGCTTTGACAACCCATGCGTCACCGCCAATTTCAGTGGCAGCGTCAACAGCTTCTTGAGGAGTATCGCAGGCGATGCCCTGGGATACCGGCAGGCCATATTCAGCGAAAAGCTGTTTGCCCTGATATTCGTGCAAATTCATAGTTAATGTCCCGTCTTTAGATGGATGATAACCACGTACGGAGAGTAACCGGCAGCGGGGCGCCAAAAGGCGCCCCGCTCAATCCGATAACGAATTACTTCTTCTTGCGACGGTTGGCGACGTGAATCGCTCCACCGGCAACGGCCAAGGCCGCTTCATGCACTGACTCGGACAGAGTCGGGTGCGCGAAACAGGTCAGGGCCAGATCTTCGGCACTGGAACCGAATTCCATGGCGATCACGCCCTGGGCAACGATTTCAGAAGCCTGGGGGCCAACTACGTGGAAGCCCAGAATGCGGTCGGTCTTCGCGTCTGCGATGATCTTGACCATACCACCCGTGGCGTTTGCCGCCATGGCACGACCGTTGGCCGCAAACGGGAAAGTACCCACGTTGTATTCTTCACCTTCGGCTTTCAGCTGCTCTTCGGTCTTGCCAACCCAGGCAACTTCCGGCGCGGTGTAGATTACGTTGGGGATGCAGTCGTAATTGACCTGCGGCTTGTGGCCTGCGATACGCTCGGCAACCATAACGCCTTCTTCAGACGCTTTGTGTGCCAGCATCGGACCACGAACGATGTCACCTACGGCCCATACGCCCGGTGCTTCGGTCTTGCAGTTGTCGTCTACAAAGATGAAGCCGCGCTCATCCATGGTTACGCCGGAATCTTCAGCCAGCGCACCATCGGTGTACGGGCGACGGCCAACAGCGACAATCAGTTTGTCGAACTTGGCTTCCTGCTTGCCCTTGGAGTCTTCGTAGTTCACGTAAACCAGCTTGCGCTTCACTTCAGCACCGGTCATGCGGGCACCGGTGATGATGTTCAGGCCCTGCTTCTTGAACTGCTTCAGAGCATCCTTGGCAACCTGCTGGTCAACAACCGGCAGGAAAGTATCCTGGGCTTCGATCACGGTAACTTCGGCACCCAGGCGAGCCCAGACGCTACCCAGCTCCAGGCCGATTACGCCAGCACCGATGATGCCCAGACGCTTGGGAACTTCGGTAAATTCCAGCGCGCCTTCGGAATCGACGATGTAATCACCGTCAAACGGAGCCGGCGGGATTTCGATCGGCTTGGAGCCGGTCGCCAGGATCACGTTGTCGGCTTCGTAGGTCTTGGTGTTGCCGTCTTTATCGGTCACTTCAACCTTGCGGCCGGCAAGCAGCTTGCCGTGGCCGTGGATCGGGGTTACACCGTTAGCCTTGAACAGACCGGCGATACCACCGGTCAGCTGCTTAACGATGCCATCCTTACGCTCCATCATCTTGGCAACGTCAATATCAACGCTCTTGGCCAGGATACCCATGGACTCGTAGTCGTGGCTTGCTTCCTCGAACTTGTGAGTCACTTCCAGCAGTGCCTTGGACGGGATACAGCCCACGTTCAGGCAGGTGCCGCCCAGAACCTGGCTTTTGCCGTCTTTGCCGGTCCAGGATTCTACACAGGCAGTCTTCAGACCCAGCTGAGCAGCCTTGATGGCGGCCACGTAGCCGCCGGGGCCTGCGCCAATGACAATAACGTCGAATTTATCGGACATAATCTTTCCTGTTATCGAATTCGTTGAGTGTCAGCTTACACGTCCAGCAGGATACGGGCCGGGTCTTCCAGCATTTCCTTGATCGCAACCAGGAACTGCACCGCTTCCTTACCGTCGATCATACGGTGGTCGTATGACAGCGCGAGGTACATCATCGGCAGGATCTCAACCTTGCCGTTCACCGCCATTGGGCGCTCCTGGATCTTGTGCATACCCAGAATCGCAGTCTGCGGAGGGTTCAGGATCGGCGTGGAGATCAGGGAACCGAAAATACCACCGTTGGTGATGGTGAAGGTGCCGCCGGTCATCTCTTCGATGCCCAGCTTGCCATCTTTGGCCTTGGTGCCGTACTCGACAATCTTCTTCTCGATGTCGGCCAGGCCCATGGCGTCGGTGTCACGCAGAACCGGTACAACCAGGCCACGGTCGGTGGATACGGCTACGCCTACATCCTGGTAACCGTGGTAAACCATGTCGTTACCGTCGATGGACGCGTTAACGGCCGGGAAGCGCTTCAGGGCTTCGGTCGCTGCCTTGGTGAAGAAAGACATGAAGCCCAGCTTGATACCGTGGCGCTTCACAAAGCTTTCCTGGTACTGCTTGCGCAGTTCCATGATCGGAGCCATGTTCACTTCGTTGAACGTAGTCAGCATAGCGGCGGTCTGCTGGGCATCCACCAGGCGCTTGGCGATGCTGGCACGCAGGCGGGTCATCGGAACGCGCTTCTCGGCGCGCTCGCCCTGGGCAACTTCCAGCGCCGGAGCAGCGGCCGGCTTGGCGGCAGCACCGGAAGACTTGTTGCTGTCTACGTGGTTCTGAACATCTTCCTTGGTAACACGACCGTCTTTACCGGTGCCCTTTACAGCGGCCGGATCAACGTTGTTCTCTTCGGCCAGCTTGCGGGCAGCCGGGCTCAGGATAGCGTCGCCGGAGGAAGCAGCGGCTTCTTCCTGGGGCGCTTCGGCCTTGGCTTCCGGCTTGCTTTCAGCAGGCTTGGACTCGCCTGCGGCGCCTTCCTTGAATCGGCCGATCACTTCACCGCTTTCGCAGGTGTCGCCTTCGCCTTTAACTATTTCTTCAATCACACCATCAGCCGGTGCAACCACTTCAAGCACAACCTTGTCGGTTTCAATATCGACAATCAGCTCGTCACGGGAGCAGGCTTCGCCAGGCTGCTTGTGCCAGGTCGCGACGGTGCCTTCGGCAACCGACTCAGGGAAAACGGGGGCTTTAATCTCAGTTGACATTACAAATCCTTAGTTCGGTAGCTCGTCAGATTCCAAACGCGTCGTTAACCAGTTTCTTCTGCTCTTCGATGTGAACAGACATGTGTCCACAGGCAGGAGCAGCAGAAGCATCACGACCGGCGTACTCAAGGTGCAGTTTCGGGTTCAGGCGCTGCAGTGCGTGCCGCATGTGGTGCTGACTGCAGTACCAGGCGCCCTGGTTCATAGGCTCTTCCTGACACCAGACCGCGCTCTTGAGCTTGGTGTACTGGCCCAGAATTTCGTCCAGATCGTCTGCCGGGAACGGATACAACTGCTCGAGGCGAACGATGGCCACATCGTCACGCTCGTCCGCTTTCTTCTTCTCCAGAAGATCATAGTAGACTTTGCCGCTACACATGATCACACGGGTGACTTTCTTCGGATCAGAAGGTTCTTTCTCGGGCAGTACTGTCTGGAAGGTACCTGAAGTCAGGTCATCCAGGCCGGAGATCGCCTCTTTGTGACGCAGCAGGCTCTTCGGTGTGATCGCAACCAGCGGCTTACGCAGCGGGCGCTTCACCTGGCGACGCAGCATGTGGAATACCTGGGACGGCGTGGTGGGTACGCAGACCTGGATATTGTGCTCGGCACACAGCTGCAGGAAACGCTCCAGGCGCGCGGAGCTGTGCTCTGGCCCCTGCCCTTCGTAACCATGAGGCAGCAGCAGGGTCAGGCCACACAGACGGCCCCACTTGTGCTCGCCACTGGTCAGGAACTGGTCGATCACCACCTGGGCACCGTTGGCGAAGTCACCGAACTGGGCTTCCCAAACAATCAGTGCGTTCGGCGTGGTGGTGCTGTAACCGTATTCGAAGGCCATAACCGCTTCTTCAGACAGCAGCGAGTCATAGATTTCGAATTTCGGCTGGTCTTCGGCCAGCTCTTTCAGCGCAACGTGGGTAGAGCCATCCTTCTGATTGTGCAGTACCGCGTGGCGGTGCGAGAAGGTACCACGGCCAACGTCCTGGCCGGTCAGACGGATCGGGTGACCTTCGTTCAGCAAAGTGGCGTACGCCATCATCTCGCCATAGCCCCAGTTCATAGACAGGGCACCGGCAGTCATCTTTTCCCGATCGTTAACGATCTTGGAAACCTGGCGCTGGATGCTGAAGCCTTCCGGAACCTGGGTCAGTTTCTTGCCCAGCTTCTGGATCGTTTTCAGGGGAACGCTGGTCTTGCACTTGGCAGTCCACTCGTGGCCCAGGAACGGAGTCCAGTCAACGTAGAGCTCTTTGTTCGGCTCCTTGACCAGGGACTTGACCACGTGTTCACCCTTGTCGAGTGCGTCACGGTAGTCGTTCTCCATCTGCTTGGCTTCGTCTTCGCTGATCACACCGGCTTCAACTAGCTGATCTGCGTACAGAGCGCGAGTGGTTTTCAGCTTGCGGATCTTGTCGTACATCAGCGGCTGGGTAGCAGCCGGCTCGTCGGCCTCGTTGTGGCCACGGCGACGGTAGCAAACCAGATCGATAACCACGTCCCGCTTGAACTCGTTGCGGTAGTCCATGGCCATCTGGGTTACAAACAGAACCGCTTCAGGGTCGTCTGCATTCACGTGCAGAATCGGCGCCTGAACCATTTTCGCCACATCGGTACAGTACTCGGTAGAACGGGCGTCTTCCTGCTTGCTGGTGGTAAAGCCAACCTGGTTGTTGATGACGATGTGGATGGTACCACCTACACCGAAGCCCCGGGTCTGGGACATCTGGAAGGTTTCCATCACAACGCCCTGCCCGGCAAAGGCCGCGTCGCCGTGCATAACGATCGGAAGCACAGTGCTGCCATCGGTATCACCACGACGATCCTGGCGGGCACGAACAGACCCCTCAACCACCGGAGAGACGATTTCCAGGTGTGACGGGTTGAATGCCATTGCCAGGTGCACTTCACCACCCGGAGTCATCACGTTGGACGAGAAGCCCTGGTGGTATTTCACATCACCGGAGCCGGAAGCCGCGAGCTTCTTGCCCTCGAACTCGTCAAACAGTTCCTTCGGATTCTTGCCCAGGGTGTTTATCAACACGTTCAGACGGCCACGGTGTGCCATGCCCAGCACGATTTCCTTGGCACCGTAGGAGCCGGCACGCTGGATCAGTTCGTCCAGGCACGGAATCAGGCTTTCGCCGCCTTCCAGGCCAAAACGCTTGACGCCCGGATAACGGGAGCCCAGATATTTTTCCAAGCCTTCGGCAGCGGTGAGACGCTCGAGCACGTGCTTGCGGGTTTCCGCTTCGTACTCAGGGCGGGAGCGCACTGGCTCCATCCGCTGCTGGAACCAACGCTTGATGCGGGTATCCACCACGTGCATATATTCGGCGCCAATGCTTTCGCAATAGGTCTGGCGCAAGCCTTGCACGATGTCTCCGAGCTTCATGGTCTCGGAGCCGAAATTCAGTGAACCTGTCTGGAATTCGAGATCCAGGTCAGACTCGCCCAGTTCGTGGAACGAGGGCTCGAGATCTTCAACAGGCTGACGCTGCCAGACGCCCAGCGGATCGAGCTTTGATTCCTGGTGACCACGGAACCGGTACGCATTGATCAGCTGCAGAACACGGATCTGCTTCTTATCAGCATCTGACGTGGCGCTTGCAGGCACACCACTACTGGCAAGAAAACGCTGATTGCGGGAGATATGCTCGAACTGTTCGCGGATGGTCGAGTGAACGATGTCGCGGCCTTTATAGCCATCAACACTCGGAAGCTTGTCGAAGTAGCTTCTCCACTCTTCGGGAACTGAATTGGGGTCTGTCAGGTAGGTCTCAAAAAGCTGTTCAACGTAGGCCAGATTTCCACCTTGCAGGTGGGAAGTCTGCCATAACTGCTCCATGATGCTTTCGTGCATTTTGAATAGCTCACCTTGGGCTGGTGCGGGGGAGCGAGTATGGTCGGCCAGGGGTAAATCTCAGTCAATACGGGTTATTACGGCATGACTTTTGGCCACCACACCCTGCAAGGATGTTTTCCGTCCCCAGTGATTTTTATACTCAGCTGCGCCATCAGCCAGACTGGATAAGCCCAAGCAGACAGCGCGCATAAGTTTGCACCCCGATAAGACTTTTGACTATAAGCCTTTGGTTGAAGGCCCCGCATATAGCGAGGCCTTCGAGGGTACTAACTGGTGTCAGAGCACCAGTATAGCTGATGCTGCAAATTTTGCCGGTCAGGTGGCTCGCTGCAGCAACAGGTTCCGGATATGGCCAATCGCCTTTGTGGGGTTCAGGCCTTTCGGACACACACTTACGCAGTTCATGATGCCGCGGCAGCGGAATACGCTGAACGGGTCATCCAGGTTCGCCAGTCGCTCTGCCTGGGCAGTGTCGCGGCTGTCCGCCAGGAAGCGGTAGGCCTGCAGCAGGCCAGACGGACCAATGAACTTGTCAGGGTTCCACCAGAACGACGGACAAGCGGTGGAGCAGCATGCACACAGAATACACTCGTACAGGCCGTCCAGCTTTTCACGATCTTCCGGCGTCTGAAGACGCTCGATGGCCGGAGCCGGGTTGTCGTTTACTAGGTACGGCATAACTTTCTCGTACTGCTTGTAGAACAGACTCATATCCACGACCAGGTCACGGATAACCGGCAGGCCCGGCAGCGGGCGCAGAACCAGCTTGTTGTTCTTGACCACATCCGACACCGGAGTGATACAAGCCAGGCCGTTCTTGCCGTTCATGTTCATGCCATCAGAGCCGCAAACACCCTCACGGCAGGAACGACGATAGCTCATGGAAGGATCTTTTTCCTTCACCAGGTTCAGAACATCCAGAACCATGAGATCTTTGCCCGCAGGAATCTCGATTTCGACATCCTGCATGTAAGGGGCATTATCGGTTTCCGGATTATAGCGATACAGGCTTACCAACATATTCAGGATACCCCCTTAGTAGGTCCGGACTTTCGGCTGGAAAGTCGGAACCGTTTTCGGTGCAAAGTTCACGTCACGCTTGCCAACACGCTTGTCCAGCGGGAAGTACATGGAGTGCTTCAGCCAGTTCTCGTCGTCACGCTCGGTGAAGTCGTTACGGGCGTGTGCACCACGGCTTTCTTTACGCTCGATCGCAGACTTCGCTGTTGCGTAGGCAACTTCGTACAGGTTATCCAGCTCCAGCGCTTCGATACGGGCAGTGTTGAACGCCTTGCTGGTATCGGCCAGCTTGGTCTTGCGAACACGCTCGCCAATCTCTTCCAGCAGCTTGATACCCTTCTCCATGCTCTCGCCGTCACGGAATACGCCGAAGTACAGCTGCATGCAGTTCTGCAGATCCTTACGAACCTTGGCTACATCCTCACCTTCAGAGGCACTGTCCAGACGCTCCAGGCGAGCCATGGCACGCTTGATATCTTCTTCGCTGGCGCCATCAACCTCGAAGCCGCCACGCAGCTGCTCTTCAATGTGCAGGCCAGCTGCACGACCGAAGACCACCAGGTCCAGCAGGGAGTTACCACCCAGACGGTTAGCGCCGTGTACAGATACACAAGCTGCTTCACCACAGGCAAACAGGCCGGGAATAGGCTTGTCGTTGCCGTTTTCATCCTGGGTCAGGGCCTGGCCACCTACGTTGGTGGGAACACCGCCCATCATGTAGTGACAGGTCGGAACGACCGGGATCGGCTCTTTAACCGGGTCAACGTGCGCAAAGGTACGGGACAACTCGCAGATGCCCGGCAGACGCAGGTTCAGGGTTTCTTCACCCAGGTGATCCAGCTTCAGCAGTACGTGATCCTTGTCGGGACCACAACCGCGACCTTCCAGGATCTCCAGAACCATGGAACGGGCCACAACGTCACGGCCAGCCAGGTCTTTCGCGTTCGGAGCATAGCGCTCCATAAAACGCTCACCTTCGGCGTTGATCAGGTAACCGCCCTCACCCCGACAACCTTCTGTAACCAGGGTGCCAGCACCGTGAATACCGGTCGGGTGGAACTGCCACATTTCCATATCCTGTACCGGGAAACCGGCACGCAGCGCCATACCGATACCGTCGCCGGTGTTGATCATGGCGTTCGTGGTAGAGGCGTAGATACGGCCAGCACCACCGGTAGCCAGAACGGTAGCCTTGGACTTGATGTAAGCCACTTCACCGGATTCGATCTCGATGGCAACCACACCAACCACTTCGTCTTTGCTGTTCTTGACCAGGTCTACGGCGTACCACTCGTTCAGGAAGGTAGTGCCGCCCTTCAGGTTGGCTTGGTACAGGGTGTGCAGCAGGGCGTGACCGGTACGGTCAGCGGCGGCACAGGTACGGGCTGCCTGGGTGGGGTTATCCGGACCCTTGGACTGGCCACCGAACGGACGCTGATAGATACGGCCCTGCTCGGTACGGGAGAACGGCAAGCCCATGTGCTCCAGCTCGAACACAGCCTGGGGGCCTACAGAACACATGTACTCGATAGCGTCCTGGTCACCGATATAGTCGGAGCCCTTGACGGTATCGTACATGTGCCAGCGCCAGTCATCATTGGGATCAGCGCTTGCGATCGCACAGGTAATGCCGCCCTGGGCAGACACTGTGTGCGAACGGGTCGGAAAGACCTTGGTGATACACGCGGTGTTGATACCGGATTCTGTCAGCTGCAGGGCGGCACGCATACCGGCACCGCCGCCACCGATAACAATCGCGTCGTAAGACATGGTTTTGATGTTAGCCATCGATTAAAGCCCCCACAGAATCTGAATGCCCCACACGACATATACGAACATCACCAGAATGCAGGCTGCCTGCAGCAGGAAGCGCGGCATTGCTGCTTTGATGTAGTCGGTGGATACGGTCCACAAGCCTACCCATGCGTGCCCGGCAATGGACAACAGCGCCAGCAGGCTGAAAATCTTGAACCAACCCTGGCTGTACAGGGAAGACCACGCCTGGTAGTCCACGTCTGTAGTTACGAAGAAACCAAGGAGAAACAGCGTGTACAGAGCCAATACGTAGGCAGTAACCCGCTGGATGATCCAGTCCTGAATCCCGTTACGACCAATATTCGTTACACTGTTCATGCCCATACCCAGACTCCTGCCAGAATGATGAGAACAATGGAAACCACAAGCGTGATTTTGGCGGCAAGGCGGCCACTTTCCAGCTCTTCAGCAATACCCGCATCCATCAGCAGGTGCTTGATACCTGCAACAAGGTGGTAAAGCAGAGCAGACAGGATGCCCCAGATAATCAGCTTTGCCAGGAAGCTGTCCAGCAGTTCGTTAACCCGGTTAAAGCCATCTTCCCCGGACAGGGAAAGATCCAGGCCGTACATCAGGAATGCAACACCAACAAAAATGATGATGCCGCTGATACGATGCAGGATCGAAGTAATGGCTGGCAGCGGGAAATGGAACTTGCCGAGATCGAGATTTACTGGTCGTTTGCTATTCACAGCGCTCTCACACTCTCTCTTGGTACCGCGAAACCGGAAAAACCGGCGGCGGTGGGTTGGTATGTTAGGTCCGGAGAATCAGTACGATACCGGTAACCGATTGGTTCAGGAGGGCGGATGACAACCCGGTAGCTTGCTACGCTGAAGCATGCAAGAAAACGGTGCATCCCCGATTCCGGGCTACGGATTATAAGGAGACACCCCGGTAATTACAAACTTGCAACAACCGCCAAAGCCTTGCGAGGCGCTGCCCTGCCCCATCTATAAGGATTATTGACAAACCGGAATTCAGGGCAAAAGCGCCGTCATTCGGGATATCCCTCATTTACACCGGATGTTAATTTGGTGCTTTTCGCACCCAGCTCATTGACAAAAAAAGCTGACGCCCTATATTTTGCGCCCAGTTTTGCGATAATACGCGCTTTCTGGCGCATCTAAACATGCAAATCAGCTGTCACAGCTAATCAAACGGGAGAGCACCATGACCGACAGGAAAGCCACGCTCTCGGTGGGAGACAAGTCCATTGAGCTACCGGTTTACTCCGGCACCGTCGGCCCTGACGTTATAGACGTACGCGGCCTCGTCCAGGAAGGCGTATTCACTTACGACCCGGGTTTTGTATCTACCGCAGCCTGCGAATCTGCCATCACCTACATCGATGGTGCCAAAGGCGTCTTGCTGCACCGGGGTTACCCGATCGACCAGCTGGCCGAGCATTCCGACTTCCTCGAGGTCTGCTACCTGCTCCTGAACGGCGAACTGCCGAGCGCTGAAGAAAACAAGCAGTTCCACGACACCATCAAAAACCACACCATGCTGCACGACCAGATGCGCAACTTCTTCAACGGCTTCCGCCGTGATGCGCACCCCATGGCCATCATGTGCGGCGTTGTGGGTGCCCTGTCAGCGTTCTACCATGACCAGATGGATGTGGCTGATCCCAAGCAGCGCGAGATTACCGGCCATCGCCTGATCGCCAAGATGCCGACCATCGCCGCATGGTGCTACAAGTACTCCATGGGCCAGCCGTTCATGTATCCGCGTAACGACCTGTCCTACGCCGAGAACTTCCTGTACATGATGTTCGGCACCCCTTGCGAGGACTACAAGCCGAACCCGGTTCTGGCCAACGCGATGGACAAGATCTTTATCCTCCACGCTGACCACGAGCAGAACGCCTCTACCTCCACCGTACGCCTGGCGGGCTCCACCGGCGCCAACCCGTACGCGTGTATCGCCTCCGGCATCGCCGCCCTTTGGGGCCCGGCGCACGGCGGTGCGAACGAAGCGGTTCTGGACATGCTGGCTGAAATCGGCGACGAGTCCAACATCGAGAAATTCATCGCCAAGGCCAAGGACAAAGACGATCCTTTCCGCCTGATGGGCTTTGGTCACCGGGTTTACAAGAACTTCGACCCGCGCGCCAAGGTAATGGCACAGACCGCTCACGAAGTGCTGAGCGAGCTTGGCCTGGAAAACGATCCGCTGCTGAAGATTGCCCAGCGCCTGGAAAAGATTGCCCTGGAAGACGAATACTTCGTTCAGCGCCAGCTGTACCCGAACGTCGACTTCTACTCCGGCATCATTCTGAAGGCCATCGGTATTCCGACTTCCATGTTTACCGTGATCTTCGCAATGTCCCGCACCATCGGCTGGTTCTCTCACTGGAACGAAATGGTCAGCGGTGCCAACCGCATCGGCCGTCCGCGCCAGCTGTACACCGGCTCGCCGAAGCGCGACTACCCAAAGAAGTAAGCTGCAAGCTTGCTTCACCCAGAAAAAAGCCGCTGAATCCAGCGGCTTTTTTCGTATCATGGCACGACAAATTCGACTAATCCGACAACAACCAGGAGCAGACCATGGCAACTATCGCGTTTATCGGGCTCGGGGTAATGGGCCACCCGATGGCAGGCCACCTTGCCCGGGCCGGCTATGACGTCAGCGTTTGGAACCGCACCAGCGAAAAGGCCCGTCAGTGGGCCGAACAGTATCCGGGCAAAGCCTGTGACAGCATTGCAGATGCGGTCGCCAACGCAGACGTGGTACTGACCTGCGTGGGCGCCGATAAAGACCTGGAAGAAGTCTACACGGCCCCGGATGGCATCATCAGCAACGCCCCGGCCACAGCCACCCTGGTAGACCACACCACTGCATCTGCCGGCATTGCCGAGACACTGGCACAGGCGGCCCGTGCACGGGGCCAGGGCTTTATCGACGCCCCGGTTTCCGGCGGCCAGCAAGGTGCCGAAAACGGCCAGCTGACAATTATGTGCGGCGGCAGTCCCGAGGATTTCAGCAAGGTTAAGCCAGTACTCGAATGCTACGCCCGGGCCCTGAACCTGATGGGCCCGGTGGGCAGCGGCCAGAAGACCAAGATGGTTAACCAGATTGCCATTGCCGGGCTGGTACAGGGGCTTTCAGAAGCCCTGCACTTTGCCGAACAGGCAGAGCTGGACGTGCGCAAGGTGGTGGACGTGATTTCCAAGGGCGCGGCCCAGTCCTGGCAGATGGAAAACCGCTACGGAACCATGATCGACGGCGAATTCAACCACGGCTTTGCGGTGGACTGGATGCGCAAGGACCTGGGCATCTGCCTCGAAGAAGCCCGCAGAAACGGCTCCAGACTGCCGGTAACGGCACTGGTGGACCAGTTCTACGGAGATGTGCAGGAGATGGGCGGAAACCGCTGGGATACGTCTTCGCTGATTCAGAGGCTTCGTAAGAAGTAATCATTTGCCACGAAATCCACTAAAAAACACGAAAGTGAAGAAAAGATAACTGATTTTTTTTTGCCACGGACACTCACGGACTCTCACGGACAGTAAAAAAACAGTTTTCTCTTTTGTCCGTGTGGGTCCGTGAGTGTCCGTGGCTAATCAGTTTTCTTTTTTCGTGTTTTTTAGTGGATTTCGTGGCAAAAAAGAATCACTTCTTCTTGTCCCGAGGCACCCAGCGGCCGTTTTCGTACCAGGCGGACCAGCCGGTGGCTTTGCCATCCTGCTCCGACATAACGTACTGCTCTTTCGACTTCCGGCTGTAGCGGATCACCGTCGGGTTACCCTCGGGGTCTTTCTCCGGGGCGTCCATCAGGTAATCGTATTTCGGGTCGATTTCCTTGCGGTGTGGTTTGATTTCCATCACCAGCGGTGGCCGGGTTTCCCGATTTTTCGGGAATTTGCTGGCCGCCAGGAACAGGCCGGAGGCACCGTCACGCAGCACGTAGGTGTCGTCTACCTTTTGGCACTGCAGCTCCGGCATGGGCACCGGGTCCATTTTGGGGGGCGCAGGCTCGCCGTTCTTCAGCAGTTTGCGGGTGTTCTTGCACTCGCTGTTGGTGCAGCCGAAGTACTTGCCGAAGCGGCCGGTTTTCAGCTGCATTTCGGAACCACACTTGTCGCATTCCAGCGTAGGGCCGTCGTAGCCCTTGATGCGGAAACTGCCCTCTTCCACTTCGTAGCCGGAGCAGTCGGGGTTGTTACCGCACACGTGCAGCTTGCGCTTTTCATCAATCAGGTAGCTGTCCATGGCCGTGCCGCATTTCGGACAGCGGCGCTTCATACGCAGCAGGCGGGTTTCGCCTTCACCTTCCACATCTTCATCGGCACTGACCACTTCGTCGCCAGACACCAGGTTAATGGTGGTCTTGCAACGCTCCTTGGGCGGCAATGAATAGCCGGAACAACCCAGGAATACTCCGGTACTGGCCACGCGAATCTGCATGTTACGGCCACAGCTGGGGCAAGGAATATCGGTTTCCGTGGGTGTGTTGGCCCGCATACCGCCGTCGGTCTTTTCCGCACTTTCGAGCTGGTTACGGAACTTGGCGTAGAAGTCGTTCAGCACCTTCTTCCACTGAACGTCGCCTTCGGCAATCTCGTCCAGCTCGCCTTCCAGGCGCGCGGTAAAATCGTAATCCATCAGGTTCGGGAAAGATTCTGCCAACCGTTCGGTAACAATCTCGCCCATCTTCTCGGCGTAAAAACGGCGGTTCTGAAGCCGCACGTAACCACGATCCTGGATGGTGGAAATAATGGATGCGTAGGTAGAAGGACGACCAATGCCCTGCTTTTCCAGTTCCTTGACCAGGCTGGCTTCGGTATAGCGCGGCGAAGGCTTGGTGAAATGCTGGGTCGGATCCAGCTTCTTGAGATCCAGGGGCTGATCTACCTTGATGTCTGGCAGCGCCACGTCTTCGTCTTTCTTGGCTGACTGGGGCGCAGCTTTCAGGAAACCTTCGAACTTGACGATGCGACCACGGGTACGCAGTTCGTAGTCACCATTGGCCACAACGATGGAGGTGCTGAGGAATTCGGCATCCGCCATCTGGCAGGCGATAAACTGGCGCCAGATCAGGTCGTAAAGCTTCTCCGCATCCTTTTCCAGGCCACTGATATCGGTAGGCCTGCGGGATACGTCAGTAGGCCGGATGGCCTCGTGGGCCTCCTGGGCGCCTTCCTTGCTACCGTACACGCGGGGCTTCTCAGGCAGGTAGCGATCACCGAACTGTTTCTGAATAAACTCGCGACAGCCGGTTACGGCATCCTGGCTCAGGTTGGTGGAGTCTGTACGCATGTAGGTGATGTAGCCCGCCTCGTACAGGCGCTGGGCCAGCATCATGGTTTTCTTGACACTGAAGCCCATGCGGTTGCTCGCCGCCTGCTGCAGTGTCGAGGTAATAAAGGGAGCAGAGGGCCGTGAACGGGTTGGCTTGTCTTCCCGCTTGGCCACCTTGAAGCTACCGGCTTTCAGACGGTCAACATGTTCCTTGCTCTGAACATCATTAACCGGACGGTAGGGCTTGTCGTTGTAGCGGGTAACCTCGAACCGAACCGGGTCCCTGGTTCCTTCTGCGGTCAGGTCTGCGTGCAGCTGCCAGAATTCCTCCGGCACGAACTTGCGGATTTCCCGCTCACGCTCAACGATCAGGCGCACGGCAACCGACTGAACCCGGCCAGCAGACAGGCCCCGGGCGATCTTGGCCCAGAGCAGCGGCGAAACCATGTAACCCACAACGCGATCCAGGAACCGGCGCGCCTGCTGGGCATTTACCCGGTTGTTATCCAGCTCACCGGGGTCCTTGAACGCTTCCTGGATGGCCCGCTTGGTAATTTCGTTGAACACCACGCGGCGATACTTTTCCGGCTCGCCGCCAATGGTCTCCTGAAGGTGCCAGGCGATCGCTTCCCCTTCCCTGTCCAAATCCGTTGCCAGATAGATGTGGTCGGCATTCTTGGCCAGGCGCTTTAGCTCGCTGACGACCTTTTCCTTACCGGGCAGGATCTCGTAACGGGCGCTCCAGTCGTTATCGGGATTTACCCCCATGCGGGCAACCAGCTGTTCACGGGCCTTACGCTTCTTGTGCTCGGCTTTTTCGTCCGGGCTCATCTTGCGGGTGGCAGCGGCCTGCCTGGCGCGCTCTTTCGGGTCTGACTGGCTACCACTGCCACTGACTGGCAGGTCACGAATGTGGCCAACACTGGACTTAACAATAAAATCCGAGCCCAGGTACTTGTTGATGGTCTTCGCTTTCGCTGGAGACTCGACAATAACGAGACTTTTACCCATATCGGAGATCTGTATCCTTGGCGATCAATCGGTCAAGTTCTGGACAGAACCGTAAACTCGCATAAAAATCAGGCAACTGGAAAACACAGGGGCTGCCATTGTGTATAGGCTCACTGTTTTACAGGGTCAAGAATGGCAAAACAACCCATTCTTTGATTTCAGTCACCGTTTTTTGGGATTTCCGGGCCGTTTTACAATCCCTGAAACAGGAAGGCCCGGCGAATTGCCGGGCCTCCTGATTGAGCGTTACTGATCCGGACTAACCGGTCAGAGGCGCTCCCACACAGTGGCAATGCCCTGACCCAGGCCGATACACATGGTGGATACACCAAGCTTACCGCCTTTGGCCTGCATGATATTCAGCAGTGTGGTGGAGATACGGGCACCGGAGCAGCCCAGCGGATGGCCCAGAGCAATCGCGCCGCCGTTCAGGTTAACCTTCTCTTCCATAACACCCAGCAGTTTCAGGTCTTTCAGGACCGGCAGGGACTGGCCTGCGAAGGCTTCGTTCAGTTCCCAGAAGTCGATATCTTCAACTTTCAGGCCTGCACGCTTCAGTGCCTTCTTGGTGGCCGGAACCGGGCCGTAGCCCATTATTGCGGGATCACAGCCAGCAACAGCCATGCTGCGGATCTTGGCAATCGGGGTCAGACCCAGTGCTTCTGCCCGCTCAGCGGACATCAGTACCATGGCAGCCGCGCCATCGGTCAGCTGGGAAGACGTACCGGCAGTTACGGTACCGTTCTTCGGATCAAACGCCGGACGCAGCTGGCCCAGGGACTCAGCGGTTGTTTCCGGACGAATGGTCTCGTCTTCTTCGATCAGCTTCACAAAGCCGTTTTCGTCGTGGCCTTCAATCGGAACGATTTCGTTCTTGAAACGGCCTTCAACAGTGGCTTCGTGGGCCAGGCGATGGGAACGGGCACCGAACTCATCCTGCTGCTCGCGGGTAATACCGTGCATTTTCGCCAGCATTTCTGCAGTCAGGCCCATCATGTTGGACGCTTTTGCAGAGTACTTGGACGCAGCCGGGTTGTGGTCGAAGCCGGCAGTCATGGGTACGTGGCCCATGTGCTCGACACCGCCTACCATGAACACGTCACCGTTACCGGTCTGAATCGCCTGGGCGGCAGTGTGGATGGCGCTCATGGCGGAACCACACAGACGGTTAACGGTCTGGGCAGCAGACTCGTGCGGGATACGGGTCAGCAGGGAAATCTGCCGCGCCACGTTAAAGCCCTGCTCTTTAGTCTGGTTTACACAGCCCCAGATTACGTCTTCTACTTCTTTCGGATCGAGCTTCGGGTTGCGCTCAAACAGTGCTTCAATCAGCGCAGCAGACAGAGTCTCGGCGCGAACGTTGCGGAAACAGCCGTTTTTGGCACGACCCATCGGAGTCCGCACGCAATCGACGACGACAACGTCTCTCGGATTAAGGCTCATAGATCTTTCTCCGTTCGGAAATCTCGTTAGGGTTAGCCAAAGAACTTCTTGCCGGTCTTGGCCATTTCACGCAGCTTCTCGGTCGGCGCGTACAGCGGGCCAAGATCTGCATACTTGTCTGCCAGTTCGACGAACTTGTCGACGCCCATGTCGTCGATGTAGCGCAGGGCACCACCACGGAACGGAGGGAAACCGATACCGTAGATCAGACCCATGTCTGCATCGGCCGGGTCTTCAACAATGTTGTCTTCCAGGCAGCGAACGGTTTCCAGGCACAGAGGAATCATCATACGGGCGATGATGTCTTCTTCGTCGAAGTCCGTGCTGCCTTTAACCACAGGCTCGATCAGCTTGTAGGTTTCTTCGTCGACAACCTTCTTCGGCTTGCCCTTCTTGTCTTCTTCGTACTTGTAGAAGCCCTTGTCGTTCTTCTGGCCGTAACGGTTGTTCTCGAACATCACGTCGATGGCAGACTTGAAGTCAGCCTTCATGCGATCCGGGAAGCCGTCTGCCATCACTTCGTTGGCGTGCTTGGCAGTGTCCATGCCCACTACGTCGAGCAGGTAGGCCGGGCCCATGGGCCAGCCAAACTTTTCCATCACCTTGTCGATCTTCTGGAAATCGGCACCGTCACGTACCAGCGCAGCAAAGCCGCCGAAGTACGGGAACAGAACACGGTTAACCAGGAAGCCCGGGCAATCGTTAACCACGATCGGGGTCTTGCCCATGGCCTTGGCGTAGGCAACGGTGGTCGCGATAGCGCGGTCACTGGTCTTTTCGCCACGGATAACCTCAACCAGCGGCATCATGTGTACCGGGTTGAAGAAGTGCATGCCGCAGAAGTTCTCCGGACGCTTCAGGTTCTTGGCCAGAAGGTTGATGGAGATGGTAGAGGTGTTGGACGTCAGGATGGCGTCTTCGCGAACCGCATCTTCGGTCTCGCGCAGAACGGCATCTTTCACCTTCGGGTTTTCAACAACCGCTTCAACAACCAGGTCTACGTTCTTGAAATCACCGTAGTTCAGGGTCGGCGTGATGTTGTTCAGAACGTCGCCCATCTGGCCAGCGTCCATCTTGCCCTTGGCGACACGCTTGGACAGCAGCTTCTTGGCTTCACTCAGGCCCAGCTTGATGCCGTCCTGGTTGATGTCCTTCATAACAATCGGGGTGCCTTTCAGCGCCGACTGGAAGGCTACACCGCCACCCATGATACCGGCGCCCAGTACGGCAGCCAGGTTCACATCAGAGGCTTCTTTTTCCCAGGCACTGGCTTTCTTCTTCAGGGCCTGGTCGTTCAGGAACAGACCAACCAGACACGCGGCAACGTTGGTCTTGGCCATCTTGGCGAAGCCCTTGGCTTCTACTTCGATCGCCTTGTCGCGGGTCATGCCGGCATGCTTCTGCATGGTCTTGATGGCTTCCACCGGCGCCGGATAGTTCTTGCCAGCCTTGCCGGCCACGAACGCCTTGGAAATCTCGAACGCCATCATGCTTTCCATGGCGTTGAGCTTGATCTTGCCTTTCTTCTCTTCACGGCGCGCCAGGTTGTCCAGCTTGCCTTCGTTGCACTGATTGATAATGGCAACGGCTGCGTCGACCAGCTTGTCGGCTTCAACCACGGCATCAACAGCGCCCATTTTCAGAGCAGCATCAGCGCGGTTTTCAGTACCACCGGCAATCCACTCAACCGCGTTATCCACACCCACCAGGCGGGACAGGCGAACAGTACCGCCGAAGCCCGGGAAGATACCCAGCTTCACTTCCGGCAGACCTACCTTGGCCTTGGGAGCCATAACCCGGTAGTCGGTGGAAAGGCACATTTCGAAGCCACCACCCAGAGCGATACCGTTAATAGCGGTAACGGTCGGGAACGGCAGGTCTTCAATGGCGTTGAATACTTCGTTGGCCTTCATGCTGTTGGCCACGAGAGCTTCTTCGGAACCTGCGAACAGCTCGGTAAACTCGGTGATATCGGCACCGACAATAAAGCTGTCCTTGGAACTGGTAACCACCAGGCCCTTGAGGTTCTTCTGGGATTTGAGTGCTTCAGCTGCGGCGCCCAGCTCTTCGATGGTGAGACGGTTGAACTTGTTGACTGACTCGCCCTGCAAGTCAAAGTTCAACTGAGCGATCCCGCCTTCGATCTCTTTAACCGTGATGGCTTTACCTTCGTAAATCATCAACTGATCTCCAGTCTGTGTTTGGAACTGCTTACAACCGGCTGACAATAGCTGCCGGGCCGGCTGTTTGTGCAGCGAGATTTCGGTCACTGCCCGATCTTCCGATCCAAAATTCATACAGTCGTTTGAATCGTGAGGCCACACGATGGAAAAAAACGGAGCGTTTGTCAATTTGTTTCTGCAGGGAACCCGGAGAAACTCTTGATAAAAAAGTGAAGTGGTACCGGTAACAGCCGGAAATTAGTTGATTAGGCTGCGTAGTTACTTTAACTTCGAGTTGAGACTTTAGTCCACAATAATAAAACGGCATTACGGAGACTGATCCGATGAAAGACGCCCACCTGCGAATCCGCTCACTTCTGGCAGCCCTGATCCTGTTGTCCTTTACCGCGTTCGGCGCCAAGGCACAGGAATCCGGTAACGAGTTCCTCGCAGACCTTCATGATTTCCGCATCAACAACTACCTGGCGCTGGACGCCTTCTACGCCTTCAGCGCAACCTCCGACACCGAATTGCTCAACCGTGTCGTGGTTGGAATCAATAGCGCCAACGACGCCATGAACTCTGTGGTCGGCAGCAACAGTGGCGTGCTTTCAGACGAACAGGTCGAGGAACTGAACCGGTCATTCGACAGCTTCAAGGACCTGATGCGCAGCAACATCAACGAAGTACGGGATCGCGGTTACCCTGACCTGCGCCTGATGGCCGAGCTCGCCAATCAGGGGCAGTCGATGAACGATACCGCCACAGAGCTTTACGACCTCGCCAGGGAAAGCAGCGGAACCGAAACCAGTCCGCAAGTGGAATCGGCGCGCTCAGCGGCAGTGCTGATGGCTCAGATGATGGCCCGCTACGCCGCCCGTACCCACTCTTCTGTCTCCCAGACGTTCCAGGGCGCCGCCAACGAAGTGTCGCTCGACCAGCAGGCGCTGATGTTTGACGAGCTTCTGGCGCAGGCGCGCTCCGGCTCAGCGACCGGCGAACTGAAAACTGCCCTCGATGATGTGGCCGCCAAGTGGCAGTTCATTCGCGGCTCCTACATCAACTACAACGACAACAACGTCAGCTTTATTATCGACCGTTACTCCAAAGGCATTATCCAGGGCCTGGACGACGCCATCGTAATGCTCCGCAATAACGCCTGATTCCTGCCTGGCCGGCCGGATTAACTCATTGCCCGCCGGCCAAAAACTTCCCTTTCCGCTTGATGCCGGTCAGAATGGCTATACACTTGATTGGTATACAATCCAGAGTCATTCAGGATTATTTCCCAGCGCGAAGGAGCAAGACCCCATGTCCACCTATAAAAAAGTTCTGGTTGCCATCGACCTGACCGAAGAAGCACCGCAGGTCCTTAACAAAGCCAAGTCCATTGCCGAGTCACAGGCGGCGGAGCTGTTGCTGGTTCACGTAGTGGAGCCTGTCGGCTATGCCTATGGCGGCGACATCCCCATGGATCTTTCTGAATTGCAGGATCAGCTGGACAAGGCCGCCCATGACCAGCTTGGGCAATATGGCGAGCAATACGGCGTAGCCAAGGACAGCCAGATTGTGACGGTTGGCCGTCCGGAATCTGAAATTCACCGGCTGGTGAAGGAACAGGGCGTGGACCTGGTGATTGTCGGTAGCCACGGACGCAAAGGTTTCCAGCTGCTGTTGGGCTCTACCGCCAATGGCGTGCTGCACGGCACAGAATGTGACGTTCTGGCAGTGCGCATTCACTGATAAAGGCGATGGCGGGGCTGCTACTGCCCCGCCTGCTCTTCCAGCTCCATCCAGCGCTCGATGACCTGCTCAAGGCGGGCTTCTGCGTCAGACAACTGCTCCAGTGTCTTCGAAACCTTCTCCGGATCTCCGGAATAAAAATCCGGCGCGGAGATCGCTTGCTGAAACTCTGCCACTTCCTGCTCCAAAGCCTCGATTTTACCCGGTAACTGCTCCAGTTCGAGCTTGAGCTTGTAACTCAGTTTCACCGGTTTGGACTTTGCTGCGGGAGCTGCAGAAGCCTCAGGCTTCTTTGTCGTTGCCTCAGTCTTTTCCCGCTTATCCTGTTTGTCCGGCCGACTGCCGGAAGACTCCGCCGGAAAACCCCCGCCTTGCCGGCGCCAATCGCTGTAACCGCCAACGAACTCGCGCACCCGACCGGTGCCATCCAGGAAGATCGTGTCGGTGACCACGTTATCCAGGAATTCCCGGTCGTGACTGATCACAATCACCGTACCCTTGAACTCCGAGAGCTGTTCTTCAAGCAGTTCCAGGGTTTCCACATCCAGGTCGTTGGTTGGTTCGTCCAGAACCAGGATGTTGGCAGGCTTGCTGAACAGCTTGGCCAGCAACAGACGGGCTCGCTCACCACCCGAGAAAACACTGACCGGCGAACGGGCACGTTCCGGGGTGAACAGGAACTCCTGCAGGTAACCCAGAACGTGTTTGCTTTGGCCGTTGATATCGATAAATTCCCGGCCCTCGGCCAGGTTATCCAGAGCGTTGCTTTCCAGGTCCAGTTCGCCCCGCAGCTGATCGAAGTACGCCACCTGCAGATTGGTCCCCAACCGGATGCTACCCTCGGTAGGCTCAAGCTCACCCAGCAGCAATCGCACCAGCGTGGTCTTGCCGGTTCCGTTCTCCCCTACCAGGCCGATCTTATCGCCTCGCAGAATGGTCAGCGTCATATCCCGGATAACCGGCTCACTGCCCGGGTAGGCAAAGCCTGCCTGCCGGGCTTCGGCCACCAGCTTTCCGGAACGGGCTGCCTCTTCGACTGAGAAATTGACAGTGCCACCGCGAACCCGGCGCTGGCGATGTTCTTCCCGCATGGCCCTGAGCGCCCTTACGCGGCCCATATTGCGGGTTCTGCGGGCCTTGATGCCCTGCCGGATCCACGCCTCTTCCTGCTTCAGGCGCTTGTCGAACAAGGCGTTCTGGCGCTCTTCATCTTCCAGCGTCTTTTCTTTCAGCTCCAGATACTTGTCATAGTTGGCCGCAAAACTGATCAACTGCCCCCGGTCCAGCTCGACTACGCGGGTCGCCATGCGCCGGATAAAGGCCCGGTCATGGCTGACAAACAGCATGGCACCCCGAAACTGGCCCAGAGCCTCTTCCAGCCAGGCAATCGCGGGCACATCAAGATGGTTGGTTGGCTCATCCAGTAACAGGATATCCGGCTCTGCCACCAACGCCCTGGCCAGCAAAACCCGGCGCTGCCAGCCGCCGGACAAAGTATTCAGCGTACGGTCCGGGTCGACGCCGTACTGGGCCAGGATCGTCGTTACCTTCTGGTCCAGACGCCAGCCATCCAGGCTTTCGAGGCGCTCCTGAACCTTCATCATGCGGCCCAGGCTGGCTTCATCTGCCTGCTGGGACAAGCGGTGAAACTCCGCCAGCAACTCGCCGGTTTCCGGAAACGCCGAAGCCACCACATCGTAGGCGGTACGGGTGTCGCCGGACGGCAGGTTCTGGGGCAATACCGCCAGCACCGAGCCTTCTTCCAGGCGAACAATGCCTCCATCAGGAGTAACATCACCGCTGACGATTTTCAGGAGCGTCGATTTACCTTCGCCATTTCTCCCTAACAGACACACCCGCTCACCCGGTTCGATGGTCAGCGAGGCCTCATCCAGCAAGGGATGCATGCCGAAGGAAAGGGAAATTTTATCCAGGTTCAGTAAGGGCACCTTGTTCACGACTCCTGTTGGGAAATGGCAACACCCTCTCCAACCGAGATTCTGCCACTACTCAAATGAATGGCATTCTGGCCGAAGATTACGCCATCAGGCGTTTTACGATAGGTAGAGAGCGTTTTCAGAGGCTCGGTTCCGGCATCTTTGATGCCCGTTTCGGGATCTACGGTTGTCAGAACGCATCGGGAACAGGGTTTGACGACCTGAAATCCTACAGTCCCGATCACCAGCGATCGCCAGTTATCCTCGGCCCATGCCGGCACGCCCTGTATGACAATATTGGGCCGGAACCGTGTCATGGATACCGGCTGCGTCAGGCGGGTATTCAACTCATCCAGTGACCCCTGGTTGGCGAGCAGAAACGGAAAGCCGTCGGCAAAGCCCACACGCCGGTTATCGGCGACCCGCTCCGGATCGACCCGGCGAAAACTGGAATCGGGCATATAGACAAAGCGAAGCGGGACACCACAGAACTCACTTAACGCCGCACTTGCTGCAGGGTCACCCATCAGGGCATCGACGGTATCACGCCAGACCACGACCCGAACCTGCTCCTCCTGCGGCACCAGGGGAAAGCGCCCCTGATCCGGAATCTGCACCTCTACCGCATCATCGCTCATCACCGCACTGACCAGGGCAAGCCTTGGCACCTGCCGCTGGGTTACAAACCGGTTCTGATCGTCCACGATCATCCAGCGGCGATCCCCTTTCGGGCCGAAATCGTCCAGCTCAAAACCTGGAACTTCAACGCCTGCCAGGGATTTTACGGGATACAGGTAAAGTGACTGCACCTTCATCTTGAGCGCTCGCACAGATCAGTTTAAAAATGAGGATGCCGAGTATAGCTGACACAGACAATAGAAAGGGGAGTTATCCGGAGCCTGAAAGCAAAAAACCCGACACTGGGGTCGGGTTTTTTGGAATCTGGAGCGGGAAACGAGATTCGAACTCGCGACCCCAACCTTGGCAAGGTTGTGCTCTACCAACTGAGCTATTCCCGCAGATCTTTGTGAGGGCGTTGCCTCTCAACGGCTGCGTATTCTACTGATCGATCGCAGCGCGTCAACAGTTTTTTTAAGAAATTATGAAAGCGGATTATTGGCCAAACCTCCGCCCTCCCTCCAGGTATTCCAGCTCCTGCTCGGTAGACTTGCGCCCGAGGGCACGGTTACGGTGGGGAAAGCGGCCAAACCGGGCAATGATGTCGTGATGGTCCCGGGCTGACTGCAGGAAGCTCTCAAGAAAATCTCCCAGCAAGCCGTTGTGGCTTGCCGCCAACTGCCGATAGCACTCCACCGACAGTTCCTGGTCCTTGATCTTCTCAGAGTGCTGGAACGGCATATACAGAAAGGCGCGTTGAACCGCCGGTAACTGAACATCCTGGCCCTGGTCCATCGCCTGCCGGCACAAGTGCCTGGCCAGGCGATCGTGCTCGAAAGCCAGCGCACCGCCCCGGAAGATATTCCGGGTAAACTGGTCCAGCAACAGGATTTCCGCCAGGGCACCGCCGGCAGCTGTACGCCAGTGCTCCAGCCCCTCCTCGGAGGCAAACAAAACCAGGGACAAAAAGCGGCGACGAATCTCCTGGTCGAACTTTCTGTCAGACCGAAACCAGCGGTTACGATGAAATGCATCCGGCAGGCCCTGGTCATCCAGGGGGCCAAACCAGTAATCCAAAAGCTCTTTCCAATCGAACATTCAACCACTCCCTGATACATTTAGGGCAACAGTATCGTATAACTTTGCAGTCATTACGTATCAGCCAATCCATCTGATCATTCCGGAGACCTCATGGCAAATCCTCACCGCATTATTCTGCTGGCTCACGGCAGCAGCGACCAGCGCTGGTGCGATACCTTTGAACAACTGGCCAAGCCTACCCTGGAGTCAGTCGAAGACTCGTCCATTGCCTATATGGAGCTGGCCGAGCCTTCCCTGGAGACGATTGTCGCCCGGGGCAAGGAAAGCGGCGCCACCAGCTTTACCATCGTTCCGTTGTTCCTGGCTGCAGGCCGGCATTTACGCAAAGACGTCCCGGCCATGATTGAAGAGCTCGAGAAACAGCACGGTGTAGAGATCCGGCTGGCAGACCCTATTGGACAGAACCCACATCTGGGTGAAGCCATCCGGGATGTTGTCCAGGACGAACTGGGCCGCGCTGCAGTCTGACCACCCGGTCTGGCATGGCTGGCATTGAGGGAAGCGACATGGAAAAGCGAATTCTGATAACCGGCGGTACCGGCTTCATTGGCCAGGTTCTTTGTAAGGAACTGGCCAGCCGGGGCTGGTCACTGACAGTGCTGAGCCGACAGGCGCCCAACATCGTCAAGGACCTTTGTGGCCCCATTCAGGTAATTGGCGACCTTGGGCAGACTTCCGGTGGCCCCGGCTTTGATGCGGTCATCAACCTGGCCGGAGAAGGCATTGCAGACAAGCGCTGGTCTTACAAACGAAAACAAGCCCTCAGGGACAGCCGAATTGCACTGACCCATGACCTGGTCAGCGCCATGGAAAGCTGGGCGACCAGACCCGGGGTACTCGTATCCGGCTCTGCGGTAGGTGTTTACGGAAATCAGGGTGATCAATTAGTTACCGAAGAGACCTCACCCAATATCGAGTTTACCCACGAGCTTTGCCGCGATTGGGAGCAGGCAGCTCTGGAGGCGGAGAAACTCGGTGTACGGGTATGCCTGTCCCGTACAGGCGTGGTGGCGGGCCCCGGTGGAGGTTTCCTGCAGCGAATGCTGCTGCCCTTCAAACTGGGTCTGGGCGGCAAGCTTGGAAGCGGTCGCCAGTATATGCCCTGGGTGCACAGAGACGACGTTGTCACCGCCCTGACCTGGATGCTGGAAAACGAACAGGCTCGCGGCCCCTATAATGTAGTCAGCCCGGCACCTGTAACAAATGCCGAATTTACCAAGGGGCTGGCACGGGTACTGGGCCGGCCCGTGATACTACCTGCACCTGCATTCGCATTACAGTTGATGCTGGGGGAAATGGCCCGGCTGTTGCTCACCGGCCAACGAGCGGTTCCGGCAAGGCTGGAAAAAGAAGGATTCCGGTTCAAGTACCCGGAGTTAGCGGATGCCCTGCAAGAAAGCGTGAAGTGAATTTTTTGAAAAAAAGCGTTGACAGGCCTAAGGCCCTTACTTAATATACGCGCCACCTCGACGAGGCAAGCTTTTGAAAACGCTGCGTCCCCTTCGTCTAGTGGCCTAGGACTCCGCCCTTTCACGGCGGCAACAGGGGTTCGAACCCCCTAGGGGACGCCAATTTTTCCCAAGCTTTGATAGCACCCGAAGATGCTATCCGCCATGGCTTCCACGATGATGCTTGGCGCCACCCTTCGCACCGTGGTGCTTCTGATCTTTCACGATGAAGACACCAACGCCTACGAAAAATCCGATCATCAGCAACACTGTTACAATACCTGCGATTACTACAGCGTCCATATACATGGCCGTTCTCCTGTTTGATTCCGAACTTGACTAAGCTCAGGTTACGCCCGTACCGCCCACACCATCTTGACCTGAATCAAGCCCGAGACACCGTTGCAATAAGTGTCAAACTGAGACTTCTTCCGGCAATTCTTCCGATTTATCCTGAGTTTGCAGGGCAGTTGTCATAAACTGTTGCTATAGTCGTTTGCAGGGAAGCTGGGTTAACGCCCAAATCACAACACGGTTTGCAGCGCCTGGTTATGTCAGATACTTCACAAGGTGGCCTGGTCACTGAAATGCCAGACATTACGACACGTCTGAAACGTATTCGTACGGCCTCCCCTCTCTCTATCAGGCTCCTGGCATGGATCCTTCTCTTCAGCTCGGCCTTTACTTTGCTGGCCTCCGGCATACAGATCTATTCGGACTACCGCCAGGACCTGAACAAAATCCAGCAAAGGCTCGATGTGATCGAAGCAGGCTACTCGTCCAGCCTTGCCCGCAGCCTATGGGCCCTCGACCAGAAATCCCTGCAAACCCAGATGGAAGGCATTCTCAGCCTGCCCGATATCGACCACCTGCGCCTGCGCATAGAGCCGGATTCCGAACTGGTCATGGGGCAAAGCCCCCGGGGCGACGTGCTCAGCCACAGCTTTGACCTGGTTTACCGGGATGACGAACCCTTCAACCTTGGCCGAATTACCATCACCGCCGGACTGGAGCGGGTCTATCAGGATCTCAGGCACCGGGTGGGCGTCATCATCGCCACCCAGTTCTTCACTATTTTCTTTATTTCCATCCTCATTCTCTGGATTTTCCGCCACCTGGTTACCCGGCACCTGACCGCCATGGCCGGTTACACCCGCGATCTTTCCCTGAAAACCCTGTCGCGGCCGCTCAAACTGGAACGGCCGGACACCCCGGGCAATCGCCGGGACGAACTGGGCCTGGTAACAGACGCCATCAACGAGATGCGTGAGCGGCTGAACGAAGATGTGGCACGCCGTGAGCGGGACGCTGCCGATATCCTGAAGTTCTCCCAGGCCATCGAACAGAGCCCCTCTTCTGTGCTGATCTGCGACCGGCAGTGGCACATCGAATACGCCAACCAGAAATTCAGCCAGCTCACCGGCTACACCCAGGACGACATCATCGGCAAACACCCGTCCGCACTGGTGGACCAATCCATGAACAGCCGGGAAGCGTGGCACCTGTGGCAGGCAATACGGCTGCAGGTGAAGCGGGTTGGCGTTTGGCAGGGTGAAGTGAACAGCGTAAGGCGCAATGGTGAGCGTTACTGGGAACAGCTGGTGGTAACACCCATCAAGGATTCCAACAGCGATACCACCGGCTACCTGATTCTCGGTGAAGATATCAGCATCCGTAAACGCTACGAACAACAACTGTTGCGCCAGGCCAACTACGATGTACTTACCGGGTTGCCGAACCGCATGCTGGCACTGGATCGCCTCAAGCTGGCCATTGCCCAGGCCCGCCGGGATGAAACCCAGGTTGGTGTTATGTTCCTCGACCTGGACAACTTCAAACACATTAACGACACCCTTGGCCACGATGCCGGGGACACCCTGCTGATTGAAGCCTCCAAACGGGTCTCCAGCTGCCTTCGCGGCACCAGTACCGTCGCCCGCCTGGGCGGCGATGAATTCCTGGTGGTCCTGCCCGGCCTGAGTGGCCCCGATGCCGCCTGCCAGGTGGCTGATCGCATCCTTCAAACCTTCTCGACCCCGTTCATGCTGGGCGGGCAGGAAGTGTTCGTTACCACCAGTATTGGTATCGCTACCTTCCCACAGGACTCCGATAACAGTGGCACCCTGCTCCAGCACGCCGATGCCGCCATGTACGAAGCCAAGCACAAGGGCAAGAGCGCCTATTCCCGCTTCACGCCGGAAATGACCGAGATCTCCCACGAGCGGTTGCAGATGGAATCCTACATGCGCAAGGCCATGGAGCTCGGCGAGTTCGAGCTCTATTTCCAGCCAATCATCGACACCCACTCCGGCAAGCTGGTGTCTGCCGAAGCCCTGCTGCGCTGGAACAACCCTGCCCTGGGCATGGTGATGCCGGATCGTTTCATTCCGCTGGCCGAGGAAACCGGGCTGATCATTCCGATTGGCGAGTGGGTCATCCAGGAAGCATGCAAAGCCGCCCGCAACTGGCAAACCCTGACCGGAAACCCCATCGGTGTGGCGGTGAATGTGTCGCCGCGCCAGTTCAGGGATCCGGGCTTTACCGATGCCGTCATGCGTGCGCTCGACGCCAGCGGGCTGAGCCCGGAACTGCTGGAACTGGAAATCACCGAACGGCTGATTCTGGACAACTCCATTGAAACCGCTGATATCCTTCGCAAGCTTGACCGTTCCGGAATCCGCCTGACGGTGGACGATTTCGGTACCGGCTACTCAGCTCTGAGCTACCTCAAGAGCTACCCCTTTGATACCCTGAAAATCGACAAGTCCTTCATCCAGGACGTGCTGACCGAAAACGACGATGCCTCGCTTGTTCGCGCCATCATCACCATGGCCCACAGCCTTGGCCTGAAAGTGGTGGCAGAGGGCGTCGAAGCCGAAGCCCAGACCCACTTCCTGAAGGAAGAACATTGCGATTACTCACAGGGCTACTTCTACAGCACTCCGCTCCCGGAACAGGATTTCATCCAATGGCTCGACACCAACGAGCGGGCCAGCACCTAGAACCAACACGGCGAGAACATGGAAGAATCAATACTGGTTGTGAACTGCGGCAGTTCCTCCCTGAAACTTGCACTTTTTGATCAGAAAAACCGGAAAATCGCTTCGGCGCTGGCCGAAAAGCTGAACAACAGCGATGCCTTTGCACGGATTTCCGGTGACGACAATCCGGTGAAACTGCCGGCCGGAGCCAGTCACGAACAGGCCCTGCAGGCGCTGGTGAATGAATTCCGGAACCGGCAATTGCTGACCGGCACACCCAAGGCTATCGGCCATCGGGTTGTACACGGTGGCGAAACCTTCCGTGAAGCCGTCCTGGTGGATGATGCCACCGAACAGGCCATCGAAGCCTGTGCTGAACTGGCCCCCTTGCACAACCCGGTCAACCTCGCCGGTATCCGTGCCATGCGGGCCCTGTTCCCGGACCGCCCCCACGCCGCCGTCTTCGATACCGCCTACCACCACACCCTGCCTGAGCGGGCTTATCGCTATGCGCTACCCGAGCATTGCTATACCCAATGGGGCATCCGGCGCTATGGCTTTCACGGCACCAGTCATTACTTTATGGCCCGGGAGGCCGCACGTCTGCTGGGTAAAACACCGGCGACCACATCGATTATCTCGGCACACCTGGGCAATGGCTGCAGCATCACCGCCATCCGCGATGGCCTGAGCGTTGACACCAGCATGGGCCTTACGCCCCTTGAAGGCCTGGTGATGGGCACCCGAAGCGGCGACGTCGATCCCGGCCTGTTCGACTACCTGGCGACCCGGGGAGTCAGTGCCACCGAAGCCCACCGTATGCTCAACAACGACAGCGGATTGCTGGGCCTGTCCGGGCAAACCAACGATATGCGATCCCTGTGCGAGCTGGCTGATCACGGCCACGAACCCTCACAACTGGCAATCGATGTGTTCTGTTTCCGCCTTGCCCGCTATGTCGGTGCCATGACGGCCTCGCTGGCACAACTCGACGCCCTGGTGTTTACCGGCGGTATCGGTGAGAACAGCCCCCGCATCCGACAGGAAACCGTCAAACACCTGGGGCTGCTCGGAATTGAACTGGACACCGGCCTGAACCGTGATCATGGCAGGATGAGCAACGGCTTTGTCAGTAGCCCCGACTCCCGGTTCCCGGTGCTGGTGATTCCCACCAACGAAGAACTGGTTATTGCCCAGGAAGCCGAGCGCCTGGCCTCCGCCTGAACGACCGAACCCGACAGATTTACAGGACAACCCATGGCAAAAAGTCTTTTTATTGCACCTACCTCGATGGAATCCGGCCTGACCTCCGTTTGTCTTGGCCTGCTCCGGGCCCTCGAGCGTGAAGGCGTGAGCGTTGGTTTCTACAAACCGTTCAGCCAGTCGGTACACCGCGGCGAAGCCATCCATAACGACGGCCGCGATTCTTCCACGGCGTTTGTCACCGCCCGCAGCCACCTGCAACCACCCGATCCGATTCCCCTGAAAGAAGCCCAGCAACTGCTGAACCGGGGCAAGGGAGACCTGCTTCTGGAAAATATCGTTGGCGAGTACCAGAAAGTCGCCAACCAGGTCGATATCGTTATCATCGAAGGCCTGGTGCCGGACCGGAGCGAAGCCTACATCGCACGACTCAATGTGGAGGTAGCCAGGAACCTGGGCTCCGAGGTGATCCTGGTGAGCGCACCAAGAAGCTGTTCCGCCTCTGACCTTGACGAGGAACTGGATTTCTCCGCGCGCCTGTTTGCCGCCCCCTCAGATCCGGACGTCATTGCCGTCATCCTGAACAAGATTGGCGCGCCGGAGAAGTCCGGCATGACCCTGGACCACCACCGTCCGGCGAAGGGAGACGTTATTGATTACCGCTCGGCCTGCAAGGTGTTCACGTCTGGCCGTTTCCACCTGCTGGCCGAGATTCCCTGGCAGCCACACCTGCTGGCGCCACGGGTGTCCGATGTTGCAAGGGAGCTCGGGGTGCCGGTATTGCACGAAGGCCACATGCAAAGCCGACGGGTGCAGAAAGTGTCTGTGTGTGCCCGCACCATCAGGAATATGACCGACACCCTGAAGCCTGGCACTCTGATGGTCACCCCCGGTGACCGCGAAGATATCGTTGTGACCACGGCCCTGGCAGCCCTGAACGGTGTGCCCCTGGCGGGCCTGATGCTTACCGGCGGGCTGATGCCGGACAACCGGGTCATCGACCTGTGCCGCAGGGCGCTGGATACCGGCCTTCCGGTACTCCGTTCCGATGCCAACACCTATGAAACCGCCCATATGCTGGCCAGCCTGTCGTCCGCCATCCCGATTGATGATCCGGAACGGATCGAGGAGTCCATGGAGTCGGTTGCCCGCCGCGTGGATACCAACTGGCTCCAGGAACACCTTAAGGTTCAGCGCCAGAGCCGGCTGTCGCCACCGGCTTTCCGTTACCAGCTGTCGGAGCGGGCGAGGTCTGCCAATAAACGAATCGTATTGCCGGAGGGCTGCGAGCCCCGTACCGTGCACGCAGCCATTATTTGCCACCAGCGCAAACTGGCCCGCTGCGTGTTAATCGGAAATCCCCAGGAAATCCGCTCCGTAGCGGCAGCACAGGGGCTTGAGTTACCGGAAGACCTGGAGCTGATGGATCCTGCCTCGGTCCGCGACCGCTACATCGCACCGATGGTGGAGTTCAGGAAGCACAAGGGGCTTACCGAAGACATGGCCGAAGCCATGCTGGAAGACAACGTGGTGCTCGGCACCATGATGGTCGCCATGGATGAAGCCGATGGCCTGGTTTCCGGGGCCATCCACACTACCGCAAACACCGTGCGCCCTGCCCTGCAGCTGATCAAAACCCACGACAACGCCAAGGTGGTGTCGTCTGTATTCTTCATGCTGTTGCCGGAACAGGTGCTGGTATACGGTGACTGTGCCATCAACCCGGACCCGAACGCCGAAGAACTGGCCGACATCGCCATCCAGAGCGCCGAGTCGGCGGAGGCCTTCGGTATCGAGCCGGTGGTTGCCATGATCAGTTACAGCACCGGCGAGTCCGGTAGTGGGCAGGATGTCGACAAGGTGCGTGAAGCCACCCGCATTGCCCGGGAACGTCGTCCGGACCTGCTGATCGACGGCCCGCTGCAATACGATGCCGCTGCGATTGAAAGTGTCGGCAAATCCAAGGCACCAGACAGCAAGGTAGCCGGTAAGGCCACGGTGTTCGTGTTCCCGGATCTCAACACCGGCAACACCACCTATAAAGCCGTACAGCGCAGCGCAAATGTGGTCAGCGTTGGCCCGATGCTTCAGGGTTTGAGAAAGCCGGTGAACGACCTGTCACGGGGTGCGCTGGTGGAAGATATCGTGTTCACCATTGCCCTGACAGCCGTTCAGGCGCGCCAGGTAGAGGAAGCGGGAGTGGCGTGAGCCACTCCCGGTCGTGCGGAGAGCCCGGTTGATCAGCGTTTAACGCTTTTCTGCCGGGTTTTCTTGATCTTGCGGCCTTTCTTCAGGTCGTTATCCTTCTTGACCTTCTGCCGTGGTGTCAGCCGGTCAACCTTGTTGGCAAACGGGTTTTCACCGGACTTGAACTCGAAGCGGATGGGTGATCCCACCACTTTCAGCACCTTGCGGAAGGTGTTCTCCAGATACCGTTTGTAAGCCCCGGGCAGCGAATCCACCTGGTTACCGTGCACCACAATCACCGGCGGATTAGAGCCGCCCTGGTGTGCGTAACGCAGCTTGATTCGCCGGCCATGAACCATGGGCGGCTGATGCTGGGCTACGGCATCCTGCAGGATTGCCGTCAGGCGGTTTGTGGGCCACTTCGCCATGGCAGATTCGTAGCAGGCCTGCACCGATTCGTACATCGTGCCTACCCCGGTGCCATGCAGCGCCGAGATATAGTACTTGTCTGCATAATCCAGGAAATCGAGGCGACGGGCCACCTGCTCCTTCACCTTGCTTCGGTCTTCAGGATCCATGCCGTCCCATTTGTTGACGGCAATCACCAGTGACCGGCCGGCATCCAGCACAAAGCCGATCAGGTGCAGGTCCTGGTCTACCAGACCTTCCCGGGCGTCAATCACCAGAATCACCACATGGGCGTCGTCAATGGCCTGCAGGGTTTTGATGATGGAGAATTTCTCCACCACTTCATGAACGTTTTTGCGGCGCCGTACCCCGGCGGTATCAATCAGGGTGTACTGCTCACCATGGCGCTCGTAGGGAATGTATACGCTGTCCCGAGTGGTTCCAGGCATGTCATAAACCACCACCCGGTCTTCACCCAGCATCCGGTTAACCAGCGTGGACTTGCCTACATTCGGGCGGCCCACAACACCGATGCGGATACCCGGGTAGCGATCGGCCCGGTCCTGCTCCTCCGGATCTACCGGTTCAGGCAGCAGGGTTTCCAGCAAGGTACGGATACCGCGGTTATGGGCTGCGGCGATGGTAAAGCTGGATTCAAAGCCCAGGCGGTAGAAATCCGCCGCGGCAACATCCGGATCCTGGCCGTCGGTTTTGTTAACCACCAGGTGCGCCTGCTTGCCGGAGCGGCGCAGATGGTCAGCAATCATTTCGTCACCGGCCGTCAGCCCTGCCCGACCGTCTACCAGGAACAGGACGATATCGGCCTCTTCCACAGCCTGAAGGGACTGCCTGGCCATTTCAGCGTCCAGGCCAACTTCGTCACCGGTCAGGCCGCCGGTGTCGATAACAATGAACTTCTGCCCTTCGTAATGACCTTCCCCGTATTTTCTGTCACGGGTGAGGCCCGGAAAATCTGCCACAAGGGCATCCCGGGAACGGGTCATCTGGTTGAACAGGGTGGACTTGCCAACGTTTGGGCGGCCCACCAGGGCTATTACTGGGGTCATATTGGTCTGCTATGCAAATAAAACAGAAACCCGGCCGTAGCCGGGTAAATTCATGGGGCTGTCAGTCGTCCTGCTCAAGCCTGAGCACGGACAGTTTGCCGCCGTTTCCGTAAACCAGCAGGTTACCATCTCTCGTAACCTGAACCGGTACGCGGATACCCTCACTGTCGAACTTCAACTGGCCCTGCAGGCTACCGTCCTCGGCGGACAACACGTGCAGATAACCCTCAAAATCGCCAACCACCAGATAGTCTCCGGAGACGGCCGGACGGGTTACCTGGCGCCAGGACAGCTGGTCCTGAACCCACAGCTCCCTGCGGTCATTGCCACGAAGCGCCTGGATGTCGCCATTGGCCGAGGCCAGGTAGATATTGCCGTTACCGATTGCCGGTGAATAGAAGCTGGATGCCGGCTTGCTCCAGATTTCCTGGCCGGAACGAATATCCACCAGGGCCAGCTTGCCCTGATAACCCGCCACCATAATGGCGGAATCCAGCACCAGCGGCTGGCCGCCAATATCCACCAGGCGCTCAAGCTCTGTACGGCCCTGCGGCTGGCCTACTTCGTACTGCCAGACCGGCTGCCCGGCGGCTGCCGTCAACGCAATGACCCGGCCGTTGGCGAAGGACGCGATCACCACGTCTCCACCCACCAGCGGAGCAGCGCCGGTGCGCATGGTCAGAACCGGAACCTGGGCATCGTACTGCCAGAGCTGGTCACCGTTCCCGGCATTAAAACCGATCACCCGGCCATCGGTGGTCTGCGCCACCACCAGGGAACCGTTAGACTGCGGCGCAGCTACCACTTCCGTGGGCAGGCTCGCGCGCCATTGTTCACTGCCATCCTCACTGGACAGGGCGATCAGTTCGGCATTCCGGCTTGCCAAGTACAGTTGCCGGGCATCAGCACCCGGGCCCGCAAACAAACGCTCGTCCAGGTCCTGCTCCCAGATCAGCTCGCCGTTTTCGCTTTGGACCGCGACAACCTCGCCGTCTGCAGAGGCAGCATACAAGGTGTCACCCGCATACAGCGGCGCCATGTGCAGGAACTCACCGTCGTGGCCATCGCCAACCGACATGGACCACACCCGGTCGAAGTCCACACGCTCGTCGATTTCCGGCAAGGGGGCAGGCTGTTCAAAGGTATCGGTGGTGCTGCATCCGGCCAGGGCCATTGCCGCAATGGATGCCGCCGCCAGGAAACCCGAGCGGATGCTTCTGGATACCGGCATCAGGCGTCCTCCCCGACGCCCAGGTCAGACAGTTTCAGTTCCAGGACACCGCTTCGGCCCTGCTGGTTCTGCTCCCGGGCGGTCAGATAGGCTTCGCGGGCCCCATCCTGGTCACCTTTGGCCAACAGGATATCGCCCCGAAGTTCGGAGAAAATGGCATTGAAGGCATCCGCTTCGCCGGCACCATCAAGCGTGGCCAGGGCATCGTCGTGGTTGCCGGCGGCAAACTGGGCCCGGGCCAGGCGGTTGCGCACAACCAGGGAAAGCGCCTTGTCATCAGCAGCTTTGTCCAGCGCCCAGCTCAGAGATTCTACTGCAGCGGCGGGATCGTTCTGTTCGGCCAGTTGCTGGCGCGCCATCACCAGGTTGCCGTAGATGGCATAGGCGCTGTCGGAATGCTCTTCACGCAGGGTTTCGGCGACAAAGGCCATGGTGTCTGTATCAGATTCTCCCTGCTCACCCGAAAAGGCGTTCAGCAGATTGGCGAACTGATTAGCTGCTTCCGCCCGCTGCTGGGCCTGGTGGTTTTGCCAGGCCTGCCAGCCGAAGACAATGGCGAGTGCCGCGCCGATACCGATCAGCAGCGAACTGCCGTTCTTTTTCCACCAATCCTTGATCGCCTGGACCTGTTCTTCTTCTGTGCGCAACTCGGCCATGAAAACTCCTGATTAATTATTAAAATACAATTCGTTATCAAGAAAACTTAAAGTAAACCCTTCAGGACTGAAGCCAGTTCGGACTGGTTCACTTCCTGCTGGGGATCGTCATTTCGAAGTGGTTTCAGGGCCACCGTGCCGCTGGCAATTTCGTTCTCTCCCAGAATGACTGCGTAGCGGGCATTGCTCCGGTCAGCTTTTTTCATCTGGCTCTTGAAACTTCCGCCACCACAATGGCTGACCACCACAACTCCGGGCAACTCATTACGCAGACTTTCGGCCACCGCCATGGCTGGTGCAACGGCCTGCTCGCCCATGGCGGTTACATATACATCGGCGTTGTTATTGACCTGCTCCGGCACCAGGTCGAGGGTTTCAAGCAGCAGAATCAGCCGCTCCAGACCCATGGCAAAACCTACCGCATCGGTGGGCTTGCCGCCAAGTTGCTGAACCAGTCCATCGTAACGGCCACCGGCACAGATGGTGCCCTGGGCGCCAAGGCTGTCGGTGATCCATTCGAACACGGTTTTACCGTAGTAATCCAGGCCCCGAACCAGTGCCGGATTGACGGTGTAGACTACGCCGGCCGCATCCAGCAGTGCTTTCAGTTGCTCGAAATGCGCGCGGGATTCGTCGTCGAGGTAATCATCCAGCAATGGTGCCCCGTTCAGGATTTCACGGGTGGCCGGGTCTTTGCTGTCCAGGATGCGAAGCGGATTGGTACCAAGACGACGCTTGCTGTCGTCATCGAGCTGGTCTTTATACTGCTCGAGATAATGAACCAGTGCCTCCCGGTACACCTTGCGGGATTCGCTGGTACCGATGGAATTGATTTCCAGCCGGGCATGCTCGGTCAGCCCGAACGCCTTCCACAGACGGGCGGTCAGAACCAGCAGCTCCGCGTCAATGTCAGGGCCGGCCATGCCAAAGCACTCGACACCAATCTGGTGAAACTGACGATACCGACCTTTCTGGGGCCGCTCATGGCGGAACATCGGGCCGGTGTACCACAAACGGCGTGTCTGGTTGAACAGCAGGCCATGCTCTTCTGCGGCCCGCACGCAACCGGCTGTACCTTCAGGGCGCAGAGTCAGGCTGTCGCCATTGCGGTCGTCGAACGTATACATTTCCTTTTCGACGATATCGGTCACTTCACCGATCGAGCGCTTGAACAGTTCGGTGTGCTCTACCACCGGCATACGGATTTCCTGGTAGCCGTACTGGCCGAGCACTTGTCTTACCGTGGACTCTACATACTGCCAGACCGGGGTCTGGTCCGGGAGGATGTCATTCATCCCCCGAATTGCCTGAATTTTAGCCAAGTTTAAACCCTGAAAATCTTTGAATGGTGTCTTTGTAACGCTCAGTCTGAAGACCGGGCGATAACGGCTTCTTCCTGCTCCTGGCGCTTGGCAACCTGCTCGCGGATCAGCCGCTCGAGGTCATCAGCCAGTGCCGTGTTGTCCAGTTTCTGGTTCGGCTTTCCGCCCACATACAGCAGGTGTTTCGGGCTGCCGCCGGTCAACCCCAGGTCTGCTTCCTTGGCTTCACCCGGCCCGTTAACGATACAGCCAATGATGGCTACATCCAGTGAGGTGTTCACATCTTCAAGACGGGCTTCCAGGTCGTTCATGGTCTGGATGACGTCGAAGTTCTGGCGTGAACAACTCGGGCAGGCAATGAAATTGATGCCGCGGCTACGCAAACGCAGGCTCTTGAGGATGTCGAAGCCTACCTTGATTTCCTGTACCGGGTCTGCCGCCAGTGAGACTCGTATGGTGTCGCCAATGCCATCCATCAGCAACATGCCGAGGCCGATGGCGGATTTCACGGTACCTGACCGGAAACCGCCCGCCTCGGTAATGCCCAGGTGCAAGGGCTGCTCGATCTGGGAGGCAATCTGGCGATAGGCTGCGACGGTCATGAATACGTCGGACGCCTTCAGGCTGACCTTGAAGTTCTGGAAGTCGTGCTTGTCCAGAATATCGATGTGGCGCATGGCAGACTCCACCAGCGCCTCGGGGGTCGGTTCGCCATACTTGCGTTGCAATGCCTTTTCCAGTGACCCGGCATTCACCCCGATGCGGATCGGAATATTGCGATCCTTGGCAGCGTTGATCACCGCACTCACCCGGTCGTCCCGGCCAATGTTGCCGGGGTTGATCCGCAAACAATCAACACCCAGCTCGGCAACCCGCAACGCAATCTTGTAGTCGAAATGGATATCCGAAACCAACGGCACCGAGACCCGCTCACGAATCTTGCCGAATGCCTCGGCCGCCTCCATAGACGGCACAGACACGCGGACAATATCCGCACCGGCCTCTTCAAGGGCCTTGATCTGACCGACGGTGGCATCAACATCACAGGTATTGGTGTTGGTCATGCTCTGTACCGAAATGGGCGCATCTCCGCCCACTGGCACATTGCCCACCATGATCTGGCGGGATTTACGTCTCTTGATCGGGGAATCTTGCTTCATGGTCTGGAACCAACAATCTGTTCAGGCGGTCGTTCAGGGTTCTAGGGTGAACTCTGCTCGGTTGTTCACTACGCGGAAACGGCCAGGGTCCAGGGCCTCGCCCCGGAACTGGATGGTTTCAACGGCACTCATTGCGCCAACTACCACTCTCAGTGGCGCCTCACCGGATACGTCCAGCTGGTTGCCGCGGGTACGAAGACCGGCAGCCAGGCGGTTACCAGCGCCATCAGTAACCTGAATCCAGCAATCATCACTGAACGTCATCTGCAGACGGGCCGCTACCGGCGGCTCGTTAGCCACAACTGTTTCTTCCGGAACCGGTTCAGCGACAGGCGCAACGTCCGCCGGCTCGGTCTCAAGGGCTTGGTCGTCAGCCTCAGGGGCTGTTGCAGGGGCCATGTCAGGCTCCAGGGTCACCCCGTCTTCGGGCATAACCGGCCCTGCCTCGGGAGCGGATTCAACAACAGACTCCCGCAGCTCTGGCACCACGACATCGGGCTCGTCAGCTTCAATCAAAGGAGCAGTTACAGTGCTGTCCGGCTGAAACCCGGCAGGGTCTTCGGCGGCTTCGGGCTGCTCTGCTTCCGGTTGCGGTGTCGCCGGAAGCGCGGAGTCTTTGTTGCTGAGATAAGTAAAGGCCAGAAAGCCAATCAAAGCTGCGGCCACCAGCACGAGAATCAGCTTGGCGGCCCGACGCTTCTGGCGTCGGCGTCGTTCGATATTTACCAGCGGGTTAGCCTGCAGCGCCTGCTCCCGCTCCTGGCGGCGAGGCTCAAGCTCTGTGTCCAGGTCACGGATAATTGAGTCTGCATCCAGGCCTACTTGCCGCGCATAGGCACGGACATACCCCTTCAGGAACAGCTCGGTATCAATTTTGCTGTAATCACCGCTTTCAATCGCCTGGATCACGGAAACCCGAAGGTGCTGTTGGTCTGCAACCGCTGCCAGACTCAGCCCTGCCTTCTCCCGTGCCCGCCGGAGCTGCTGTCCGACAGATTCTGCGGATACGTTATTCAGCTGCTCGTCACCGGTCATTGGCAATCAGCACCTTGTATTGTTGATACTCTATGGATTCCGGGAATTCGTTCCGCAATAACAAAGCCATACTGGCTTCCTGGTCTTTGTCCCCGAAATAACGGGCAATGCGGATGCCTGTGTAAAGGCTTTCTGCGGAATGGGTCAGTCGTGTATTGCCCTGAATCATGGTCTGAAGGCGACTGTAATACCGGGACGCTTCGGTGTAATTGTCCTGTTCCACCAGCACACGTGAAAGTGACAGTAACGAGCGAGCTTCGCCGCGGGTCAGCTCTACGGCTCTGCGGTAGGCTGCCTCTGCGCCTTCGAGGTTATCCAGGCGCTCTTCTGTCATGCCCAGATTGTAAAAGACACCTCCGCGCTCTCTGTACCCGGTATCCCGGGACGCAACGGAAAACTGGTTACGGGCACCTTCGTATTCTTTTTGGCCGTACAAGAAGGCACCGTAATAGACTCGCCCACGGGTATAGCTTCCGTCCGCTGACACAGCCTTGCGGAAACTTTCTTCGGCCAGCTGCTCTTCGCCTTCATAGCTGTACACCAGCCCCATGGCAGCCAATGCCTCGGCATCTCCGCTGTCAATTTCCAGGGCGCGATCAAGGTGGTGCCGGGCCCGCTCCAGGTTGCCCTGCCGGATATAGGCGGTTGCCAGCTGAACGTAGCTGCTCAAGGCTTTGTCGCGGTCAGCCTCCCGGCTGAAACGGCTGTCTGTGGTGGTTACGCATCCGGACACCAGCATCCCTGAAAAAATCAGGGCCAACACAGCCAGTTTTACCTTGGAATTCCTAACCATCAACAAACACCTTACCTTGGTTGTTTCTGCTCCCCTGTATTCAGGGATTAACTTGCTGAACCACAATATAGCGCTGGCTTCTGCGCGTCCGGTCTTCCACCCGGCCTACCAGCTGCCCGCAGGCAGCGTCAATGTCATCACCTCGGGTGGTTCGGATGGTGGTCACGAAGCCGGCTTCGTTCAGCACATTCTGGAAGCGCCGGGTTGCGTTCATGCTGGGCCGGCGGAAATCGCTTTCCGGGAATGGATTAAACGGTATCAGGTTAATCTTGCAGGGCAACCCCTTCAAGATTACGGACAGTTCCCGGGCGTGCTCTGGCTGGTCGTTCACACCTTCTATGACCGTGTACTCGATAGTGGCCTTACGCTTGTCCGGCAGGCGCGCCAGGTAGCGGCGGGTCGCTGCCAGCAACTCGGCAATCGGGTACTTTTTATTCAGCGGCACCAGCGTGTTACGAAGTTCATCATTAGGGGCATGCAGAGAGATGGCCAGTGAAACATCGGTAACCTCACCCAGCCGGTCAAGGGCCGGAACAACACCGGAGGTACTCAGGGTAACCCGACGCTTGGAAATACCGTAAGCCAGGTCTTCCATCATCAGGTTCATGGCGTCAACCACGTTATCGAAGTTGAGCAGGGGCTCTCCCATGCCCATCATGACCACGTTGGTAATCGGCCGATCGGTGGGATCAAACGGCATGAAAGCGCGGCGCGCCACCCACACCTGGCCAATGATTTCTGCCGCTGTCAGGTTACGGTTAAAGCCCCGCTTTCCCGTCGAACAGAAAGTACAGTCCAGGCTGCAGCCAATCTGGGACGACACACACAAGGTGCCACGTTCCCCATCAGGAATAAGCACAGTTTCAACACTGTTGCCGTTATCCATGCGCATAACCCACTTGCGGGTGCCGTCTTTCGAGGTTTCGTCGTAAACCACCTCGGGGCCACGCACTTCAGCAATTTCCTTGAGCCTTTCGCGCAGAACGCGGCTCATATTGGTCATTTGATCGAAGTCATCAACGCCACGCTGGTGGATCCACTGCAGCACCTGCTGGGCCCGGAAACGTTTTTCCCCCAGGGTTTCAAAAAATGCCTCGAGCTTGGCTTTGGGCATCCCCAGAAGATTGATTTTTTCGGCAGGGGCAGTCATGACATAACCTCGATCAGATAACCAATTCAGGGGCTGCTTGCGGCTGCCCCTGAACAGACAACATCAGCCGCGCGGGCAGATTTCGTTGTCGGAGAAGAAATACGCAATTTCGCGCTCGGCAGAAGCTGCAGAGTCGGAGCCGTGAACGGCGTTTGCGTCGATGGAAGAAGCGAAGTCTGCACGGATAGTGCCGGCGTCGGCTTCTTTCGGGTTGGTTGCACCCATCAGCTCACGGTTCTTCAGGATGGCGCCTTCGCCTTCCAGAACCTGCACAACAACCGGACCGGAAGTCATGAAAGCAACCAGGTCGTTAAAGAACGGGCGCTCTTTGTGCTCGGCGTAGAAACCTTCGGCCTGCTCCTGGGTCAGGTGCATCATTTTGGCCGCAACGATTTTCAGGTCGGCTTTTTCAAAACGGCTGTAGATTTCGCCGATAACGTTCTTGGCGACCGCGTCGGGCTTGATGATAGAGAGCGTGCGCTCGTTTGCCATGATGTTTCTCCAGTCTGGTTAGGGTAAAAATTCAGGGGTGCGATTATACGCAGTCCGAGTGCAACTGCCTACCGCACCGTACGAAGTCGGGACACAACCTGCACAATCTGCTCCACGGCAAAGTCGATTTCTTCATCGGTGGTGAACCGCCCGAAGGAAAATCTCAATGCCCGATGAGCCAGCTCGTCACTCACGCCAATGCCACGCAGCACAAACGAGGGCTCTACCGTAGCCGAAGCACAGGCAGAACCGGATGACACCGCCACCTGCCGCAAGCCCAGCATCAGGGACTCGGCTTCAACACCCTCAAAGGATAGGTTGACAATGCCCGGCACCCGATGTTCCCGGCTGCCGTTGAAATGAACGCCGGAAAGCGACTCCAGCCCGCCCAGAAAGCGCTCGCGCAGGGCTTCAAGGCGCATAAGTTCGTCAGACAGTCCTTGCCCGGCCAGCTCGAAAGCCTTCCCCATGCCGGCAATCTGGTGGGTAGGCAAAGTACCGGAGCGCATGCCCCGCTCGTGGCCGCCACCATGCATCTGGGCCTCGATGCTGACCTCTGGAGACCGACGCACATACAACGCACCAACACCTTTCGGGCCGTAAACCTTATGTCCGGAAAGCGACATCAGGTCGACATTCAGTGCGGCGACATCGACCGGCATCTTTCCGGCGGCCTGCGCGGCGTCCACGTGAAACAACACGCCACGGTTACGCAACAGTTCGCCGATTGCAGCCGTATCGGTAATACAACCCAGCTCATTGTTCACCAGCATCAGGCTCACCAGTACGGTGTTTTCCCTGAGTGCACCCGCCACCGCCTCAACCGAAATACGCCCGTCGGCTTCCGGCGCCAGCCAGGTAACCTCTACGCCCTGTTGCTCCAGCCACTTGCAGGTATCAATAACTGCCTTGTGCTCGATCGTCGATGTAATCACGTGGGCACTGGCCCGGCCGGCTACGGCACCTTTAATGGCAAGGTTGTCCGATTCCGTTGCCCCGGAGGTCCAGACAATCTCTCTGGGGTCGGCATGGATAAGGTCGGCTACCTGGCGGCGGGCACCTTCAACAGCGGCCTCGGCTTGCCAGCCGTATCCGTGGGAGCGAGACGCGGGGTTGCCAAAAACTCCATCAATGGTCAGATATTTGACCATCTCATCGGCAACGGCAGGATCAACGGGCGTCGTCGCCGCATAATCAAGATATACGGGTGTTTTCATAGTCAAAGGAAGTGTCGGTTATCAGGCCGGAGCCTGGTCAATCAAACGCCGGGTATTGATGGTATCCGGATCGCCATCAGACTGTTTACGGTTCTGGCGGTCCGCCACCTGGCGGATTTCGTGTTTTCGCATCAGGTCGCCCAGGCTGATTTCGCTGAGAAACTGATGAATCTGGCTGCTCAGGTCTGACCACAAATGATGAGTAAGGCACTTTTCGCCGTTCTGGCAGTCGCCTTTGTTACCGCAACGGGTGGTATCCAGGGATTCGCTGACCGCATCCACCACTTCTGCCACATAGACATCATCGACAGAGCGGCTCAGACGATAGCCTCCACCCGGGCCCCGCACGCTCACCACCAGGCTATGACGGCGCAAGCGGGAGAACAGCTGCTCGAGATACGAGAGGGAAATTTCCTGCCGGGCTGAAATATCTGCAAGGCTTACCGGCCCCTGGGCTCCGTGCAGGGCCAGGTCAAGCATCGCCGTCACAGCGTAGCGGCCTTTGGTGGTCAGCTTCATAATTTCAGCCCCGTTAATGGGAATGAATCGCGATATGCATGCGGAAGTATGAATTGACCAACTAAAACAGTCAAGTATTCAGCCTTTTCCGTCGGTGCCGGTTTCATCCCGCACGCAGTCAAAATCTTCCTCATGCAAAGGCGGCAACTCGCCGTTCTGGTATTCGCTGTTCACCTTGCGAATGGCCTTGCACATGTTTTCGATGCGATCGTCCACCGCGTGCATGTGATCCAGCAGCGAACGCATGGCCCTGGCCACAGGATCCGGCATTTCTTCGGTAACCCCGTAGGCATCGAAGCCCATCCGCTCTTCCATCTGCTTGCGGCGGACATCATCTTCGCCCTGGCGCTTCACAATCACCCGGCCAGGAATGCCAACGACGGTCGCGCCCGCAGGCACCGCCTTGGTCACCACGGAATTGGACCCCACCTTAGCGCCCTCTCCCACTTCAAACGGCCCCAGGATCTTGGCACCGGCACCAACTACCACACCATTTCCGATGGTGGGATGGCGCTTGCCTTTATTCCAGCTGGTACCGCCCAGCGTAACCCCCTGATACAAGGTGACGTCGTCACCGATAACAGTGGTTTCGCCGATAACCACGCCCATACCATGATCAATAAAGAATCGCCGGCCAATGGTTGCGCCCGGATGAATCTCGATACCGGTAAACCAGCGGGCCAGGGTAGACAGGGTTCGGGCCAGCCACTTCAGCCCCAGGTTCCAGAGCCAGTGAGCCAGCCGGTGGAGCAACAAGGCATGCAACCCGGGATAGTTGGTAAGCACCTCGAAGGTGTTCCGTGCCGCCGGATCCCGATGGAATACGCTGTTGATGTCTTCCCTTAAACGCTCGAACATGACTTTATTCCCGCCCTTCGTCTGCGGAGGATTCCGCCGTCGGTTTATGCTTCATACCACCTTGTTGGGTTCCGGCGGCCTTCTGGACTGCAGAGAGTACTCCTCTCAGGATGTTTATTTCCATTTCATCCATCCGTGCCCGCTGGAACAGGCGCCTTAACCTGCTCATTAACTGACGCGGATTGTCACGGCGATGGAAATTCACATCCACCAGCACCTGCTCCAGGTGGCCAAAGAACCCTTCCACATCATTCACTGTTGCCGGCGGCACATCCCAGCCGTTATCACCCGGCGCCACCATAGCCTCAAGGTAGGGGCTCGACTCGCCCTCTTCAAGGCCGCGCAGGTACTGCATGCGCAGTTCATAGCAGATCACCTGAACCGCCATCGCCAGGTTCAGCGAACTGTAGTCAGGGTTCGAGGGAATATGGATATGATAGTGGCAACGCTGAAGTTCGTCGTTCGACAGCCCGTGATTCTCCCTGCCAAATACCAGCGCCACCCGCCCCTCCGCACTGTGCCCTGATGCCATGGCAGCCGCCTGCGGAGGCGCCATCACCGGCCAGGGTACCTTCCGGCCGCGGGCGCTGGTGCCCATCACCAGGATGCAGTCCGCCAGGGCTTCATCCAGCGAAGAAACCACCCGGGCCCGGTCAAGCACATCGGAAGCACCGGCCGAACGAGCGTAGGAGGCCTCATCGGGGAAAGACGAAGGATTCACCAGCCAGAGATTCCCCAGCCCCATATTCTTCATCGCCCGGGCTACCGCACCGATATTTCCGGAGTGGGAGGTTTCAACCAGAACAATCCGGACCTGATCATTGAAAGTGTCGCTTCCTTCCTGCGGCATTGCGTGCTTGTGCATGTTCGTGGGGCCTGTGACTGGTCGTACATTCGCGAAAAAGAGCCGCATGATAGCAGAAACCCGACCGTTTCCGCTCTCCGGAAATCCCGCAACTTCGCCCGAACCCCATGGTATCCGTGGATTTCCTGAGCCAAAAAACGTACAAGCGAAGGGAGTTTTTGCTATGATAGCCGGCCTTAACACACCCGGATAATGAACACTCAGATGCAACCAGCAATCAAAATGGCCCTGCGCGTTGCCCGCCAGGGATCCGACTACCTGAAAGCCCACTTCGAGCGCCAGGAACCTAACGGTAAAGATGAGTCTGACCGCCTGCGCCAGCTGGAACGGGTTGAGCAGTCCATTTACGACAACTTTGCCGAACAGCTTGAAAAGGCCTACAAAGACCACACCATCGCTCCGATGGGCGAGGCTGATGCCAACGGTAGCGATAAAAGCTGGCACATTTTCCCGGTTCTGGGGCGTGAGAACTTTGTACGGGGCATTCCCGAGTTCGCCCTGGCCCTGTCCCAGAAAAAGAACAACCGCACCGAGAACCTGCTACTGGTTAACCCGGTGACCGGCGAGGAATACTCCGCCAGCCGCGGCCATGGTGCCGCCCTGAACAGCCGCCGCGTGCGGGCTTCCGATGTAAAACTGCCAGCCAAGGCTGCAATCTCCACCAACCTCCTGGACCAGACTCGTCAGGGCGATGATCCGATGGTATGGGGCGAAATGGCCGCGACACTGGCCAGCGAAACCGCCATGTTCCGCACCTCCGGCTGCGTGGTCCTGGATATTGCCCGGGTTTCCGCCGGCCTGCTGGATGCAGCCGTTATCTTCCGCCCTGCCGCAGCTGACCTCGACCTCGGGGTTACCCTGGCTATGGAATCCGGCGCACTGACCGGCGACTTTTCCGGTAATCCCTCGGCTGGCAACGCCCGTCAGCTGATTGTGGCGAACCCGAAACTGTTCCGTGAAGTCCTGAAAGTACTGCACCCCTTCCGGGGTCGCCTGCCACGGTAAATTTACCGGGTACAAAAAAACCGCCATCCTTTCGGGTTGGCGGTTTTTTTATGCCGGGCCACAAGGGCCCGGCAGGCATGCATTACATGCGATTCAACCACTCGGGCGGCTGCTCTTCCTCCGCCTCGTCTCCGGCACCTTCCTTTGCAGGCACCATCAGGTCTTCGCGGGTTACACCCATCACCATCAGCATGTTCGCAGACACATAGATGGAGGAATAGGTACCCACAACCACACCGATCATCAGAGCCAGGGCGAAGTTGTTGATCGCCTCACCACCGAGGAAATAGAGCGCAATCAGCACCACCAGCGTCGTACCGGAGGTGTTGATCGTACGAGTGATGGTCTCGTGGATGGACTGGTTGATGATATCCCACGGCTCCCCTACCCGCATTTTCCGGAAATTCTCCCGGATACGGTCCGCCACGACGATGGTGTCGTTCAGGGAGTAACCGATAATGGCCAGCAAGGCTGCCAGAACGGTCAGGTCAAAGGTCCACTGGAACAGGGCAAACACACCCAGCACAATCAACACATCGTGGGCCAGCGGAATCACCGAGGCGATACCGAACTTGAACTGGAAACGCATACCGACGTAGATCAGTACTACGGCCAGCGCAATCAGCAGCCCCAAACCACTATCCTCTTTCAGCTCGTCACCCACCTGGGAGCCGACAAACTCGGAACTCACCAGCTCCAGCTCGGCACCCGTGCGTGACAGCACCTCGGTCACCTCGCTCGCCAGCTCATCGTTACCTGCTTCCGCCATGCGGATCAGCACGATGGTGTCGGCTCCGAAGTTCTGAACCGAGAACTGCTCGTAGCCGGCTTCCGTCAGCTGGGTACGGATTTCATCAAGACTTGGAGCCTCGGCATATTCGAATTCGACGGAGGTGCCGCCGGTAAAGTCCATGCCGAGATTGAGGCCGCGAATGCCCAGCAACGCAATAGACGCAATTACCAGAGCGATAGAGAGCACCGAAGCAATCTTTCGGAAGCCCATGAAGTCAAACGGTTGCTTTTCGGTATCAGCCATTGGCCAGCTTCCCTCCGATCGAAAGTTTCTCGACCCTGCGGCCGCCATACACCAGGTTCACCATGCTGCGCCCGACCATCAGGCCGGTAAACATGGAGGTCAGGATACCGATACACAGGGTAACGGCGAAGCCCTTGACCGGGCCGGAGCCCATGGCGAACAGAATCACCGCCACCAGCAGCGTGGTGATGTTGGCATCGAAAATGGATACGAAGGCGCGACTGTAACCGGAGTTGATCGCGCTTTGCGGCGGCACGCCCGATTTCAGCTCTTCCTTTATGCGCTCAAAGATAAGCACATTGGCATCGACGGCCATACCCACTGTCAGAACGATACCGGCAATACCCGGCAGCGTCAGGGTGGCCGAAAGTATCGACATACACGCCACCAGCAACATCAGGTTGAGGGTCAGCGCCACGTTGGCCATCATGCCGAAGCCACGATAGAAGAACGCCATGTAGATCAGGACCAGGGCAAAACCGATCATTACCGACATCAGGCCGGCATCGATGTTCTTCTGACCCAGGCTTGGCCCGATGGTCCGCTCCTGCACAAAGTACATCGGCGCAGCCAGTGCACCGGCACGCAGCAACAGCGCGAGTTCCGCGGCTTCGGGAATGGAATCCAGGCCGGTGATACGGAAGCTGCTGCCCAGGGCAGACTGCACCGTTGCCAGGCTGATCAAGCCCTTCTCTACTACGCGCTTGTCGGTCTCGACAATCTCGCCATCGACTTCGCGGGTTTCGGTCTCGGTACGGTACTCAATAAACAGCACCGCCATGCGGCGACCGATGTTGTTGCGGGTAGCGCGGTTCATCAGGTCACCACCCACGGAATCCATGGTGATGTTAACCTGCGGCTGGCCGTTCTCGTCGAACGCCTGCTGGGCATTTGCCACGTTGTTACCGGTCGCAATAACGTCCCGCTCCAGGCGAGCTGAGCGATTAGGCTCATCCCGGAAGCTGAACTGCTCGGTTTCGGCAGAAGCGGTGTCCTGGCGGGCTTCCATCCGGAACTCCAGGTTGGCCGTAGCCCCCAGAACCCGCTTGGCCTGCGCCGTATCCTGCACGCCCGGCAGCTCCACAATAATCCGGCTCGCGCCCTGGCGCTGTACCAGCGGCTCGGCAACACCCAGTTCGTTTACCCGGTTACGGATAGTGGTCAGGTTCTGCTCCAGGGCATATTCCTGGATGTTACGAACTTCGGCTTCAGAAAGGGCGAGTGAAATCAGGAATTCACCACCCTCGGTGCTCTCGTCGAGCAGGAATTCGTTGTAGTTGTCACGAATCAGCGTGAATGCTTCCGCGCGGGTCTCCGAATCGCGAAAACTCAGGATGATGTTGCGGTTCTCGCCCACATCACCGCCCCGGTAGCGGATGCGCTCTTCCCGCATATCCCGCTTGATCTGGCCTGACAGGGCCTCAAGGCGCTGGTTAACCGCTGTCTCCATATCCACTTCCAGCAGGAAGTGAACACCGCCACGAAGATCCAGGCCCAGCTTCATGGGGCCGGCGCCCAGACTCTGCAGCCAACCGGGAGTCGACGGAGCCATGTTCAGGGCCACCAGGTATTCCCGACCCAGGGCCGCCTGCACTGCCGGCCTCGCCCGCAACTGGTCATCGGAACTGGTCAGGCGAATCAGGGCGTCCCGCTCTTCGAGGAGGCTGGATTTGACTTCGATACCGCGGCTTTCGAGTTCGCCAAGTGCGCGGTCGAGCACACGCTGGTCTACCTCGGTGCTACCACGGGCGCCGGTGATCTGGATGGCGTAGTCGTCGGGGAAAAAATTGGGTAAGGCGTAAATAAACCCGATGACCAGTGCAAACACGATCACCAGATTTTTCCAGAGAGGATACTTGTTCAGCATGGGATCCCTTTGAGCCGACTGGTCGCCGGTCTTGGTGTGTCAGCCAGTATGAATCAGCCGGCGCCACAGGGCGCCGGCGCCTGACCAGCTCAGATATCCTTCAGCGTACCCTTCGGCAGGGCGGCTGCTACAGCTACTTTCTGAACCTTGATTTCTACGTTATCGGACACTTCCAGAACGATGAAGTCGTCCGCAACCTTGGTAATGCGACCGGCTACGCCGCCGGAAGTAACAACTTCGTCACCCTTGTTCAGGCCGGACATCAGAGCTTTGTGCTCTTTTGCACGCTTGGACTGCGGGCGCCAGATCAGGAAGTAAAAGATCAGGATAAAGCCTGCGAAGAAGATGATCTGACCCATCACGCTCATACCCTGGGCGCCCGGATCCTGAGCCATGGCCAATGCAGGCATCAGAGACAGCAGACCGGCGATGAGCAGTTTGATTGATTTCATTCAGGTTCTCCGTTTATTGACTTGTCTAGGTGTAAAACTTGATCAGGAATCGCCCAGCGGCGGCACACTTTCGCCGCGTAAGGCATAGAATTCGCTTACAAAGTCGGACAATGTACCTGCTTCAATGGCGCCACGCAATCCGCTCATCAGGTTCTGGTAAAAGCGCAGATTGTGGATGGTATTGAGCTGGGAGCCCAGCATTTCACCACACTTGTCCAGATGGTGCAGGTAACTCTTCGAGAAATTCTGGCAGGTGTAACAGTCACACCGTTCATCCAGGGGCCCGGTGTCGTGCCGGTTCCTGGCATTGCGAATCTTCACGATGCCGGTTGAGGTGAACAGGTAACCGTTACGGGCATTCCGGGTGGGCATTACACAGTCGAACATATCGACACCGCGGCGCACGGCCTCAACAATATCTTCCGGGCGACCCACGCCCATCAGGTAGCGGGGCTTGTCTTCCGGCATCTTGGGCGGCAGATGATCCAGAATGCGGATCATGTCTTCCTTCGGCTCCCCTACCGACAGGCCACCAATGGCATAGCCGTCAAACCCGATATTAGTCAGCCCTTCCAGCGAGCGGTCCCGCAGGGATTCATACATGCCGCCCTGAACGATTCCGAACAGTGCCGCAGGATTACCCTCATGGGCATTCTTGCTTCTTTCTGCCCAGCGCAGGGACAACTCCATGGATTCCTTCGCCTGCTTCTCGGTGGCAGGATACGGCGTACATTCGTCAAAAATCATGACGATATCCGAGCCCAGGTCCCGCTGCACGCCAATGGCAATCTCCGGCGACAACTCCACCTTCGAGCCATCCACCGGTGAACGGAAGGTTACGCCCTGCTCGGTAATCTTGCGCATTTCGCCCAGGCTGAACACCTGGAAACCGCCGGAGTCCGTGAGGATCGGCCCCTGCCACTGGGTGAAGTCGTGCAGGTCACCATGGGCCTTGACCACTTCCGTACCCGGCCGGAGCATCAGGTGGAAAGTGTTGCCCAGAATGATTTCCGCACCGATTTCCTTGATGTCCCGGGGCAGCATGCCCTTGACGGTACCGTAGGTACCCACCGGCATGAACGCCGGTGTCTCGACCGTTCCCCTGGGGAAGGTCAGGCGGCCACGCCGGGCCTTGCCATCTTCTCCAAGTTTCTCGAAGCTCATGAAACAGGAATTACTCACAGGGATTCTCCACGGGATTCCGGTTGATCAGTATCGGCTTGGCCAGACGCAGCCTGGCGCCCAAGGCTTGGCTGCTGGCCGGTCAGGAACATGGCATCACCGTAGCTGAAAAACCGGTAACGCTCGTGAACCGCCTCACGATAAGCAGACATAATATGTTCATAGCCGGAAAACGCACTGACCAGCATGATCAGCGTGGACTCCGGCAGATGGAAATTGGTGACCATCGCGTCCACCGTCTGAAAACGGTAGCCGGGATAGATAAAGATATCGGTTTCACCCCGAAAGGCCGACAGCACGCCGTTGTGACTGGCGGATTCCAGCGAGCGTACCGAGGTGGTGCCCACTGCCACTACCCGACCGCCCCTGGCGCGGGCCTGGTTCACGGCATCTACCGTTTCCCGGGGAACGTGGGCAACCTCACTGTGCATCACGTGGTCTTTGACGTTATCCACCCGAACCGGCTGAAAGGTACCGGCGCCTACGTGCAAGGTGACGTAGGCAAACTCAACACCCTTTTCTTTCAGTAGCCCCAGCAGATCGTCGTCAAAGTGAAGCCCGGCGGTAGGCGCCGCCACGGCACCCGCCTCCCTGGCGTAGACGGTCTGGTAACGCTCCCGGTCTGACTGATCGTCATCCCGCTCCATATAAGGAGGCAACGGCATGTGGCCAATGCGCTCGAGCACATCAAGTATCGGTTCTTCGCTCTCGCAGACAAAGCGGAACAGGGCATCATCCCGGCCGGTCATGCGCAGGGCCGTACCATCCTCAAGCAACACCCGCTGCCCCGGCTTGGGAGACTTTGAAGAACGGGTGTGGGCCAGGATTTCGTGTTCACCGACCACTCGCTCAACCAGCACCTCTACCCGGCCACCGGTTTCCTTCTGGCCGAACAGGCGCGCTGGAATAACACGGGTATTGTTGAACACCAGAAGGTCGCCAGGCTGAAGCAGATCAGGCAGGTCAGTAAAACGAAGGTGCCGGGTGTGGCCGGTAGGGCCATCGAGATTCAGTAAACGGGATGCACTGCGTTGTTTGAGCGGGTAACGGGCGATGAGCTCGTCCGGCAGGTCAAAGTGGAAATCAGAGACGTTCATGGGCCGGGCTATTCACGACGCCGCAGGTTGCGGCCAATAAGTGGTAGCGGCGGGCGGACTCGAACCGCCACGGGTTTTACCCCAACGGATTTTGAATCCGTCGTGTCTACCAATTTCACCACGCCGCCATCGGAGAGTGGGAGGATTATACTGACCCTGATTCTGAAAGCAACCGATCATTCATCCCAGGATGCAAGCTGCCCCGGCGCTTGCCAATTTTCAACAAATTCACGGGTTTCCGGCCGCGGCACGGGTGGCTTTTCCTGCACCACAGTACCCGTATACAGAAAACCGACTATCGATTCGCCTTCCGCCAGCCCAAGGCCACGATGCACCTGTGCATGGTAGGTAACCGGGCCGGTGCGCCACATGCCGCCGTAACCCGCATCGCGCAATGCCAGGCCGATAAATGCCATGCCGGTGGCAGCAGACATCACCTGCTCTACTTCCGGTACCTTGGGATGATGTTGCGGTGAGGCAATCCCGACAATCACCATCGGAGCCCTCAGCGGTGCTTTACGGGATTTTTCGACTTCCTGCTCACTGGCGGTTTCCGGGCACGCAGAGGCGAACAGCTCGCCAAGGGCCTCCAGCGCCTCACCCTCTATCACCAGGTAGCGCCAGGGCCGCAACAAGGCATGGTCCGGAGCCCTTGCTGCACACTGGAAAGCCTGCTCGAGAACATCCTTGGGCGGAGCCGGGGCCTCCAGGCGGGGCTCGGAGGCACGGTCAAGCAGAAAGCGGGTAACAGAGCTCATAGACACCTGTAAGAATTGTGGCTTATACGTAATACTGCTAACCTTCAGTGTTAGCTCACTTCAAAACTACAAAAAACCGGCAGCACACAATGAGCGACCAAAAGAATTTTAGCAACTCCGTGTCTGAATCTGTGCTTGGGGCCAGGCTCTGAAATGATGAACGCACCGGCAGAATTACGCAACGCTACCGGGTCCGCCGGAAAAGTTGTGCATGGCGACCTCTCAAGCCACGAAACCGTGGCTATTCCGCCTATGCCGGATTACAGCGGCCGGATTCTCGGGTATGGCGTCAACACTGCCATCATTATTGCCGGCGTGCTGCAAGGTATCTTCCCGGGCTGGATGCTCTGGCTGGTCGCAGGCACCATGCTCTGGCCCCACGCCGCACACCTGATATCCCGTCGCACCTTTCTGAGACGATCTCCCCGCATCCGGCAGAAAATGCTGTTCCTCGACTGCGTGATCGGCGGTGGCTTTATCGGAATGATCGGATTAGTCGCCATTCCTGCGGTATCCACCGTCCTTATGCTGATGTTCAGCTGCCTGATTGTTGGTGGCACACGCCAATGGCTGGTAGGCACCTTGTTGATGGGCGCGGCCACGGCTGTGTCGGTTGCCAGCTTCGGTGTTGCCGAAAGCTTCCAGTCGCCACTGCTGACCAGCCTGATCTCCGTGTTTGCAACCGGCACCTACATTTGCGTTACCGCGTACTATTCCCACCAGCAAGCCCGCGCCCTGCTCCTGGCCAAAACCCAGATCCAGAACCAGCGGGAGCAATCCATTGCCCTGTCGCACAAGCTTTCCAAATACCTGTCGCCCCAGGTCTGGCAATCCATCTTTACCGGTGAGCGGGATGTCCGGCTTGAAACCCAGCGCAAGAAGCTGGCTATTTTCTTCTCGGACATCAAGGGCTTTACCGAACTGTCAGAAGAAATGGAGCCGGAAGCGCTGACCGAACTGCTCAACCATTACTTCAACGAAATGTCGGAAGTGGCCCTGAAATACGGCGGCACCATCGACAAATTCGTTGGCGATTCCATCATGGTCTTTTTCGGCGACCCCACCAGCCGGGGCCAGAGAGAAGATGCCTTTGCCTGCGTATCCATGGCCATCGAGATGCGCAAGCACATGAAGATCATGCGCCAGAAGTGGCGAAGCCAGGGTATCAAGACACCGTTACAGATCCGTATGGGCATCAGCACCGGCTACACCACCGTAGGCAACTTCGGCGCCGAGAACCGCATGGATTACACCATCATCGGCAAGGAAGTGAACCTCGCCAGCCGCCTGGAGTCCCTGGCGGATTCCGGCGAAATCCTGATTTCCTACGAAACCTTCTCGCTGGTGAAAGATCGCATCATGTGCCGCGACAAGGGCGAGATCACGGTAAAAGGCTTTGCCAAGCCGGTGCCGATCTATGAAGTGGTGGACTTCCGCCGGGACATGGGCCCGCACCGCAGCTTCATGGAGCACGAGCACAGCGGTTTTGCCATGTATATGGATTCGGAAAAGATTACCGAGAGAGAGCGCAAGGCCATCCTGGCCGCCCTCGAAGACGCCGCCGACCGGCTGCGCATCGAGGAAGACAGCGAATAACCCCCGCCTTTACTGCCGTACCAGCCGCGGCCCCGGACCCTGCTCAGGGCTGGTGCTGCGCCACGGATTGATATCCAGCCCACCCCTGCGGGTATAGCGTGCACACACCGTCAGGTGTTCCGGTTTGCAGCGGGCCATCAGGTCTGTAAACACCGTTTCCACGCAGTGCTCGTGAAAGTCCTGCTTCTGGCGAAAGCTGACGATGTAGCGCAACAGGCCGGATCGATCTATCTTCTTGCCCTGATAGCGGATCAGCACCGTTGCCCAGTCCGGCTGGCCGGTGACCGGGCAGTTGCTTTTCAGCAGGTGCGAACACAGCTGCTCGCTGACCTCCTCACCAGACACCGCCAGGGACTCCGCCGAGTACTCGTACACCACATCATCTACCGGCTCGTCATCAATCAGCTCATAACCTTCCGGGCGCCCGATAGCCGGCGCCGATTCATCCACACTGAGCAGACGCACATCCACAGACGCTCCACAGACACTGGACAGGTCAGCGGTAATGGTTTCCGCCACCTGTTCGACGGTGGAGAACACGGCCTGGTTGAGGGAATTCAGGTACAGCTTGAGCGACTTGCTTTCGATGATGGACGGTGACGCGGCAGGAAAGCGGATCTCCGCCCAGGCGACCGCCGGCACGCCACCAGGCCGAAGCCAGGAGATTTCCCAGGCTTGCCAGAGATCTTCCCCGAACCAGGGCCAGCGACCGTCTTCCAGGCCGATGCGACGCCGATTCTCTTCCCGTGCGACCGGAAACAGTAACGAAGGATCATACTGATCCGGGTATTCGCTGGATTTACCCAGCGGAGCGTTATGCAATGCCATGTCGTAAAGATTCCCCGATCAGTGACGGATGCCTTTGCCCCGGGCCAGCATGCGCAGTGCAACGGCAGCCAACAGGACAATAAAGACGACAATCATACCAAGGGAGATGAACGGATTAACGTCCGAAACACCCAGTATGCCGTAGCGGAACCCGTTCACCATGTACAGGATCGGGTTGATCATCGACGCCCCCTGCCAGAACGCCGGCAGCAGGTCGATGCTGTAGAAAACACCACCGAGATAGGTCAGCGGCGTGAGCACGAACGTCGGCACAATGGAGATGTCATCAAACTTGGTGGCCAGCATGGCATTGATAAAGCCACCAAGGGAGAACAGTGCCGAGGTCAGGAACACCGTAATCACCACCATGGGCAGGTTGTGGATAGACAGCTGGGTAAACGCCAGGGACAAGAGGGTGACAATCAGTCCGATACTCAGGCCCCGGGCCATACCACCCGCCACATAACCTGCCAGAATCGTCCAGTTGGGTACCGGCGACACCAGCAACTCCTCGATGCTGCGCTGGAACTTCATCGAAAAGAACGACGACACCACGTTAGCGTAGGAGTTGGTGATCACCGCCATCATGATCAGACCGGGCACGATGAACTGCATATAGTCGTAGCCGCCCATGTCGCCGATCCGGGAACCAATCAGGTTACCGAAGATGATGAAGTACAGGGTCATGGTGACCGCCGGCGGCAACAGCGTCTGCGGCCAGATGCGCGTGAAGCGGCGGATTTCCCGCAGGACAATGGTCTGGAAGGCGATCCAGAGGGCCTGAATGGTCATGCTTTCACCCCCGCACCGTTTTCGGCTGCCCGGGCATTGTCTTCGACCATTCGCACAAACAGCTCCTCCAGCCGGTTGGCCTTGGTACGCATACTCACCACTTTGATTCCTTGACGTTCCAGTTCGACAAACAGGGAGTTCAGGCTCTGACCTTTCTCCACATCGACTTCCAGGGCGCCGTCTTCGTTAAGACTGCTACGGAAGCCGTCCAGTTCCGGCGCGGAATCCATCAATTGTTCTGTATCCAGAACAAAGGTTTCCACGTTCAGCTGCTGCAGCAGTTCCCGCTTGCTGGTGTGCCGGATAATCTCGCCGTGGTCGATAATGGCGATGTTACGGCACAGGGCTTCCGCCTCTTCCAGGTAATGGGTGGTCAGGATAATGGTGGTGCCCTGGCGGTTCATCTCTTCCAGGAACTGCCACATAGAGCGCCGTAATTCGATGTCGACACCGGCGGTCGGCTCGTCAAGAATCAGCAACCTGGGTTCATGCACCAGCGCCCGGGCGATCATCAGGCGGCGCTTCATACCGCCGGACAGCATGCGGGACGGGGTGTCACGCTTGTCCCACAAACCAAGCTTGCGCAGGTATTTTTCGGCAGAAACCCTGGCCTGCTTGAGGGGAATGCCGTAATACCCGGCCTGGGTGGTGACGATATCAATGACTTTCTCGAACTGGTTGAAGTTGAACTCCTGTGGCACCACACCAAGGTTCAGCTTGGCGCCCGAGAGATCCGTATCGATATCGTGGCCAAACACCCTCACCTTGCCGCCACTTTTGTTCACCAGGGACGACACTATGCCCAGGGTCGTGGATTTGCCGGCACCATTGGGGCCCAGCAGCGCGAAAAAGTCCCCTTCCCTGACTTTCAGATCGATTCCCTTGAGGGCCCGGAAGCCATCGCCATAGCTTTTCTCCAGCCCTTCGATTTCGAGTGCAAAGGTCATAAACCGTACCGTTTCCGAAATTTGCCTGGCCAGCCAGGCTAAAAAGTAGAGAGCTATTGAATTGTGGCAAAAGGCGGTATTTCAAGGCCGGGGATTACAACCCGGGCAGCAGGCCAAACCCCCAAACTGCGACAGGATTCCCGATATACTCCAGGCACCGTCCCTATAATGCCGTTACAACAACTTACAAGACACCTGTCACCAGGCATCGGGTGCATCAGGTCAACGCGAAGGGATTGTACGACATACCATGAAACTCGTTCACCTTACCCGCCTGTTTCTTCCACTTTCCGCTGCCGTGGTTTGCACCGGCTGCCTGGACAGCGGCGGCTCCGGCTCTGACGACACCCGCATCGGGCGAATCAATCACCAGGGCCTCAGCGGACTGACCTACACCACCAACAGCCAGAGCGGTGAAACCAACGAAGCCGGCGAGTTCCGCTACTATCCCGGTGAAACCCTGTCACTGAAAGTGGGCAAGTTACCGATCATCGATAACGTTCCGGCACAGGATTTTGTCAGCTTCCTGGATTTTCAGCCGGAACTGCGGGAAGCCCTGAGAACCGCCAGCGTGAACGATCGCGGCCTGAAAGATCACCGGCCGGTGGAAGCCAGATTGCTCCCGAACAACACCGAGCTGCAAAACCGCACACGGTTCCTGCTGGCGCTGGACTGGTCCGGCAACGTGAGCGAAGGCGAAGGCATCGACATTCGCCCGAGAGTGATCGAGCAGCTGAACGCAGCGATTAACGATCCGGATATCCCTGACACCCTCGATTTCACCGTGAGCGCCCAGGATTTTTCCGCGGCAGATTCGCCAGCGAACCGCATTCTGCAAAGTATCTGCTTCTACCCTGAGGATGACCGCCTCTGTGGCGCGCCGCCCAGCCAGCAGGAAATTGAGGCAGCACCGTCTCGCCCCGAAAACGACGAGGACCTGGACCCGAACACCGTTTATAAAGAAGACTTGCAATCCCTGGCCGACCGAATCCGCGAAGCCGTCAGAACCCTGGAAGATGCCGACAGTGAGCAGGCTGAAAACTACCTTGAGCGGGAGCTGGCGAGCATTTCCAACCATTACGGCCGCCGTTACTTCCTGAAAGACTACCTTGCCAGTCATTCCGCCAGCGACACCGGCATCAAAACCATTGAAGTACGAAAAATCGGTGGTGAGGCGGCATTAGCCGAAATCGAGGCAGTCAGCGCCCGCCCGAATGATATCGCGGTGCACTCCTGGAGCTGGCAGACGGCAGAAGTAGAGTACTATGTGGCCGGCGACACCGGTGGTGAATCCGACATCCGGATCAACTTCAGGCCCGAAGATACCTACCGGTGGATTACCAAGGATATCCGGGTAATTATCGACTGAGCAGTTTGCCCAGCGACCAGCGGGACTCGGCTCCGGTCACATCATAGCCGGCCGGGTCCAGTCCTTCCGTACCATGGGGCAGACACTCCCTGACAGAAAGCATTGCCTCTCCGGATTTCGATTCGTTATAGCTGGCCAGGTCGATAATCTTTGCCGTTCTACGGGACTGGCGACCGGCATCCTGCATCACCATGACACTGGGCCACAGCCGCCGTTCCGGCGAATGCGAAATCACAATGCCCCGCTGCCCGTCTGACAACTCCACCAGGCTGCCGGTGGGGTAAACACCGATGGCCTTGATAAAGGCCTCGACCAGGTCATCCTGAAACTCGATGTTACGCATTTCGTAAAGCATCGACACCGCTTTCGCCGGCGTCAGTGAATCGCGGGTTTCGCGGGGCGTAATCAGCGATTCGAAAAACTCGGCAATACCGGCGACCTTGGCCAGCAACGGAATTCTGTCGCCTTTCAGCCCTTGAGGGAAACCGGAACCGTTATGGCGCTCTCGATGGTTCTGAACCACCGTCATCACCGCCCGGGACAGCCCCGAGTTTTCCAAAAGCGCCGCACCACGTTCGATATAACTGCGGTATTGCGCGTACTCTTCCGCGGAAAGCTGTTGCTCACGCTCAACCAGGTCTTTGGGCAGCGCAGTCTTGCCTACCTGGGACAACAGGCAGCCCATCGCCAGGTGGTTGAGCAAACCTTCATTCAAGCCCAGTTGACGGCCACAAACCAACGCCCACACCGCTGTATTCAGGGCGTGCTGGTAAAGAAAATCATCATAGTGGCGAGTGCGGCTGAGCCACAGCAGAGCACTGGGCTGACGAACGACACTGGCGACCATCTTGCGGGTGAGATTGGCTACCGGCCGCAAATCAGGGGCCTTGGCGGAGCGAATAGCATTAAAAACCTTCTGAAGAGCCGCCTCGCCATCGTCGAGAAGTTCCCGCGAAGCCTTTATTTCTTTACGCAGAGGTACCGTAACCTGGTGGCTGACCGGCTCGCGGATACTCAGTGGCGGCAGTTTCAGCTCGTTCCGGCCATTACCCCGCCCGGAAGCCCGCTGGCTGAACAGACGGACATTGCCCTCTTCCTGGTCAACCTTCTGCCGCGCTTCGGCAACGTCTACCTTGACCCACTTGCAATGGGAATGCAGGGCCCGGATATCACTCTGGGAACGAATGTAGAACCCCTGAATGGGGAATGGCGTCTGGTGCCATGGACGATCGAGATCCGACACAAACATGCCGATCTCGAGGTCATGGACCATTATTTTTCTCTGACTTACGCCCACCACGCACCTCGGCTCAATCTTTTGACACTATTTTACAGTTTGTCACTTGCACAAAAAAACGTCACTTTAATTTAGTAGCCAACCGTCACTGTACATCGCCCTCAGGTAACGCAGTTTATCTTTGTGCAACAAACTGTATCAGCGGGACAGCCATCACAGGTTACACCTGGCTGATCACTCCTCCTTACACAGCGATTCATCAAAGGCCGGCAAGCGCGCACTCAAAGAGCCTCTGGGTACCCGCCTGGCGAACACGGTATAAGCCACCGCTGAGGAGCGGATGTAATCGACGTTAACTTCTTCGTCTCCCCGAACTATTTGCCGCTGCGCAGGCTCGCAGGAAACCTGCAAAGAAAACTGGCCGCCCAGCTCCGCAATGCGCCCGGCTCCGTCCGGGGATGAAACTGTCATACACGCGGTGGTGCCGGATGCCGGCTGGCCTGAACCCGCCACAGTGTCCCGGGCCGGATCTGCACAGGCCCGGATGCCATCTCCGCACTCCCCTGCCTGGTCATGACTGTCATCAGCCAGCCGCCAGACCCGCTCGCTGCACTCCGTTTCCACCTTCATGGTGGTGGACTTGTCAGACAGCAACCACCAGTCAGGATAGTCGGCGCTATCCCAGTGCACCCTTACCTGGCGGCTTTCGCCGGCCGAATTCTCCGCTGGAAACATGGCGTAGTGAGTGTAATAGCTGGCACACCCCGACAACCCGAGCAGGGGTAGGAGTGGCAGTCCAAAAATCACAACACTTCGGGCGATCGACGGGCATTTCATCAGTAAAAACCTTCCTTGCTTGACTCACTCCATTATCGACGGCCTGCCGTTTTTATCTACGTACTACTCATCATTCTGCGGCACCAAATTATTCCAAAAGGGTTATTGACTCCGATGCTGATAGTAATGAGAATGGTTGACGTTTATAGTTGCTTGTAAGATTCATCCACATACAGGCCCAAAGTCCAAAGGAACGAAACCATGCGAATGAAACTTGCCGCTACCGCTGCCATCGCCCTGACGGCCCTGCCCCTGACCGCTTCTGCAGACGGCGAAGTGAATATCTATTCTTACCGCCAGGCTTACCTGCTTGAACCTCTGTTGAATGCCTTTACTGACGAAACCGGCGTCAAAACCAACGTGGTTTTCGCCAAGCAGGGCCTTGCAGAGCGCCTGGAGCGTGAAGGCCGCAACAGCCCGGCAGATATCGTAATGACGGTCGATATCTCCCGCATTAACGAGCTGGTCGAGAAAGACCTGGTTGCCGGTGTTGAGTCAGACACGCTGAACAAGAACATTCCGGAAAACCTGCGCCACCCGGAAGGCAAGTGGTATGCACTGACTACCCGTGGTCGCCTGATTTTCACCTCCAAAGAGCGTGTGGAAGCCGGTGAAATCGCCAGCTATGAAGACCTGGCCGATGACAAGTGGGAAGGCCGCATCTGTACCCGCAGTGGTAAGCACCCGTACAACATCGCCCTGATTTCTTCGATGATTGCCCACCATGGCGAGGAAGCGACACGGGAATGGCTGGAAGGCGTTAAAAAGAACCTGGCCCGCAAACCGCAAGGTGGCGACCGCGACCAGATAAAAGCCATCGCCGAAGGCGTATGTGACGTAGCCATTGGTAACAGCTACTACTATGGCAACATGCTGATGGATGAAAACCAGCGCCCGATTGCCGAACAGGTGAACCTGGTATTCCCGAACGCTGAAGGCCGCGGCACCCACGTTAATATCAGCGGTATCTCCCTGACCAAGAGCGCTCCCAACAAGGACAACGCCATCAAACTGATGGAGTTCCTGTCATCGCCGAGCGCCCAGCGTATCTACGCCGAGGCAAACACCGAGTACCCGGCTAACCCGGAGGTGAAGCCCACCGGCCTGGTGGCTGAATGGGGTGAGATCAACCCTGATGGCCTGTCTCTACAGGAGATTGCCAACAACCGGAACGCCGCAGTAAAACTGGTCGACACCGTGGATTACGACGGCTGATCCATCAGTAACTGATCGATAGCTTTTATAGCTGACTCGAAAGGTGCTCCGGAGGGTTCCGGGGCACCTTTTCTTTTATCCGGGCAAAAGGAAATGACTCGCGTCATTGCAGGGCGCATGCTCAGTATCTAAAATCGGAACACTTCTCATCACCACTATCAGAACGGATCACTCATGACAGAGGTCGTTACCAGCGCCAACCCGGGTCTTTCGCAACCATTGCTGGCCAAACGAACCTCCAAACGATGGATGATCAGCGCACTGGTCACCACTGCCATCGTAGCCTTACCCGTTCTGTCGGTGATTGTCCTGGCCCTGTTCCCGGAAGAGAACATCTGGCCGCACCTCCTGGAAACCACACTGCCCCGCTACCTGGTGACTACCATCAAGCTGATGATCGGTGTGGGCGTAATAACACTGGCCATCGGGCTGGCAACGGCCTGGGCCGTCACCATGTGCGAATTCCCCGGCCGTAAATTTTTCGAGTGGGCGCTGATGCTGCCCTTTGCGGTGCCCGCCTACGTGATCGCCTATGTGTATACCAGCCTGCTGGATTACGCGGGCCCGGTTCAGATTGCCCTGCGGGACTGGTTTGGCTGGCAAAGCGCCGCCGACTACTGGTTTCCGGAAATACGCAGCCTGGGCGGCGCGACCATCATGATCGGGCTGGTGCTGTACCCCTACGTGTACCTGCTCGGCCGCGCAGCGTTTCTTGAACAGTCCCCATCGCTGTTTGCGGTCAGCCGCAGCCTTGGCCATTCTGCCCTGAGCACCTTCTTCAAGGTAGTGTTGCCCATTGCGCGCCCGGCCATCGCCGTAGGCTTGTCGCTGGTGTTGATGGAAACCCTGAACGACTTCGGCACCGTGGACTTCTTTGCGGTACAAACGCTCACCGCAGGCCTGTTCGATACCTGGATGAACCTGGGCAACCTGGGGGGAGCCGCGCAGATTGCCACCACCATGCTGATGTTCGTGGTACTGCTGGTAACGCTGGAACGCTATTCCCGCCGCCGGCAGCAACAGTTTGCCGCCCGGGACAACCGTGAGCCGCTGCACCGGTTCACCATGTCTTTCCCGCGCCAGATGATTTGCGTGGTGGTATGTGCCGTGCCACTGGTGCTGGGCTTTGTCATTCCCGGTGCAACGCTCGGCTACTACGCCTGGGAATATTTCGATGTAAGCTGGAACCCCGACTTCCTGCGCAACACCATGAACAGCCTGTTCCTGTCCGGCTCGGCCGCCCTGACCACGCTGGTAATCGGGGTAACCCTGGCCTACAGCCGCCGGCTGCACAACACCCGTGGCATGCAGGTGCTGATGCGCCTGTCCTCATTGGGGTATGCCATGCCCGGTGCCGTATTGGCAGTCGGTGTGATCGTCCCCCTGGCCGGGTTTGATAACTGGCTGGATTCCCTGATGCGGGATTACCTGGGAGTCAGTACCGGCCTGCTACTCAGCGGCAGTGCCTTTGCCCTGATCTTCGCCTACACCGTTCGTTTTCTGGCGGTATCAGCCGGCAGCGTGGAAAGCGCCCTGCAGAAAGTAACCCCAAGCATGGATATGGCGTCCCGTTCACTGGGCCACAGCCCCGGCAAAACCCTTGTGAAAGTCCACCTGCCGATGCTCAGGGGTACACTGATAACGGCGGCACTGGTGGTCTTCGTGGACTGCATGAAGGAGCTGCCGGCAACGCTGATACTGAGGCCTTTCAACTATGAAACCCTGGCCACTTACGTGTATCAGTTTGCGTCTGACGAGCAGCTTTACCATAGCGCACTGCCGGCGCTGATCATTGTACTGGCCGGTATCATCCCGATTATTCTGATGAACCGCTCCATCTCCAATTCCCGCTCCATGGCTTAGGGCCGGTTTTCAACTGGCGCAAAAAACAAAGGCCCGGCAATTTGCCGGGCCTTTGTCGTTCACCATCAATCCTGCAGCTGTTACTGCCAGATCACCGGCTGCTTCTGGGCATACCAGTTATCCACCTTCGCCTGGTAGGCATCCTCCACCACGTTACGCTTGAGCTTCAGCGTGGGTGTCAGGAAGCTGTTCTCGATGGACCATTCATCGCTGACAACGGTGATGAACGCCAGCTGCTCGTGGGGATCCACGGTCTTGTTCACGTCGGCAATCAGCTTCTTGAAGCTTTCCTCGATTTCCTTCCGGAAACCGGCGTCGGCCATCTGAGGACGGATTTCCTCGCCCAGCAGCACCAGCGCATGGGGCTGGGTCTGGTTGGCACCAGAAACGCACACCATCTCAATGGCATCGTGAGCCATCAGGCGGTTCTCGATCGGTGCCGGGGCAATGTACTTGCCTTTGCTGGTCTTGAAGATTTCCTTGATGCGGCCGGTCAGCTTGAGACGGCCCATATCGTCGATTTCGCCCTTGTCACCGGTTTTCAGGAAGCCGTCCTCGGTGAAGGTTTCCCGGGTTTTCTCCTCGTCCTTGTAATAGCCCATCATGGTGGCCGGGCTCTTCACCAGCACCTCGCCCTGCTCGCTGATTCTTACTTCAACGCCGGGCAGCGCCTCGCCAACATAACCGGTCCGGGTACGGCCGGGCTTGTTCATGTGGGAGTAGGCAAAGTTCTCGGACATACCGTAGCCTTCAAGCAACTCCAGCCCCAGGTTGCGGTACCAATCGAGCACATCGTTGGACAGCGGCGCCGAACCGGAGCCGGCCAGTTTGACCTTGTCGAGCCCCAGCCCCTTGAGCACTTTTTTCTTGATCAGCTTGCTGACCACCGGGATCTTCAGCAAACGCTCGAGCTTCTGCTTCGGCACCTTCTGCAGCACGCCGTGCTGGAACTTCACCCATAGGCGGGGTACAGACAGGAACAGGGTCGGCTGTGCACGCTGCAGGTCCTGGACAAAGGTATCCAGTGACTCGGCAAAATACAGCTCGAACCCTGCGTACAGTGAGCCAAGCTCCACAAAGGTCCGCTCGAACACGTGGGCAAGCGGCAGGTAAGACAACATCCGCTCACCCGGGCCCACGCCCAGGGTTTCGATGCCACCGGCGGCAGCAAAGGCCATGTTATTGAAACTCAGCATCACGCCTTTCGGCCGGCCGGTACTGCCGGAGGTGTAAACAATGGTGGCCAACTCTTCGGCCTCGCGCTCGGTCTTGCCTTCCAGCGGCGGATACTTGGCAACGATATCGTCCCAGGTTTCAAAATCATTGGGCGGGCTGAGGGGGTAGGAAATGCAGCGCACGGAATCCGGCACGCCGGGCTTCATCATGTCCCAGTCGTCCAGCTTGCCCACAAACAGGACTTCACACCCGGCATGATCGAGGATGTAGTTGACGGTATCGGCATTCAGGGTGGGATACAGCGGCACGGAGATATGGCCGGCCATCCAGATTGCCCAGTCGGTCATGACCCATTGGGCACAGTTCTTGGAAATCAGGCCGATACGGCTTTTTTCCGGCAGGTTAAGAGACTTCAGGTACGATGCCATCCGGCGAGCTTCGTCTACCGCCCGGCCCCAGGTGTATTGCACCACCTTGCCATCGCCGATGGGCTGGGTCATATAAAGGGAGTCCGCCATTGTGGCCTCCCGGTGGTAAACCATTTCCAGGGGAAGTTTCTTTGCTGTGTCCATGGACCTTCCTGCTTTGTCTTTATAGTTTTCAGAGTTGCGTTTTTAGTGTTATCCGTGGCCTGAATAGCCATTACGACTTTAGTAGCCTATTTGAACACACCTTCACTCGTCAAAACGTGATGAATGCAAAATTATCTGCAGTTCAATACATTGAGGAAAAACAACCGATAAAGTTCATCGCAATCGCTACCCCGAACCCCGCAACCCTGTGGTAAACTTGCGAACTTTGAAAATTTTCCACCCCGTTCCAAGGGGAAACCTGCAACAGACCCGGAGATCGGCATATGGCCAAGAAAACTCTGCGTACCCTGATCGGCGCGTCGCTGCTCGCCGCTGCAAGCCTGGTTCAGGCAGAAGACACTCGTGTAGTTGCCATCACCCAGATTGTTGAACACCCGGCACTGGATGCCGCCCATCAGGGCGTGGTCGACGAGCTGGCCGAACGTGGTTACCGTGAAGGCGAAAACCTGCGCCTTATGCACGAAAGTGCCCAGGGCAACTCGGCTATCGCATCCCAGATCGCACGCAAGTTTGTGGGTGAAAGCCCGGACGTCATCGTGGCCATTGCCACACCGTCTGCCCAGACAGTTGCCGCAGCCGCCCGGGAAATTCCCGTTGTCTTCTCCGCCGTAACCGACCCGGTTGCCGCCAAGCTGGTTAAGAGCTGGGAAGCACCTGGCGCCAACATCACCGGCGTAAGCGACATGCTGCCGATCGAAAAGCACCTGGATATGCTCCAGCGTGTAATGCCGGATGCCAAGCGTATCGGTACCGTATACAACCCGGGCGAAGCCAATGCTGCTGCCCTGGTGGAACTGCTGGAAGAGCGCCTGGCTGCCCGTGGACTGGAGCTGGTTAAAGGTGCCGCCACCAAGACTTCCGAAGTACTGGGCGCTGCCCGCTCCCTGGTTGGCAAGGCCGATGCCATCTACCTGACCACCGACAACACCGTTATCAGTGCAGCTGAAGCGGTTATTTCCGTAGGCGAGCGCGCCAAGATCCCGGTCTTTGCCGCCGACACCGCTACCGTAGAGCGCGGCGCGGTTGCAGCCCGGGGCTTCAACTACTACAACCACGGCCGCCAGACCGGCGCCATGGTAGCCCGCGTACTTGAAGGTGCCAGCACCGCAGACATGCCGGTGGAAATCATGGAAGAGCTGGACCTGTATGTGAATCCTGAAGCTGGTGAGCGCATGGGCATTACCCTGTCTGAAGACCTCATCCAGGAAGCAGTAAAAGTCGTCAAGAACGACAAGTAACGCCTGACCAACACGGGCGGACCCCAAAAGGGCCCGCCCGTTTTCTTTCACGGTGAATCCATACCCATGCTCAGCGAAATTGCTTTTTACGGCGCACTCGAAACCGGCCTCATTTATGGCCTGGTTGCTTTTGGTATCTATATCTCTTTCCGTGTTCTGGACTTTCCCGACCTGACGGTAGACGGCAGCTTTCCCCTTGGCGCCGCTGTGGCAGCCGTATTGCTGCTGGAAGGCTGGAACCCCTGGCTGGCCACAGGCTGTGCCGTCCTGGCAGGCATGGCCGCCGGCGCGGTGACTGCCATCCTGAACGTCAAACTGAACATTCTTAACCTGCTGGCCTCCATCCTGACGATGATTGCGCTTTATTCGGTTAACCTGCGCATCATGGGGCGGCCCAATATTGCGCTGCTTACCGAAGAAACCGTGCTGACCCCCTGGTACGACTTGGGGCTGGATTACCACCAGGTTCCGGTACTGCTGTTCGTGATCGTGGTTTTTGTGTCACTGATCCTGCTCTGGCGTTTCATGAAATCCGAAACCGGCCTGGCCATGCGCGCCACCGGCGCCAACGCCCGAATGGCGCGCGCCCAGGGCATCGCGACTGGCGGCATGATCATTCTCGGCGTTGCCCTCTCTAACGGCCTGGTTGGCCTGGCCGGCGCCCTGTTCGCCCAGAGCCAGGGCGCGGCAGACGTGACCATGGGCGTTGGTGTGATCGTTATCGGCCTGGCCTCGCTGATTGGCGGCGAAGCGGTTATCACACCGTCTACGGTTATCCGGGCCCTGCTGGCCTGCGTGATTGGTGCCATCATCTACCGCCTTGCGATCGCCTTTGCCCTGAATGCCGACATTCTGGGTTTGCAGGCACAGGACCTGAACCTGATCACCGCAGTGCTGGTAACCCTGGCCATTGTTCTGCCGGGCGTGCGCACCAATATCGCCAACCGCTTCACCCGCAAGAAAGCCTGAGGAGGCACTATGATCAGCGCAACCGATCTGAGGCTCACCTTTGGCAAGGGAACTCCCCTGGAGAACCCGGCCTTGCGGGGCATGAGCCTGACTGTAAACCAGGGTGAATTTGTCACGGTTATCGGCAGTAACGGTGCCGGCAAGTCCACCTTCCTGAACGCCCTGGCCGGCGAGGTGATGGTCGACAGCGGCCAGATTATCGTGGACAACCAGGACGTAACCCGGCTGCCGACCTACAAGCGCGCTGCGCGGGTGGCCCGGGTTTTCCAGGATCCCCTGGCGGGCACCTGTGAAAACCTGTCCATCGAAGAAAACCTGGCGCTGGCCATCAAGCGTGGCCAGCGCCGTGGCCTCAGTGCTGCGGTGAAGAGACAGTATCTGGGCCAGTTCCGGGAAAGCCTGTCTTCCCTGAAGCTGGGCCTGGAAAGCCGCCTTGGTGATAAGATGGGACTGCTTTCCGGCGGCCAGCGCCAGGCTGTGAGCCTGCTGATGGCAAGTCTAACCCCATCCAGCATCCTGCTGCTGGACGAACACACCGCGGCGCTGGACCCCAAAACCGCAGCCTTTGTGCTGGATCTCACCGAGCAGATCATCGAAGAGCAGAAGCTGACCGCACTGATGGTCACCCACAGCATGAAACAGGCACTGGAAGTCGGCAGTCGCACTGTGATGCTGCATCAGGGCCAGGTGGTGTTCGACATCGCCGGTAAGGATCGGGAAGGCCTGGAGGTGAAAGACCTTCTGGGACTGTTCGAGAAACAGCGTGGGCTTCAGGTAGACGACGACAGCCTGTTACTCGGCTGATTCAAACCAGAGCCTGACTTGAAAAGCGGGGCCTGGCCCCGCTTTTTTTGTTTTGTTAGTTGTGGCAAGGATCACCTTTTAACCACTACATCTAGTGATCTCCGCAAACGCAGGTTTCATGCGGGGTTGCGGAGTTTCAAGCCTTTTTCCATTGAATTTCTTTGCGGGGCATCGCTCCGGCAATAGTTCGTACCTTATTCACAGAACACTATATCCTGTTATACTCCATTCAAAATAAGCCCATATATAGGGTTAAAGCCAAAGACAGACTGGAAACCGAGGGTGGCAATGAACGCTAAGGCACAGGCAGTAATCACAACGATTCCGATGCAGGAAGCTTCGCTCGACATCTGGAGCAGCAAGTACCAGCTGAAAACCAAGACTGGCGAGCCGGTCGACAAGGACATCAACGCAACCTACGAACGGGTTGCCCGCGCCCTTGCCGAAGTCGAGAAAAAGAATGTACGCGACAAGTACATGAAAGAATTCCTGTGGGCCCTGCAGAACGGCGCCATTCCGGCGGGCCGTATCACCTCCAATGCCGGAGCCGAGGCTCACAAGCCGGCGACCTCGACCATCAACTGCACCGTGTCTGGCAGCATCCACGACTCCATGAATGACATTCTGGAGAAAAACCACGAAGCAGGCCTTACCCTCAAGGCTGGCTGCGGTATCGGCTATGAATTCTCCACCCTGCGCCCCCGTGGTGCCTACGTGGCCGGCGCCGGCGCCACTACTTCCGGCCCGCTGTCGTTCATGGATATCTTCGACCGCATGTGCTTCACCGTGTCGTCTGCCGGTGGCCGCCGCGGTGCCCAGATGGCCACCTTTGACGTTCACCACCCGGACGTCATCGAGTTCATCCAGGCCAAGCGTGAAGATGGCCGCCTGCGCCAGTTCAACCTGTCTCTGCTGATCACCGAAGATTTCATCGAAGCCGTACGTAACGGCGACGACTGGCACCTTTCCTTCCCGGTCACCAAAAAGGAAGTGGAAGAAGAGGGCCTGGACCTGGCCGACACCAGCAAGTTCCTGTACCGCGACTTCCCGGTTCAGGACAGCTACGTTATTAACGATGAAGGCAAGGTCGCCTGCCGCATCTACAAGACGGTGAAAGCCCAGTTCATCTGGGACACCATCATGACCAGCACCTACGACTACGCCGAGCCGGGCTTCATCCTGATTGACAAGGTCAACCAGATGAACAACAACTGGTTCTGCGAAGACATCCGTGCCACCAACCCCTGTGGCGAGCAGCCCCTGCCCCCTTATGGCAGCTGCCTGCTGGGTTCGGTCAACCTGACCAAGTTCGTGGACTACCCGTTCACCGACAAGGCCAGCTTCAACTACGAGAAATACCGCAAGGTCGTTGGCACCTTCACCCGTATGCTCGATAACGTAGTGGAAATCAACGGCCTGCCGCTGGCCGAACAGCGCCACGAGATTACCTACAAGCGTCGTCATGGCATGGGCATTCTGGGCCTCGGGTCTACCCTGGCTATGCTGCGCATGCCTTACGGTTCAGATGAATCCGTGGAGTTCACCGAAGAAGTGGTTCGGGAGATGGCCGTTGAAGGCTGGCGCCAGTCCCTGGCCCTGGCCGAAGAGAAAGGCCCGGCTCCGATCATGGAAGACGAGTTCGAAGTGACTCCGAAGATGATGAGCAAGTGCCCCGAGCTGGCCAAAGACGGCTATAAGGTGGGCGACATCCTCAAGGGCAAGCTGCTGCACGCGAAGTACAGCCGCTACATGCAGCAGATCGGCCACGTAGAGCCGGAGCTGGTCAAGCAACTGGCCGAGAAAGGTGGCCGTTTTACCCACCACACCTCCATTGCTCCGACCGGCACCATCAGCCTGTCCCTGGCCAACAACGCCAGTAACGGTATTGAGCCGAGCTTCTCGCACCACTACGCCCGGAACATCATCCGTGAAGGCCGGAAAACCAAAGAGAAAGTGGACGTGTTCAGCTTCGAACTGCTGGCCTACCGCCACCTGGTCAACCCGGGCGCCATGCCGTTCTCCGATGACGACGACAAGAAGCTACCCGGCTACTTCACCACATCCGATGATGTATCACCGAAGCAGCACGTAGACATTCAGGCGGCCGCTCAGAAGTGGGTTGATTCCTCCATTTCCAAGACCGCCAACGTACCGCAGGACTTCAAATACCAGGACTTCAAGGGCATCTACCTGTACGCCTACGACATGGGCCTGAAGGGTTGCACCACCTTCCGCTTCAACCCGGAGGCGTTCCAGGGCGTGCTGGTTAAAGAAAAAGACCTTGAGAACACCCTGTATGAGTTCACCCTGGACGATGGCAGTAAAGTCACCCTGAAGGGCAACGAACAGGTAGAGTACGACGGCGAAGTCCATACCGCCGCCAACCTTTTCGACGCCCTCAAAGAAGGCACCTACGGAAAATACTGAGTCCGGAAACCGACAGACAGGAACAGCAAAATGACAGTCAAAATCAGCAACAAAATCGTCGGCTACCGGGTCAAGAAAGCCGATGCGGAAACCCCGAACGAACACCAGGCACCGGTACAGGCTGAAACCAAGCCGGTGGAGATGAATGAGTACATCGAGCGGCCGGATTTCCTGCTGGGCACCACCTACAAGATCAAGCCGCCCGTGGCCGAGCACGCGATGTACATCACCATCAATGACATCCTGCTCAACGAAGGCACTGACCACGAGAGCCGCCAGCCCTATGAAGTGTTCATCAACTCCAAGTCGATGGAACATTTCCAGTGGGTTATCGCCCTCACCCGCGTTATCTCGGCGGTATTCCGCAAAGGTGGCGACGTAACCTTCCTGGTGGAAGAGCTGCGCAGCGTGTATGACCCGAACGGTGGTTACTTCAAGAAAGGCGGCGTCTTCATGCCGTCACTGGTGGCCGAAATCGGCGCCGTGATCGAGAAACACCTGAAAGCCATCGGCCTGCTGGAAAGCGACGAGTTGAGCGAAACCACCAAGCGCATTCTCGCCGAGAAGCGTGCGGAGTTCGAGGCCAGCCAGGACAAGGCCACCAACGACGACACAGGCAGCGACTACCCTGCCAACGCCACCATGTGCGGCAAGTGCAATACCAAGGCTGTGATCGTGATGGACGGCTGTGCTACCTGCCTGTCCTGCGGCGACAGCAAATGCGGCTGAAGTAATCAGCTGACGAGTTGAAAAAAGCCCGGTTGCGCAAGCAACCGGGCTTTTTTCTGATGGCCACAACTAAAGCATTTGAGTGGGTAGGAATGCTGGATTTTCCTGCTGTACGGGGTATGCTGCGGGTATAGTGGAATAACGGTTTTAACCTGCTATCCAACACAGGTGCACACTGAGCTGACATGAACACAATCACGTCTATCACGATTCGCAAGTACCAGATTCAGGATCTTAGCCCGGTGGTTCGGCTGTTTACGGATTCCGTACATGAGCTGACCGCTGGGGCCTATGATGAAACCCAGCGCTATGCCTGGGCCTCCCGCACGCCTCACCTGGATGTCTGGCGCGAGCGGCTGGACTCGCTGGAAACCCTGGTCGCCGAGGAAGGCGACGACCTGGCCGGGTTCATTTCCTACGACAAGGACGGCACCATTGACCTGGTGTTCACCGCACCCAACTTTGCCCGCCGGGGCATTGCCTCCACCCTCTACCATGAGGCGGAGAAGCAACTGATCGGCATGGGTGTGAAAGAGCTGAAAACCGAGTCCAGCGTGGTCGCACGGCCGTTCTTTGAGCGGCACGGCTTTGAAGTGGTCGACGAGCAGCGAGTCACGGTTCGTGGAGCCCAGTTCCTGCGCTATAACATGCGCAAAGTACTGGAAGGATAATGCGGTGATGCACTATGGCATCACCCCATGCTCACAGGGCCAGCTTCTGGCCAGCTGGTCTGAAGAAGGCCTCTGCGCCATCGAGCTGGGCGACACAGACGAAGAACTTGTCGCCCTGCTTCACGCCCATTTCCCCGGCCAGGTTCTCAAGCCCGCAACCGCCGGCAACGCCGACATCCTTGACCCCGTGCGGCAATTTGTCGACACCCCCACTGGCAGCCTACCGATACCCCTGTCACCAAAAGGCTCTGTCTTCCAGAAAGAAGTCTGGCAAGCCCTTCTGAAAATTCCGGCAGGCACCACCGTCAGTTACAGCGAACTTGCCCGGATGCTGGGCCGCCCGAAAGCCACGCGCGCCGTTGCTACGGCCTGCGCAGCCAATAAACTGGCGGTGGTAATACCCTGCCACCGGGTTGTCCGGTCTGACGGCAGCCTCGGGGGCTACCGCTGGGGCATCGAGCGTAAACGCGCCCTGCTCAACCTTGAAGCGAGGCTGGCAGCCAGCGCTTCTTAGCCTTCTCCACAAGATCCCGGGCGTCGTTGTTCCAGGGGTGGAAGTTCGGGCTGTAATACTTCAGGTAAGACGGTATCAACTTGCGGAACACACCCGGCTTACCCCACATATAATTAAAGGCCCCGGCCCAGGATTTCAGGTTCCCCAGCTGGCCGTCTTCCTTCATCAGCTGAATCACATGCAGCGTGCTGAAGAACGGGAAGATCACACTCACAACCATCATTTCCGTCACCCGGATAAACTCGCTGCCTCCGATACTCTTATAAACATCAAAGGCCACCGCCTTGTGCTCTGACTCTTCAATAGCGTGCCAGGCCCAGACTGGCGCGATCCTCGGGTCCATTTCCTCGAGCGCATCAAACTTGAGCAGAAACTCCTCTGCCATCAGGGCCGTAAAGTGCTCAACCGCCACGGTATGGGCCAGCTGGCGCTCCGGAGTGAAGTTCCTGCGCAGCTTGTTCATGAACCACTGCACTTCACGCTCTAGCCGGCCCAGACCAACGCCCCGCTCCTCCAGGAAGCCGTTCATCAGTTTGTGCTCTTTCGAGTGATGAGCCTCCTGGCCGATAAATGCCCGGATCGCCTTCTTCAGCTCCGGGTCCGTAATCTCGTCCTGGTAGTGACGGACCGAATCAATGAAGAATTTTTCTCCGGGCGGGAAGCTGGCAGACAACGCCCCCAGCAACAAGGTTTTTACCGGGTCGTTATCCCACCAGTATTTTGGGAGATCCTCTGGAAACTCGAAATCCGGACTGCGCACTTCCGGAACCAGCCCCGGCGGTGTCGCACTCCGGTAGCCCCTTGTGGACTTCTTGATCTGTGTCGCTGGCGCGTTCATAGCAAACTCTCCTGAACCTGTGGGCTCGAATACTTTCCTACAGGCTACGCCCCCTTTTGCGGGGGCGTCAGGTTATTGCGGGCCAATTTCCTAATCAGGCGGGCTCTGTGGCCTCTGCAGCAAGCGCCCGTACCCGTTCGAAGTCCTCCTCGGTGAACACACCGTTAACCCCGGACACCGCCGCCAGCTGCATGCCGTGCTTCAGGCCGAGTTTGTAGATTTCCCGCACCTTCTCCCATTCGATATTACGGCCCAGGGTGAAGTTTTCGAACCGGGCTTCCAGCGCCAGTACGATGGTTTCGGCCAGGCAGGCATAGGCGATGCCTTTGGGCAGGCCGATGTCTTTCATCTTTACCGGCCCGGGAAGCTGGATTTCACCGGATTCGATGACTAACACATCCGGCCGCCGGGCCACATCTTCTGCCGGAATATCCAACGGCCGGGCCACATCGGTAATCACGCAGCCCGGCTTCACCTTCATGATATCCAGGATGCGCTTGCCGGCCCCTGAGGTGGCCGTTACCACCATATCCATATCCGGAAGATCGCGATCGGTGGTGGCTGCCACGTGTACGATAGCACCCGGGGTTTCCAGTTCGATGCTTTCCTTCAGGGCCAGCAGCTTGGCCGCTTCCGGAGCCACCATATAGATTTCATCCACGGCCTTGGCCAGCAACCGGGCGCACACAGAGCCAATGGCTCCGGTAGCGCCCACAACCATGGCCTTGCCAGCCATCTTGCCGCTTTTGCCGATACTCACCCTGCCAATGCGCTGCGCCGCGTCATGGGCGGCCCAAAGGGCACCTGAGGCGCTGTAGCTGTTGCCGGTAGTAATCGGCAGCGGTGCCCGCTTGGCCACCGTAATCCCGGCATCCCCAACTACCTTGGTAAACGCGCCCAGACCCATAATCTGGGCTCCCAGTTTCCTGGCCAGCTTTGCCGCCGCCAGCAAACGGCTGTAGGTAAACTCCGGGTCGTGGGCCATGATTTCTTTCGGGGTGCCGCCCACGGTAATCAGCCAGCCTTCCACTTCATCACCAGTGGGTGACTGAATGCCCGACACCTTCGAATACACAAATGGCGGCGTATAGGCGATGGCTTTTTCCACCAGGTTCATCACCGCCGGCGGCGATACGCTGGCGACCCAGTCCAGGGGCGGGGTTTTGGTCAGATACTGTTGGGACAGCGGATGGATTACAAAGGCGAACCGGTTTATACGGCGGTAGCCATTGGGGTAGAGAATCCGGGGTTCCACCCCGAGCCGCTCGATCACATCGAGAAAGTCATCCGCACCCAGCTGCTCCGGGGTTCGTGACAACGCTGCGCTGATCATCGCCTCCATAACGTTCACCCCCACTGGCCGACCTTCCAGCCAGGGGCTGTAGTCCACCACCATGGCGACTTTCCGGGAACGGAACCAGTCCAGGGCAGATTCGCTCACCCGGGAGGTGATCACGGTTTTGCCATCCAGCTCTTTCTCCGTGAAGGCCTCCAGATCCCCCATCGCCCCGACAATCACATGGCAGTCCCTGACCGATTCATGCAGGGAACCGCTAATCAGTTTCTCCCCCATCCGGTAAAGCGGAGTACGATGCAGTCGCTCGATGACCTTGACGGCATTGGGGCTGAACATCACCGGTGCGGTGAGCTTGGTGTAGGCTTCCAGCTGGCTCAGGGAAGTCAGCAGACGCGGTACGCCGAAATCCAGGTAAGGATCTGCGAACAGCAGGTTGTCTGTATGTTCCGACAGCGCCCTGGCAATGCGGAAGCCGGCCTGGCCGTTGAGGAACAGCACCCGGGCGTTGTCGAAAAAATGGCCCAGTTCGGTCTGGGTATGGCGCACGGCCCATTCCTGGAGAATGCCGCGAAGACCAGCCCCGGTGGTGACGGGCTTATCCGGCACACAGGCTTCCAGACGCGAGGTATCCGGGTGTTGAAGCTGCTCCCGCCCTACCTGGTAATGGTCGTGGATCATACTCAGGCCGATGGCATCTGCCTGCTCGCGTACCGAGTCCAGAACGGCCTCGGCACGGTCCAGGTTGCCATCGCTCCCCACTCTGACCACCCGGAATTTCTGGCCCAGAAAACGGGTTTCAAGCTCGTAGTCAAACTCGGATGAGCCCTGGCTGATACTCACAACGGTTTTCATGGCGCCTTGTCCCTGTTGTTGTCCCTGTTGTTTTGTTCTTTCTCAAGTCTAGAAGCTGGGGCCTTATCCTGCCTTAGCCCAGATCAAATACCACCGCGCAAATTACCGGCTACACTGAAAAGCACGTTTGATCACCACATCCTTCCACGGAGGTACCATGACCATTCAGGGCGACCTTATTACCACCATTGCCGACCTGGTGCAGCCCGGCAAAGGCATACTGGCTGCTGACGAGAGCACGCCCACCATCGCCAAGCGCTTCAAGGCGGTCGGTGTGGAGTCCACGGAAGCCACACGGCGCGAATACCGCAGCATTATTTTCTCCACGCCCGGCCTTGGCGAACACATCAGCGGCGTGATTCTTTACGACGAAACTCTGGAACAACTGAGCCTGGATGACGTCGCTATCCCCAAGCTGCTTGCCAGTCAGGGCGTTGTGCCCGGCATCAAGGTCGATCAGGGTAAAGGCCCGCTGGTGAATGCCCCGGGGGACGAGATTACCTATGGGCTCGATGGCCTGGCCGCGCGGCTGGAGCATTACAAATCCATGGGTGCCCGGTTTGCCAAGTGGCGGGATGTGTTCCATATCTCGGATAGCCTGCCCTCGTTCCAGGCCATCAAATCCAATGCCGAGGTGCTGGCCCGCTATGCCGCCGTGTGTCAGTCCATGGGTATTGTGCCGATCGTCGAGCCGGAGGTACTGATTGACGGCAACCACCCCATCGAACGGGCGTCAGAGGTGAGCGAGGATGTGTTGCTTGAAGTGTTCAAGGCCCTGCATCGGCACCGGGTGAACCTGGAATGCATGGTGCTGAAGCCCAGCATGGTGACACCGGGCAAGGAATCCGGCAAAGCCACACCTGAACAGGTTGCCGAAGCGACGCTCAGCGTTTTCCGGCGAGTGGTGCCGGCGGCTGTGCCGGGGATTTTCTTCCTTTCCGGAGGCCTGACGCCGGAAGAATCCACCGAAAACCTCAATGCTCTGAACAGCCTGGGCTACCATCCCTGGGAGCTGAGTTTTTCCTATGGCCGAGCCCTGCAGGAACCCGCCCAGAAAGCCTGGGCCGGAAAGCTGGAGAACGCCGGTGCAGCACAGGCGGCCATGAAAAAACGGGCCAGGCTCAATGGCCTGGCCCGTTCTGGCGATTACACGCCCACGATGGAAAACGAGGGCTAGGCGACGTTAGTGCTGCGTTGCGACGCGTCTACCGGCTGATCCAGGCAAGCCAGCA